>Ga0208975_1000001_pt1 | contig 512132 bp, 476 predicted proteins | sample GreLakmeER78MSRF_FD_187700 | JGI IMG/M metagenome (GOLD analysis project Ga0208975, IMG submission 187700) | Freshwater lentic microbial communities from great Laurentian Lakes, MI, USA - Great Lakes metaG ER78MSRF (SPAdes) | ecosystem: Environmental > Aquatic > Freshwater > Lake | place...
GCCTGTTGACGGGAATAAATACGTCGAGATGGTCCAATGTGGGCACGGACTTGTTCGTGACCGGTAGCAATGTGGGCATCGGAACCAACGCGCCGCTGCAAGCGCTCGATGTGGTCGGAACGGTTCAGGCAATTTCATTTATTGGAGACGGCAGCCTGCTGACGGGAATAAATACGTCGAGATGGTCCAATGTGGGCACGGACTTGTTCGTGACCGGTAGCAATGTGGGCATCGGAACCAACGCGCCGCTGCAAGCGCTCGATGTGGTCGGAACGGTTCAGGCAATTTCATTTATTGGAGACGGCAGCCTGCTGACGGGAATAAATACGTCGAGATGGTCCAATGTGGGCACGGACTTGTTCGTGACCGGTAGCAATGTGGGCATCGGAACCAACGCGCCGCTGCAAGCGCTCGATGTGGTCGGAACGGTTCAAGCAACTTCATTTATCGGAGATGGAAGCCTTTTGACGGGCATTGTCTCGTCCAAGTGGTCCAATGTGGGGAGCAATTTATTCGTTACCGGAAGTAATGTCGGTATAAACACAATTTACCCCGGAAATGCGCTTCATGTTGTCGGAGATGCACGGATTGAAGGTAATCTTATTGTTAATGGGACCCAAACAATAATCAACACAAATGTCGGCACAACTGAACAACTCATGATAACAAATGATGGTACAGGCCCTGCCCTTGTTATTAATCAAAAAGGTGCTCAACCAGTCCTTGAAGTGCAAGATGATGGAGTACCTGTACTAAATAGTTGACGGTGGTAATGTAGGCATCGGGACAACAATCCCAGAAAGCAAACTTCATATTATTGGAACCGCTCAAGCAACCGTATTTAGTGGAAGCGGTGCATCCCTTACAGCCTTACCGACTTCATCGCTTACAGGCACGGTTGAGGTTGCAAATGGTGGAACAAACTTGGCATCGTACACGGTAGGAGACATCATCTATGCGTCCGGCGCCACCACATTATCAAAGCTCGCGGACGTTGCAACAGGTAATGCTCTTATATCAGGTGGCGTGGGCGCTGCTCCCACATGGGGAAAGGTTGACCTTGCAACGCACGTGACGGGCAGTTTGCCCACATCGTCGCTTACAGGCACGGTTGAGGTTGCAAATGGTGGAACAAACTTGGCATCGTACACGGTAGGAGACATCATCTATGCGTCCGGCGCCACCGCATTATCAAAGCTCGCGGACGTTGCAACAGGTAATGCTCTTATATCAGGTGGCGTGGGCGCTGCTCCCACATGGGGAAAGGTTGACCTTGCAACGCACGTGACGGGCAGTTTGCCCACATCGTCGCTTACAGGCACGGTTGCGGTTGCAAATGGTGGAACAAACTTGGCATCGTACACGGTCGGAGACATCATCTACGCATCTGGTGCAACCACATTATCGAAGTTAGCGGATGTGGCAACCGGAAATGCTTTAATTTCAGGCGGCGTGGGCGCTGCTCCCGCATGGGGAAAAATTAATTTATCAACGCACGTGACGGGCAGTTTGCCTACAGCGTCGCTTACAGGCACGATTGCGGTTGCGAATGGTGGCACAGGAAAAACAACGGCATTGACGACAGACGATTTTACCGTACGAGCAGAACTAAAAACAAATGCAAAAGCTGCAACAACGGCTGAAATTGCGGACATCAGTTCGACTACATCACTAACCTTAATCGGACCCCTTGTCGGACAAATATTCCCAGCACAAGATGGCATTACTATAAATACAAACGATAGGATACTTGTGAAAAACCAAACGCTCGCCCAGCAAAATGGTATTTATGTATTGAGTGTGGCAGGATGCAATGTCATCAATTTTGAAGAAGCGTGGCAGCTTACAAGAGCTACTGATGCAAATACATCAGCATTAATTGCAGAATGCAGAATAAACATCACTTCAGGGACACTTAATGCTGGTAAACAATGGCTAACTGACTTTAAATCAACTAATACGCTTGGAACAACTGCTATGAACTGGTATGAGACACCTACTGCTGTTTGGCCCTCAAAGAGTTTGTATAATGACCAAGGAGAACTTGAATTCACAACAACGATTGCAGCTTGGCTAATGCCCGTAAATGCAAAGGTCTTCATAATTCAAATGTGCGGTGGCGGCGGCGGTGGTGGCAGTGGCAGTAGAGCTTCTCCAAACGTCATCGTGCCTGGAGGCGGCGGCGGCGCGGGTGGTGCCTACATCGAGGCTAGGTTACTCCGACGACACATGGCTTCAGCAACAACAATGACCATAACAATCGGGGCAGGTGGTAGTGGAGGAGCTGCACAAACTGTTTCCGGTAATGGATTACCGGGGAGTGCCGGACTCGCCACAACGATTCTCGTAAATGGCATCACGTTTTCTGCTCCTGGTGGAGGTGCAGGAGGTGCAGCGACAACAGCGGCGGCGGGTGCTGCTGGTGTAGCAGCAGCATTTCCGAGTACTACAGCACGACATAATTACTCAGAAAGAAGCATTGGAACAAATGGCGGCATCGGATCGACGGGTTCTGTTGCAGGAGTAACTGGCGTAGCCCAAACTCTTAGATTCCAATGTACTGGTGGAGGCGGAGGTGGTGGTATATCAACAGCAAACGTAATGTTGGCTGGAGGAACTGGCGGTAATATTGGTAACTTAAATAATTCGGATTCGCAAGCTGCAGCAGGTGCTGCCGGAGCTTCATCCGCATTAACTGGTTTTGCAGGTGGTGGCGGCGGCGGTGGTATAGCAACTACAGGTGCAGGGGGGACAGGTGGGGTGGGAGGTCAAGGTGGGGCAGGTGGTGGCGGCGGGGCAGGTGGGCGAACGCTCACTGCGGGTGGTGCAGGTGGAAAAGGAGGGAACGGGCTAGTACGTATAATGTGGTTTTAATTCAACAAATGTATGGTATGGCTTTGGTGCGCATCACGTTTTATGCTATTGTAGTAAACATGTCACATATTTGCAATACTTTTTGCCATGCGCAATGCTTGCATAATAGTTGCGCGGCTCTTAGGGTCAGGGCATGTCATGTGGCGAACGAGGTCACGGAAGGCAACCCATGCAGGTGATTTCTTCTCTATTTCTGGTCCCATTGCCATGAGAGCACTTGGGCGCTCCAAGAACGTGCTCGTATGTTGACTCGCCCAAAGCAGTACGAGGCCAAAGGAATACACATCCGATCGCGAGTTGTAGCGTGCCCAAACGCTCTTCGTGTTTGTTTTTGCACGTATAGCACGCTTTAGCGCAGAACGCATGTAGACCTCAGATTCGTTGGCTGTCCAAAAATACTTTTTAATGTTTTTTATTTTGTCATAGTCAGACGACTTGAATGTATGACTGATCAATGTGTCTTCGGTGTCAATAAGGCGACGAATCTCGTTTTCATTGATTGGGAGCCCTTTGCTCATAAACTTTCGGATGCGATACTCCGGACCAAATACCCAATATGATTTCATGTATTTTGGGTTCACGTTTGGGTCCAAAAGTTCAGTTGCAGGTACGGTGAATGTGAAATCAATGAATCGCGTTACCAACTTGTCATCAATCAAAATATTGTTTGCTTTCACATCTTGATGGACGAGGTTGTTGCGTACAAGGACGCGTAAAGCTTGAAAGCATGGCATCAAGATACGTATGAGGTCCACAACATTAATTTTTCCACGATGGGACACAATCCAATTATGGAATGGAGAACCCCCGAATCGCATACTCAACGATGGAAACGAGCTCTTATAATTATATTCTTGCACTGCCTCACATTCGCCTTGCGAGTCGCCAGAAAGCTTCGATTGCCGTTCGACCTCTTTTGCTCGAACATTACATTTGGCGGTTGCGTAAATGAAGTATTTTTGGTCAGGGTCGATTTTCTTTATTTTTTCCGAAATATCCCACTCTGTTTCCATGTCATCGTTATTGCCGAACACCTTGGTCACCATTTTTGTCTTACTTTTCATTGCCTTTGGCGAAGCATTCACACAAGGCAACGGCGGTGTGTAGACGCAACCGTAGGCGCCTTGGGAAATTAGTGCGCCTGCTTTTTGGTTCTTCTGACTGGACATCCAACCCTCTACCTAAAGGTTGGAAAATCAAAAACTTCAGACATCTATATAGAGCAGCATGCTTCACTCTCGGCGCACTGCCTTTTCTCGCGGCGGAGTTTTTACTCGCAGGTTTGCAATTACTAGTCACCATATTGTCGTCCCTCCTCACACACAAACCATTATCACTCAACAAGTGCAACCAACAAAAACAAACCCAATGAATCTCTACGCCATAGCATCGGCTCCATCCGTTTCGGCAGCTCCATCACCTGCTCCTGAAACACAGAAATTAGCAACATATGCCTTTGTCAATTTTGTAGAGTTTGGTTTGCAGCTTGGTTTGCTTGTTGCAGGATTATTGTTCATAACCAAAGGGGGGCTTGAAAAGCTTCGGATGCAACGGACAAAATTAAATGTCATCATGCCTCGCAAAAAAGACAAGGCTATTGCGTCATATGATGCTGATAGTGAGGATGAAGAGGTATTGGAAGACGAAGAAGACGATGACGACGAAGAAAGTGATAACGATGAAGATGATGAAGAAGAAGACAGTGAAGACGAAGAAGAAATTGAAAATGATACCACTCTTGATGATGTTGCAGGAATTGATGAGGCAAAGCGAGAGGTTGCAGAAATCGTAGACTTCATGAAAAATCCTGAAGTTTATCAAGCTCTCGGTGCAAAATTGCCATCTGGCATTTTATTGAGCGGCCCTCCCGGATGCGGCAAAACCCTTCTCGCTCGTGCGATTGCAGGCGAAGCGGGTGTTCCAATGGTAATCACATCAGGAAGCGAATTTGTCGAAATGTATGTTGGTGTCGGAGCACAACGGGTTCGTCAAATGTTTGAAGAAGCCAAAAAACTTTCGCCTTGCATCATTTTCATTGATGAGATAGATAGCATTGGACGAAAGCGAAGTGCGTCCACTTCTTCAAGCAACAGTGAACAAGACCAAACAATGAATCAGCTACTCACTGAGATGGACGGCTTTATCAAAAACACTGGTATTGTGGTGATTGCTGCAACAAATCGCCCGGACATGCTCGACGATGCTTTATTACGACCTGGGCGTTTCGACCGCCATGTTGTGATATCACCCCCTTCGTTCCAAGGACGTGTCGAAATATTGCGAGTTCACACACGCAACAAGCCACTCGATGCAGATGTTTCGCTAGATGCAGTGGCACGCATGACAAAGGGGTTTACCGGTGCAGAGCTTGAAAACCTTTGTAACGAAGCTGCAATTCATGCTGCTCGTAAACGCATTTCAAGCATTAAAATTGCATGCTTTGACGATGCTCTAGACAAAATACTCATTGGTCTCGATTCAGGGGCTTCAATGACTGTTGAGCAGAAAAGACTGGTAAGTTACCACGAAGCCGGACATGTGCTTATGGGCATACTTGTCAATGAGTACGACCTAGTTAAAAAAGTAAGCATTATTCCTCGAGGGTCAACTGGAGGAGTAACAATATTCGAACCCCTTGAAGACAACAACATTGGCTTGTACACTCAACAATATCTGGAAAATCAGCTCATAGTTGCATTAGGTGGCCGTGTAGCCGAAGAGCTGATATTCGGTCGCATGAAAACAACAACGGGTGCCTACAGTGACCTGCAACGTGTTCGTAAAATAGCTTGGTCCATGGTTACCGATTACGGTTTTAGCCAAAACATGGGCCAAGTGTCGTGGTCCGACAATGGGTTGTCAACAGCAAAAGCCAACGAAATAGATTCAGAAGTGCAATTTCTGGTGGATTGTGCCCATACGAAAGCAACGAATCTAATGCAAAAGAATGAATCATATCTTCACATTATTGCGGCGGCATTGTTAGAAAAAGGAGTTATGTCGGACGAAGACTTGCGCACGGCGGTTGCCGGCATATCATGTACACTAAACACCAAAGACGGCGGGTGCCAATAGTTTGTAAATTAGGAATATTGGGAGCATAACAATTGCAACACTTGTACCAACTACTCCACCTGTACTTATCGACAGTGCTGCATTAAACTCTCCATTTGTATCATTTAGTGTTTTCAATCGAGAACGAACCTCTTTTATTCTCCCTATTTCAATGTCACGCTCCGTGGTATCAGTTCCACCCGTACTTTTGTATTCTTTCATAATGCGCGCTTCCATATCGAGTAGTTCTTCACCAAAACGGTGCATGATGTAAAATGGCGCTTCAGGAATGTATTTTTCGCCTTTATCTTCAACCTCTTTTCTTTTTACTGGATCTCCCATCAGCATTTCAATAGTATTTTGCGATGGTGGGTCGTCAGGTGCCCCTACTTGTTGTGAGGTTTCCACGTAATTTTTCCATAGATGCACAAGAAGGGAGTATCTATCTAGATTGTTTAGGCTTTCTTGAAGGCTTTCCAAGTTTTTTACATAGGTGTCCATGTCATTTTTCAGCTTTTCAGAGTAGACGGTAGATGCAATCCAGACGGCTCCTCCCAGAACTAGTACAATTACCCATAGCTTGCCTGGCAAGAACATGGTACCTGGTGCAAAATAATTGCACTCTGTTGGGGATTCCGAAGGTGTCGGAAATCTTTCTGAATTGTCAACATACTTGACATATACAAACAGCAATAATAGTAGGCCTAGAGCTGTACCAATAAATGGGACTGTAATTTGCTCTTTGTTTATAATTGTTGCAGCCACGGTGGTTGAAAATGTATACAGAGCTAAGATTACCCAAATAGCCGCGCCCAATGCGGAAACCATAAACTTATTCAGTCCTCCTTGCCATGGCCATTGACCCTCGATTATCGGTCTCTTTCTCCAGGCATGCATTGTCATAGGAACTGTGAAACCGGCAACCAGACTGACAACGAGCGTCAAAATACCTATTTGCACCAGTTTTTGCGACGTTTTCAATGTTTCGCGGCATTTCCCCTCAAGATACGCCTTATAGGCAAACGCTTGACCGGTTTCCCTTTCCAAATGTCCCTTACGACAATCAGATTTTGTTAGCTCTCCCGAGCGTGCCGCCCTATGCATTTTTAGCACAACATGCAGTAGCATTGCCCATCCACACAATATGAATACAATGGCAATATACGTTGAATAAGCGAATAGCAACTGGTAAATTGATATCGTATCTGGCATTGTGCCCTCTAATCGAAGAGGATGGTAAAAATTATCGCTTGCATGCAAAAATGTAAAAGGTGACCTTTCGTAGCTGAGTGTTCTTATGAACGAGCCTCAAAAAATCTATTGTCGCACTCGTAAAGCTTTTCTCATCAAAATTATTTGGCGTTTTAATCGCAAAATAATTCGTGTGCTTTGCCCAACGCCGACATACCTCATCCAGCGGAGTGTTCGAAAGTTCAAGACATAGAGTATTCTGTGATTTGTATTCTGGCCCTCCCCAAGGCGGGTCTATGAAAATCACATCATACACATTTGATGCTTTGGTAACACCCGCGCACCCCCATGTCACCTCTTCAAGTGAGTCACCACAAACGCATACTACGTTGGTGGCCTTCAAGACTGCCATATTATGAACTAGGTAGTTGTACCTAGTCTCATTCTTTTCAATGGCAACCACATGTCGAAACGAACGTGCAAAACTCGCCGTGTTTCCTCCAATGCATGCGGTTGCGTCACATATGGTCGACCCGCCCGCAAACCGCACAATGTCTCTTGTCATCTTATCTGCGGTGTATTGGTCTGTTACCGAATATGCTGCTTCCTCATCTAGCAACAGCTGCGAACGGGTTGTTGGTGGAACAAATTTAAAGAGGTAATCTCTTTTATGGGACCCATCAAACATTGCCGCTGCCACATACCTTGAATACTGTATGTGTATATCAGCTTTAAGTGACAGGTTGCATCAACGATAGATTCTCAAGTCCCTGTACGATTTGGGGCTCGGACTCTGGCTCCTCTTTGGGCTTATCCGTGAGCAGTAGCTTACACACATCCGGGTAATAGCGCTGTGCATCCGATAGAGACAGCATACGGTACTTTTGATAACCTTGATTGCCATCCTTCTTATGAACCGTAAGGCATGTTGAGCTCAGTTCAAATAGAAAAGGCGGGTCGTACAGCGCACGCATTTCTTCTATTCTCCAGTAGGATATTTAGTGTGCGTTGCCTTTATACCCATTGCCATTCAAGCTGAAAAAGGCTTTATTCCTTTGGAATGGGCCAACTTATGATATGCTTTCACCAGCCGTTGTTCATCCATGCCCCTTTGAACCAAACCGGTATCTTCGTCAACAGAGGTCTCCCTTTGTTTATAGAAGCTGAGATGCGAAACGAAGAATGACATATCAACACAATGTGGGCGTTTTGTAAAAATGGGCATGAGATAAGATAGCTCTGCCTCGTCATCTTCTTTCACCAGCTGAAAGACGTCAAGGTCTTTAGAGAGAATTGCAAAGAAATTGATACTTATTCTCTGCCCAATAGGGTATTCCCGCACGGGAAGTGCTGGAGAACGGGCATCCCATTCTGATTCGTGACTCAAGAAATAATCATGAACACGCTCCGCAAGCTCTCCGTTGGACCATAATACTCCATAGGTTGTGTCGAATGGAAGTGGTCCAACCTCGGAAGCTGGCAAAAGGCCACACGATTGTTGATAAAACGCACACACGCCGTTATTGATGATATTTGCAAACATGAGCAAATGGTTTGGCAAAGCAATACGATGTTTAATGAATCTAGGAAATGCATTAACGTCAACATACACGATGTCATCATCGCATTTGATGATGATATGGTTCGGAAAGCGTGATCTCGTATAGTATTTATAATACTCTATCCAGGTCGTCTTATTGGTGACATGCATCAATTGTATCCGCTTGTCTCTTGGTTTACTATAAATAGATGTCAACCACTTATCATCTTCCGAATTGCGAGTATAATTCCAAAGATGGCATTCGCCAACTTCACCGGAGTTTATCAGATGTGACACATAACGCATCATTAGCTGAAGGTTCTTCTGTCGCCCCGCGAAGCACGTCCAAATAACAATCGGTGGCGTTCTTGCGTTTGCTTGCAACAAATATAATTAACATGCCGTTACAGACGACGGTGAAATGACATCAGAAGATACGCTTGTTTTTGATGTATTTTGCTATAATGGCGAACCCATCGTAGAATTGCGCTTAGCTATGCTTGCGCCGGTCGTTGACCATTTTTACATTGTTGAAAGTAGCGAGACGTTTTCTGGCCTCACAAAGCCAGCGTTGTACAAGGACATTCACGCAAACCTATTCGCGCCGTATGAATCTAAGATAACATGGATTATTCTCGATAAAGATGCATTCCAACACTCCCAAGGAAATGCATGGCGGCGCGAGGAGGCCTCGCGTAATGCGCCCCTTCAGCGCATTCTGAGTGACATGAAGAGTGTAGAAAAGAGAGGGCCGTACATTCTATTGGTGTGCGATGTCGACGAAATTCCGCGTCCAGAGCTTGTGCTGAAGCTGCACCAAAAAGAAAATTACGAACTAATGCACAAACCCATCGCACTGCAAATGGAGTTTTTCTATTATAACTTTCACTGGATTAAGGCATTTCCTTGGATGCACCCATTTGTCATCAATGAGGATGGTTTGCTAAATAGTAAGGCTACTTTCGACACAATACGACTGTCCCCGAAAGCAAGCCATATTCCTAATGCTGGATGGCACTGCAGCTATTTTGAAACCATCGAAAACATTGTTAGAAAGATTGAATCATTTTCGCATCAGGAACACAACACAGAAGGTTTGAAAAGCCCTGCACATATTGGGATGTGTATGAAAGATGGCATTGATTTATTTGCTCGTGGCTGCAAAGAGGACTTGGTAGAGTATGACGTTTCCAAACTGCCCACTATTTTACTGCAGTTTAATGAGCAAATCAAGCTGCTACAGTGATGTTCTTCACTCGCTTTTGGTAGAGTGCAAATACCCCAGGAAAACTCTTCATGATGGTAAAATCAGGGGTATATGTTACAGTGATTAAATCATGTGTTTTAGTTGTTTTTACATGTTCGAGGAAATGAAATGTACCTGGTAACAGAAGTACTTCATCTTGACCCTTGATATGTGACATCAGTGTTACGGGAGAGGGATTCATAATGTGTATGAGAAGTCCGCGTTTTGCGTCGTAGTTTTTTCGCGGTGCAAATATATCATCGCCCGATGTGCTTTTGCTCTTGCTCTTGCTCAAATCTTCGTCTTTTGCGTTTCTTTGAGCATAAGCACGTCTTGCAACCTTTTCGTTCCAAGATGTCGAGATAATGCTCTTGTCTATCAACGATTTTCGTGACCCGTTTGCTTCAGGAAAGAACTCGTCGAGCGCACATAAATCAGAACCACTTGCAAACATTCCACGGTAAAGGACTTTGTATTCAGTGTTACCAGTGAGGCTAGTAGTTGCTATGAACTGCATCATTCCATGGAGAAATGGTAAAACGCCCTCTCCGTCGGAGTGGCGCATCGAAGCAGCAATCTTAGTAAACTCCAACCAATCCCATTTTTTTACCATGCTCATCATTGCATTTTCAGACAGAAGCTGTGCGCGAAATTGAAGACGAGATGCTGTGCTGGGTGGTTGGTTGGTTTGTATGATATATTGTTCACTCGGCAAGTCAATCGAGTCACCGTATAACTCATTTGCTGTTTTTAAGCGTAATTTCCACTGTGAAACAGAACGCGCGTACGGGTCGTCAAAAATTCTCCAGAAAATTTCCGTAAGTTCGCCTTCAGGAAGAGCTTGGAACTCTCCAAAATACTCAGTTGGTAGGTACACGCTTACAAGACTTGTTGCATATTGAGAAGTACGAATGATTTCGATGATATTTGACGAAACTCCCGCATTTTCCAATTGCTGAAAAAGAGCGTGCATTCGACCCACATATGTTTGAAATGTTTCATCCGGGGCTCTGTAAAGCGCTTCAATACTTCCGACTTCAAAATCGGCATTGCGCATCCAATCAATTGCAATAATCAGATTATAAGCATGCTTAGTGTTGTCTATCTCTTGAGATAGTTTGCGCACTGTTGTGAGCAGACTACTTCTTGATTTGGGTTTCGAGTTGCTTTTCTGCCAGTTGTTTAACACGATGCGACTCGTTGGTTCAGTTTCTAAAATGATTGATTTGAGGTCCATAATATTACATAATGCGACTACAAAAAGTTGGCTTAAAAGAGAGATGAATAAGGCATATTATACGAAAGACGAACTACGACAAGATGGACGAGCAAACATCAACGATGTTCAAAGCACTATACGAAGGTGATTTGAAACGTTTGATTGAAGCGATTGATAACGGTGCGGACGTGAATGCATGTGAAAGTGGACCGTCTGGATACACTCCACTTACTTTGGCATTAGAACTTGGTGGGGCGAGCGAAGATACAGAACGAATCATCAGAGTAGTGTACGATGGAGGCGCATGTGTTCATACAGCTAACGCATGGGGTGCAACGCCTCTCATTTCTGCAATATCTGTTAAACAGGTTCCTTGGGCAATGACATTCCTTGCAAGTGGTGCTGAGGTCAATGTGCGTGGAATCGTTGAAGAGCGTCTGACATCTCCACTTCATGAAGCTGCATACTGGGGATTATATGACATGCTTGAATGGCTAATTCAAGCCGGTGCGGATGTTGAGATGTATGCACATAAACACATGCGACCACTTGCGTATGCAAGGACAAATATTATTCATGGACCAGTTGAACTTACAAGAATCGCGCGGATTCTGGATATTTCAAGTAAACACCCTATCATGAGCCTATGGCGTCATCCTGTAGACATGAAACACGTGAAAATTGATTCGATTAATTACATGGAGCACAATTCAACAAACTGGACGTTACGTCTAAACGAGTGTATGAAAAACAAGGATTGGTTCAATGCATTACTTGCGATAGAAATGGGGGCGCTCACTTCAAAAGATATAGCAGAGCGCGTGCGTAACAAACGTTATACTGATTAATAATTTATTGTCTTTGATGTTTTTGTTGTTTTTGGTTTCATATTTTCGAGAATGCCATAAAATAGTGCAGCTTTAATGCCCGTGCTTAGAGCTCGCATTTGGCAGCCTCTGTAGAGAATACCCAAAGCAGCTGGCATTGTTTTTTGGTTGCACAACGCCGCAAGGCATTGAACACCTGTTTGGCGATGTGTCGAAGTGGATGCTTGAAATGCCAATCGGGCGCGTAAAGTATCAAACGGGGTAGTAATTGCCGCAGCGGTGGCACCGGCTATTGCCCCAACTACAAATCCGTTGCCGTCACTGATTGCCATTCCCGCATCGTACATTCGTATCCGAACATCCATTTCTATGATGTCTTCAATAAGCGAGAGAAAGTACCCACTATAAAGACCACCAATTCCACGATTTCTTGTTATTGTTAGGCCAGCGTGCATAATGGTAGGGGCAAGTTTTGGGGATGCTTGTACGACGCGCATACAGTTGCCAATCGGGATTTTGATTCCAGATGTTACAAATGATGCGATTGGACCTGCAAATAACGCAAGATGTGATGCGGAAACGTGATGATAAATTGAAAAATACATGTGAAAGACTAAGCCTGCTGACAGACTGGATTGCCAGATGCCACAACTTATGTTTCTTGCCCACTGTATCGGCGTCCATGTTGGGCTTTTGCCATGCACCTGAATTGAAGTTTTATGGAGTTCAAATACGTACGTAACGGCTTGTGATAGACAGCGAGCAAGGCCTTCATTGCCACCGTTTGCCACCACCTTCTCTTCCATTCACCTTATCTTTTGCAAAGGCCTTAATTCCTGGGGAAATCCGATACGCTGTATGGAAAAATACTGCAATGCATTCCAAGCTGATTACAAAATGCGTTGAAAATATCGGAGCGGTCGCTGGTATCCATTTGGTTTACATTCACTGAATCACCCGGATACTTGTTTATGTAGTATATCATGTGCGGTAAGCTTCTGAACTGTTCCGTATAATGTAAGGTCGCTGACAAGATGTAAGTCAATTCTTGGTGCCAGTATTGAGAGCATTTGGCTCCCGCGCGTTGATATATAGATTGTGTTTCAAGTGCGGGCCAATTTGCAAAGTATGTGTTCATAAGCACATGTGCCCAAGGAGGTAGGTTTGTTATATTGCACAATTCTTGAAGTTGACGTTGTGAGTTTTCTGCTTGCATGGTTATTCACAACAGCACAACAAATATCTTGCTATTTAAGCACATTCTTGATATATTGTAGAGGGATGTTACATCATCGACCAATCGTATTGGGGCGACTTTTCAATGAAGCATATCGAGCTATCTGTGCTTAACCATATCATGTTAATGAATCCTCATCATATAACGAATGCGAGTCTGTGTGAAAGGGAAGAGGTTGCCGCACCGCATAAAATATGTAGCATTTTGACAAACTGGGAGCCATTTCTTAGAACCGAACAAACTCGAGAGCCATGGGTGTATAGTAAACCACTATCATGTGGTTGTTTTATTGTTGCACCGATGTCAAGTACTAACTTGTGGGATACATCGTCATATTCCGATGTTAATTGGCTGAAACACAATTGGGATAAACGATTCATCGTCACATACCCTAGGTATTTAGATGACAAGGGGGAACTGTTTACGTATTCCTATATGGGCTCATACATTGTAAAACTTCAAGCACCTGAGTGTTACCAAACACCTAATCAATTCTTAGAGAGGAAAAGCTTTACCATTTGCAACGGATTCACCTTGGCCATTGCCCTTCATCGTAGTGGAAAGTTGCCTGTGCGGAAGCTATTAGATATGCTAGAACGAGCGAGCGAGGGACAAGAAGCAGATAACAGGTTTTACATGCACTTTGATGAAGAGTGGATGGAGTACTATACTGGACACATTCTTCAGGTTTTGGATTTTCCGGTGCATTATGCATTATGTGGTGGGTGTCATGACGCAGTTATTCGTTCTATGTGGCGACTTATGAATGATACACTATCGGGGGATGTTTACGTACAATGCATTGGAGGAGGAAGGTCCAAATACCTTTCCTATATGTCTACAGCCTTTAACGCGCCTGAATCCATAACAGTGAAAATGTTTCGCGTGTTGCAAAACTTAGAAAACTGGCCAATGAGGTCATCGCTTCACACTCCTGGAGATACGAGCGAACCAGATTGGATGGGATTTGCAAAGCTCGTCACATGCAGGCGCGGCTTTTGGCGCGAGTGGAAAAAAAACACTAGCTTTCGACGCTTGATTATGGGTAGGTTGCGAATGTGCAGTAATTCATTCGCAAACACGCAAAAGGGATTATTCAACATGTTGTTTCCGCCATTGTTTAAATTGCACTCTGAAATGCAGGAAAAAACCGCACGTGTCCGAAGCTTATGGAGAGACGTCATTACATTTTATGACCCTGAGAAAAAGCAGATGCGTGCATGGTTACGTGCATACCTAATGCGTATTCGGGTTACAAGCGCAATGTCAAAAGCGTTTCCAGATGATGTGATTCGACATCCAATGCCTCCGATTGCATTCCTCAAAGATGTGCTCGGCCATAGTTGCAGCGCCGACATACATGACGTGTCTGAATATAAGTTTTGGGTCAATTCAATTAATGAAACACGTGCCAGTTATATCAAGGCATGTGGTATGCATTTAGTGGATGTTGGAAATGGCGGGTACGCTGTGCGTTCAAGCACGTACCAGACGTTAAAAGCCCTGGCCCCAAATGCCCAGATTGCTGCCATATACCTGCGCTATTACGTCGAGAAGCCAGTAGTTGATAGGCTCTTATGCATACGCCACGCTTTTAGGGAGAAAAATGGATTGCATGTAATTGAAAGCCTTCTTCTTGACCACTTTCGCCGACACCGAAAAGAGCTTTACGAATAGTAGGATGCCGTCTTGCAAATGCTCTTCTTGTAAAGCAAAATTGTCTCTTGTTGATGAGACGATAGGCAAGTGCAAGTGTGGGCTCATTTTCTGCAAGAGTCACCGCATGCCCGAGGCCCATTCGTGTACGTTTGACCATAAAACGTTGGCACCTATTCTGGAGCCTTTTATTGCGCGAAAAGTTGTGAAGATTTAGGGGAATTATTTTTAAGACACAATCGCATTTTAAAGCCATCGTCGCCACATCGAGCGTCCTTCATTGACTTTTTCACGACGGCTTTACTTTTGCCACGCGTCGAGCAATCTTTGTCGTACCGAGTTCCGTATTTTTTCAGTTGAAGCTCACTCATATAATCGAGCACATCTTCATCATTGTAGGCCTCATTCAGAGTTGTGGGCAATGTTCGATTCTTTGTACGGTCTTTAAGGACTTGAGGGATTCCAATGTCGGAGGGTTGAGAACAAGATGGACGATGTTTGAAGTCAAATCTAGGATAGTATGTCAGCACGGGGGGCAGCGATGAAAGGCTTACTTGCTCGAGCTTTTTCGAGCGAGCGTACTCTGTCGCCATCTCAATCATGATGGCACCACTGTGTGTAACGAAATGGCGTTGTCTATCACCTGCGCATATGATGTCGAGGTACAGATTCGTAGACTCCTTAATGCGTGCAAGGATGAAGCCTGCTGGAACGCGCTGCAGCATTATGCGTTGGGTTCGTCGAGTCGATGCTTCATCAAACTCATAAAACATCAAAATGTAAATGTCGTTATTTTTCACTTGTTGCTTCACGTAAGTTGGTTGAACTTGATTTTTGCACAACGATTGTTCCGCGAGCTGTGAGATGTCATTGACAGTCAAAGAGAACTCTTCACTTTGGGCAGCAACGCCATTCTCATATCGCCACTTCCAACCCTTGGCTACAGTTGGCTTTATTTTTTCAAGGAGTGCAACATAAAGAGTGGGGGTCGTATTTGTTGGCGTACTCGTTGCAAGCGAAGGGGACCTCATATTCTAAAAGGCGCGCGCGTAAAAATTACTACCATGAAACATGCTTACCTATTTCTAATAGGATGTCATCCGTTTTATGAGGAAGGGAAGTCTGAACAAACGAGAAGATGTGCTTTCCGTGTGATGCAAAGGCCGCCTCTATCTTGAGGGCTAAGATGTGGTCATCTCCTGTTGTTGCGGCAGCGTATAGGGGTGGGGCATCAGTAGTTGTTGCGTAATGTGTGTTTGTTGTTCCGCACATCAACATGTAAATCCAGTACATACAATACTCAGTGTACTTGTTTTTTACAATGGCTTTTTGCCACTCGGGGTAGGCACCGTGTCGCTTTTCAAGGGTGGTTATGAGACTCTTAACCACCGATGTCACAAATATCTCAGGGGTAATGGCCATGTGAAACGGTTGAGGTTGCACGAGGCCTTCAAAATCCGCTCCGAGGACCTCAGCTGACCATAGGAAGAAGAATGGAAAATCAATACTGGTCTTGTTCATGCGAACCTTCCCATTAAAATGAAGGTCGTCATAGCCAAAAGGCCTCACAGCAAAGGTGTCGTCATCAATGATTAGATAAATGGGTGTCTTTATTCTTTTTGCAATGGCTATTTTTGCCGTTTGTTGCTTTGCCCAGCCGGTGGAGCAACTTGAGTCCACAAGCTCATTTTCCGGAATTACGAGCCATGGAAATTCAGGCGCAGCCTCTTTAAGGCGTGTTTCAATGGCGGCGCGTTCCTTTGCGGGTGTGATGACAATCATCTCGTAAACATCTTCGAGTTTCATAAATTTATTGTACGATGCAATGCCAATTCGGATGAACCGCTCCACACTATCAACGTCTTCGCGGTGCGTTTGAGTCTTGAGGCAAAGAACGATTGAGAACTTGTCTTGTGCCGCCATTTTGTGCTTAGCACAAATGCAGCGTGCAATGCCTTAAGTGAAGCATTGTCAAAAAATGACAGATAACACTATTCAATCTGACTTGATAACAACAATGGCGCTGTCTGGCAAGGTTCAAAAACACCTTGGTGGCGTCGAAGTTCTGACGGACACGGTGGCGGTCGAAGAAATTGTCACGGATGCTGGCGATATCTATTACCGGCTCACAGAGTGCACGGACTCTGGCATCCGCCAGTCGACGTGGTCGGTTAACACAACACCTTCAACGGTGTTTAAGCTGATGCAGCGATTGGAGGAAGGTGGGTCGCGGATTGCTAAGACACCGCTCACAAACCTTCTTGTCGGACCACATCTTATGCACAAGACGAAAGGCCGGCTTATTATGAACAAGGCACGGCCCCTTATGTCGACGACGGAGTTCGAAGTGGTCGTAGACGATGCGATTGACCTTGTGTGGCTCGATAATTTGCTTCACATCAGCTCCAGCTCAGAGGAGGCGCGTTGATTGACAACACAAAACTTTACTTGAACAAAGTAAGCCAAAAGACAAAAACCAATTTGAAAGATGGATGGACAAACTCGTGTAGCCGAGTTTTTTGCTGGTGTGGGTGGCTTCCGCGCAGCATTTGAACACCTTCCATCTTTCAAATTTGTTTTTGTCAATGACTGCGACAAACAGTGTAAGCTGACGTATGATGCCAATTTTGAGGAGCCCAAAATGACTGTATCTGATATTCGAAATATCGTGCCGTCAGAGTTGCCAGATTTTGACATGATGATTGGGGGGTTTCCGTGTCAGTCCTTTTCATCTATTGGTCACAGGAAGGGTGAAGGTGATGAACGTGGTAAATTATTCTACGAGCTTTTGAAAATCATTGATGTAAAAAAGCCTCGTATGCTGTTATTTGAAAATGTCAAGGGCCTTGTTTTCATGGAAAAGGGGGCTGTGTTTAGAAGGATGGTTGACGAGCTCGAGAGCCGCGGCTTTTGCGTACAATACAAGGTGCTCGACACATGTGTACATTCGCATGTTCCCCAACACCGTGAACGAGTGTTTATTGTCGCATCTCAAGATGGGATTTTGGATGGCTTTTTGTTTCCAGAACCGGTTGCAGGCGGTCCACACCATGTGTCGCAGTTTTTAGAGACGCCTTGTGATGTTATACCACGTTTCATTTACACACCTGATAAACAACCGGTGTCATATAGCATCATTCACGATGCCATGATAGCGAATGATGCGCCTCTATACCATTTTCACTTATTATGGTCGTGTACAAAGCTGCGACGGAAGCGACTCGGTTGCTGTCCAACGCTTCTTGCAGGAATGAACAGAGGAGGGCATTCCATTCCAATCTTTTATGATGGTCAAAACATCAGATGTTTAAGTCCACGCGAGTGCTTCATGCTTCAAGGCTTTCCGAAAACATTTATTCTACCATCCACAGTATCACGCAGTGGACAGTATAAGCAAGCCGGAAATGCTGTGACGATGGCACTTGCTCAACGTATTGCGGATGCCATTCATAAAACTAATAAATGCCCTTTATAGATATAGAAGTATGGCTAATCCAGAGCAATGCGAACGTTATACAGCGTACCGAAACCTTATTGATGAAGCAATTCGGAAAAATAAGTATGAGCCGTTTAAAGCTAATCTTAGCAAAAATAAAGCTGTTCAGTGCAATCAACTCGGGAAACCTGTCGAGAGTCTTATTGAAATGTTTAATTTCAAACATGCGGACTTGTGGGAGTTTCATCCGAACTTCAAAAATGGTGTTGAATCAATGTTTACGCCTGTCGAAAACTCATTATATAAAATGGTATGGGTTGATGATGAAGACGATATAGATGGCCCTCAAATAATTCCTTCGCAAAGTGGTGGTGCAAAAAAGCATAAATACAATGGGAGGCTTTACAAAGTCCGCACTGGCACCCGTGGCGGAAAATACATTGTCGTAGGTAAAGATAAAAAGAAAGTTTACGTGTAAAGTCTGGTGCAAAATTGCTTGAAACCTTCATAACGAATACTTAAGGTTCAGATTTTGTCGTTTTCAATGGAAACGTTTTGAGTCGCATGCCAACAATGTATGTATACTCAAACGCATCCTTGTTATTCAAAAGTGTTTGGTCGCCGAAACCAAAACCTGAAATTTGTATTTCAGGTTTATGAGTCTTCAGGACAAAATGTACCATCTGATTGATGTAGTTATCTTCACCTAACTCACAATGCTTATCAATAAATGAAGCTATTTCAAAGTCCCAATTTGTTTTTTCCACAGTATCCGAACTTTTATTTTGATAAATATCCAAAAGACTCTGTTGATTCTCTGACGAACATCCAGCACCCATTTTAAAAATAATGATGACAACGCTTTAAATCTTAACCATTAAAAATCCCATGTCCGCAATTTTCCTGATTCGTACTTTATTTGATGGCATCTCATACAGAAACACTTGAACGCAATTGTCAGGCATTTTCGACGGTCCCAATCTTTAATGTTCGTAGCAAAATGCTTCAAGCTTGACTTAAAGTAAGAACAAACCTGTTTGTTGTACGCCAAATCATAGCCTTCGTATTGCTTAAGTTTTTTACAGGTTGACATGAAATGTTCGTACTTGGCGTCATCTGCTATGACTTGCTCAAAGTAATTACAGACAATGTCTAAAATGTCATCAACTTCAAAAGATGCGATTTCGAAGCCAAACTCAGAACGAGCAAATTCGAATGCCATAGCTTATATTTGGGCTTCCTTTAATGTCTTTAAATGAATCGCTCTCGGGCTAAGCGGCTATCACAATCATTTTTGGAACGTTGGTCGCATTTTGAGTGCAGACGAGCACGAGTCCACTGGTCAAAGTGCACCGGTTGAGGTAGGGACATACCAGGGGTAACGAATGCAGCTTCCCAAGGACCACGTTGATAGGCCGGCATCTTCTCGATACAGACATTACGCGCAATTCCCGCTCCGTTCTGAAGCAAGCTTTCTTGGCGGCGGTCGACAAACCCGAACGCCATTTCGCACGAAGGTTCTGTGAGCGCATGCATGTGTGTACTCAAGTTGGCTGTGTAGTTTCCCTTGGACAGATGGCTCATTGCGTCGCAAGATAGGCGAGATGCCCATTCTGCGAGCGAAGGGTCGCTTACAGCCATTCGTATCTTCTCTAACAACTGCAATGCATATTTATTTGTTTGTTATTAAACCATTGCATTTTTTCGTACCTAGCAAAAATGTAAGGTACGAAAATTTATCATCGTAGTCTAATCGTTGACGTATCATGTAGTGAATAAATCCAATCAATATGACTGTCAAAATTGTCCATTGCAAGTATGTTCGCGCTTTTTCGTACTTTTCCAAATTTACGTCAGGTCTGCTATTACGGAGGTAAGTCATGTGATTGCGAAGTACTTGGTCTGCAAATAGCAACGTTAAGACTAAAACTATGAAAGGCCATTTTGACTTGGTTGCCATGAGAAACAGAACATATACTACCAAAGTTTTGACAACAGTTGTCATGACATGACTTTTATTGTTTGGGTCGATGATGTTAAAGAGGAAGAAAAATGCGATAATACCTGTGACGTGTTTGACAATGACATTATCATTAAGAGCGCGCTGTAAATCACAATTCAATAAAGCGTATGTACTATTGAACATAATCCATAGATATAATGCAGCTAGAGACCCGGTGGTTTCAAATGATGAATTCCAATCGATGATGGGCGTTGTTTGGTCCGACATTCTGAATATATGGAATATTTTTAAAGAATTACTATATTAACACCATGCTAAATCTTGTAATCTATAGGCAATGCATGTGGTCCTGCAAGAAAAGTCTTTGAATACCGAAAGTCATTTAATCATTCGGAAGAAATTCACTGGATTTTTTGATAGCCATCATTCAACACCGTTTTAGAAGTGCTGCAATGCGACCCTGAACAAGCAATTCAAACAACAAAGCTAAAACAAATAGGGACACATAATGGTTATGCACGCATTATATTTACAGATTTCGAAAAGTTAGAAAGCATACATGACATTGTTACGGACGCTGAAAGCAATTTGGAGTTTATGGTTGCTCGCTATCGCCGCCGATGGCATCGTTTGATGGATAAAACACGTTTAGATACAGTTGTGTTTGTGTTCGGTGGAACTTTGACGGAAACACAAGTCTATAAGTTCTTCAATATTGTTTCAAATAATCAGGCCTACTTAATGTGTGTGCACGATGGCCCTTTTCAAATGAATATTTCACACCCTAACTTCATTGAGAAACTACGACCAAACTACCGCATCCCAAACATGTCTCCAACATGGGATCAAAAGGAGTTTGATTGGCATAAAATGTTTGAGGAAGTGCAAAAAGCCATCTGGCCCAAGCCCCAAAAAGGGACACAGTAACATACAGTCGGAATACATACCCACCACTCCATAACCATGAACATTCCCATCGTATTTGTAACGTCACTTAACGCTGGCGAACAAGCGTTGACAATGAGATGGGATGTTGCACGTGTTCTGAACTCAGAGGGCATACTTACAGAGTTTAACCCAAGCTCTATCTCAACAACACAAACGGACACCCAACACAAACGAACACCATTTACACTTATAATTGACTATTATGAGCAATTCATTCTTAAAAATAACATGACTGAAACAGAACACCCTATTTCGGGTCACAAGCTTATTCCTCACATCCACAAATGGGTTCGTTTGTGTGCCCCATGAGTCTGAAAGTCTACTTTGCCTTTGTTTTGGAACTTGCCTTTGCTTTTGTTGCAGTTGTTTTGGACTTTGCGGATGCTGCTGGCTTTGCCGCGTATGACTTGATAAAGTCAGCAACGTCTTCCGCCGTGCGTGGGCCATTAAAGGCGGCCTTTGGCTTTCCGTTCTCATACACCATAATTGTCGGAAAGCCCATCACCTTTTGCATGGATGCTGGTAATTGTTTCATGTCGGAATATTCACACTCTGTAACATTAATTTCGCATTTCTTGCAAGTATTCACGGCCTCATTCCATGCGGGTCGAAATAGCATGCAATGCATGCAACCGTTCATATGATGATAAACAATCCAGCGCCCAGAAGAGACCTTCTTTGCGTACCCGGGGCTATCTGCCGCAATGTGCTGCATGAATATCTCAACTCTACTACTTAGAGAGAACAACAAAAGATTAGTGGTGATAAGCGCGTTGTCCACCATCTAGAGAATATCCGGCAGGATAGTACAAGAGGAAGCGATGGACGAACCGTTGTACGAAAGTGACCATAGTGATGAGGACGTGGATACGACGGAAAAACCTAGCCAGGAAGAGATGGATGACTTGCGAGCGCAAATGGCGCAATGGGTTACACTTGATGACCAAATGCGAAAACTGAGTGTTGCAATGCGGGAACGTAGGACACAACAACGTGCTCTAGGAAATGTTATCCAAACGTTCATGGTAAAGCACAAATATGACGTTCTCAACACCGCACAGGGGCCACAAATAAAAACAACTGTGAGAAAAGTGAAGGCGCCAGTTAAATTGGCCGATGTTCGTCAAAAGTTGGTCGACTTGAAGGGCGAGAATGAGGGCGGTGAACTTGTTAAAAAGATATTTGACGAGCGCCCAGTGCTTGAAAAGACAAGCATTCGAAGGATTATACCAAAGGTCAATATGCATCTTGACCTATGAGGGGTGCGTGCATGCGTGCGTTGCGGACGCCATTGACAATTTACTTTTGCATTATAGCGCCAATGCGGTCATTAGACCTCTTCAGCGGTATAGGTGGCTTTGCAAAAGCATTGCATGGAATTGCCCGGCCTGTTGCCATGTGTGACCTTGATCCGGATGCTCGAGAGGTTTTACGCTGCCGCATGGTTGAGCGTCGCAGCGAACTTCCATTGTGTCCTGTGTTTGACGACGTGCGCGCTCTCAAGGCAGACATGCTCCCTATGAAGGTAGACATAGTGGTTGGTGGCTGGCCGTGCCAAGACTTGAGCTCGGTTGGGCTTCGTAAAGGTCTAAATGGTTCTCGTTCCGGGCTTGTAAGAGAGGTGTTTAGATTAATAGATGAAACGGATGCACAATGTGCATTCTTGGAAAACGTCCCACAACTGCTTTCAGCTGGATTTAGGGATGTTTTGGATGCATTCGTATTCGAACGTGGGTTTGAAATGTCATGGTGCGTGCTTCCAGCAAGCGCCGTTGGCGCACCGCATGTTCGTAAACGGTTATTCATGTGGGTACGTAAACCCACGTTCGAATACGAATGGCCAGAAGGTACCTTATTCTATGAACCTCACGACTGGTCACCGGCTGCTGAGCCCGTCCGAATGGTTATTGATTCAACAGGCAATCATCGTAATAAGCGCCAAATGTTGTTAGGAAACTCTGTCGTACCAGATTGCTTACGGTCTGCATTTATGGTACTCGCTTCTGGCTTCCGTAAGCCGCCGCAGCCTAATGCAAGCTCATTAAAAACTATGTTACCTAGTTCAACAATGCTCAAGCCATTGAACATCGATTCACTAAAAGAAAGAAAGAAGGGCGAACGAGGCCGTGGATTTGTCATACCAAAGTGGGGCTACGCACGCAAAGGGCCTGATGGCAATATAGTATTATTTGCCATCAACGAAAAACATATTCCCGAACTCAAGGCTCCAAACCTTGATTTGGTCTTATGTCCCGACGCGTTCGCATGGGACGGCCCACTTCAACAACCAAAGTATGGTATGGAAAGGTCGCCATTGATTAAAGAACCGCTTGCAATGACAGCATGGTCAACTCCGCGAACAGTTACTTGCGCCGCAAACTCATTGACACTGCGTGTGACGCGAGATTTACCAACACAAGTCCGATACGAGGCGCAAACGCCCGATGAATTGCGGAGTGGCCAAATAAGCACGGCATTTGTCGAATGGATAATGGGATTTCCTACAGATTGGACTAAATTACCTGCATTATGGAAGTCTACAAGTCCAATTGGTTATAGACCAGGTGGTATGAAAGCGCAATTAAAGACGACAAAAGCACAAGAAGTTGAGGGTGATGGTGATGGCGATGGCGAAAGTGATGATAGCGTAACGAATTACTCGAAAGAATCATAAATAATATCCCATTCATGACGTGGTAGCCGTTGGTTTTTGCCGTTGGCATCTTTAACGTACAAGCCATACCTTCCAATTGCAACTTGATTGCCATTCTCATGTGTAAGCGGTAAAGCTTGCAAGAATCGCACGTCTTTTGACGTCATGTCCTGGATGGTTGTATTTCGCCACTCTATGAAAGAAGACAGTGAAACAAACTTATTCGTCGGCTCATGAAAAAGCGCAAGTCCGAAGCGGGTTTGAACAACACTTGATTGTAGGTCATGAAACTCTCGCATGGGCTTCGTTGGCTTAGTTGGCTTCGTCGACGCCACCTTTTCTGATTTGGGTGCCATTTTCTGGTCTACCTTTGCCTTATCAACAGTCGATTGAAACTTCTTGTAAAACTCGTCAAGAATGCTGCTTTCTTTTACATCGCCTCGCGCAATGCGATCCAAATCATTTTCCATGTCTGCCGTAAACGTAACATCCAACAAGAACGGTGTTATTCCTTGTAAGTATTCATTTACACGGCGACCAAGACTCGTTGGAATCATTCGGTCCGACTCTTTTCCTCCAACGACTACAACTTGTGTAATCGGTGTTATTGGAGTGCCAATCTCACACGAATAGTGCGTCACCTCATGGGAAGATTGTGGATTCATTCCTTTAGCAACATAATTCTTCGAGAATAGCTTGTCAACTATAGTTGCAAACGTGCTAGGCCGCCCAATGCCGTGCTTCTCGAGAGCTTTTACTAATAGGGGTTCGTTGTATTGAGCAGGTGGCCGCGTAACATCGCCTTCGGCTTTGAACCTTGAAACAACCACATCCGTAGCCGTTTGTGCATCCCACTTTGCAAGTGCAACCGAATCGACTTTTTGCTCCGGAGAATAGACACGTAAATATCCAAGGTGTGTTAAAATGGAATGTGTGCCCCGAAAGGTTGTTCCATCCGGTAGAAGTTTAGCATCGGATGGAACGATTGCCACAACTACATCCGCATATTTAGCTGGAACCATTTGGGATGCAATAGACCGTTGCCAAATCAGCTTGTAAAGTTTCATATGTTGCTCGGTTATAGATTCCGACGGCTCTAAAGCGACTCGATTGGGCTGCGTGGGTCGAATAGCTTCGTGAGCCTCTTGAGCATTGGCAGCCTTTGTTTTAAAGGCGCGTGGTTGCGCCCAATCTGGTCCAATGTCACTTTTGATGTAGGCCACAATTGCTGATTGCGCGTCTTTTGAGATAGTCAATGAGTCGGTTCTCATGTAAGTGATATGTCCGGCTTCATACAATGCCTGTGCCAGCTGCATTGTGCGCTTTGCAGGAATACCATAACGAGAGTAGGCCTCTTGTTGAAGGGATGATGTGGCAAAGGGAGCAGGGGGAGACTTACTAGATTCTTTTTTTGTAAATGATGCACGCCAAGTCGCATCACTTGTGGAAAGTGATGTCAACAATGTCTGAGCATCATGTTCGTTCCATGTCGCGAGATTTGTCGTATAGTAAGCTCTTGTTTCCAAGGCTTCACCGGTTGGAGGAACAAACGTACCATAGAGAATCCAATACGGCTCATGAACATGACTTTCTTGAGCTTGAGCGCGGTCGACAATAAGTTTGAGAGCCGCGCTTTGCACGCGCCCTGCGCTAAGTGATGACGTCGAGAATCGTCGCCATAACAACGGTGAAAGCTCGTATCCAACAACCCTATCCAAAATCCGACGCGTCTCTTGTGCAGAAACAAGGTTTTCGTCTATACAACTTGGGTTAAGTACGGCACGCACCAATGCGCTTGGTGTAATTTCATGAAAGAGTAGTCGAGGCACATTTGCGGGCAACTTCAATACTTTTTGTAAGTGCTTGGCAATTGATGCACCTTCACGGTCTGGGTCGCTTGCAAGAAACACCTTGGAAGATGCCTTTACTGCATCACGCAATGCTTTTACTGTTTTGACTTTTGCCTTTATTGTTTCGTATGTGACCTTCCATGTCTTTGTGTCAACTGCCATCTCTTTTGCTGGTAAATCTACAATATGACCTAATGATGCCATCACTCGCCATGCACCCATTGACCTCAATTCAGGTGCATCATTAAGATACTTTTGTATAGTTTTCGCCTTGCTCGCTGATTCAACAATTACAAGATTGGTTGTCATTGTGCGTTCAAAAAGTATATACCTAAAATGCTTATGTCGATTTTTTTGTCGAAAGAGTTGACACCAGCGAACAAAGAGTGGCCAGCTTCTCACTTATCTCCTCCATGCAGTCGGCAACGTTCTTTCCCGACTTACTTACCATGAAGCTCTTTAGAATAAAGAACATCTGCTCGTCAAATACATCTTCGCTCACCAATGAACTAGAAGGTGCTGATGAAATGCTGGAGCCATCATCGACGTCAATAATAGGTCCTTTTTCCATCGTGTAGTACTAGGATTTTGAGTTATTGCTTTAAATGATGATGGGGCTACTTAAAGATAAACATACGGTCGATTACATTGGCGATTAGATGGATTTTCTAGGAATGATGAGTCAAGGTCAAAAAATGGGGGTTGAAAGTGGAGTAGCTCCGATTGTTGCCGCACCTTCCACAACGGATACATCCCCTGTCGCTTTGCAAATAACACCAGATGGACCTCGAGATGCAAATGACAAGCGACTGCGTGTCATGTTATGCGGTACATACCCAATTGGCCAATCAAATGGCTACAGCCGGGTCGTGTACTATATCGCAAAGTTTCTTGGTGCAAAGCCCGACATTCGTCTTACTGTATATGGCTTTCAAAATTACAACCAAACCAAGGGCGGGGAGGCTCGCAGTGATGTTCCATCGGAGGTCATTATGCACGATGCCCTCGCACATGAAAATCCAAAGCGCCACGGCTTTGGTGAGAAGGAGATTGCGGAGTACATTAAAAAGCGCCCTCAGGATGTCGTCATCATCTTCAACGATATGGTCATTACCTCCGCGCTCGTAAACACACTCAAGGCAGAGCTTACAAAGGAAGAGAGGGCGAGCTTCAAACTCGTGAGTTATATGGACCAAGTATACCCTTATCAAAAGAAGATGTACATCAACAATCTGAACGAGAACTTCGATGCAGTCGTTGCATTTACTCCTTATTGGCGTGATGTTGCCAGAAGCCTCGGAGTGAAGCGCCCGATGTATGTATTTCCCCACGGCTTCGACCCCCAACTATACTACCCAGTTCCACAAGAGCTGGCGCGAGTTTTCTACAACATACCGAGAAATGCATTTGTTATACTCAATCTAAACAGAAATCAGCCTCGGAAGCGTTGGGATCACACGGTCATGGCTTATGCGGACGTTGTCGCCCGACATATTGCTCTTCAAAAAACATCCCCCGCGCGCGCAACACGCCCTATATTGCTAATGATTGCAACTCAAATGGACGGATTCTGGAATCTTACAGATATTTTCGAGCACGAACTAAGCAAAAGAGGTGTGGATTGGGAGGTTGGCCGGCGTTACATTATCTCTCTTGCGAAACCTCAACAAATGAGCGACACCGAAATCAACATTTTATACAATGCAAGTGATATTGGTTTGAACACATGCGAAGGAGAAGGCTTTGGACTGTGTCAGTTTGAGCATGCAGCGGTCGGATGCCCACAAGTTGTTGCCAATATTGGGGGGTTCAAAGAGTTCCTAAACAACAGCATAAGTACGCTCGTTGAGCCAAAGTGGGCTTACTATATTGATAAGCAACGCGATGGAATCGGTGGCTACGCAGAGGTTGCCGACCCTAAGGATTTCGCGGATGCCGTGTGGAAATATTACACAAATCCGGCTCTCGTTGCCAAACATGGCAAGAAAGCACGTCAGGACATCTTAAGGCATTATCGATGGGAGACAATGGTGGATTACTTTCATCGCGAATTGCACCACATGGTGCAAAAATAAGTTGTGTTTTATAAATATGCAGCGTCTTTCTCGGCACACTGGTGTTAACTTGTACGATGTGCGTAAGATTGTCAATGTGCACGAGTTGAGGCATGACTTTCATAGATTACCGCTCATTCATCGCACCTCAGGCAAAACATTAAATGAACCTGTCCATGCTTTGTATTCAGATTCAGTTCAATATCACGTAGACCGCCGTATGGGAAGAATAATTCCTGTAAAAGGCGACTTTCGCTCGAAATCCATAAATCAATTCTATGCACTTCTTGGCATACATCTCAAGCTATTTTACGAAGAAATCGATGCTCCTGAAATTGATGTTCATATCGAAGCGCGTCGCTTGCAAGGTGGGACCACACATCCAGGCGCTTCAGAATGGGAGACCAAAATACAAGATAACACTACTATAATGTGCATTGGACATGAAAATGTAGATGGTGGTCACTTGGAAGTGAAGGACGTTGTGAAAAAAGAGCTGAGTCCTGCCCATTTTATTGAGTTGACTGCAAAACATCCATTTCGATTCACTCCCATTATGTCGTTCGATGGCTCAAGAGAAGCGCATCAGGATGTATACATAATAACTAGTCATGTTATAGATAGAAAGGATAGTATATGAAAAGCGGCTGGACCATTGTTGCAGCAGTTGCATATTTGTGGGCTACCCTCTTGTTCGCATCATATCTTCCTCGGACGATAGGCAATCCTAAACTTTTGCTGGGAACCTTTCTTCTAGTTGCAGGCTATGGTACTTTGGGAGTTCAAAAGGCTTATCAAAGTCGCAAAAAAGAAGATGAGCACGAAGAAAAGCCAAACAAAATAGGGTATGCTTTCTTGGTTGCCTTTTATGGATTGAGCTTCCTCATTCCAGTTTCATTCACTGTGCAAATGTATGATTTACTTGCTGTCGCTGGCTATGGGCTGCTTTTGGCAGGCATTCAGTTTGCAGGCATTTGTGCATTGTTGCTGTACTACGTCTTCGGTGCAGTACGCAAATTCACGGACTCGCACATGTCACACGACCCGATTCGCATTCTAGGAATGGGAATCGTACGTCTTGGTCTCGCGGTCTACTACGGTGCAACTATATTACACCTTTGAAAACGCTTTTACAAGTATGCCCGCATGTTTGTAGGCTTCATAGTCGTATAACTTACCATCTAATAAAACCATTTTTTCACCGTTACGGGACACGACTCTTCCTTGAACGTCACGAGCAACCAAGCGCTTGCGCATTTCTTCGGAATGCGCGCTGTCTTCCTTAATGTCCGGCAAAAAGGCGCGCTCGGTTATGGGCTGGCGTTTGGGAAATTGGAAGCACTTTTGCTTTGTTTCTCCCTCACCCTCACCCAATCTATTTGTTTCCGCCAACACGGCACAATCGATTGCAGCTTCTTTTAGGGCGCTCATGAACTCACTTATGACCTTGTTCTTTCTTATAGCAATGTTTGCAATATGTGTATCGGAGCTTATTCCCTGTTCATGCGTTTGAATGGTAAACGATTTTGCAATTTGGTCGGGCGTAAATACAGCAGTGTAAATACGCACTTCAACGTCACGGTCTTCCGGAGCTAAATCCGTGTGCGAAAAGCGGCGCGCCGCACGACCAATGACTTGGTCAATGCGCACTTTATTCCAAAAAGGCTCGAGTATAAGCACACGGCGAACATGCTTTAACGATATGCCCTCAGCTCCTGATTGAGACACCATCATCAATGCGCATTTATCACCAAACAAATTGTCCTCAATCTGATCGTACCCTAAACTTGCAAGTTGACGTGCAACCGAGTGAGGCATTAATTTTATTTGACCATTGAAAATGCGCATCAATACTTCAGTTTTATCACGGTCACTGTTGAAAACCACGAACCGCTTGCCACTATATTTAGAGTCAAAGAGTTCCTCAGCCTTCATTCCATCCGTACCATGCACACGCCAATGGCCATTACTTGCCTTGGAAACCTGTATTTCTGCCCATCCTGCTTGCGCAAGTGCTAGACGCATGATTCCAATACCTTCGATTGTCCGAAACTGACTGTAAAATAGTACTTTACCAGGCGACTCGTGAATGTCAGCAATGGCGCGCGCCATCTTAGGACTGTACATGTCTGCAAGGTTCTCTTCAGATAAGTACTGCTCGGCTTTGGTGCGTAAGCGTATCAGAGCATCCTCTAATGCTTTTTCGTACAACGATATGTCTGTCTTTTTATTGGCGGCTGGAAGGGTCGCCTCCTCAAACTCGCCTTCCGCATCGTCCGCAAAATCCATTTGATTGCGCGCAGCTTTCATGTCGCGTGGGAATGGCCGATTGAGCTCTTTCGGGAATGCAAAGTTGCAAGTCATGCGACTGAATGCCCGATAGACGGAAGACACCTTTTGAAAGGGGTCCACTCTGCCGCTTGCCCGACGACGGGCTTGCGATTGCTCCATTTCAAGTTCTTTTTTGCGGTTCTTTTCATATGCTTCAAACTGATGGGCCGACATAGGGCACTCAATAACTCGTTCCGGAAGTACCTTGGGGTATGTTCCATCGTCAACGTTAGTCAAGTAGGAAACTAGACCCAGTGCGCGTCGCATAAACATGTCTTGTTCACGCATCTTTGGCAGCTCGGGATTATTCATATCTAAAAAGAGCTCATTGAACTCATCCATGGTCGAGGGGAACGCATTAAAGTGTAGCGCACGCGCTTTGGCTACAGGAACGAAGAGTTCCATCAATCGGGCCTCGAGAGCTTCTGTCGACATCCCCCATGCCTTCGGAACTACCTCATTACCTGTGTTTTGGCGGACATATCCGTGTGGCAAAAGAATAAACCGTATTTTACGGTCACCTGCTTGCACGTAGACATCGTCTATGTACTTGTCTAATGAGATGCCGTTTAGGCGCATGCCTTGCAAACGCTCCTGAATTTCTGCAGATGAAGGAGGTGTCACTTGAGGTGGAAGAACAAGCTCATACACACGTAAATCACCGCGAAGTAAGTTCAATGTTGCACCAATCTCAAATGGATTATTGATTGCAGGGGTTCCCGACAACAAGACTAGCCTGCAATTTCGTGCAGCACGTAGGTTTTGATAGATACGATAATTCAATGTACCCGGATGAATCGCTTGAGATATGAAATTGTGTGCCTCGTCAATGACCACGACACTGTTGTCGAAGAATCGCGGTGTGTATTTCATGAGTGCCTTTTGAGTGAGGCCATTGTATTTGATGAATTGATACAAATGAGGCAAAATATCCTTCAATGTACGGTCGACTTGTGCTCTTTGTTCCTCTGTGAGGGAACGAAGGCGGCCATTGTATGGCTCACATCTGGATGCCTCAAATAAAAGTTTGCCTTCGTGCTTTGGAATCCACGGCATCCATAATTGTTGAGCGCCGTGTTTCTGAAGAAAGTCAGATGAATAGTGAAATACTTTTTTCAACCTCTCAAAGATGGTTGCATCTTCTGCCTTTGTTACATCTAGCTTAATGGCCGTCCAACGAGCAAGATTGCCACAAGACATTAGTTCATTCTGGTAGTTTTGTGCAAGTGATGCTGGCAACATGATAACAACCTTTCTGCCACTGTATGCATATGCCTCTGTTGCCGCTATAGCCGAGCAGGTCTTACCAGACCCCAAACCGTGATACAAAAGAATACCACTGTATGGAGATTGCTTTTGCAGAAAGTCGCGGACAAGGCGTTGTTGAATGAATTGGGACGTTCGCTTTTTAGCATATTTACTGGCATGGAATGTCTTGTAAATCCATTCGGGAAAACCAACGCGATTGGGCAACACCCATTCGGTCGGACGTACATGGTCCATATGCCCCTATAATAATGGGAAAGTAAGAAAAAGTATGTGATTTAGAACTTAACTTAAGTGATTAGGAGAAAATGCGGACTGGAATGGATGATACAGCGAGTATTTTGCAACAATTGAACGATTTACGTTTAAACTTTGACACAGGGTCTGAAGTTGATGAATGCATCGAAACCATTGCATATGACGTACATGCATTTTCAAAAGACACTCAGAAGTACAGGCCTGGGCGGATTCGATTTTACTTACAGCGGCTTCATGAAATAAATCCTTTTCTTGAAATTACCATAATCAATTTGTTAGCAACTGTAATGGTGATTCGTGTAGATCCCCCCACTGTTTGCAAAGAAAAAGACAGCATATTTACACGCATCAAGGCAGTACTATCAAAAGTTGGTCGCAAAAGCAGAAATGAGTTGGAAGTTGGCTTACTGTACGACGTTTCAAAACCAGTGTCGTATGCGATTTAGAGACATCCGTATTGTGTATGTAACGTCAAGAATGCAATTTGATATTGACATGCGGGAAGGTGCGCTTATTGAAGAGTTGTCAGATGCCATAGACAAGGACACTCAAATTAATGTTCGACAACTTGATATGGGTGACATCTTGCTAAGGGCACCCGGTGCAGGAGAGTGGGTGTTTGAGCGAAAAACACTTGCGGACTTGGCGGCGAGCATCAAAGATGGACGCTACCGGGAACAAAAAGCGCGACTGCTCGCACATTATCATCCGAGTCGCATCACGTATATCCTAGAAGGCGCACCAAATGTAAGCACTTGGTGTGCTCGTGATGCATCGACATCGAGTCTTGGTGTTGGTAGGATATCAACATCGACATTTCAGGGCTTTGTGTTTAATACGATGTATCGAGATGGTATTCATATTATGTTTACACATGATGTTGAAGACACTGCATCACTTCTGATTGCGTTTGCGACAAAGGTAGCCAAGACCCCAGATGCCTTTCATAACAGTGCAAGCGGCGTGCCTGCGTGCACGCAAGAGAACGCTATGATGGTCAAATCTCGGCCGGGAGCAAACGTCACACCTGAACTATGTTGGCGACTCATGCTTTCACAGATACCCGGAGTTTCAAGTAAATTATCAAAAGAAATAGTCGCGCTCTGGCCATCCATGACGCTCTTTATTCATGACCTCGGGCCGCTCGAAGACAAAGAGCGAGTGGCTAAGCTGAAGGCCGTTCCACTGCTCGGCCCCAAAAAGGCAGCTACGATTTGTACATATGTGTTCGCTTAAGGAAACACATTCAAGTAAGAAGCAAAAAGCATGACTTCCGCTCTCGGAGGTAAAGGCCTCGGAAACGTCGGAAACACATGTGGATTGAATGCTCTTCTTCAGTGCATAACACACACCGACCAATTACGCGAGTACTTTTTGCAAACTGCACCGGACGGAACTATAGTGAATAATTTTAAATACAGTATCGTGACAGAACTAAAGCGTCTTATTCGTGAGTTTTGGGTGAACAATGTGAGCATAGTTCCGACACGATTCGCAAAGGCTTTTGAAGAATCTACAAGTGGTCGTTTGGAAATGGGCGAGCAAATGGACATGAGTGAAGTCTTCTTGGTGTTGCTTGATAAGTTTGAGAATGAGTGGAAAACGACAAATAATAAGCATGTTCAACTTCCATGGCCGGCACCCGAAAAATCAGCATCCCCTTTGTTCTTGTCGATGGTGTCGGCTGCTACAAAGTCGTGGGTCGATTTTATGGGGAAGGTACCTGTGCAGTGGAGTCATCTTATGAGTGGTTTTCAAGTTGGTCAAGTTGTTTGCAATACATGTCATCACATTTATCACAATTTTGAGCCGTTTTCGGCACTAAGCTTAGATATCCCCCGTGTTCAAGCTGGGACGTCTCTTCACTTAGGTCAATGCTTTAAGAAGTATTTTGACCACGAAGTGCTTGATGGAGACGGTGGTGGTGGTTGGAAGTGTGATAAGTGTGGGGGGTCCAAGGCTGAAAAGCTTACCCGCTTTTGGTCGGCCCCGAAAGTACTTGTTGTCGTACTAAAACGCTTCAAATACAAGAGTAACGGGCGTCTTGAAAAGATTCATGTGCCGATTGACATCCCCGAGTTCTTTAGTTTCCTACCGGGCACGGAGCTTTCGACGGGACTTCACGACACTGGGGTTGACAAAGCCTACACGATTAAAGCCATCGGATGTCACTTTGGTTCATTGAATGGAGGGCATTATACCGCTTTAGCAAAACATGATGGCGTATGGCACCATTTTGATGACTTGAGCGTAAACAAAATAGAAGATGCCAATATGGCATTAAAAAACAACATGCATGCATATATGCTGTTTTATGAGCGAAAGTAAGCAACCTATCTATGCAATCACTGATTTTAATACGGTGAACTTGAGAACAGGTGCTTCGGAAGCAGAGATTGTTGCAGTTGGGTTTCTGATAGAAATTGTTGCACTTCCAGCGGCCGCCACAGCTTGGCAATTATACAATGCAGCTGTTCCTCCAACTTGAGTGACAATGACATGGTCATTTGCAACGATAGTATTGTTATTCAAAACAAATGACTGAGCTGTATTTGCAGCAAGGGTTGTCGTAAATAATGTAATTTGTCCTGTAAGCTTATTCAGAGTCACAGCAATTGTTCTACCAGTGAGCTGTGTCACAACGCCACCTGAACCTGCAACGTATCCAATACCACCCGCAGAAGATGTTACACCTGTAGCGTAAACATCACCGCTAACGTAAGCTCCTTGTGTTATTTTTAATGTGCTGCGCATAGTTGCATCTGTTGTGTTTGCCACATCAATGTTCGTATTAATGTATGCCACACGCACATTTGCCAATCCCACAGTCGTATTTGTGTAGACACCAAGTGCACCTGTCATGATGTTGTAATGGTCACGTTTGAAGGTCATTGACGAAACAGTGTCGTGCAACATGTAAAAGCCACCATCCATGAAATTGATAGCTCCACGAACCGTTGTCGTAGCATCTTTATCATAAATAAAACGTAGCTGGGCAGAGCTTGTGGATCCCCCGTTTGCCGCGCTACGTGTGTTTCGTAATGAAAGAGTCGGGGAAGGACCTTCAAGTTTTAGCAAGTAGGTATTGGAAATAGTGGATATACTAGTAAACTGGCTTAATGGAGCGGTAATTTGAACTTTGCCTTGTGCTTCTGTCGTATAAATGCCGTTTGTTGTTGGAACAGCTGGAAGAGTTGAAATATCTGGACTATACAATGCAACTTTTCCATTAAAGATGAACTTGTCTAGTGTCTCTAAAACTCTGAAAGCATCAGTTGTTATGCTAAGACCTGGGATTGTTATATTTTCAGATATGATACTCACTGCATTTATGTTGGATGCCTTGCAATAATTGGTTGTTATATTAGAAGAGTCTATATTTTCGACATTGGATAGGTAAGATGCATTCATATCAATAACACGTGTTCCAAGAGTAGATGCTAGACCAGATGTTATGATTTTGCCTTGGGTATAAAGCGCACCATCAATGCCACATGTGACATTGCTCGTGGGAGCCTTTAGAAGAATTGTGTTACTCATTCCTGCCCCAATAAACAGTGCACCATTTCGGTCAATCACGGAAACAGGGGCGGCGTTTGAGTTTGTACATTCTAGAAAAGGGCATGTGTGCGTATCATTTTTATACAGTCCAACAATGGCTTTGCTTTGCGAATCATTCTTGCACACATCTACATGCAAGTTATGAAAGGGAATGGCGGTTCCAATGCCAACATTTGCACTTCGGTCAACTATGAAAACATCGTCACAGTAAGGGACATCCGTATTTAATGATGATTTTGCGTAAATAAGTCCATTCCCAATGTACGCTTGATTGTATGCATTTGCTTCGAGGGACAAGAAATATTCTGGTTTGGTCGTTCCCATACCTATGCGCCCGTATGAGTCCATTGTTAGAGCGCGATACGATACCTCAAGGTTTGGAATGTCAACATCAATGTCAATAATCGCTTCCGTATTGCAAGCAGTTGCCACATTATTGAGCATATATGTTGGAATTACATGGTCAACACGAATGGATGGAGACAGATGGGGTTCAATGTTTGAAATATGCATATGCATGGCTTCAAAATTGCAGTCCACACGCACATCCGCGAAACTCTGTTTGGATGTTAATTTGAAGGAACCTTGCACTAAAATGTCGCCTGTAAATGTCGTGTTTCCGGATACACGGTTCGAGCTCGCAAAAAACTCAATGGATGAGCTTTGGTTTGCATAATTCACAATTTTTGGTGTGATGATTTGACCAGCATTTGAAAGTGTTCCTTCTACGATGGCATTGTATCGAACGTGAAGCTGTTCTGTTGGTTGAGTGGTACCAATACCAAATTTAAAATTACCACCATCTGCAAGAAAATAGCCCATGTCCTTTGCAATGCTCAGAATAGGTGTGGTCGGACCAGTATCAATCCGAAAATGCTCGGTGGCCGCAAAAGATGCTGGGTCGACATGCAAGACATAATTGCTTGCCGAAACTTTCCCAAGTAAAGCATCAGCAATGCGCGCCGAAGAGGCCGAGATGTTGCTTAACACGTCTAGATTTGACGAGCAGAAAACGTTGAGACCTAATGTTACTGTTTTTGCATATGGGTCCGCTTGCAGAATTGGAAAAGAGGCATCTTGCAACCGTATTTCGAAATTGGACCCAACTTGTCCAATCTCATAATTGCTGAAGGTTGCAAGTGTGGAACCATTCAAGTTTTGACTTTGAATAAGTGTCGTGTCATTTTGTGAATTAACTAAGACAAGCCTTTCTTGGCGTGTCACATGGTCATGGATGACGTTCAAATCAAAAGTCTTACCAATCACGACCGCCATTTGTTTTGGTTGACTTACTCTATTTGGAATACACATAAAAATGAGTGGTTATGAACGCGTAATAAATGCATATGTGGTGACTGTTTCAGTGCGCTTAAGCTTGGTCTGCACGTGCCTCTAGCGCATCAAGGCGAGCGAGGACAGCGGTCAGAGTTTGTTGCATGGCAACATTCTGGCTGTGCAGTTCCTTGACAGCGTTGAAGACAATAGGGACCAGGCGGTCGCTATCTAGAAGCTTGAAGTCGGGAACGACCGAGCCGTAGATGAAGACCGTCTCGCCTAGTAGAGGCTTGGTGACACGGAAGCTGTTGGGGCTGATAACCTCCTTCACCTTGGTCATGAGCTCGTTTCCATCAATCAACACCTTGATGTTTGCGCCCTTGGCGACACCGTGCTCAACAAGCTCGATGACGGTGCCCTCGGTGTGAATGGCCGAAGGAGTGCGCATGATGTTGGGAACAACGCCCGTGGTCGTGCGAACGGCGAAAGGAGCGTGCTCCTCAACCTCTTGTGCAATGAAACCATGCACAGTGCGGCCATCACCATCAATGAAGCGGTAACGAGTGACCGGAATCTTCATCAATAGGTCCAAGTCTTCCTCCGAAGAAGAGGCCACCACATCTGTCTTGATGCGCTTATCCGAAATACTTAGGAAAGCGGGCGACAGGATGTTCTTATCGACACGGAGACCAATCTCGGCATCAATTTGAGTGCCGTAAATGGCATCAAGGGAGTCGGATGCCAAAAGTGTTTGGTCAAAGCCTTGCACGTGCATCGCAGCGCTGCATGTAATGGTGGTGGCTGCAGATGTAATGGCAGATGTGCGCACGGCCGCGGAGCGAACCTCGCTCAAGTTAACGAGCTTCGTGGAGTTGAAGTCGATGGTTTGGTCGAAGTTGGTGGTGTCCACGCTTGTGAGTATGAGGTCAGTGGCAAAGTTGCTCATCGAAATGGCGCTGCCATCCACAATGAGCGAGTTCTCCGGAATGACAATCGTGCCCGTGACAACCAAGTTTTGGATGTTTGCGGACAGAATGTTGTTCAGGTTTGTGGTGGAGAAATCAATGTCACCTGTGTCAGACTCAATCACGGGTGTGCGTAGGCTTGTTGCGGCATTCACCTTTCCTTGGACATCCAGAGCGAACAAGGACGACGGCGCGGATGTGTGAATACCCACCGACTTGTTGGCGGCGGCAAAGATGATGGGAGCATTTGCGGCACCGCGAATGTCCAAAATGTCGACTGTGCCCGTTTGCTCGATGCGAATGGTGGACGATGCGCCGTTGTTGTCGTAAATGTCCAAGATTGCGCGGGGCGCAACGGTTCCAATGCCCAGACGACCACCTGTGATGACTTGATTACCATGCACGTGTAGTTTTTGTTGGGGGTTCTTCAGTCCGATACCGACGCGGTCCTTCGTGTGCATCAGAGTCTTGCGGTAGGAATCCACCGATGGCAAAGCCGCTGGGTTGATAACACCCGTCAAGCTGTCAAGACGCACGATTTCGCTCGACAGGTCGGTGTTGTAAATCTTGTTTGTCGATGGGTTCATGCGAACAACATCGGTGGGCAAGTTGGTGAAGGTGTTGGTGCCTTGCATCATAACCGTCACATTGCTGCGCACAATGATGGTGTCGACATCTAGAATGCGGCTGTAGTTGAAGTTGATGTCGCCCAGAGGGGTTTCCGCTGTGATGTTGCCAATCTTTATCAAGCCAATGTTCGACAATGTCGAGTCCGTGAAGTCAAGAGCGCGACCAGCTGTGAGCGGTCCGATGCTATTGACCTTCAGGTTCGATGTTTGCATGTCGCCCAGGTTGGACAAGGTCATGTGGTCCATGTCGATGACGCCCGAAGTGTGCGTAATCATGGCAACCGAAATGGCATCCATGTTGCTCATGGTCACGGCCGAAACGTCGATAACACCACCAGTGGAGATGGCATCAATCTTGTTTGTCACCAAGACCGGTGCGACAGTGCCGCGGGCCTCGACTGTTAGTTTTGCAACAGCATCGGCGGCGACAAACACCTCAAGGGCGGCCTCAGTCGTCTCGTTTTGACGCACAACCAAGGCTGTATCCATACCAGCAGCGGGGTTCTCAATGACAACGCGGCCCTCGGGGGAGCTTGTGGGAATGCCAGAGTTGTATTGACCAAAGCCAGCGTAGCCACCGTCCTTCACGAAGAAGACGGTGATGCCGTCGTCAGTGACATGAAGGATATCGTTCGCGCCTTGTTGGTTCACAATCAATGCCGGACCAGTGCCATCGTTATCGATTTGGAATTGGTTGGTGTTGCATGTGTATGTGTTCATCACAAAGAACTCACCTTGCACGCGAATGTCGCCATTCACTGTCAGGTTTTGAATACCGGTCACATCGTTTCCGGCGAAATCAACACCTAGACCCGATGCACCAACGCTTGTAATTGTGTCTGTGACTAGAACGCCGCCGGCATTCACGTAAACAGAGTCAACATTGCTGAGGCTCTTGTCCGAGAAGTTGATTAGACCGCCCGCTTCAGCTGTGGTGATGTTGGCAACCTCAATGGTCATGATGTTGCTTAGGGTCTTGGCATCCACGTTGATGTTCGGGCCAGCAGAGTAAGTCAAAGTGGCAACATCCAGAACGGATATGTTGCTTAGGTTGTTGCCAGCCACATTAATGTTGTCACCTGCCGCGCGTGTCTCGAGCGTTGTAATTGTGACAATCGAAGCATCAACATTGGTCAGGTTGCTTAGTGTCTTGGTATCAACATTAATGATTGTGCCCGATGTGGTGGTCAATGTGTTGGTGGCCAACTTTTGAGCGGCAGCAATGATGAGGTCGCTATTGACATCAACGGTGGTTCCTGTGAGCGAGACAATAGTGTCTGTGGTCGTGGTCGACGTGTATACATTTGTCAAGTTGCTGAGGCTGATGGTTGTCATGTCAATGTGGTCCGCACCCATCGATGTGATGGCGACAGTTTGTAGCAGCGAAACATTGCTCAAGCTCTTGTTAGAAATGTTGATTTGGTCACCAGTGAAGTTCGTCAAGCTTTGAACGTCAATGGCAAGGACATTGCACAAGGTCTTAGCATCCACGCCAATGTGTGCTGTGTCGGCTGTCAAGAGGGAAGTGGAGAGAGAGCCAATGTTGCTTAGTGTCTTGGCATCCACATCAATGTTCGGGCCCAAAGAGTATGTCAAGATTTGCGTGTCAACCACGAAAATGTTCGACAAGGTGTTGGCGGCGAAATCAATGCCGCTTGGGTTTGTTGTAGTCATGGTGTCAACTGTGACTGTGCCGGCGATGACATCGGTACCGTAAGCAGTTTGGAAAGACACAAGCGAAATGTTGCTGAGGCTATCACCCGACACGTTGATGAGGCCACCTGGGGCGGCTGTCGTCAGGTTGGTCACCTCTAGAGTGCTCACATTGCTCAGTGTCTTGGAGTCCACATTAATCAGACCACCTGCAGCTGTGGTGGTGAGTGTGGCAAGCTCTAGAACAGCAACGTTCGAGAGAGTCGAAGCTGTCACGTTAATGAGGCCACCTGCCGCTGTGGTGGTCAGGTTCATAACCTCTAGCGTGTCGACGTTCGAGAGTGTCTTTGCTGTGAAGTTGATGTTTTGAGTCATGGCGGTGATGGTAGATGTCACAATCGACTCGATGTTGCTCAGGGTCTTGTTGTCAACATCGATGTAAGCAGCGCTGGCATTTGTCAGGATGTTCACGTCAATGGTGTTGATGTTGCTGAGGGTCTTGTCAGTGAAGTCAATGTTTTGGGTAATAGCGGTGATAGTGGATGTCACAATCGACTCGATGTTGCTCAGGGTCTTGTTGTCAACATCGATGTAAGCAGCGCTAGCATTTGTCAGGATGTTCACGTCAATGGTGTTGATGTTGCTGAGGGTTCTGTCGGTGAAGTCGATGTTTTGGGTTTGCGCCGTAATGGTGCTTGTTTCAATAACGCCCACATTCGACAGGTTTGTACCCGACACGTTGATAACACCACTGGTGCTCAGAATAACTTTGGTGTCAAGGGCACCAATGTTGCTCAGCGTCGTGTTTGTCATGTCAATGCCAGATGGGTTGATTGTCGAGATTTCGCTGACCTCTAGAGTTTCTAGAGTTTGGCCAACCGCGCTGAAGTTGTCGACATACATGAAATCAATGTTGCTCAATGATTTGTGAGCGAAATTGATGGTGTTGTTTGCGGCGGTTGTGGTGATGGTCATCACTTCCAACATGTTCACGTTGCTCAGTGTCTTGGCATCAACATCAATGACCACACCAGTATCGGTTGTGAGCATGTTAGTGTGCACCGCCGTCTTGGCCACGAAATCATCGGATTGTGTGGTTCCCGAGATAGTGACTGCGTTTAGCAGGTTGGGGCTGTCCATTGGGGAAGCATTCACACCCACGCGGCCATCGGCACCAACCACGAAGGCATTCGCGACGGATGCGGATGCGTAGTGGATGAATTGTGTCTCGGCGTCTCCATGCAAAACATCAATACGGGCGGCGGGTGCGGCAACACCGAAGCCCAGCTTGCCTTCGCCGCTGAACACAACATTGCTGCTGCCGTCACTGGAACCAACAAGCACCATGGTATCCTCGCCAACTGCGTTTTGTTGAACGTACATTGCGGGCTGGCTTTCGACAGTGTTCTCAATGTAAAGGCGTGCGTCGGCTGTGGTGGGGACGTTGGAACCGGTGAAGTTTCCTAGACCCATGTTACCACCGTCCTTGACGAACAGGACCACATTGCCATCATCGGTAACTTTCATGATGTCATTGAAGCCTTGTTGGTTGACAATTAGGGCGGGACCCGTGCCGTCGTTGTTCACCATCAATTGATTGGTGTTGCATGTCGTGGTTTCCATGACAGTGAAATCACCAGCGACTGTTAGTTTACCGGTAATGGTCAGGTCGTGAATAGCGCCGAGGTCGTTTCCACTGAAGGTAATGACATTCGACGGACCAGCACCAAATGTGGAAGAAAGGCGGTCGGTGAAAATGGTCTTGTCGGGCACCATCCACAAGTCACTGACATTGGATAGGCTCTTGGCCGACACGTTGATGCTCTCGGTGAAAGAGGTCAAGTTGGCAACCTCCATTGTGGTAACATTGCTCAAGCTCTTGGCATCTACGTTAATCAGACCACCAGCTGCAGTGGTTGTGAGCGTAGCTAATTCTAGGACGGCAACGTTCGACAGTGTTTTAGCATCCACGTCGATGTTTTGGGCATCGGTTGTTAGCATGGTTGTGCGAAGTGCTGTCACGTTGCTCAATGTGAGGCCCGAGAAGTTGAGGTGAGCGTCAGTGGCGTTGGCGAACGATTGAACCTCTAGAGTGGTAATGTTCGACAGGGATTTGCCAGAGACGTTGATGAAGCCACCGGCGGCGGTGGTGGTCATGTTGGCAAGCTCCAATGTGGCAACGTTCGACAGGGTCGATGCATCAACATCAATCACACCTGTTGCAAGCTCGGCTGTCAACACTTGAGTGCGGATGGTGTCAACGTTGCTCAGGGTCTTGGCATCCACGTCAATTAGGTTGGTTGCCGAAGAGGTTGTCAACTTGTTTAGCGTGGCAGTTTGTGTCTCAACAATGGTGATGTTGGACAAAGTGCGAGTAGAGAAGTCAATGTTGGGGGTCAGACCATCAGCTGTTGTGACAATATCAACCTTGAGTGTGGAGCCGGTGTTGAGGAGGACATCGCCTAGGTTGCTCAGGCCCTTGGCGCTGAATTGAACAGCCGATGTGGTGGCCGAGGTGATGTTTGCAGTGTCCAAGGCGGCCACGTTGCTCAGAGTCTTGGCGCTCACGTTGATGAGGCCACCTGCGGCTGTAGTGGTCAAGTTGGCAAGCTCAACTGTGGTGATATTGCTCAAGCTCTTTGTGCTGACGTCAATCAGACCACCCGCGGCGGATGTGGTCAAGAAGTCGGTTTGCAGGGACTTCACGTTGCTTAGAGTCTGGTAGTTGAAGTCGACGTGGTCGAATGCCGCGTTGCGGATGCTATCAACCTCTAGCACAGATACATTGGATAGTGTCTTGCCATCGACGTTGATAATGCCACCCGAAGCGAAGGTGGTCAAAACATTGGTAACAACATTTTGGGTCTCAACGCTTGTGATGTTTGACAAGGTGCGGGTGGACATGTCGATATTGGGGCGACCATCGGTGGTGGTAATGGTGTTCGCCTCCAACTTGGAGCTTGCAAGTAGGCGGATATCACCCACATTCGATAGAGCCTTGGTATCGAGGCTGATGTGTGCCGCCGCGGCATTGGTGATGGTATCCACCTCCAAAACCGAAACATTCGATAGGGTGTTGTTCACGAAATCGATAACGGCAGTGTCCTTGTTTTCAATGCGAGGAACATCAATGGAACCGATGTTGCTCAGAGTGGTATCGGTGAAATCGATGTGCGATTGCGACGTGGACGATGTGATAACCGGTGTGCGCAGAGCACCGACGTTGCTCAACGTGTTTGCCGCGAAATTAACAACGGATGTGGTGATGTTTTGCACGGTTGTCACATCGAGTGTGCTAACATTCGACATGGTCTTAGCGGACACGTTGATGTGGCCGTTGGGAGATGTCAGGTTTTGGGTGCTCACTGTTTGAACGTTGCTTAGCACATTGTAAGTGAAGTCAATGATGCCAGATGATGCGTTGAACAGACTCTTCACATCAATTCCATTGACGTTGGAAAGGCTCTTGGCGTCCACACCAATATGGGCAGTGTCCGCTGTCAATAGAGATGTAGAAAGGGACGCAACATTGCTCAAAGTTTTGGAATCCACATTGATGTTTGGGCCTAGAGTGTATGTCAACTTGGCGGTGTCAACAATGCTAATGTTGGACAAAGTTGACGCCGAGAAGTTGATACCACGAGCGCTGTTTGTGTTAACCGTGTCGACCGTTAGGTTGGTGGTTGCGAATGCGTTTGCCTCGAACGTGTTGGTCGACAGTTTATCAATGTTGCTCAAGCTCTTGTAGCTGACATCAATCACACCTGTGGAGTTGTCAGTTGTTAGAGTCGACAGACGAAGCAAGGCTACATTGCTTAGTGTCTTTGCGTCCACATCAATCACAATACCGGTATCGGTAGTTAGCTTGTTGGTTTTAACAGCCGTCTTCGCCACGAAATCGTCGGATTGTGTGGTTCCCGACACTGTGACTGCGTTGTTGACGTTTGTGCCCGACATTGGGTCAGCCTTCACACCGACGCGACCATCGGCACCGACAACAAAGGCATGTTCATCGGCAATGCTCTCGTATTTCATGAATTGAGTAACGCTGTCCTCGTGGACGGCGTGAATACGGGCGTTGGGTGCATCATTACCGAAGCCCAATTTGCCGTAGCTGCTGAATGTGACATTGCTGCCACCTGGGCCGCTACCGGACAACACCATTGTGTGTTGGGTTGTGAAGTCTTGCTTCACGTACAACGCAGGTTGGTTGTCGGTGGCATTGTTGTAGACGTACAGCTGGGAATCGGGCATGGGTGTAGGAAGCTCCTCGGTGCCGAAATCACCAATGGCCATGTTGCCACCATCCTTAATCATCATCACAACCTTTGTGTCGTCCATCACTTTCATGATGTCGTTCGCACCGTGTTGGTTGACAATTAGAGCGGGGCCCGTGCCTTCGTTATTGATCTCGAATTGTGTGGTGTTGCTGGTTGTTGTCTCCATCACGGTGAACTCTCCAATTACAGTGAACTTACCACCGATGGTCAGGTCATTGATGTTTGTTAGGTTGTTGTTGTTGAAAGCAATAGTACCAGCGGCACCAGATGTCGCCGAAATGTTATCAGTGTAAACGGTCTCGTTTTGTTTCATCCAAATGTCACCCACGTTGCTTAGGCTCTTTGCGCTCACGTTAATCGCTTCGGTTGCGGATGTTAGATTGGCCGTTTCCACGGTGGTGATGTTGGATAGAGATTTAGTATCAACGTTGATGTTATCGCCCGTCGAGGTCAGCACAGTTGTCACGACATTTGCGGTGGCAACAGTTGTGATGTTCGACAGAGAGTTGGCACTCACGTTAATGTTGGGGCTTGCTGCATTGTGAATGGTTTGCACCTCCATAATGCTGACATTGGAGAGGCTCTTGCCAGACACATCAATGAGGCCACCTGCGGCAGCGGTCGTGATGTGGGCAACCTCTAGAATGTTTAGGTTGCTTAGAGTTGTAGCCTCAGCATCAATACCTGCGGCAGTGGGGCCGGTTAGGCGTTGCGTAATGACGCGGTCAACATTGCTCAAGGCCTTGTCCGAGAAATCGATGGCAGAGGCAGTCGATGTAATGGTCTCTGTGTGGAGTGTGGACACATTGCATAGAGTGCGGGCATTCATTGTAATTTCCGCAATCGTGGCTGTGCCCTCAATCAATGTGTCAGTGCCATGGAAAACCATGTTGCTGCTACCATTGTTTACTGACAGGGTCATGAGAAGGCTATCGTCGGCAACAAAGCGTAGAGTATCGTCGCTTTGACCGGCTGCCAATTCAGCTGTGATGTATGTCTTTTGGTCGACGCTCTTCACGCCACCTAGAGAGCCCCATGTGTCACCCGCACCGAAACCTTCGAATGTCAAGGTCTCGGTGTTGTAACGAACGTAACCTTGGCGCGAGATGGTGGGGCGTTCTGCACTTGAACCGGCGGGCAACATGATGGCATCTGTGCCCTCGATGGTGAGGGACACATCAGCAATTGTGGTGCCAATGCCGAGGTGACCCTCTGCGGAGAAGCGGGCAGTCTCGGTGCTTTCGTTGTAGAAGCGAATAATGCCGTCATTTACACCGGGAGCAGCTTCAGCCGTAATGTACGTCTGTTGGTCGGTGGATTTAACGCCGCCGAGGGAACCCCACTCATTGCCAGGTCCGAAACCTTCGAATGTTTGAAGCTCGCTGTTGTAACGCACGTAACCAGCCTTTGCGGCGCTGGGACGTTGTACGCTTGTACCGGCGGGGATGAGCATGGCATCTGTGGAGTACACGGCAAGGCGCACATCAGCAATGGTCGTGCCAATACCGACATGACCGACATCGCTTACATGCATGCGCTCAACACCTCCGGTTGTAATGGCGATTTTGTCTTCGCTGGGCGAGAACAAACCCGTGTTTTGGTCGGGGCGGAATGTGTAAACGGGGTCTGCTGCTGTGCCGCGGCCTTCAAGGGCAATACGGTCAGCATAGACATCGGTCACATTGCTCAGGTGGTTATCACCAAACAACAGGAAGTCACGACCAGCTGGCGCCTCCATTCCGTAAGCAGTTAGGAGCGACGTGTCACCTGGTGCACCCAAAACTAGGTTTTGGATGTTGACGGTGCCAGCGATTGTTAGTGTTTGGCCTGCCACGGGGGCGGTGCCCATACCAATGGTACCATCGGAGTTCATGATCATGGCCGATGGGGCGGCATCTGTCTTGAACAAGAGCAGGGGGTCGGACGTGGAACCGCCATTCACTTCTAGAATGGCACTTGCGTCGGTGACACCGATACCAACGAAGCCGGTGTCGCTTGCAACGGACAATGCAGGGGCATCGGTGGTCGTTTGGACGAGTAGAGCGGGCTCATTGTTATCCGTGCCAACCACTTGCAGCTTGGCAATCGGCGTTTCAGTGCCAATACCTAGGCTTCCAGTGCTGTCGACGACCAAAATATCACCATTGGCGACGTTCGGGCCACGTAGAATCAGAATGTCCTCACCGGCATTCATTTGGTCAACAAAAAGTCCGGTTGTGTTGCATCCCGCATCGTTGCGGATGTAAACTTGGGCACTTGGAATACCCGTGTCAATTGCAGCACCGAAGCTACCGAAAGCAGCTTGGCCACCGTCCTTAATGAAGAAGACTGTGTTGCCATCGTCTTGCACTTGGATAATATCCTCAGCACCTTGTTGGTTGGCCACCAGTGCGGGGCCAGTGCCATCGTTGTCGATGCGGAACTGGTTGGTGTTGCATGTAGTTGTGTTCATGACAAAGAACTCACCGCGAGCACTAATATCACCGGTGATGGTGAGGTTCTTGATGTTCATCACATCGGCTCCTAGGAAGTTGATGGCTGTGCCCGAAGAAGGCGCAATTTGGTCAGTGAACACAGTTGTGTTAGGGTTCATCACAACCGAACCAATGTTTGACAGAGTGTTGGCGGACAAGTCTAGCTTGCCATCAAGCCCGGTCAAAGCAGTTGTTTGAACGGTTGTAATGTTTGACAGTGTCGAGCCCGAAACATTGATAGTGCCGGCAGCTGGTGCTGTCAGGTTCATTGTTTGCACGGTTGTAATGTTGCTCAAGCTCTTGGCCGAAACATTAATGTTCGGACCTAGGCTGTTTGTGATATTTTGGACATCAACCGAGCCAATGTTGCTCATCGTAATGCCGCTCAGGTTCATTCCTGCAGGGTTGTCCGTGCCGAAAGTGTTTGTTTTGAAGCCATCTGTTGCCATGATGCCGCTCACATCGACATTCACAGCGCGCAGGTTCTGAACATTTGACATGTTCTTGCCATCAATGTCAATGTTGCTAGATGCGTTGGCAGTTGTCAAGCGGTCGACTTGCAGTTCTTGCTCGCCGCGTGCGTTGAAAACAGTAACGCTTCCCGAGTTTGTCTCTTGGATGGCAGTCTCACCTAGGTAGATAGATTGACCAGATAGGTACAAGTCGCGGAACTTGTAGGCGGCCGAACCCAAGTCAAATGCAACATTGGATGCGGGAAGGATGTGACCGTAAACGGATACATCACCCGTGACTTCAACTAGCTTGTCGCTAATTGTCATAGTGTGCTCGATTGTGCTTGCGTTTTCATCGCTCAGAATTTGACCGAAGTATAGGTTTGCTTTGCTTGCTCCCGATTTATCATAGTTGGACGAACCAATAACTGCACCGGTGTAGAGGTTCTCTACCTCAGTGAAATTGTTCGTGTAGAAGCGCATATAGACATCATCCGTAGTGGACGAAATCTGCATGGTTTCCGCAACGTTTGAGCCTTGAACCCCGAATGTGACATTATCAACTTCTTCTGCGAAGAACATCACTTGGGTGAGAGTGGGTTCTATAATTGATTTGAGATTACTTTTATTAAGATTTACCGCACATTCAAAAATAAGCTTAACGCATTTTATCAAGTTTAGCTTCAAGGGCTTTTACAGTTTGTTTTAGCTCGTGAAAGCCTTCCAATAGCAATGCCAACACGCTGTCGTATCTCACCGCAAGTCGACCGTCTTCCAAGTGTGCCACCGCCGTTGGAAAGCCGCGTTCGACCTCTTGTGCAAGCAATCCTGCACTTACAATCCCGGTTCCAGAAGCCCCATGGGCCAAGTCTTTACAATAAGAATAAGTGTACCCGTGTATTTTGTCGAGAGCAGACATTGGTGCTGAAACTCGTTTAATATTGCATTTGACGCGAGCATCTGAAATCGTAATTGGTGGCCTTTCGAAAATAGCATCCAAATCCACATGAATGCCCGAGCTTTTGAAACGCACGTTTGGCACGACATTTGAGCTTGTAATATCTGTTGGGCGGCCACCATATCGGATTTCCGGGGTAACAAGTCGTTGCTCCGCTTGAAATGGAATGTGAGCTTGAAGAACATCCTCAACAGTCCCATCCGAAAGCGTTGCTTGTGTGGCCGACATGTACGCCACGCCTGTTTCATGACTTTTCCATTCAAACTGGTCGATTGAGACTTTTCCATCAAGTTGAAGACCCCCTGCAATACGTAATGTGTTAGCATTATTGTTATAAACCCCAATACCAACAGCTCCGCTTGCTGTTACGTTGAATGCAACTCGATTGCTCAGACCATACACAACAATTGCATCGCTGCCTTCGCCAAATGGCTTATCAATCCGAAGAGAGGGGGTTGTAACGTTCGAATCATTAATATGCAAGCGAGCGGCTGGGCGAAATGTTCCGACACCGAGTCGCTCGCTCGTAACTGTGGTGCCAATGACATGCAACTTTTGGATTGGATTTCTAGTTCCAATGCCTACATTGCGCAATCCCCGCAAATATGGGCCATTGTATACCGCAGGAAGGTAGGACACATCTATTTGATTAGTGTTGTTGAGATATAGAAGCTTTTCGGGAAGAACCCCGGATTCTACCTTTTGGGTAAGGGGGTTAAGTGTTGCAACGCCTTGAATGCCGGAAAAATCAATGTTCCCGGTCACATGTAAGTTTCCATCCACTGTAAGATTGCTAGAAACATGAACGCCACCGAGAACATCTAATGCAACTCCATTGCGAACGAATGTAGTACCGATGCCGACTTGCGTGTAGTTGTCCTTGCGTTGCACGCGCATCAACTCCAGCGAGGATGTCGCATCAAAGCCAGCGTAAAATGCATGAACAGCGTTTGCTGTCGGAATCTGGTAATTGAGAATACCAGCGGCATAACCCATACCCGCGAATTGATGTGTTCCGACCGCATTGAAGTCGCGCAAAACAACTGCTTTACGTACTTCACTTGACCCGATTGTAAAACGGTCCGACTCAATCCTACCTCCTGGAACAATGAGGCGCGGGATATTAAGTTTATCATCAAACTGTGCGAAAACGATATTATCCTTTTGGATTTTGAAAAACTCATTACTCGCCGAAATAGCAAAAATGTTCGAGCTCGTGCCATTTGCGCGCAAGTTGTTGGTCAAAATCAAACGTGTGTCGGCAAACGGCGAGTCGAGGACCAAGACATTCGATGACTGACCATAAATGTATGTCCTCGTTTGCAACTTGGTTTCAATATCATTAAGGGGTAACGGTGAAAACACGCTAGTGACCATTTACGTGTCGACCGGTCCCTTACAAAGCAAAACGCTACTCTATGGTCCTACAATCTTTCAGAATCATATCAAGAAAAAGAATATAAATACCTAACTATTAATATCCGCAATTTTACCATAACCAATAATACACACAACAATGAATACATATATCCATAGTCCCCATGGTTCTTGACGTTCGGGATGCGGCTTTACACAAGCGAGTACCGGGTCAAGTGGCACGTAATACTTGGACTCCAGCAGATGTTGGATTGTGTCATCGTCATCATAATGGTCCTCAACCTCTTTATAGGGATGGTGCAGAAGTTGTTGAATCATGATTTTATTCATGACAACCTCGCACGCAGATTTCGACCGGCCTAGAAAACGCGAAATGCGTTTGAGGGAAAGGCCATTTTGATAGAGCCGATAGATTTCAATGATATCTTCCCGCGTCCAAGGCTCTTGCTCATTGAATTTCACGTTTACGTTGGATGAGCTGTATTGTTCTTCGGACGCCATTATGTTACTACCTTATCACAACGAGTGCCTTAAGCCCGCTTCGACCGGTTGCGCCGGCGCTTTCCACCGCCAGCGAGAGTGGCAACCTGAGTAGTGCCATAGTTGTTCACATAGCCAAGGGTCGGAGCAATGACCGATTTAATAGATGGGTCTATTCCTGATGTGGGCAAGTGAAGCGTTGGGTCATCATTGATAGAGAATGGTTGTGGCATATTACGGGGGCCGCTAATTCTGTCCATCATTTCTGGGCCCATCGGGTCATGGCTTTTCACAACGAGGCCGCTAGAATTACTGACTATCTGCCCACGGTCAATTTGGCCAGGTGCCGGCGCACTCTCAGCACCACCCGATTGAGCACCAACGCACTTCAGTTTAGCCATCGCCTTGTCGAGCGATTTCACTGCAGCTTTCATGCAGCGGCGATGCTTTGCCGAAACAGAGTCATCCTCCACAAGTGCTGTCCACTTGCGGTGTGCTTCGGCCATGTGGCATTTTGCCGACTCAAGGGGTGTTTTTCGCGGGGGCATCGCACTACTACATTCCTATGATTATTTTACGGCAAGGCCAATGGGTCATTTTGTTCGTTTGCTGCAGCAACTTCATCATTAAACGTCCAATTTTCTTTCAACTCCAGTCGAACAAAGTCCCGAAGTACAGTCATCATTTTTGCCGACAGTGCAGTGAACTCTAGTATGACCTCTTTTATACGCAAATGCGAATCTATGCCATAAACATGCTTCATTTGCATGGGAACGACAAAGTAACATGAATAAAGCAAGCTCAGTACACGCCCACGCAGGTCTTGGAAAAGCGGCACTCCACCTGCAGGTCGGATGCGTTTTCCTAGAATGTAAATGTAAACCCTCTGAAAATGATTGAGTGTAAGAATGATTTCTTGAAATCGCGGACGGTCATACATCCTTACAATACGAAGCTTATGGGTAAGTTCCACTAGCGGTGGGTTTTCTTCGATGTATTTATACCCTTTTTTAGGGATTTTGTTCACAGAGAAATTGGGCGATGCAATGGCCGGGACAAACGACTCTTTATGTTCTCTGTTTACTAGTTCGATGGCTGGGTTGGGTGCAACTTTGAGCTTTTCCTGAACGAATGGATATGCTGCAATAGCCAAAAGGGTCGCGGCCACTACAACACCGATCACATGGGTCGATGCACGCATGAGTTGATAAACGACCGAAACTCCCAAGACAACAAATGGTAAAATTGGGTTCGTCATACTACTTGCTTGTTCTCTTGGAAATTAATCAAGCTGCAGAGTCAATAAAGTATAAAACGAACGCAAGTATCATAAGCCATATGCCAACATAAAGACGACGGTCAGGAGATGTAAAGATTACGAACAATTTTCGTCTAAAAGACGTCTCGCTCATGTAATGGCGGTCGGTCAATATGCGAGTAAAATCATTTAAGATGTCTACTGCGGTTTGCAATGTGCGTCGTATTATTTCCCCTAGAGGCAGCTCTAATATCTGTACGTTTTGTCTCTCTGACCAAGGTTTACTTTTTGGAACCTCATCCAAAAAGTTGGACATAGTCTCCATTGCCTTTTCTTGAAGCAATGGGTCATCCCCCAGTTTTGCGCGTCCAGTGTTGGTTCCGATAGCGTCATAAAGGGCATTGGCAGCGGCTTTTGTCTCCTTTTTCATTTCTCTTCCCACTACCTATGATACGACAAAAAGAAGGGCTTACTCTCACATTCACTTGCATTCAAATGGCATCCATCATATCAACTTGGCCGAGCATATGGCGCCTGCAACAACAACGTTTTAGACCAAGCTTGTCTAGAAGAGGTCCTGTCGCGACGGGTTCAAAGTGGGCCAATGCTCCCTTTCGGTCTTCATCGGACTTTTCCGCTGCCGCGGCCCGTAGCTTCTCCGTTTCTTTTATGTACCAATCGTACTTGTCTGCCAGCGTCTTGCCGCAGGTAAAGCAACGGATGGGAATCAGCATTTTGACACTTCTCCTATTTGTTGGATAACACTTAACTCTTATGTCGATTTTTGGGCTAGGCATCTAAAACATCTACGCCACCATCATGGTCCTCCCCTTGCCAAGCATAGTCCTGCTCTGCAATAGCATCATGAGAAGGTGTGGGGTTGGGATTGATGTCATCATCGTTAGCAACATCCGCAACATCCGCAGCATCCGCAGCATCCGTGGGCGCATCAAGGTCGGCACGAATGTTTACGACACCCACGCGATTCATTTGGGTTAAAAGTTTGCGCATCTCAGGGTCCTTGCTGTTCAACTTATTCAAGACAGCTGCCTTCTGTCTTTCGCGCAACTCACTAATTTTGTGACTCAATGTCGAAGGCGCTGCAAGCACTGACGCAAATCGTGCAAAAATTGCGGCGGCCTCATCATTTTTACATGCCCATGTAACAATCAAAACACGAGCCATGTCAAGAACGCGTTGTTCATCTCTATCACGAATGGATGCACCTCTCATGGCATGTAAACATAATGCGTCTTTAGTGGCAAGTTGCATTCCAAGCTTTGATAGGCTTTGTAATGTCGCTGCATTCAGTGCTTCAACCCATGCAATATAAGCCTTTGGGGTTTTCGCAATTTTTGATATGGATTCTAATCGTTCTTCAATGTACTTTTGAGAGCTCGCTACATTTGGCAACCATTGCGCCCATGCAGTCTTAAACTCTTCAACCTCAACATATAGCGGGTCACTAGATGCGACTTTCTGAGAAATGTAAGTTAAAGCCTTTCGGTCCTCAGATGGCTTTTTCGGTTGCGCACTTATGACAACGAGACCAATGGGAGCCTCCTTTGATAGCAATACTCCGTATTTTGCAAGGCCTTTCATTTGAGCCAATAAACCACGGAGAGGGCGATAGGATGGCCAATCAGCGTACGCGCGAAACTCTTTACCCAGGTTTTGAGCACAGCAAGAAGCTGTTCCTCGCTGCCGGCGAACGTAAAATGTATCGTTGCCCATGGCCATGATTTTTGGCAGTTGCAACAATCCTGCTACTAGACGGTCAATTGACCCATTTCCTTCTAAGAAAGCCTTTAGCTCGGCTTGCTCTCGTTTCAGTTCTTCCTTTTGTGCCAAAAGCACGGGCTTTAGGCTTTCAAATGCGTCTTTTAGGGAAGCAACGCGCACTGGATGCATGCTTTCAGCGAGTTCGCCAATAGCCGCAATCCGGTGCTCCGCAGTCGGGTCTAAAAAGTCCGAAAACAATGCATTCGCTCTCTGGCTTAGTGCGCATAAAAGGTACATGAGTGTACCACGGCCTTTTGTGCGTGTCATTGGCGGCCCATGGAATCCCCACATGCTTGCACACGTTGTCAGCGAGGGGGGTGGCTTATAATTCAACAAACGCCGGTCCGCGAATGTTTCTTGAAGAACGACAGTCCATGTAGCAAGTGCGCATGACATTGCATTGAATAAAGCCTCCTTGAACAAGTCACTTACCTCCTGAAGGGCACGCTTCACCGCCGGGGTGTCATACCACTCTGCTTGAGATGGGTCAGCTAAGAGAATGAGAAGCTGCTCCTTTGGCACACCTGGAAGTCTCTCTTCTAAGAGGGCAACTCGCGATGGTTCGTTTATGTGAGGTGCAACGAGAGCAATAATGATATCTAAATCGAGAGGCAGTTGCGTGCTTCGCGCAATCTTTTGAAGTTCTAAACTTACAATTTGAAGAATCTCCGAATATTGCGAGTTTTGAACGAGCTCATGGTCGTCCTCAATTGTTGTTGCTGTAGTTTCTGTCTCTGTAGCTGCCTCTGTTGTTTGTGTTTGGACAAACATAGTTGACCCAGTGTACCCTGTTATGTCATCGCCCGCCTTGGCTTGTTTTTCATCACTGAATGCCGGAAATGCAGAATCGATTGCTTTCACCGAGTGAAACACCGATTGCAATGTGAGTTCAAAGCGTTCCTTAATATGTTTGATTTGCTCAAGCCATTGCTCGCTCTGTTCGAGAGAGGCTTTTCCGCCTTCCAATGCAATGCGTGCAGCGGCTTTTTCCTCATTCTTCACAATGTCACGATACGCTTCTACATATGAATCAATTGGTTCCTCATTTCCATCAATGGCTTGAGCGAGGGCAAGCGGAGTCAATGGAGATGGAAGCAACGATGTAAATCCAGCCACAGGAGCTTCCATACCTGCAAGTCGTCGCTCAATTTTGCCAATCACCTCTTCCAACTTCTCTGGAAGAAGCGCATTCGCGGCATCCTCTAACGCATCTGTAAATAGGCGCTCTTGATGGATGGGCTTCACTTCGACAACAGGCCCTTTTGACTTTTTAGAATCTGATTTTACTCCTTCCCAACGACTGGTCAATTCATATAGCTCTCTGGCTTTCAAATCAGAGCTCGATACTCCGTTGCGTCCTAGGTGACGATAAACAGTGTCAATATCATCCATTTCACTGTCATCAGCTGTTTCGGAAATAATGCGCTTCTTACGTTCACGGTCCAACCTAGAAAGCTTAGTGCGCCATGATCCTGCAACCGTTCCTGCAACCGTGAAATGAGATGTTGGTGATGTTGGTCGAGCAACTGAAGGACAAATTGCGTCAATAAGTAAGCCCGTCGGTTTAGAGTATTTAGGATTCTCTTTGAGACCGACGATGCCAATTTTCCGAGCACCAAGATGCTTTGCATCCAGCTTTGTAAGCTTGAACGAATCACCTTCGATACTTTCCATTTCAATGGGTGGGTGCAAGTTTTGAACACTTAAGCTTGGAAATGTTGACTCTGGCATGGCGTATGGAAACTCTGCTTTTTCCAGCTCTTCTCGCCTTTGTTGCACATCTTGAATTGCAAGAACGCGCATGTGATTATCAATGAGAACATCGGGGGCTGGGGCGCTTGTCCTTTCCATATTTACAAGGGGAATCCAATGGCCCGCAAGAAGACACTTATTGCCTTTGTTTATGACTTCGCGCCAAGTTTTTGAAATACCACGTGCCTTTTCGGGCGATGGGAAGAAATCGTAAGTATAGTTCATAACATCCGTATCAGTCACGCCGATGAACGAGGGGTCCGCGTCAGCCATTTCATCGACGGTTAACAGGTCATAAACACGCAAAATAGGAAGCGTTTCATCAATAAACTCTAGGTCATCATTTTCGTCTGACATATTCCTGTTGCCGTAGTGGCCGCCTACACAAAAAATAGAAGTAAATTAATTAGAACGAAGTGCGAGTGTTGTTACTTAGGAGCAAAGTCGAGCCAATCCGCGCGTAGCCCTGTAAGGACACCGTGAATACGGTCGACGTGTGCACTGAACAAGGCTTTATACATATCAGCAGTTGGCTTTTCCTCGTCATCAATCACAAGCCGCACAACCATCGATGGGTCTAGCGGATGCGGGCAGCCATATCCAACGTATGTCACCACCGGTGAGGACTGTTGGGTCTTTCGGATAGTTTCATTGAAGATAAGCGATTGAAACAGATTGCCCAGCGTGTCATCCTCGTTCATAAAGACGAACTCGTAACCGAGACCATTTGGTGTTGTCCGTGCAGTAATGTAGTTATTATCTTCACCAGCCAGTGCGGCTTGTGTGCGCTCCACCTTTTCTAGAATAACTTGGAAAGCCTTATCGACAATGATTTTAGGCGTGAGACTGCCCTCGCTCTCCATTGCAAAGCGAATACGGGTCGGGTCGCCACGTTTGTTGCGATAATACGCCCGCTCTTTGTCGAGCATGTTATCTGCATGGGCAGCAGTCTCTGGGTCGATAATGAACTGGTACGTGCATAGAGAGACTGGCGAAAATCCAGCATGTTCGCGTGCAGATGAAAGAATGGGAACCGCAGTGAGTGCCAGCCGCTCATTCTCACGAAGCCGTGAAATCAGAATAGGGTCCCCTGTAACTCCGTTTGCGGGAAACAGGCGATGCGTTTCTGTCGAGGGAAGCTCAACATCTCCATGAAACACTTTGAAGTCATGAGTCGTAACGTTGCATTTTTTGGTAGTCGTGGAGACATCAAGCTCAAACCGCCAGCCCTCTGGACCAGCAGCAATTTCCGCTTCGGTGAAATGAATGGGAATCATACCAATTCTGTGTGCAATAATTTCGTTATGAAGCGGACCATTGTTGTGGTGGATTTCAATGGATGGTGCCCCTGTTTCGCCTGCATCGGTACTTGATTCTTCGCCGCGAAAGCCAATGTATGGAATATCCGTTAGGATAGTGCGGCGGAGTGCATTTGCAATAGACAGGTCTACATCATGAATCTCCCACTCGTGACGCAGAGCAGGGTCACTTGCATTGTAAGTGTAGTTTGCGAATGACTTCGACATTTCGGAGTGTGTGACAGGTGTGTTCTACTATAAGTTTAGTCCATCAATTTTTTAAATGGGGCCAACCCCCTTGCGTTTAATTGCCATTTGCGAAAATCCTCATCACGAATAATGGTGAACATGATTCTATTTTACAGCGATTACTGCCCTCATTGTAAAATGCTGATTCAAAATGTGCAACGATTAGATGCAAATGCGACAATCAAGCTTTATAATATAGACACATACGCACGCCCGCAGCAAATACAAAGCGTTCCCGCTTTAATGATATTGCCTTCGCGAGAAGTGCTTTATGGAAGGCATGTATTTGACTACTTGTTGTTGCCGTCTAAAGGCATTTTGGTGACAGGGACCTCAAAACCCGTTGCCGCCGCTGAAAACATGGTGGTTGACAGTGCACCTTCTGAGCCAACGGGCTTTGCTTCAACCTCGAGCGCGTTTGCATCTATTGATGGAAGCGCACCCCTTGGCTTTCAATCAGAATCATGGGCATGGACAAATGAAGCGAGTGTGCCAACCGCGCACACAGCCGCGCCCGCGTCCGCACCCTCAACGGTTCCACAATCCTCGCCATTTGGAGTAGAAACAAGAGATTTGTCAAACAAAGCGCTGCCTGACATGGACGCTATTATGCAGCGTCGTGAACAGGATTTAAGGAATGCTGCCTGATTAAATGCATTGCAATGGGTGACATTATCGACAAGTTTAACCGAACGTTCAATGAGTTCTGCAACGACCTGATTGGTGTTTTCCCGGAGGACGCAGAGTTTCAAATGGCAAAGCTCGCTGTTACGGGCCTTTCATTTGCTGCGCCTACGGCTCTTCATGATGGTTTCCGCAACCGCGTCGTTGTCCCTTTTGGTGACAAGATTCTTGCTCGTGACGAAGGGTTCTTTCTTGATGTAGACTACCGAAACCACACGTCCGACATGGAGGACTCCGAGCGCATTGTCAATAAAATTAAGCACATGTATCGGCAAATGAATACAGACGACCGTGCGGTCGTTTGGAAATACATGCGTGTGCTCGTTCTTCTGTCAAACAAAATTGCATCAGCATAAACTACTTAAGGACTTTGCAGGGCCTTTGAATAGATAATGTCCGAAGACAACTCCTATATATTTAACCAATACTACGTTGAGCTGCTTAAGATTTGCAAAAACAATGCAAAAGCCGCTAAAGACAGAGCAAACTCGAGGGGTAAGATGGCAAGGGACTTACTTCGGGCGGTGAAGAAGAACTACTCTTCGTTTGACAAGATGGACCCGGAACACATCATCTTTTTCAAGGCTAGTGTGGGTGTGGCAGCTCACACATACGTGCATACGGAAAGTGTCGAGTCTGCAAAGGCCTTTTTGGAGCGCGAGGACTTGCTGACCATGATGTGGTTCAAGGACATTTCTTACGCCCAAATTAAAGCCTTTGGGCGGGACTTGCACCAAAATTGGACCACAATGGGCCTTCTCATTGAAAATGGAGTTGATGGTGCAAAGCTTGTCGAAGTGTTTCAAAAGATGGCGGACGAGAAAGCCTTCTCAGAGGGACTAAATGCGTCTTTCGGTGAGGAAGACGGACCTGTGAAGGCAGCAATGAAGCGTTTACGCACCATTTGGGAGGAGGATGTGGTGGGTAAGAGAACAAGCGGGGAGCGAGGCAAGGATGCGCCTTTTGCGGGTCTTGATGGCATGGAAGAGACGTCGCTCGGCAAGCTGGCAAAAGAAATCATGGAGGACCCAGAGGTTCGTGATTTGCATGCCAGCTTAAAAACGGCACTTGATGGCGCGGATGGCGGTCCAGAGAATCTTATGAATGTTTTTGGAAACGGTGAGCAAGGCGGCAACATTGCAAAGCTCATGGGAACTGTTTCGCAAAAGATGATTCAAAAGCTGATGACGGGTGAAATTCAACAAGACACATTGTTGCAGGACGCCATGAAGTTTGCAGGTCAATTAGGTGGCCTTCCAGGTGGCATGGATTTATCGAGCATTGGCAGCATGCTAGGTGGCCTTGCAGGAGCGGCGGGCGGCGGTGGCGGCGCAAACAACTTTGACTTTTCAAGCTTGCTAAATGCCTTTGGCGGCGGTGGTGGTAATAAGACGTCATCAAACCGCCCGAAAACTGCTCCAAACTCCAGAGCCCGCCATTTCAGTGCCGCTCAAAAGGCACGTCGTAAGCTAGACGAGCGTAGAAAAAATGTAGACGGCTCTGAATAGAGGGACCATGGCCGTGGAAGCGATCTGGTACGAAGACCTTTTTCATTGGTTTACGGCTGAAAACTACTATGTCATTTTGCCGATGGACAACATGAGCACTGCGGAAAAGCTAAATGCATTGACTCGGTTCTTCGTGTACCTTGGCGTGATATTGGCGCTCATTACGTTGAACTACAAGTATGTGTTCTTCGGAATCGTTGCATGTCTTTTATCGGCAGCCATATTTGAGTTTGAAAAGCGTAAACAGCGCCGCGCTGAAAAGTTCCTGGACGACAATGACCTTTTGGTGATGGACCGCAAAGTGTGTGCACGCCCTACCGTAGATAACCCATTCATGAATCCTAATTTAATGGCGGCTAGTTCAGACACGGCATTGCCCACAGGTGCTTGCAATACAAGTGACGAAGGAGTCAAAGCAAGTATAAACGCCAATTTCAATGCCAAGGTTTTTAAGGATGTGAATGACTTGTGGGGCCGAAATGCTTCGCAGCGCGAGTTTTACACCGTTCCGTCCACAACTTTGGGAGGTGACCAAGGTGGATTTGCAAAATGGTTGTACGGCACAGGACCCACGTGCAAGGAGGGAAGTGGATTAACTTGCTACAACAAGTTGCCCAGTGAGTTCGACGCATATGGCGGTGAACGTAAGTAAAAAGGAAACCGTAATTTTTGTCATATGTCTTGGTAGATAGGACTGTGATGACTTCCCGTACATTTTTGGACAGCCGCCGCTACCGGACCGATGATTGCGCAAAAGAGTGCAAGGATGTTCAGAACGATGGTATTCATGGATGGAGCATGTACAACCATCAACCGGTGCAATGCCGTAGCCCCCAAGGTTCGACAATTGACTTCCAATACGACCATCCCAATCTACGTGCCCGCGTGGGTGTTGGGCTGGCGGAAAGCTGCGTTGTTGACCAATACTCTTCTCTGCGCAACGACCCTAACCAACTGACACGCGACCGCTGCCATATTCAGCTCTACTCACGCATCTTCCAAGGTTGCCCCAACCTACGCCCAGGGGACCCGAACCCCGATGTAGAGGGCCCGCTCGTGCAAGGCACAAGCAATGGCAATCTAGAGGGCGTGAGCATGCCATGCAAAAAGGCACTCATGGAGAAGGACATGTCCAACCGCGTTGACCTAGTCCCTTGCATGTCTGACATCCAAAACCCGAAGAACATTGTCGAGGCATGGACACGCGGTGGCGATGACACCCGTTCGTGGGTACGCCGCCAGGAGTTGCTCAAGGCTTGCGCCCCTGAGCACCTACGCCAACAACGCTTTTGAATTTATACGCGCGCAATTCTATAGAAAAGAATGCCGCCAAAGAATCAAGGTAAAATCGTCAACCCTGCAACACAACGCCTTGTGGACATGAACTCGGCGCTAGGGCGCTCATTGTTAGCGAAGTACGCACCTGAGCTTTTGCCGGAGTTTGATAAGAATGGAAAGTTCGTGCCCAAAAAGTAATGTTGGTGCATTTGCCTTTATTTTTGTATATTCAGTAAAGAATTGTGAAAACGGGAAATGTGCGTTAAGAGTTATGCACGCCGAACAAACGATGCGCGGGCATGGGCATGGGTAAATAGAGAAATGCATGCCTTACAAGCAATGCGCGGTCAAACCTAATTACTGAACTTTGTTAAGTCTGCAAATATTAGCTTCAGGTCTTGAACTAGCCTACGGAATTCACGGTTCATTTCTTTTTCTTTTTCGATGTCTTCTGCATATCCTTCGTCAGACATGTATTCAAGAAAGGTTTGAACCCTTGACAGCATACGCTTTTGGGCTTTGAGTGGTTTTTCATTTTGAAGTCGATAAACGTTGTCTGACATTTGATTTGCAACACTGCACACAACCTTAGGGAAGACCTCTTTGTCATGCCTTGTTTCCCAATGGTTATTCCCCATATGTACTTGAGAATGTGACGAACGCAAGTTAGTTTTACGCACGCATTGATTTTCTTTATGCCCCAACAATGCACGGCTATATTTTGCTAATACATCCTTATTGTATTCAGATGAACTGTAATCGCCATCAGAAGAGCGCAAAATCTCAGTCAACATGGGAACATCGATGTGACTAGAATTGAAATCAATTTGCCGCGTATTGTACACGACCAAATTGAAATTGTTTGTAGTGTTATTTGTTGTGACGTTTGAACAGCCGGTTGCGTTTATACATAGCGCTTGTTGTGGAGCTGCTAATTGTGTGGATTGTTGCGTACTGTGAGTTGTGCCATTATCACTTGCTTTGTCTTTCTTCGCACATGTTGCCATATGTCGCATGGCTCTACAAGGAAAAGCAAATGCTCGCTTACAATGTAAACAACTATTAGCTTTACCTGTGCATAAGACAATGTGTCTTGACAGATTATCGCTTCGTGTAAATAGCTTACCGCATTTCGAGCAGTTATGGGAAGTTGGATTACAATTCTCTTGTTGAGGACAAAAAAGTGGAGGCTGTGGACAATTTTGAGGAGGCCATGGACAATTTTGAGGAGGCCATGGACAATTTTGAGGAGGTTGAGGACAATTTTGAGGAGGCCATGGACAATTTTGAGGAGGTTGATGACAATTTTGAGGAGCACATTCTGTCGGCTCACATGAATGTTTTAGCTCGATATGTCGTCTCATGTTGTAGTTTCTTTGTGTTTTGTAGTCACAATGCTCGCACTTTATAAAAGCATTGTCCGTGAGCATGAATATACTCCTTACTAATATAGTTTGCTATAAAAGTTCTTTTAAATGAGCAGCCAACCGGTGCTCACGCTGCTCACGTGAGCAATGAGCAGAGAGAGAGATATTTTTAGTTTCATAGAATTGTCCATAGACCACTTTGGTTCATTTTCCAAAATTAGAAATAAGAGTGCGTTGTTTCTCTTCTCTCATAATACTAAAGCAACACCTGACTAATGTCTTTCAACCGCCTTGGATATGACGATTGCCAATATCGTCGTGAACTGAAAGGAAATGTTGGGATTTTTGGATACATTGTCGACCCGCACCGTTTCGAAAACAAAAACAAGTGCCGCCATGAGCTAGGTCTTCTTGGCGGGACAACCGTTTCACATGTGAATGCAAATCTCGTCGATGTCGATAGTGAGTTGCGTGGTCAAACACGTTACTTGAGCAAATGTGGCGACAACTTGTACACGCCGCCGCCTCATGGTCAACCCATTCGCAATGACAAGACGGCACCCATTTCGACGGCTCCTCAACATCTGAAGTCTTGCCAAATGATAAGCTACCAGAGCGTGCCCCTGCCCCCACCGGTTGAGGTTCCACGATGCGCTTTCCAATGGCCGCGTATTTAAGGATTTTAGTTGACAGACTTGCACATGCGGATGACATTAGATGGCAAGTGCATTTTAAAGAAATTGTAAAAAAATGATATTCAGTTTCAGCTCATAACCAATATACAATGTCGTCTCTGTTTACCGACGATATGGATATGGAGTTCGCTGTTCGCCACAAGAAGTGTGGAATGAATGCAGAGGACCTTGTAAATGCCGCCGGTGTTGTTACGAACGTCAAAGAGGTGTACCGACACTTAAAACAAGACAGCTTTAACTTCAGAGTGGCGTTTGAGTTTCAGCAGATGCTGAACTACATGAAGCGAGTGCAAGGATGGACCTTTGATAAGGAGGCGCACTGGGAAAAGGTCATATCACAGCTGCAGCGCGCGGCAGCCATGTGAGCCTGCAAAACCACCAAAACCCAACACAAGCACAATTCTTTTTGCACTTCCTATACTAGAGGAGCGAGTTACATGTCATCCACATCACTACGCAGCGATGGTTGCTCATACCAAGAAAAAGTTCGGGCCTCCATTGGCCCGGGCGTTTATGCATTGAACCGCCCTTCGAACGATTGTGGAGCTTGTGCTCAAGATATTTCGAGTGACCCGTACATGCGGTGGCAAGCGTGGGGACCTGGCTTTTGTGCTCCTGGTTCCGCAGTTGACGACAGCAGCGAGTTATTGGGTCTAAACTACAAAGCCAGCCGTTGCGCAATGGACCAGTACCTACCTGGAAAAGGTTACACACAAGCTGGAGGCCGCGCTCCCCGTGGCGTGTGCGCTGCCCCTCAAGGAACTGCAGCTGATTCTGGCGGTAACTGCAGACGCGCAACCGAGCCTACTCGCCTTTCCAACCCTCCGTGCACGCTTCGTGGAACTGGCTGGAATCGTTGGGAGTGGTTGTGCTATGACCCACAAGACAAGGCCATCGTTCCATTCGAACATCAGGTCAACTACCGCCTAATTGTGAAAGATAACCACAAGCCATGCTTGCCCACACCGATGGACACAACCAATGCGGTGCCATCTGCCGCACCAAGTGCCGCGCCAAGTGCAATGGAGCATTTCCAAAACTGGTCGGCTCCCGCTGAGGCAACCATGGGCCCATGGGCTCCATCGCCTTCATGGCCATCGTGCGGTCGTCTGAAAAACCTTGGTGCATAAGATAAGTTAGATTGTTTTTTATAAGCCTCTTGATAGAGGTGCGGTAGGTTTTACCGTTCATGGAAGCATATGCAGGTGCAGCCTTGTCGTCCCTTGGTTATATGTTGCAACAAGAACGTGGTGCAGGTCTAGGCCAAGCTCAAGTTCCAACAAATATGCCAAGTCAAACGAATATGTACCAAAGTAACTACTTTAAGCAAGCTCGTGCACAAGAAGGCGCGGTAGCAAACCGCGCATGGAATGCTTCCATGGCGCCGCAACAAACTGGCGTTGTTCCGCGGCCAGCGTACGCAAGCATGTTTGCTGAAGTGAATCCTGTCGATGGCGGCACCGGTGGAGGTGCTGGTGCCATTCAATCTCTGACTGGGGAATGGATGGGTCGCGAAAACTTCCAACACAACAACATGCAACCGTTTTACAAGGGTAATGTCACACAAAACACAGATGTCGACCGTGGAAATGCAACTCTTGAGCGCCACACGGGTCGCAGTGACATGTTTTTCCAAAAGAAAGAGGTTGAATGCTTCTTCGAACCCACTGCAAATATGGGGAATGCTTGCGGAATGCCCGTGATGACAAACTTTTATGAGAGTCGTATCGTGGCGCCTATTACGCGTAACAACGACTTCCCTATTGAAAAAGAAAGAGTTGGACCCGGTCTAGGCCTTGGCTTTACAACCGGAGCTGCCGGTGGCTTTCAACAGGCAAACACTCTTGACTATGTGATGCCTAAAAATGTGGATGAACTACGTGCTGCAAATAACCCTAAGCAATCGTACGAATTGCCGGTGCAAGGACCGTCAAAAGGCACATCCAAACGCGGTCTATTTAGTGTTCTGTCAAAAAACCGTCCTGATACTTTCTTCGAAAATACGCCCGATATGTGGCTCAAGTCGCGCGCCGCCGAAACAAAACCAACGGAGCGGCCGACAGTTCTTGTGAAACCTACATCCCGCGTGCAAACAGCGGTGCAATATGAGGGCACTGCTCATGCGGTTGGTCAGCCTGGAAAGAGCGCCTTAGTCGGCGACGACTACGGTAAAAGCAGTATTTGCATTTATGACAATGCTAGGTCGGAAACGACAACGAAGACAGTTGTGAGCAACTTGAGAAGCACTATAAAGGCAATCGTCGCCCCTTTAATGGACGTTCTTCGTCGCACTCCCAAGGAATACCTAGTTGATGCTCCTCGTGTTTACGGAAACATGAGTATTCAAATCCCGGAGAAGGCGACTTTGGTTGACCCAGTTACACATCAACCGCGTACCACTATCAAAGAAACGCTCATCCATGACTCTGACGTTAGTAACTTGCATGGTCCAACTGCCGGTCCCGTAAACAACGAGCAAGACACAAAAACAACTGGACGCGAGACATTGCCCGTCACAGATAGCGTGCGAAACGTAGCTGCAACAACTTATCGCGTACGTGTCTATAACGTAGATGAAGTTGCTAAGCGGACACACCGTGAAACAATGGATGGTGCAAAAAATATTTCGGGAAATGTTGGTCGCCAAGAAAGTCACACCGGTGCTTATGTTACAACCGTTGTTGAGGCACCAATGACGCAAAAAGCCATTTACTCGGCGAGCTCATCCCACTTTGGCGGCGCGGGAAGCAAGGAGGATTTTCGCGGTGTGAGCACAACTGCAACAGATAATGCTTGCATCGATGGAACTCGTGAAATGATGCTTGCCAAAGCAGGTTACACGCCAAATGCAAAGGGTGCCAATGTAAATATGGATGCAGACGACATGAACTTGGACATTAAGCGCATCAACTCGGATTCCATCGCTCCGCGTGCAACACCGAACATGACTCGTATAAGTGATGCAGGTCCCAAGGCCGTGGAAAACTGCCAAATCACAAAACAAGCAAATCAACTTCCATACACTGGCGAATCGCGCCTTGACCCCAATATTCTGTCTGCCCTCAAGTCAAATCCTTACCAAATGAGTATCAACCCAATTGTAGAATGCCAATAATTTCATCCTGAATATGGACAAGTTGCAGTGATTTGTGTGGGTGGCTTTTGCCTCTTAGTTGGCGCAGACTCGCTTGGAAATATTGTTGTTACGGGGTCCGCATGTTTTGACAAACCTGGTGCTTTATTTGCCTCTATAGACATCTGATTCTCAAGAGCATCTTCAAACAATACGCCTACGACATTTGCAACCACTACATTTGTTTGCCCACCGCTCACATGAACCCAAAACTCGACATGTTTGGCTTGGTATTTGAAGTCGCGATGCATAACAAGCTCGATTTGCAGTAATACATCCGGATTATTCGATTTTACTTTATACGAAACGAGCCTTGGTTTATGAACATTCATTGGAATAGGTGTGCGTGCTGGGCTATTGTGATAGAATCGCTCAGAATCCCCAGGCAGGTCAAAGTGTTTACTTGATTTTATGCCTGTTTGTAGGTACTTTAAAGCTGTTTCAAAGGCTGTATTGACTGACGATGTAGGTTCATATTTTTGGGTCCATGATGTAATGTCCGTTACATCAGGACAGTTTTTCGATTTATTCATGAATGTGTTTCGAAGGGCCTGTTCAAACTTGTAGTTCTCAAGTTCATAGGTCGCAGTGTTGCGATAAATAGCAACAGGGTCTATGGGCATAGATGAGATTGCAGAGGAAAACGTTTCTGCTGATGCATGTCTGTAATTAAACAAAATGAAGGTTAGACTGACAACAATAACTAACCTCACGACAAGAAACATGTCACTTTAGCTAGACTAAACAAAAAGAATAAGAATGCATGTATTATTGTCGTTCGGCACCGGGATGTATACTATAGTCCTTCTCAAACCAAATGTCATAGATGCCTGATAAAGTAATCAAGACATGTAAAACAACTAGCTTGGTTCCGAGTGTGATTGCCCATTTACGTATTACACCCCAATCGTATTTGCGGGTCACACCAAAGAAGATAAGTGGTAATGCTGGTGTTGCAAAGATGATAATACATTCTGCAAAAAACTTGAACACGGAGCCTTTGATGAAATCAACATCACGAACAAATGCAGCGAGAATGATTGCATATGCTGCAATAACGTATATCGTAATATTTAGAATACTGTCAAATAACACATAGAACTTTGTAGCATCCCCTAACAGAACCATGTTCTCTACTAATATTTGCAATCATTTAAAGGCGAAACGATGCGCCATAATATAGAGAGTAGCTATGGAATCTTTGCTCGAAAATAAACGTGAATATATTACACACCTTTGCGATATTACCGCTGAACGATTTGTGCACGAACTACAAAAGCTATACGAAGGTGGAAAGGCACCTCTGGAAAAGTTTCAAACAGCTCTTGCAACTATTCCGAAGTGGAACAACGATGTTGTGCATGAACTACGCAATACACTCACAGGCAAGTGTGAGTATTTAGATGAGCTCGTTAAAGCTATCTTTACAGTTTGCACACAAGTGCATTTGATTCAGCTTGGAAAAACAAAGGACAAAATCAAAATCCGTGTTCCAACAACGGATGTTTTCCTTCATCATTGCCTTATTGAGTTTGCTAGAACAATTTGGAAGAAGCCGTACTTATTCTATCATGAAGTGAGGAGTTTAGAAAAGCAGCGTAATTTGGAGATTTGTGAAAAGCTTGCCCGAAAAGCGATTCAAACAACTATTCGTAACAAACTACCAATGAATGAAATCGTCAGTAGAATAAGCAAAGCAGGCATCAGAGAAGATATAGAGAGCGAAGTGGAGGATACTGAAACTGAAACTGAAAGCGAAACGGAAGAAACAGAAACAGAGTCTGATAGCGAAAGCGAAACGCAAGAGGCGACTACTGAAAAAAGAGCTGATACCCCTGGTGCAGACAAGGACGAGTCCGAAGCCGAAGAAAATGGCATAGAGGAGGAAGAAGAACAGCAAGAAGAAAAGGTCATACATGAGGAAAAAGAACAGGAAAAAAGAGAAAATAAACTTTACGATGGTGCGGATGAGCAGGATGGAAATATTTCGCCTTGGCAATCAGACGAGCCTCACGAGCCTTCAAACGAAGAGAAGGATACATACGAAAAGGAATCCAGTTCAAGGTCTACTGATATTGAGTCGTTAGTAGAGGAGGAACCCGAAGAATCATACGATGGTGTGGGTGTGAATGCAAACAACATTGAACAAAACTTAAACACCCTTAACATGAATCCAATTGAACAGATTCAAGCACCCCCTTCTAAATCAGGTATACGACAAATACACATATCATCAACAAAACGTAGTAAGCTAGCAAGAGATGCGTTCTTTTGAAATATTAAAAAATAACGATTCGTTGTAGTCGTTAGAAATGTTGGGCCTACTTGGTGTTAGTGCCTTTGTTACGGCATTGAGCTTTCTTGCTATCCAGCATTCCCAAAGCAAAGAGCCACACATCCCACCTCCAAACAACATTCCTATTTTAAGTGTTGTCTTCATGGTTACTCTAATCCTTTCTTACTGGGTTAATGGTATGCTAGAGGGAACCGGTCCCGAATGGAAAGCCGGAAGTAAGCTTGACATCAGTGACGCTTCATACGAAAGCAATCTTGTGTCCCGAATTCCGGACAACTGCTTCATCGGTTCGCCACCTTTTTGAATAAGCCACATAGCAGCGGTACGCACTTTGCAATCACTTCCTGTTGAGGGATTTGAGAGACAAACTCTATGATGCTAGGAACAATATCCGAACTCAGCAATTGATTTATTTTTTGCACAACATCAACTGATATGATATCGTCATCTGTGCCTGCAATTCCATCAACACCCGCAGCGATAATTTTGACAACATTTACAACAGTCGCCTGTATTTCCTCTTTCGTGATTTTCAGTGTGGAGATGGCATTCACATCTAGCACAACACGATAGATTTCCTCAATCAACTTAAAGGCATTGCTCACATCTAGTTTTTTGCACAAAATTGCTTCCTTTACGAAAATTACGGCCTTTTCTACACGAAGACTTTCCATTCTTATCATAAGCATTTATTGTTTTTATGCGATTGGTTGACCGTAATACTCAAGCGCCTTCCTCGCTGCAAGATTCTCAGCGTCTTTCTTGCTCACTCCCTTGGCTGTTCCAATTGCAGCACCATTACGGTCCTTCACACAATATGTAAACTCTTTTTGGTGGGTCTTGGAGTCAATCATCTTAACACCGACTTCAAAGAAGCGTGGAGCATCTTGGAAGGCGTGTTGCATGTAGCGCACAAGCATGTCTTTATAGTTGCTACGAGCGCAAATGAGTTCAGCAAAGTCAACATACTTTTCCAGGATGCCGACAATCCATTGTTCTGCTAGATGAAACCCCGCCGCCGACAATGGAATTATATGTTTGAAATTGGGCGAAGCGAAAGTGACATCATCCTCGTCCGTCTGAAAATCCATATATATAGCTCCAATGAAGGCTTCGAAGACATCCTCCATAATTTTGTAGTTTGACCGCCCTTGTGCATCTTCAATCTGTTTTGATAGAATCGCGAACTTTGGAAACCCGACGCGTTCGGCAAGGCTTCCTAGCATTCGCCCATTCACCAGCTTTGTGCGCATTCCGGATAGAAAGCCCTCCGGTCGGTCAGGGAAACGCTCATACAAGTATCTTGCAACCACCATCCCAAGAATACTATCACCGAGGAACTCAAGTCGCTCATATGACATCTCTTGTAGAGGTAAACAGTCAGGAGGGCATCGTTCATTCCCGCTATCGAAATCTGTGTTTTTCATTGTACAATAAGACCTATGGACGAATGCATTCCTGTACAGATTTATATTGTTTGGTTGAATTTTTGTCAACCCATGGGCATCAAAAAAGATGCAAAGGTCTTCAAGGCTTAGTAGCACATTGCTAGGATTGTAGGGAAGTTCCGTCTCGCTAACAATTTGAGTTTTGTTATGAAGGCTTAACAGACGCGACATTGGTGTTTTAGTGTTTCTTACTATCCTCTTGACGATGTCGATTTTTTAGATGGAGATCTCGACATTGGGCCAGGGTCCATTTCATCGTTGAGCCAATCCAACACATCGTCAATCTCCTCATTCTCTTGGTACATAGCAAGAACCTCGTACTTTCTATTTTCATCGTCCTTGAGTATTCGCATCAGCTTTTTGCCGGCATTTGAGTCAGCGTTCTTGACTTGTTGAACGACTTCATTAAGCACTTCTTCATCCGTCAGAGCAGGCTCGTCTTTTTGTTCGGCAAGCCAAACATCACTTGGTGCTGACTTAAGTACCTTAAACATGAGATGGGTTGCTGGCAATATAGGAGCGTAACCTATTTTCTTATAAAACCCAACAACATTACCGAGTGGGCGCAAATATATAAAATCCAAACGCAATCTCTCCGCGTCTGCTTCTGCTGCACGAACAAGTGCAGAACCAACGCCTTTGTACGTCAAGTTTGAGTCTAATGCTGCCCTGGCGCTCACTTGAGAAATGTAACCGCACTTCTTGTCCTCAATCAAAATATTAAGCCACCCACATATGATGGGGTCTGTTTGCAAACGTAAAAGATATGACTTTGTTATTTTGCCACTTGGTGGTGCTTCGTCGCTGCTCAAAGCTACATATACACGCTCTCGTATGCATTTGCCTTCCCATGGAAATATATTGATAAAATTATGCTTTTGTTTAGCCGCAATCATCTGTAAGACCTCAATTGCACGAAAATCTGTTTTATCATTGCAATCAAAACGGTAGATAGTGCACATATCTTCTTCCTTAATGGAAAGAAAATGACAAAAAGAAGATGGTTGTGGGTTCGGTTCGTTAACTAACCTTTACTTAACTGAGCAAGGGCGTTTATTCACGCTTTCCGGAACACTGCCATCAGGGTAGACCTCCTCAATGGGGCGCTTTGATGGCGACATGATTGGATGTTATGTTCTTTAACGGTATATGCGCATTCTCTTATGTCATTTTTTCTCCCCAAATGCAAGCCATAGTAGCACTGGTGCGACAACAACAAACCGTGAAGGGTCATCCATGCCATCCATCACTGCGAGCGCAAGGAACATTCCACGGAAAACATTGTTCCTGTCACCAAGGTCGCGAATACGAGAATTGAGGGCAAGTAGTGTTACATCGTTCATTTTTGAAGAACTCTTACTAAAGCTTGACGTAATGACATTTATGTCTCTACGTACACGAGCCTCTATAAACTCAACATCCTGAAATACTGATTGTGAATACGGTCCTAATGCATCAATATAGCTAAAATTGGGGTCCAAAGATACACAAGTTCCATCTAAAAGTGAAAATACTCGAAACAAAGCTAAAAAGTCATTATCGACTTTGAATCCAATCTGACTCTGCTGTAAGGCTTCATTCTCTAAAACAGAAGTTGTTAGCTTTGAAAAGTCAACACTCTTAAGATAATCAAAGAAGTACGAGAAGAAAGACTTTAACTCAAGTTTTTCAATTGGGTCATTGATACGAATTACATTAAGACTAATGAGAAGTTCTAAGAACTCGTCAACATCCTCTTGGACTATCGCCACAACTAGGTTGTTAATCTGGCCTCTAAAAGCCTCACTAAGTCGAACTACATTGCCAAAATCATAGAGTACAATTTTAAATCCTACAGTTGTGCCTGGCATTGGCACTATACCTATATTACCTGGGTGGGGGTCGCAATGGACAAGCCCATATGTTACAATTTGTGCAATAAATGCGTTCACAATCGCGTCCGCTACTTTTGCTGGCGAAATGCCTACACTAACTAGTGCTTCTGCATCCGTCACTTTTATACTCGCTATCTGTTCCATGACCAATACGTTTGCAGTACAGAGAGTAGGAAACGGTTGTGGTATCAGAACCATGGGTGCCTGCTTCCTTCGAAACTCAAGCATGTTATCTACTTCATTTTTATAGTCTAGCTCTGCTTGCAAAAACGTCTCATACTGAGAAAGCAACTGTTGGGCCTCTTTGCCCCGCTGAGTTCCAGTCCATGCTGCCAATTTTGATAACCCCTTTAAAATGGAAAGGTCCTCTTGTATCTGTTCGCGAACTCCAGGTTTTTGAACTTTCACAACAACTTCGAAAGATGCGGGACCATTACCTTTTATTTTCATCTTCGCCCGGTGAACTTGACCAATACTTGCTGATGCTATGGGGACTGGGTCAAACTCAATAAATGCAGTGTCAATTGAAAAACCGAGCTCATTCTCAATGATTGGTTGAATGTACTGAAAGTCAACGGGATTGGCATTGTCTTGAAGGTATTCGAGCTCGCGTGTTATTTCCGCTCCAAACACATCACTACGGGTGCTCATAAATTGACCCATTTTCATGAATGCGGGACCTAAATCAATCATCTCTTCTCGCAACCATTGTCCAAGCTGCGAATCAGTCTCTTTCTCTCTCTTTTTCATATTGAAACGCCATTGACATTCTGTTGCAAACTTCCAAAGGCGTACCGTCCGTGCTAATTGACGAGTGGGTTGGGTCGTCCTCGATCGGACGCCCGCGTGTTTATCACGAAGCATAGCTTAACTTCAATAAAGAAAAATGGGGCGGAAAGATAGGAATGCCAAGCCTTATCGTGCGCGCAGATGCCTCTTGGAAGATGCCGCCGTCCGTTACAGCCGCCGCCAAGCGTCTTGTTGAGCGCAAACGTATCATGGAGCAATCGCGAATGACCAGCGTTCGCCAAATCGTAAGAAGCGAGGTCGATTTCGTCAAGCACATGTTTGAGGAAATCGTGCCCGTTAAGATTTCTTTCGATGAACAGCGCCTTTCGCGCGCGTGGGAGGAGTTCGTCGCCGCCATGCCTGTCAAAATTGAGATGAAAGATGATGTTGATGTTTTACATCATGGCATGAACACAACGAAACCCGAAGTGGAGCCGTTGGTGGATGCGCAAAGCGAAGACGACTAAGCCCGTGGGGGATAAGAAACGTCGTACATTTTCAAAATGTTTTTTATTATCGGATGACGGACAATACAGTCTTCTGTGAAATGTACAGCTTGTATATCACTTATGCGCTCCGGATGATATTTCTCGCTATCCTCGATACGTCTGAGAAAGTCAGACAAACCATTTACACTTCCTGCAACCCGGGCACGGTCATATTGCATGGGGTCACCAGTGATGATAAGTTTACTGTTATTTCCAATACGTGTAAGAAGCATTAACATTTGTGTTGTGCTGCAGTTTTGTGCTTCGTCTACTATAATAAACGAGTTCTCAAATGAGCGCCCGCGCATCATGTCCAATGGGCATATCTCAATCACTTGTTTTGCAATGAGAGCTTGGAACTTTTGGGGAGAAATGTACTTGTAAAACACATCTGTCAGGGGCGCGAGCCAAGGCGCGCACTTTTCTTCAAGAGAACCCGGCAAGAATCCAATACCCTCTCCGTCGTCAACATTCACCATTGGGCGCGTAATGACAAGCTTTTGAATGTCGCCATCAACCAGCTTCTTAATGGCAACTGTGCACGCAATCATAGTTTTGCCGGTACCTGCTGCACCCGTTGCAATAACGATAGTTGGATGAAGTTCTTCTAGACTTGACATGTATTGGCGTTGTTTTTCATTGCGAGGCTTTAAAATTGCCTCTTTGATACAGTCGCGTTTGGAAAGGCTGGAATCTTGAAACGATGCGCCATATGACGTCGATGCGCCAAGTGATGTCGGAGAGCGCCCGTACACAGAAAGGTCGTCTTCATCGTCAGAACCGTAGTAATAATACATGTTTCCCGTCTTACGTTTGCTTTTCCCTTTCATAAAACTACTACAAACTCCTACAAAAGGTGCATGTTTGAAAAGAGGGGAAAAAAGGGGGACGGGTCGAGTAGAAATGAGAGGAATTATACGGCTTTGCATCGTATACTGCTACTGATATGAGAAATGTAAAAAGGCGATTGAAACGAACAGAACTTAGAGCCGACAACAAGTGAATAAGTAGTGAACGAGGATGGCGGCAGCAACAAAAGCTCGTGCAGTACTATTCGATATCGATGGTGTTCTCGTGCGCAATGCACGCATATCTAGCGCTATCGAGAAACGCGCAGTGAGTTATGTTCACTCGCGGACAAAAGTTTCACTTGACCGGTCGGTTGGTCTCAATAAAATGCTATATCAGACATATGGTCATACATGGGCTGGTGTTAAAGCAGCATTTAATGTGAAAGATTCCATTGAAGATTACAATGACTATGTTTACGATAAAGCAACATTGGGAGAATGTTTCAATGAGCTCGCAACGAAACTGAATGCCAATGAGAATAAGAGTGCGATGCAAACTGTATCGAGGCTGCACGATAAAGCCGTGCCTGTTTACCTCTTCACAAATGCTCCCGATACCTGGGCTGATGCAGTAGTGCAAGCCTTTGACCTCGGCATTCGTCCGGAGCGTTGCATTACTAGCTCATTTGGTCTAAAAATGCATTCATTGAATATGTACGAAAAAGTCAAAAATTACGTCAAAGACTTAGATGGTAATGTAAAAACACTTGTGTATGTTGAGGACCAATTCAGGAATCTGACGCCTATTCTCAACAGACCGGAATGGCAACCAGTTCTCCTCGACAGTCACTTTGGTGGTAAGACGCTTGCACGTACAGTCGTGGTAAACGATTTAGATGAAGTCCTAAATATTGGTATTGGGGCTTAAGGATAAACTTACTTTTTGCAGTATCACGTAAAATATGCTTGGTGCAATCTTTCAGTGCTATAGTGAGCCATTTGCTACTTATAAAACACTCGAAAGCTTTCGGCGCATTTACCCAACCGCCCATGTTGTAGTCATCAACGATGGCGCCCCTGAAGCACTAAAACCAAAGTTTGAGGCCATTGCTAGCCACTTTCATATCGACTATTTGTATGAAGATAAACGTTCCTTTTCCGCGGACGAAACGAACGGTGTTCATATGAACCAAAAGGAAGCAATTGTGCTCTATGCAAAGCGCTTTGCATGGTCAATTAAAAGGTTGAGTGAACCGTATTTTGTTATTCTCGAAGACGATGTTCTATTCCTTCGCGCTGCTTCACCTGAGACGTGGAAGTATGAGATTAATGGATGCAACCCAAATGTGTATTTTGGCCCCGAGGCTGTAGAACATTTGCAAAATGTGCGCCGTGACATCACCACAGCACAGCTTCCCGTTCCAAAAGCATATTATGGCGCATGCGGTGGATGCGTGTTGAACACAAAGTTCTTTCAAGATGCAACAAAAAACATCGATGCCGTGTTGGATGCGTTTTGCGAGGTTGTCCCATCAAAACAATGGGCGTGCGACACATTCATTAGCTTTCTTTGCTACAGTGAAGGTGGAATGATTGGTGTTAACCCAGAGTTTTGTGAGACTTGGTATAGAAATTGGTTTGATAGGGTTGTTCTCAATAAAATTGCAATCCTCCATAAGATTAAACTGTACTATGGTGTCCCATTTCCGGTTGAACTTGAAAAACATTGCAATGAAAACGAATATGATGGTGGTGTTCTAGACAGCCAAACAGCGGAAAAAGAAGTGTTTAACTTGATATCAAGTGCATGAGCGAATGAGCGAATTTCCTAATCAAAGCGCACTTGAGTAGGCGGTGGTGCAATCTTTAGGTTTTTTGATTGTTTATTATCGGAAGTTAACGACTTCATTACTTGTGAATTGTCAACTACGCGTCTATTTTGTTGAAAGGCTGCCATGTCATCTTCAATGGTCGACAGATTACGGAGAACGTATTCAATAACCTTATTCTGGAGAGCCCAACGAAAGAAGTTGAGTTGGCCAATAGTTGTATCTACAAACACAGGTGACCCATCCGAGCGCTCGTTCACAACAAATGATATGCGATTGTGGCGACGAAATGGGTCGAACGAGTGCTTGGAAAATGCACGTAGCTGTGCTCGGTACTCTGTGTACACTGTGAACTTACGAAGTTCTACGCCATTTGATAGGTGTGGGTAGAACTCGTTGTGGGTATCAAGCCAGTACAAGACATTGTTTTTCTTTGCGAAGTGGGTGACAAACCAATCCAAAAGCCTCAACGAAATTGCAGTCCTTGCCTCAATGAGGTCGTGCAAATGACGCCGATGATTTGTATGACGCTGAAAATACGATGTCAGAGAACCAAGCATAAGGGCATGCGCCGAATCTGGCGGTATTTCAGGCTCCGACATTATCTCCTTCCTTCCATTGTGGTGATTCCTATGCTTTAAGTAGTGCGTTCAAATGCGTTCAAAAACCTACCTATCCATAAACAAGGCTTGTGCTTCTTCCACTATTTCCTTTTTATAGTTGCGATTCTTGAGATGAATTACAATGTCTTTAGCATTATTTTCGTAGATTCCAGGGTTCGCACGTGCATAATTTTCGTACAAATCTGCAACATCTTCGCTTAGTTTTTGACTGATATACAGCTCGGCATCCTCGCCAACCAACAAGCTGCCCATACTGCCATGTTCCTCGACACGCACACGCCAACCAATGGAAGGCCTATATACCCACACATCTTTAAACATGTAATGCACTACCTTCGCGATACTGTATTGTGCAAGTTTGCCTTGCTTGCAAGACATAAACAGTGATGGAGGCATAGATGGTGACGTGACTGGTTAATTATTGAATTGCAATCTTTAAATTAAACTGAAAAGGATTTCTTCTTGAATATTATAGCTAAACTAGACAAAGTTATGTCGACAATTGGAGCACTTGGACGGTACCAATCAGCAATGGACAATGTTATGTCGGAAATGGAAATGGAGACTTCAAAATCGAGAAGTAGCTCCTTATCATCACCAAAGACTATATCGGACTTGGAGGAGCTTGGAAAGCTCTCGGGTAAGAAACGGCTGTCCTTCACTGATACAGCTTCTGTGTCATCTGCATCAACATCAAACTCAAACTCAGCTAAAAAGAAGGACCGTGATGTCAAACTGCAAGAAAGGGTTCTTCGTGTAATTGAACGCCGTTCCAACCAAATGAGCATGAACATCATGCTTATTACAAAGTACATCACATCGCCGCTTCGCATTTACTTGAAGTTTCTCGTCCAATTCGCAGCCCCCGAAAGCAAATTGACAATGGCCCAGTCAATTAAAGCACCTAAGCGCATTCTTGATGATATCTCAAGTCCCTGGAGTGCAAATGATACTTTAGGCTTAAAAATGCTTATCAAAATGCGTCGCATGAAAACACAGACATTCTCGAGCTTAAAGTCGAACAAAGATTTCATGATTCTAGCAAAGCCAGGTGCAGAGGGAAACCGCGATAACCGTAAAGCTTACGCTCTTTTCAACGAATTAATGCATCCTGGAAAGGAACTTGAAAATGAGGCGCATTTGTGGTTTGACAGCTTTATGGCAGATGACCATGACCTATTGGAATCCGTAGGTTTTGAAGCAAATGATGCACGTGAAAACCTTGTAAAAGAACTTGCCTTCGGTCTGAACATGTTTGCATATTCGGTGACAGAGAAACCCTTAAAATTCAAGCACATTCAAGGAGGTGCTGTCGCAGAAGAAACGATTACATGCGAAAAAGCCCTTCATTCGATTTATAGCAGTCTCATGTCTGTGAATGAGCCGAAACTTGCAACAGGTGTAACATACGCAATGTTAGATGCAGCTACCAAGCATGCATACGATGCTGCTATGCAACAATATGTTAGCGCCCGTACATTAGCAAACTCAATGGATACATGGGCTGCTGTGGATGAACCGAAAGTTTCAAAGAGTCGCCCTGTGATGTTTTGATTTCTGATTTCTGAATATTTTTTACTTCGCTTCTTACAGCCCCCACTACCGGATGCCCAGTTATTTCAATCGCACTGGAAAACACCAACCATTGTACGATAAGTATGTGCCGAAAATGGTTCCTATGAACAAAAAGGTTGCATCAAAAAGTAAACACGAGGAGCTCTTGAAAAATGCCACAAATATCTACGTTATGGCATCTTTGAACAGCAACTATACATGGGCAAATATTGTTACATACGGAGCCGTTACCCTAAAGTACAAAGCCCCGAAGGATTCTGCTAAGTCCATCCAAACCTTTTTTAGTGAGCGCCCAACATTGACTCCCAAGCGCCTTGAGCAAATGATGGACCTCGTGCTCGAGTACGTGGATGCCAAGGAATCCATGCACGGCGGCGCATGGCAAGACCATTTTGAGCTCCTTACAATTCCACTCAATAACGTGACAATGCAAAGCCCGAACTTCGATGACCGCATTGCCCATCAAAGCATCACGGATTATGAAGGTCGCATGACACGAAGCTATAAAGTAAATCTTACCTCTGCGGAAATTGTCTTATATAAATTACCACGTTCAACACCGCTTACGGCAAACCCCAAAAGAGCCTATCTAAGCAATTATAATCCAGTTTTATGGCAGTCCTTGGCGAAAGCATCATTGCTTTGCAAGTCAGAGGTTGGACCCGGATTTATTGACCTGAGTGTCGCACAGAATGAGTTTTTGATGGTGGGCTACGGGATGGTTAATGGAGTCAAAATACCCGTAGGTTTCGCAACATTGCGGACAATCTATGGCGGGAAGCTGCCAAAATATTATCCTGTTTTACGAAAGAATCCTTACACGTCGCGTTTGGACGATTCAGTTGCCGTACGTGATGTGTTGTATTTAGACTTAGTATGTGCCCCTTTTTCGAGTGCCGGAATAGGCTCGCACATGATAAAAGCACTCGAACGAAACGATGTTCGTGCGGCTATAACGCGCGAAGTTGGAGCGCCGTACGACAGCATAGCTTTAAGAGGCATTGACGATGTTTACACATATTATCCCATGGTGCACGGATATGTGCGGTCAAACGGCAACGGGGAAGTTTACCCATTTGGCTTTCTTACGGAGCCGAATAGGTGGTTCTTTGATAAAAGAGATGTCGCTGCTATTGAATATCCCACGTCGACCAAACGAGAATTTTTCATACCAAATAAGAAAAAATTAAGCGAGGCCCTATCTCTGAATAGGCTTGAGTTGTTTAAAGACGATAGCCCGAGCAATGGTTATCTTTATTTGAAACGCATTGCATGATGCATTTTTATTGGAAAAAGAACGAAGATGTTGTGGTGGGTCGGATGGTTTAGAAGTCGGAGCCAATCTCTAGCGGGCGACGGTTGATGTCGCTGTAGGTGACCGTCGATTGCAGCCACGGGGAAACGGGCTTCATCTCAATCGGGGGCTCGCTGCGTAGCTGCAGGTTAGGGTTCTTTAGGGACGAGCCGACGGTGTCAATGCCAATGTGGTAACCGGCTGTCAGGAAGTTTTGGTCGCGAACATCGCCACCCACTGCCGGGTTTTGTTGGGCCCAACGGGAGTTGGCCGCATCCTTGGGCAGTAGGTCCGCTGCGCTCAGGCGGTCGCGAGGGAAACAAGCAGGTGTGGGAGAGCCATCGCTGCCAGCGGCACCGGGGCCACCGGGCATGCCGCCGGAAATGCCACTCACCATGCCGGGTTGTGCGTTGCCGGAGGGGTCGCTGGCGGCGAAGGAACCAACGCCAGCCGCGGCGGCGTCCGGGCTGTATTGGGCGTTGGCCACATCGGCGGGCGAGCGGTACGCGGGTTGTTGCTCCACGAAGAAACGCTCAGCCGCCATCATTTTGGAGCGGTTGTTGTACGATAGGAAAACGAAGCCCAATAGAACTGCGAGTAGCAGAAGGGTAACAATCACGTAAGTTGGCTTGGACTTCATTGGGTGGCCGCCGGTCTATATTCTATGTAAGATAATTCCACACGCCATCACGCAGAGTTTGTGCGATGGATGCCAAATGGGCCTCCCAAGTCGGGCCGCGTTCTTGGATGCGTTCCGCTATTTCTAGCTGGCGAAGTAGATTTTGTTTGATTTCCACTATTTTCTGAAGGCGGGATTCTTGTTCTGCGATTTTCGGATTCAACGAAGCCAATATTTCTAATCGCCATTGCTCCTCTATCTCGCGACGGTCCGGAACGATTTCTGAGGGATGCAACATTGAAGAATTAACTTCAAGACCGCGTAACATGAGGCGCACCCGAAAGCGTTGCTTTTCAAAGAGGATACCTACCACATCCACCGTTGCCGTTGCAAGGATGGCATCGCGTCCACGATGCGAGCGTTTGGACCAGTCCTCAAAAAATGCGTCCAATGACTCGAACTCCCCAAGGTCGGGAGGATGAGCTGGGGATATGTGGAAAATGGCTTTGGCTGACTTGGAGACAACCTCGATGGATGGCTCAAAGAACTCGTTTATTTGGGATTCTGATAGGGCGTTCTTAAACCAAGCCTTGTTATTGGTCAATGTGGCGGCAAGGGCCTCTGCATCTAATATTTCAAGTTGTTCTCCCGCCCATGTGTCCGCGGGGAAACGTGCCGAAAGAGTGTACCCGCCGGGGTTCCTTGCGGACGGGCGGATTGAGATGTGCGAAATGTCGTTAAAGACAAGGCGAACTCGATGACCCTCGATTGGCACAAAAACCGTGTGCATTGTACGTTGTGGCTTACCAAAGGTTGTTTGATAACTCGGCGTCATCGCGGCTATTTCACTGCAAGGGATTTCTATGGGTGAGTGTAACGCGGACGTGGATGGACGGTGACGAGGAACTCGAAGAGGTTTCACTCATGGACATGTTTGTGCACATGTTTCGAGAGCACGTGCTGCAGCCAGAAGTGCAACGCGAACTCTTTCAGCCCCTGCTAAAATGGTTTCTCTGGAACTTGATGCCGTATGTTTTGTTGTTCATCGGGTTGAACTTTTTCACGACTCTTGCCGCTGTTGCATTAGTATTCTTTAGTGCGAACCGTGGCAAAAAAATGTTAGGGTAAAGGTAGTTACCATGGCCCCTTCCAAGAAGCATCAAAAAGGCGGTTTTGAGCTTGCCGGTCCGGCAGCAGCCGGCCTGCTTTTCCTTGCTGAGGAAATTGCACGCCGCAAATTGTCTAAATCTAAAAAGCAAAGCATGCGTGGTGGTGCTGATGACAAAGTTGCATATGTCGCAATTTTCTACCAAAAGAATGGTGAAACTACACCGCCTCCTATGATTTGCGATGCGGCGTATGACGGAGATAATGTGATATTTGATGGTAAATGCAAGGGACTCAAGACAGAGGAAATAGACGCCTTTGTTAAAGCTGCCGCAGCAGCAAAAGCGGCAAACGATGCACCTGCGCTAACAGCTGGTGGTGCTCGCAAGAAATCGAAAACATCTAAAAGACGCACGAAAGGTGGCAAGTGGGTTGAAGTACCCGATGATGAAGAAGAGATTGTTCCAGAGCCTCTTGTTGCTGAAGGTGAAGGTGAAGGTGAAGGTTATGTATCTCAAGAACCTACTGAATCTGCTTCTGAACCTGCTGAACCGATTGAACCTGTTATAGATGGTGGTCGCAAGAAGGCGCGCAAAAGTTCGGCGGCCAAGAAAGCCGTCAAACGTGGCGGTGGCTTCGAGGGCTACATGAACTCAATCGGACAAGAAATGGCCGACAAGTTCATGCAACGCTTCCAAGGCGCTGTTAGTGACCATGCTAAGATGCTGCCCTCTGTGCCATCGACAATCCCCGCCGTCCCCGCCGTGCCGGCTACACCGCCCGCTATGGATGGTGGTGCCAAGAAAAAGAAGCGTGTTGTGCGCGGTGGCGCTTGCGGCGGTATGCCCGAGGGCAGCGGCAAGTGCGAAGGCTTTAACGCGGTCCCAGAGTCGGGTGGCCTCCCCCCTCTAGGCGGCACCTTCACAGGTACAGGTGGTGCAAAGAAGCCAAAGGCCCGGAAACAACGTGGTGGAGACATTGGCATTGTGGGCAAACTATTTTAAGCACATCCTCCTTTTTGAGAACATGTTCCTTTACAGTTTTTAACATGCAATGCCGTAATACCCAACCACTTTTTAAAGCCTTTATTGTTTTTCACCGATTGCTCCGTGACAACTGGAGTCTGAAAGAAGTAATGAAGGCCTTCCGCAAAATCGCGCAAAGCCGCGCAATCAGGTTCAATAAACGCTAAAAAGGGCGCCGCCTTTGCAACAAGGTCCTCGTGTTTCGCACTGACATTGCACGATTGAGCATATATGGCGAGTATGGGCGCTCTCTTTGGCGGCGCATTGCTTGATGCCTTTTCATTTACAGAGTTATGAAGCTTGTACACCCAACCCGGCAAAGCCGACGCTGTTCTTGGCCAACGATAACGTGCCAAATGGGCTTTGAAGTTCTCACGGCACGTTTCGCAGGGCAAAAGGCAATCCAGTACACTCGTCATCTTTTTGAACATTGCTAAATCATGACTGCTCGTGCTACTTGCAGCGGCCTTTGCTGCAGCTGTGTGTAAAAGCCACCATGCTGAAGGTCCCCAAACCTTCGGATCAATCCCCGGCATCGTGGCCCACTACTACAAACAAAAGTAAAAAGGAAGGTGTGGTGTGACTTACTACTTCTCCCATACCATTCCTAGATTCTTGGCTTGAATGAACTGGAGCGATTGCGAGTAGATTTGCGCATGCTGCCCTTTTGCTTCATCTTGATGCTTGGCAATCCACCATCCACGGTCTGCTGCATCGTCATCCGGCTCTGTGGGCGCTTTCCGGATGCGGTAGACCATCCCGTTCGTTCTGAAAGTGTAAATAGCATTGTCTGTCGTCATTGTTTATCTTGTTATTTATAATCGTTTGCGTTTAGGTCCTTTTTTCTTTTTCCGGCACCGTGGGTATTGGGACAATGCAAACACGGCTTGTAAGATACGGAGATGAGAACGAAGCAATGATGGAGGCCGGGCAACAAGCTTTATCTTGCAAAGCCGTGGCATCTAAACCTGTTGTCGATGGTGTTATAGGCCCTCTTGGACCAGCCAACACAACAGAAACTACTTTGAACGATGCAAACATGGATGACTGGATTGAAGGACGTTTTCACACTCAATGCGGTGCATCACTCATGAAAGAGTTGCTCATCCGTCCATGTGGAAGCGGTGAGGAAGAGCGGTTGCAAGCTCGTCAAAAAATCATAAGCCAACCTCATTTACATTTAAATAGACTTGTGCAACTGTTGGAGGAAGCAAAAACACTTGAAAAGGATGCTCTTTGGGTTCTCGAAGCACCCGAATTAAAAAAGACGTGGCCTCTCCCATTTCTATTCCCAACGATGTTTGGATTGAAGCAGCTGAACAATGTCCCATTGTTTCACGAGGCCTATCACTTTTGCAGACTTATTGCAAGCCCTGCGCTCACGATTCTGTATCCGATTGGCATGATTTTAGGTCCATGGATTTACCTGCGCACAAAGATGGGCTTGAATTTCTCTTTCAAGGCATACATAATGTTTGCCTATCGCATGATTCGCTCCTTGAAAGGGGGCGCGGCCATTAAAGTTTGGTCATCGCTTGCCGTATACTGTGCATTATACTTGTATAGCATTGCACAAGTTGTGGATTTGGCACGCATGGTGGGAGCGGCTCGCTCGACTTTGGTTGAGCGACATAAAAAGGTCCAAAGGCTATTGTCAATTGCAGACAGCATCAAAGATATGTGTGGTGGAAACGATGGAGTTGCGGCTTTTGCAAATGCACCATTGGGACCCGCATGCGCACCTATGGCAATTACGTTTTTGGGTGTTTGGCAATGGTGGGGTCACCCCGGCGTCATTCAGAGCATACGAAAAGCCCTTCAAGTTGTTGCCGTCGGTGATGTCGTCGCTGTGGGTGCCGAATCATTGCAGAGTAATGCTGCGAATTGGTGTGTAGTGAATTGGTCGGCGGATAAAGTTAAAGCGTGGCCGCGATTTTACAGTATGTGTCACCCTGCTCTTGAGAGGTCGTCCTTTGGAAACCCGGCAGCGTTGGACAAAAATATTATACTAACCGGTCCGAACGCTGCAGGAAAAACCACATACTGCCGGGGGCTTTTAGCCAACGTACTCCTTGCTCAAACGCTCGGCATCGCCTGCGCGCGCCGTGCCACGATGGGAAGCTTGTTTGGCGGCATCATGAGTTTCATGCGAATAAGCGATGAGACCGGAAAGGCCTCATTGTTCGAGGCAGAGGTTGCCAGATGTGTTGAAATGTGGAAACTTGCGGAAAGCAGGGGCAGCGAGCGCGTGTTCATGGTTTTGGACGAACCTATGCATGCAACGCCTCCGACAGAAGGGGCCGCTGCGGCAATGGCTTTTATGAAAGGCCTTGCAAACATGGGCAATGTTCGCTTGATTGCAACGACACATTACGCTGCGATTACAAGCTTGGCGCACGAAGAGCCTCACAATTTTATCAACATTTCTATGGAAGCCGTATTGTGCCGTGGTAAAAAGATTCAATTCCCCTACTCACTACGAAAGGGACCTTCGTATCAAAGTATTGCTTTAGAACTCATGCATGAACAAGGAGCATTTCCGAATGCGTTTATTCAGGATGCGCTCAAAATCAAAGAAAAAATAGGTGCCCGTGAAATAGTTGCAACACCATGATAATGGACAGCGGAGTTATGATGAGCGTTCAAATTGCGATTATTGGAATCGTCGTGGTTGTAGGACTTTTTGTGCTATGGCGCCGCATTGCACGGCTCGAGGAGCGCGTGGAAGCCCTCTCAAACATGCAGCGCCTCATGGGATGCGGTGGTGCTTCGGGTTCTGGTATGGAATTTGATGACCACTCCCACACCCATCCCCACCAAGGAAACATGGCTATGGCAGATGAAGATATCATGGCCGCAATCTTTGACATGCCGTTAAGCTCCATGCAGGCAGGTATCATGGAAGAGGGCCCCCGTGTGACTGTTGTTGATGAGGAGCCCGAGCATGCACCCGAGCCCGATGTCGAGGTCGAGCTTGAAACAGTTCATATGAAGCATTCATCGGAGGCTGAGTCGGCGGCCATGAGCAAAAGCAAGCTTCGTAAAATGCAAGTGGAGGAGTTGAAAGAAATACTAGAGGCAAAAGGCCTTTCCGCCGATGGCAATAAGGTCGCCCTAATTGACCGTATATTGGAAGCTGACTCTTAATAAATTTCTTGTGCCAAGACAGATAAGCATGTCATCTTGCACGACTTGCACCGAAAAGGGTGATGCGCCGTGCCCATCGCGCATGGCCGATGGGCGTTCGTTCACCGACTACCGCCCGCGTTGCGCCGTGAACGCAGAGCTCGTGCAAGCTCTTGGCGGCAAGGCCACAAGTGCGTATGAAAGCCGCATGTTCTTGCAACGTAATGCTAACTCGTGGATGGACGCCGAGCGCGTCAAGTCCATTGAGCGCTTGGCCCCTTGCGCGCCGTGCAAACGCCCTACAAGTGACCCAGGCACCATGTTGCCCGAACGTTACATTGTTCGTTGCGATGGCGTCACATGCTCTCGCGATGAAGTGAACCCCGCTGGCCTCGGCGATGGCCGTAAGTACTAGATTACATTATTTTGATAGCATCAAAGCGCGACTTCATTTCGCCACCGTGCCATCGTGGGTCAAGTCCATTAATTCTTCTTAGGTCTCGAAATGCAAAAAAGGGCCAAGCCCATGGACTCATCATGCCCGCGAAAAAGCTGACATGTAGCCTTTCTTCAACTAGTAGCGGTCGGTCCATGTACTCTTTTTTATCGTAGTCCCAAGCAAAATACGTACAATCTTTGCTGAGATACCACCCCCTGAAGGCTCCCAAAACACTCGTAATGCGAAGATAATTCATCATTTAAACCGTCACCCTATAAGTGTTCATTATAGAATGGGGCTTTATGTAGTGATGCATACAGAGAAACGTGTACGTGTACATATTCCTGTTTTTTGTGGAGTATTTACAACTATCGAAAAGGCCCTCGATTATGTTAATGAATTAATGGAGCTGAAAGGCATTCCATCCGAGTCGTTCTTTGTCTATGATTCTTCCAAAACAGATGAAAAATTGTACGAGCGAGTGCCGTTTGGAATCCTTATGAATGAATAGTTTGCTTCGCGCTTTGCATTCACAACCGATTTTCTTTGAGGTGTTTAGGATGGCACCAGTTCAGTATGCTTCGCAACTTGCAAATGCGGTTGTAAATGTGGAAGGCGCTGAAGGTCGAGAGACGGTTCATATCAAAGGAGTTGTTTTAAACTCGGCTCGATACGAAAGCATGCAGCTCCTTGCAGCGTCGCCTGCTACAAGGGGTGTGTCGTACTCGGGGTCTGCATTACCTTTTCCTTGTTCCCAAATTGCATTTGATGGCACACCCAATGTTGCCGATGTTTCGGAAAATGGTGTTTTTGATGTTGTGTTTGAGTACCCAAACTCGTACTATACACATGACGCTTTTACAAAAGTTGTGTCGTCCGTTTTCCTAATGTTGAAAGAGCGTAACCCAAATGTTCCCGCTGTGTTTGTGCGATTCGAGCTACCCGACCGTAACATTCTTCGTACGTTGACACATCGTCCGGAAAGACGTGTATTGGGTCCAGAGTTCTATGTCATGAAGGAAGAAATCATGGGAATCGCAAGTCAAGAAACATTACTTCGCCGGATAGGTGGTGTGAAAGAAAATTATGGTCTGTCTTAGTAAGTAATAATGGAGGCCATTCTGTTATCGACACTTTTAAGCAGCACATTTCGTCAGCGCACCAAAGAGCTTTTCTTCGGGCACAAAGAGGCTTTTGCGAATCCCGAAGAAGATGCTCTAGACGCCGCACGAAAAGCTGGCAAGGCCGCTGCAACAGCATTGCGCCGCCATCTAAAAGATGCGACAGAGGAGCCAGGTGAGGAAAAGGCAAAGCCAGAGCCGTCACCTCCAACTCCCCCCAAGGCGGAGGAACCTTTTAAGGATGCCAATACACCTGAGCCGTTGAGCAAAGCAGCAAAAACAGGCCTTATCACATTCTTTGTGGTATCAGGTATAGTCGGGCTCTATGCGGGTTACTTGTCATGGAAAGCCAATACCGTTTTTGAAATGTCTACTCTGTGGAAAGTTGTGTTTGCATTTTTTGCCTTCCTTGGTGGCATTTCATATTTACTGTCATACATCATTTACAGATGGAAAGAGACCCAATTTGTTCTCAAAATGAAGGAACAACCCCCCGCATGTGCGGCTCCTATCCCAGTCCCAGCCCTTGTCCCTGCCCCCGTCGAAGAGCCCGTGGCGATGCCAGAGGAAATGCAACCGGAAATGTCAATTGAAGATTCTCCTTCAGACGAGTTCACCGAGACGAAACAGGCAGGAGGTCGCCGCCGCGCCAGCCCAAAGAAACCAAAATCCTATCAACGTAAAAGCCGTTGGGCACTTTACAAGTAAAACAATTATACTCCCCAATTCGTGGGTTCTTGTGCATAAAGTGCCAAATAAAGGTCTTTTTTAACCACACATATGCGTTGAGCATGTAATGTCATTCGTTGTGCCATTGACAGCACACCAATAATATGCGATTCAGTAGCCGTTTGGAAAGCCATTATGGCATCCTTCGAGAATCGTAAATCAGTTTTGTAGTCATCCGCTATCTCGCGAACAAGGCGACTGAAGTTCATGTGAGGAATAATGAGTTTTGTGGATGCTTGTTGGCGTCGTATTTCATTTATGATGTTTGTTTCGTCGGTCTCTTCACGTGCTTCGTTGTCGTCATCTGATTCGTAGTCGTCAGACTCAGCGCCTTCTGATTCGTCGTCGGACTCGGCGTCTTCTGATTCGTCTTCGGAGTCGTCGTCTTCGGATTCGTCGTCGGGCTCCTCATACGTGATGTCATTTAGTTCTTTTAGTAGGTCGGAACAGTCTTCCATTGTTTGTTGCTTATGCTTAAAATTGATGCGGGACGGCTATATACGAATAGGCTCAAGACATTGTTGCTAGGCCCCAATCAAAATCAAACGTTTCCAATGATTAGACATATGGTTGTTCCTGTTTTCCGTGGAAGTGGAACAGGACCGGATGAGAGCTTCACCGTTAAAGGGTCTATTGTGCCATCAAGCAATGAGGAGTTTAGTCTTGGAACACCCACCATGCGTTGGAAAGATTTGTATCTTTCAGGTGCAACCATTCATCTGGGTATTTCGTCGCTATCAGCAGACCCCGAAACTGGAGGTCTTGTTGTTGCGACACCTACGTCCGTTCAGGAGCTAGTGACATCGGGAGGTGCAGGTGTATTTACAGATGTTTCTGCATGCAACGTCACAGCTAGCAATGTTTACACTGAAAAAGTTTACATTGATGCAGACGCCACAATATATCGACCTGCTTCGAATCAAATGGCATTTGCGACTCTCGGAGAAGAAAGAATGCGCATTTTGGACAGCGGATTTGTCGGAATAGGAACATCAGCGCCTGTTTCGGTCTTGCACATTGATGACTCCACGACACTTGCTCAAAAATACCCACCCCAGGCACTCCTCGCACTGACTCAGAGTGTTGTGTTTTCTGAGTACGGCAACGGAACTTATGTAGCATCGGCGTCGAGTTCGGATACCCCGGCCTACAAGGCATTTAACTCTGCAGTCGGGACGAATGAGTACTGGCAATCAGGGTCATTTTACAATGGCCAAGGTGGTGCATACACCGGAGTTACTACGACAGTGACAGCTACCGAAACATTGGCGGGTGAATGGATTCAAATTGCACTTCCAAGCTCAGTGATTATGAGCTCCTATGTAATTTCACCCCGCCAAGAGGCAGTGTACTACCGCGAACGTCGCAATATGCGCAAGTGGTGGTTGGTCGGCTCAACAAATGGAACATCTTGGACCATATTGGATGCTCGCGCCAGTCAATCGTGGACATCGAACAGTGATGTTACGTTTATGCCATCAAGTACATCTACGGCCTACTCCATCTTCCGCATTATTTGCAATGAAGTCGGAAATGTCGGTGTAGTAGGCGACAATGCTCTTACATCAATAGGTGATGTCGCTTTCTATGGCGGAGATGGTGCGCTAGCCACATTCACACTGTCCGCACATGGAAGCACAAAAGTTAAAATTATGAACAATGGCAACGTTGGCATTGGAACAGGCAGTCCACAAGAGCCTTTACATGTGAATGGCACCGTAAAAGCAACTTCGTTCGTGGGTGACGGAAGCTTGCTCACTGGCATTGTAAGCACAGGCGGTGCAGAGGCTTTATGGATGAGCGCGGGTTCAAGCAACGTCTACGTAATGGGTAGCAATGTGGGTATTGGTACCCTTGCGCCCCTGCAAAAACTGCATGTGGAAGGCACCATAAAGGCCACATCGTTTGTTGGAGATGGTAGCTTGCTAACAGGTGTTGCAACTGCTAGCACTTCCCTTTGGTCGAGTAATTCGAGCAATGTGTATGTTATCGGGAGCAATGTTGGAATTGGTACAAGTGCACCCGCATGTGTTTTGCACATCAATGATACAAGCGGTTCTGGAAGTGCTTCATCCGCAACACAAAAATACCCACCCGCGGCAATGTCGAGTAATTCGCTCAGTGTTTCAGGCGGCGCATACGGAAATGGCGCATACACAAGCTCTGCATCAAGTGATGGTGGTGGCGCAGCGTGGAAGGCATTCAACTACAATAAAACAAACGAACAATGGTGGATGTCTGCTGCAAACTACTTCAACAGCACAAACGTGTCCACCGGAGGAACATACACTGGAAGTGTCTCAACAACCGCAAGCGGCCAAACATTGGCAGGCGAGTGGCTGCAGTTCCAAGTTCCAACTGCCATTCAACTCACTTCGTACGTCATCTCGCCGCGCCAAACGTCCTCCTATGAATTGGAACGCCGTAACTTGCGCAAGTGGTGGCTCCTCGGCTCGACAGATGGCACGACGTGGACCATCATCAACGAGCAAGATAACATCTTGTGGACAACATACGATGACAAGACGTTTACGTTCTCCGCGGCCCAAGCATACACACACTTCCGTATAGTGTGCAACAAAGTTGGCAACCCAGGAACGGGCGACAACTTGGCAGCAACTGTCGGAGAGCTTGCATACTATGGCTTTATTCCGGGAACGGCTGGTGCAGTGCCATCGTTTTTGCTATCGCACTTGGGTACACCATTATCACTTATCACAAATACAGGTGATGTTGGTTTTGGAACGACAACACCTCAAGAAAAACTGCACGTTGTTGGAACAGTAAAGGCAACGTCTTTCGTTGGCGATGGAAGCTTGCTAACAAATTTGTCAGCACCTACGTATTATCATTCAGCTAGAATATTCAACGTTAGCACCCCCGTTTTCAATTTTAATATTCAAGACGTAAGTGGAGACAATCCAACAATATACGTGTTTTCAGGACAAACATATGGATTTGCATTAAACGTATCCGGTCACCCTTTTGTTATTCGAGCCAGTAATGGAGGCGCAAATCTATCAACTGGGTTTGTTCATGTTGCTCCAAATGGAACACAAACAAATGGAAATAATGGTTATACAAATGGAACATTGTATTGGACAGTACCTTATACTCAAACAACTGATGTAGTTTATCAATGTGCTAACCATAGCTCTATGGTGGGAACTATAGTTGTTATGTTGGAGACAAACGATACATCTGCTTGGTCTCAAAGCTCGACTAATGTGTACGTGACAGGCAGCAATGTGGGCATTGGAAAAACAAATCCACAAAAGGCATTGGACGTTGTTGGTGATGTTGGTGTCAACGGAACACTCTACATGACCGGCAATATCATGCCTACATCCAATCAAGTCTACGACCTTGGCTCCTCTAACATGCGTTTCCGCGAACTGTACTTGTCTGGAAATACCATTTATTTGGGCAGCAACGTCATTTCCGTGAACGAAGCCGGGCAAGTGGATGTCGGAAACGTGTACGCTGAAAACTTTATCGGACTGAACCTCACTGCCGCCAACATTACCGCTAGCAACGTGAGCTTCGCAAATCTTGCGGTGTCCGGCACCCTTGATGCGAAATTGGACACCAACACCGTGCAAATCGGTACAAGCGTTGCACAATTTGTCAACATCGGCACGAGTACATTGACCCAAACCATCAATGTGGGCACGGGCTCGGGTGTCACGACAATCAACATCGGTGGTGCGGGAGATACCGTAAACATTGCAGGCACACTAACCACCGTGAACACAACCAACACAACCATCACGGACAACCGTATCACACTCAACAAAGGCGGGGCTGTCGGGTCGGGTGGCGGCGCTGGTTTCACAGTCGAAGAAGACGAATCGCAAACGGGTCACGTGAAGACCACAAATGGCCGTGACGGTTGGGAGCTGAAAGCGCCCGCCACTGGCGGCGTGGTGACAGTTATCCCGGGTGCACTTGGATTTGAGGTTTCTGCTTCAAACATGTGGACGGCGAGCGGCACCAATGTGTACAGACCTTCCAGTGGCGTGGGTATTGGTACCGTCCCAACAGGTGCATTAGATGTGGTTGGTACAGTGAAGGCAACGTCGTTTGTGGGTGATGGTAGCTTGCTGACTGGCATTGTCAGCAGCGGCGGTAGCGGAACCTCTGTTTGGACACCGAGCTCGAGCAACGTGTATGTTGTTGGTAGCAATGTCGGCATTGGTCTCACAAATCCATCAAGCAAACTACATGTAGTAGGTGACACACGCATTCAAGGCAACCTAACTGTCGATTCGCTGTCATTCAATGTGCTAGTAGGAACACAAACCATCATGAACACAAATGTTAGTGTAACTGACCAATTGGTCGTTACCAACGAGGGAACAGGGCCGGCGCTCATTGTAAATCAAACTGGTACGCAACCCATTTTAGAGGTTCAAGACGATGGCGTAACTGTGCTCCAAATCATTGATGGTGGTAACGTCGGCGTGGGAACAACAGCACCTCAAGAAAAACTACATGTTGAAGGCACCGTGAAGGCGACATCTTTTGTTGGCGATGGTAGCTTGCTAACTGGCCTTCCGGCTGCATCCGTTTGGTCTCAAAGCTCGACTAATGTGTACGTGACAGGCAGCAATGTGGGTATTGGAAAGACAAATCCGCAAAAGGCATTGGACGTTGTTGGTGACGTTGGTGTCAATGGAACATTCTACATGACTGGCAATATGATGCCTACATCGAATGAAGTCTACGACCTGGGCTCCTCTAACATGCGCTTCCGCGAACTGTACTTGTCTGGAAATACCATTTATTTGGGCAGCAACGTCATTTCCGTGAATGAAGCTGGTCAAGTGGACGTCGGAAATGTGTACGCTGAAAACTTTATAGGACTGAACCTCACTGCCGCCAACATCACCGCTAGCAACGTAAGCATCGCAAATCTTGCGGTGTCCGGCACCCTTGATGCGAAATTGGACACCAACACCGTGCAAATCGGTACGAGCGTTGCACAATTTGTCAACATCGGCACTAGCACATTAACTCAAACCATCAATGTGGGCACAGGTTCGGGTGTCACGACAATCAACATCGGTGGTGCGGGAGATACCGTTAACATTGCAGGCACATTGGCAACCGTAAACACAACCAACACGACCATCACGGACAACCGTATCACACTCAACAAAGGTGGTGCGGCTGGGTCGGGTGGCGGCGCTGGTTTCACAGTCGAAGAAGACGAATCGCAAACGGGTCACGTGAAGACCACAAATGGACGTGACGGATGGGAGCTAAAAGCTCCCGCCACAAGCGGGTTGGTGACGGTTATTCCTGGCGCTGTTGGATTCGAGGTATCGGCTTCAAACATGTGGACGGCAAGCGGTACGAATGTGTACAGACCGTTAGGTGGCGTGGGTATTGGAACTGTGCCTGTAGGTGCATTGGACGTAGTCGGTACAGTGAAGGCCACGTCGTTTGTTGGTGATGGCAGCTTGCTGACTGGCATTGTTAGCAGCGGCGGAAGTGGAACATCTGTTTGGTCGCAAAATACAAGTAATGTTTACGTAATTGGCAGCAACGTCGGCATTGGCACTAGCTCGCCGGTGTGCGCATTGCATGTCAACGACACGTCTGGCACAACAATTACGACCACCCCCATTCAGAAATACCCGCCTTCGGGAATGTCTTCTAATTCATTGACAGTTACCGTAGGAGCTTACGGAAATGGTGTGTACACAAGTTCCACCTCGAGCGATGGTGGCGGCGCGGCGTGGAAGGCGTTCAATTATAGCAAGGCAAACAATGAATGGTGGATGTCGGCCGCAAACTACTTCAATAGCACAAATGTGTCTACTGGAGGAACATACACTGGAAGTGTGTCAACAACTGCAAGTGGCCAGGCATTGGCTGGCGAGTGGCTACAATTCCAAGTCCCTGTTGCCCTTCAGCTCACTTCGTATGTCATTTCGCCGCGTCAATCATCAACCTATGATTTGGAACGCCGCAACTTGCGCACATGGTGGTTGCTAGGCTCAACAGATGGCATTGCATGGACCATCATCAACTCGCAAGATGGCATCTTGTGGACAACGTACGACGATAAGACGTTCACGTTCGCTGCGACTCAAGCATACACGTACTACCGTATTGTGTGCAACAAGGTCGGCAACCCAGGAACGGGCGACAACTTGGCAGCAACAGTTGGTGAACTAGCTTTCTATGGAACCGTAACAACTGTCACACAACTTGATGGTAACTTACCATCATTCATGATTTCTCACGTGAGTGTTCCTCGTGCAACTATCACAAACTCTGGAAATGTTGGCTTTGGAACGACCAATCCTCAACAAAAAGTACATGTTGAAGGTACCGTTAAGGCCACATCATTCGTGGGAGATGGTAGCTTGCTTACAGGCCTAGCGGTGCCGTCTGCTTGGATAAGCAGCTCGAGTAATGTTTACGTGGAGAACAGTAACATCGGCATTGGGCTAACAAATCCTACGAGCAAGCTACATGTTGTAGGTGACACACGCATTGAGGGTAACCTCATCGTGAACGGCACCCAAACCATTATCAACACAAATATGGACACAACTGAACAACTTCTCATTACTAATGATGGAACGGGTCCTGCTCTTGTTATAAATCAGACTGGTGCACAACCTGTTTTAGACGTTCAAGACGACGGTGTTTCTGTTATGAAAATCATTGATGGTGGAAATGTTGGTCTCGGAACGACAAATCCTCAACAAAAATTGCATGTCGTTGGCACAGTTAAGGCTACATCATTCGTGGGAGATGGTAGTTTGCTGACGGGTATTTCCGGTGGTGGCGGTGGTGGAAGTGGGGCGTTAATCACATTCGGTGATACGCAAGTTGCCAAACATGCTTTTGGAGGCCATGAACCCGCTGCAACAGGTAATTACTATGTTGGCACCAACATTTCATGGTTAACTGCTACTACAAGCGATAGTGCTAAAGCGCTATTGAGCGTGAAATGCAGCATTGCCGGAAGTGACACTGAAAATGCATATCGTCGGTTTGAGACGATAGTGCATTGCAAAAATGATGAGGTTGCATTGAAGCCCAAGGGCATTATGAATGCTGAAACAGCCAACTTTTACACGGATGCATTTTCGGGTCTCACGCACGAGGTTGTGAGAAGTACCGCAAACTCCATCGATGTCAAAATCAAATGGGCAAGTACCATGTCTCCGTATGTGACGAGCGCAGTATTTGAACTGGTCGCACCTACAGCCCTTGGTACTGTATCGTTCAGTAATATTTATGGTAGCTTTTGATTTGTTTGATTATTAATTGTTTTTCAGTCACCTAACTGTTTAGGCTTATAATAACATAACCATAACCGGTGTTTGTTCCAAATGTTGCATTATAATTTGTGATAGATGCATTTGCAATGCTACTTCCACCACCACCACCGCCATTTAGTGTAGTGTTCCATCCAGCCAATGAACTTGGTCCCCCCCCTCCTCCATTATATCCGCCTCCCGCACCCCCCCCTCCTCCATGAGCATAACCTCCACCGCCGCCGCCGCCACCACCAAAGCCCCCATCTGCACCTCGTGCAGATGCTGATATGCCGGCGGCCCCAGATCCTCCGTTACCACCAAGAAACGTTGCACTTGAGTTTTTACCCATTCCACCACCCCCGCCGCCGCCGCCGGTAAATGTGTAAGAAGTCCCACCTGAAACGTATGACAATGATGAACCTCCCTGGCCACCAACGCTATTTAATCCAGATGATCCAGTTCGGGCAGTTCCAGTATTATAATCAGAATTAAAAGCCCCTCCTTGACCAGGTCCACCGTTTGTTCCAGGCGTTCCACCTGTGTATGTTCCGCTATGTGTTGAAGCATCTATTGTAGAACTTGCAACAAGTCCTGAGTTTGTTGGAACTTTGGTATTGTTAGTGTCAGAGTAACCGTACCCTACACTACCGCCACCGCCTCCCGCAATTAGTAAATGTGAAGTAGAAGATATGGAATTTAGATAGACAAATGTTCCACCTCCACCGCCACTTGAATAACCAGCACCAAAATCTCCAATTTGCCCCACTACAATGTAGAGCTTATCACCATTTACTAATGGTGATATGCCAAATACTACTCTACCAGCTCCTCCGTTTCCACCACCAGCTGCCCCCGCTACTGTTAGAGAGTATGTACCATTTGTTGGAACGGTCCAAATTTGAATACCTTGAGTTGTCATATTTAGATAAGCTGTACTTGATGACCATGGTTGTGACGCGTATGCAGTTTGAATATAGAGGAGTGTTGGTCCTAAACGCCCATATGCAGTTGCATTTGTAAATGTATGTGTCGTGAAAGCATATAATCCGGGGACGATGTTGTAGTTCCAAGATTGTGTTACAGAACCAAACGTATCAGTTGCAGTGACAACAAATGTTCCCAACGCTTGAGTTGATGTCTCAGGAAATGTTAATGTCAATGCGCCTGTGCTCGAATTGATGTTACCGTATGTTGTTGGTGTGATTGACCAAGCCACTGATGTGACATTAGCCGTAAACATGTATGAATATGTTGCAGAATTTAAGCCCTCATTTATGGTTGCAGGTTGAGATGACGTGATTATGAGAGCACTTGAAATTGCATACGTCCATGTTGCACTTGAACTTCCTCCGGGACCGGTTGCTGTGACTGTATACAAACCTGATGCAACTGTATTTTGAGGAAATGTTAGCGTGAGGTCGCCCGTTGATGGGTTTATATTACCGTATGTTGTCGGGGACAACGACCATGTGACTGTTTGATTTGCGGTGAAAGTGTATGATGTACTGTATAATGCAACTCTTGTATTTTGAACAATGCTTGCAGGTTGGGTTGATGTTATTGTAGGGAGGTTTGTTATCGCGTAAGGCCATGATTTTGTTACAAATCCATTTGCGTCTGTTGCCGTAACTACAAACGTTCCAGCCGCCGTCGTTCCTTGTGGGAAAGTGAGAGTCAGAGCACCTGTGCTTGAGTCAATATTGCCATACGTTGTAGGTGTAAGCGACCATACGATGCTGCCCACACTTGCCGTCCCCGTGAAGGTGTAAGATGTTGTGTAAACTTCCAATGTTGTTGATTGATTTATATTTGGAGGTGTGCTGGATGTAATGACAAGAGGAGGCGCAGTTGTGGCATATGTCCATGACCTGGTTGCTGTTGCACCATTGTAAGCGCTTGCAGTAACAACGAATGTTCCAGATGATGTAACTCCTTGTGGGAAAGTCAGAGTTAGATCACCTGTACTCGAGTCAATGTTGCCGTAAGTTGTAGGTGTAAGGGACCAAACAATGCTTCCAGAAGTTACTGTTCCAGTGAAGCTATATGATGTAGTGTACGGTGCTAATTCTGTAGATTCATTGATATTTGCAGGTTGGGTTGAGGTGATGATAGGTGCAAGGTCATATGGTTTGTAATTCATGACGAACGAAGTATTTAATGATGAAAAGAAGGCGTAGGAAGACCACCAGTCTATTCGAAGAGCATAAACTCTGTCCGGTACCAATGTAAAAACTGGATTTGTCAATGTTACACTTAAAGAACGAGTTCCACCTGATGGGGGCATTCCTGAACCGGTTGCTAATGTACTGTTATTATTGACAAATGTAGATGTTACTGTATCAAATAATCGATAGTTCAAATTATCTAACCCATAACTATTACTTGGTTTTGTGTATGTGACATTGTAAATAAGGCTATCGCATTTGTGAAACGCAGGTACGCTAAATGTAAAAATATTGAAAGAGGACTGGATGGATGAGCCTGGACTAGCAGTACCCGAATAGACAACTTGTAAGGATGCTGATATGTTGTAAGTCCATGTTTGGGTAACAGAGTTATTCAAATAGGTTGCAGTAACAACAAACGTGCCCGACGCAGTCGTTTCTTGAGGGAAGGTCAACGTAAGCTGACCATTTGTAGGGTGAATGTCTCCATATGTTGTTGGTGTAATAGACCATGTCACTGCTGCGCTCGAGGTGAATGTGTATGATGTTGTATTTGCAGCACTAAAAGTACTTCCAGTTAAGTTTGCAGGTTGTGCTGATGTAATCGAAACAGGTGTAACCGCGGGACTTGGGAAACCGTTTGCCGTTATGGTGCTCACTGTAGGTGATGCATCGAGTGGCACTCTAAAGTATGATATAGGGACGGTTGACCAAACAGCAGTTGATAGAGGGCCCACGTACATGAAAACATTTAGTGCTTCACCACCACCACCTTCGTGGTGGCGAACGCGAATTGGATTTAAAACACCTGCAGTCAACGTGATTGAACCTGGAGTTGTTGGTGTTGACTCTGTGCCTTTAAATCCGTACGCAGGTGATATGACTTGCCAACCAGTGTTTACGTAGAATGCAAGATCTGCACCGTCATCTGAAGTCAAACCAAAACTATATGTACCTGTAACTGGTACAACGAACCATGCCGTATATTCCATCGAAAAGTTATCTGCACTTGGTACTGAAAAGCTGGTTTGATATGTGAGTGTACCATTTGTATTATTGAAAGCGGTATCAAATCCGAATCGCGACGAATCGGTAATTGCACCAGATTGTCTTCTTAGCACTTTACCAGATTGAGTGTAAAATGTAGCAGATGTAATATCATAGTCCCATGACTGTGTGCCTGCAAATCCACTTGCATTTGTAGCCGAAACTGTAAAGGTGCCCTTAGTATCTGTTGGAGTTGGGAACACTAGTGTCAGTACACCTGTCGATGAGTTAATAGTTCCATAAGTAGTTGGAGCAATCGACCATGTCACCGCTTGGTTTGCGGTGAATGTGTATGACGTCTCGTAGGCAGATGTATTTGTGCTTTGAGTAATCTTTGTAGGCAGTGCTGATGTGATTGTGGGAATGTTTGTTATAGTGTAGCTCCATGATTGTGTGCTTGTGAAGCCAGCTTGATTTGTAGCCGTCACTATAAATGTACTGTTTGCAGCTGTGTAGATTGGGAATGTCAGTGTCAGCGCACCTGTAGAAGAATTAATGGATCCATATGTTGTCGTGTTGAGTGACCATGTAACCGTTTGGTTTGCAGTGAATGTGTATGATGTTGAGTAACTAGTTGCACCCGTACTTTGAGTGATGGCTGCTGGTTGTGAACTTGTAATGAGTGGTATGTTTGTAATCGCATACGTCCATGAATATGTGCTGCTCCCATTGGAGTCAGTTGCAGTAACTATGAACGTACCCGATGCTGTCGTATAAATTGGGAATGTAAGAGTGAGGGCCCCTGTGGATGCGTTAATATTTCCGAATGTTGTGGTATTAAGGGCCCATGTTATCGTCCCTGCACTTGCAACGCCAGTAAATGCATAGGCGATTGAGTAAAGTGCACTCGATGTGTTTTGTGTTGTGATATTCGCCGGTCGCAAAGTAATTGCAGGAGCATTTATCATTTTTGCATAGATGAGAGACATTTCATTATCAGACAGAGAGCGGTCATATGTAAAATGTTTAGATATGTGGGCATTTAGGAAGGCATCTGCCCAATGTGATTTCCCTATGTACGTGTTTGTGTACGATTTGTCGGTTAGCACTGTTGTAAAATTTTGCTCATTTTGTAATACATTGTTTTTGTAGAGTTGTAATTTGCTGCCTTTTATATAACGTGCTCCAACCACTGACCATTGTTCAAGTACTATAGGTGAGACGGACGATGTTAATCCATAACCTGTTGTTGAATTGTGGACATTAATTGCTAAATCTCCAGAGGTTCCAGACCTGGCAAATAAAATATTGTCAACTGGCGCACCGCTTCCAAAATCAATTATGCGTTCCCAAGCGCCTGCAGAACCAGTGAACTTCATTAAACACATGATTGTAAATCCGCCATTCGTGCTGATGGGAAAAGTTTGTGCGCCGGCATTCAAAAATGTACTGTTTGTACGATTGAAAAACACGTACGGACCATTGTTGTACCCACCGGTAGTAACATAAGTAGGACGATTGGCGACAGTTGCTTGTTTGAATACTCGTTGAACACCCCATTGTTCCACAGTTGAGTTGTTGGCTTGTGTTGAAAGTGTTGCCACGTCAAGAATTGCCCAAGGATTCGTCGGATACACAGAAACATCATAATTGTAAACAGTGTAACTCCATGTTTGAGACGTTGAATCTATTCCCCACGATGCTGTTACTGTGAATGAACCGAATGCTGCAGTACCTTGATTGAATGCGACGCTCATAACACCTGACGATGCATTAATTGTTGCATAAGCTGAACTTGGGCTTAGAGACCATACGGCACCCACCTTGTTTGCAAAGAATGCATACGAAGTAGAATAACTACTACTAAATGAGTTTTGACTTATGTTTGCTGGTAGGGTAGAGGTTATGGCGAGCGGCGTGTACAATACTGTTACGTTGTAGCTTCTGGACGCAACATTGCTTCCAGAATCCATAGCTTCAACTGTAAAACTGTATGTGGTGGTAGCTTGAAGTATATCTGTTGTCGTGCCACTCAACACTGCGACATTGCTATTGTTATAAACAAAATTCAATTGCGACAAATCACTTGTTTTTGTCATAGAAACTATGTTCGAACCATCAGAATCAAATGCTGCAAAGGATATTGGTGTAATGTTGCATCCAGATGAAAATGTTCCAAGTGCGCCGGTGGCCGGCGAAAGAATAATGGGGTTGTCACCAACCTCAACAATATCTAGTAACTCGTATTGTTGGCCATTTGGCATTGTTACACGTAATGTGTATGGCTCTTCTGCTGGGGGCATGACACTGGGTCTTGTTGCTTGAACTGTTGTCGAGCTTACTAGCGACCATGACGGAATGGCTCGGCTTACACCCGTCGAACTAACAAACTCGAAAATCATTCCAGGAACGAAATCTCTTCCTGTGATAGTGGCGATATCACTAGAATGCGGAAGTGATCTAGGAGCGATGTCTGTCAATGGAATGTAGTCAGTTTCTAGCTGAGTCCACCCATCGAATGTGTATACTTCAGGTTTCGATAGGGATGAGTTGACGCGCATCATACCGAGAGACGACACTTGAGGACGTTCGGATGTTGTTCCAATCGGTAACATAATACCATCACTTCTGCTGGATAAATCAAACGGGGTCGTCGCATTTTTGAGAATAACTTCATTCGAGCTCGTGATTGTTATTGAATCATTGAGCTGAAATCTCATGCCTCTTTCAATTGTTCTTATGATAGCTTATATATTATATAAGTAGGACAGTACGCCATGTCGCTTCCATCATACTATTCTATTTATGATTCATTTGTACTTGATACAACAGGAAACATTGGAATCGGAACGGCGTACCCAAAGAGTGTCATTGATATAACCAATCGAAAAGACGCTATCATAATTCCATCCAAAGATGTGGATAATACATCAGAACCTGTGCCTGAAACCCCAAATGTGAATGCCAATAAGGTTGGCGTTTTGCGCATGAACAAAGCGTACGGACGCTTTGAAAAGAAATTAGGTACAAACTGGACACAAACAAGTATTTGGCAACCTGTGATAGTTTCTGCAAATCCAACCAAGTTACAAAATGCGGGAATGCAAACTACAGTGAATGGAGTGCTTTTCGAAATAAATTCAGTTTGGTCATTTGTCGGAAATGATGGAACAAATTACCCATGCATATCTCAATTTGTGAATCCATCACAAGTTATTCTCACTAGACCAGATGTGTTTCCAGTAAGTAAATCACCGTATCGCATAAGAGTTTACAACGGCGAAGCAGCCAAAGAATACGTATCAAGTTCACTGCTTATCGATGCAGGAGTGGGACCGACTTTTACAACACCTGCCGGAAGCTTGTCAAACTTACTTCCAGATACAGCTTACAGTATGGTTATTAGTGCTACAGATGAACTGTACGGTGGTATTTCAAATATTTCAATTGATAGTGAATTAACAGGTTCCGGTTTGAGTGCGACGTTTTCCAACAACTCACTCACGATTGGAGGTACTAGTGTTAATGTACAGTCACTTACGTCTTTTAATTTCTTATCGACAGCTATTGACTTGGGTGGAAACACAAGCACGCGATCCTACTCGTTCACAATAGGCCCACTTTATACTAACCTTGTCAGCAATTATACAATAAATGGAGATTCCGGTTGGACCGGTGGAAATGGGTATTATATGAATTTTTCAACTAATCAAGTTGGAGAATTTCCAAGATATTCTTATCTCTTATGGTCCCATCATCCATTCAATACAGCAACGTTATCGCAAACTATAACGCTTACACCAGGTTCCCCTACGTATACATTCTCATTTGATTACGGTTCGCAATATATTAATGGGAGTGGCGACCAATATAGGGGAGAAGCGATTTTCAAAAACTCAAGTGGAACTACTATCCATACTATAGGAACCGGAAGTTCAAATACTCCGAATAATACTGCATGGTATAGGGCTACTTACACCACTACGGTTGATGTTTCGTCAGCTACGTCAGTTCAAATCATTTTAGCCGGTCGAGATTCAGGAGGATGGGAAGGATATTATGGATCAAGATTGACAAATGTTGCTTTGTATGCAAGTTCCCCAGCGCCCGTGCCTTCTACAGTAACCAATGTAACAGCAACTCGGACAACCCCAACATCTGCTCTGGTAACATGGGTCGGAGCTGTTTCAAAATACCACGTTCGCGCCGTACCAAGTTCTGGTACAACCCTAACATTTCTTGTTAATGAAGCAACTGTAACAATAAGCACTCTTGTTTCAGGGGTACAATATACTATAACAATAATCCCAGAGAATGCTGTTGCAGACCTTGGTCCCATTTCCACAGGTGTTGTTGTATGAGCATTTTATCTAATTTTTAAAACATGTATCGTTTTATTATAGACGACACTACAGCCTACACGTTATGGTATTTACTCTGAACGATTCCCTAATCATCGATGGAACAGGTAATGTTGGTATTGGAACCATGCCGAAATCGTCCTTTGATATCTCGACAACTAACTCAGCTCTCACTATTCCAGGAGGAACAACACTTCAACGTGTGAATAACGAAGGAATGTTTCGGTTCAACACTGAAACAGAACTGTATGAGTTGTACAGACTTGGTTCATGGTCTTCATTTGCAGTGGTACCTTCGATTACGAGCGTAAATACACAGGTTCTTAAAAACGTTGATGACACAATAACTGTCAATGGGTCGTCATTACATGCATCAGCACAATGGCGGTTTATAAGCAACAGCAAAAAACAATATATTCCCAAAAGCGTGTCATTTGTAAGTGATTCGAACGTCAGTTTGGTGCGCCCGGATGTCTTTCCCGTTTCTGACGCTCCCTATCAAATCCAATGCCGGCAAATGGGAAAGGTCGCCTATTTCTCACCAATCACGGCGGGCAACATGCCCGTTTTTACAACTCCTGCAGGTTTGCTTGCTACAGTGTACATTGATAAAGCGTATACAACAGGTGCCCCTGCAACTTCAATTTTAGTTTCAGATGAAACCGGTGGGGGTATTGCATCAATAAGTGTAAGTGCAGGTTCTATGCCATTTGGTTTATCTGGTACGTATACACCATCTGGTTCTAATGCTTCTCTCATCGTTACCGGAACTCCAACTGGTGTTGCCGATACAACTTATCCATTCTCTTTAACAGCGATTGATATTGGTGGTAATAGCACATTTTTACAATACTCATTGTTTCTTACAACTGAACTCCTTGTTCCCAAATCTGGCCTATATTGCTTCTTAGACATGAATGATGCAAGGTCATATACCTCTGGAACGACGTTTTCCGACTTAAGTGGCCAAAACAAGCATTTTACATTCGCGGGAACTCCGTCCGTGGGTACGGAGAGTCTCAACGGCAACCTTAAATATTTTGTGGCAAGCGGGGGAGCATCTGGACAACTTGCAACAGGGCCTGCATCGGACTCTTTTGGTATTACTAATTCAACAGGCTATACCATTATTTATCTTGCAAAAACAATGGCGGCTGGATCGTATGGTGGTGCGTTCAAATTTCGTGGTACAGGGCATCCAACGAATGGTGCAATAGAGAGAGCTATATTTGTTCACCCTGTATGGTCTGACAACAATATGTATTGGGATCAAGGAGGTTGTTGCAACAGTGACACACGACTGAGTGTATCAATCGCTAACAACTACAACAAGTATAGTCTCTATACACTTCGATGCGATAGAACTAATTCAAGGCGTACAATATGGGTAAATGGTGTACTTTTCGCAACAAATACTACAACACCTGCTAACATTAACTTGAGCACAAGTGCTGTTCAAATTGGTGGTAACAACACTCCAGACGCTTACACCTGGAATGCCCGCATGTCAATCTTCATAGTTTACAATAGACCACTCACAGACACAGAGGTTGTTGACATCAGTAATACTTTCAAAACAAAGTATGCACTTTGAGCAATCAACATACCCTTTTTTTTGCTGTTTTCTAAAGTATACAACCATCCGTTTATGGTATTTACTCTGAACGATTCCCTCATAATCGACGGAACAGGTAATGTAGGCATTGGAACCATGCCGAAGTCATCCTTTGATATTTCGACAACCAACTCGGCTCTCACTATTCCAGGAGGAACAACACTTCAGCGCGTGAATAACGAAGGAATGTTTCGATTTAACACTGAAACTGAACTTTACGAGCTGTATAGACTTGGTTCGTGGTCGTCATTTGCAGTGGTACCTTCGATAACGAGCGTGAATACACAAGTTCTTAAAAACATTGACGACACAGTAACGGTCAATGGGTCTTCATTAAATGCATCTGCTCAATGGCGATTTATTGGCAACAGCAAGAGACAATACATTCCCAAAACTGTAACATTTGTAAGTGATTCAAACGTCAGTTTGGTGCGCCCAGATGTTCTACCTTCGAGCGATGCTCCCTATCAAATCCAATGCCGGCAAATGGGAAAGGTTGCCTATTTCTCACCAATTACCGCTGGCAACATTCCCGTTTTTGTTACATCAGGTGGATTGACTGTAACAGGAGGGGTAGCTATTACGCCTTTTGAGATTGTTGTGAATGACGAAGTAAGTGGGGGGATAGCTAACGTCAGTATCACATCTGGATCATTACCGCCTGGATTGGTAGGCGAATTCACTACGGTTGGCGTGAATGGGAAATACACTATAAGTGGAACTCCGTCTAGTGTAACACTGACGACAACCTATCCTATCACTCTCACTGCAACTGATTTGGGTAATAACACAGTCTCGCAAACGTATAATATAATTGTGGAATCATTGGTGATGTATAATTCATTTACAACGAGTGGTAAAAACTCAGTAATGGTCGCATTTTCATTGAGAAAGGTTAACGCAAGTCATACGGGAGCTGTTGTGAAGGTTCGACGCTCTTCAGATAACCTGGAGAATGACTTCTTTGGTTCGAGTACTGGCGGCCTAACAAATGCTACAGGAACAAGTGTAAGCGCATGGTTGGGCGCAGCCACCGGGTATGTGTCGGTTTGGTACGACCAATCAGGTGTGGGTAGAAATGCTACACAAGCGACGGCATCATATCAACCCATCTTGAACTTGACACAGTTCACATTTCCAACTATTCACTTCAACTCGTCCTCACAAACAGACCCAAAATATTTACTAATAGGTAATCTCAGCGTTACTGCACCGTTTACGTTCATCTTTACTTCGAGAAAAACAAGGTCGGGAAGATGGATAGCACATAGTACAAGTACTCCAAATACGTTGATTGGTCATCACGAATCATCTGAAGCGTCATTTTATATGGATAACAGCCCAGGAAGCACATATAATCGATATTCAGCAGTTTACAATAAAGATTATATTCACATGGCAGGGAAATCAACAACAAATCTAGACTACTACTTTGTGAATGGTAGTTTACATCATGACACAGTTGCTGGCACGGCAACTAATTTTGGAAATAGTATCATGCTGGGTGGAGGTTATAGCACATCTGAGTATGGAGCAGGCTATTTTATGGAAATGACTATTCATAATATAGTCATACCGCGTTCAGACTTGAATATCGTACAAAACAACATTCAAAAATACTATAATATATCAACTGTGCCAATTGACTTGCCTTATGTCATATCTGGATTACAGCTGTATTTGGATGCAAGTACGCATACTGTAGGAAGTGCTCTTTGGAGTGATAAAAGCGCTAACAAATATGATTTTAGTATAACTTCAGGAATGTACAGCACTTCTGGTGGTGTTCCACATATGAATATAGAAGGAACATATGGAGCAGCCAAACGTATTGTAAGTAGTGCTTTAACTAACGTACCTTCGTTTGCAAACGCCACCATCGTTACATTCTCTACAATTTTAAACTCTACAGCGAATTGGCGTACGTTGGTACGTGGTGCAGTGGATTCATCAGGTGACCACCAAATAATTATAGAAAATGGTCAAAATAATATGGGCATGTATGACAGTCCGACTGGTTATTATGCATCTGGATTTAATGTTACCAATATTCCCAACTATACGACTAAGTTCAATATGCTTGTTTGGAAGCTGTCGACAGCATCACCTTATTATCAGTTCAAATTTAATGAAACAACAACATGGTACACAATAACAAATGCAAATGCAACGTTTAATAATGGCTTTGCAATTATTGGAGGTTATCACAATAATAGCACGGGATTAACAACCTCTACATCTTCGCAATACTGGGGTAAGGTTGGTATGTTTCTTTATTTCAATAAGCATTTATCTGACGCAGAAATATCATCTATTTACAATACTTATAAATACAAGTTTGGTCTCGATGGTCCAATTATTACATCATCACAACCAGCAAATATTACTCAGTCCACGTTGTCAACATTATACACAACATCATACACATTCACAGGTACCGCAAGTGTGGGCAGCATCACGTGGTCTATTACACCAACTACATACGGTAATATCGATGCCAGCACAGGTGCGCTCACATTAACCTTCCCACAAGGCACTACAGCATCCGGAACGTTTGTTGTTACTGCAACAGATACAAGTGCTTCCGTCAGCCAATCATGGACGTATACTATGACTTCGATGTTACCGAATCCTATAGTTAAATTATCGCAAGCACCAAGTTCCGGTACAACATGGATTGATGAGTCAGGTAATGGAAACAATGGCACAATCGGTGGGACATATTCCTACACGAATGAGTTTGGTGGTGGAATAGTATCAACATCTGGATATATATCCGTGCCATACAATATATCAGGAACGGTTACGATAAGCATTGTAGCTAAGCTTACGCCATCGGCATACTGGGCAACATTGTGGGCAAATGAGAGCTACACTGCAGGAAAAGGATATTTTTCATTCTTCGAGTCAGCGGGCAATCTTTGGACAGGTGCTCCGTGGACAAGTGTGCCAGGTACTAACTCGTACGCAATAACTGGGCAATCGAGCATAAATGCATGGGACTTTGTTATAAGTGGAACAACATATACTCTTTACAAGAATGGTGTTGAAGTAGATACTGGCTCATTTGCAGCACCTTCAGGTGGACTTGCAACAACAAACCTGTATTTTGGAGCGCGTCACGGAAACGCTGGTACAGGTTATACAGATGTATGCCCTGGAACATATTACCAAATGATGGTATTTAATAATGCTCTCACAAGTACAGAAATAACACAAAATTTCAATAGCTTCAAGTCAAGATTTTCATTATAAATTACTGAACACATACAAAAATAAGGCAACCTGTATTCTTTTCTTTACGATGCATCGGCGCGAATGCTCGAGACCGGCCACCATCCGTTGCCACCCTCGTCGTAAGCAAGTTCGACAGTAAATCAGAAAAATAGATTTGTTATGAGAATTAACAACGCAAATAGTCCAAACGTTCTTTTGAACCATAATGGTTCAAGCTACACATCAACATCTGGAACTCGTGCCAATCTTGCTGTATCTGGAGAAGCTTTTGGCATGGGTTTCAAGGTCAGCGCAAATGCAGAATATTTCAATGGTTTTATGTATGAAGCATTTGTTTACAATGTTGATGTACCCGATGACATTGTTTCAAGCTTGAACACAGCGATGACATAAAATACTTAAAAAGAACAGTACATCTAGTATAAAATAAAACCCACAATGTTGAACAGACTAGCTCAAGGCCATAGTAAGTCGCAACAAGTGAATATTCAGCAAGTTGCAAAGGGAGCAGGAGAAATGCGGGCGCAAATTCGTCGTGCATACGACAAAGATGCCAAGCGAAGGCAGCTAGAAGAACGGATTGTTCTGATTGGCCATCAGTTGGAGCAAAGCAAGACGCTTGTTAAGCTTTTTAAAGAGAAAATTGAATACCTCACCGATGTGTGGCCCGTCTTGCAAGGGACTCTCACTCATGACAAAGAGGCCCCCGTTTGGGCTTTTAATACTCTGTCAAATGCCTATTTTGAGTTGGTGATGGAGACAAATCGCATTAATGAACTGACCGACTCCCTACGTGATACTTCAAATGATGTTTTGCATCTAGAAATGGATGTGTGCGAGCTGCATGACGACATGTCCAATATTGCAAAGGTCTATTCTGACACCCCAGCATGGCAAGCCTTTCCATATGAGGCTTGTGCTGAGTGCCTTGAGCGCACAGCGTATTGCAAGCTATGACAAAAAAAGGATACATGTAAAGAGTGTTTGATAATATAACATAAATGGAAGTCCCACTCCTCCGCTTTGTTCGCGAGTTCGAAACTCATATTCGTTTTCTTCAAGGCACACACCCAAGCATGCATGTGTACCTTCAATGTCAATTTCCAGATAATGACACGACCCTTACATTCGATAACGAAATGTCACATGAGGAAAATGGTGCGCCCGTCTACGATTGGACACTATGGAATGGCGACGAAACCGAAATACGCGCATACGACGCCGCAGAGGAATGTGAAACCGACGAGGGGTGGTGCTCAACAGGCGTGGACGACAACTCCATGTGCCGTATATTTGTTCGATACAGCCCAATCGTGGAAGGAAAGTGCGTGAATCGTTCAGAAATCTGGCAGCACGAAGGGCTTTTCTGCGAAACGGCACTAAAACTTACAGACGGGCTTGGGACGGAAGCAGGGCCCAGCAACTAAATGTGAAAAGAGGTACAAAAAATTGATTCGTGTATTCATTTTTGCATTGTTATACAACTCCAGTTAAGTGAGGTAGCAATCACATCTCCACCACAGCCAAAAGCCCTATTCCACTCCCAAAATGTGGACCTCTACTCGCGTCAACTGGAAGCTTCCCGCCATCGAGGTGGTGCACACCTTCCATTCGCCGTCGACGACATTTGACGTCATGAGCGGCCTTACTACCGTCATTGAGACGGATGTTGTCGAGTTCCTCAAGAGCATGAGCACGGTTGAGTTCATTTTCAACTACCCTCCGAAGGAAACCGTGATGGCGGGTGCCTTCACGAAGACAACGTCGCGAAGCGACAATGCATACAAGATTGACATTGACCGTCTCATGAATGAGACCGATGATGTCGAGGGGGCTATCGAGGACGACTTCCCCTCCATGCTTGAGTGGGTTTCCGCCGCCGCGGCAGAGCATCTCGCGAGCGGCGAAGTTTCCAGCATTGACGTCAAGATTGTCTACGCCTGAAAAAGTAAGAAAAACACAAAAACAGTCGGCCGCATCATTTTGCATTTTCGGTAATGCATCCCATTTTGTCATACGTTGTTGGCATGTATGTGTGATACTCTCCGTCATCGCCCATAAAAGCCTCGCGTTGCAAGCGCTTCGAATACTTGAAGACAGAACGCTTCATTTCTTCGGGCCGCGCAAGGAGTGACACGATTGCAGTGTGCACAGGGGCATCACCTAGACGTCTGTAAAACATCAAGCCCGACTCATCAATAACTTTCAATGCCGCTTGCACGTCTTCGCGTTGCCAAAAGGATGTGCGTGTCACAAAGTAATTGTTGAAGAAGTAAACCATCCCATGGATTGTCATGTTTGTTTCCATCTCTGGAAGTGGATTTTCTGTCAGACTTAGAAGACTGCGGAATGGGTGGAATTGTACTGCGCGCATCGGAATTTCTTGCGGCACAAACATTTGCTTTATAATGCTTTGTTGCGCCGGCTCCGTAAAGTGCTTTTCAAGGAGCTCTTTGAAGCCATGATTACAAATGCCGCAATCTAGGCTTAGAATGTTCGACGAATAGACTAGTTCATTGTCCGCGGCCCATTTGAATAGGTCGTATGTTATAGGCTCTTCAATGATGCTATCATCGTCAAGGCGCATGATGTAGTCGTATGCTTTTGCGTACTTCCACACGTTGATAGACCACCAGCGGCACATCATTCTATACTTATCGGTACGCCAATACGGTACCACTTTCAGCGCGACACAACGAGCAACCTTTTCGGCATCAATGTGCTCAGGAATTGTGAAATCAGTGGGGTCAAGTTGTTGAAACGTAACCAGGGAACGGCAAGATGTGCGAATGCCCATTAAAATCTCACGTTGGTCCTTTGGTCCGAAATCGCCTTCATGATAAAGAATTACAGGATACTGATAGCCTGCATTGAAGTGTCGGAACAGAAAGTACAAACAGTTCTTCAGATGAGTTTTTCGCACGGGAGTGTTTTGCGTCAAAATAAAGATAGCCGCGTTTGGCTTTGGGCTTGCCATCTTTCAACAAAATAGAGGTGTGTCTTTAAACCACGGTTGTCGCAGGCGGGGCAGGTGCAGAAGGGGCAGGAGGGGCGGCAGGAGGGGCGGCAGGTGGGGGTGCGACAACGGGTGGGGGTTTGGGCGCTGTGGATGCGTCAGCATGAACTTGCCAATGGCGCAACGGCGCACCAGAAGCCGTTGTGGTGGCCTTTGTAAGTTCCTTGCATTTTTGCAGCTCTTTCCGAGCGGATGCCAGTGTGCGTTTTGTGTCTACAAGGTTGGTTTGTAGCTTTTTAGTAACGGCTTTGTGCTCTTGCGTTTTCTTGGTTATCAGGACATCAACGCCGGATTGTTGCTGTGTGTAGTATTTGTTGAGTTCATCCATCGCCTTGTCATCGAGCACTGATTTGAAGAACGCAAATGTAATCAGCTTCATGCTAAAGAGTCCATCCGGATTGATGGTTATCTCACTATTACCAAGGCGGATTTCTGCAGGCGCTTCAGATGGTGTAAAGGTCTTTGTGAGTTTGGTCTTTCCAATGTACAATGTGATAGATGGAGCGCGAACCGGGGATGATTTGGTGCCTTTGTCGTATGTCAAGGCATACAACGTGGGCAAGCGATTGGACATCAACATGTACTTGTCAACAACCCATTGATACGCACGTCCTGCTTCCCCAATCATCACTTCCACGAGCACGTTCTTATTGTCGCGGCGACGTACTGCAATTTCCACTTTATCGGGATGCTCTGCCGTGATGCGGAAAAGTACCTTGCGCTGTTCGCCATCTTTGAACTCCACGTTTTCGATAATTCCGTAAAAGGCCGCTGTGAAAGGAGTCAAAGCATAGGCTGCTGTAGAGCCCACACGCTCTCCAATGGCACTTGAAGACGGACCAACTAAGCGTAAAGCAGTGAGTGACAGACCCATGTCCGTAGGGGTTCCAGCTGCATTGCGTGTTTTTAGCTTTGCGGGTATGACTCCTCTAGACGAATCTACAACGCTCAGACGGAAACTGTTGTTGGCGGTCTTCATGTCCCGCCAAAGCCCAAGCTGCCCATCATAAACTGTTGGGCGCGGCGGCGTTGTGCTCGGTGGGATGGCAGCCCCTTGTGTATATGAAACAAGGTCACTAAAAGCGGTAAGGTAGATAGCAAGGCCGCTATCTGGTTGCTTTGGGAAGCCAGGTAGGGCAAGTGTTTCAATATAATCGTTCTTCAATGCATTTTCCGCGTTAGGCGTGGGTGTTGGCGGCGGTGTGGGCGGTGAGGGCGCACCGGTTGCGGTTGTGGCAAAATGCTCAACCGGCTGCCTATACATACTTATCAACCAAAAGACGACAAGCGCGCCAACAATGACCGATGTCCAATACGGCACCGTCATAACTCTATACTTTGAAGTAGGAAAAAGAAGGCGGACGTCCTGTGCTCAAGGACCTTTTCTTACTTTTACAATGGCGGTATTCTTTTTACGGAAGCTAGGGTTGTAATCCTCCTCTTCTTCCTCCTCATCTTCATTGTTCATCTTGAGCGCTCGGCGCTCTTCCTCCATCGCTTGCAACTGCCAAAGCTCAGAAGAGCACATCTTAAACTCGCGAGCCTCTGCTTTGTACCAAAAAACCGTCTCATTAATGTTACCGCCTTGGGATTGATTGTCAATAACCATGCACTCGAAGTTTTGAGTCAGTTGGTCCATCACTTGCATGAAAACGTCAAGAGTCGGAAACATGCCCGCATACTGCTCGTAAATCTTTTTGCGATTCGTGTAAATGTTTTCGCGAAGAATAAAAACATTATCCAAGTTGGTACGCAGCGAGGGGGGAATACCCATAACTTGCTGACTCGTAACGGCAACAAAGCAGTTGGTATGTCGACCGTTCAAGAACAAGTACCGCACCGACTTTTCATTGACCCACTCTTTATTAGAGTACATCAAATCGTCAAACACGATAAAGGCACGGGGGTCGATGTCGGTGCGGCCAAACTTTTTCACCTCGTCATTATATTGCTTTGTAATCTTTTTCTGACGTTCCACAAATCGTTCAATGATTTCGGGGGCGAACTCTTCATAAATGAGGATTCCAGGAATGAACTTTTGGAAAAACTCATTCGCCGCCTCTGTGGGTGAAATGACAACTCCCATTGGAATGTCACGTAAATGATACAATGTGTCGCGAAGCAAGAAGGATTTCCCGCGATTTCTAGGAGCTAAATAGAGAACGGTGCGCCCCTTTGCACTTCCCGGTGCATATGACATACTCCGCATGTTATACTTCTTTAATTCTAGCTTTACCATGAATCCCACCAAGGCAGCTCTGCTAATGTTCATCGTCATATTTATTTTTCATACTGCGTAACGCGTCACACAGTGCTGCAAAAATCAAAACATCGGGCGGGGATTGGGATTCTGTTTGTTTACTTCTTTGGCATGAAGAACGTAATACCTGCGAGCCAAATCATGTAAACAGCGGTCACTGAAATGAAACCGGCTAGAATCCATGCAAAGGTCGTGCAGTTGCCAACAACCGTGCAGTTGAGGTTGTAGATGCTAACACCTGCAACAATGGCAACGTAAACAACAAAGGCAAGAATGAACATAGCCTTCATGGCGGGAGACTTGAAGAACTTCATCATGTTCATCATCACCAGGATGTAGGCCACGACCATGACGGCGTAAGCAATCATGGCAATCTTGGCCTGGGGCACAAGGGAAATGTGCCAGCTGCCGATGTTGAACTCGAGGCCTTGGTTGAGTAGGGACATGTATCTGCAGATACTCTACAAAAAAATTGGCGAGTGTCACTCGGGACTACTTAAGGCCTATTTTTGTTACTATTGAAATGTTCAACGAAAGTAATATTCTGTCTTTGCTCAATGAGTGCACATCTTACACATGGACATCAAAACGTGACGCGCTGCAAGAACTCGGTAATCTTGCTATTCAGTCGCCGAATGAAATGTCGCAATATCTTCCTCGTATAGTCCCCATACTATCTCCATTGGTGTGGGAGGCAAAAGAAGCTGTGTCGAAAGCTGCCATTTTCGCGTTGATAAACTTGTATGAAACGATTGACAATCGCGATGTAAAGCCTTACATCCCTGCTCTTATTCGAGCCCAGCAGCATCCAGAGGAAATTGCGGATACTATACATACGTTATCATCTGTTGTATTTGTGCAATCTGTGCGGGCCCCAACACTTGCAGTGCTTGTTCCTCTGATTCTGCGTGGTTTTGCGGTGCGTTCTACTCCAATTCGCCGCAAGTGCTGTGTCATTTGTGAAAACATGTGCAAGCTCGTTGATGATCCCGTCGACATTAAGGTATTTCTGCCTCAACTAGAGCCATGTGTGTCCATGGTAATGAATGAAGTAGCCGACCCTGAGTGCCGCGCCGTTGCAACGCGTGTGCATGCTGTCCTGCATCGCATGCTAGCTGCCTCAAAGAAGCTTGAAAGTGGTGAAATGCATGACACTCAAGACGACATTAATGATGAAGTGCTTTGTGAATGTAAATTTAGCTTGGCATACGGCACTCGCATCTTATTGAATAACACCAATTTAAGGCTTCTCAAAGGCAAACGTTATGGTATATGCGGTCACAATGGATGTGGAAAAAGTACTCTCATGAAAGCCATCGTCAATGACCAAGTTGACGGATTTCCCACACGCGACGTGCTGCGCCGTGTATATGTTGAACATGACATTGACGGGTCCCATGCGGATACATCCGTTCTAGATTACGTTATAGGAGCTTGTACAATTGATATTGAACGAGAAACCATATGCGTATCTTTACAAGAGGTTGGATTCGGAAAGGCTGGTGCGCCGTCTTTAACAACGGCAGTTGGGTCTCTTTCGGGAGGATGGAAAATGAAACTTGCATTGTGTCGGGCGATGTTGGAGAAGCCGGATGTCCTTCTCCTTGATGAGCCCACGAATCATTTGGACGTTACAAATGTGAGGTGGCTCGAGACATACCTCATGGAAACACCTGTCACGTGTCTATTGATTTCACATGACTCTGGTTTCTTAGACAATGTATGTACGCATATCGTGTACTATGAGGACCTTAAGCTGTATACCTATAAAGGTAACCTACGGGCATTTGTTGAAGCGCATCCGGAGGCACAATCCTACTATGAGCTTGAAGCGACTCCTGAGGTATTTAAGATTCCTGAGCCTGGATTTCTCGAGGGCGTTAAGACAAAAGATAAGGCTATTCTCAAGGTGCAAGGTGTAAGCTTTACTTATGAAGGCCGAGATACGTCAACATTATCCAATGTCAATGCATATGTTTCGCTCAGCTCGAGGATTGGGTGCATCGGAGCCAACGGAGCAGGCAAAAGTACACTTATTAAGCTATTAACGGGTGAAATTGAACCAACTCAAGGTATCGTATGGAAGCATCCCAACCTTAGAATTGCATATGTTGCCCAACATGCATTCCATCACATTGAAAATCATCTTGACATGTCAGCAAATGAATACATTCGATGGCGTTATGCCACTGGGGAAGACCGTGAAGCGGAGGAAAAGGTTACTCGCAAAGTAAGTGAGGAAGAAAGACAAGCACTAGAAGCCAAACTCATTTACAATGGCGTGAAACGGCAGTTCGAAAGCATCATCGCGCGCCGAAAGCTTAAAAAATCTTACGAATACGAAGTGAGATGGAAAGATATGAGTGAAGATAACAACTCGTGGATAGAGCGCGAAGACTTGGTGACTCTTGGATTCGAAAAGTACGTAAATGAAAGTGACATGAAAGAAGCGACCATGTTAGGGCTTATGATGAAGCCGTTGACACAAGCGGTCGTGGAAAAGCACTTGGCTGATATGGGAATGTCAGCTGAAATTGGAACTCATAACCGTATTCGAGGTTACTCAGGTGGCCAAAAAGTACGATTGGTCGTTGCAGCCGCAACATGGCTCAATCCTCATGTCATTGTATTAGACGAGCCTAGCAATTATCTCGATAGAGATAGCTTGGGTGCCTTTGCTGCAGCTCTAAAGGCATATGGCGGGGGTGTTGTTGTCATCAGTCACTCTCGAGAGTTCTTAAAAACGATTGAATGCAAAGAGACGTGGTACGTCGGTGAGGGTAACGTTGTGATTGAGGGCGGCGGAGGCCAAGTCCCTCGCGACAAGATTGCGGCTATAGGGGGCATCGAAAACGATGAGATTATTGACGCTTTTGGAAACACCATCAAAGTCAAGGCAGCAAAAAAGAAGAACTTGAGCAACAAGGAGAAGAAGGCGCGTGAAAAGGCACGTAAGGCGCGGCGCGAAAGGGGCGAGGAAGTAAGTGAAAGCGAGGACGACGACGAAATGTAAAAAGGTTAAGTATTTGTTTTTCTTTAGCACACTGGAAATTAATGTTTCCAGCGATTTCCACAATTTAGGCACCGTACAAAGGTGGTGAGTGGTTCGTCTGCACTGCGCGTTTGCAGCTCATAGAATGTGCAGCGATTTTTCTTGCATTTTCCACAAGTGTAAATGTCCGTCATGGCATTCATGTTTGCTTCGTAGGCTCCCTTCATTTGCAAGAGCTCGGTTTGAATGACTTGCTCCCAAGCTTCCGGAAACAGATTCTCAGGTGCCATGGAAGCCATTTCATTGGGTAGGAACTCTTTCTCGTTCAGACGCGTTGCTAGATGGCGATTTCCCACATAGCTTTGTGGATTAATGTTCACCACCATGCTCCGCGCCTTTGCGAGGTACGCCTCATAAAAGACGCAGTTTCCCCAGGAGGCCGCGAATGGAAAGGCTTTTGCAGTGTCAATCGTGTTGTTGAATACACCGACCTCAAGGTCAGCTGCTTCAATCTCGCTCATGTACTTGGCAAATATCGCACAAACCGAAATGCGCAACGGATTAGCATTCGTCGCCATGTTATTCGTATTGTATGTGTTATATCTTGCTCAATCGTTTAAGCAGACTCATTCATTTTTTGGGCCGGGGCCTAAAGCTTCAAACGAGTATCTATAAAAAAGGAGCGCCACAATGGACTCATCAGTGGTAACAACATTTTCAATGGACAACATCATAAGCGATGCCTTTCTCAGTGGCGCAAATGTCATTGAAGTTCATTACATAAATGGCAAGACGACTGGCAGCCTGAATGAAGGCCTTGAGGTTGTTCCTGTTGCATTTGACAAGCCACCTCGATTCGTACCGCGAGAGTACCGGCGACACGTGCAGAAGTTTGTAGAATATGCCCATAAGAACATGACTTACTCTTACGACACAGCAAATGATGCACAGCGAAACATCGTGAAAAGCACCATTCGAGATGTTCTGATTGGAGGGTTTTACGTCAGGGCGCTTGCGGAAGACGTGTTGCCGTGTCATCAGTTCCCTTGCACAACTGAAGTGCACAATGAATCTCACATTGAGCGAACAACCTACACCATTCATAACCGCATCACATTTATCGTGGACTTCGTATGCGATAACGGCAAACCAGGGTACTTCATGTACACACTACGCTACTCGCACGCGGACAATGCGGACCGTACCAAAATCACACAAATATTCAGGGAAGCCCTTGCAAGCATTCACGCGTAACAAACACGAATATTGCGTTTTTGTAAATGGTCTTTAAAGCTGCGCTGAAACATAATGAGCAAGGACTTCATTTTAATAAAAGAAGACGCTATATCTGATGAAGCATGCAGCTACTGCAAAGTATTTTTCGACAAGTTTGTCAAACATCAAACTCCTACCGAATATGGCGAGGGTCAAAATACGAAAACATCGGTCTTATCAGTTTACAAAGATAACATGTACTTAAAAGACCCGGAGTTTCATGAGGGGAAAAGGGCATTCATTGCATACATGCGTCCCATTTTAGACGATTGTATAAATAAGCTGTGTGTAGACGAGTTTTCCTATTTGAAGGGGCTGTTGAAAGAAAATAGACTCCATTACTCGATTTTTCAATTAAGAACAATGTTTGGTCCGACGCGCTCGCACAGCGATAATCTGGACCCATTGGTTGCTCAGAATGGAGAAGACACCGACGTTTACGCACGTGTGGCGACGCTCATTCTCACACTGTCCGAATCGGATGATGTACTGCACTTTCCCTATCAAAATAAAGAGGTTCCACTGACAAAGGGCTCATTGCTACTTTTCCCGCCTTACTGGAATTACCTTCATTATTCAACACATGGTTCAAAAACCACTCGATTCTGCTTTCAAACATGGGTACTTGAAAGAATCACTGAAAGAGACGCGCATTTAAAAGAACAGTCGATTCTTTGAATCAACCATGCAAATTTACGACAGCATCTTGTCCGTACAAGATTTCGAAAAATGCCAACAAATCATAAAAGACGGTCAATGGAGGTTCACTGGGAAAAGCACAAACGATGGAACTATGTTTTGGTTTATGGACCTCATAGATAACGATTGGATAGCACAACATCTATTCAGTGTTGTTCAGGAAAAGATAGGCCAACGGTTTGAGCTTCTTCGCGTTTACGCAAATGGACAAACGTATGGACTTAATGGCGATTATCACCAGGATTCGTCTCATGACAACGAATATACACTCATACTATATGTCAACTCCTATACATCTGCTGATGTTGATAAAATTGGAGGATATACTATGTTTAAGTTGTCAAACAGCTCAGTGCAGTGTATAGAGCCAATAAAAAATAGGGGAGTGCTTTTCAATTCAACCATTTTCCATAAGGGAATGGCGCCAAATCGTTATTGCAGTGACCTTCGCACAACCATTGCATTCAAGATGCGGGTTTTGGATTAACGTTTACATTAAAGGCTATGCATAATCTGTCTTTAGTGCTTCGATTAGGAGGCACACAATGTATTACCCATCCATCAAATAGCAATAGTGTTTTTGCAGTAACACGTTCAATATGGTCGATTTCTTGGCCATTTGACGTTGATGGGTTCATTTTTGGAAAGCTTACGAAACGAGGTATTGGGTTCATGAACATCAAGCTCGAATCATCGGGCACATCTATATAGTACACGCCAGCAAATGTTGTGTTCCTATGGACATGAGGTAAATGGAACTCTCCTTTTCTATTTATATTGAACCACATTCTATCTACTTCAATGTCCAAGACGTTGAAATCAACGTTCATAGCCTCCAAATATATTTTAACATGCGTCGTTATTTGGTCTCTCAGAAAATCTAGGCGTCGTTCGTCTTTCAAAGTGTGGCCAAAATAAGTTGTTTTTGTATAAAACTCTTCACCTATAGGGAAATCCTTCGCGACCTGTTCAACAAGTTCATAGCACATATTTACGAGCAGGCCATTTTCTTCATCTGTTATGTTCTTGCAAATTGCAGAATATAAATTGATTCCAAATAGCTGCTTGCAAATACACTGAAGTTCCATGATTAGCGATTAACTGGCATGTAAGTGATAATGAGGTCTTAAGTCATCAACGATTTAAAGCTTACAATTGCGACGATGAGTTAGTGAACATGTCTGAAATACCTGAACATCGTTTTCTGAAACTTCAGGTTTCTAAAAACGTTCTTGAGCAGCGCTTCGAGAAGTTTGTTCGGCTACCTGACTTACTAGCGATGTCTGACGAGAAACATCATCCCGTCATTAGTGCATTCACAAACGAACATCTGAGTAAATCAAACGGAATCATTATATATGGATTTGATGGCGAGAACACGGAGCAAGAAATATTTATAAATGATGAAAACGAAAACATCTTTGGGTGTAGCTTAACCACAGGAAAGTCATGTGAATACATGAGAACGCCTGCCGACTGTTATGAAGAACTCATTGCAGTCATTGAGACACTTATGCCGGACGACTTTATTGAGAAATGCAATTATTTTCAAGAGATGAGAGAAGCTAAATACTTGCAAGCAAAAGATTGCAACGAAAGTGAAAGTGCTATTTGCAATCTGTATGTCGTTTTAAATGATATGATACCACTTGATGAGGGCACAAAACAAAAGATTGCAGAATATTTAAGCTACAATAATTCGCTTTTGGTTCCTGGTATCATAAGTCGATTAAATACTTATACAGATGCAAAGAAAGGTAAACACATGCTTTATCAGTATGGGTTTTCAATCTATTTGGACGAAAACAACGAGCATTCCTATGATTTGAAAATCATGTTGAAGTGTTTTATTTAGGGATAATAATATTCCATTTAGTTAGGCTAAAATGGCGACGGATGCACCTATAAGTGCATCTGGACCAATTCGCTTTTCAGATTTGAAAAATGTTTTTGGAGTAACAGATTCTTCATCCAATGAAATTCGCTTGAGTGGAGACATGTCTGCTGCGGCGCTTGGAGACATTGGCCAAGTAAGTGCTTATGGTGGGACAAACAGTAACGCACTGAGTATAAGTACGTTACGAAATAAAAAACTACCGGAACCAGTGATTGCATTCACACCAAGCGTTAACACAACCTATACATCTTCGTTTGAGCCTGTCGATGCAACAGGTACACTAAACACGAACTTTACATATAGAAAGCGAATTATTCAGCGGTTGACATTAAACAACTCGACACTCACGTTAAATAAAACTGTTAAAGATAGAGGAGGGAAGTTGGTTGTCGATGGCACTGACTATGCAGTGACACCAAGTTCAGCTGCGTTAAAATCAGCAGTTGCTGCGCCACTCACAGCAATTTCAACTGCAATTGTTAGTAAAAGTGTGCCGTACAGCTTCAAAGTGCAAAAACGAAATGGTCTGGAGGTTGTGATATCTGCAAACACAGTAGATGTAGCCGACGTTTTGCAAAATCGGGTCAATAAGTTTGATTTTACGACAGCAATGCCATACGTGCATCATGATTCTCACCATTCTGGCAGAGGAGGTGATTATCGTGGAGGCAGTCATAACAATCAATCTCCTTGTCGTTCAATGTATGGAGGATGCCACACTTGCCACAGAGATAACCATCATCAACATCACACACATCACCATGTCTACCATCATAACCACAATCAATATGCAAACACTCAAATTGGCGCAGCTGTCAATACTGCAGTCACTGGTCCCGATTACGCCACATTTCAATTGGGGCAACAAGCATCTGGATGCGGGTCATCTTCTCATTTACAAAATGGACAATCCTGTTCGGGAACATGGAACCTTACAGTAGTTCCCTCTTGGAGAACAACAGCTATACAATTCGGTTCAAAAGCGCTAAGTATTCCTCGCCATAATCATGCTCACCAACACGGCAATGCTCATCATCAAGGGCAGGGACATACGAGTCATTTTGGCTACTGTTGATTCGTTTGCTTTAAACATGTGTGATAAGCTGTCTGAATGTAGTTTCATAACACATTTGATGCATCAATGATGCGAGCATTGCACCCACGTTCTCAACATGGGATTGATATTCCGTTAAGTCCAAATCCGGAATTGTTATTTTTAGTACAAGATTTACATCATCATGCTCATTCCATCTATCTTTGTTAAACACAGAGAAATTGAACAGACCGTTCAGATTGTTATATATGTACTTTTTACCGTCCACTTCAATGAATGTAAACTCCGAAGTGTCAATCGAAGCTTCTAACACATTTTCATAGAAAAGCACAACATTGAAACAGAGTCGCGTTTTCAAATGCGTCTTTTTAACAATTTCAATTAAATGTGTTTCGAAGTCGCTTAGACTACTCAAGTCACCAAACTCAAACATCGCATTGAATAAATGGATATGTTCGTAGTTTAGGTTTGCGAATGGAACGGGTTGACCAACATTTGGACGTTGGATAAGCACTTTTAAGGCATCATTAACTATTGTTTTCGATTCATAAATCTGCATCAACGAACTAACAACTCGGTCACGTTCATCTTGATGTAACACATCTCCACACGGCGTATTTGTAAACTCATCTAGAACATTTGATAAGGTGGTTTTATATTGCATGAATGTCTCTCCATTTATGGATGGCATTTGCGTGAAGTAGGTTTCTAAAGTGGTTGTTGTATCAAAAACGGGTTTTTTGATTAGGCGATTGACATTGTTATGAAGTCTCACCGTCCACATGAAAAACTTGAAAGGGCTAATAATATCATGAATGTCATCTAAGCAATCAATGAGTAGCGAGCCACAATCATTTGCGCATTCAACTGGTAAATTGCTCATAGGGATGCCATCGGGATACATGAAAACATACTCAGGATTTGTTTGCTCAATGACATTGGACGATGTAAACATGTTTGGGTCATTAAATTGAATTTTTGTTATCTCATTGTGATGTATATACACATTGGAGTTTACATCAGGTATCGGACAGTTATCACATATGGGATGTGGTTCAGGGGCAACGGGTGCGCTAGTTTGTAAAACATTTGAATGTGTAATATGGAACTCGCACTTGTCCATCATATGTTCGTAATGAACTTTGCATGTTGAACATTTCAACAAAACCGGTACATCGTGCGTATAGAACGATTTAATGCTTGATACCTCTGCGTCCGATAGATAATCTATTGTGAGCGGAAGAGTATGAATAAGTTTCCATAGTCGATTGTACGTCTCCATTTCTCTAATGTATTGTTATATAATTTCCACTTGCGCGGTTAATCACATCATCTTATTTTTAAACATTATTATAACAATAACCATAAATGGCTACGCTGATAAACACACGTTCTTCGGTATATCTTGTTGATAATGATGCAATAACATATGAAATTGAGGTAAGCGCACCCATTCGCAATATTGTACGAACTACCGTTGAACATGCCCTTGCAATCACTGAGTCAAATACACTTATAAAAATGGAAATTAAAGAACATGGCTTCGTGATAACTCCGATAGAGCAATATATCAGTAATGTAAACAAGATTTGGTTCGAGTCGTCTGGTCCATTCAAAGGTTTATTATTTATACAGAGTGAAAACAACTCTATATATTCATCGTACCTGGACACATTTGAAGACATTCACAGGCCAAAACATCTGATACAGATGACAATGAACATTCTGGACATGATTTTCAAAGACACACTATGGCATGTGATATATGTAAATGAAAACGGAAATACAATGCTTAAAATGTACGACATGTTTTTCACAAAAGAGCTATGTGAACCTCTTCAACTCTGCAATGAATCAATAGAGCATATAATCATACCAGGATGCAAGATCGTGTACAGCATTAAAAACGAATTATACATTCATGACATTTTAACGGGCAGTACTACCATCCTTTACAGTTTTGACAAATCAATTACGGGCGTCACATGCAATGAATCTTATATCTACATTACCTTAAACAATGACTTAGTATATGTCGAAAACCTTAACGCGGTATTTGCGTGTGGAAAGTTGTCATTTGGTCACATCAATATTGCATTTGGTTCAATTATTTCAGAGGTTTACGCATTTCCAAACGACATTCACTGGGGGGTTACCCCTGTAAACAGCTCGTATGTAAATTGCATACACAAAGACTATTTACAGTCATTGTTTGATGACGTTGACATCGCATCCTCTTCGAATAACACCGATGTCAAGATTTCAAACAATATTGCATCCGATATTTACCCGAACGTAAACATATCAAACTTGAACTTTCGTGTTGCCCAGCAAAAGCACAATTTCATGTTCAACAAAGAAGATTCGATAACTTTAGAAAAAGGAGACGGGGTTATGTGGCGTTTATTGGACCTAAAGGTTGCAAATATGTTTGAGTGCGTTCATTCAACAGATAAATCGTATTTTCTGTACATACATCCACTAACGGGTTGGACACACGCAGTACTCGACCATGACGATTTCATAAAGGTTTTCAAGACAACAGAAGAAAAACCATTCTTCATATCTATGATATGTTTGGAAGGTTTACGTGTATCTGTTTGCTACCATGAAATGGGAGATTTGAGTCCAGAATCCCAGACCCAAATTAAGGAGTCAAAAAACGCATAGATACTATCATGTCGAACGCTTTCAAGCATTCGACATCTATGGCAACATTTCTTTTTTGAGCTTTCACTTCCATTAACTGAATAAATTGGCCAAGAACATCATTATGTAAGCGAGTTGATTTAAACTCATTCAATGCATTTTCTGGCAGCGCAAGTGTATGGACATGCTTCCACTGATTGGGGTACATTTGATTATATACGTTGAAACGTGGATGAATAAAGACGGACTCATTTCGATGTAAAAGTGACGAACCTACTTGTGGTTGACGAAAGGATGCCTTAAACTTAACGTCAGGATTGTATCCCAAATACACAACGACTATGGACAGCACTGGGTCCGAAGTAAACCTACGAATGTCAAATTCTTCGGCATCTTCTCCAATGAGCTTGATAGGTAAGCACTCCACATAAATCCACTCGCTTGCCGTCATAAAGATAAAGTCCCCAACAAACTCAAATCGATGTAGCAAAGCAGAGCTAGAATTGATTTGATGCATTATATGACGACTCACATCCTCATGGCTTGAAAAACGCTTAACAATCTGTTTATTGTACAAATGTTCATATGCCATTTTGCAGTTGTAACGGAATCCATGAATAAATGCCGATGTGCCCTTTTTATAGTCGTGCTCTTGTGACAGCGAACCAATGAAATACAGGGATGGACACGATACACATTCAAAGAAGGGGGACGTTAATGGAAATCCTCGTTCACTTTTGTCAATTTGAATGGATTCTTCGTCAATATATGAGAGTTCTGGTTGAAATCCAGTGCAACATAACACAATATCGTAAAGATTAAATACGTCACCATCAACGACTGCTTTTAGGTCTCGGTTGACGAAGAAATCATCCCGCGCATACTTTGACCGTGTCCAGTTTAAGTTCACTTTCATTTTAAGATAATAAGAGTCAAGTAAAGGCATATTTATGCTCCGTATGTTTCCAGGGTAATGCGTATTGTATGCAAAGCGTTCAGCCCCTTCCACCGTCAAGTCTTTACAGTACTGGTTTACAAAGTTTGCGGTCTCAAATGCTGCGTTACCGCCCCCAATAATTAGAACACTCTTGTTTTTATAGACCTCTGGGTCCATGGGAAGGGTGTCATAGAAGTAAAAGTTTCCACACTCTTTAGAATAGTCTTGAGTTTCAAATAACTTTTGCATATGATTTGGAGTGAGACCGGTGGCTATAAAGACTTTACTTGTTTTGATGGAGTCTTTTACTTCCCCTTGTGCATAGTCTATTACAAATGTGTCATTGGTTTTCGTGACTTTTGACACACTCGTTTCATATTGAATGTTCAAATCGAAAAGGTTCTTAAAATCGTTCAAGTATTCTACCAACTTGCTCGCATTTGGGTAGTACTCATCGGAATAATCTCGAAACATGCATTTGAAGTCATCCTCCTCGAAGGTCAGGAGCGAGTTCCAATCATATCGTCTTACGTTCTCAATTTCTTGCATATTTCCACAGTACGCTTTGTTTATGGATATCAGTCTCCGATTTCGTGGATAGGTAGCAAAGAAGGAACCCACTTGTTTGGCTTTTTCAAGAACAACATACGATGCACCTTGCTTTTGCAAATAGTACGCCATTTGAGTGCCGGCTGGACCAGCCCCAATTATTACGCAATCGTAGGATTCCACCATTCTACTTCCTATAAACTTTAAAATGAGATAACATTAATCGCACGAACTTAAAGGAAAACGTGCTGTAGACTTCTACACAATGTTTGATGAAAAGTACAGACAACTACATAACATGAGTTGCGCAATGGCGTCCGTCATATATTACGAACATACACGTTCTAAAGAGGATTTGAATGACATGCCACTGATTCGTATAAGGCAGCCACTACTGAGCTCAGACGAGTTAATGGAGCTTGTCGACATGAACAATTGGAGTCAAATTCATATAAACGACCCCACCCTATTTACGTGTCGTTCAGATGCCATGATACATTTCATTCAACGTAAAATTGGACAAGACCAAACCCCCTACTTGCTTAGCATACCACCCGGTTTGAATATTCCTTATCATCAAACAAGCGCCCCCTCAAATAAGCATATCCTAAAACACTTTATTCTGTTACAACGACATTGCCAAGAGGACATTGATGGTATGCTCGTAGTGGAAGATGCAACGTACGACCCGAGTGTTGGTTCAATGTTTACAATCAACGCAACCACGAGTCCTCATACATTCATCCGAAATGATACCAATAATGACGTCAGATACCTGGTATTCGAACAGGTTATTACTTGTAGTTCTCCAAAAGATGTTATTAAAGAGATTCAAAATGAAAACAATCTCATTGCAAGGCATATCACTAGACTTAATAGTTCATACGACCCAAAATCCACCCGTGTGTTTTCTATCCTGACGTCGAAACTTCATCACATCACTACAAAACCTCAGTCTATACCAATTTTACATTCAACGCTTCGACAGGGGTTACATATCGAGCTAGATAAACTATATGAAAACTACTCTAGTCAATGTTTGACATTTAACTGTTTGGAGCAGAACATTCCATTGGATGACAATGCACCATCTGCTTTTCGAGAACTTCACGATATAGTTGCCATGCGACTTAGAGTGCCCATTCATGATAAGTATACGACGCTCATCAAGGCATCGTTGGTGAAACTTTCAAAGGGCGGATTGTACATGAGAAAGGTAGATGGAAAGGAGTTTGTGCTGTTAACAAATGTCACTAACCCATGCTACTTTGTCACGTCAAAACATCGATATGAGTTCCCAGTAGGCACGTCATACAAGGTCGAGCAAACTAAAGAATGTATTATCGTGCACAGCCCAATTGAAGAAACATACTTGGTAGCGTATGTTTATACTTAAAGATGTGTAGACTTATCACTTTTATTCATGGACATATTTGTCCTATTCACAGATGTCTTGTCCATGTGTACGGAAAAGGGGGATGAGACCCGATTACTGCAAGGCAAATACACGCATATTTGCTATTCTGGCGATAATCTAGTACTTCAAAACAAGGTTCTTTTAGACACATATGCGGTACAAGAGAGTAAAATGGTGTTAAGTAACCGCATCATGATAAAACAAAAGCTAAATATGTTTTCAAATGTCACATATCTTTCTTACAAAAAACAATATTATATCTCTCATTATTGCAACGTTGCTAAACGTCTGTATATTGGTTCGTTTGTATTCGATGTCCCTTCAGACCCATACATAAGCTACATACTACAACAAGACGAGTTCACATACTTGATAACGAACATCAACATCATAGTTCTCTCACCAGATATGCACATATTTGGAGCAATTCCAATTGATGAATCAATGAAATGCCCGGTTCTCAAGGGCATGCAAATCCATTATATCTCTGACATATCAAAAATAGCCACATTTAATATATTAACAAAAAAGAAAAACATAATTTATTCTCATACGAGCCCAATTGAATACTTTACATTACATGTGAATGGTAGCTATTGGATTGCATGTGATAACGATGTCATAGAAATTGATACAGCATTTAATATTCAAAGCACATACACGTTTTCAAAGAAGGTAAAAGCTTTTGTGCATAGAAATGTTGATACCGATTACCAGTGTCCCATCTCTAAAATAAAAGAATCCTTTGTGGAAACTTTCATGTATGACGATATGGACAGGAATGAACAAAACATCATTAAAACACTTTGCTTCACAGCATCTTCAATTTACAGCAATCCCTCACTTATTGATAAAATATCACAACTTCAAACATTTCAACGTTGGCCTTTTGCTCGAGAGATGTACAAATGTGTGTTCATAAACAAAGACATTTATGACATTATCAAACCCCCTTCAAATATGTTTGATAAACACACAAACTATCAAGATTTGACTAAAGACATGGGCGGCATTCTTCATCGCTCGACAAAAACACATTCAGACATACAAAACATTGAAAAGCTCATGGAGTCTCATGGGATTTTCATTAATCCACAATACATCCTATCAGGTATGCTGCACTACATTTGGCCATTATACGGAAAGGGATGGCATCATAACATTGAAAGTGTTCCCAAGGAAACATGCGATGTGGTTTATTTTGTGGCTACGGACAAGAACTTTTTCGGAGGGTCGTTTTTCTTCTACCGGCATCCGTTGACACATACCATCCAGGCTGTTCCGGATATAAATGGCACCATGAAGTTTTTTAAGCTAAGCAGTAGTAAAGAATCACCTTTGTGGCATGCAATCGGAAGCTTTACAGCCCACCGCCTTAGCTACGGTTTGTCTAAAAAGGCCGACATGGGAGGGTCGGAGTTATAGAATAAAAAGTGTGTCTTTGTACCATTTCCATTCCAAAAATGGGCAAATCATTATTTGATTATGGCCCGCTGCTTGAAGTTTAGCAAAGAATGTCACATGTGGAGAGATGATTGGGATATTGAAATTATTGAAGTTGTAATAAAAAATGTCCTTGTCTGGAAATGCAAACATTCCAATGTGCTTTTCGTTCACACAAGGATGGACTTCCAATACGAACTTATCACATGTATTTCTATAAAACTCATTGAGTTCCTTCGTCGGAAATGCGGAGTATTCGGTTTTATCTAGTAGTTCCCTATTGAGAACAGCGAGACCATTGAATGCTGAAAACACGGGAATTGTTCCTTCATGATTGAAAAAGTTCTTTTTAATTTCTTTTTGATAGTCTGGTTCGTAATACAGGTCTCCCATAATTTCCGGACCAAATGCTGTGCTCAAGTCGCGAAAGCTAAATGTGTCAATTATGCATCCGCTTGAATTGATGCCGTTGCATATGAGTGCATCGTATTGGTCATGTGGGATTTCCAAAACGTTCAAAATATTTTCTACAGGCCAAGCATTCTCGTTGTTCATGTCCATGAATATGACTGTTTGTACATTTTCAATTGACTTCACGTACGTCATTAAACGATTGCGTGCATAAGCAATGACCTCATATTTACACGGATTGTTGAAGGTGTTGCGTGCCCGAAAGATACTTGTGTCAACCGTTTCACTATAGAAATGAACACTCTTATCATCGTCTGCCCACTTTCTTAATAAAGACACGCTCCCATCAACTGAATCATTCTCAAAAATCACATACTGAATCTCACGTTTACACAACGACTTGAGTCTATTGTAACTTTCCATGATTGTTTTGACGTATGGGGCGACATCTCTTGCGATAGACCCGATTACAATTGACATGCTATAGTGCATAAATAACTGTTATTTTTAAATCTGTTTCAAATGACAGCACAATGAATCAAACTGTTGTTGAGATGTACCTAGAACCATTGATAAAAGACAATTTTATTATCAATTCTGAACTAAAACAATGTGCTGAGAATGGTTCGTTTGAAGATACAATTCCTTTAATTGTCGCAAATGACATCACAGAAGATGGAATCAAGATGTTCCCCAATTTCAGCAACCATTGCCATGGAAAGGCTAGTAATGTAATATTACACACCCTAAATCCAATGACCATGTTAAAAATTAATACATACATAAAGCATAAAATCCATAGAATAATGTACGTTGTCCAAGCGACGCCGCTGACTGGTTTAATCATCGGCACAACAAAAAAACAGCTACATGCCACTGATGTCGCAATTTTTGATGGCACTGAGAAAATCTCTCTATTTAACATGTCCAGGGATTATAGCTTTGTCTTAATCTTTGATGAAAATCAAATGGTAAACGAACATGGAAGTTTGAAATGAACACAAAACAACCACATTCCTTCAGCACATTGGATTTCACAAGGGGATGTCAGTCGGAGAAGAATCTCTTGATGAGGTTGCATTGAGGTAACCTTCCCATCTTTGTGTAAAACTCCTGTGCCACAAAGTACAAAGAAGTATTTTATAGTCGTGACCGTAAGCTCGTCTGATAAAAGTTTCCAAGAGGCCTCATCATACAAATAAACAATATACATAGACGATTCTATGCAATTTGCAATGCATTTCATGAGAGGAGGATAATTCATCAACATAACGACCTCAGTGTGTTTTCGTAGATGCTTGTCCACAAAGATACGTACATTCTTTGGATAGTATGTTGTCGTTTCCATACGAATTCCCAAGTGAATTGATAGGGGCCGTTTGATGCGGAACGGTGATATTGATGTATCAACAGGTGAGTGATACATACGATTGGGCTTGTTATTTTTGCAAACATTTACACATACAATACAACGTTGTGAGGTCAGGAGTGGATTATGAATCGTAAAATCGAGCTTATCGTGTGTTTGTATTACCATCTTTGGCAAAACTTGGCTCTCTTGGCCTTTTTCATAGCATACTTGCAATGCGTTGTCGAGAGGCAATAAATCTATATGAGTGTCACACTGAGGATACGTCTCAATGTCGAACTTCTCTGTGTGGTTTGGTGAAATATTTATGCACTTGCGATACAGAACGCAGTAACCTTTGGAAGTAACATTAAGGGCTTCATTCAATTCACGTACTGCACTTGAGTAATAAAACGTACTTGTGACGTAATCATTTGTGAAGATTATATCATTATGCTTCAAGAGCTCTAAACCGCTCAAATTCTTGACATCGTTTGACATTCAAAGAGCCTTAACGCAAAAGCGCGTAAAAACTTCTAATAAACATATCAGCTTTTATGTTTAAATGTTACATACAAATGTTACGCTTTATAATATGCAAAATGATAGACGGTTTTCAAAACTAGTTTCGCACGTACCTGATTCTAACGAGTACCCGCTGTTTTACAAAGCAAAACACGCTGAAGTTGTGTTGGATGAAGGACACTTTCTTATTATACCATCAGGATGGATTCATTTGGTTTACTCTGAAATCCCAAATCCAAAAACCAAGATAAATATGGCATTGAGTTTATGGAGAAATAATCCAAACTTTGATGAGGTCAGTACATTTGAGGATGGTCGTTCATATTCTGTGGATATTCAAACGTTAAGCAATGTGTCTGAACAAGTCTATTACAATGCAGCAAACACGTCAACACCCTTACACGGCTGTTATGATGCACAGCCTTTAAAAGCTCAAGATATTGAAAATATTTCTGAAACTGTCAAAGTTTGGGTGTGTAATTCGCCCAATATTCCATCAAATAGTACGGGTCACCACTTTCAAGTCAAAACTTATCAGATGAAAATGACAAACTTTGTTAGGAAGAAATTCACATTCAACGTAGATGGCAAATCCTTATACATAAACAACTATGTAGACGAAAACAGTGAGAGCGTACGTAAGTTTGTTCCTCCCCCTTTGAAAGATATTCCATTTGAAAGTGCTATCTTCTGGATAAACTATGGACATCTGAACACTTATATGCATTATGACACGATGGACAACATTCTTTATCAATTGCAAGGACGGAAACGTGTCTTTCTATTTCCTCCATCGGAGCGCCAAAATCTTTATATGTTGAATCCATATCCATTGAAATTAATATTTTCCCTCAAAGAAGATGACAACTTTATACAAACATTCAAGGATGTACTGTCTGAAAAACAAGCGACTGATGTTATAGCAGGAATGAGTTCAGGGTTAAATGAAGCATTAAGCTCTTCATTCTCGATTTATATATCAAAACTATACGATTGTAATTTTAACGCAGCAGCTGTGCAGTGCGAGCATACACTTCATAAACGCGTTGCTTTTCAAAACGATACGTTCTCAGAAGCAGTGACAGATGTCAATGAACACACGTTTGTGTTTTACTGCTTCTTAAACAAATGCAAACGCGGCAATGAATTTCAGTTTCGGTTTAAAAAATCTAATCAGTGTCCAAATCATGTTGGCACTCTTGTTATTTTCCCAGCGTCGTTTCTGTTCGAGCATAAGATAACACCTCCAAGTGAAGACGTTTACATTGTTAAAGGTTACTTCAGCAACTCTTGTGCTATTTCTGCCAAAAGTTTATCTTGAGTGTACCCATACTGCATTATGCAGGCAGCGCCCTCGACATAGTGATTCTCATCTAATGGATTGGGTGCACCGGTATGCAACACATAACGGCTAAACATGCAAAACGCGGCGCTTATTAAAATAACATCATGCACATCCTTTGCAGTTGCCCCATGTACCGTCATCGCATTGTGAATATCATCTTCGGATACTTGAGTCTCATTATAACATACTTGTTTTGCTATTTTCATGTAAGCCGCTAGTCGTTCATCGGATGTGCGTGGAAGGCAAACTTCTGCAACAGCTCCATGTACTTTTTCACAATACGAACATCGATTAAGAGACCCAACAAAACTCGCAATGTGTTCGCGGTCTCCTCGAGAAAGGGCAGGTGTTTCTTTTGTAAGTAAAAAATTTGCCAGACATTGCATAGGCTTGGCAGTTTCTGGATAGGTGCTCCAAAGGCCAACCATTCCAGGTTCAGAAATATTCATTTACTTAAGGCAATAATTAAATAATTGTGAATGTACAACATCTATCTTATATCCCGCATTCATTCGTCAAGTCACACACATAATGAAGCCGTTGCAAAAATGTTAGTCGCAAATGTTTTCATACCACACCAAAATAATCCTTGTGACATCGACCACGAGAAACTATCTCAAGCTATTTTCCAGATTGACTTAGATGCTATGAAACGTTCGGATTGTGGATGCATTGCGTTTCCTGTACGATGCGATTGTTCCGCAGAAATAGGGTGGTATCATGGAAATGGAAAACCCGTGTATGGGGTCATAGTGGATACGCTTGCCGGAGAAAGCTGTGTGAAGCAATATCAACAACTTCAAGGCAATTGGATGGTAAAAGGATTTATACACCATGTGTTTGTGGTAGGATGTGAACAAACATATAAACTCTGCACAGACGACCCTATCCTTGGTAACAAAACAACATTCGTAAATGATGCCAGTGAGCTACATGCGTATCTTGAAGGCGCGCTAAAATAGTTATAAAAGGGTAGTAGGGTTTCTTATGCAAACGGATGCCATTATCATAGGTGCTGGACCGGCTGGGTTGCAAATGGCATATTTCTTACAGAAACGAAAAGTAACATATGTCATCCTTGAAAAAGGTGACTCGGCAGGTGTATTCTTTAGCGAATATCCAAGACAGCGCCAACTTATATCTATAAACAAACCAAACTCATTAAAGGTCTCTAGTGATAACTCTCTTCGATTCGATTGGAACTCGCTGTTGTGCTCAAATGCCGAGCTTCGTTTTACAAAATACTCTGACCAATTCTATCCAGATGCATCTACTTATGTGAAGTATTTGAACGATTTTGCAGAAGAACACGAACTTCAAATCAAATACAATACAACAGTTTGCTCTGTGAGCAAAGTCAATGCTTTATTCGAGGTGAGAACTGCATGTGGGCAAACATTTTGGTGTACGCAACTATTTATGGCATGTGGACTTGTTGAAAAGGCCATACCCATTGATGTCCAAAATGCGGCGCATAAAATCGGCGCCAGCTTATCGAGTTATGGGAGCATGACACTTGACCTTTCCTATTATCGTGGAAAGTCTGTTGCTATCATTGGAACAGGCAATGCAGCATTTGAAACAGCAAATTTCTTAAACAACGTAACCGAGTCTATTGCAATGGTAGGTCCGTCCAAAGTAGCATGGAAGTCTCACTATCCTGGGCATCTCCGTTCTAAGAACATGGGTTTTATCGATACACTGTACCTTAAAATGGGTAACATCATTTATTATGACGAATACAATGCTGCGCAGGTAATTAGTATCCAAAACAACTTTTTGAATCACAGTGGTTCGCAATTGCACGAGGTCATTTATTGTGGGGGGTTTCAATGCCAACTGGCTATGTTAAAGGATTCTTTATCATGTGCCCCTAAACTGGATGCTCATGGTTTTCCCGTTCTCAATACACGTTTCGAGTCAGAGAACGTGAATAATCTGTTCTTTATCGGTGCATCTATGCAATCGCATGATTGGAAAAAAGGGACCTCCTCGTTTATTCATGGTTTTCGATACAATATTGAGTTCATGGATAGAGTGTTACACAACGACATACATGCCAAAACATTTATGAACATTGATGAAGTAAATAATCACATCATACGCAGAATAAATGAGAGCTCATGCTTGCACCACCGTCACAAATACTTCTGTGATGTTATTGTCTTTAACGCGGATGCATCCTCATTCAACTGCTTTGAAGACATATTCATCCCGTTTTTCAAAGAGTTTGAGCACATGTTCCACAAGCATGACGAGACAGCCATTACTGTGTTCATGGACTATGGAAGTGATTTCGAATGGTCGCTAAAACAACCTGGTGGCAACTATCAATCGGATATAATTATACCATTTAGGTGTGATGTGAGTAAGTTCTTGCATCCAGTTTTTAGTATAAATATTCAAGGTAAGATGCATGTGTATCATGTTGGTGAAAGTCCAACTGGTCAATTTCACCATCCGATATATGAAAGTATGGTGAAAATATACACTCGTTTTGCTTTGAATGGAGGAAGCTTGCAAGAAGTTGCTCATTTGGAGTGCAGTATCATACAGCTATTTTACGACTATCAAGAGTATATGCAGAATGTCTTCACTGCGCAATCCTAAGTCCTTTATTTTTCTTACACATTATGAATATGCCATTTATTCGTACTTTCGATGGTTTTCTATCTAATACTCAAATTGAGCAAATGCAAAGATTTGTTAAGAAATGCAAGTATATTTACGGTGTCACAGACAACAAAGACACACCGCCAACAGGACTCCTCTCCTATGATGAACTGCCTGAGTTTTTCATGGACATCATCAGAAACAAGATAATATTACCATTTGGGTTTGAGCAGCATGAAGTCAGACAATCAATGGTAAATATGTTTTTGCCCAGAGAAGAACCATTCTTTCATAGAGACATACCGAATGGTATTACGATTGTTTATTACTGCAATACCGATTACAAGTTGGAAGAGCATGGCGAGACACAGTTTATCGTTGTAGACGAGTTCAAAAATGAATATATTAAAGGCGTACTGCCGCTGCCTGGGCGATTTGTGGTTTTTAGTGGTGACCTGCAACATCGAGCCACTTCATTCAAAACTGAGCCACGTTTCACCATAGCATTACAGCTTGAACCTTGAACCTTAAAAAATGATTTAAACTTGTCGCAAATATGTTTGTTTTAAGTTAGCATGTCGCGGCTTCTGAAAAATGGCGCTCGAGAACATCGGGTTTGCAAATGCAGGAGATGCGTTTTATCGTTATAAGATGCCAAAAATGTTAATGAAGCTAGAAGGAAAGGGCAATGGAATTAAAACAGTGTTGTCCAACCTTGTAGATGTTGCGAATGCGCTTGAACGACCAGTTGAGTACCTTTTCAAATATTTCATCTACGAACTTGGCGTCAGCTCAAAAATCGTTGGAGATGGAAAAATGAAATCATTTGTTCTCATGGGTGACCATACGCTCACAATAAAAATCATCTTGAACAGATTCATTGAAAAATATGTTCAGTGCAAAACGTGCGGAAATCCTGAAACGGCGGTTGTTATAAGCCGAAAGCTTTGCATAATGACATGTAAGGCTTGTGGCGACAAAAATGAATTAAACATAAACGACCGCCTTGTGACATTTATTACTCATACTCACTTCTCAACTAGGCGCTGAGGCACATATTTTTGAAACTCCGAATGCCATAAGCATTCGAAGGCCGCTGGTTGCGCAATTGTACGCATCTTGAACACCGAACGTAGCATTTTGCTTACTGTGAGCGTGGGGACACCTGCAATTCCCACTTTGATTGTAGTTCCTGTTTCGTAGGGAGGGTACACGTCGTACACATCTGGATTTTCTGTTTTCTTGAGCCACATAATGGTTCCATCGCCGCCCACGTGACTCGCTTGAGGTGGTGGAGGGAGAGCGACGACTTTGTCTTGTGTAATTGTTGGCATCGGCGCGGGTGCCGCCGCCGGTACCGACGACTCGCGAAACTCAGGCTCATCTTTAACCTTGCGAATCACCGTCTTAATGAGCGTGTCATCAAAGTTGTGAAGTTTGGGTTTAAACTTGTTGTTGTCCGGCCAGAAGTAGACTCCGCGATGGGTGTAGGGCGCAAATGCCGCCATTTCAAGAAGACATGTAAAGCCTTCTTGGGTCGGTGCGAAGTAACGTTTCAAGTGGTAGACACATCCGTCCATATATGGGTCGTGTTTGTGTCCATCCAATACCTCCGATGCCATTTTAAGCCGTTGTGTAAGGTTTGCATTGCGAAAGGCACGACCAGCATACGCAATTACGTCATTGATGAGAAATGCCCAACCTCCGCGTGTGTCTCGAACCATTTCGCCGTCAAACACAGTCCCATTTCCCTCGAAAGCTTTCGGTGGAAACTGCCCGCGCCCAAGAAGCATACGAGGATATTCGTACCCGGGTTGAATCTTTTTGTCCACGTACACAATCATGGGCACATCCTCGTAGGTGATAAGAACCATGAAGTAGGGATTGCCATTCGAACGAAGGCACATCCAGTGCGGCGCGCGCGGATTCGTGACAAGTTGAATGCCACTTTCGTCAAGGCGATGCCAGTGCCTTGCAATGATTTTAAGGCCAAACGCCGCGTCTAGGCGCTTCAATAGTTCGTCTTTGAATAAGCTGCATTTTACGTTGAAATGAATGCGGTCGCAAAAAGAAATTACGCCTGTATGCATTTTGTCTGTGACGCTCGACACTAAGAGACAACCTCTCCTTTTTTATGATTATTGCATGTCACCCTTAAATACACACATAGGTACATCTGCAAGAGGGGTCGACGAGGACATTGGCTTTATGGGTGGGCAACTGCCAATTGTGCCTGGGTTGTATTCCGTTGGCACCAGTCCTGCTGGCTGGAAAAACTGGGTAAGTTCCGATGTGGGCACTTCAGCCGACCTGGGCTTACGGTTAAGTGTGCTGCATGCTGTCATCGGTGGTTTTTCCGTAAGGTCAACGCCACCTGAACCCGCACCTATTCCAAAACCAGATTCACCCATTTGCGGCTGAGGACCATGCATCATTGCGACCCCTTGGCCGTCTTGGTGTGAACGTGTTGGAATGAGCACTGCCTTCGGACGTATCGCATAAATGCCCAAAAGAATAACAGCAATAACGAATAATAGGACAAAAATGCCGGCGTTCATGTATCTTACCTCTGTTATTGAGAGTAGATAATCGTCTTGTGTGAAATTGCGCCCTTATCGGCACCTACTACGCGGTCGACTTCCTTTCCATGTCGAATGAAGACAATCGTTGGAAGGCTCGCAACCGCAAATTGGCTCGCAAGCGAACCAACTGCATCAACGTTTACTTTTAACACAAGAACGTGGGGATACGTATTGGCAATATTTTCAAACACAGGTGAGAGCGCTCGACACGGCCCACACCATGGCGCATACAAGTCAACAATGACAAGATCCGGAGTGTTTTGTAGGGCCGCATAGAAGACGTTCTCTTCCTTTATCTCGATAACTGGCATGAAGAATGGTAGTTAAGGATAAAACTAAAGCCTTAAGTAAATGGTATTTGGAATCCTTGAATTTAGCACGTTTGCAGTGCTGGCGCTCGGTGTGGCTGAACTTATTTCAGCTGCATGCCTTTACATACAACCGCGTGGTGGGTGGCCTCAAACAGAAAAAGAAGTGAAAGCAATGCCGATTGATAATGTTTCTATGAGAAAACATGCTTCAACTTCAACAGATGGTTCATGTCCGATTTGCTTAGACGAATACACACCAAACATGATGCAGAGAGTCACCGTATGTGGGCATGTATTTTGTGCAAAATGTTTCGAAGACTGGTATTCCAAAATGCCCAGATGTCCCTTGTGTAATGCCGAGTTTTACTTACCGCCATCGTGACCGACACAATAAAAGTCAATAGTGAAGCTTGCATCCTCGTCATTCAAGTCGTATAGGTCACCATCCGAGTTGAGTATCTTCACACGAAGTCGCTGAACTCGTTGTTGAGTTTGTAACAGAGGTGAGTACATATGTTGCACTTGTTCAACGACAGACTGCGGGGAACGCGAAGATAGAAGGATGGCAGTTGCGCGGTTGCAAACGGAGCTCACAGACAACATTGCCTCAATGTCAGTTATACGAATAATCATGTCTGTGTCGTTAACAATCTTGAAGGCCGACGTTGCTGCTGCCGAGGTTTCGTATCGTACTGTTCCAGAAGGCGTGGAAAATGTCGCGCCTGTGCGGTGCAAGCAGATGCCGTCCGAAAATCCGAGGAGCTTTAGCAGTTTACAAGAAGGAATGGCAAAGTAAGATGTTACGTAGGCCCCAGCGAATGTGAAATCTACCTTTTGTGTGTCCGGATTCACCATAAAATGAACATCGTATGCGTTCAGCAAGTTATTTATTTCCGCCAACAACTCTGGGATGCTTTGGGTGTAGTCGCCCTTTGAAAGGCGCAGTGTTCCTGTCGTTGAGCCATCTATGACGAACGTGAAAACATTGTTGTTCGCATTGATAAGCGGTTCGGGTGTGTACTTGAAATTGCGCACAGCCACACCGTGAACGTGGTTGATTGTCGTTGGCAAATCGACAACAAAATCAGACGAAGATGGATATGATTGTGTATCACGATGACTCACTGACAGAAATATAGTTCGGATAAGCCCCAAGTTAGCTGGGGTGCTGTTCATGTTGTTCATATTGGCCTACAGGCGCCTTCTAAAGTCGGAGCGAGAATTAAAATCAATATATATTTACCCAGTAGTGTAGAAGACATGAGAGTCTCGAACGCATTATTTTTACGAGAAAAGTTAAAAAGAAGACTGTTCTCGTGACAATTTGTTTTGTGTTTTAGTAGTAGCTTATAGAATGTCGCGTTCTGTGTCAACAAAGATTCAGAACTTTCCTATTAGCATCGCCCCTGATGTGCTATGCCTCGTTTCGTCGGCGCAAATAGCAAAAAGTTTTGTTGAATTAAGAACCGCATTAATTAAATTGAGCGTATCCCAAGCGGGATGCATGGAACTTCAGCTAACGACACTCGTGTTTTTAGCCATGTTTGCTAGAGTGATATTTCAGTCCGAACTAAGAGCAAACTCGGCAAACGCGATGTTTACATTTTTAAGAGCATATGTAATTGGACGTCCACGTGAACGCTTACCAATCTTTTTAAAGGTTGCACTACCCACTCGCTCTGCGGATTCTCCCTTGAGCGACACAGTCAATGGCTACATGTTGAGTATGTTTAAAGAAAAGGACCCGCGCTTGAGGTCTTTAATGACGTACGTCGATTGCTTTGCCACCAGTATTGAACAACAAAGCCCTGCCAAATGGTTGCCTAAAAGTTTTTACAATCCTCAGAATCCAAGTAAGGTATGCAAGGCGCCATTGTCTGGAATTAAAGAGGTCCAATGTTCGGCGTTCGTGGCTATCAAGGCAAAATCTCTTGAGCTTTCACTCGAGACCGGCGACGTTGCCAAAGTACTTAACACACTTCCAGAGTTTATTGGTATGTTTGCATTCATGGGAACTAACTTCGGCTTTATACATAACGATTGCCATTTTGGAAACATCATGTACGGCGTAGAGGAAAACACAAGTTCATCTTCGCATTTGATTCTAATTGATTATGGTCGCGTTGCGTTCGATGGGATATGCTTGCACGACAAAGGATACCTTCAGACATACCTTGAGCGCATCCCAATGGATGCTTTCAAGCTATGTCTTAACTTGCGAAAGTCCGAGGCATCGTTTGATGGATTTATGACACATATTGCTGCGGCAAGCGGCTACCCGAACCCAATGATTGTGCGCAAGTCGCAAGTACTATCCGATGCCGAAAAGGATTTTGTTGTTCGACATTTGTACCTGCTTGACCTTGCTTGCATTGGGGGTAATTTTGCAAAACTACCCTTTTTAATGAATAATCCAAAAGACGATGTCATACGCTTGTCTTCAATGTTCCCCGACCTCATTGAACCACACATATCTATGATATGGAAAAAGGCCCTTCACAAAGATGGAAAGGCTATTTTCGCAAAATACTGGTCCTCTTCAATAAAGCCGTGGGAAAAGGCAGTGTTCTGTTGCATGTTTGCAGCATGGATGATGTATGATGGTATGGTTACTCCAACCGAACCTGAAATAGACTTACTTGAAATGGAAAACTCCGCGATGGGAAGTCTACTCTATACCGGAGGTATGCAAATCACAAAAATTATACCCCGTTCGTTTTCCGACAATCTAAAGACGTTTAGCACAGAAGTGCATGCTATGGATGTTTGGCTTCTGGAACAGTTTAATAAAACGCCACCATTACAGAAACACATCTCACTTGCGGGCGGCGGCATTATACAGGGGGCGGCCTGCAAAAAGGGCGCAGAACTGGACCTAAATGACAACGATGCTTCATTCAAGGCATACATAGACAAAAATTACCCAATAGAAACCGTTTCAAGTAGGTCTCCTAGAGCACATGTGGTGAAACGCACACGCTCGAAAACATCATCTTAATCTGTATCACTTTCACTTTCAAAATCCGGTAGCTGTTGCTTTTGCGCTGTCTCGTCATCGCTATCTTTTGTCTCTTCAATTACTTTGCCAACTATGTCCACCGTGTAACCATTCTTTTTGTAAAACTGAAGGCGACGCTTTCCTTGGTTCACATACAAGCTGAACTCATCCCAAATGTCAATAGTCAGAGGAATGTGCTTTCGCTCACTTGGCTTTTGCCTTTGAATCCGTCCAATCGGCTGCTCAATGGCGGAAACGGGAGAAGCTAAAACGAGTGTGTCAAGGGCAGGGATGTCCATGCCTTCGCTGCTCATTGCGAGTGTTGCGAGAATGATGTCTTTGGACTCGCTCGCTTTCAATTCATGCTCTTTCATGCCTCCCACATAGTAGCCGACCGTTCCTAATTTTCGTTCAATAATGCGATTTTCAATTTCTTTGAGGTGTCCACGCCGGTCGCTTAAAATGAGAACCCTGCGAGCGGGTTCTTTCTTAAGGGCTGCTTGAAGCTCATCCATGATAACATTTGTGCGGGGCGACCAGCTACAAACCGCACTAAGCGTTTGCGCCACATTTCGTTTGCCATTCCACATGATGCGTTCTTTGCTGTACTCGGGGTCTCTGTCATAATACGGCACCATGCGCACAAGCATTTGACTCTCTCCCCGCTTTTTGATTTGGTATACCGGCTTTCCCAAATACCATTCAAACACTTTTCGCAAGCCATCCTTACGGTCCGGTGTGGCAGAAAGACCTAGTGTAACCCGTGCATTCAACTTGCACATCGCCCGACTGAATACTTCGGCTCCAAGATGATGACATTCATCATAAATTACAAGCCCAAACGGCGAGAAGGTGTCAGCTGAGTATTCGCGCATTGCGATGCTCTGAAGGCTAGCCACGACGATATCGCAATCCTCAACAACAACCTTCTTTTGCTTAATGACTCCGACATGTGCCGTAGGTATGAATTGAGTGATGCGTTCCCGCCACTGATTGATAAGAAACTCCTTGTGACACACAACTAGCGTCTTTACACCTAGCTTTGCAGCAATGTACAATGACAACGACGTCTTGCCAAATGCACACGGAAGCACGAGAAGGCCCCCCATTTGACATGGATTTGCTGCAGCCTCCATGAATGTTGCAACTGGAGCCAGCTGCTCGGGCCGAAGTGCGCCATGAAAGTTTAGACGGGGGCACTTTTCACCCACATCCAACACGTCAACTTGAGGTTTTCCAAATGTTTCAAACCCGAAAACACGTGGCATGTATAGTTTTTTCGAACTTTCTCTGTACACTGGAAACGGTTGGATGAGGTCCGCGCCAGGGGCAGATGGATTTGTGCGAGCCTTGACTGTTAGCTTTTTCTTGAGGTCCTCAACTAAGGCATCATTACCTTGCTTGTCAATCGCAAATCCTCTTTGAGATAGGTACGTAATAGGGTGCGTCATTTACATAATTTGTCGCTTAGCTGTTTATATGCGGACTCTTCATCATTTTTTCCAACATACATGTAGTTGCATTGCGATGCTTACGGCACTAGATTTTGGAATTTGGGCACTTGCTGTCGCCTTCTTTGTACTAGCCTTTTTCATTGACATAGAGCGCATCGGATATTTGCGCCGTAATGAGGTCCAAATGATTATTGGAGTGCTTATCGTGGCCATAATACTGTTTGTGGATGCGATTGTGGGCCTCCTACTTGGTCTGGGATTCCTCATCTTATTCTACCGTTCGCATGACGCGATGATGCCCAAAGGTGAATCATGGGCGGGTGCTTTCCGCGACAATGACTACATGGTCACTCTCGAGGACTACATAACACCTGCACACCTTGAACGTGCGCAAGAGAACACGATTGATTCCAACACAAACGCAAAAATGATTGGAATTAAAGACCCCTATGGCGGCGCGGTATACGATGCTCAGAGCACATTTCATGAAATGCCCGGAAACGACCTAACGGAGTCTCACTTTGCCCCTGTGATTGCTTAAAAGTCATCGCTTGTTATTATTTTTCACCGTTAACTTCTGACCATTCAAGTAAGAGCACACATGTTGAATAGATGTTGGAAAGGAAGGGTCATACAAGGGGCATACTACATTAGCATTGGCATTGCTTGGCTTCCATTTATTTTACCAGTTGCATACGCTGCAGAAAGGTGTGCGGTCCAATACCTTTATGGCACGCTCCTCGATTTGCAAGGCGATGATGCAGCGCAAATGGCTCAACTTTCCTTTAACTTCCCTTTGTATTGCCAAGAACATTCAGGTGTGGGTATATCCACGAATGGCCTTTTGACATTTGAAGAGACATCAACGTCTTACAGCAATGACCCAATTCCTACTGCCACAATTGCACGACCCTTTATTGCTCCCTTTTGGACGGACCTTATGTTGCAAAACAAAGGCATTTACATGTACGCATCTAGTGACAGATTCATGGTTCAATGGACAAATATTGGGTTTTATGGAACGAACATTCCATTAGGAACCTTCCAGACGGCTCTACATGCCAACGGTACCATTCATATGGATTACATAACACTCATGGGCTCTGCTGCCTCTTTCGGGAGCACTGCTACCATTGGCATTCAGAAGGATAACACATTGGGATTGATGACATCACATAGAAGTCCCATATTGTACGAAGGGTTACGGATTCAATATACACCGAATATCGCAACATGTAGCTATGTGCAATCGCTTTTGAACATTACAAAAGATGCGATGGTACAGCTTCTCGATAGCAACTCACCAAATCCAGTAACCTTAAGTGTACCCATTGCAAACCAGCGGGTTGTATCACCAGTATACATGGAATGGATGGGTTCTGTTGGTGCCGATTATTACAAACCACTTGTTTCTGCAGATGCAACCTTTTCTAGAATCTTGTGTCAGCAAAATAATGTAGTTACCAATGCTATTTGCGATGTGATGCCTCAAGACTCACCGCTTTATTGGAAAGTATATGCATGTAACTCTGCGACGTGTGTTGAGTCATGTTCGAGTACCTTCTATGTCGTTGACCCATTAACATTATCGCCGCCACCACTGCCTTCACCTCCGCCACCTCCACCTCCACCTCCACCTCCACCGCCGCCACCTCCACCGCCACCACCGCCTCCACCGCCACCACCACCGCCTCCACCGCCTCCAACGCCACCACCGCCACCACCGCCACTTCCACCCCCATTTCCACAACCTCCATCGCCATCACAGCCACCTCCACCACCTGAACAAATATCAGCAGCCGTTGCTGTTGCTAGTGCTGTTTCTAGCGCAATTGCAGGAGCGGTCGGTGGTGCAGTAGGCGGTGCAGTTGGTGGAGCAGTTGGTGGAGGGGCGGGCGGTGGCGGTGGAGGAGGTGGAATTATAGCGATATTGGCTCCGGTTCAGACACTTGCATCTAAGTCCACTCTTCAACTGGGCGGCGACCGACCACCGATGTTCGATGGAGTCGCAAACTCGATGTCTTGGGCAAACGGGAATCTTGCTTTGCCATGGGAAAGCAAGACAGCGATAAGGAAAAGGTCTCTTCTATCAACAAGTGGACCATCTGCATTTGAACATGCAGTACGTCTTGCTTCATGGACAGGCATTATTGTGGTGCCCGTATTAATTGCGCATTTCGTCATTGTTGTCTTGTGCAACAAACATCCCATTCCCTTATTGGACTTTCCTCAGTTTCCTATCACTATTTGTCTTTTGCTCATCAACCCTTTTACATCTGCAGCTGCAAAGGTTCTCGCTGTGACAAGCGCTGATGGACGCGCATTTGGTATTGGTATCGCGTTCTTAATGCTCGTACCCATTCCCATGATAGTCATCGGTTCTATACTGATATATCGTCACGCATACAATCCATCTACACGTACAATATTTCAAATCAAAGGAGCATCACATCAATGGATTGGAGCTTTAGAAACAAGAAATAGATATGGTTCATTCTTTAAAGATGTATGTGGTACAACATATGAGTGGGTGGATTCCGGAGCAGAATGGAACCCTTTCTTCAAGCGCTACGTAGCTTCCTCTCCAAAACCAACCGCAATGAACAAAAATCCAATGTACATGTTTTATGTTCCATACGAGCAAGGAAGAAATGTGCTTATAATTCTAATATTGGGAGCTTTTTCGGGACAAACCGACCCAACTACATCTTTGAATGGTAACCTTGTACAAGTTTCATTATTGCTAGCAGTTACACTTTTGCACATTGCAACCCTGCATTTGGTCAAACCCTTGTCAAGTATTCGAGCGATGGTTGTCGAGGGTCTACACACATTTGGAGAGCTCGGAACGTATCTTGCGGCATTCATCCTCGTTTTAATGCGCCGCACTCATCCATTGAGAATACACCAGGTTCTTCCCGTTATTGATAAAATGTTGCTTATTGCTCAGTTATTCGCAATCCTTGCAAAAATAATTGGACAGTTTGGCACATTTGTTACAATGGTGCCTACTCTGCGCCGATCAATTGTAATGAAAATTTCACCACATCGTGTGTTTCGCGAGGACCGTTCGAGTGTTCTTGCTTTCAAGTATGCGTGCAGATGGCATATGCGAGTATTTGGTCGCCCACCCACATCTCGTGCACATTACTTCAAATCACGTGGAATGGTCTACCACGAGTGTCCTCTTTGTGCAATGGAAGCCCACAATGAAACCTCAAACAAGTGGCGGGAGTGAAAGGCTCACAATGTTTTGGGACGTAAGAATTAAATCAGTATGTAATTAGATTAGTATTCAATGGCCAAAGGCGGGTGTGCGTGCAATGCAGGGAGACCAAGTGTTGTGTACGGTGGGGGAGTATCTCATCAGTTCGGATGGCCACTTGTTGGGACATTGATTGGCTTGATTTGTGTACTATTTGGTCTTTTGATTTGGGTGTGGTTAAATAAGAGACGCAACAACCACACAACAGTGCTTCATTTGGCACCCACATCATCCAGTCCGCCAAATGCCCCACAGCTAGATGAGGTCAAACCCAACAAATTGCCGCGGTACTTTAGTCGCGATTATCAACAGGTTGGCATCTTGACATCGCCAGATGAGGCTGGTGACCCAATGATTTTACCGCTGTATGGAAAACGTATGGACCGTCATGATAGGTGGCAATACTACGCCGCCGGCGAAAAACCACAACATCTATGGCGTGTTCCAGTCTACGTTGGTAATAGGGAATGTGAAGAAAGTGTAGGTTGCCCTGAAATTCAAAATGGTGATGTTGTCAATGTGCCGGTTTATGCAAAACGCGTCTTTGTCGCTTCAATGTACAAGCTGGACGCACCCAAGTATTTTGCGGATGACGTATAAAACGATTTAACTAAATTGTTCTGATAAAAATGAAATGGAGTTCGATAACTTGAATGCAACGTTAATTGTGTTGATTATTGTTGGTATTATAAGTTCGTTTTGTTGTGTTTGTTGCATTGGGCATATGTGCTTTAAAGACAGAATCCCAATTCCACCACATGTGCGTAACGTAGAACCTGTAAAACAAGTTAAGTCATATCCATTGCAAACAATTATTGTTCAAATGCCAAACGAAGAGCTTTATGTTGCTACATGTCCAGTTTCCACATGAGCATGTAAAACACTGCGGCGAGAAGAATGACACGAGCTGCAGCCATGTACAGGTCGCTTGAGGATAGAATTGGCAAACGGTTCTCTAGCATGGTGGTTATCATAGGATGAAATAGAATGGTCGCGATAGCAGCAGCAATGAGAGCACGTTTCGCAATTTCCGATTGAAAACCTTGCGAGGGGGCGCTCATCATCATGGGATGCTGATGTTGTTGCATCATCTGAGGAGGCATCATTTGCATCATATGCATAGGTTGATGGGGCCGATTTGCCGCTGTTGCCGCCGCCACCTCCGCATCCATCTCTTTCAATACGTCGCGAATCGTCGGGTCATCAATGGGTTGACCCGCTTGCGGTGCTGGCAGATTCTGCACAGGTGTACTCATTGAAGCCATATTGGCAATAGCCCTAGTGAAGAAAGTGAAAGAAAAACAAATAAAATGGACGCGTCGCTGTTAAGCGCTCACAACTGCGGTGGACTTATCGCAAGCAACGGGATATGGGACATATTGCACACACTTATTACCAATCTTGAACGTCTTGTTTGATATGCTTGCAAGTGGCGCAGCACGCACGATACGACACTTGCTATCCTTACACACGCGCCTAAAGATACTCGCAAGACCAAGGCCTAACAAAATGCTCACGCATATTTGGCCGCTCTCATTTCGCAGAAGGCGGTCAACTACATTGTCTGCAGACGGCAGGAGCTTCCGAAATAGCATCGAGCTTACTTCTTACTAGACTTGAACATCTTTTAACCAGCAAAGGGTTGTGCAACTGCATCACTTGTGCATGTCACGTCTTTGGCATTAAACTTATAGCAATCTTTTGCAATATCACGATAAACTACACGGTCCATGTTGTGAGGATTAGGATATTGGTCAATATAGGTGACTGCCGGTTGAATGACGTACACCGCCAAAAGGCCAACGCCGAATGCCGCAAAAAATGCTCCCCATTTGAAGGTGAATGTGGATGCGGAGGTGGATGACATCAATCTAATATATGCTTCGTGAATATGTTGCTTGCTTTGGTGACAGGGCGATGGTCCATGAAGCGATAGTAGTCATCTTGTGTTTTCTCTTCTTTTAAGAGGCCTGCTTGCGCTTCAAATTGGCGGCGCGCGGACTCTATTGTGATTCGCGGCTGGTTATAGCGTTGTTCGTAGTTATCAACCAGGAGGCGTTGCTTTTCTTCCATCTGGCGCACGTCTTGCCGCCAGTTGTCGAAGTGGTGTTTAATAGACTTGGGGGAGGTTTCGGTGGGAGCCACGGCGGCACCAATGAACTGTTTCACAAACTCGGCAAGCAATGCCATTGTTATTCATGTTTCCGAAAATCTTATACCCTGGCCCAAAAAATGAATCCCAACTCAAAAATGCTCGGTTAAAGAAGGGAGGGCATCAATCATGGAATCCCTTGCTGCCCCTCCTGTCACCGGAGCTCCCCTAAACTCGAACCTGCAGCGGCAGTTTGCAAGCGACATGCACAATGCAGGCTTCATAGTTAATTGGTTAACCATGCTTGATGGCACACAAACACCTAGCGTGTATGGCAACCCTTATCTCATCGCCCGGGCCACGAAACTAGGGCTGAAGTATCGATTGTTTGGCGACAACACCGTTGCTTGGCCCTGTGAGTAAAACAAGTTCATTACCCCTCCTTTTTGCGTATATTACAACTAAAATAGCGAAAGCGTGAGCTCGCTCGGCACCATCCGTCTATGCCTCGCCCAACACGATGCACCTGCATAAAAAGCCCAGGTAGTTCATCCAGCAACTCAACGGCTTCCCAGCATCTAAAAATTGACACAGGAAGGACACAAAAACAATTGGGCAAGTAGCCGTAGCAACCACTTGCCCACAGTCCCGAGTTTCCAGCCCACCCACAGTCCCGAGTTACCTGCCCACAGTCCCGAGTTTCCAGCCCACCCACAGTCCCGAGTTACCTGCCCTAGTCCCGAGTTTCCAGCCCCAGTCCCGAGTTTCCAGCCCCAGTCCCGAGTTTCCAGCCCAGCCCCAGTCCCGAGTTTCCAGCCCTAGTCCCGAGTTTCCAGCCCACCCACAGTGCCGAGTTACCTGCACACAGTTCCGAGTTACCTGCCCACAGTTCCGAGTTACCTGCCCACAGTTCCGAGTTTCCAGCCCGCAGTCCCGAGTTACCTGCCCACAGTCCCGAGTTACCTGCCCACAGACCCGAGTTTTGCCATTTAAACAGACCCGCGGCGGCTTAAGTTCTCTTATATCCAACTTCATTTCTATGCTCTCATATTTCAGCTGTCTATACTGAGCCACGACGTACTGGCCGTTTGCATTTCTCCGCTGCATTTTCACGAATGACATCGTAAACATCTCCGATTTTCTGCATTTTGTTTTCCCCCATGCGGAAGAGAATTTCATCAGCAGAAAGCACCACGCTGTCGTTTGCATTTCTTACATCGGGTTTCACCAACACCAAGTACAACACGTCAACGTGACGTTCATCTTTCGGTAACATGTGATGGGATTGAAATCGAACCGCCCGCCCCACAATCTGTTCTATCTTTGCCACGTTCCACCATGGGTCAATGAGCATCACCGTTCGTGTGCCCTTCAAATCGAGGCCTTCGCTTCCCGCAAGCGTTATCAATAATACCTTTATTTCACCACTGTTGTACTTTTGAACATCATCATTACGTTTATTCAGAGGCTGGCTTCCGTCAATAAATGCAACATCAACACCCCTCTCGTGCAAGGCTTCACGAATATAGTGCACCCCATTGCTACGGAAACCAGAATATATCATGACCTTTTTACCGTCTTGCACGTCGCGTATTGTGCGCTCGATTGCGTAATCAATCTTTGAACTTCGAACGGGTCCCATTTTGTTTGCGGCGCGGCGAATACCATTATAGAAGTGTTTAGCCGTCTCTGGGTCGAAATCCTCCAACATCAAGTCTTTTTCATCCTCTATCTCCAAGTTTTGCACTTGCACATACTTTTCATAGTAGTTGGCATCCATCGGAAATGTAAGATAGTGTTCGCTTGACGAGGGAAAGTTCTTCACGTCCATTGGTGTCTGAAAGAAGGAAAACTTACATTTGAATAGCCGTGCCAAATCATCGCCCTTTTTCAAGCGCTTTGTAAGTGCAACGAGCTCCTTTTTATCTGTGATGCCTTCAATCATTCCGAGCATTGGCGCTAAGTCTTGAGCTCCATTTGTAATGGGTGTAGCGGTCAACAACAACACCTTGTGTGCTTTTGCAGCCGCAGCTGCGGCGGCGCTTGTGCGAATTCTTATGGCGCTTTTGAAATTGTGAGCTTCGTCGATGATAAGAATCGTATTCTTATCAACTAGACGGACATGATGTGTCGCTAGACCTTCGTGTGTAACAACTGTCGTGCGAGCCTTGATATCAGGGATATTTAACTTATCAAATTCCTTTTCAAACTGTTTCTTTACGCTCGCCGGGGTTGCAACAACAATGCTCATTCCAGGACGTAAGAGACAGCGCGCCGCCGCAATGGCAGTAATTGTCTTGCCCGAACCCACAGTGTGAAAGAAAATCATGCCACGCTTCTTTGAATGCATAAGAAACTCAATGACACGTTGTTGATGCGGTTTCAAGCTTGCTCCAGTGAATCGCATACATTTGTGGGGTGTGTGCAATGCCTTTTCATGAACCTCAGATAATGGCTTTTGTAAATGCGGATGCAGCACAGATTCATTGTTTTTGATTGGTTTTTGTATTTTACTCTTGTTTTTAACGAAGGCTGCGTTCTCTTTTTCAGGAGGAACAATGAGCCATTGGCCTAATACCGCGTAATCCATAGGAATCATATGAGACTGAGCGATTTCTGTCCCCTCACGCGCTATCCACAGGGCACGGGCTAAGGAAGCGACTATGCAGCGTCCGCCCTTTTCTCTTTCGGGAGGAGGGATACTTTTGATGACTAATTTCATGCCCGCAAGTGTTTCGATATTATATTTTAGATTCTCTAGTGACTCTTCTTGTGCAACCTCTCGTCTACATTGACTGATAATCCACAACTCTTGTCCTACACGCGCTAGCACAAAATAAGTGTTATCCCACGTTGCCATAAATATAGTGTACTTCTTGGCGAACTCATTTTTGATGTCTTTCTTTGCTTTCTTAAGCTCCTCTGTGTGCATGTCGCGAGCTGGTTGCAAGACGCGCGGCGAAAGCTTCGCAAAAGCGGGGTCGAACTTTCGCGCCCTCCGGATGGCTTTTGACAACAATCCAGATACATCTCCTTCTCCCAATTCACCAAACTGCCACACTCCGTTTACAAGCTTTGGAATGGTGTGTTCTTTACCAGTTTTTATTTGAGTTACCCACTCTGGTGCTTTGTACTCGGACATGCCTTTATCTAAATGACATGTTTTTGTGTTAAAAATAACACATATGGGGAATCCCAAAAAATGACTTAAGTTTTTGGCATTGATATAGTAACCAACAAGAATGAACCAGATTATCAATGAGATACAATGGGATATGCACTCTCAGGCGGTAAACGAGATAACGATGATGGGAAGTCCATTGACGAGTGAAGAGCTTGATACAATTGTTCATCCATCAAGTGATTGGGCGCTTTATATGTTTCTTAATGAATGGGCTTTGCCAGAACAAGAGTCACAGTCATTTTCCAACATTATGTCATGTGTATGCAAAAACAATAACCACCAATCAAAACTTGAAATGAGTATGAATATCCGCCGAAGTGAACGGTTTTCAAGCACAGCAACTCTTCGACAAGTCCTTGAACGGATTAAGGGAGGGATGGCATACGGACAATATGATGGCATGAAGCTTACGAACCCAGAGCACTATCATTATTATATTTTCAACAACTTTGGCAACATTCCTATCTACACCATGGGTGAAGTGTGTTAGCCTCGTGTTGTTGGCCATGTAAGTACATCGTCAAACATTGACTTGAATTGTTGACCAACAGCCTTATCTGGGTTCATTTGCTCCGAGTACACAGAACGTGGTACCATGACAACCTTTGTTTTTTGCTTTGGACACTGTTGTGTTTGATTGTAGTACCCTTGCATCACCATGATGACACCGACAAACATTACAAAAACTGCAACGGCTTTCATTGTGCGCTTCTTTGCTCACAGAACAGAAAGAAAGAAAGAAAGATGGACTTTAGAAAGGATTATAGGACAGGCTCATTCGTTAGCTCGGGTTCAGCGTCGGGGGCAGCAAACTCTGACTTGTAGTGCGGGTGGTCATGGTGGCCATCGAGTTCTTCTTGAAGCGTGGCGGTTGGGGTGTCGGTTGCTGCTGATGCTGATGCTGATGCTGATGAAGTTCCAGCGGCAGCGGTGGTTGCTGCGGCTTCTTCCTCGCGGCGCTTTACCCATTCATCACGTTGCTCAATTGCACTTTTAACCTTCTCTTGCTTACGCTCCTCGTAGTGTTGGTCGCGTAGGTCCATGTTCTTGTTGTACTCCGCCATGAGAGTGTTCAGTTGCTCCGCACCCGTGTACTTTTGGTCGGCAATAAGGTCCGCACGCGGGTCCCATGGGACCCAGCAACCCACTTGCGCAACAAAGATGTTGTGTTTGTCACCCATGCGTTTCAGAACTTGTGCGCGAATCTCGGCTTCCTTCATTGTGTCGAAAACACCGCGCACCTTGAAACCGCGAACGGTTGTGCGAAAGTTGTTTGCGCGATGAAACTCATCCTCGATGGCAGCGCCATGGGCAGTTTTGAAGAAACGATATTGCTCTTGAAGCTCGTTCGAGTCAAATAGGTGAGCATGCGTTTCCCGAATGGCATTTAGACGCTCTGCAGCATCGGGGTGGGCAACCTTCAGATTTGTAATCAGAAAGTCGATTTGCTTCGAAATGTCCTCAACAAACTTACTCACGTAAAACGTGTCTTTGTTGGCCAGAACGTCCTCGGGGGACAAGAACGATACACAGGCATAGTTTTGACCGCGTAGGGGCGAATCCTCGTCAAGGTAATCAATGTTATCGGTTGGAACCTCCATCATCTCTCTGAGAGTATTAGATGCGAACTCCTCTAAATGGTTTTTTCTTGCGCGATAGATAGATAAGCAAATGGATTACACACTTGACTTCCAAGAAATGGTTTCCCGTGTTGTGAAGTATCTCCTAGAAGGTCTAGTCGTTGGTATTGTCGCATTCGTCCTACCAAGCAAGGGCATGAATCTAGGTGAGGCCGGTGTTATTGCACTCGTCGCCGCCTCGATGTTTGCCCTGTTGGACCTACTATCCCCCAGCATTGGCGCAAGCTTCCGCCACGGTGCCGGCATGGGCCTCGGATTCGGTCTAGTTGGCTTCCCTTAAACGTCGTTGATTTGTTATTTTTAAAATGCTATCTTGAATAAAGATGGTGCCCCCACCTTGGTATTACGGACGTACAATCGGAGAGAAGTATGGACAGAACAAGCGGTTACTGATGGCCGTTCTGAAAGGAAATGAAGACCCACGATGGGTCGGATTCGTAGAAAAAGCCCTTGACAACCGGATTCCTCCGCGCCTTAACATTTACATAAAGCCTTTTCTGGGCACAGAAGAACAAAAGGCGGTTTTACGAGGCTTAATCGATACCATAAAAAGAATGGGGCCAGGCCCATAATGCACTGTAGAGCCATAAGAGATGGAAGTTTCCTTCATGCAAAGTCATTATTGTTCCAAAATGGCGACGAACAAGCAGATTCGCGGAGACATGAAGTCAACCATGTACAGGAGCTTCATTGCTTGTGATGGCAATATGCATGATTTCCTTGAGAAGTGCGAAATTGCACTCGCGGAAGTGAATCGCCTGAAGCGCGCCGCCAAGAAGACCTTGTTCAAGAACCACCATAAGGCATGGACAAAGAAGGAAAATGCTCAACTAATGATGCTTTACAAGGCTGGTTGCACGCAAGACAAAATCTCCGAGAAGCTGCAGCGCGCACCGAAGGCCATTGAGTATCGCCTCGCCAACTGCCTTATCAAGGAACAAAATGACAATGGTCTTACCCTCGACGGTCTCGGCAAGAAGTTCAACAAGTCGCGCGCCCGCATCATAGGGGCAATCGATGTTGGTCGCAATACTCGCCAGCGTTCTAAGCGTTTTGCGAGCCGTGTGTAATGAACACTATTAAACAGTCCCAGTGCTCCAACGACGTCGCCGCCGCCGCTCAATTAAAAACCATTTTGACATTCGCTCAACATTAATAGTGCTTTTCTCTTCAGACTCTAGTATTTTTATATCTTCTACGACAACCTCAATGGGCTCCATTAAACAATTAATGTACTGGGGTGCAATGCTTTTTTCTAGGACTTCGTTTGGAAAGCCGTAAAGCTCCGTACAAAGACCTATGCTAGGCAATGGGGTTCTTGCAAATGCTTCTGCAACGGCTTCTGTGGTCGCTTCAAGAGTAGTTATGGTTACATGTTGGGCGTGCGCTTGTGCTTGAAGTACAACAGGAGGGCGCACTGGCACCGATGCAGGAAATGATGATGACGACGAGGATAAAGACGAACAACTGGTAGACTTACGCATTATAACAACCAACAAACTAATAAATACTTCTCACAGTGAAAGCTTTAATACCTTCATTTTTTGAGATGGGTTACAAAATGTCTGACTTAGAGGGCCATGGATAATTGCTATTTCCTAAGGTTAAGTATTTCTAAAAGCGCCATCATTTGATTGTATTTTTCTAACGTTGATATCGAGCGCGTTTCCGATGTTCCTTGGCGCTTAATTCCAAGTTCAAGCAGTTTGGGATGTCCCTCGATCGTAAATTTATCGCCCCGCGCATCAGATTCAGGACGATATGTGCAGTATTTTGGAATCATCTCTTCAGTCACTCCGCAATCAGGAGGCAGCAGGCTTTCAACCCGTTTGCGTAGTTTTGAAGCTTTGAGATCATTGTATGGGTCGTCTTGTTCGCGGAAGTTAAACGTCTCATAAAACGCTTTTTCGTTGTCTGTTAATTTGGAAAGTGTTTCTTGATCTTCATTGTACCCGGTTTTATCGCAATAAACCACCATATCGGGGTGATTTTGAAGTACCCATCGTACGAACTTTTTAGCAATTTCAATTTTGAGAGGCGTTGGATACTTTGGTCCAGATGGTGATTTCCAGAATAGTACTTTGCCATTCTTTGTTGCGCGCTTTATTTGAACAACACATCCCTTGTTTCCAGAAGCCTTTTGCAACCAGAAACCGGTTGGCATCGACGGAGCACCTTCTGCATATCTCGGCCGCTTTTGAATAGTAACTGTTGTGAAGTCATCTTCGTTCATGACAGGTTCAGGAGCGGCTGTTGTTGCCCGATGAGCATGAAACTGCTGCATATTTTCCTTGCGCGTCCCTACAGATAAATCGCGTAGCCAGTTACGATAAGAACCGTCTTCATGTAGAGGGGCTGAATCATCGTGAAGTATTTCTTTGTCCTCCGGAATTGGTCCATTAAAAGCCTCCCATATTAAGCGATGAACATAGAAGCGCACATCTTGGCGTACATTATCATCGTCTCTGTAGTGCAAAGCAACTGCCCGATATTTCTTGCTTCTATTTTTTGTGCCGATTGTAATAGTTCCTGAAGGCTTTTGGATGCGGGCATAGTTGGATATCTTGAAGGTCGTTTTGCCACCATCAAGCGTGAAGTCTTTCCATATTTCATCGTTGGGTATTTTCACAGTGAACGCCTCGTCTTTAGGCTTAAATTGTGCGCGCTTGCCCGAGTTTGCAGACATATCAAGCCACTGTAAGTTCATGATGTTCATGTTTTTGTGGACATTGTCGACATGATCGACAGTCCTTTCTGGTTTATAGTTGGGAAATGCTGAAATAAGCATGACATGTGAGACCAGCGAATGTACTGACACTCCGTCGATTCGAAATAGCACAGAGTTGTCCCCATCCTTGTAAGCCGTGTGTTTCAAGAGGCGGCCATTTCGAAATAGGCTTCTTATTTCATATCCTTCGTCACTGTCTAGAAAACGAATTTCGTATCCAGGTGCTTGTTGAATGTTGTGCTCTTGTTTTTCTTTGTCATACCGATGAGTGGATGCAGGAATCCACACATTATACTCAAAATCGCCATAAGCGTGTATAGTCATTGTTTATGTGTATATGTGTTTTGTGCACCGTAGTGATGTGGGCTTTCAATTTTTCAGGTTGTTGGGCCAGGCATAATATTGATTCATATGCAATGAAAAAGAAGATTGAAAAGTAACATGTAAATATATTTGCTTAGTTGGAATCGCTTCCTCCCCTAGGTTTCCCTAGGGGGCCGACTGTATCTTAAGCCGAGTCAGAATTGTTATCTTCTTCACTCTCGACCAACTCCCGTTCAGTCTGTGACGCCCAACCATTGCCTAACGTAGCGGCTTTAGGTTGTAAGCATGCGGGTTGCCCAATCCTTAACATTATTACCATACCTGTGTTCATTATTCACAGCCGGGCCCAACCTTTCGATTGGGCCTTTGGTAGTTAAGGCTCTAAGGGTATTCCCGAACAACAAGGAGTTTCGCAGGAGGGCTAGGGCCTCTCCCACTAACAACTAACTATGATGGGCAAAGCCCATCCCGGATGTCCAAACGATTTTTCCATTGCAAGGGTCCGGATTGCAATGGCGTGTTGTTTTTGCGCTCTTTCAACTAATTTGCAAAAGCGAGTCCACCCATTCCGCTCATAATTCTCAAAACATTGTAGTTTGTTGCGAACACTTTGACGTAGTCGGCGGAGGCACCCACCAGTTTTAGGCTGGCGGTGTCAATGCGGGACATGTTTAGGGAGCCGGAGGGCTGGTGCTCCTCGGGCTTCAGGGCGAACGAGTACACGTAGATACCCTTGTCGCCACCCTCAACGGCCATGGGGACGTTCTCGTGGTGTTGGAAGGGTTGCACCAGGGAGAAGTAGGCAGCGGGGCGCTCGGCGAATCTGTCGTGGCCGTTCAGTTGTAGCTTGGCGGCAGTCATGGAGTTCGTCTTGTACACCAGCTTCTCGGCGGCGGTTGCCTTGAGCACCCACACCAGCTCCTTAACGGGGTGGTTGAAGTTCAGCTTGACGTTGTTCAGGGTGGTCTCATCACCGGTGAACTGTAGCTGGTCGATTAAATATTCGTGGCTCATTTGGCTGAATCTACGTCTCTCGTCCGTATCGAGGAAAACATAATCGACCCATAGACGAGCCTCTAGGGGCACGGCAGCGGTCACGGCGGCGACGCCGGACTTGGTGGACACCTTGGCTAGCTCCTCGAACTCAATGTTGACCTTGACGTCGTGGTATTGCAGGGCAATCAGAGGCAGGGCCAGTCCGGGGTTGCGGCAGAACCAGAACTCCAGGGGGACGTACAGGGTGGTGGCATCATCGCCGCCAGCACCAACCATTTGTTGGTAGCCGGCTTGCTTGCCGACGGGCAGAGACAGCTCGTTCCAGATGTGCATCCACTCACCGTAGTGCTTGTCAATCTTTTGGCCACCAATCTCTAGCTCGACCGACTTTAGGACGGCTAGGCCGGCGAAGTCGACGTACGTACCGGCGGTTAGGGCGGGCATGTCGAGTTGTAGCCACATGCGGTGGATCAGATCACCGTTGCGGGAGATCTGGGCCGTGACGCGAGAGCCGAAGCGAGGGGAGCCGTTGAACGATTGCTCAATAGCCTCCATCGAGAAGTTGGTGTGGCGGCGGTAGACCACCTTCCAGAAAGTGATTTGGGGGTTGCCTGTTAGGTAAACATCTTGGGCACCGTAAGCGACGAGTTGCAAAAGACCACCGCCCATTTTTGACGAGGTAAAGACTTGGTTGTAATCTTAACGGAGAAAAAAAATTGGGTGAATCTGGAGAATTAGAGATGTTCAATTGATTGATGCAAAGGTAAGTAGTATGGCATCTATTTAAAGAACTTTGGCGACATCGACATAGACAAAGAAACATATGTCTTTACTTAATTCAATAAGAACTATTGAAGTAAATGGAGATGTGTTGTACATGGCGGGAGATGTGGGTAAAGCCTTGGGAATTCGCAACATTCGAAATAGAAACATGTGCGAGCGTGTTTTATGTGATTTTACGACGAAAGGAGGGTGTCAACAAGTATATTTTTTAACATTGAAGGGTTTTAAACAAATATTATTCTCATGCAGAAAACCGAATGTCATTCACATTGCTAATGAACTGGGCATTAGTTTAATAGACACAAAAATTGTGCCAATCGAAACAAGTACAATACATTGTATAATTGAAACATTTAAAAACCATATCATGACCGATCAGTATAATATAAACGGAAAACGGATTGACCTTTATTTTCCGAAGTACAAAATTGCCATCGAATGTGACGAAATGCACCATTCAAAACAGCAAGAGCAAGATACTCAGCGAGAAATTATGATTACATCCTGTCTTGATTGTTCATTTATAAGGTATCGACCATATGATAAAGACTTTAACATTTTTAATTTGATAGGAGTTATTCACGAAGCAATACTAAAAGCAAACAAATGATGCAAAAACGAAAATAAGTGAATTGTGAGTGGTCAAACGTTTATTGGCGATTCACCAAAAGCATTTAAAGACAGCAATGCAAGGTAAAACAACAAGATGGATATACTTCAAGCCTTCATTCTTGACGGAACAACAAATGACATAACGATCCAATGGAAGGACGAAACACCACTGTTCTTACCTAGGGATATTGGTAACATTCTTGGCATAAAGAATATTCGTACTTCTATCAAACATTTCGATGATGATGAAAAAGTAATAAATACTATAGATGGCAAAGAGACAATATGTCTTACTCAACAAGGATTGCTACGCCTTATTATGTCGTCTCGCAAACCCATCGCACGTCCATTGCAAAAGTGGATTCCCAAAGTTTTAACAACTATTCGTCAGACAGGAAAATTTGAAATGAATGATAAGGAAATTGAGCAAGCTACTACATGTATTCAACAAGAAGCTAAAACTTTACATAGCTCTCTAATTGAAGAATTTAAAGGTCCTAACAAGAATGTTGTGTTTTTTGGCAAGATTCAAAAAACAAACAAAAACACATCCCAAATAACAATCGGTTCCACAAATGACATCAAAGAGTTTTCTAAACAAAATGCGCACATTCACATGTTTTATGTAATGTGTTGTACAATGAATGAGGCTTTTGAAAAATTCTTACATTCACATTCTTATATTTCTGCATTGAAGTGCAAAGAACCATATAGAATTGACGTGTTTGAAATGACAGAAAATCACATTCAGAAAACTTTGCGAATCGCAAAATGTAATCTTCACTTATTTTCTTCCCATGCAAGCGCTGGAAAAGTGCTAGAAATGCAACAACAACGACTAAGTGACTCAGATAATGAGTCAGATTACATTAATCCAATCGTGCTCTATGGCGACAATCGAAAGTACACTCAAGCTCGTGGACAAAAAGTTCAGTGCTATTCCCAAGACGGCAAAACGCTTTTACAAACATACGAAGGTCACACGGATGCCATTCGCAAGCTAGCGCTAGAAGACCCATCCGCATTGCGCATTAAAGCTGCAATTCAAAACAAAACTGTTTATCGTGGGTTCAGGTGGGCTTCGCTTGACAGACACCTTGCAAATGATACTTTTCAAGACATTGGAGAGACCAAAGAATCAATTCAAATTAAGAAAGGGCTCGTTGCTATGCTCAATATCACGAAAACTCGCATTGAAAAGGTATACAGTGACCAAAAGGAAGCAAAGGAAGACCGACAACTCAAGTCGGCTGGAGCTGTTTGTTCAGCTCTTAAACTGCAACGTAAATGCCAAGGCCACTATTTCATGATGTGGAACGATTGCTCAGACGAGCTTCAAAGTGACTACATTGCTCGCGGAAACACACTACCCGAAAAGCGACAACTTTCTACAAGTCGCTCGATCGAAAAACTACACCCTATCACAGGTAATCCAATGCAAAAATACGCATCCGTTGCTGATGTTTTGCATGAAATGCGTATTTCTCGTAAGAGCCTTCAAAATGCTGCAGAGTTTGGATACATTGTTAAGGGATTCAAATGGCGGTATGCTGAATAGTGGTATTTTTCTTTTTAAACGTTAAGACCAGACAATGTCAAACACCCCCTTTGCCGCACTGGTCGACAGCTGGAAAGCACCTCCTAAACAACAGTCGTTGGTGACAAATATTCACCGACTCGAGGTAGATCTTGCGCTCCCCGATGCCGATGAAAAACTTAGTAAGCTTCTTGGAAGTGCCAATGCAGCTCAAATTATGACTTTGGAGTGGCTAAATGTAATAGTCCATGCAGCTGTGCAGTCGAATCCTTTTACTGGCAGGGAAACACTTGTCGGATACATTTGCAGTACCATATGGTTCGACGGAAAGAAACGTGTGCTTCAGTTCTTCCACAACTTCATTGACAAGAGCGAAATCAAGGCACTCTTTGATGCCCTTTTTGCCGAAGCCAAGTATTGTGCATGTATGTTCACTCTTATGCCACACGCCGCCCTAGGTGGTTATGGAATCGTATACGACGACAAATCAGCATCCTTTTGTAAAGTTGCAAACAGCACATATACGTTAAGCGACCAGTTTTGTTTGTTTATTCGAAAGGGTATACAACCCATCAACACTTCCGTGGTATCAAAGAAACCACCCGTACCTATGTTCGAAGAAGACCTTGCCGACTCTATTGAAGACCTAATACCAATCACAAAGCGTACACGAACATCGGATGAGGACTACTACGAATCCATATTACGCATTGAGCACGATAACATTCGTATGCGTCTACATTTCAAGATACACACAAAGACAACACCCGCACTCACCATGGATTGCTATGTTCGCTATCTTCCAGGGCATTTTGAACTAGATTTTAGCTGCATTCCACGAGTACAATCCACGTTGATATATCGCTCCTTTTCGGCGACGGATAATTCATCGGCAAACACAGAAAAGTACATCAAACCCATGATAAAAGTCCTGATTTCTGCTATGTCGTGCTTGTCAAACACAGAAATCTTTGATGCGCTCGTTGAGATTGACGTTCTCAATAAAAAGACAAACCGAACGGATGCCCTCATACACATTTACGAAACGCTTCGGACAAGTCAGGTATTCGACTATGATGAACAAGGTGATGATGAACAAGGTGACGACAGATACCAAGCGCTTTGGTCTGATACTCTCCGTAAAACATGGCCTGTTTCACAATCTTCATCTCCGTCCCTTACGAGGCCTTCTCAATCTTGGAAAGACATCAAACCAACCAGTGCGGCATTCAAAGCGCGGCAACCGATAGAGGTGGTTCTAAGTGGGGCGAATGAGTGCGAACTTAAATCAAGTCGCAACTGGGTTGCAAGCAGACAATGTGTATGCGAACCAAACTCGGTGGTTTATAAAGCATTGCAAGACGAAGATGTTGCGGGCGAAATAATATGTACCAAAGAGACCGAAAACGGCATTGCACTTCGTGTCACGTGTTTGGTAGCAAAGTCGGCCAAAATAGCATCACTTCTCCTACAAGAACTTGAACGATACGCCAACATCGACTACATCCACTTTTTACCATCAATTCCAAAGACGGATTGGTTTAAAACCCAAGGTTACATTCAACTTGCTTATACATCCCCGAGTTTGTACAAAATAATTAGAAATGCACCCAACACTTACAACCAGCAAAACTACTCCGACGACACGTTTGATGCCATCAAGTCCATAAAACAGTGGACCACAGGTGTTTATTATTCATTCAATCGTGCCCTTCGACAGGGAACAATCACGAAAGAGCACCTTGATTTCTACAAAGGAATTATGGCTTACTTTGAACGTTTTGGAGTGACATGTCCTTTCACGAAGGATGACTTTGACAATGTAAACATGACAAAAACAGAAACATTGGGAAAAAGCACACATATCCTTTATCGCGGCCTGTCACCAGTTGATAGGCTTGCACCTGGTAACGCATTCTTCGATTTATTTGATGGAGATTCCACAAAACCGTTGAATGATAAAGGCTTTATTGCATTTTCTAAAATAAGTAAAATCTCGAGCGATTTTGCAAGCAGATACGGTAAAGGCATGCTGCTTATGTTTGATATGAACGAGTTTCCAACAGGCTCTCAATTCATTGATATTGAACCAGTCTCAACGCTCAGCACCGAAAGAGAAATGCTTGCTATGCCTGGGACTATTACTCTCGTAGAAAAGCTACCTAACCTGAGTACACTTGACTATGATACTTGGAAAGCTCGGTACGCGCATGTGCCATCCTATAGTATTCAAGAGGCAGAAGCAATCGCTAAAATGAACACAGCTGCAGCACCAATAAATGACCCCTTTGCAAGCTTTTACAATGTTGATTTGACTCCACTCGTGCCTGGCCACTCCGCGCTTTCGACAAAAGCGTTGGCGAAGAAATCGCAAGCTGGAGGAGCCGCAAAGTCGATGGAAAACTTAATGAAACGGTTTGCAAAACACGCCCCCGACTCTAAAATCGACATCAATGGAAAGGTCGCAATCTTTTACAACATGGTTGACAATCGCTTCCAAATCTTGCAAGTAACGCGCATCTCTTCACGCACTTTCTTACCAGAGGAGTTGGAAAGCCTTGATGGTCAACAAAGCTCTTTGCCAAGCATAAAATCACTATGGGCTGCATTAGAAGCTGCGCGTGCAAGCAAAAACAAGAAACTCATTGTGCGACTCACGAAAAAGGCGATATTAAGCAACGTAGGGGTCGTTATTTTGAGCAATGCTCTCACTGTAGACTCATGGCGTTTTGGAGACCTTTACGACCTCCCAAAAGAGATGCGGAAAAGTTTGTTTACAGCCATTGAGGAGCATGGCAAAAAAGCATCACGCCACCATAAATAAAAATACTTTCTGAGCCCTCGTTAGACCGCTTTTATGTCCACCTTGTCAATCTTAAACAATCGTCAAGTACTGGCACTTTTGAAAACCGCCATTCTCACCAAGTTGCACAGCATGGGTGGCGTTTCCAAAATTGTCAGTAAAAAGATGTTAGCCGTAGCCGCCAACCTCAGAGATGGTGCTCCTGTTTCAGGTCCGCAATTGGCCGATGTCGAGTACGCAGAAAAGTACAACAATCTCGGATACCACGACGAAATCCTATCGTGGACCGATGACGACCGCTTCCCAAAACTTTACATGGAGGAGGTGTTGAACGGCCTTCCCTCGTCCAAATTACCAATTTTCAACATAATGTTCAAGCTTCAACGCGTTGTAACACGTACAAGACAGAATGCGTACGAACATATACCCATGGCGTTTTCTGCCTATGGCGGGTTTCAACGCCAACGTTCTGGCAAAGATAGAAATAATGCCAACCGAAAATGGAATATTGTATTCAATGACCCTGAACTAGAGACGCTAAGCATTGCAAACAAAATCGGTGAAATCGAGGTTCTCATAACCAATCCCGACAATCAGAAGGCGTGGGCAGGAACCATAGCTTTTGAAGCTGCATTGTGTGACTTAATTAGCCGTAAAAGTGGAGGCGGTGCGCGCTACAAGGCAGTCGTTGTCTTCACCAACACGCGTGAAATTAAAGGAATCGCACTCAAACATGGTTTCGTGGAAAAGGCGTACAGTAATAAAGAAATTGGGCCCCATAATCGAGACCCATTGCCTGTGGATAATCGCGGTAGTAAAAAATTAATGGTCTATAACAATAATCTTCATCAATCTGGAAACGCACCTCGTGAAGCAGGCCAGGCTCTATTGAATGTTATCAATAATGGCGTAAACCTAAGCAAGCTACATGAAACATGCAATCCTCCACAAAGCAAGGCCGTTTGGAGAAAGTGCACGTAATAAACCCTACTTAAAGGCCTGTTCAACTCATTTTATTTAGTTGCACACATGCTCAAAGAAAAATCAGGTAAAAAGCGATTGCCTTCTACAGAAACCTCTAAAGAGGTGACATTGGACGCTCGACACCAACAGTTCATTGACAACGTTGTTGACAAATGTGCAAGCTTGAAATGCCAGCATATCGAACGAAATGAGGCTAAAACAGAGATGCTAGCTTGGCAACATTGCATTCGAGAGAGCGCGTCTGCATCAAGGGAGAATCCAGGAGACTATAACATCGCTTGGTCCAGCAATTTGTACTGGATTGACCGCTTCAACACACTAGACAAGGCTATTAAACTCTTAGAGAGCGCGAGTGAGGAAATTGAATACTATGAGAATACGGGTGAGATTTTGTTCGAGTACTACAATTTATTAGACAAGCAAGACGTGTGCTCGGTTCCATCCGTCTTACAGCCGACCATGCCATCATCGCGCGCTCCTCTTAGAGGCCGTAAGAAGCATGGCGCACCGGTTGCAACTCGGAGTATTCTCGAAGCCTTAACGGGCGTGGCACCAGCACCTGCCAATGATGCGCCCTATCAAGATTCGTGCTCCTCATTCACATCCTCATTGTCGAATGTAGATGCCCCCGTTGTTGGACGCCCTCAAGGTGACAAACGGGCTCTTGTGGAGGCATACCTATCGCGTGTGGACCCAACGTTCGTTCCCACAAATGATTCAAGCGCCTTTATTGGCAACTGTCCAGATTGTAAGATTCCTCTGATGACGTATCTTCAAGAAGGTATCATGGTATGTACAGAGTGTGGTCACCAAGAGCTTATGCTCGTAGAGCAAAATAAGCCTATTCACCGCCAACCAACGAAAGAAACGAGTCATTTCTCATACAAACGCATCAATCACTTTAACGAATGGCTCTCACAATGCCAAGGCCAAGAAAGCACGGACATCAGCGACGAAATATTTGAACGCATACTCGCAGAGATTCGCAAAGAGAAAATTGATGTCGCGCGCATAACATATTACAAAATACGCGAGATTCTCAAAAAACTAAAATTAAACAAGTACTACGAGCATGGCGCATACATTATCTATCGCATCAACGGCATTCCGGCACCCAAGTTTAGCCAAGAGCTTGAAGAAAAGCTGCGTTCACTGTTCAAGGAGATTCAGGGGCCATTTTTGAAACATTGCCCAGTCAATCGGAAAAACTTCTTGTCGTACTCTTTTGTCTTGCACAAGTTCTTTCAGCTTCTTGAAAAGGATGAGTACACCTCGCACTTTCACCTTCTAAAAAGCCGCGAGAAGCTGCATCAACAGGACTTAGTATGGAAGAAAATATGCGAGGAGCTAGGATGGCAGTTCATTGAGAGCATCTAAGCTGAGCTGGCTGATTATTTACCTGTTTTTCCAACCGATGCATCCCATGCGGCTTGACGACTTGCTTGCTTGGGATGGTTAGGATGCATCATGTGCTGCAAGTAGGTTCTCTGTATTTTTGTAGCTTGCGTATCTGCTCGGAAAAGCGCAAGCATTTTGGGATTAGTTGTTAAATCTTCCATTGCAATTGCGCACCGGTTTAGCTTGCCCCCGAGAGTCAAAAGCCATTGAACTATTTCGGGTCGGTCGTTCATGACTGCAAACGCAATCAAAGGTATATTTTTGCCGGCCCACAGCCCGGGGTTTCTTAAAGGGTCGCGCGCCATCACATTAAATAAATGTTTTTGCATGATGTCGGTCACATCCATGTAAATATTGTTCACATTAAGCTTGTAGTGGCGTATGATAGAGTCTAATCTTATTCTATATTTGTTGTACGTAAACCTTGATGAATTCATCATGTAAACTAGATTTAGAAAGCACGCGTTCATCCAAATTTTGTTCTCGGTTCTTCGAATATCAAATTTATCATAAAAAGCTAGCAACAACTCGTTATATTTGTTTTGTAAGCAGATGTCAATAAATTCGCTAACAGGGTGCGTTTTGTTGTCAAGAAGTTCAACAACGATGATTGTGCTTTTGGGAAGCGCATTGAAATAGGATGTATAAAACTTAAGAAGCTTATGGCGAGATGTAGAAGATTCACTTTTAAAGATTTGCTCGAGAAGCACGTCAAAATGCACAAAATCATTAAATGGCTTTCTGAACTCTGGTGCATTGAGTATAACTTTTAAGGCAATATCGAGGGTTGATTGCGCAACGTCCTTGACGTTTGTCCACAGCAGTTCGAAATGCCAAAACCACCCCTTGCGAATTACGCGATTTATATGTGCCTCATTCGAAAGTGAATCCTTTATGAAATCGTTGTACCATTTTACCTCATCTGTAAGTGCTGCTCTAAGCTCTTCCCAAAATGGGTTTTTACCAAACATCTCGTCCGGTTGATGCTCTTGAAGCGTCTCTAGCACTTCCCTCATAAATGTCAGTTGTTCAAACTTATTTTTTCTATGCTCTTTGCACAAGTTGAGATAGCAATAATAAAGTCCCCAATTTTTATTTTTCATCCACGAAAACATCGAAGGTTTCCATAGAGAGTAGACATACATGTAGGCGGGACGGTCTTTCATAAATTCCCTGAGTTCTGCTGCATTGACATCCGGCTTTGCGAGAATGTCCATAAGTGCAGCAACATTAAGCTGAGGAATGGTTAGTTTTTTCGTGCGCGGTGTTCGTGGTGTACTTGCTGCAGATGTCGTGCGTACGGATGCAGGCAGTGTGAATGCGACACCAGTTGCGGCGATGTTGATTCCGCTAGCACGGGCGCGACTTCTTGTTATGCGTTCAGAAGGCTCCATACTACAAAAAACAGTCCATTTTATTTAAAAGAGAAATACCGTCTTTCTTTTTGTGAACTAATAATTATGTCAACTATAGGAGCATTACCAAAGACAGCAATTCAATGCATAGGTTCGTTTTTAGATGTAAAAAGCAGGTGTAAAGCGCGCTTATCGTGCAAACTGTTTGATGAAATACATGGTGGTTGCACCGAACATACAATCTACATTGACTTACACACATTGCATACATTCAATACGCGTTGCAATACCGCCGCAACACTTATGCCCTGCTTGAAAAAGCTTACACTTGTATTTAAGAATCTCGTGGGAGTGCATCCAATCAGTTCCGACGCATTGGACAAGTTTCCAAGCAATACAAACATTGAGATAGCATTTGAGTATTGTGATGAGGAGTTCATGACGTTCATTTTACGGTTGCCTTGGAAGGTATCATTCGCATTCATCTGGTTTCATAATGGTACAGAGACCCCTGTCCATCACGAGCTAAAGGAGGCAATAAAAACACGTCAACTCCCCTTTTCTACGCGATTCAACAGCAAACAGGCGATGTCTCTGTTAAAAGACGAAAAATTGGTTCCTCTTATGTCAAATGCTGTTTATGTTGTTCAAAGCAACCACTTTCAAACTCAGTACGGTTTCTTAGAATCAGCTCATGTCATTCACATTCCTCAATGCATCCCAAGAGTTCAATTAGAATTGTTTCATTATAACGTCATTGTCGAGCATCCAGAGAATGTGAACTATATTTCATTTTGCGCAAATGACATCAATGAAAACGATATGATTGGTTCAAACAGAGAGAGGTTATGTTCATGGTTTAATGCGGACCGCCTGAAAGACGGACGTCTCGATGAGATTGATATCTACACTCTTTCCTTTGCTCAATCGCATAGCCGTACAGCATGTTTTGCTTGTCATATGTTTGAAACATTGCGCACCCTTAAAAGCCGAGCCATAGTACGAATATATAACTGCGTTCAATCTCAATGCATGGCATTATTGCAAGAGTACCCTGATATATTTGTTGTCATCGTATGCAAGACTGACCATACTTACTTGATTGGGCACCTTGTGAAGTGCTTTTTGAAGCGTTCTCGTTCTCGACTTTGTGTTGTAACGGACGATGCATACCATCCTCGAGACGAATGGGCTAATTTAAACCTCGACAATCCATTGGATATTTACTCAATATTGCCGCCATTACTGAAGCATGAATGGTTCTGGGTACAATTTACAAAAAAGGACATAGTGACGCAAGTGAATAGCATGTCAATCATTCGAAATGGGAAATTGCCAAGCAACAGCGGCAACGGCATTAATCCCTGACCAAAACCACGAATGCTTTATTTGCTGCCAGCACTCTACACCATACGTGACACTTACATGTGGCCATGATGTGCACGTTCCTTGTTTGGTCCAATGGTGGATGCAAGCCCCTAATCAAGCAATGACCTGTCCGATGTGCCGCCAAGAAAGCGACGTTTGCTTTCTAGAACTCGAAACAGCGTCTCGGATGCCTATTGGGTTTTATCGAAAGACATTTATGGCACGGCTTCCCGTTCCAACGAGTACAAAAACCACATTTGTCAAGGTACTCGAAAGCGGTAGAGACCTGGCCCAATCTGCGACGATGTCTATGTGGCTCGGCAATGAAAAAAATGACGCACATAATGAATAAAAAGTAAGTGTAATAACAAAATACAAAATGGAGTACTTTGACGAGCTAGCAGATGGCTTTACGTCTATGCTATCCATGGGACCGTCTGTGAAGCGCAAGGATGACGTTCCTTTATGCGTTCAACAACGCCCAAATACAGTGGACGAATATGGAGTGTATGCCACAGAGTTCATCACATATGATGAGTATCTTGGTGATATCGATGGCGAACGCAAGTACGTATGGGAGGTCATTCCAAACGATTTCACACTGTTTATTGACGACGAATGCATCATTGACATGAATGCAACACCACGGGACATTTGCGCATACGTTCACGAAGACTTCTGGGAAGGCGTTGACCCTAATTGCGAACTCGTAAGGTTTGAGACGTGTGATGGCGAACTGCATGTCGGGTTCCGTACACTGCGTCCTATCATGGCCGGCGAGGAGCTCGTCTACAGGCGGTCTCAAGAGATGTGGATTGAATATGTAGAGCCAATGTAAAAACTATTTCTTTTTGTCACGTCACGTGTCCCATGTTCGCAATCCTTGCCCACGAGCCAATACGAATCCGACCGATTTCCTTGGTTTACGAAAGTAAAGGCACATATAGGATGTCAACATAAAAGGGTTTTCATCATCACTATTTCCATTAAATAAACGCAGTTCATAGGGTCTTTCATACACAATCGCGGCGTCTTTGTCACCATTTTTTGAGACCTTGAAACCATTCATTTTTGCAATTTTACCAAACTTGTCGATGAAATCTTGTTGCAATTTAATCGGCAAGTTTGGTAAGAATACACCAACGAATCTTGGATATTTCTGAGACACACCAATCGCATCTTTTAGTTTAGTGTGAGTTATAGTTACATCTTCGCTTACCTCCTTTTGACGTACAAACCGTTCAAAATCTTCATTCGCAAATAAGATGGACTCGTGATATGCACGCACATCACTCGTTCCATTCCGTATTCCAGAAAACTTTTGCAAAAGAGACTTATATTCCTTGGTAGGAACAGGTATTCCTTGGTAGACATAGAAGTCCGTAGAGTTTTTTGTAACGTTTGAAAACAACGTGTGTAGTACATCTAGCGAGTAGTACATCTCTGGACATTTGGGTACATTTGGGTACATCTGTGTATAGGTGGTCCACTCAGCGCCAATGTCGTGAGCTTGTGATAAAAGTTCGGCTAGAGCGTGTGTTTGAAGAATGCGGTCCCAATCTGATGACTTAGGACTGTTTTTCTTGAGTTGTTCTCGAGTGTATGGGTTAATGTCTTTCAGGTAATCCTTCCACAATTCTGCGTCTGTTGGCGGCGCGCATAAAACCTTCGGCAAGGTTCGTGCTTCACTCTTTCTCTTGCTTGTTTTTTTGGGATTGATTGTTTTACTCTTCGGCGCCATCTAATTAAAAGCACGCGTAAAATACAAAAACGCACTGGGAAAAATAAGGCATCTAAGCATCCCGAATCAAATGACGAACACCCGAAAGGTCCATGTCACTGAGCCGGCGGTACTCTGGTTTGCCATTAGGCATCATGCGTCGCACAAGATAAGGCAATCGGCCTTTGCGCAACTCTTGAAGGGCCACGCTGCGAAGCTCCATGTTGCCGCGAATCTTGAAGTTGGCAGGCAGGTCCACGAGGGGCGGTGCACCCTTGGAAAGATGCATGGTGCGCAATGAAATCATCGAATTGAACTCGTACTTAGTCAAAATGTTGTTTGTCGCGCGCACGGTACTGGTATCATCGAGGAAAGCCTGCACGCGCGTGACATCATCGACAACGACAGCCATTCCTTTTATAGTTGCAGTCTATGCTTCTAAATGAGTTTCATTTTTTTTCGAGTCGCCAGAAGTGACCGCAGTAATCGCAACAATACAGATACTTCATGTGAATGGGGTGATACTTCACGAAAAGTACCTGCGGCTTGTCCTTGGGCCCGGTACAATTCGCATTTGGGCAAGGCATCGAAGGGTCACATACCCTTGGCAGCGTAGGGTCGCAGCGGAGATACGGAGTCTGATGTTGTAGGTAAAGAAGGTCATCCTCTGCATACAACGTCTGAGTCACACGAAACGCGCCGCCATCGTGAACCTTTTCGAAGCCACATGCTTTGCAGAACTTTACAAGGCGAGGTCCCTCGTTGCCGTCTTCACCATCGCCGTCACCAGCGCCTTCGGCGCGCAGGTACACCATGTTACGACAAGCATCGCAAAACTCCATTGTTGCTGGATGTCTCCTCTCTATTAAGGGTCTTCTATCTTTAAACCTTCCTTTTTTGCAATCGCTACGACTTAAAGCCACAACATACCACAAAATGACAGTAGCATGCAAAAGGAACGCGGCGTTTTCTATATTCACGGGATTCACACCTCTTCTCTGCGAAACCGCCAACCCGCTTTGCATCAATCTATGCAATCACTGCGGCTCGCCGCGCAAAAGGCAGGCTTTGAAGTCATTCCTCGATTGGTGTTGAGCCCCAACCCATCGGATATCCAAGAAGCCTTAAAAAACTACGAAGGTCGCATTGACTACTCTAAACCGACGGACCCACCTCTTGCAAGCGAGATTGAAGCACACATTCACACACTTAACTTGCAAGAAATATCAAACCTCGAAAAGCACCGAAAGGTATGGGAGTTTATTGGGACATCAACATCGCCTGAGGGGCTCCACATGGTTATTGAAGACGACGTTACCATCCACCCCGAGTCGGTTAGCAGCCTTCCCGAAGTCATTCAGCAAGCGGCCGCCAGCGGTGGCCTTACTGCATTATGCACTATGAAAAGGCCTTTGTGGTTGAGCAAAGAATGCTACATCATTTCGCATGCGGTAGCAAGCGAGCTATTTGCGGCAACTCAAAAAATTAAGTTTAATGTTCGCGGGCACTTATCGCTATGGGCAATCGAAAATCAAGATAAAACAACATACGCACGCGCCACTATCGACGGAAGCAAACTAGGCTTATTCCCATCCGCCGTTCACACACACAACCCGCTAATCTTCAACAAGGATTATAATGAAATGCTCGAAATCATGGCAACTACCAAAGAACCCGCCGCCATGGTTGCATGCATTCCCCGGTTTGATGCGACTTGCACCAAAATGTCGCCGCCATCGCCGGATTTCTTACATTTACTTGGCATACTAAACCATCGCGCGGGACAAAACGCTCGCGCAAAAGAGTTATTTATGATGGCCATCAATGAAATCGTGCGACAGGGAGGCATTTTAAGCACGACAAGCGAGATTCTTACAAATGCGCTTGCCATTAACAAGCACTTGCAAGACACCGACTTCAACAGCCTTCCATCTAAGTACGAGAAGATGAGTTCATTGCCACTTGTATAGCCCGTTTGACCTCTTGAAGCAAGTCTCTACGCAATACATCCATGGTTGACTGTATTTCCGCTAGTGTTCCGGCGCGCATGGCATCTGACTTTTCTTGCATCATAACTTCATGTGACTCCTTGACAGTCGTGTACATTTGGTCAATGTGCTTCATTGTAACCACCATAGATTCCATAGTGGTCTCTAATGCCTCCATCCGCGCACGTAGTCGATTCATTTCTAACGCCATTATTCCTTTTGAAGTAATGTGAGAAGTATAAAAAGAATGGATAAAGAAGGCTTACTCGGAAGGGGCATCAACGGGAGCTGCGCACTTGCATGCAACCTCCTCAATCTTTGCCGCTAGTTGGGCAATAACTTGCTTCATGTTGGAAGTCTCCTGTGCAGAATGGTTGACAATCTGCGTTGCAATGTTGTCAATCTTTGCCGCGAGTTGAGCGATGATTTGCTTTAGGTTGGAAATCTCTTGTGCGGAATCGCTTGCAGTCATCGCAGTCTTGGAAATGCTGGCGCGCATGGCATCCATTTCTTTGAGAAGCTCAACCGACGGTGCCGGCGCAGCAACCGCAGCAGGCGCGGGCGAGCCGGAACCAATTGTGTCTTTGAGTGCTTGAATCTCATCCATGAAGCGTTTCTCAAGGCGAGTGAATTGTAGGTTGTTCATTGTGTTATATACTACAATGCCATCTTTTTTTTAAGTAGAGGAAGCCAGCGCAAGTATTTCATTCGCCGTTGGTCGCAAGTCAATATACCCCTTGTCGCCTTTAAAAGCCCACTTTGGGTTGCTAATACCTGAACATCCCGTCAAATCCCAAGAATCAGCATTGTAGCAGAATGGTTGAAATGGTGTGCGTATGTCGGCTTTCCGGAATGATAGTCTCTTCGCGCCAACAGGGAGTTCACATTCGCCGCTCTTTGCGTCGCATCCACCACGTGTCCCCGTGAAATACGGGCATTCATCATTGCGTGTGCACTTTTTGTCCCATACGGTCTGATTCGGTTTACGGAGACCAGAAACATCATATGGACTTTCGCACGCGGTGGGTGTTTGGATTGTTTCGTCGCCATAACAAGTAAATTGTGGCTCGCCATCATCCTTGGGGCGCTCAACGAACGCGGGCGGCGGCGAGGGAGGCTGCAACAATGCTGGTGCTGGTTCAGAGGAAAACCCTTCTAAAGTAGGCGGGGCTGGACCGTTAAGGACGACAGCAACCATTTGAAGGGTGGGAAGCATGGTTGTTCGTTCGCGAGCCAATACTCTTGCGCGCCCTCCTTCAACGATTGAAGCGAGTGATACGGACTCCACTGTAACTGTAGGCATCGTTAAGCGCAACCGGTCTTCCATGAGACGTTGGAATCCCATAATATTTACATTTTGACGGACGAGAAGCTTTGTGTAAGACGAATCTGGTATGATGTATGTAGCGATAATTTGCAAAGGACCAGATAGAAGACGGTCGAATTGTTTCCACATACGCCGAGGAACGTTCACTAGGCGTACAGCTTTCAAAGAGATACGGTGTCCATGTAGCAAGGATAACACGAAAAGAAGGGACGCTCTGTCTGTGTATCCAATGGTTTTTCCAACCAAGTCATAACCACAATCCATCTTAAAGCCAACGACCAAGGATGTCACTGCAACAAAATAACCCTTTGGCATTAGAATCTGAGGAAGTGTACCATAGTGCGCTTGCGCATCTTGAGGGTCCGCCATCAAAAGGGTTGAAACTCCCCCTACAACATCGCGCACGAGGTCAATCGGTAGACTAGGGGCCGCTGCAAGAATGCTGGGCCAGCGAGTGACGTCAAATGGGTAAATGTTGTTAATATGGGTCCGGTCGGAAATGAGCAAAGGATTATCACTCAGCCATTTCGTACCACCTGCCGTGACAAAATGTTCTGCTCTTTTGGCGTACCGTGCGACAATTGCACTTAGTGTCAAAACAATCAACAGAAAAATGACGCTTTTCAATTCCTGTCCACCCATTACAGAAGGAGGACGATTTTTTCTCTTGCGCGGAGTAGAGGATGATGCGCTTATTTCTGACCATTTTCATTTACATTGCTCTTGTCGCAGGTATATTTGCGTTGCACCCAAGTTTTCTGTTTCGTGTAGAAAATGAAGAGCTCGAGCTAAAAGCCCCTGGACTCGCACAAGATGGCTCTCAATCCGTCATAGCGGCGGCTGTGTTTTTCCCGCTTCTTGCGGCGGTTGTCTATTACGTTGTTGCAGTGATGCACTTCTCTACCGAACGCCATACCATGAATTGAGTGGAACGTTCATCGTGTATGAGGTCTCATCATCCTTTACTACAGTGGCATCGTCATTTTCAGATGAACTTGGGCTTGGCTTCCCTTTTACTTTTTACATAACAGAACAAGAATCTGTTTGCTTCGGTTTGTGTTTGCGTGCGCGGCCACCTGATTGTCCTAGACTTAGTAGGGCGTCGGCAGCATCTCTCTCAGACAGTGTGGGAGAAACATGCGACCGCACGATAACGTTGCTGTTTTCCTGCACCTTGACATTTATTTCGCCAATCGCTTCCTCAATGTCTAACACATTGGTTAACGAACTATGTGCTTTGCAGTACATGCGCTTGATTTCCCGCTGATTGCTGCCGAAAGAGGCATTGTAGCCACTATAGAAGTAAACATTCACCGGATAGGGCTCACTATTTTTTATTTTGATGATCGTTGATTCCATCAGCATCCGTAGAACCTTGAAATTGTGAAGGGTGGTGACGCTTTTATCGAATGTAACGAATATCTTTACTAGCCTGGACTCTTTCTGTTTGTTTCCAAAAACGAACGATGGGTCGTATTCAACGCGTGCGGTCACAAGAGGGGCAACCATTAGCATAAACTACATATGCATAACATTTTTGCGCACTGAAACAGTAAGGACGGAATCCCAAAAATTAAGAAAACTGCGGAATTGTATGCAAAACGGCGCTGAAATGTGTTCTCAATGAGATGATACGTTTACAACCCACTCCCGCTTTGCAGCATGTATAATCTTTGAAAGAGTCATAGTTGCTTGTGCACAAAAACAATATAGCTAAATCCTTTTTTATGAATATTGTGTGCCTAGCCAAAAATGGAGCACTCATTATAAAGACATGACCACTCATAAACACAAAGATAATTATGGCACTCGTCCCCATGCGCACTTGGCACTACGCTTCTCCTGCCACCATCGCAATGCTAAATCCGCACGTGGGCGATGGTGTTTACACTGAACTTGGCGCCTACGAGGAAACGAATACACATACCGCACATACATTGTACCTAACAAACGGGTACTTTGTTAATGCACGCTACAAGTTTAATCAGATTGTTACAATGATTCACGAAACGGGTGTGCGTGCACCAACTGTGTTCTTGGAGCCGTTCGCACTCCATGCAAACATGATGAGGTCGGAACTGAAAGAGCATGCCAAGTTGGCCGCCGGCCCAACCTTTCGCCGCCTGCTGCGTCGCGCGTTGCTCTTACGCCTATTGTACGCCATTTGGCGCGCCAAATATGTGCGACGGAAACGCGCTGCCCTTGCCATTCAAGTCGCATGGCGTGAGGCGTGGTATAATCCCAATCATAGCCTTTGTCAACGACGCCTCAACGAGGAGTGGAAAACCATGCTTGTAGAAGTGTAACTTAATTTAGCTCGGCAACTAACTTCTTCAACACCTTCGTTGGCATGAAGTACACTTCTTTTTCTAGTTTAGTAAGAATTGCAAAGTAGCGCTTCAACTTGTCATAGTACACTTGGTACTCTTTATGATTCATTCCATTATTTACGGTGTTTGATATCTCCGAAGACGAGAGGCTCTCGATGTACGCCATAGTGTTATGGAATGTTTTTGGCTCCTCCCAATTAGACCACGCCTTCAATCGCATAACTTGGGAATCTGTGAAAATGCGAGGGCGCAGTATATGCTCGTATTTTTTGGGAAACTCAATCGGGTCACCTCTGTAGAAACCAAGGTCCGCGATGGACGTGATGACGACCCACTTGTTTTCCGATTCCTTGAAGCAAACGTTTTCAAAATCTACATCGGCGTCAATCGAGCTTCGAATAAGGAAGCCAGGGCCTTCTAGACCAGACAATCCTTCAGGGAACGCTGGTGATACAATACTTAGTAAGATGGACATGCGTTCCTTCTTTTCAGGGTGAGTGAGTCTTAGAGGCAAGGGACGGATTGTTCGTGGCGGCGCTGGTTGCGGCGTTGGTGGTGACATAGGCACAGGCAGAAGAGGAGGAGCTGAAGGGACTGCACATTTTTCGTTTTTCCTGAAGCAGCAGAACATTTTACAAGTAAGCGTCTTTTCTCTTAAACCACTCATTTTTTAGGTACCCATTTTTATGCGTGGCTATCACAGAACCACAACCCAATGCCCCGCCGGCGTAATGAACCGGACTATGACAAGTTGCTGACGTCAAAGTTGCAAGCCCTTATGAATGTTACTCCAAGTGTTCATAATCTTGAACTTTCTGATTGGGCTATGATTCCAGAAACGGCAACTATTATTGGAGGCCCACAGTTCGCAGGGGTAACTCATCTCAAACTAAATGCATACGAGAAGGTGGATTATGCCTTCTGGATTATGCCTGGTTTCTCTGCCCTTCTGTCACGGTTAACACACCTTACGCTTTTAGGAAAACATTTCGTTGTCGCATTTGGAACCGCGCTAGCACGCGTACAGCGGCCGTATTTGCGCGACATAGATGTATGGCAACCAAATGCACTAAGAGCTGTTGTGCGCGCCGCCGGCAAGGGCGCTCTACCAGGACTGCGGCACCTTACTCTTCATGAAATTGGTGAAGAGACATCCGTTAAAGTAAGTGAAATAATGGCATGTACCCAAATCGAGAGCATCAAGTTCAAGGCGTCATCAATATTTAATAAAAATGAAAAGCAACCCTCCCCATCATTGGTACGGGCATTGTGCAAGCTACCACGGCTTCGTATACTAAACATCGAAGTAAGCTGGCTGGCGAGAGAAGCTTGGAAAAGTGCGCTGCAATATGCAACATCGCTAACGGACCTCCGAATAGATAACGGTTATTCGGATGATGACACAGAAGATACTGGAGTCATGGACTTGCGAGGCGTCCTAAGTGGTTGTGCAGCGACGCTTCAGAGTCTTCACTTGGGGCAACATACCATGTTTAATACAAGAGACCTTGCAAATGCTCGTGCGCTAAAAACCATTAGTGTGCAATGCTATCATCTTACAACAGATGACATTCGGGCACTAGTTGTTTTGCCTGCTCTGCGCGAGCTACATGTGAAATCACACTGGATGGAAAAAGGGGATAGTGCGCGGCTCATTAAACAGGCCATGAAGTGTTGGGCTCGGAACGTACCCTATGTGCTAAAGGATTAGTCGATTCGGACTTAAAGTCATCAATGTATATCAACAAAATGTGGTTGGACGAACAACATAACGCTATTGCTAAAAAGGCAGTCAATGATAGAGAGCACGTTTATGCTGAAAAGCTCAATGCAAAGTATGGTATTAACATAAAAGACCTTACCAAGGCTACATTCAACAATGACACAAAGGCATGGCTCCCCACATCAACGAATATCAAAAGTTTCACGGATGATGGTTGCAGACATTACATATATCAAGGCAAACATTATCGATTAAGCTACCTATTTCACGACAATGAATGGTTTGAGGATACAGACCGTTGTGTGATGTGAAAGAAAAACAAAGATACTTATTTTTGCATCAACGCAAACGAGTTCCACACCATGGACATGTTTACGTGGTTATAGACATGAAAAAGTGTATGTGTGTACCTATTCGGAATTAGAAGCCCGAGCCCAAACAGCGAAAATGATGCAATCCAATGCAAAACAATGGATACATCCCCTGTACTCAATAATATGCTAATTCCATTGAAACCATACGCGATGTACCTATGCTTTTTTATATTCAAATTGATGAACTTTAGGTGGGCGAGCATCAAACACGTTATACACATGGCACCATGTACACCATACGTCGTATGCACACCCGTTACAATGCATGCAACCATCTGAGCAACAAGGTCATATTTGAGCCAATTCATGCTAGGCTTTCCATTTGCATGTGAAATCAGGTGATGCAATGCGCTCAATTTGCACATGACCGCGTAAGCAATTGGAGATATAAACTGCATATGTTTCATGTTATAAGCCCTGTAAAAAGCATAAGGTATGGCTGGCAGCATAGAAATACTGTTGAAAAGTTCCCCACTATTGTACATGCAACGCCGCCGCCTGTGCCTTTCTTATCTCCCACATTGTTATTTTAAGCACTTTCATAGAATGCCACCATGACATGAATACAAGAGCGATGATAGGATGCATCAAAAATACAGCCAATGTCGTGTTTTCTGTTTCCGTCCACACAACACGGAGCGTCTTGTAGCATGTCCATGTAAGCGCAGTCGTCCGACATGGTACGTATGTTCCTGCCATTGCTATGGTGCATGCAAGGAACAGCTTTTGATGACGCGCTTTGCATTCGCGTAGAACGTACCAAGGATACAAGAAGATATTTGACGCCTCTGCCCAGAACATCATGTGTGTGCCGAGCACAACGGGATAGTATCCATATTTTGCAGTATTCAGCAGCAATATACTGGCAAGATGATGAAAGAGAAAGGTCCAATCACGTGAGAATTGAAAAGCACATACGGCAATACTATCATAGACGAAGTACGATGTAGAGAATCCAATTGCCATTGAGAGGAGTTCCGAGCTCTCGTCAAAGTCATTGCCTAAGTAAAGCAAGAACGCAACGATTGCATAGCAGTGAAGCCCGCTAGTAATTGACTGTGAAACATTGTGTGCGCACAAGGTTGGCCAAAATCGGCTTTGAAGTTGTTTGCATGCAATATAGACGCCGGCAAAGAAGGTAACCAACATGTCTTTCAGTTAGTTGTCAATTGACGACTTTTCGTTTAAACCAATATCAGTGTCGGTGTCAGAGTCGAATGTGATTCCGTATGACTCCGATGAATCTGAAGACGAAGACGAAGACTCTTGAACAACGTAACTCCGTAGTTTTTCTTGTGTGTTCTCTTTCTTCAAAATGGGTACAGCAATAGCAATAGGCTTTGGCACAATTGGTACATACACTGATGTTGCAGTCCCCATATGAATATGCTTCTTTTCGTTGAGTTGGAAAACATCGTACGCTCCATCCACTCTTACAATCCTGAACTTCTTGTCATTTGCTGCTTGTCCTGTCCATACATTGCAACGTCCTACTTGTTTATAGGTTGACATATCAACCGTCATCATCAATATGTTCTTTTTCTTCAAAATATTTGTTCCGAGCATAATCTTTTTCACCAAGTTTTGAACGACACTATTCTCGTAGTAAAGATGAAATCCTACCAGGGCCGTTGTTTCTGATTTGAAAGTGCCCAGATGCCCTTTCGTGTGCTTGTAACGTAAATCATTCACTGATATGACTTGCATTTTACTTAGGGTTAAGTTAAAAATCTTCTCGCCCAAGTAGCTCATGAAAGCAAGCTACAAGCACCTATTTAAGAAGCTAATGGCCGAGAACAACAATGAAACTCCTTTACAATCCTGACGCAGAACAAGCCGTGAATGCATGGCTAGATTGTGTAGGCAGTATAACATCTTGGGGACCCGCATGCGTCCTTTGGCTTGTTGGTCCATCAGGGATAGGAAAAGCGTCCCTCATTAAGCATTGGGCAACCGAGCATGATTGGGAGCTCAGCGTCATTTCTGCAGACACACATCATAATGCAAAAGAGGTCATTGACCAGATGGGAAAAATATGCAACACGCAGTCATTTGCGAGTGCATTTGAGGGCAAAACGCCTAAGCGTGCAATTCTAATAGACGACCTAGACATTTTTGCTTCTGCTGACCGTGGATTCTTTGGTGGATTTGTAGATTGTTTTAAGTACATTCATTGGAAAGCGGCCCCATGCATTTGCATTGTCACGGAACAGTTAGAAAAGCGTGTGCAGGATTTGAAAAAAGGCATCGTCATCAAAATGCCAGCACCGTCGGACACGGCAATTGCAAAATGGCACACAAAGCCAGAAAGTAAGGTATCGCTATCATCAATGATAAAGGAATGTAACGGCAACATGTCATACTTGAAGCTTCTTGAGGGTTCAGGGTTACCTAGCCAAGTAATGGACCGCGCGTTTGGAGCGCAATGTATGTTTGATTATCCTCCTTTGAGCGAACCCATTTTGAGAAGAGTGATTATGGAAGACCCTTGGTTTCATCCATTGCGCTATCATGAAAATGCATTGACCGAGATTTCAAAGCGAAAGGGGTCTGTCGCTTCAAAACTAGCTGTTTACAAAACAACAATCGAAACGTTGATTGCATGGGATGCACTTATAGGTCCAAGTGGCGGCTTATCCGACGCAACAGAAATAGCAACGGAGCTTATCGTATGCGCAATAAGGCTTTTTCTAGGTAAAATGAAATGCACCACCAAAACGCAAGAATCAAATGGCCCGCTCCCGTTCACAAAAATGCTTTCTCATTTGTCGTTGCAAAAAAAACATAGGAGAGAACAGTACGATAATACACCATTCGGCTTTCCGTGCCCTTTTTTTCTATGAAGACAATAGTATTACGGACGAAGGATGGCGGACCGTCAGCAAGGCTATGATGACTTTGGCGAAATGGGTGATGCGCCCCCCGCCAACAATTATGGCGAACCAGACATGCCAGAGTACGTTGCTCCACCGGCACCGGCTCCGGTTCCCCCTCCAGTTCCCTCTTTACCGCCGGCAATGGAAGAATCTTTAAACGAAAAAAGTAATGAGCTGCAAGAACAAGTAAGCGATAAGATGAACTCTGCCGCCTCGTCAATTAAAGAATCGTTTTCCAAGTTTGATAGCAATCGCGCCATCTCGATAGCACTCACCACAATTGCAGTACTCGCCGTTTCGGGTATTGTAGTTGTTTCGCTTTATTACATGATGAAGAAGGGTGCGGTGAAAACGACATCCGTTCTTCTCGCCGAAAGCAAGGTTCCGCTTTTGGGTAGCGAGTACAAAAAGCTCGATGGTGCAGCCATTCCTCGTGCATACAACGGCAAGCGTATGACTATTTCGTTCTGGGTTTATATTCACGATGTTGACCGTTACAAGGGCGTGTACCGTCATATCTGGCATCGTGGTGACAAGAGCGTTGTTGGCGGCTCACCCATCGTGTTCCTAGACAAAGACACAAACCGTATGCACATCCGATTCGAGAAAACAACAAACATCACACAATCACTGACAATGGCAGCGCCTTTCGATGGTGTCTTTAATGAGAAAATAATGGACCGTGCATCAGGTAATAAGGCAGAATCAAAATTTGAAGGCGCAATCGTCGAACCTTCGCAAGCCCTAGACCTTGATTTGGCAACACATGGCATCACTATTGACTACATCCCTCTACAACGATGGGTTCATGTGGCAATTGTGGTGAACGAAGAAATAAACGGTGGCATCATTTATGCCTATGTCGATGGCGAACTGGTAAAACAAGAGATGACAGGACGCAAAGTCAGCCGCGAGGTCGTTGTTAAAGGATATTACGCAAATGACGCAACCAAAACGAAAAAAACAATCCAAACGACCATTACAAAGGAACGCGACTTCAAAAACCTAAATCTGGATAAACCAGGGGATGTGTACACTGGAGGCGCGACTGTTGAAGATGTGGGCCCTGGATTTTCGGGTCTCACCGCAGGCTTCTACTTTGCCAATCATGACCTAAGTGCAAAGGACATCTATGCCATCTACGTGAAAGGCCCCGTTGACAATCTGGCATCCAAGCTTGGTCTGCCCGCATACGGTGTGCGCTCGCCCGTCTACCGCATGTGAGAGTTGCGAAGAAGGCTTTCCAAGTGATGGTTGATGTACGACCGATGTGGGGGCTCCATGGTGATATATTCGTAAATGTCTAGACGCCAAGATGGCCCTACATCCTCATCGGGTGCGATGCGAACGATGTCGTTCACCAACCATAAATCAAAATAGTTTAAAAGGCATTGTTTTTCCACCAATTCTAGTTCTTGAGAATGGATGTTTAGTAACGAAATAGGGCGCCCACGTTCGCCGCTATCAATCGGCATTTTGCCATTGACAACCATACCGTCTATGTTTCGCCCCTGCCGTTGGTACTCGTTCAGTGCTTGTTGCATGCGCTCGGCATGTCTTTTGTACCGAAAACCTACTATACAACTCTTGGTCGGAATGCTTTCCCCCTTTTTGTACCCAACGGACGCAATCTCTCTATGAACACAATACAGCGACTTTCGCGCAAGAAGAAGGTATGTTGGGTCCTTGCTGTTATGCCGAGGAATCCCTCCTTTTGATTGAAATCGCAACATAGTGTGCACTTGTATACTCTTTACTTTAATAAGGCTTTATATGTTCATTTACAAGTAGCGTGCTCAATGAACAACCTCACAAACCTCGCTGCCATTGGAAAGCCACTACTTCAAATCCGAATGTATCGTCCCATGTTGGTCACACTCATCCATGAGTTTATAGACCTACATCGGACGGCACATTTTTTGGTTGGTGTTTGTATGCGGCATTCTACTGCTACATGTACGGCTGCACAATACGTTAAACAATTAAAGGATGTTGAAACATTGTTTGAAGATGGCTTTAACGTCCAGTTGAAAAAGATGAAGGTTCCAGCACTTGTCAACATGTCGATGCAACTTGGTATGACATATGATTATATACTATATGTTAACGTTCTCATCACCAGACTGCATACGGTTTGTGCGAGCTTGCAATCCTACATGATGTATTATTTAGTTTTACAAGCAAACAAAAAAGACGTGATGCTCGGAAAAGTAAAAGCACTCGACGCAAAGTGTGTACCAGAGCTGAGCGTAGAATGGAAAAAGATTGCCAATTTGAACGAACACGATTATGAAATCCAATTTAGTTCCGGACTAAAAGGCCTAAAGAAGCTCATACACGCGGAACATGCAAAAACAAAATCGCGCAGTAAGTCACACTCACACATCTCACTCATGCACTAGGTTGCACGATTCTTTTTGTAAAAGCATAGTAGAGTAGTATGGCAGTCGTCGCAATGATTGGCGGGTTCGTCCAAGTGATACTAGCATTATTGGTTGTCGTCGGATTTTTCCTTCTTGCATTCTTCATTTTCAACAAAGAAGCAATTGAGGCGGCGGCAGTGAAGCGTTCTGTGAGGCAAAAGACATACATTTTCCGCGGAATAAAAGATTTGAAAGACAACAATGACGAAACATACGATACGAGTGACCGTTCACATCCCACATTCCGTGAAATGCCAAACTCGGTGAACCAGCTTGGTGGCGCAGAGTTCACGTACTCATTTTGGATGTACAAGTCAGAAAAGTCAGTAACAACGCCAAAACTTTCGTTCGGTGTGAATGATGAATTAGATGATGACGACCTCGTTTTATTAGTACGAGGCTCAAATCGCAAACAAGACTATTTAAATATTTGCAAAAAAGAAACCTCATTGAATAATGTCCTTGTGAAATGTCCATTAATCAAATTCCAAGGGCAAAGTTGGGAATATCTTGTTGTTGAGCTCAATACGGTTCAAACACCGACTGCTGTGAAGGAGCAATCCAAAAACATATGTGGTTCTACTGCCGCACGCGGCTGGAGCAAAGCGAATAGCCATAAAATTGCTCTTGCGGGATTCGATGAGGCCAACTTCATAGATAAATGGTTCAATGTCACCGTAACTGTGAGCGACACAGAGCCCAAAGACAATCTTCCCGTGCGAAACAAAGTTCATGTCCGCATATATGTGAATGGTGTTTTAGAACTCGACAAATACGTGGATAACAATCTTGGAGATGTTACAAGTGAAAACCCCAGCCTGTTACTGCAAAATAACGGACCTTTACATGTTGCCCCACAACTGAAGAAAGGTTCGGATGGAACAGGCCGTGTAAATCCACTTCCAACCAAAGACGACGGGCAACTGTACATGGCCAACCTTGCTTACATGTCTTACACCGCCTCCCCTGAGGAGGTTAAGGCTCTTTACAAGGAGGGATTCGACCGCAACATCGCACCATCTGTCTCACAGTCTTCAACAAACGCAGACCGCTACAGAGATAGCATGAAAAACAAAAGCACAACATCTGGAGAACCACAATTGCGCTCGTTCTAAGTGTCATTTTTACTTCCTTCATTGAGATGTAGAGTGAGCGGGCAGAAGTCATGGGAGGCGGTGAAATGCAACTTTTGGCTCCAACGTCATCGGCAGAGTCGGCGCAGATGGAATACATTGTGGGGTCACCTCAGATGTCCTACTTTAAAACTGTGTACCGCCGCCATACCAATTTTGCCATGGAGAGCATCCGAGAATCGTTCGTGACCAAGCCTATGTTGGACCAAGTGTCCAAAAACAAGTTCACGTGCACCTTCACGGGCCGCAGGGCAGATGCTCTTAAAGAAATCTACTTTTGCTTTCAGCTGCCGGATATTTATAGTGATGATACCATGCGTTTTCAGTGGATTGATAAACTTGCAAACTACTTGATTTTCAGATGTAGTATAACCCTTGATAATGGACGCAGTATTGACGAACAATATGGTGAATGGATGGACATTTGGAACTCCCTCACATTGACGGACAGCAAGCGCACATTTTATGACGAAATGGTGGGTAACTCTGCTAGCAATTCAGCTCCACTTGACTCACGACCACGTGTTAAGATTCGCAACAACCGCATGCAGTATAAGTTCTACCCCAATGGACGCGCCGGTTCGCCATCCATTCCTGGCCGTAAGTTTTATGTACCATTACCATTTTGGTTCACACGTAACCCAAACTTAGTGCTGCCGTTGTGCGCCTTAAAAATGCAGTCTGTCAACATCAACATCGAGACACGCTCATTAAATGAACTGTACCAAGTGTACGATGGCATAAAAAGCGAATATGTTTCGCCAGAAACCTTCATGTCACGACACGTAGGAGTTAATGCCAACATTGACCGTTTTCTGGCACCTCCCAACACTATTCCAGTGGGTGCCACCCCGGTGTCCGCAGTTGACTTAAATGGCTATCTTGAATGCCAGTACATTTTCCTAGACCGCGACGAGCGCATTGAAATGAGCTTGGGACACCACAAGCTTCTTGTTGAACAAGTCTTTCGCTTCGAGTATACTGGTCTTACCTCGCGAGCGGTCGTTAATTTGCAACTCAATAATCCTGTTAAGGAGTTGGTTTGGGTTGCTCGCCGTATGGATGCAAACCGCCGCAACGAATGGTCAAAGTTCACAGAGCGAGATGGCAGTTCTATTCTCACAACAGGGAGCCTTTTGTGGCAAAAGAATCACTTGCGGGTGGAAGAAAAACCCTCTGAGTTTTTCCAGTTCATGCAGCCGTGGCAGCATCATTCGGGCGCACCGCGCCCAGGCATACATGTCTATTCATTTGCTCTTTTCCCCGAAAAATTACAACCTAGTGGTGCTTACAACACTGGAATCATAACAGCAAACCAGCTCGTCGTGACATCCAGGCCACCCACTGAAGCAGATTTACAATATGAAGTTATCTGTTACGTGGTAGCCTATAACGTGTTTGAGGCTATGTCGGGCATTGGACATTTGAAGTTTACACCTTAGTTACGTTTTTTCTTTTTCAACGTAGGTATAGATGAAGCTATCCTATTTACTGCTATTTGGCATTCTGGCATACATTGTTTCAAGAATGAGTAATGCCTACACAGTTATGGCAAAGGAGCTCAGAGAACTACGCATCAAGTGCGTCGGTGAAAAAGAGAGCAAAGATACAAATGCAGTGGACGCATTGCCAATTCTGAACGATATCAAAAAGGCATCGACAGTTCTTCAAGGCCTGGCAAATCGCTTCGCTTAAATGGCTTGGCTTAAGGCTCGTATTGCATATCTACAAGTAATAAGCGATGACAATGACATATAGCTTGCCCCCTTTCAGTCCCGAACAAGGTGCCCTTCTTAAAGCCGTTCGCAATGGTGCGAATGTTGTTATGGATGCAGTGCCTGGGGCAGGCAAAACCACAAGCGCTCTTTATGTTGCAATGGCTTTTCCGGACAAGTTTGTCATGATTGTCACGTACAATCGTGACCTCAAGCACGACACGTGTGCAAAAATAAAGGCATTAGGCCTTGACAATTGTGCGGCCACGAACTATCATTCATTGTGCTGTAAGTATTATTCGCCAAACACATGGAAAGATGAGCATATCGTTGAAAATGTTCTTGACAAAGACGCACCTATACATGGCATGTTATGGAACCCCGACATCCTTATTGTGGATGAAGCACAAGACATGACCCCAACGTTGTTTAGACTGATATGCAAGTTCACGAGAGACGTTGGGGACCCACAAGTAATTGTGTTTGGTGACAAAAACCAAAACATTTACACATTTGCCAACGCCGATTCTCGATTCATAGAGCTAGCATCCAGTATCTACAGACCCAACACGCGTAACTGGGCAAAAGTTCCATTGTCGGTCTCGCACCGCCTGACAAAGCCAATGGCCACTTTTATGAATAGGTGTGTCCTTGATACGAACCGGATGGTGTCCTTGCGCGATGGACCATCTGTACAGTATTGGAATGTAAACATCTATAAAGTCGCGGAACGCCTCTTCGAATTTCTTCAGACCGGTGGATTTGCGCCAGAGGACGTTCTCATCCTCGCACCATCCATAAGCGTGCAGACCAACGATAGGTCACCAATTGCACAATTAGTGAACATGTTTGCAAAAAACAATTGGCCAGTTGAAGTACAAGGAGACGATACAAAGGGAGGTGAAAAATGCACACAGAAGAAAACTCTCGTAACATCGTATCATCGGTCAAAGGGACTCGGTCGGGCATGTGTCATTGTATACAACGTGGATGCCACCTATTTTGAGTTTTACAATAAGGATTGCGACCCCCTCTTGTGCAGCAATCCACAATATGTCGCGTTCACGCGCAGTTACAACACACTCGTGCTTCTCCGACATTACGAGAACAGACCTTTAGCATTTCTGATGGGCAAAGCAGACATTCTTGCAGAATGCACGGTCATGGTAGAAGATGAGGATGCATCCAAGGCCCGACAGAAAAAAGAAAAGGGCCGTGAAAAGGCATGCACACCGTATTCAATGACACGCCTATTGAAACATTTACCTGATGAAGTGCTGAAAAAGGCCGCAGAGTTTTTGGACTTTCAAGACCAACCCTCTGAAGCACAAGTAGATGCCCTGCATTTGCCAAGCGAAACATTACAAGGGTCCCTCACTGAAAAAGTAAGTGACTTGACTGGAGTTGCACTACCAATCATGTTGGCATCAGATGTCGGGGCCCAGCGCACGGAAATAACGCAAATGAGGTGGAGAAATGCTCGGCTATGCTCACTAATACGACGCGAGTGTGGAACTCCACCTGGACCACTGACAATTCGTGAGGCGCTAATGATTGCTCTGCTCAAAGATGCGGCGAGCACGGGCATGCGCCACCGCCTTCGTCAAATAAGGCGTTTTGATTGGGTTACAGACGAAATGGCTGCAACGTGCATTTCGAGGCTTCGTTCACTTCTTGCACCTGTTATGAACTTTGAACAACCCACCATGATTGCTTTTGAAGAGAATGTGACGGGTGAGTTTGCGAGTAAGCGAGGAATACGTGGAATCGTTGACATCTTGGACCTCCATCGAAAGGCCCCTATCGAAGTAAAATGTTGCACAACACTTTCAACAGAACACTTCATTCAAGTGGCAGGCTACATGCATATGTTAAGTTCAACTGTCGGATATGTTGTCAACCCTGTCATAAATGCACTGGTTAGAGTTGATGCATCATTAGAAAAATTACAGGCAATGATGGACTATCTAGAGCATTACAAGCTGGAAGGTGTGCGTGAAATTGAGCGCGCAACAAACAATGAGTTCATAGAACGCTGTTGCGCGTATTGGAAATAGTGTATTTAAAGAGTTTGAATCTTGAGTGTATCATATGGGTTTTATTTATCTAATTCACAGTTTGAATTGGGGAAAGCATCTTGAAGACGGCAAGCGCAATTGTCGGACAGTTATTATGGGCATGTTTTGTTACACACTTTTGTACGTGTTTCTTCGCCAATATCATCATAGTTTTGGTGTTTTCACAGATGGCATTACAACTGGGTTATTCCTCATGTTTCTGACGGACCTGTTTGTTATGGCGTACACGTACAAAGCTTATTATGGAAGGAATGTATTGAACGAGCTTGTGGAGAACGAAGACCAAGAGAAATGGGTGTTCGACAAAGTCACCCATAAATATCGTCGCCCAACCGATGCCGACATCGCAAATGCCAAAGCGAACCTTGAGCGTGAAGAACGAACAGAAAGAATACGCAACACAAAATCCAAAATAAGAGCAGCCATTTTCATTCAAAGATGGTGGCGCGACAAATTGTACAGTCCACCAACAGGTATTCTTTACAAGCGTGCTCAAAACGATTGGAATAGTAAAGTGGACATAACTCGCTGAAACTTTCTGATGTAAAGCGGGTGCATTTGATTCATTTCGAGCACATCTAAATAGTTCAAGAACCCTTTTTCATAAAAGGCACACCTTTCGCGCGTGAGTTGCTCGTGTGCCCGAGAATATTCATTTTTGTAATCGTAATAAAACTGTTTAATTAAATCCATTAATTCCGATTCATTATATCCAATCGTCTTCATTTTATTCATATTATAGAGTTATGAGCTCTAAATGAAGTTCTCATGAGACTTAAAGAAAAGGGCATATTGCACCTATAAGACATGCCTCCTCGTTCAAGAGCGAAGAAAGTGCCAGTGGAGATACCTATACCTATACCTATACCTGAACCAGAAGTTGAAGATATTCCTGAAGCAGAACCAGAGCCTCCTGCAAAGAAAAGGGCCGTTTCTAAGAAAAAGAAAGAGAATGAACCAGTTGCGGCGGCTCCTGTTAAGAAGCCTACGACTCGTAAGAAAAAGGAGATAGCAGCTCCTATTGTTGTCGATAATGAAATGCAAGAAGCGCCGGACGAGGTTGAGGTCGAAAACATGGAGGACATTGCCCCTCACATTATCTTACAGCTTCCGATACCAGCTGAACGCGTCCAAGAAATCGTAAGCAAGCTGGAGGGAGCATCGGATGGCCGCGCGGACCCTTGCCCGTATGTGCCGAACCATTACTGGGCAACGTCGTGTGGGTCCTACGCTTCGCCCGATTCAAGTGCTGTTGCTGAGCCAATCTTGTGCCATTGGTGTTGCCATGCCATCACGGCCAATAAAGTCGGTATGCCTATTGATTACGATAGCGTTCACAACGTGTTTCACGTGTATGGCCAGTTTTGTTCACTCTCGTGCGCGGCGGCCTACAATGTGTCGACCCACATGGGGAGCGACAGGATGTGGGACATTCACAGCTGGATTCAAATGATGGCACAAGTGTATCAGCTTCCGCTTCCTATTCGACCCTCACCATCGCGTTATGTATTGAAGATGTTTGGTGGTCCTCTCAGCATTGAGGAGTTCCGAGAGGCGCATAACAACCTCGCCCGAACCGTCGTGTTAAACGTGCCGCCTCTTGTGAGCGTGCAACCGCAAGTGGAGTGGGTAAACACATCCTTCTTAGCTGGTTCTGGCAATGGACTTACCGGTGATGGGCTCGCCGATGATGCGGACACACGTGGAAAGCTTACACGACGTAAATCCGTTGTGGATTCCAAGCGCACGCTGGAAAGCAAAATGAACCTTGTTATTGCTTGATGTGGATGCGGATGCTTAACACACACGCGCATCTTCCAAGACAGACGTGTATGCTATCGCAGGCGCTATCGCAAATATTGCAACCAACATAAGACCGGACGCAACTTGTATGGACTTCCAACCCATATTGCCTTGCGGGGAAAGCATGAGCGCACATACCACGAGCCCACTCATAAACCCCCCAAAGTGGGTCATGTTTGAAACATCATTTTTAGAAAGGATAATGGGCTCTAAAAACATGCCAATTATCATAAACATTTCACCGGCAACAACTCCCCACCAAGAAATCCATGATTGAAAAGGCTTTTTCAAGATTGCGTTTCGCAAGCTATACGCCACCAAAGCCCCTGCAAATCCAAAGTTAATGCCACTTGCTCCGATGTATACGACACACGGACTTTCCGTAACAATTGCAATGAAGCCGCCGCCAAGTGCAGATGCGACAAACACCACAAGTGTGCGTAGGCTTCCTGCCATGCTCTCAAATGTTATTCCAAGAATCATCATAAATATGAAGTTTGTAATCATATGAGTAAATGACACATGAACTAAAGTACATGTGAGCCACCTCCATCCGTTATCGAAATCGTGCGGAAAGTAACGCGCGCCCCAAAGGCGAACATAATCTATAGAAAACGTGACGCTCTTCATTTCCAATAGTCCTTTGGGGCCATTGTTTGCCGCACCTGCCATGAAAGCAAATACGGTCAATATAATTACGGCAATGGTTGGGGCAATGGGTGTAAACAACGCCCGCTTTTGCCGCTTCTTGAGCTTATGCTCATCCCCCGAGTCGCGGATTTCAATAACGTGTGACATTGTATTATTAGACAATCGCCAACCGGAGCGAAGACCGTCAATTATTTGGTTGGAGCCTGGCCCAAAATACCATTTAAAGGAAAAAATTGACTCTTTAAGTGCACCCTAAGTCTTGTACGAGTCATAAATGGAGTGCCCTACTTTCTACCGCATATCGACGATAACTTGCAATGGAGAGGTCGGATGCCCAGTAGAGCTAAATGCTTTCTTTAAGCACATTGATATTGTTGGAAACGGCGGATGGATTTTCGTGGAGATTGGGCTTGGAGTTTTTCGCGGACTGGACCCTAACGTCAAGAGGCGCAATAATCCGAACCGCAAGAACTTTGTGAATCAAGTGACGGTCATTCGTGACTTGGGTGGGGTCTATCGCCCCAACATAAAGCTCTTCAAGAATGGCAATGTCCACATGACGGGAATTAGAAGCTTAAGTGACGGTGAAAAGGTTGTCGGAATGGTGGCGGATGAAGTGCGGCGCATTGCAGCGGCTCAGCTGCTGGCAGGTGATGCGGAAGATACGCCGATTGTGGCAAACATTGATATGGTCAAGGCCGGAAACTTCAAGTGCCGCATGATAAATTGCGATTTTACAGCACCCTTTCGTGTGCGTCGAAAGGATTTACACAACATGCTCATCGTGCCACCGTTCAACAACATCAGCAGCTTTGAGCCAGGGACGTATCCGGGTGTCAAGATACACTACTTCTGGAATCCTTACGCCGGCGGCGGCGCGAAGACTCACGGCAGGTGTGAATGTATGCAACATGGCGCAGAGAACATGTGCATTGGCAAAGGAGAAGGGAAGGAAATTGGTGACTGCAAGAAGGTTACCATTGCTGTGTTTGAGAGTGGAAAGGTTCTGGTAACGGGAGCGACGAACATCGACCAAGTAAATGCGGCATACAAGTTCATATGTGACGTGCTTATGACACATAAGGAACGTCTCCAAAAAAAAGTATATGCGATTCCTGTCGCGGGTATTGTTGCACGAGCAGTAGTGGCTTAATTCCCACACGACATGTTTGCGTATTTCACATCATCATATACGCGGTGAAGGGGCATAGGTTGGAAGTTGTTACCTGCACGTGTGTAGCCGGGTGTGTGGCTGCGCGCAGCTTTTGGCATGTCCACGTATGTACCCATGTAAACATGAGCGTCAGGTTCAATGGCGCTGTTTCCCCACGCGGCGCCTTGTCTGAATGGTTCGCCAACAAAGAGGCCACCGTTAAGCATGCGCTCCGGAACGGGCACGGGGCCTTTCCAATCAACTGGACCAAAATCTAGCATCGTTTTTGCTGCGTTTGCGGCGCGCCTCTAATCATATCATCACTTTATAATATACTGCTTTTGCTCTCTGCCTATCATGCCAAAACGCGATGCATCCGACGCAACGGAGTTTTCCAACGACGAAATAATTAGCATTGTCAATGAGATTCATAATTCGCCCCTGAATCAGAAAGAGCGTGCGCGTATGTACCGACGTAAATACCCGGAGTTCGCAGAACGCTTTACATCTCTTTTTGAAATGGTTTGTGCGCCGTCATTTGATGTGTCGTGCCTGATTTCTATGCTCAGACTTCGCGAACGGATTCATTCGAGTAAAATGGATGTTGATTCTGCGAGCCGCATTATTGGTCAACAACTCTATGATAAATATGTCGCTGACAAAGTTGATGACAGCGCTCCTCCTGCCGCACCATTACAGTAAGCATGCAATACCAGCAAGAATGAAAAAGATTCCTGCAAATTGCTGCTTTGTAAGTTTTTGATGGTACAGAAAATAGGCAAGCACAGCAAGGAGCGCCATTTCTAGACCCGCCATGATTGCGCGGACAAGAGAGAGGCTGGGTGCTTTTTGAATTGCGCTGACCCACAATACATTAGCAACGAAAAACACCAAACCTGCAGCAATGGCAAAAGCATAATTCGAGTTAAACTTAACATCTTTTGGTATTGTTGACACCAATCCGATGAGCCCAAGAAGACCTGCGGATACGGCAATGATGCATGCAATCTGCAAAGGAGAACCATCTACTTTTTTAACAAACAGTTGCCCAACAACTGAAAGAATCGTAGCAGATATAGTAATTGCTACCCAATGCATCTTCATTACTTATATTTGCAAGAGATAGAAACACAGCTATGACGAGAACTACTTCTGGAGGAGGATTCTTTGGAAACAAAACTCCAATAATAAGTAGTGAATATAGACCTCAAGATATCGAGTCCCTGAATGATGCGCAAAGTATTGGTGCAGAAATACAACGGATAGATGCGGCAATAGAAACTAAGAAAACTGAGAAAAAACAACTGAAACGTCCTCGGAATTTAAATCCGTTTAAATCGAACGACGAATCGTTAAATGTATATGATTCAAATATGTTTGCCATATCAAAATCGATAGAAACACTGAATAGCGCAAAAATAGCTTTAAAAGATAAGGCATCAACACAACGATTAACGCGTGGAATCGCTTCTGTGAGTGATAATATTAAGGGAGTTAAAGATGCTATCAGCATGCAGTCCGAAGCTATCATTAACAAACTTCAAAGCATGGAGAAAAACATGGACCAGTGTATAAAACCAGAAAGTTTACAAACTCTATTCCTTCAAATCCAGAACCTACTAGTGCAAGGTGAAATGAAGTTTATGACGACTACGGAAAAACAATTATTGGAACAAGCTCTGTTATCCAAACAATCCACAACACCATCATCCAATGCAACACCAGATGCAACCACCAATGTAGCAGCATTAGCTTCACCATTTGAAGGTGGTGGTTACGTTACTGTACTTGGTCGCAAGCGAAAGGTGGTAGCAAAGGGGCGCGTTGAGTGCGTGATGGTCAAGGGAAAGCTTACGCCTCTGAAGGAAGCCAAAGCTGCTGAACGCAAAAGAAAGGCGTAAATGAAACAAAACAACCACTTTAATTGTGGAGGCAAAAACAAAAGGTGAAATAGCCTACTTCTTGGAAGGCTTGGTTGCGGCACGAGCGTCAGCCAGGCGCATGTAAGAGCCCTTGACCTTCACTAACTTGTGGCGCTTGCAGTCGATGTAAACGCAACGCTCGCGGCCCATGACCTTAACCTTCTCGTCGGTTTTCTTCACCATCAGGCTGCCACCCATCATGCTGCCTTCGGAAGCTTGGGGACCTTGGGGACCTTGGGGACCTTGGGGACCTTGAGCCATTTGAGTGGGAACGCCGGAGTCCATATATGTTTCTAAAACAAGGATACATTTTAACTAATGACTAAAAAAATAATGGACACGACGGGGCTTGAACCCGTGACATTTCGATAATAAGTCGAATGCTCTGACCAACTGAGCTACGCGTCCCGATATCTAAGTATATAAAGTTATCTTTAAATCAGTTTTCGTCAATCCAATAAAAACTTAAAAGTTTAAAGGGCAAACAGAAAGTGTGCGTGTGTGCTAATTGGTGCATGCATATTGTTTTGAAGTTGTTGTGCGGTGTTGACGCTGATTAGTAATTTTTCAAGTGCCCGCACTTGTGCTGGTGTAAACTCTCCGTGTGCGGCAACCATCCGTTGTTTATAATCATTTATGTTGCTTATCACTGCAGCTCGAATTGCTGGAGATGTCACGAATGTGCACAGAAGTCGCTTAAGGGCGCGAATACGCCTCATCTCCTTCAATAAGTTCTGTGCTACATTAGCATGTTCATATACATACAAATCCATCCCATGTATTTCGTTATCCTCTCCGTGCCTCGGTAATGACCATTGAAGTATGGTTCGATATTGCCCACCTATCTCTCTTTGTCTTACATATAGTTTTTGTTCGACATCGAGTATCGGTCGTTCATTGATAGAGAATGTAGCCATCCAGGTGTACTCAAATTCATAAAATTGGCCCTTCCATGGAATGTCTGTTGCTAATGCTTCTGTACGAGGAATACGCATTTGATATTCGGCACGGCGATTGCGGCGCTTGGAAATGCTAATGTTTTGCAATAACTGTTCGAAAAGCTGTTCTTCTTTGTTGTTGAGGTGTTCACGTGTATTCCGATTGATTGCCCGCAAGTTAACGTATGACGATGTCGAGCGGGCGTCCGCAAAAGCTTTGTCTACTATCATGCGCTCAACCTCGTTTGGAAATCGTTGCGCGCCATGCACAGGCGATGGTGGAGCGGGAGACGGTGTGCTTGTGTAGCTTGTTGAACTTGTTGTCGACCGCGATGGCGACCGTGAGCTTTGCATGATTTGCTAAAAGACCTGTATATTTTTGTAAGGCATGCATTTTTTACCAGTCCTATATCGTCATAAAAATAAGAGAATTGTTTCATTACAGACGTAAACTTCACTTTTGGTCGAACGGCAAAATATGCCGTTTTCATTTTTGATTTTACGTGGCCCGGGCTTCAGGAGGCCTTTGTCCATCCCATAAAGAATGCAGTACAAGCAAGGGGCAGTAGAATGGGAAGAAAGACCAGACAAAGTAGGAAAAAAACAAGCTGCTCCATGTCACTCTGCTTGCGCGAAGAGCCCATCTTGTATTTGATTTGATACACTACGCAAGCGAAGTCCGAACATCATTTTTTAATATCTGTGTGAATCTTTGGTTGCCCGGCCCGAGGAGGTTTCTCATCGGGTTTCAGCTTATATTTGAGAGGACGTGGCTTGTGCACAATTCCGACGGCAGAAGTATGCTTTGCTCCTCCCCCCTTGCTTTCATTTGACCACAGACTATCGCGGACTTCTTGCATCATAGCTAATGTGTCGCTCAGCGTCATGTCGCCTATTTGTGCATGGTCAACGAAATATTTAATGTCATCCAATCCTCCTCTTACGGCTGCCTCGCGCATCTTTGTGGCGGACGCACCTGTAATATCGTCCGCATTGTCGTCGCGCTGTCCGACTGATTTCACTTTTATGTTCATTTCATACTTAGTAAACATTTCATTCATTTCATTCACTCTATCGCCGCCAAACATAGCAGTGATGTCAGTGTATCCTGAATCTTCCTTAAAACTCTTTATGGCTGAGAAGATGGACTTTCCTACGTGGTCCGCTCTCAAAAAGCGAACCGATGGGAACATTTTCTGCAAATAGAAAACCCTGCGGTCAATTTTTAAAGGATTCTCATTTGCTTTACAAGACTCGAACGTGCTTTCTGTTCTCTGTCGTTTATGCCCCTTTGAACCAAGCCATGCTTTGTTGCACGATGACGAAACAACGATATAATGGTCAGATTTCGTACGTTTTGCCTCTGCCAAAACTTGCTTTATCAAAAGAGCGTGCCCAACATGTGGTGGCTGAAACCGTCCAAATGTAAACACCAACTTGCTGTTTTTGGAAGAAGATGCAGTTGGCGATGGTGCTGGAGACGAAGATGCTGTTTTGGGAGAAAACTTTCTTTTTAATGACATTTGGAAACCTCTATATTTGTCAGGCAATATATTATGCATGTGACGAAAAATGATGATAGCTTGAAATGCAAAATGATGCATTTTTTCGTTTGTTTGTGTTTTTGTTTTTTACTCGTACTCTTAGTCGCTCAGGCAGGCGTCTAGCACCGTGAAGCACTCGGCGGCGCGAGCATTCATCATGGGCTGCGGGCTCCGCGCAAAGAACTTGATGAGCATGCGCATGTTCTTCATCGTCGTGTGGTGGCACAGGTAGTGGTAGATTGTCTTCGAGTGCACCATACAGTCCGTGTGCGTCGTAATCTGAATGCGGCGCAGCTGAGCCAGGTGGAAGCGAAGGATGGGCGCCAGCGAGGAGTCCACCTCCGTGTTCATCTTGAACCGAGCGTACTGCGGAAAGTACTGCGTCGTTCCACGGTACAGCTCCAGCAGAATGTCACGCATCGTGCAGATGACCGTGTGAACGACATACACTGGCGCAAGCTCCTTTCCGGCGTGGTCAAGAGGCAGGACAATCTCCGGGCAGAACCGGGAGATGTAGTCGTTCACGTGGAAATGCGGCTTGTTCTGCTTGTAAATCCATAGGAAGTTGTGCCACGGGTTGGCATTCCCGTAGTCCATCTGCTCGAGCTCGATGATGTTCTGACGCGACACCTTGACAATGCTGCCATCCTGGCGGCGGGCAACAAAGCCATATGCCTCTGGGTGCGCGCGCACCCACGCGATGGCGGCCGCAGGCGACTCGAACCGCTCCGGGTACTGCACGCCAGCTGCCTTGAGCTGGTCCCTATCGGTTTTCTCATCGCTGTTATCCTCGGTGAGGGTCTCAAGCGTTGCGCGGTTGCGCGTGCCGATGTGAAAGATGCCCATGAACTTATCGTCGCCAAACTCGTCCGCCGTCTTCATGATGTGACCATTCTCGTGGTGAACCATCAGGAATGTGTAGGCGTTATCGACGTCAAGCATGTTCGTAAACATCTCGCGCGTCATCTTGTTGGAACACATCGGTAGAGGAAACGCCTCAAGTGCCTCATCGAACATCTCACCATGCTTCTTGGTGGGGTGCGAGAACCGCGAATCATTCACGTTAGGGCACGTCGAGGTAGAGAAGAACCACTTGCCACGATGGAAGTACACCGACACCACAGTGCCCTCATAGCTCCGCTCGCACATGTCGGGTGTTGGGAGCTCACCCTCAGTGTTCTCCGTTAGCTTGTTCATGCGCTCGTACTGCCCATCGTCCATACGCTCCGGAATGCTGTTGGCAAGAGAAACGACAATCCGGTCATTGTCCACCTCGTTGAGGTCAAGCACGACGCTGCGGCACTCGTCGTAAAGAGACTGGAAAGCCGCGACATCATCGCGCTTGTAAGTGTTGTGCAGCAGCACCATGCCATCATCGCCACGGAAGCTCTTCACTTGCAGAGCGGGCCAGTAGTGGTGCTCCTTAAGGAAGTTCAGAAGACCCGTGTAGGTCTTTGCCTCTGCGGCCTCAAGCATCTCCTTCAGGTTCTTGTGCACGGCGGTAATAGAAGACGACATGATTGGTAGTGGAACGGAACTGGTGACGAGAATAGACTCAGTAGATAGTAAGAATAATAAAATCCTTAAGTCATTTTTTGGGGCCCATCACCAAGCTCGATTGCTGCCTCCTGTGCCCACCTCTTAGCAACTCGTTTGTACTCTCGAATAAGGCAATCGCTTTCCGTGAGAAGCAGCGAACGAAACGTGTGCCCCTCCTTGAAGTTCTTTTGTTGCGACTCGAGCATGGTGACGTCTTGGTTCATTATTGCATTGACGACTTCTTGATTTACGATTTGATAGGTCTCTTCGATAGAAGGTGACCCCAACAGCATGCGGACGAAAGGGGGCGCAAGAAACTTTTTCATTGCCACGTCTCTGAAAAGTACCCTGCATGTCCCCGCATTTTTGGGAGTTACGTAGATGATATTTTTCCGCACGACCTCCATGTCCTTATTGTAGATGGAAACGTCAATAACGGATGGCCAATGAAAGACAATACGAATCGTTGGAATGCTTGCGTCATTGGTATGTTCAAATACACCCGATAGAGTCATCTTGACATTGTCGACTTCAATCTCTTTTGCTTTTATGTGGCCGGCCTTGCTTTCGTTGCCTTGAAAGCCGTTATGAACGAAGTGAATGTGAGCCGGGTCTAATAGGTTCTCAATCTGTAACTCATAAGAGTAACGTGCATCAAGAACGTAATCGGTCACAAAGTGTTCCGAGTGCGAAAAACTCCCCACGCGCTCTGCAATCGATGGAAAGATGGGACCATGCGGCGCTACCCAAACAATGCCCGCACTTTCAACGACTTTCCAAGGCTTTATGTTACAAGCCAATGGCAATTGCACCTGTTGTTTCTCGGATGCTTGTGGAACTTTAACACAAATGCCTTTTTTGTCGAACTGCCATCCATGATACCCACATTGCAAGAGACCATCGTTTCCAATGCGTCCCTTGGATAGTTGCGCACCACGATGGGAACAAACGTCCGGAAAGCAAACAAGTTTGTCACTTGGACCTCGCCAAAGAACAAGATTCTTTTTATGGACGATTATGGGTGTTGGACCACATATCTTTTTAGAAAAATGCACTGGATGTAGCATGGTTGCAGTTTTATTGTGTTACCGCCCTAAATGGCGGTAACTGTTTGAAAAACAAATCGCAAACGGTCCACATTGAATACATAAAATCAAGTTCCAAAAAGAATCTCCATGCAATTTATAAAATTCGCCAAAAGCTAAATGATTGGTCTTTTGCCAACCCACTCAGTGCACAGGGTTTTATCATTTTAAGCTATATTATTAATTCTCAGATTTTGTACTGGAAACAATAAAAAAGTAACGCAAACGACGGGATTCGAACCCGCGCTCCCATAGGGAAATGCCTTAGCAGGGCATCGCTTTAACCACTCAGCCACGTTTGCTTACATGCGTTCAATATTTCTTTTTGGTTCTTTTAGACGCACTTAGAGGGAACATGCTTCCAAAAAGATATGTCGTACAAACGGCTTGACCACTTCAACGGAATTGTCGACCTCTTGGCAGCTACCCATGCACGCTCTGCCACCATTCCGGATGACAGCATCGTTGGCATGAAGGCCAGACTGGTTGAGCTTGCCATCAATCCAGATACCCTAACATTTAACATCATGTCCGATATTTTACGGTCCATGAGGTTGGAAAAATACCTTGAGGATGTTCCATATCTCATGCAGAAACTTGGTGACTATAAACCACCTGTTTTCTCGCAAGAGCTGAGGGAAAGATTGCAGAATATGTTTCAAGCAATCTCTTTACCACCTTTCCGAAATATGAATTACAATTACATTCTCGTGAAGCTTCTGCAAATCCTCGATGAAACAAATCTTATGCAGTATGTTCCTCACCAAAAAAGGGCAGCACATGACGAAATGTGGTGCGACATCTGTGCAACAAACAATTGGCCGTTTTATTGTACGGCTTAGTTGCAATTGACCCTATTGTAAACTCTTTACTGCTTTTTAGTAGCAGTGCCCTTCAGTGGTGACACCGGCGCGCCGCGCAGCTCCTCCCAGACGGCCAGAAAGTCGGCGTCGCGTGCTGTATATCCTAGCAAGAAACCGCCCATAAATGTTATAACAAATGTTCGAATCGGGTGATAAAGCAAAAACATGTTGCAATTTCATACATATAATGTTATAACTCTTATGTAGTGAAATGACGGATAAAATGAAGCGGATGGTGCTTTTCTTGATAGGATGCATGGGTACCCGCTTCATGTTGGTATGGCTAGCATATGCTTACCCCCTATACTTGCCGTACATGGGGGCGCTTGCTGTTATACCAGCGATTGGATTCCTCACCATTTACTTTGGTGGACTGCGAAAAACAGGTGCTGAAGTGTTCGGTGAGCGTATTTGGTGGAATGACCTGAGACCCGTGCATGGATTTTTATACGCGTTATTCGCGATTTTGGCATTGCAACGCAACCGCCTCGCTTGGATTGTGCTTCTTGTAGATGTTTTGATTGGCCTCACGGCATTTATCATGTATCATTGGTAAACTGCCTGAAGGTTATGTTAATACGCCGACCAACATCTTCGCCTTTTTTCCCAGTTATTTTTGGAACTTCATGAGTGTATTGATTTTGTATCATTCCACCCATGACAACAACAGTACCGTGTGGCATTGAAATATCTTGCACGACTTGCTTTGATTTTTTCTCGCGAATGCGAAAGATGCGCTCTGCGCCAAGGCTCAAAGAAAGGACTGGACTGTCATTAACAAGTTGTGTTTCGTCATCTGAGTGTGGTCCAATGTAATGATGTCCATTTGCATACCAATTTATCAAGATTTGATTAAACTCACCGTACCCAGCTGAGTTTGCCCAATCCCAATAAGGCTTTATGGAATCCGGAACAGGCAACGCCGCATGCGCCATGCCTGTAAAGAAATAGGGCTTATTGTAACTTTGTTGCCATCGTGGAGTATTGACAACCCTTCCTGCCATGACCACTTGATTGTATTTTTCCGGATGTAGATTCCAAAGCTCTTCAAAATCTACATCCGTCAACACGGTTGGCAACTGAGCCTTATCTATCCAACTGTAAGTTGAAAGATTGATGCGCTCCATGATATTGCTATACGAAGTGACAACCTAAATCATTTTTTGCGTGTCTTGCTTCCTCCGGCCGACCCCGAAGAGCTCCGGGAAGAGACCTTGGTACGCTTCGCTGCAGGCGTATCAGTAGACTTTGGTGATTTTTGGTGGATCGGCGGTGGCTGCATGGAAAGCGGGGAAAGAACGCCAGCCGCCACATCATAGTCGATGACCTTCATTTTGTTGCAATAATGAACTTGTCTATACTTGCGTATGACACCTGCCTTCTTAAAAGACTCGGCGTCCTTCGCAAACAAAATAGGCTTCAGCTTCTCCGTGTTGTAAATGACGCTTCCCCACCGGTCGTTATCAAGTCTTTGATTATAGACGCCGTCGTATCCGTAGTGCCAAAGCACAAGTGTGATGGGCATGATTGCGCCGCCACTACCTGACCAATAGGATTCGTATGTGACGTGCAGCGCATAGCAACACGCATTTATGAGCGGCTTTGGTTCACCAAAATACGTCTCTCGAAAGTTTCGGCTCAATCCTTCTACTACACTGCGAACGTCCTTCGGCAAGTCATCACTGCCATCCAACATGATATTATACAAGCTCATTGAGAAATCGTCAAGGCTTTCTAAATAGTGTTTTTTGTTATCGTCGTCGGCATCAATAACGAACGGTTTCTCCCACGGTCTCTTTATGGCGTGCACAATGTCGAGTTTGTCCCATCGAATAGCGGTGTTTGTGGAGTTCAAGTAGACATAAAGGCCGGTGCCCAAAAAACCGGACCCTTTGCCCCTATGTGGAACGGCAAAATCGTAATTGCCGTCAAGTGGACCGCAATGGTATGCATAGTAAGGGCCATCGGGAGCTACAGCTTTACGTAGGGTTGGCGTTGGGCTTCGTTCCTGTTCAGACGAACCGCTGCCACTTGAGCGTCCCATGAATGGAACGATGCTACAAGGTGCGCGCGTATTTTTGAGAAGCTGTGCCATGTTTGGGCATTCGAATGCAAAAATAAGACACATAGTTCAAGTTTCAATTCTTGGAAAATATGCATAGATGTTTTGAGAGGATGATTTTGCCATATCTATAGGTAAGCGGAAAGGCACTTCAACGTCGTGTGCAGAATAGACTTCTCCATCGTGCTATGTGTATTTATATTAGGTTACTTATTACTTATATCCTTTTTTTGAAATGCAAAATGATATGCATATTGTTTTTGTATTTTTGTTAAGCACGCTCAACCTCGACCTCGATTCTGACGAGCATCACATCACTGTTCTCGTGAATCAGGTCATCCGTAATCTTCTGCATGGCGAGCAGCATCTCGCTGTAGTCCTCGGCGTCATCGAGAGTGTACTCAATTCGCTTGTGCGTCATCTTCTTCATGGCGCCAATGAAGACCGTCTTCTCCATAATGTGAAACACGAACTTCAGCGACTTGAGCTGGTCATCCTCAATGTTCTCGCGCCTCAGGTAATCCACTACCAAGGCCCCAGACTTCACCTGGCTGAAGGTGTGAAGAGAAGTAACGTAGTAACGAGTAGTAACGTTCCGCATCGTTAGCTGGCTTTGTCTTGTAGGTTGGCTGGCTGGTAGCTGGTAGCTGGTGGTTGGTATTGTGGATTCTCATGTTGAGCGTCAATTTTTAAGTAATCACACCGGTTTGGTTGCTCGGCCCTCATTTCGCCTTCATGTTTAGAATTGCCTTGACCTTTGTCAAGATGATGGGTTTTAGACGCGCTTCTTCCATTGCATTTAGTTTTCTAGTTTCAAATAAATCTCTTTCAGGGAACATTGACGCTGGTCTTATGGGTTGTTGAAATTTCACATCCAAATCACCCTTTGTTAGCGCAATTGCGTTTCCAAATATGTAGAACTTCATCCATTGAACACCCAGCATCAGGTCAGGCAAGAATGCCATCATATGTTCATGATCATCTGAGTTGAGTCTGTCGTATTGAAATGCCACAGAAAATACCAGATTGGGCTTCCCTTCTTGCTTGTAGTTGCTTGCTGTTTTGAGTGTTAAAGCAAGGACAGCTCCATTCTTAGTGGGATGGTCAATATAGCTACCGAGGGAAATCGTGTCGTATGTTGCTGGTTGGTCACTCTGTATATTTGCTACCGTGCGTACATGGCCTCTGCTCATTTCAACCTTGAGAAGCCGAAGCTCATTATTCTTTTGCCGCACAAGAAGTTTCTCAAAAGTTGTTTTGAGCTCTGTCTTCGACGCTCCAGTTTTTGTTATTTGGTTTGCACCCCTAAAATTAACGTGATTTTCGAGACGATAATGAATAGTCACCGTGGAGGGAACAATGCCCTCAATTGCTGCAGTCTTGTCGAACACCATCGCCGTCTTTTGTTTTTCGCTGAAAGGAATGTTTCCAAACTCGGTTTTCATTCTTGAATGCAAGGTTTTGTTAATCAAATCATGAACGTCTCTTGGTATAAGCGATGCGTTCGAAGGGGCTGAGATTTGCGATTGTGACAAGCGTTCCACTAATTCGGGTTTGAGGCCCTTGGAGGATAATCCCAAATTAGCAAGTGCCTCTCGTAGCTCGTCAACCTTTTTGCGACTTATTTCTGATTTTGATAAAGATGCCATATGTTGCTAGTTATAAGTAAGTTAATTTAAAGAGAAAAATGAAAGTGAGAGTAGATATGTTTGGTAGACAATTTGGCTTGCGAGTTTGTGGGTCAGCACCAGTGCGTCATAATATTCAAGTCATTGTACGTTGTAACTCTCGCAAGTCGCTCGTGGAACGCTTGCGTGAAAATGATGAAGCATATAGGCTGGAACTTTTACGTCAAAAACAAGAGGCATTTAAAACCACATTTCCTGAAATTGCTAAACTGTGTGAAAACGAAAGAGTCCGTGATGCTCTTCTGGATTGTGAGGACATTACTTGGCCCCGTGGTAATTCATTTAGGGATGGTGCCCGGGAGCCTTTGCCAACAACAAAGGCTTATTTGCGTCGTTGCGTAAAAGACATTCTTGAAAAAGAAGGGGATTTAGTGACGGACGATGTGGCTGCATTTCTTGAGGCTTATCTCTTAGAGAAAAAAGCATTTTGACGCAGTGCAAGAACGTACAAAATGGTAAGTACGGAAAGCCATGTCACACCCCAGCACATGTCGCGGATGAAAATATTTGCATTCCATTCGCTAAACATGACATAGAGTGTGGCATTGAACACACCATACACGGCAAGCGCAAACACGACCGCTATGCGTAATGCCTCTACAATTGTAGATGTGCTTGACAAACGCTCGGCCACAAGAACCCACCACGAAATGGCCATGCATGCGTACGCTAGTCCAGCGATTAGCATACGCATATCTTTTTTAGGAAAGCCATGACCTTGTATGGCTTTTATTCGGCTTTCATAAGGCGTCCGTGATGCTACAATGTACGCAATATCCACTAACAAGTACAATGCAACAAAGGCAATCCGAAGCCAAACAATCTTCATCTAACTTATCGACACATTATTGGCTTGCAATTGGGAAAATGCTGTAATGAAGAAACAGATTATCACTTGATGCAACAGTGTCATTAGCTTTTAGTTTGAAAATGATGTTTTGAGATGTGATTGATGACACTGCAACGAGAACCATTGGCCCATCTGATGCGATGCTTGCGGTAACTACAACATTTGCACTTCCTGCGATATTTGTTACAGTTGCAATGTGTGTGGCTTCGCCATCTACCCAACTTACACTAGCCTTGCCTGCGAAAAATGCAGCACTTATCTTGCTATCGACAGCTGTTCCTGTGATGAAGCTGCTTGTGGCGGCTGTAATCTTGTTGTCTACGACGTTGGAAGATGTGTAATCTGTCAGAGCGCTGAGCGTGATGAAGCTGCTTGTGGCGGCTGTAATCTTGTTGTCCACAACGTTGGAAGATGTGTAATCTGTCAGAGCGCTTGCGGTGATAAAGCTGCTTGTCGCGGCTGTAATTTTGTTATCTACCACATTGGAAGTTGTATAGTCTGTCAGAGCGCTGAGAGTGATGAAGCTGCTCGTGGCGGCTGTAATCTTGCTGTCCACGACGTTGGAAGTTGTATAGTCTGTCAGTGCACTGCCAATCTTGCTGTCCACGACGTTGGAAGTTGTATAGTCTGTCAGTGCACTGCTAATTTTGCTGTCAACGACATTGGAAGTAGTGTATGTCGTCAGAGCGGTGCTAATTTTGCTGTCAACGACATTGGAAGTAGTGTATGTCGTCAGAGCGGTGCTAATTTTGCTGTCCACAACATTGGAAGTAGTGTATGTCGTGAGCGCACTTGTGATTTTGCTGTCAACGACATTTGAAGTAGTGTATGTCGTCAGAGCACTGCTTATCTTGCTGTCAACGACATTTGAAGTAGTGTATGTCGTGAGCGCGCTTGTGACCTTGGCATCAATCGCTGATTCTCCAATAAATGTACTTGTTGCTGTGCTAATCCTCTCATCTACGACATTTGATGTCAAGTAATCTGTGAGGGCACTGCTAATTTTACTGTTTACGATTGAAGATGTATCGTAATCCAGAAATTGGGCTGACACATTAGAAACCCCTCCTATTACAGAGTCCAATTCGTCTTTAGAAGCGAGTGTTACAGTTACCAGTTTAAGGAGGTCCACATCCGTTGATATTCTGCTCACGTTCGAGCGAATTGCATTGCCACCCACAAGCGGCTCGTATGTTGATATCAAAAACTCTTGAAGGTTACCTACCTTATTATCAACCTCAATATCCGTAGAAAAAACGTTATCAATAACAGATTGAGCATGCGCATTCATAGAGAACTCTCTCGTGCCTTGCTCTTGAACTTGCTGATACAATCTCCTAATAACACGAAGAGGAACGGTCATCAGGCCTAGTCTATATTATAAACACAAAAATAGAAAAATAAAGAAAAGTTGAACTGAAGTTACGTCTCATTTTTGCGGAAGACGGCCCATCGATTAAGACCACTGAACCGCCGTTGGACGTGTTCACGCGACAGCTTGTCCAACACGTGTCGGAGCTCCCCACGGTTGCGATGCTCGCGCTCGAATGTGCGACTGAAGAGCTCACTAGAATGTAGAGAAAGACCAACGCTCGCTGCACGCTCCACGAGCACACTATACGGAACTAGGTATTCTTTGATGGATTGGCGCGTCGTTTCAAGATAGACATGAATGTCTTTTGCAAAGGCATCTCCCGTCTGAGGGTTAAATGTAGTGTAGCCCTTGTGAATAGCCCACACCGTATTTCCTGCAACTCGTCCCGTTACCACAGGGCCTTCAGCGCGAAGCAAATCATTCACAGTCTCTCCATCCATGCACGATGTAACGAAGTAGCCTCCTTCGCGTAGATGGTCCGCAACGTTATGCAAGAACGTGTCAAGAATGTCACTGCTCTCGAAGAAGTAGTGAATCGCGAATTGACACGACACAACATCGAACTCGGGAATAGGCTTTTTGCCCTTGTTGAATGCGGCGGCCACAGGTGCAACGTAACTAGTGACATTCGTTTTTGTAAGAGAACGCCATAGTTCTTCACTTTCAGGAGAGTCTATAAAGGCCTCTCCGGTTGTAAATGACTTTCCACAATCGCCAATTAAGAATGCCATCGAAGGAGGCGGGTGAGTGTCGCCTCGTGCGGTCGAGTCAGCTGCGCTACGAATAGCGCGTGCGTAAGCGCCATTCATGGAATCCGTAATGTTGTTACGATTCATATCAATGCCCACGACGACTGAGTACCCGGCATCCGCCCAACGCGACATGTCCCCTGCTTGGCCACACGCCAGTTCGAGGAGCTTACGCCTGTAGCTAACAGTGGGTTCCTCGAACAACTGCTTTTTAATAACCAAGTTATGGAAGTTCTGCATGTTGACCGACAACAGGTGGTACCGAGCAATGTCCCTCGCGTAGTATCTTTCTTCGATGCCCGATTGCTTCGCTTCAATGTCCGACATCGTAATGCGCTCCTCTCCTGTAATCATGGCAGGTGTAACGGGCTCATGAATCGTCATCCAAATGTTACGTGCCGTCGACATGTCATTTGCGGCACGCGAAATGTTGCGAGTCTGGCGGTAAAGCCTTGTCTTGTCCTCACGCACGCGCATGGGCCGCCACTCCTTGGATTCGACATCATATTGGCACTCCACAATGGTATCGTCTGTGACCACGTCACCTTCAAGTGCGCGGCAATGACCATCTGCGCCTTGCTCCAGCCACATATGACTTGCATTTTCTAGCAAATAGGTGTGTGGCTCGAACGGTGCTGGCTCATAACGCTCGCGCATTGCCAATACGTGTGAACGCTCCTCAGGGTCGTGTAGGTATCGCATGCCATCGTCAACCGTGATGGGTGTGTTTTTCACCATGTTATAGCCGCACATGAGCTCAAAGCCTTTACGGCCTGGTCGCTGTTCCGACCTCTCACGAACAAGGAAATCAATGGAGTTCATGTGGGCTGGCTTCCATTTGAAAACGCGGTCCCATCGTGACATTTCGGGAGTTACCGACACGGGGCGCTTGTTCGCATACACACCCCATACGTAAAGGCTTGCAGGCGTGAAGATAAGGCCATCATTTGCATAAGGCAATTTTTGGGCATCTAGCAACGTCGCCTTGGCGGCTTCGAAAATGGATGCACCACTTGCTCGTCTATGCTTTTTGACCGTTAGAGCAACATTGGCCATTGACATGTTCCAGAATCCGATGTCTTCAAACATTTCCTTAATGATGTCGTAACGCCCTTTGCCATTATCAGGGTCAGCTTGAGCTTCGGCCTCACGAAGTTGCTCGTGTGGCCGCAGTTGCCGTTGAGGTGGCGGAGGCCTTGCGCCACCTCGTGGCTTGGGCTCCTCAGCAAAGAGGGGGCGATTAATAAGGCTTTGACCGTTGCGGAAATATACATCAAAGGCTGCAAACATGCTTTTTTGCCCCGGAAAACGCATGGCTGCAGCGTCAATGTATTCGCCATCGACCACGCTTCCATGTAGCCGGCTTGATTTCGCAACGATGCCCGTGCTTCGAACCTCGAGAGCATTGTTGATGAGAAAGCACGCGCCGTCCGTATGCACGTAAAAGAGCATGCGTTCGCCATCAGCCTTATCGGTCACGCAATAATCGCCCTGAATTGTGACTGCCCCATAACGTGTTTCCGGGTCGATGAGGTGCACTTGCTCGAGAGTGACGGGCTTCGGCGCAAGAAAGAATGGGCGCTCATCCTTGGGCTCGCCTTGACGAGGGCGCCGGCGCGCCGCGGCAACAAGTTTGCCAAAGGCCGTAAGCACGTCGCTATGTTCTACTTGAAGCATGGGTACCGGCTCATTTCTGGCGATGGCGGCGACCCTCATGCCATGGCGATGAAATGTGCGCGCGTAATGCCCGTTTTCTTGTTTTTGTTTTTGGCCTGCTTGTTTGCGCGACCAGCGCGCGCGTACGTGGTGTGCCACATTTGGGTTCACCGCCGTATCCTCGAGAGCTTGTTTTAGATTGTTTGCATCGCTGTCCATCATACGTTCGAGGATAACTTGATAGAGGATGCCTGTGTCCACATGTTTATGTTCAAATATCTTCTTAAGCCGATGCATTTTTGGCACGGAGGACCACCATGTTCGTGGTACATCTGCAGCATTTTCTTCGAGCTCCATAAAGACATCAGACTTCATGGAAATGCAATACACATTGGGCAACATGCGTGTCTCTTTCAAGAGGCTCAGCATCCACCTGGCCTTTACCAACCAAGGATTGCCCGTTTCGCAATACACCCGTATGTTCTCGATGCCATCAATTTGAACGCACCAACCATGATAGTCGCCGTCACCAATGATAATCTCCAGGCGCTCTTGCAATACGGACGACGTCACATCTGGCAATGATGTCATGATGCTCTCCACCGTTTCAAATGAAGCAAGTGTAGAATGTTGAACAATATCGAACTGCCATATGGTGTCCTCATACGCTAGCCATTGCTCCTCGAGCGCTTGCATTATTACACCAGTGTCAACCATGTGATAGTGTAGTATTACAATACAAAAACAATCCTTTTTTGTGCCTTAAATACGCGACTCCTCGAGCCATTTGTGCCGGCCCCCATAAAGTGCAATGGTTCCCGGCGCGAGTTCGCGTTGCGTACTCATCGCCTCCTCCGGAAGAACGACGGCTTTTGTGCCCAACATGTGTGTCATGACCTCGCTCAGGGCCGCCCAATGTTGCGGCGTGGCTCGGTCAAGGTAAGGCCGCGGCCTTTCGAAGAAATAACCTGCATCGTAACACTTCTTACGGCCAAGCGCTGCAACATTAATGGGGTCGTTGAGAAATGCGAGCATCTTAATCCTTGTGTAGTCCGCTAGGTCATCGCGACGCTCGTGTGGATATGACGCGCTCAACGGGTCGGCCCTGCCCATCAGATAATGGGATAATGACCGATGTGAACGACCTGGACGCGCATTTTGGGTAATGGTTGTGCTGCTCGCGACATGCACTTGAGCTCCGCTTGCGCCTATGAACTCTCGCTTGAAAAGCTCACCGTAATCCGGTGTTTGGGAATGCGAACTCACTTCAAGTTCTAGAGTCCGATGCGCGTCTGTCATCGGCAAAGCTCGTAGTATTTCTTGAAAGCCCATAGTGTGTTTTGTGTTCTTCTAACTATATTGACAAGTCTCTAAGCCATATCCCTCTCAATTTTTGCGCGCTGCTTAAGGAAAAGTTGAATTGAGTTTGCAGTAAAATGCTATTTGTTTTGTACAGCGGAATTGGTGCCAAGGAGAGCACACAACACACAACCGATGAGTTTCTACGCATCATGAAGCGTAATTTCGTTGATAACGAAATATATGGCATACTAAACGGCGAGTCGCATGACCCTGAAAAATTACGGAATTTTAATCTGAGAGACTGGCTGGAGTGGTCGGGTGCAGTGCTTATGCAAACGAAATTAGAAAAGGAACAAGATGATGCGCGCGACGGGTATTGAACCCGCGACCTTTTGCTTACAAGGCAAACGCTCTACCACTGAGCTACACGCGCCTATTATGGTTGTGTTTAATTACCTTTAAGTACTGATAAGGTCGTCGGAAAACATATGGTGGGTAAAGTATAGAAATGGCGCCTCGCATTCAATACGTCATTAAGCGCGGGATTACGGATGGCATTGATTACAATAACGATGGCACCATCAATGAGCATGATGACATTGTGGTCAAGTACGTAAATGGCAAAGAGGTGGGTAGACGCCTATTGAACCCAAAAACAGAAAAGCAATTGGCGCGTGTGATTATGAAGAATCCCAAAACACAAAAAGAACCTACCCAACGCGTCGTGTACAAACGCATGCCCTCGCAACAAGCAGCGGCACCATCGCCTGTTATCATCAAAGATGAGTCGACATTTGGACACTACGTCAAAGCTGGCGCGGGACTTCAGCTCGGAAGTACTGCTGTTGACGGCGCGCTCGGGGTGTTGGGTGACATGTTTTCGTCGTAGCCGAAGTGATGTTAACCGTGTGCGGTAACAAATATTTTCATTCTTTTTCTAAGGGTCCCAATAAACAGTTGGTACGACAGTTGATTTCGATTTCTGATTTCCGATTTCCGATTTCAATTTTTGGAAACCTACGGAAGTTCCAGGGCCTATAATTTTGGAATGTAAATTCCCCCCTTTTTTTATTTTACTCACTTACTCGTGAGTAAATAATCATTTTTGCCACGATTGACGTAATATAAGCACGTACTGTTTTACCTGATAATCAGGTGAATGCTAACTTAAACAGGCCACTAATATACATCATTTAGACTATAAGATGCTGGCATACATCTACCTTCTTCAAGACGGAAATGATATAGGTACAAATGTATATAAAATTGGAAGGACTGTGCAAAAAGGAGGCGACAGTAGGAAGTTGGGTAGGTTACAAGGATATGCTCAAGGTACCGTAGTGTATAATACATGGAGGGTAGAAAATGTCTATTTGTTAAATGCAATTGAGACAAGTATCAAGAACGAGTTTAACCAAAACTACCGTCTTGTGAGAGGTTTGGAGTGGTTCGAAGGAAATGTGAAGAGCATGAAGAAAAGTATTGACACCATCACAGAAAATATAGACAAAAAAGTTGAAGTAAAAGAGAGTAAAGACTACTTGGGGACCCCACCCAAGAGCGCTTTAACCGTGAATGTAGAGAAGCTACTAAGCATCATCTCGCCAAACTGCTCTTATGAGAGATGGCTCAATGTCCTCTGTGCAATTGCCAACACCCTAGGCAAGCATACAGGCGTCGCATATGAGGTCGCAGATGCGTGGAGTGCACAAGGTGTGGATTATACGCCTCAAAGCTTTGGCAAGTCATGGTCCGCTATCAGGGACAATGGGACATTGAGTATTGCTGCACTTCATTTCTATGCAAAGGAGGAAAACGGTGCCCGCTACAGCGAGCTTTTTCCAAATGGGATTCACACGGATATAAAATGCCCTACGTGCTATAAGGTTTTTACACGTGAGAGTGGACTGGTTGAACACAAAGATAAATGCACTGGAAGGTCGCACCCATTTGAGTGTACATTATGCAATAACATTTATAGCTCACGTAGTGCCCTTTCACGTCACAAAAGTAAACAGGTATGCTCAAGAGAGACAAAACGTGAGATAGTCGCAGTTTGTCAATTATATGAGGCACAGTCAGGTTGTACAAAGAATACAAACGTTAAGAACACTCAACACATAAATAGTCATAACCAACAGAATAATTCAAATAACGTAACAATCAACATAAACGGCCTCGGCAAAGAAGACACATCGTATCTTACAGAAACGTTCATGATAGAGTGCATAAAAAACAAACTTAAAGGCGTGATGGACTACCTGGAATCCAAGCACTTTCATATGGGACACCCTGAAAATCATAACCTTAAGAAACTTACAAAGAAGGACTCGTTCATGGAGTGCTTTGATGGGAAGAAGTGGAATACACAGTACTGTGATGATATACTCCGTGACGTCTTCAACAACATGCAAGCAGCTTTCGGTGACTTTGTCGAAACTACCATGAAAGACGGTAATTTGAAAAAAGTATGGCTCGATAATTTTATGAGTACTGTGGGATCGCCGTTGGAGTGGGACTTCACATGCGATGACTATGACTATAATGACCGGATGACAGACGACCAACGAAGCCGCCTCAAAGAACGCGTATTCTCACTTGCAATAGAGCACATCTACAAAAACTCGAAGCGCCCAAAGACTGCTACAAACCCGTCCCAATGATGCCCCCTGTGGGGCTCGAACCCACGACCTCCAGTTTAGAAGACTGGCGCTCTATCCAACTGAGCTAAGGGGGCCTAAAATAATCTGTTCTTTTTCTTTTAAGTAGTGATATGCCTCGCCAACAAAAACGTGCTGGTGGTGAAGGCAATGGAAGCGATGTTATTTCATCGGCATTTGCTGCAACAGCACTTGTTAAGCAAGCACAAAGCTCGCGCGCATCTCCATCCAAAGTGAGCGGTGAAAAGCTCAAGTCTTACCTCATGAACGAACCGGGGGATTACACCGATTTTGCTGCAAGATTGATGAAAAATGACCCAGCATATCGTCAAGAAATGTGCGGCTTTATCGAAAAAAAGAATCTTTTAAAAAATCCAATGGTGCCTTACTCGTCATGGGATGCCGTCAACAAAGACATGAAGACCTGTTCGTTTGATTTCAAAAAACTTTACTGTGAAAAAGAGCCCGTCTTGATTGATTCGTGTGCTCTTCCAACCGTCGGTATAGTTTCTACACCGATGCCCATAGCCGCGCCCGCACCCGCGAGTGCTGAAATGAACAACTCTTCTTCAGACGATGTGGCTGCTGATGATTTATTGCAAGAGATTTCAAGCCTTATGGCCAATCCCCAATTGGTCATAAATGTTAAAAACGCTAATCAAACTCCTCTCAAGAAAGTGTTCAAGTTTACATTCAACCCAAACAATGTTGCAAGATCTGGAGAGCAATTACGCCCATATACTGATAATATTGGAAAAACATTCGAAAGTCTAAAAAACACATACATGCTTCGGTATGTGAATCGTTCTGAAGATGTTCTTGTTGGCATGACATTTGAAACTAATGCTCAAGCATGTGGAAATTTTGCTGGAAATCAAACGAGAGAATGCACACGTGTTATATGTTACCTTATCAAAGGTAAACCATGGCTGACAAAAACATGTGGATTAACAGAAAACACATTCCCTGGTTATACCGCTGATGGAAACAATCTGATAGCAAGCATTAACATCCCCACATCATTCTTGAACGAGTTAATTCTATATAATAAAGATATTGTCATTGGACTCAGCGAAAGTGGGCAAATCTCCATGCTTATGTTCGGAAATAGTGACATCACAGGAGGGAAAAGAAAATCTTCGAAACCAAAATCCAAGAAAGTGTCGGTGCCAAAGGAAAAGGTCAAGTACAATGGCAAATGTTACACTGTACGCATTGGAGCGAAAGGAGGTCGTTATATCGTTGTGGGCGAGAAGAAAAAATACTTAAAACACTAAGTTGCCCGAACCAAGAGGGGTGCCTCTTTTACGAGGTCACCTTGCTCGAAACGGCTGCTTGCATTCAGCGGCTTTGCGAACTTCTTTTTCAGCAAGTTGAACTTCAACGTCGTCATGCCTCCCACTATGGCTGGGATTTGTTGCACAACAACCGGCGCATTTTCACCTGCAGCTGCAGCATCCGCTTCATTCTTTGCAGCCTTCATTGCAACCTCTGCGGCTGCCGCAAAATTGTCCGTCAATATCGTCCGAAGGCGCTCGTATTTCTCAAGCTCAATCCTATTTTTGTTACAAAATGCCATGAACTGCTCGATTTCACGAAGCACGCTGTCGTCAACCCACCGTAGGTTAATAAAAATCCCGTTGTTGTTGCGCGAGTACTCGCACTTTGTGTTATGCAAAATCTTGAAAAGCTCATCCATTTCTGTCGCACTCAACCCTGCAACAGCCGAAAGAATGGTTTGGCAGCGCTCCATGCGAGTTGCCATGGTGTTATATACTTCTTTTCACTAAAGGCCTTATATGGCTGATGACTTACTCCCACTCCTTGTTGTCCTCGTCCTCTTCTTCCTCTTCATCCTCCGCCTCTTCATCCTCGTCAATCTCCGCTTCTAAATCCTCGTCCACAACCTCATCACCATCCACGGTAACCTTTGCGCCGCCTGCCTTAACCGCACTCTCGCGCAGAAGAAGGGCAAATCGCTTCGCATCTGCAATTTCATTTGCCTTTGCCTTTGCAGGTTTCGTCTCGTCCTCATCGTCATCGCCCTCTCCATCGGGGTCGTCTCCATCCACGTCCACGTCGTCTGCATCAACGTCGTCGTCAAACTCGGTTTCCGTCTCACCGCCTGTATCCGCAATCACATCATTCGTCTCATTGGCAGGCACTCCGCGCCGCTCTTTCACAATACGCCCAATGATTGATATTTTGGTGTCATTAAGTTGATAGCGCTTGCCAAGGACTTCCACAAAGACCTCTTCTCCAACGGAAATCGTGTCGAGGTCTACCTCGCTGGCAATGCCTGCGCTCCGACGCGGAACAATGATGTCCAGAAGTGGCAAATCCGCAAGGCCGCGTGCAACAACTGAGCTCTCGGCTAGAATGCCTAGGTTGTTCTTTGCCTGCACTTTTGCAGTCACGACCATGCCTTGTGTGGGATTGCAAACCTCTCCCACCATGAGCACCTCGAACCGCGTATGCCCATTGAAGTGCGGCTTCATGAACGACCCCAGAGACCGATGTAGAATCTGAAGTGTGTCCGGCTTGATGTAGCCAAAGCGCGAACACACGCCCTCGTAACGTTTCTTCAGCTTTGTCATGAGCGTCTTTTCAATATTGATATCGAGCTCTTGGGGCACGAGTTGCACATGTGCCTTGAAGCGAATAGGAAAAAACATCGCAACTACACTATTGATATTGCCGTTGTCCTTAAGCTGCTCTTTGCATATATCCTTTTTTAGGGCCGAGCATGCTATTTGTAAAAGGGGGGATACATCATTTGACCTTTCTTATGCAATTCAGGACCAATCACGGCACACAACGTCTTCCTAAAGTCATATTGCTTGTCAGTGGCGTGCTTGAAGAATGTTGGGTTCAATGTTGTTATTAAGGCTTTAAGTTCGTCCCGGCCTTTTGTCTCGCAAAATGCGCCGCGTTGGTTGCCCGGAAGCGAATTGGGCATTAACAATTGGAATGCGAGTTGAACATTGTCGCCAGCGGTCAAACGGTCCCGCTTCAAACCGAAAAAGCCAATCGTGTCTTGAAGTTCTGATGCCTTTTCCGGGACATCGCGGAATGTGCGACTCTTTTTGTATTTTTCTGTTTGGGCATTGGAAGCTTTATCAAGACGGCCTTCTTGCCATTGAAACACCTCAAATGTCGCCCTCGGTGTAAATACATTAACGAACCCAACAATATCGCGACCTTTGCCTTTCACCCACACACCCTCAGTATCAAAAAGTTTAACAGCGCGTGCCGTATCAGCTGTGACACCATGTGCAAGAACCGAAGTGGCCAAATTAAAGAATTGTTCACGCACAAGCATGCTGTAAAGTGTAAACTTTGCCACATTGTCATCGCTTGGAAGCATCGAAAGCAGTTGTTCATACCCTGCGGAAGATGGTCCCGGTTGGGGTACCTGTTGCTGTTGGCTTGTTGATGCTACTGCTTCTGCTTCTGCTTCCACCGGGATGGCAATGAGTCGTCCGTTCATTCGCTTGTTCAATGCTTGAACGACGACAACGTTCCCATGAATGCGTGCTTCGGGAATGCGCAAAACCGCGGCCTTTGCAAGGGCATGTGGCAATTTAGTATATGCAATGAGGTCGGGCAATGACACACGTGTACCACTCGGAAAGCTTCCAAGATATGCCTTGCAACGCGATACAGCGGTGGGCATGATTGGCTCCATGTGAATCAACGACGAGACAGGTATGTCTTTTTGCAAGTCAACAGAGCTCTTGCATTTTGGCTTCAAATCACTTCTATCACCAAACTTCCATTCCACAATGGCACCTTGTGACGTGCGCAGGTTGACACCAAATCCAAAGGTCGATGGGGGTACGTAGTTTACATTCACATTTAAGGCACAATCGACCGCATTATCTCGTAAAGCCTTTTCAACCAGGTCAATTTGACCAAGCTTCCTGGCCGCAATCCCATAAGCATGCTCGTCTGCGGTAGGGGATGTGGCATGTTCTGGTGATGCCACGGCACAATGCAAGAATACAGTCACATTGCGGTCTTCGAGGGGCAATGCCTCGTGGCTGCATGTACGTACGGCTCTGCCAATGACTTGCTCAAGTTGATTGAAATGATACCACGGCTCCATGATGTGTACTTCCCGAATATTCTTCAAAGACAATCCCTCACTTGCAACCTGGGTTAGTAAGATGACTTTAATTTTTTGCCCTGACTTATTGTTTGAATGATTCAGAGCTTCCAACACTTCTGTAAAGGATTTACGGCCCATAACCTCCGCGGTTCCCGACAAAATCGCGTAACTTCCAGCGGGTACAGCTTTTGACCGAGTTGCAAGCATGTTGTTTTCGCCATACCGTGAGAACCCAACATGTTCAAGGGCGATTGCGAGGGGAACCACACCCGCCCACACAAACTCGCTGTATACCATGACAACGCCACGCGCCTTTTGAATGAACTCTACGATGCGATTTAACTTAGCACCACATTCATGAAGACGTGGCCCTGGCTCAAGACAACCAATTGCGCTTACATACTCTACGGACAAACTTGTGTTTCCAGACGCCTCAAGTGACCTAAATACTTGATAGAAACCTGAACGCCCTGGCTTTTCACCGTATATCACATTCATTGCTTGCATCAATTGCGATTGTGCGGAAACAAGGCTTTTTGCTTGCGTCTCTTCAGTCTCTTCAGACATGGCTTTACTGTACTTGGGTCTCCTCGGAAGCCACCAGGCTTCTTGTAAAGCACCGAGTTGTGTGGGCACAAGGCCGTCACGAACAACGCTCACCCATTCGCGAGTTGGTACGTCGGGTTCGATGATGGGAATGCCGCTTTGCTTGGGCGACAGCCGAGGCGCAAATGTGAAGGGATTTGACCCCCTCACGAACGAAACATACTCTTGAGCAAGCCTTGCAACAAGCGAGAACGCGGCCACATTTCGTTGCTTAGCAGTCCGAAACAGTTTCGTATCGGCGGCCAAGCCTGCTATGCGGCGGTGGTCATTGGCGAGTAAAAGTCTGAACAGTCCAAGTATTTCATTGGGCTCATTGAACATGGGTGTCGCTGACAAAAGAACTAAGCGATTGCCTTTTCCTTTTGGCAACAACGTCGTCAATTGTTCGTGAAGTCGCTGACCATCGCCGCGCAAATTGTGTGCCTCGTCTATAATGATAACTTTGTCATGGAAAGGCTCCGGATTCGCCGCCAGTGCATTTGCAAGGCCCTCGTACGTCCAAAACTTGTAACGCGAGTTTATGAAAGACCGCATCTTGCGTTGGAATACGCCCGGTTCAAGACGCTCAGCATCTGGAAAGTACTTTAAATACGCTCCGTCTGTGCATGTACTAGCGGATTTGCGGTTGAACACTTCGTTCATAAATGACGCTTGAAGGGCTGGTGACGCAACCACCCAAATAGGAGCGACCATTCCTTCGCGGTGGTCTATTAGGAATGCTTCGGCCACGGTGATTGCAGAGCATGTGTTGTGTGTAACCGTAAAATCCCCGAGCAGGTATCGATTGTTCCCACTAATTGTGAATCCGAAATACTTGCCGCGACCCAAATGGTGCACTTGCAGACCTGTTACCAGCACATCCTTTTTCTGTTTTCGGGGACTCGCTTTCTTGTGCGGCAGCAAAACAGGAATTTTACAAACATCGCCGGATATGAAGATGCGATTGTAAACGCCTTCCCGTTTTTCACCTTTGTACATGCAGCTCTTTGTGCATTTTTTACTGTATGCTGCATATCCAAGAGACCTTGCAAGGTACAATATACCTTCTGTGCACTTATTGGATTTCTGCAATATTTCATAACCACCATCGGACAGACTCCCATCCGTGTCGATAATACCGGCAAGTAACTCCAACCGGTTTTTACGACTATTTGCAAGATAATCAAGAGGAATATGCTTGTTTTTTACAAGATTGTAATGCTGCATGAAGTTCAAAAATTCATTGCTGCCTTTTTTAGGGTATTTGCTGGATATGCGATAATCATACTTGCTTTCTTGATTCAAATAAAGACCCATTGCTTCTATTTTTTCACACACGTATTCAAGGATCTCGGCATCTGCCGTGGTGATTTTTGGTTCACGGGATCCACCATCACCCAACCATATGCCAAACATGCGTGGATCCAACATAAGGGGCTTTTCTTTGAATTCAATGCCGACACGATAACCTTTCAGATTGCATTGCGATGTTTTAGAAAGGGATAGGTAGTCTTTTACCTCGATCTCAATAACTGGCCGCGTTGCGTGGATACCATCTTCAAATGCAACGGCTTCCGCTTTTGTTTTGAACGTCTTGCTGGTGACATTCCCGCTGGGTTGATAATAAACTGTTGAATAGGTTCCATTCTTGGTCTTTGAAACTCCTTTTCGTGTAGGTTTTAAACACAATATATGTTCCGCGTTCACAGTGTATTTGTCGCCCTTTGTTGGAATGACGTCATACATATCGTCTTCACCTGAAGCAAGGGACAGCACCTTGCGATGAGTAGAGTCATCCCCCATCAGTAAATCACCGACTTTGATGTCTTGCACCATTTTGATGGATCCATCATACATCAAAATTGGCGTATCTTTCGCATGACATTTGCCAGTGCCGAGGCCATGGAAAAGAAGCATGGACCGGTAGGGCGTGCGCGCCGCCAAATATTGCACGGCCACGTATTGGTACAAGTATTTTTCGAATGCTCCACACTTTGCGCTCACTGCTTTAGTGAAGGCCGCGGCGGTCGGAAATGAGTTGGTTGGCTGGGAAGGAACTCGCAAGGCACGAAACTCAGGCCTGTCCACCACCGCCGTTGCAAAATCGGGAATGTCATCTTCTAACAATGGAAAGTTCTTGGGTTTGGGGCTCATACCCACATCTATAACAAATGTGGAAAAGAACAGCAAAGAAGCCAAAAATAAGTTGCACTTCATATTACATGTCATCGTCGCTGACAGTGTCGTCATCATCGGTATCCTCCTCTTGCGGATGCATACCAACAAGGGTCTTGAGCTCATCCTCCTTTACAAGGCGGTTCTCATTCACGTAGATTTCCACAGACTTGCTGATTTTCCGGAGCCGTTCGCGGTTTAGGTTCTGTGCGCCTTTCAGCTTCCTGGCCTCTTCCGCATTCGGCTCACCGCGCCGTAGTTTCACCACATATTTTACCCATTTTTCTTGGACGCTGCGAATAGCAGTTGGACTTGCACAAATGTCATATAGGATTGCACCGATATAGCCCAATGCCCATTGTGCGTTTCTCTGTTTCACAGTGCACATGCATTCCTCATCGGCCAGGCGGAATACTTCGAGCACTAGACCCATTTTGGTGACGACAATGTCCCTATCAAGCTCATCTTGACATTCAACAGGCGAGGGGAGCGGCATTGAGCCGGGCACAACAGACGGTCGCGTCTGCTCCTGCCTTGAAAACTTGGATGTGATGTAATCCGGTCCATACAAACAACCCGAAACCAGAGCGACCGCGGTTGCAAGGTTTCGCTTGCGTTCGTTGTCTGTTTTTTGTGTGTCAAATAGATACGTTATAATATTTTGACGCAGCGGATGGTCGTTATTATATGGTGGTGTGCCAAGAAACGCGTATGCTTCCCGCACAAGCGGCGAGTCATCCTCCGACATGGCATAGAGCTGGCCATCAGTTACTGGAACATGTTTATTGATGACTCGAAAAAACTCGCGTTGTTCCTTTGCCGTGAGATTGCTCATCACTACAAGGTTAATTGACTTTGACTGAACGATGACACGTTCCTCTTCAGTGAGCTTACGTACTTCATTCCGAAGAATTTTTCGAAACGTTGTAATTCGATTGCCACCATCCATTATCTCGCGGCGATTTTCACCATTTACAATGGTTGAAGAGCAATAGATTTGAGGGATGGGGTAGTCCTTTAGAATACTCTTCAGAAACAGCGATTGCATGTCGCGGTTCCAAACGAATGGCCGGTTTCGACGATGAATGTGCATTAGCATAGATGGATTATGGGTTGGATCCTCCCTCCGACCTGCAAAGTCATTGTCGAGTTGCCGAATCGTGGTTGTTATGTTCTCCGTACGAAGAGCAAGCTGATTCATCTTTGTAATATGTCATAATCAGAGTGACTAACAAGAGTCCTTTTTTATGGTCATAAGGTATGTCTGGGGCCGAGTACTTATTCCCATTTACTACTTGTGAAAAACCTAATGGTGGTTTGGTGGCCCAACCAGTTTCAACATCTGTAAATGTACTCACATGCGTAGGACTCATTGCTCTTTTGCTTGTCACCAAAGGTCCTTTGCAAATGCCGGTGGTTTCTCTCGTTCTTGCACTTATTGCTTTCGAGCTTTGGCATGCGTTTTCGCACATGCGCCATATCGAAGGGCGTCTCCAATCACATGTCATCCATGCCCTCACCTACTTCATTGCATTTTTAACGCTTCTAGTCATTTACACGACGACAGGGTCAGTTCATTTAGGCTTTGTTGCTGCCGCCGTCGCTGTTGACATTGCCATTCTCGTGAGCAACCAAACAAAACTCTCGGTGTTATCAGGGGTTTTCGTCTTTGTAGCTGCACTACTCGGAAACATTGGAGCATTTCCTCAAAAGCACTTGCCCATACTCTTTACCCTTGTTGTACTTGGTGCGGCCGTTTTTTTGTTGGAGCACCACTTTTGTAAAGCCGCAATGACTGTTGTTGAAATGCCTTATCATGCTGTTGTTGAAATCATTGTCATGTCGTTCATTTTGATTTTTGCAAACATGATGCTAAGGGGGTTTGGGCAGCCGCAACTCAAAACCTAAGCTAAACCCTTGGGGCGCTTCTCATTTTTGCACTGCCACACGCGCGCCGCCGCACTTGGCCATTCCTCAATTAACCAAGAATGTGCGACCAGCTCCCCTCTTCATACAAGAGCCCACCCATCTACGAGACAACGGGTGTATTCCCTGTTGTCAAAATAAACTTTCCACTCTCGACAACCGATATCCCCATTCACTTCGACCTCGAAGGTGCTTATGGCTTATTGCCGTATGCCCTTTCGCGCGAGTCGTTCAAGTTTTACGCCGTCGGCACACTCTCGAAAGCCGTCACAACCTATGACATCAATGCACTTGGCATGCGTTATGTGTTTGAGTTCGCTAACGCCTCCAACGCTGCACTCGGTCCTATCATTTTCAGCCTCAACGACAAGGTTAACGCCATCATGATGCACAATGTAGGACATGATGATGGTCAAGTGCTCGTGTTCAATGAGTTCGGTGTTTGCATTGCCTTTATCGACCATGGTTTCAGTGTCCAAGTGAATATTGATGCTTTTGTGGGAACTTGGGAAGGCAGGGAGACACCCAACTACTTTTTCGCGCCCAATGACATCCACATATGTTCTGTGTGGGCAGAGCTCTTTCGCAAAAAGGAGGCGGGGTCATACGAGCGGTTTGAAGACGTTTGGCTTCCGGCAGGCTTTTATGGCTCTTTGCATGATATGGCCAATGCGCTCACAGCCAACACTTACATGAAGGGTGAACGCAACGGAGCCGTCTACAAGTTCGAAGTGAGCGCCAAGCGTCCGGTCCTTCGCCTCATCGCGCATCATAGGCAACCCGGGGCTTCGTGGTTGCGGCTTACGCCCGCGGACGGCAGCAAGGCAGCGGGGGTGACGGAGGAGGGTAAGATGGTTTTGGGGAACCGTAAGTTCATAGATTTCAAATTTTCGCCAAAAACGCTTATGATTGTGTAAGACTCGAACCCATGACCTCATATGTGCTAAGTGACTAGTGACTATTGGCCTTCCGCTTTCGGCAAGATACGATACGCAAAAGCGCAAGATACGCCGGATAGTAGGATTACGCTAGCGCTGGCGTAAACCCTCGGCTCGCAAATTTGGCCTTAACGCGCAGCGCCCGCCCCTCCCTGCCATTCCGCTTGCATATTATGCATCCTCACCACACTGCGCACTAATGCGTATGTGCTAGCCGCGGAGGAGCGCTACAAATGGAGGTGCGGGGCGGGGCGCGGGTGGCCGCGGGCAAATTTGTGACCCGCGCAGCCGCGCAAGCAGCCGCGGGGCACTGCGCCGGCCGCCAACAGCCTCCACACAAGTCATAGGACCGTTTTCGGCCGCGGGGCGCGGGTCTGGGGCGCTTGGCGCGGCACGGCGGGGGCGCGGTGGGTGCTGGCCACAAATTTGCGGGGCCGACACGCCCAGCGCCCAGCGCCCCTCGCACCGCCCGCGGCTGCCGCCAACTGCCTTGACGCATCGTGTGGATGCTTCGTGGCGCGGGGCATGGCCGCGGGTGCCGGGGCGAGCAGCTTGTCACCTGTCTGACTTCCCACCCCTTCACCTTCACCTTCCTTCTTCTTGCAGGGGTTACCACCACCACCACCAAAGCATCCTGAATCATTCGTCGAACATATGAATGAACCAACAGCAGAAGATATTGAAAAAGATGATGATAGGCACCTTGCAAACATTGAGTTTTTCCTGTTTTACGCATCAGAGTTCGGTACAACTAGTTCACCACTCAATGAGCTTCGTCAAGATGACCCAACATACATGTACTTCAATATCATTCCTGATTACCTTGAACAAATTTTCAAAATAAACGAAGATTTAGTGCCCTATCTCGAGCATACGCCCTTACTCAAAAGGTCTATTGCTTGGAACATAGGTAAATGTATTATCAAAGCGATGGAAGACCGAGCTCTTACGTTGGCGCATAAGGATAAGGATACCTTGATAAGGGCCGTGTTGAATCCATTGATTCAAACCGAGTTATACTTTAATGAGAAACCAGGCTTCGAGGATTACAAACCCGAAGCCGTAGCTGTTTTGTTCACAGAAGGCATTGTCCATCATAAAGACATTAGGGTACGTACATCAAAAGGCTCAATTGATAGGCTTTGACTAACCCTTCCTCAATGCAAACACACAGGACAACCCCTTAATAAAAACGGTCGAAGAGTATGAAAAATTCCTCAAACTCATGAAACTATCATTCATCTTTTTATTTCGGCGCTTTGAATCTAGGTCGCACGGCAAGTGCGACTTTCAGCGCTTCATATCATACTGTCGTATCTATAAAAAACCATTATGTGTCGATACGAATGAATCTGTCATGCACTACCTGCATCAGTATGGTGATATCCTCCTCCATAAACTCGAGGCTAGAACATTCAATAAGAGTGCTTTAAATCTGCTAAAACAAGCTCGGTCCGTTCTACTTCTAATGTCTGTCTTTCAAGGATACAATATCGACGTATCTATTATTTGCAAGCGCTTCAAATTCAAAGAAGACTTTGATAAGAGACTTAGAAATATCATTCGAGATGATTTGGGTACAGTGTCTCAAAAGAACCGCTCAATCAATAGCACACTGGAGCCAAAAGAACAAGATGAGCTTACAAGAGTTTTATTTTCTGAGGCGTTCACCGCTAAATATGAATCAAAATTAATGATTCTGATGGCACTGCAGACATGGATAGCCATCATGACGTGCTCGGGTGCCCGTGGCATTCAGGTGGCGGACCTTCGTCTGAACCACATTTACATACATGCGTGCAATATATATGAGCGAAACGACGATGATTGGTGTGCAACCCCTATTCTGACATCATTCGACCTACCATTCACGAAAGCAACAACAAGCAAGGTAGCGCATCTTCTCTGCGCAGACCATAAATGCTATGTCCATGACGTCGGTATGATGGTTACCTTATATATTTCAATGCTATGCAAAAGACCGGTTATGCCAACAGCTGACGCAACCAATGGCCTTCTCAATTATATTGCCTCATACTTGAATGGTTTGGCGGATGACCCCGAATCCTATAACCCGAAAGCAACACCCTTATGGTATAACCTTCGTATATTTGGCAAAGATTCTCGCTTGAATGAATCGAATCGAGATGCGATTGAAAGGGCTTTTAAGCATTTATTAAAGATATCTGCTATCGCAGATAAGGAGCGCTTGTGGTATCTTTTTCGGAACTCTAATATTCACGAGTGCACGGAAATGGGGTGCACTTCGGAAGAAACGAAACAATCCGTCGGCCACAGTCCAGAGACCGGTACCTTGAACGATTATTATAATCGTGGTGCTCTCACACGGGCCGTTCTCGTTATGGCAAAACACCTCGAGAAACGCAAAAAATACTTTGTGAACTACGACTTTCTGATTGATATAAAAAAAACATTTCATTTCGAGCCATTTTACTCCGAGAGACAATCTGTTCCCTATAATGAACCCCGATTGTCATGGAAACAAGCAACTTTGCCAATCGAGCTTATGGAAATAGTTTGCCCTGGACTCATTGCTGCCTGCAAGGCAAGTGAGAGATGTGCACTCCTTAATGAAAAGATTGTGGACGCACGTGTCGACAATCTTCTTCGTTTTCTGATTTTTAAAGGCATTCCTCAAATGTTTATACGCTGCTTTACAGAACCGTTAGAAGTAGCAATTTTGGATGGTAAATTAGCTAATATTCCAGGGCTCGCACTTTTGATGCAAGACATTGAGTTCAACAATTCACCTGTCGTTAAGCCCTTCATCGAAAATCTAGTTCAAGCAAAATTGCATAACCTGCAGACGTTTGACATACTACGACATGCGATGGATAGCAAGAATATGAAATTGGAAAAGTATATTGAAAGCGTGAAAAATGGTACGTAGCTTCAACTCACCCCTACTCATAAAACTTTCTAACGAACCCGTTTCCTATATACACAGGTGATATCGTAGAGAAACCACCACCGCCTCCTCCGTACGACCCATTTCGTCTTTTTACAATGTATGAACCATTTAATAAATGTCCAATCGGTTCATGGTTTTGTGGCATGTATGACATCGGAGCGTTATTCAATAGCAACATGAAGCCATCTGTCATATATTCGTACTGGAAACAAGAGCCAACTGAGGCGGAACGAAGTGTTGGTAAAATGTCCTTACGAACATACGCAGCGAAACATACAAATATGTCATGGGTAGAATTATTGAAGCCAAAGAACCGAGATAAGTTCAGAACATTATATTCAAGTATTTCTGTTTGTCTAAAATACATTGATACAACGATTGGCGTTTGTGGCGCCGACTTAGACAGACTGCGCGAGAAATGGGGATTCGCTGAGAATAACCAGCCCTTCTTTAGGTTATTTGCATTCATACTTAACGGCTGCAATGCCGAGAAATTTCTCAACAAAAACATCAACATAAAACGATTCTGCGCTGCTTACGAGATATATAAAGCAGCACCTCCAATGATTCATGAGCGCAGGAACATTTTAGCTCTGCCCTATCTTACAGACGGCGCAAAAATGGCTTTTGCCGCAACATACAATGCCATTATAGATGGCTCTTCAGCCGATGATTCTCCGGCACCGGAGGAGTCTTCGCGAAGCCGCAAGAAGCACTCTTCTTCGCCGGTGCCACTGCCGCCGGCGCAGGAGATGTCCCTCCCACCCGACCTTGTTTTCTTTGAAGGCTTTATGAAAAGGTTTTCTTCCGATGAGCTTACCATTTTGCACAAGTACATAGGGGACACACTTAGCAAGAAATAGAAATAGATGTAAATAAAAGACTCCGCCGCGCGCCGCCTCCACACCGAGAGAATTATACCCTAGAGGACCTGAATCCAAAAGTTGATTTAGGGAAATTACACACTGTTCATACAACGTTCATCATCTCATGCATCCACCGAACAGTTCTTTATCGAGTGTCGAGCGCATCGTTAACGAGCATAAAAGGTTTGGCAAGGAGCAGTTGGGGCATTACAAGCGGTACATGAAAAACCACATTGAATATTACACTTATTTGATGGAGCGGGCACAGAAGTGTGAGGAGCAAATTGATAGACTATTGCAACGACTATCAGACCCACCTGAAACACTCGATGACTTGATAAATCAGATGAGCCCACTTCCACATCATAAGCACCAATATGATACATTGAGCAAGTTGAGCAAATGTGTCGAGGAGGGCAAAGAGGAACGAATGACCTGTATGAAGTATGAACATAATATTGCAACTGCACGCCGCGTTGCAAACGTGGAAGGAACGTTCACTGTGCAAGGGGCTGAACCAGAACTAAAAGAGTACAAAGTGAAACTATTCAAACAGGGAACGAACGAAAAAGGCAGTTTTTCTTGCAATTGTCCAGACCACACTTTCAACTCCAAAAAGAAAAACATCGTTTGCAAGCACATCTGCTACTTGGTTTGTAAAGTTGCCAACATACTCGACATCGCATTCTTCGATTGCAAACAGCTCACACAAGAGCAGTTCGAAGTGGTTGTGAACGTAGCAGAAAATGATGTTAAAACCGATTAGCGTTAACCATAGAGGAGCAAGAATATGAAAAACCGTACATATGATTAGCAAGCGTGCAATGAGTGCTTCCAAAAGTTCTTCTCGAAGAGCTTCTGGAAATACTCAATCATCAAGTAGCAACGGTCAACCTTCTGAAGCAAGGATGAACCGGTATCATGATGATATAGATAATTCATCAAATGATTATGATTATGATGACGACGACATCGATGATGATGAGGATTTCTACAATTCCAACGGCGAAAAACGGTCTTCAGACAGCGTAACCGCTCGAATCTCAATGGCACACAATAATCGTGGTGCATTATCAAATGGAAGTGACACAAGTGGGCACCCTGCACGAACACCAACGCCCACATTGTCTCCCTTGAGTGACCCTCTTGACTCCAAGAAAGTACGCGACAAAATCAAAGCCATCATATGGGGGGTAACAAAATCGCTCATCAACATAAATCGCGGAGATTTTGAACGTAACCATCCTTTCACATATCCATTGTATGCCTCTCTTGAATGGAAGTTGTCAAACGCTTTGTGCAAGCGTTTTATGGCTTCAAGGATAGTTTCGCACTGTCTGCACGCAGACTTAATGGAACAAGACAAGTATCAACGCGGAAATCACATAGTGCACCGTCTCCGGCACTGCGCATACAACACAGAGTTTTTTAACATGGCCAAAACAGCATTTGAAGAGGACATGGTCTTTGAAACGCGAAAGGAGTTTGCATACAATGAAGACGCGCTCGACGCCCTAGCGCGCCGCAAACGCGTATACTCTAGTTCTCTTCTGTACGCATCCAAGTACCATCGTCACAAAATACCCGGACTCGAGCAATTTACATGTGTTCTCTTCGGAGACAAGGCGAGCCGTGATGCGCATTATTTGACTGTTCAAGGGCTTTTTTTGCAGTGGCTTTACCGGCCCCATGTCATAAAGCCCACTTCACCACCCGATATCAATGAGACACGCCCTTCATACAGTAACTTGCCGGATGATATTAAAAAACAGTTCATACAACGAATGTCTCCCGAATCGTACAAAGCATTGCGTGCGGTTGACAAGTTTCACTCTAATGCAAACAATATGAAGCCCACGCACGGGCCAATGCTCAAGTTCAAAAACTTATTCGATGGTCTGATTCGCCAAACATTGGTTTTATGTAGGTCAAAAGACCCTTATGAATGCCATCCCTACTCTTTTGTATGGTATAAGTGGTTCATAAATGATGTAAAAGTCTACGTAGAGGCGCTTATTACCTTCACACAAATGATGATAAACAAGACGGGTTCACCCTCTCTCCTCGGTCGTTTTTACGTGAATCACTTTGTGAACTCGCACATACCATTGGAGATGTATCCTGGCGTCTATCCTGATGATTTTTTCCTTAGTCACGTGCGAGATAGTCTATCGCGCTTCATACGAGAAAAAGGTGCAATAAAACTAACCGCAAAAGCCGTAAATACGGCACAAGAAGTTTTGGAGCAACACCGTCAAGATAAAATCATGTCAAGGGCAAATTACCACATTGCGATTGATTTCTTTGAGTCAATTGAAGGAAAATTGATAGACAACCAAGAAACGCTAGATAAGTACGCCACCGATTTCTTTGAATCTAATTTTGACCCTGCTGACGCTTCGGACGGTTCGAACTAAAATAAGCTTGGGCGGGTGCGCATAAAAATCGACCGTCAGAGTTGGGCTTGGCATCACTATCTAAAAGAGTTAACTGCCTAAGAAGCAGGAAGGGTGTGTTGCATTCACAATGGCGCCTAAGACTATTGCCGAAAAGTATAAGAAGCATGAACTTCGTGACCACATCTACGATCTTCCAGACACGTATTGCGGAAGCAGTGAGCCTCAGACAATTGAGACTTACCTATACGATGATGCTTCAAAGACGATGATGAAGCGTGAAATCACATTCGTACCTGCGCTCTTCAAATGCTTTGATGAAGTTCTCGTGAATGCTCTTGACCACGCAACTCGCCTTAAAACCGAAGCTGCATCGGGCAAGACTGACGTCAAGCATGTTAAAAACATCAAAGTAAACATAGACAAAACCACCGGTGAAATTGCTGTTTACAACGACGGCGATGGCCTCGACGTTGAAAAGCATCCCGAACACGATATGTATGTTCCAGAACTTGTGTTTGGTAACCTTTTGACAAGTGCCAACTATGACAAGGAAGAGGATAAAGTGGTTGGTGGCAAGAATGGTGTTGGTGCAAAGCTAACCAACATTTTTTCACACGAGTTTGTCGTCGAAACGGCAGACCAACGACTTGGAAAATCCTACAAGCAAAAGTGGACAAATAACATGAAAAAGCGCGAAAATCCAACAGTACGTGCATCATCCAAGGCACCCTTCACGCGAATTACATGGAAGCCAGATTATGAGCGCTTCGGTATGACGGGTATCACAGATGACCTCTTCGACCTATTCCGTCGGCGCACCATGGATGCTGGCGCTTGCACCGACGCAAATGTTGCCGTGTACTTCAATGACGTTAAGCTTGAGTACAAAGACTTTGAGCATTTCGTCGACCTCTTCATCGGCACTAAAAGCGAAAGGCCGCGTGCATATGAAGTGTGCGCAGCAAACGGGCGCTTATGGGAAATCATTGCAACCTATAGCGATGGTGGAAGCTTCGAGCAAGTTTCATTCGTGAACGGCATCAATACGCTTCGTGGTGGCAAGCATGTCGACCATGTCGTTTCTCAAGTCGCCAAGAAAATGAACGAGGTCATGGCAAAGAAGAAAAAAGACATTAAGCCTCAACACATTCGTGACAACCTTTGGGTGTTTGTGAAGGCAACTATTGTGAACCCCACCTTTGACAGTCAGACAAAGGAGACGCTGACCACACAATCATCCAAGTTTGGCTCGAAATGCGAGCTCAGTGACAAGTTCATGTTGAAGTTGTTTCAAACCGGTCTGATTGACCGTGTGACCGCCATCACAGAGTTTCACGACAAGAAAAAACTGTCCAAAACGGATGGCAAGAAGACCAATCGCGTCATTGTTCCGAAGCTGGACGATGCGAACAAGGCAGGTACTAAAGACAGCGCGGCGTGCACTCTCATTTTGACCGAGGGTGATTCAGCTAAAACTATGGCCATTGCTGGTCTCTCCGTCGTGGGCCGTGACCACTATGGTGTCTTTCCTCTCAAAGGCAAAATCTTGAACGTCAAGGATGCTCAAGCCAAGAAAATTGCAGAGAACGAGGAAATTGCAAATCTCAAGAAGATTCTAGGTCTCGAGCAAGGTAAGACTTATCAAGACGTGGGCGCGCTGCGCTACGGTCGTATCATGATAATGACCGATCAGGATGTGGATGGTTACCATATCCGTGGTCTTCTTTTCAATGTCTTTCAATCGATGTGGCCCTCGCTTTTCAAGATGGACAACTTCCTGACAAGCATGCGGACGCCAATTGTAAAGGCAAGCCATCGTGTCACCGGACAGGTCGTCTCCTTCTATAATGTTCAAGAGCTCGAGGCATGGAAGGTAAAGCGTGAGGTTGAGGCAAATGGCCTTCGTGGTTGGACCTTCAAATACTACAAAGGACTTGGCACCTCGACGGCTGCTGAGGCCAAGGAGTACTTCAAAACGCTCAATATCACCTTCTACAAGCACAATGGCAAGGCATCAGAGGACAGCATGGACCTCGCATTCAACAAGAAACGCGCTGATGACCGGAAGACATGGCTCCTTGAGTATGACCCTCAACGCACACTTGATTACACGAAGAAGGAAATCCCTTATAGTGAGTTCGTTCACGACGAGCTCATTCACTTCAGCAACCGTGACCTCGAGCGCAGCATTCCCAGCCTCATTGACGGCCTCAAGGAGAGTCAGCGTAAAATCATGTTTGGCTGCCTGAAAAAGAAGCTTTATACGCGCGAGATTCGCGTGGCGCAGCTCAGCGGCTACATCAGTGAGGTTGCCGTGTACCATCATGGTGAGGCGTCTCTCCAACAAGCCATCATTAAGATGGCCCAAGATTTCGTCGGCGCCAACAACATCAATTTGCTGATGCCAAATGGCCAATTTGGCACGCGCATTCAAGGCGGCATGGATGCGGCTTCTCCCCGTTACATTCACACCCTCCTTTCACCTCTTGCGCGCCTCATTTTCCGCGAGGAAGACAACAATGTTCTCAAATACATGAACGACGATGGAACACCCATTGAGCCCGAGTACTATGTGCCCGTAATTCCCATGGTGCTCGTGAATGGTGGGCTTGGTATTGGCACGGGCTTCTCTACCAATATTCCGTGCCATAACCCAACCGACGTAATTGCAATGTGTGCAATGCTCATTGCATCCCTTGATGTTGCAGGTGTTCGCATCGAAACGCGGGCAAATATTGCGGAGGCTTTCCAAATTATGGAAAATGCGGTTGTCGAGGAAAGCACCCCTTGGTACCTTGGATTTGTGGGCACCATTACTGCCAAGAATGAAACAAGCTATGTGAGCAAAGGTGTGTGGAAATGGCTCGACGAAACCACACTTGAAATCACTGAGCTTCCCATCGGAACATGGACTGAGGATTACAAGGAAATGCTGACAACAATGGTGAGCAATGGAAACGCTCTCCTAAAGGATTTCGAGAACCACTACACTGACAAGAAAGTCCGTTTCATTCTGAAGTTTTACCCAGGCAAGCTGCGTGAAGCTAGCAATGCAGTTCTTGAAACTGAGTTCAAGCTGGCGAGCACGGCCAACATGAGCATGAACAATCTACATCTTTACAATGCAAAGGGAGCGATTCAACGCTTCAAGCGTACCGCGGACATTGTAAAGGCATGGGCGCGTGTGCGCCTCACAACGTACTACGACCGCAAGGAAAACCAGCTCAAGGTCATGGAGGCTGACTTCAAAATGTTGTCCGCGAAAGTGCGATTCATTCAAGACTTCATCGCCAAGAAGATTGATGTGATGAACAAAAAGGAGCGCGAGGTGGATGAGCAACTGGTAAAGTTGGGCTACCCTAAGCTCAATGAGCTGGTGAGTGCCGTGGCTCTTACGACCGAAGAGACCGAGGAGGCGGCTGGACCAGCTGCGCCCACAATTATTGCAGCGAACTATCGCTACCTTACGAACATGCCTATTCGTCAGCTCACGTTTGAGGAGAAGAATAAGCTAGAGAACGAGGCACGTGTCTTGCAAGAGCGCATTGAGACGCTGCGTGAGATGCAGATTCATCACATCTGGCGGCGCGAGCTTGAGGAGTTGCGCTCAGCTTGGGAGGCCTACAAATCCGAGATGGAAAGTGGCTATACGGATGCAGGGAATGCAGCGGCCGCCGCGCCGGCAAAGAAGCGCCGAGCGGCCCCTAAGAAGTAATGTTGGCATGGGTTCATTTTTGTGTGTGCTTATGAATATAGAATGAGTAAAGAGTTTCCTCAATTTAGCGAATTACCAGCTGACGTGCGACGTGTTATTCAATCCAAGGCAACCAGCAAAGATGCAGTATCCTTTCGGGAAACTGCAAAGGAACATGCGGCCAACTACAAGCCCAACACAGAAGGAGAACTTCTATTAAATATCATCAAAGCCATTGAAGCCTACGTTAAGCACTCAACTACACGAAAACAAATTAAAGATTGGCGATTCTCAATGAGGGACGTATCTGTCGTTAACGTAAAACGCATTAAAAATGAGTTGGCGACTTATAAGAAGAATGTTATCTCTGGGCAGAAAATGCATGAAAAGCTTGCCAAAATGACTCCAGAAGAACGCGGTGATTTCGCTGTTAAAATATTTGTCAAAGATGTAGATGATGATGTGAAAATAAAAGACTTTTTAGAACCTTTGGAGAGAATGATAGCCGAGTTTGGTAAAAAGTCAATCATATTTGATGATGTGATTATGCATGATATTAACTACTTCTTCCATCCTGACGGACTTTACAAGTACAATGAAGTCAATAACATCACTATTGACGACCCTGAGCAAGTGTACATGTTCAATCTTGTTAATTCCATGCGCTCCCCACCCATAAGTGGAGGCAAAACACTTCGGAAACGCTAAGTAGTTTGCTTGCTTGGCTTAAACATATGACGCGTAGGCTTTTTAGTGAAAGTGATGCCTCTTTACATTCGAAGGCTTCCTGGTGCAAGGTCGCGGCTCATTGACCCATCATCGGTTGCCAAGGACGTCGTATGCTTTAATCCTTCCAAAGCAGGCAATTACGTTTACATTCGTGCGACGCAACACGATGCCATAAATGAGACCAACCACATTCTCCTTTACAATGAAACCACCAAGTTCTTGGGAAAAGTCGACTATGTGGGTCTGGTGCCTACTGTGAACTTATTTCGTGGTCTTGAGGACCTTCGGCTTTGCATGTGGAACGAACGTCTATGGTTCACTGCGACTACAACTCACGCCTCTCACCACATGACGAATGAAATGGTGCTCGGACGCTTTTCGGCGGATGCAGCGCGCGTGGAGTTCATGCAAGTTATTGATGTGGGCATGCGCCCCGTAAAGAACGTATGCCCGTTTGTTGGTATGAATAACGACCTGCTGCTTCTTGACATGTTCAAGTCGAGCATATATAAATGCTTTCTTGCTCCATCTATTCCCCCCGCAACAGAGACATGGGGCATTGAGCTTGTAAAAACGCTAAAGTGGCATGCAGGGGAGCCTGACTTTTATCGTGGCAGCACGTCACCAGTGCATTTGCATGGTTCCACTTGGGGGTGCATCGCACACGATATCATCTTCAATGACAACACACAACTTGTGACTCGTTTGAGCTACTTACATCATTGGGTGGAGTTTGATATTGAGCGCGGTGCGGTTACATTTGTGTCGACACCGTTTTGGATTGCTCATTGGGGCGTTGAGTATGTCAGTGGGATTGACAAATCCAGTACCACTAGCGATAAAGTCACACTTTACATTGGCGTGATGGACAAGGATGCGATGGCAATCGAAACCACTCTCAGCGATTTACGGTGTGGAAAGTGAGTTGAATAGCTCAATGAAATCATCGTTTGTTACGAATTGAAAAGGCATAGTCTCCCTCATCTTCTCGTCAAATAGGGGACCAGGAAGCTTGAGAACGTCGGTCCAATACTTTTTGGCTTGAAGTGGGTCAGCTTGAATTTGCCTCATGTGAGTCATATAATTGTTTGTAAGCACTTGTAGTTGGTGCACGAGCCCACTTGCATCACAATCATTTTTATCTACGCGGTCCACACGCCGCCGTTTTCTGCTCTGACCTTCGAGAAGTTGCTCTCCGGATTGTATAATGTTTTCGGCATTGTCTGCCAAAATGTTGGCTCTATAAATGTCTACTTCGCATCGAAGAATGGTGAGCGTTCGTTTTACGCAAGCGCGAACAACTATAAACTCTGCACGTGAAAGCGTTTGATGATAGTACGCATCAATTGCACGAAAATAATCGTTGAACAAGACATCAAACTTTTCCTTGAACTGTTGAGGATATGCTCGGACTTGTTGACGTACGGCACAACACTGCTCGCGCACGCAAAAGCCGAGGTGCTCATGAATGTCGCTTCGCTCTTGGTCACTCAATTGAGCCTTGCTCTGGAAGCGCTTGCAACTGATGCCGTTCAATTTCTTGCCAGCACAAGTGAGACATTGCATAAGAATCTCATTAGAGCTTTTCGCCATTTTGAAAGTATGCACAAATGCAATGTGCGCGACCATTTATGGTGTCAATGGATGTCTTTGGGCCAAGCTCTCATTGGACCTCTCATTGGAGCTAATGCAAGACCTTTCATTGGTCATTTGATTCAAGTTTGTATGTGACCTCTCATTTGAGCTTGAACAAGGCCTTTCATTCAAGCTGTCATTCACTTGAGCATGTGTTCGACGTAATATTAGAGCTAGGATTTGAACATCGGTACTGGGCATCGTAAAGGGCCTTTTATTCAACCTAGCATTGGAGCTTGTATAAAGCCTTTCATTGGACGTAGGATTGGAGCTTGTATAAAGCCTTTTACTGGGACCTAGAACTGGAGCTTGTATAAAGCCTTTTATTGGACGTAGGATTGGAGCTTCTGAAAAGGCTTTATTGGATGTAGGATTGGAGCTTGTATAAAGCCTTTTATTGGACGTAGGATTGGAGCTTGTATAAAGCCTTTTACTGGGACCTAGAACTGGAGCTTGTATAAAGCCTTTTATTGAAAGTAGGATTGGAGCTTCTGAAAAGGCTTTATTGGATGTAGGATTGGAGCTTGTATAAAGCCTTTCATTTGACATTATGTAGACTCTTTTTGATTGCTTGTTTTTGTCTCCATTGCCTCCAAGGCATCATTACAACAAAGACTAACAGTTGAAAACTTTGCATCCCTACCCTATCTCTATCTAAACTTATTTCTGTCTCCATCTTATGGGAAATACATTTGGAGCCTGTAGAAAAGGAGGAGTGGCTGATGAACAGCTGTGTACGGTTTTGAGATGCATACCTAACAAAATTGGCAGCTTTGGGTGCTTGTATAGCTTTCAGCACTCTGATATCTGCGAGTTTTGGGACTTATTTGGCGACTTTCTTGATGTTGTCGAATATAGCTCTGATGAGAGGACCGAATGCTCCAAGCACGACGTCGAAGCACTTCGCAAGGCGTTATGCTCGAATGAGTTTAGCGTAAAAGTCTTTCATTTACAAAATAAATCAAAATCCCCCGAAGAAAGCTTCGCAGAGGAAGTTTCAAAGCTGCGCATTATATCGAACGACGTTTTCCCCAACCGAAAAGCTCTCATGAAGTATACCACATTAAGAAGCATCGATTTGCCGACCAAAAAGAACTGCTTCGCCTTTGGGATTCATATCAATAACCGTACAGAGTTGTCCTTCAAGATTAGCACTGGAACAAACGCTCGCGAAGAACACACCACATACTCCGTATATTTTGTGTTGACGACGGCATGTGCTCTTTCACTGGATAGCTTTATCAAAGAAAAGAAGCATAACGAGATTATTAAGCGCATCGAAAATCCCGTCGAGAGCTTGAAAAATGACGTGACCTCTGCACTTCAAATTATCCATGAAAAGGGGTATGTGCATCGAGACATCAAACCGGATAATATCGTGTACTGTCTAGATACAAACTCCTTCAAACTTATCGATTTTGGACTGATGGCCAAGGCAGGTTCCATAAAATGCGCAGGAACATACGCATACATGTCGAAAACCTTCATTAAGACAATTTGCAGAGAGCTTATCCGTAAAACGCTGAACAATAAAGAAATTGAAGAGGATGTACTTGAAAGTTTACTCTCCGATTCAAAAGCAAAAAAAGAACGGTTGTTCGAAAAATATACTGGAACCGACTTCGATACGCGAGAGCTCCATGATAAAGTATTCACTCCTGGCCGTGACGATGTAGAAGACATTGATAGAGCGAATGATATGTACGCTTTGCTGCTGAGCGCCGAGCTCTTCGAAAGAACCATACCATTGTCAGAAGGCGGTGGCGGTGAAGCAATGAAAAACGGAGTAAAGGATGGAGTGGTGAAATACAATGGTCGCATGTACACGATTGCGTACGGGTCTCGTGGAGGCGCATACATCGTGGTTGGTAAAGAAAAACGCAAGCATTACATTAAAACTTAGGAGTCAGGTTCGTCTATGTCCATGGGGTCGTCTACGTTACTCCAAATGTCGTCCAACATTTCTATTTTGTATCCCGCAATACACGTCCAAAAATTGCGTATAACTGCATTGTCTTGTTTGAAATTTTGTTGTCGCCAAAACTCTACTATTGCTCTTGCTTTATGAGGTGCCTGTGCAGGGGCGCGCTTTTTGATTTCGCATTTTGCTACGGGTATCTTGCCGGCTGGTACCTTTGCACTACGTAAACGTGCAACTGCAATGCCAAGACCTTTGCTTTTGCTATTGACATTGCCTCGCTTTACAAAATCATCCGATTCGGACGATGAGCTTTGAGAGGATGATGGCATGGAGTGTAAGGAATGCACATGTTCTGGTATGGAATGGCTCTATAACAGCTAATCTAAGATGGTTGGGCCTATACCAAAGCCGCCATGATAAAGTGGTGCCCAGCAGATGCTGCGACATGCATTATACCATGCCATTTACTGTCGGCTGGAGCCCTTGCAAAGCAAAAACAGCTGTTACAGAAACCATATGCATAAAACACAGCGCATGCAATAAACAAAGCGAATGCACCTGCTTTGAACAATCCAAATCCTGGGATACCCCACCAATACACTGCCCCTATGAGAACGAGAAAGCCGACTGCTAGCTGGTCGAGGCGGCGCGCATCTTCCTTATTTGCACTTGCACGTGGCGTAGTGTGATACAATAGGGATGTTACGAGCACGAGCACCCATGCATGGTGTAGCCAAGGAGCACGTACGTAAAAGGCGTGAACGATGTTTGTAGTGAAAAGTAGCGATGTGGCAACGAGGAGGGACATCCCGCGATCTTTACTTAAATCTTTTTTCGCTTTTAAGTTTATTGCAAGGTTTTACGCTGGGAGCTCTACGCCCCGCCGCCCGTTGGATTCCAGCAGTACAAAACGTCATCCGGTCGTGCGCTTTACGAGAGGAGAGTTTCTATGTCTACAGTCACAGCGAAATAAAGGCAACTTACCGACTTTGGGGCACTTTGTTCCCCAAGATAACACCCTACTACGCCGTTAAATGTAACCATGAGAGCACTCTACTTACAAGCCTTGCACACCTAGGAGCTCGCTTCGATTGTGCGAGTCCCAGCGAGATTGAGCGCGTGCTTGCTCTCAATGTGCCCGCCAATCATATCATCTATGCAAACCCGTGCAAGCGCGTAAGGGATTTACTGTATGCGCAAGCATGCGGTGTGTCATTGACAACACTTGATACATACTACGAAATTGACAAAATAGCGGATGCCTGCAGCGAAGGCGGTATGGCCGTACTCTTGCGCATCTTTGCTAGCGACCCGAATGCCCAATGTGTTCTAAGCAACAAGTTTGGGGCAGACAAGACTGAATGGCGCCGCATGTTGGAGCACATGAAGCAACGCGGCCTCTCATGTGCAGGCGTGAGCTTCCATGTCGGTTCCGGTGCCTGCACACCCTCTGCCTTTTCGGTTGCAATTGCATCTGCTTCGGAAGCGATTGCCCTCGCCAAAGAAATTGGACATTCGCCTCATATCTTAGATATTGGTGGAGGATTTGGACTTCATACCCTTGAAACCATTGCACCCTTTGTCAACGATGCCTTAGCCGAGCACTTTGGAGAGGATGACTCCATTCAAATCATCGCAGAACCAGGGCGTTTGTTTGCGGAGCATAGTGCTGCATTCGCCGTGCAAGTTATTGGCTTCAGAGAAATTGGCGAAAAGAGGCAGTACTGGATAACGGACGGACTCTATGGTTCCTTTAACTGTGTTCTCTTTGACCACGCAGCCATAGGTGTACCTATCGTTATTAGAGAGGATGGTACGGAGGCTACAGGTGAGTTAGAAGCCGCGGACATTTTCGGCCCCACCTGCGATGGCCTCGACACGGTTGCGCGTGACATCACCATTCCGCGCGCAGAGGTTGGCGACTGGCTCGTATTTGGTGACATGGGAGCATATACCATTGCTGGGGCGACCACATTTAATGGCATTCTTTTCAATCAGGTCCGCACATTTGACGCTTGAGACTGACGCTTGGCTTCTTGCCCCTACCTTTTTGCTTTTCTCATTTGACTGTAAGAGACACATGCAGTCACCAATTCCTGCGCCGATATACATGGCAAGTGTGCAAGCATCGGTGCCGCCGCCGCCGCCGCCACCTGTTGTGCAAGCCGCTGTAGCAGCTAGTAACGAGCGCGCATCTGAACGCCGCTTTGGTGCAAAAATAAAGGTTGCCGCACTTGTCGTATTTGCATATTGGGTTCTGAGCTCTCAACCCTTCTTCACCCTTCTCAACGGTGTTGTCTGTTCATTTTCATTGACAGCCGCGCCTTGCATTACGGAACAAGGGTCTGGCAATATGAAAGGCTTTGTTCTTGGAGGAGGCATCCTTTTCATTTTCACCATGTATCTCTTGGGTGCACTTTAATGTTGTTTGTTTCATAGGAAACATGGACGACATTGAACGCTTTGCCGTCGCGGTTATGACCCCGCGTCAACAAAACATACTTGATGCGTTTTCATTTGAAGAAAAGGACTATTGGTTGCACGCATTCTCTCGGAACTCTACGATATACGCTTTCAAGTCTAGGTCCCTAATGAATGTAAGCACAGTTTATGACAACGACGTGCCTATATACTATGTTCACTTCATAACAAACTGTGAGAAAATCGAAGTTCGTTTGGATTTCATGGCGCTATCAAATTATCTTCTCGAAGACGCATTTGCAAACCGCGTCTCTAGCATCTACATTCAGAAACCTGTCCAGAAACCTGCAAATTATAACGAAATGGACGCATGGTTTCTTTTGAATTTTAAGCCATTCGCAGGATTGTTTTGGGTACGTGAGTTGAACCCTAAATATCACGAAAGCCGGCCATTTGTTGAACTTATCTCTCTTCCGCTTGATAATTTCAACACATTGCCGCCTGACGCTCCTCTCTCGACATTTTCAAAAGACATTCCAAGCATATCGATTTCTCAATTCAGAGAAGCTTTCAAAACAACCGTCCCATATTCTAGAAGTTTTTCCTTTTACGAAAACAATAGCTATGTCTACCATATGTATTTTGGAAATATTCGGGTCACATTGAATGTACATAGCAAAGCACTTGAATTGCAGGTTTTGCTTATACCTGCTCTTGTCAGGGTAGTTTACGATTACTATTATGAGGTTCGCGATAACTTACGCATAAATTACGCATTCAAATACTGCAAAACATATGTAATTGCTCGCAAAGATTTTGAATGCCCGCTGGCGAAAATTGCCATCAACTGTTTCTTGGCATATAGAAGTCACACCACTCACTTGCATAAAATCGATGAGAATCAGCTGTTGCTCACACTCTTCCGCACGAGTTCCTCGGACATTGTTCAGCCATGGCATGCTGTATGGCAAGCCGCATTGCGGCGCGATTTGAAAACTCAAGGTGTTGCATCAAAAGCCTTACAAGATTTCCTTACTGTGCACAAGTACGATAATGCCATTGAAATTATAAAGACTGATGCATGTTACAAGCCCGAAGATGTCAATGTTAAATGGGATTATTGGATTGACTCCGGATGTTGCGTAAATCATCCTTTGGAGTTTGATGTCATTAAGCGAGACCAGAGGGCACTCGTGGCCTCTGGGGACAAGGGGTTTTTGAACTTTACATATACATCGACTCTGATTGATAACAACATTCTTATCACATGTCTTGCAGTGAGTACAAAGCTAATCAATAAGGCTCTGGTGGTTGGAGCCTTGCTACACGAGCTTGATGGATACGCAAGAAAGTATATTCCAAAGGTCAATTATCTGTATGCGCTAGCAGTGCCCACCCGTTTGAAAAGCTTCGATGCATATGGGTACAATTGGGTGCGCAAAGGCGAAGCGACTCAAATCATGAAATCGTTCGGCCTGGTGATGCCGTCCCATTTTTTGGAATGGTCATTATCAACGAAAGCAATTCTTGAGAACGCCCGACAATGGACAACCACAGCCTATTTCTTATTTAACAGAGCATTGAGAAGAGGCGACCGATTGAATGAACAACAACAAAATATATACAATGCAATGATTGCATACTTTGACATGCAGGGTTTTGTTTCACCTGAGTACAATCTTCATGACTTGAACATGACGTCTCTCGTTGTGTTCCGCGGTCTTCATGTTGCTGACAAAAAAGCTGTCGATGCTGACATTTATTCGGAGCTATTTGGCAATAGTAGAGTAAAGATACTGCATGACAAAGGCTTTATGGCATTCTCAAAGGATAGGTCAGTGTCAGCTTATTTTGCTAGATGGGCCCCAAACAGTCGTGGACTTTTGCTTGTATTCGACCTTCTTGAGTTTCCTCACGGTACGAGGCTCATCGACATGGAGCCCATCTCCACAGCGGACGAAAAAGAACTTCTGGCCATGTCGGGGTCTATTGAGCTCATCAAGTTATTGAAATCAACGAATCAGTTTGACATGTGGCAAGCAAAATACACACCTCACCACATTGAAAAAGCCACTGTCCCAAATAAACCAGTGCTTTTGTCACCTGTCTCAAAAAGCAATAGCCCTGTATCAAAATCGCACTGGTCACCATGGTCAAAGCAGTGGCCAAAATCACCGGCTTTATATTCATCCGACACGTCCATGAGCGCAGGAAAAGGAAAAGGCGGATTGAACTTCACTAACCTGTTGGCCGAACAACCCGATTCCAAGTTGTTGGTAGTTGGAAAGATTGCCATCTTCTACGTCTTATCTAATCGCGACGAATGCCAAGTGCTACGCGTCCTCAAAATAGCTGGTAACATCAACATTACGGACCACATCATTGAGCTAGATGCGAGCCATTCCGATGGAGTGAACGTTGCGATTGTAAATCCATCCACGCGTGAAGTAGAGGCATGGCGATATGGCGATATGAATCCTTTGCCGACAAAGTATCATAAGGCGTTGCGCGCCGCAATGAATAAGCATGGCATCGTAAATAAATAAATGAGAAAGAAAGAGAGATGACAGTTGAATTGATGCGGCTCGAAGGTCGCCTTTCACTTCTTATCAAGGAAGTTGCTGCACGTATGGCTGCATGTGAACAACAACAAGAGCAGCTTGTGCAACAATTAGCTGTAGTTGAGGAGCGTTTGCGTGTGGTTCTGGCGAATAATGAGTTACAAAATGCAAACGTTTCACAGAATCCAGCATTTGAATCTGATGAAAGCGATGGAAGCGTTTGAATTGCAAAAATGACTTGTTGTGTTATGCGATGTGGTTGGTTATTCTTGTTTTTTACTTAGCTGCCTTAGCAACTGGCTTCTTGACCGCAGGCTTCTTCACAGGTGGAGGAGGAGGCGGGGTGGGCTCGTGCTCCTCCTCTTCTTCCTCCTCCTCACCCACCTCGCTATCTGCGTCAGCCTCTTCCTCCTCAGCAGCCGCCTCCTCCTCGTCGCTGTCATCGAGCATCACGGGAACAGGAGTAGGAACAACCGGCTTCTTTGCAACCGGAGTAGGCGTGGTTTTCTTTGGTTGAGAAACGGCGGTCAGAGCATCCTCAATGATGTCCTCATCCTCGCTGCCACCTGCGGCCTTCTCGTCATCGCTGTCCTCCTCGAAATCGACATCAGCCTTCACTGCTTGCTCAATCTTAACCTTGACAGCCTTCGTGGAGAAACCGAACTTGCTTCCGATAATCCATAGGCCGGTAATCTGGAAGAGCACTTGAGCAGAAGCGCCCGTTAGCTTGTCCTTCACCGAGTGGAAGTCGACAGGGTTCTTGTTGGCATCCACGCACTCGAACTTGAAGCTGTCGCTCGACGCGTCGTAAGGAAGCTTCACCTTCAGCGTAGGTGGGTAGCGCGACGAAGGAAGACCAGTCTCCTTGTCGGTGGCAATTTTGACGAGGGGCGTGAACATGTTGTCCACAAACTCGCGCATCTTATAATCCTTTTGGAACCAAGCTAGGCGGTTCTTGAAACCATTGTCAACTGCGGCCTCGCCAATCTCAACTAGGCGGTCGTGCAGCGTCTTGACAGCGGGGTTGCGGTCAATGTCGCGGAAGGAGAGCGACAGGTCGAAGCGCTTGGGACCATCGGCAGGGCGACCAGCCTTGGCATCCATTGCGGTGCTGTCGTTTACACCATAAGGCAGTTGCATCATGGGAGTTTGCACGAAGAGCTTGCTGCCCTTGTGGGTTAGGTAGACCATCTTGCAACCAACATCCAGCTGCTTCACTTCGTTGAAGCGGACGGCGGAGGCATCAATGTTCTTGGGCTTGCAGGACATAGGAGCGGCCATTTTTCTGCTGTTATGAGATAATGGTCTGGAGTTCTTAAATCATTTTGAAATGTTAAGGTGTCCTTTTTTTCGGTAGGCGCCCGGCCCCAATTGCATTTCCGTAATTAATTACAAGCCGTTTAAGCCGCCATACACGCGTACGATAGCATTTTGATGATTGACTGATAGTGTAATACCATCATGTATTTTTCACAATGAAACTCGTACTCATCGGGATACTCTGAGATAAGCTCTGCCATACCATGAACAAAGGCGTCCAGTGTTTGCAATACTGCAATACATGTGTGTCTCTGAATGTCCTCGATGACCAGCGGACCCCACTCCTTGACGTGTATTGAAATGTTTGAGGTGTACTCGTCACTAACGCTATTACACCAGTTGTCCAAGCTTATCTCGATAGCATCATACCTCCACTCATCGTCTTTAAATCCCGTCATGCCATGAAGCACTGCCGTAAACACATTTGTGTGCATGATTTCAATTGTGTCTGATTCATGCATTTTCACAACCCAAATATTCTCTATAGACTTTGATAAATGAGCTTCATATTGTAACCAAGACAGGAATGCAGCAACAATCGTAGGCTTTTGCAGGTCCATCTGATATTGATATCAAGTGTGTTCAAATAGACAAAAACGAGTACCACATGCAAGAACACACTAATTGGGGCCAGGACCAAGCGTTTGATTTTCTAACGAGTCGTGAAGTATACGATGATGCATGTTCCAATTGCTAGTGTGAAGGAACACATTTGATACACGGCGAGCCGCCAATTTGGTTGATAGTAAAATATGGGTGATATTGTGAATTGCGGGCTTTCGTTTTGTGGTCTTGGTCTGCATGTTGCCAGGGTCTCACGGCATATGGGGCAAAGTAGGTCCGTATTTGTTGCAGCGCACGCCATGGCATAATTGAGTATGCATTGACTGTGAAACATATGATTGCAATTTGTTTTTACATAGGCGTCCGGATTGGCGTTCTCTACATCGGATTGGCATGAGAGGAAGCCAAGGCATATCGGGCATATGTCAGTATCAGCCATAATTGTTTTTCTTTCGGCCTTGCCCCCCTTACTCTTGCTTGAGAAGCAATATGTACGACTTCACATCATTTTACATTTTCCGTTTCTGGCCCCAAGATGAAAAATAAACACTTCATGCGTTTTCAACCGCCAGTTCGGGATACGTATAAAATGGATGTTACACAAAGCCCTTACATGCGCGGTCAGCAATGGATGGGAGCCATAAACTTTGATGCGCCATTCAATAATCATGAGCTCAATATGTACATAAGCAACCTCAAACACACCGCTCTTAACTTCGGGCCCGTGCACATCGAGCTCGACTACTATGACTTCTTTAATCTCATTTCCGACAAGGGCGAGGTGTACCCAATCGACCTGCTAAAGAAGCAACTTCGTTCCATACCACACGTATACATTATTGATTATAGGTCAGCCGATGGGTCCTATGCGCTTGAGAGTGGCCTGATTATCAAAAACGGTTGGAAGTAAGTGTAAAAACTTCCACATTCGAAAACAGCGTTTGTGGCACAAACTGCCAGAACGTCAGTAAGGCTTTATTCATATTCTGTCTCAAAAATGCAACCCGTTTGCGGTTGGGCGGTTGCAAGCATCTGCATACAGAAGAAAAACAAGGGACATCTGTTTCAGATTTTTGGCTATATATTCTACGAACGCGGCGTTTTTTACAACTTCAATTGTCAAGAGCCCGTTATTTTCGGCCGTCCGTTCTTGAAAATTCCCAAGTAGTTAGATTTTGAAAAAACAGCGTTTGTGGCACACATTGCCTAATCGTCAGTAAGGCTTTATGCTTCTTCAGTCCTAGGAAAGCAAACCGTTTACTGTTGCGCATTTGCAAGCATCTGCATACAGAAGAAAAACAAGGGACATCTGTTTCAGATTTTTGGCTATATATTCTACGAACGCGTCAAAATTAATTTTAGCAATTTTCAGCTTTCTGAAAAACATACTTTTACCCCCTTCTTTACAAAAGCACAGTAAGGAAAACCGTTCACAAAAATATTAAATTACGCACCGTTTGCGTCTGCCCACTTTGCAAGCGTTGCTTACAGTGCCTCGTTTTTCGCGGCGCCTTTTATGCGTAACGGAAACGACCGCGTATGTTTTTCAGATACACCCTGACTTTTTTAACACATATGAATTTTTGTGTTGCCCTATCCAACCGCACTATATACAATCGGTCGTTATACCTAACGCTCAAGTTGGCACCACCCCCATGTGGTGCCAACTTGAGCGATTTCATATATGTGACCATCGGTATGTCGCTTGTCGTGGTATGTGGTGGCATAGTGGGGAGTGTGGTGGTAGTCACTTTTACTTGTGTTGGCAAAAGGTCAGGTTTATCCCGCCGGACGATAGTCATTACAGCCATGATAAGTGTATATCGCACCTCGTCGGTATAAAAGTCTGTCGGAATGCGACTATTAATCACGTCGTATAAAGTGGTATTATAAAGATGCATTTGCGAATGCAACGTTATCCACATCACGTCATAAGGGGAGTGCGCGTTGTGAAGTGAATACGTTGTGTATGTGTGGTTTCTGTAGGATCGTGCATGAAGTCTTTTGATTGTAAAGGGTTCGCCGTGCAGACTGAAGTTGAAAATGGTGAATATTGGGTTTGGATGGTTTAGTCCCACCGCGGTTAGCAATTCAGGAACAGGATGAAGCTTGTCCATCCTCTCTGCCTTTGCATTGACTAATGCTAATCTGCCGATGATTTCACGCGTCTCATCGGTTAATCTACCAAGTAGCTCCTCCATTTATATATCCTATACTATACATTCAAAAAAGACGACGGTGAGCGTGCGCGCATAATACATTCTTATAACTCATCTTCGCTCTCGCTCACCTCTTTGCCGCGCTCACGACGAGCTTTGCGGACCTTTCCACGCGCCTTCTTTTCTTTGTTGCTCAAGTTCATTTTCTTGGGCTATATATTCACAGATTTTGGGCTATATATTCTACGAACGCGGCGTTTTTTACAAACTCAATTTTAGAAAGCCCCTTTTTTCTGGCCGTCCGTTCCTGAGAATTCCCAAGTAGTTAGATTTTTGGAAAAGCAGCGTTTGTGCCACAAACTACAAAAACTTCTGTAAGGCTTTATGCATCGCAAATGTGAATAAAGCAAACCGGGTGCGTTTGGGCATTTGCACGCATTTGTATGCTGTGTAAAAACCAAGGGGCACCTGTTTCAGATTTTGTACTATATATTCTACGAACGCGGCGTTTTTTACAACTTCAAATTTCCAGAGGCCCTTATTTTCTGGCCGTCCGTTCCTGAGAATTCCCAACTAGTTAGATTTTGAAAAACAGCGTTTATGGCACACATTGCCAAAACGTCAGTAAGGCTTTATGCATGTTCAGTCTGAGAAAAACAACCCGTTTGCGGTTGGGCGATTGCAAGCACCTGCATACAAACTTAAAACTAGGGGGCAACTGTTTCAGATTTTGGGCTATATATTCTACGAACGCGTCAAAATTAATTTTAGCAATTTTCCAGAGGCCTTTATTTTCTGGCCGTCCGTTCCTGAGAATTCCCAACTAGTTAGATTTTGAAAAAACAGCGTTTGTGGCACACATTGTCAAAACGTCAGTAAGGCTTTATGCGTAATTAGTACTAGGAAAGCAAACCGGTTGCAGTCGGGCGATTGCAAGCACCTGCATACAAACTTAAAACTAGGGGGCAACTGTTTCAGATTTTGGGCTATATATTCTACGAACGCGTCAAAATTAATTTTAGCAATTTTCCAGAGGCCTTTATTTTCTGGCCGTCCGTTCCTGAGAATTCCCAACTAGTTAGATTTTGAAAAAACAGCGTTTGTGGCACACATTGTCAAAACGTCAGTAAGGCTTTATGCGTAATTAGTACTAGGAAAGCAAACCGGTTGCAGTCGGGCGATTGCAAGCACTTCTACACTGCCTCAAAAAGAAGGGGCATCTGTTTCAGATTTTGGACTATAATTTCTACGAACGCGTCAAAATTAATTTTAACTGATTTAAAAGATAATATACGACATTGTTCAACGGGATTATGAGTGATGCTGCTGCTGCACCTTTCACATGCGAGTTTACATGTCCAAGATGCCAATTTGCAACGGACCATAAACCAACATTTAAAAGGCATGTATTCCGCGGGCGTTCTTGTAAACCATCTTTTGGGTGCAAAGATGTGTGCTTGGATGACATTCGCGCAAGTTTGTTTCCATCAAAAGACAAATTTATATGTTCAATATGCACAAAAGGCTATAATTCTGCACAAGGTTTGCAACTGCACTGTTTAAAAGTACATAAAACTGAACCTTCAACCAGAACAAAAAATATTAACAATGGTACGGTTGTAAACGGGGATCATGCAAATATATCACAAACAAACTTCCATACACACATACATATGCCGCGCAATTTCGGTGATGAAAATACATCCTACATAACAAAGGAGTATTTAGCACAAATAGCGCACTGTTTTTCGAGCGGCATTACGGAGCTAATGAGAAACGTTCATTTTCATCCGGAACACCCAGAAAATCATAATGTTCGTCTTGCATGCAAACGCGACAAGATTATTGAAAAAGTAAAAGATGGTAAGTGGGTCAAGTCCTCACATGACCAAATTGAAAAGGCAATGGTTCACACTGGCTCTAAAATGGTGTTAAATTGTATGGTAGAACCCGAATTTATGCAGAAATATCTTACATTATTTGATGCAATGATGGATGATTATGTTAAAACGACATGTAAAGATAATAGCAAAGCCTCCAGCGAAGTGAAATCGCGACTCTATGTCATGATATTGGACGAGTCTGGTAAGATTCAATACCTCGAAGAAGATGCAGCCACCCCACCAATCACGACCGATAACGCTTCCAAATGAGTGTTTGCAGTTGCGTGACAACATCTGGTGGGTAGTCTCGCACGCTGTTCTTCAGAATTAACTTGCATAGAATATGCCAAAACTCATCATTTTCATACGCGGCGTTGGCTTCCATAACTGACTTGCACTTTGCTGCGAGCCACCTGTACTCGCTGAACAAACGGTTCATCACCGGTGTTTTCGCATCGCCACCGCTTTGTAGCATTCGCGTGTGTATGTTGTACGTGCTTGGGCACAAGAGGCCATCGTTCGCCAAGCTCAGCAAATGCTGCCTCACGACAGAATGGTCAAACGCCGCCGCCGGCAACGTTTCAAGCAAGTTCTCAAAGACCATGTAATTGTAATCGGGGCACAACAAGAGTTTATCCGTGTAATCCACATAGACAGCATTGTTATCAATCATCACGGTGCGCCGTTGTAGCATGTATTCTTTTTCGCGATGGGTGAGCGGCGCATGTTTGGTGACCACTCGAAGTATGCGAGGCCATATTTTTTTCAGAGATTTGCGGTAGTTTCCGCTGCCATCCACGATGCAATTATCGCGTGCAAATATCGGCCTTGCAAAGTGAATGCCATGTGTGCGTTCGACCCATGCAATCTCTTGGGTCGCCCACTTCCGCTCGCTCGCTGTGTAGATGAAGAAGTAGCAGTTGCCGTCCGTAATTCTTTGCATAGTCTTAATAAAGTCGACTAGGAATGGCCGTATGAGACCATGGCCTGGATAGAATGCTTGCGGTATGTGCGTCTTTGCACCCATGCCATTGAAGCCATATTTTCGAAGGACTTGATGAAGAGAGTATCTTTGCGACTGGAAGTCTACACGTCCCGCAATTGTTCCATCCCAGTCCAATACAAACACTGTGGGAGTATTTGCCGTACTCATCCACTACTCTATTATCCTGCAAAGAGATTTCCAAAAGCCACAACACTATCATCCCATGTGTGAGCATGCGCCCATGTGCGAGCGCGCTCACGAATGCCCTCTTTTCGCACAGGGTTCCTATCAAGTGCCACGACCGCATCGCATAGCCGAGCTACAGCTTCGGGTGACAACAACGCTGGATTCTTGCCATGTGTTGCAAATGGGTTATACCCCGGGTACTCTAACGGTGGTACGAGTACAATTGCATCCGATGGATAGATATCACGAAAGCAAGCGACATCCCACGTCACGACAACGACACCTGCAGCCATGGCTTCGTGCACACAACATGCATACGTATCATGATGGACGACACCACTTGGCAAAACAAGCGGGTACACGAATATGTCACTCGTCTCGAGAAGGCGCCGCAACTCTTTTTTTGATAGTGACTTATTTGCCATCAAGTCACCGCCATGGTAATAAGAAGCAGTAGTAAGCCTTTTCCCGAGCTTTTGAGCGACAATCGCGGCAACAGCCCCACCCCGTTCAAATGTTGCAATGAATACATGTTGCTTTGAGCGTACACCAGACGCAGCACACCACACCTCTTTATTGATGCCATTTGGCACCACATGCACGGGAATATCTAGGTCTTTTACATGCCTTGCAACCGTTTCAGAGACAGCAATCAGAGAAAAGGGCCTTTCGCCCAACGAAACCTTCATTTCACACAAAACATCGTGATGGACATAACAATGAAGCCACACAGCGACGATGCAATCTTGGCGTAAATTGCGAATCCATTCCTTTACTTCAGGTGACAGAAAGAAGAGCGGTGTAAAGAAGTCAAACGTATTGGCGTGCGGTGCACGTGTCAAATCTTGAATGACAGTTGTTCTATGCCCTTGCAACTCGAGTCCCCTAGATATTTCTAATAAAGCCGCTTCAGTGCCACTAAAACCCGCGCCATTCAGATAGTTCTCGTATGACAACGGAAGAACCCGACAATGAGCGTGGTCTGGTATGTAAAATCCAAAATGCATATTTAACAACGTACACACTTTGTTTCCTAAGCAAAAATAAGGGCTATATGCAAAAGGCGGTTTCCAAACTTTTGAATTCGTGCCGCAAACGATTACGGCACATTTGAAAATAAGGATTGTAGTAAGCCTCTTTGAGTGCACGTTGTATTTGTCGAGCCGCGATATAGCTTCGCGCAAGTGTTTCAATTTCGCTGTCAGGTAAATGTAACAGACTTTCCTCACGAGCATAATAAGGCATCCATTGAATATGTGGATTCGATTTTACAATATCATATGTAATATTTCGATTATAACTTAACCACTCATAATCCCATGGTTTATTTGGGTTGTTTTGAACGATGTCCCATGTTATACATGGATTTTCACTAAGAGCCCACCACTCCCATTTAATATTTGGGTTTTCTTTTACGATATCCCATGTAATACACCTTTTTCTGCTAAAAGCTGGTAAATCCCATGGTTTCTCTTGATGTGCTTGAACAATTTCCCATGTAATGTTTTTGTTTCTACTTAACTCATACCAATCCCATGGCTCGTCTGGATAGGCTTGAACAATCTCCCAAGTTATGTTCGGATTTCGACATAATCCCTCATAATCCCATGGTTTGTCAGGGTGCTTCTGGACAATATCCCATGTAACACATTTATTTCGACTAAGCCCTCTCCAATTCCAATTCCATGGTTTATCTGAATTTGCTTGAACAAAATTCCATGTTATACCTTGGTTTGAACTTAGAAAATCCCAATCCCATGGCATATTCGCATCAACTTCATCCCAATTGATATTTTTATTACAACTTAAAGCACCCCAGTGCCATGGCTTATCTAAATTGTCTTTTATAATATTCCATGTAATATTTTTATTTTCACTTAAACCATACCAATCCCATGGCTTATCTGAGTAAGCTTGAACAATATCCCATGTTATATTTGGATTACGGCTTATATGTAACCAATCCCATGGCATGTCTGGAATGGCTTGAATGATGTCCCATGTTATAAAGGAACACCTGCTTACACTATACCAGTCCCATTTAATAGAAGTGTCCTTTAGTTTGTTAATAATCCATTCAGTTTTTGCGTTCTTAATAAATGCTGAAAGTGTCATTTTATTAAAATTGTTGAGCAAATGTTTATATGCCCCCACTCCAGATCATACCTGTTTTTCCTGCAGATAATCGTGAAGCAATACAAAAGGGATTATTGGAAGACTTACCAAGGGAATCACGAGCCAGTGCATGAGCTTGTCTTTGACCCCAAACGGCTGATGTTCGCGCTTACCGGCAGTAAGAAGTTCGCTGTACACAAGGGGCATCGCACTGTCCTTTACTCTTTATTACTCACTTCACGTCGTTAGCTTTAGTATCTTCGGTTGCACATTTTCTTACCATAACACCATCATTTCCATCGATTCTATGGAGGCGCGGTGGCTGATTTACAGGTTTTAACCATACGTAAGTAGGGACTGGGTCAAGTAATTCCAGTCCCTCTGCAACAAGGTCACCTGTTGCGTTAATTTGCATTTTAAATCGGGGATAATAGATACTTTCAACAGCAACGAATCCTATTGAACACCATTGAGTACCATTGCAGGAAAGGGTAGGCAAATCTGGAACGAAATGAGGCATAGGCATCCGAGATTGCTCTTCACTTGTCATGAGCTTTATCATTTTTATAACTGAACTATTGTATCTTTTAAATCATCCCATGTATGCATTTGACGTACTTCATTGGAAGGCGGTACAATGTATTTTATCTCAGAATACCCTTGCCCCATGTATTTCGATGCCAAACAAATGTAGGGAACGCCTTCATGACATTTAGCGAATACTTGAGAAAAACCCCATGTAAAACCATCCGTATCAACGAATGATGGAGTATCGTGCATTTTATTCAGTATTTCTTGCGGAATATATGTTTCCATATAGTTGTCATCATATTCCTTCACGCTTCCATGCATAAATCGCGCGGTGTTGTATGCCTCCGACATTTTGCATTGCTTTCAAATAATCTAGTTTTCCTTAAATCACAGTCGTTTCGTATATAAGTAAAGTTCGTCATCATCTGAAATCGCCGGCATACATAAATGTTTTCTATCAGTTTTGTTTGTCACTGCATTAAAGAGTTTTGAGAAGAGTGGGGTCACATTGTATATCATGTATCCAGGAGGCATCACAGTGGTATTCTTTTCATAAACAGGAAATACATCACTGATGTCAATGCCTATTGTCTGTAATAACTCTTGGTATGCTTTCCACTTTGAAGTCGAAATGTGTAGAATAGGATATATGCGTGTTGTATTGAAACTTCGTTCAAATCCCAATTGAGATGAGTAAAAGGAATACGCGTTCAAAGTAGATGACATTGAAATGAATGCATATTGAGACGCGGTTGCTGTTGGCTCCAATTTTGTTTTGTAATGCATCGTCAGCTTTTTGCGTACATTTGCCATTTCGAGCTGCTTTATCAGTTGACCTCCCAATCCGAATGCAGAACAAATGACGTCGACGTAAACAGTCCATGAATTTACATCAAGTGACGGGATATCTTTATCAATGTACAAATCATTCGTTTCAAATTTATCGAATCGAAACTCAAAATCCCTCTTAAAGTTCCGAAATGAAATATATTGCATGGTCATTATACCGCATATCAAGTGGCCCACAAAGCGTTTACGACCACCGCTGCCACTCGATGATGAATTTGAATTCGTTGACTTTGTATGTAATGTTCCATCCTTTGCAATTGCAACACACGACATATCCGTATAATTTAGACTCTTTAACAAATATGAGGCGTTTACCCCTTGATCTAGATCTGCCTTACCAGCTTCATCATATACTGAACAATTTGGGTGGAATGCTCTAATGAACGCTATATAACTGTGATAATCAGATGCACTTTCTGACTTTAATTTTTTATGGTCGATGAAATACAGTTTAAACTCATTTATCTCAGAAACCTTTTTGTTTTCATTCAATGATAATTGAAGTTCTTTAATGTTGACTTTGGGAAGATACTTCAAAAGGTGGGTGATTTCTTTCTGTACAGCCATCGTAGGGCGAACATTCACCGTAAAATGGGCATGTTTCTTCAATAACCGTGCCAACTGTTGAGTGTTTTCAATTTCAAGGTGAGGACTTATGGGGCTGAAAGAATTTTTTGGACTCGAGCTTGAAACTTGTTGCTTCATGCTACAATCTACAATACCTGCCAGATATAAGAATGACAAAAATAATATGAACGACTTATGCGCTGCACATCATGCAGCCTTCGGGGTTGTCACGACGACACGCTGCGGCCACATCTGCCTCGGTAGTTTTCGCCACATTTGTTCGGCTCACCGACGGGTCTAGAGAGAATGTCATCGTCTTAGCCTTCGGGCGCGTGCGCAGGTAGTAGCTGCCCGTCTTCAGACCTTGGCGCCAGCCGTGGAAGTGCATATTGGTCAACCTGCTAATATCAGGGTCCTCGACATATAGATTCATGCTTTGTGTTTGGCACACATACGGCGCACGCGCAGCAGCTTGGTCGATGATGACGCGTTGGCGAATCTCCCACACCGTTTTATAGAGCGCCCGAATGTCCTCAGGAATCTCCGTGATGTGTTGAATGCTGCCCTCGCCCGCAATGATGCGGTCTTTTAGCGTGCGATTCCATAGTCCAATCTTGACCAAGTCGCGCACCAAGAACTTGTTCACTACGACGAACTCACCGGCTAGAGTGCGGCGCTGGTAAATGTTGCTCGTGATGGCCTCGAAACTCTCGGTACTGCCCATGATTTGCGATGTCGATGCGGTGGGCATGAGGGCGATGAGAAGTGAGTGACGAATGCCATGCTCTTTAATAGAGGTTTTCAGAGCATCCCAATCATAACGGCCTTGCGTGGGCGTGACATTCCACATATCGAATTGCAATGTGCCCGATGCGGTAGGAGAGGTTGCAAACGTGCTATAGGCGCCGCGCCACTTAGGATGCGCCTTTCCGAGGACCACCTCATCCTCAGTGACACACACATTTTTACGAATCGTGCGGGTCTCAGCATCAATATCAGCTTGAAGGAGACCACTTTGTGCCTCGGTACTCTCGAGGTATTCAAGACGCTCCATCTCCTTGGCACGCTCCATTGAAATCTCATTGGAAGCCTCAAGAGATGCATGATACATTGTCTCGAGAATGAGACGGTTCACTTCAAGCGCATCGGGACTGTCAAATGGCAGCCTCATTTGGATGAAGACATCGGACAGGCCTTGGATCCCGATGCCAATCGGGCGATGACGCATGTTCGAGCGCTTTGTCTCGGGAACGGGGTAGTGATTACGGTCAATCACACGGTCCATGGAGCGCGTCGTGAACTTCACAACCTCGTGAAGTCGCTCGTAATCGAATGTAGCAGGGCTATCCACTGCATCTGGGTGCGGTGTGACGAACGATGGCAACACAATAGAGGCGAGATTACACACGCCGTACTCCTTGTCGTCGCTGTAAATGGTAATTTCCGCGCACTGTCCGGTCAAGATACCATTGAAAACGCCACGGTGCTCGAGTGGCTCATTGAAGCAGTATGTGTCTGCCATACGGCCATGGTCCTCAACTTGCGTGACGTAGATGTTGGATTTATTTACGCCATTGGGCATAACCCATGATTGCAAGTAATCGCCTGGAATGAGCGATTGTGCTTCGATGGGCGTGTCTTGGCCTTCGATGTAGAATTTATGGTAGCGCGTGCACTCAATAATCGAACCGTTGCTGAACATGACGTTGATGATATCTTGGTTCTCTCCCGTTTTCAGCACTGTTACGAGCGACCATGCTGTACCGTTCCATACTTCAACTTCTTTGTTGGCAAGCATAACAATCTGAACATCTTGGGGACCATCGATGCCTTTAATGAGGATACGTGTTTCGGGAGCAACGCAAAGGTTGCTGCTCTTGATGACACCAAGGTTCTTTTGGTTTGTCTTTTGACAAGCGTCCTTATAGAGAATGTACGGTGTCCCCGTCTCAATTTGGCTCTTGAGGATTTCGGCCCAAAGCTCTTGAGCTTTGATTGTCTTGCGCGCACGGCCTTCACGTTCGTAGCGCTCGTAGAGCGTCTTGAACTCGTCACCGAATACGTCTGCAAGGCCAGGGCATTCGTCAGGGCACATCAGCGACCAAGTGCTGTTTGCTTGCACGCGCTCCATGAAAAGGTCAGGAACCCACATGGCAAGAAAGAGATCGCGGCAACGCTCCTCTTCACTTCCCGTGTTACGGCGAAGAGCCACGAAATCAAAGATGTCCGCATGCCACGGCTCCACATACAGGGCAGCGCTACCTAGGCGGCGACCCGCTTGGTTTGCGTGGCGCATGGTGGCGTTGTACACGCGCAGCATAGGAATGAGCCCCGAGCTTTGGCCGTTGGTTCCCCTAATGTAGCTGCCGCGTGCACGGACATTATGAATCCATGTGCCAATGCCACCAGCGCCCTTGGAAATCATGGCAGAATCGCTAATGGTCTTGTAAATACCTTGCAGGCTGTCGTGCATTCCGAGAAGGAAGCACGAAGACATGGCGGGCATGCGAGTCCCCGCATTGAAAAGAGTTGGCGTTGCGTGCGTGTAAAGACGTTGTGACATCAGGTTGTAGCACTTGAGCGCATTTTCGATGTTCCATCCCCAGATACCAAGGGCCACCCGCATCCACATGTGTTGCGGGCGCTCGACGGATTTGCCGCCTACTTTTTGCAGGTACGATCGCTCAAGGGTTTTAAAGCCGAAGTAATCGAAGGCATAATCGCGCTTGTAGTCAATGGCATCGTCGAGTTCTTTTTTGTGCATTTGTACGATTTCATAAAGTTCGTCGCTCACTAGTGGCGCTGGTGTATCATGGATATCTTTGTTGTTGAACAGAATGTCTACCGTATCGCTGTAAGAGTCGGACGTGTTTTTGTGGTGGTTGCTGATAATAATGCTGGCTGCGAGTGCGCCGAACTCGGGGTGCTCTGTGCTCATGCTAAAGCACATTTGTGCCGCGAGTTCGTCAAGTTCGCTCGTTTTCACGCCATCATAAATACGGCTACACACCTTTTGTGCGATTTCATGTGGGTCAACATGGCTAAGGCCGTCACAGAAGTTACGGATGCGCCGTAGAACTTTGTCGAAAGAGACATCTTCGTATGTACCGCAACGCTTTAGGACCCTCATTTACGTTGCCTATTATTGGTGGCCAAAGTTTTAAGTGCATCTCACTCATTTTTTTGGGAGGTATGAAAAAGTAAGTAGTTAGTAATCATTTATGGCTTAGGATGAGGGCACACTGACGTCCACGATAAGGTGTTGCAACCATTTTTGCCGATAAATTCACAGCGGTACTTGGTGGGGTCATTTTTGTTTGTGGTAACGTCCTTTGCATGCAAAAACGCAGGGTAAATGTTATTACATTTGATTTTGTCATCATTGTTCGTGAAATTGTTATTAAGATCCAAAAGCACGTTACTTACACTGTAACCAGTGAAAGTCACATTGCTGTTGAATTGAGTAACTGGAAAGACATCCGTACGAGGTACACAACGGAACGCCATCTGGCTCTTGTATTTAGCGGGCGCACGGTCCAATACGTCAGAGGGCGTTCGCTCGAGAGTGTAGTAATCTGGGCACGAGAGGGGATCACGGTCAATTGTCGTACGCTTGACGGGCTTGAATTCGTACACCTCGACAATGAGCCACAATATTATGAGCAACATGCCAAGGAGGAACGTGATAGTGAACGGCGCAAACGGACCCGTGAGGAGAGCACGCGCTGCTTCATTCGCAATTATGGCAATAAGAATGCTGAGTGCAAAAACGCCGTAGACAACGTTCACTGCAATTGTTGCTTTAAAGAGCCGTGCCTTTTGACCCTCGTATGAGGCCTGCTCGGCCTCTGTTAGTTCCATGTCATGCTCGGCGCTGGCCATCTTACAAGTTGGTTAGAAAAAAGCGGTCTATCGCTTTGTAAGCTCCAAGCTACGCGAGCCTTTCATAGTTGCGAGAGGAGCGCGAGCCATGGGCATCGGCAGTGTACTAATGTCTTTTTTGTATTGTTCATGTTGTTTCAAGTTTGTTATTATTTGGGGAACGGACCACTCGAGAACGCGAGCATTTAGTTCGCGCACTTGACCGACAATGTCAGTCGGAGCGTTTCGGCCATGTTGATAATAGATTGAGCGCATGATGATGATGAGTTCGTGTTCATTTTGACGACCAATCTTGAAGGCGCCCCTGCTCTCTACCCACACCCGATATCGGATACCCTCTTGAAGGGCGTGCATGTTTTCATCTGAGAAGAAAACACTGTTAAGCGGCGTTGGTGCATGAACACCTGCACGGGAGGAGCGAGAGAAACATCCGGGGGCTGATGTTATGCGCCCACTGCCTTGTTGAATTGACACTGGACGCCCTTGTGTGAGTGCGTCGACTCGACCATTGTTACGGGGTATGTTGATACCACCGTGTCCGTATGCTGGCGCAAAATTCTGAGTGTAGGACATATACTACTTATTGATTGGTTTAGAATATTCTACATGAATATTAGAGTGCGTCGGTCGGAATGTTCTATTCATGTATAGCCCTGAAAAAGCCAACGCTACAGGTATCGGAGGCGGTGCACAAGGTCATTGCAGAGGCCGTATTTTCGTACGTGTCCATGATAAGCGTGACAACAATTCTTCAAGGATCTAAAACCGTTTCGAAGTCGCAGGTTGACAGTGTCGAGCAAATTATTGAAGGGCGTGCAAAAAAGAAGCAAGCGGCACAAAAAGGGGGTATGGGATGCCCTTATACAGGATTGGCAAGCGCGGCATATGGCGCTCAAAACAGCGCAGGGGTCATGGCCAGCTCTGTTAATTTTGCAAAAGGGATTGCACGACCTGCGCATGTTGTGACCGGGACTTGGCTTGCCGCTGGTGGGGAGGCTCATGCATGCTCGGCATCCATTCGCAAAGACCTTAAGAAGGAAGTGCGCCTAATTCTCAAAGACCAAAAGATGCGTAAATCCGACGGTGTTGTCGATTACATCGTCGGAAAAATTGAAGGTAGACTTTCCAAGTTCTTACATCCATTGGTTTCCAAGGCGACACCTATAACGGTTTCGGACGTTAAGAGGTCGAGCAAATCGGCATTTAGGGGCTTGCGGATTATATTATTATAAGATAAACACAACGTCTCACCCTTATAAAAAGCATTTATTTGCAACTAGGCCCACAAAAACAAATATGCCACTTATTACCGTAGACGGCAATATTGGAGCGGGAAAAACAACTTTGCTAAAGCTCTTGCACACGAAACACGGGTGGCCAGTAGACCTTGAGCCCGTGCACCGATGGCTACCTTACCTTCACAACCTATACGAGCAGAAAAAGAGCGTCTTTGAGTTTCAGATACGCGTCTGGCTAGACCGCTGCTGGATTCAACCCAAATCGTCATCCTCCAAAGTCATGATTATGGAGCGGTCGCCGTTTTTCCAAAACATGGTGTTTGTCAACGCCAATGTTTCTAATGGGGCTCTCACGCAAACAGAACACATCGTATTGAACGACCTATACGCGCGAGCCATGGTCATGTGGCAACCTCTGCTCTATGTTTACCTACGCTCGAACCCGACGGCCTGCTCGCAACGTATTTCGATGCGTGGACGTGCGTGCGAGGCGTCTATTACACCAGAATATCTGAACTTGCTTCACACGCTTCACGAGGCCGCATACATCGAAGCGGTTCGCACGGGAATGCGAATCTTCGTCATAGACATTGAGGGCAAGACACCCGACGAGATTGCAGAAGAGCTCAATGCAATTCTTCGCTCGTGGTTCCCTGGCGGCATGGCTGGAGGCTGGAGCGCATAAATGAGCATAACCAATATTTTTTGTGAAGGTCGTTAAACTCTGAGTGGGCAGCCTTTCAAAACTCGCCGAATCGATTTATTAAATTTGGGTTTCTGAGCACCAAAGAAGATATTGATGTAAAATGGAAACATCTCAGTATCATGTTCATCAATAATTGTTCCAGACTCATTCCACACAATCCACTCTTTGATAACCAATTTAAACTGTGATACTTCCGCACCCGTGTTTCCCTCATTTTTCATGTCAAAATCGTGGCGGTTCGAGAACAGTTTGAATTCATCGAGGAAGTCCTCTCGGCTCTCTGCGCGCACACCTGGCAAATATATATTCAGATAAAATGGTTTTTGAATTGTCCACAATTCTTCCTTCAAGTATGCACTTGCTTGATGATAATCTGTTTGTAAAATTGCTTTTACACATTCACTTACAACTCTGTTATAGCCATGATGCGAATTTTGAGTGACTATAAAGTTGTCTGTCGCATCACTCACTATATCAAATGTGCTGTTGTACTCAATGTACCTGACGCCGTGCGGGGTAAACTGATTTTTCATGTAAGTTGGCTCGACCTCGGTGTAGCTCTTGCTGCTTTTGCTGCTCTTGTCAACACCAACCTCGTCGTCGTCTATCCTCATTGATTGCGTTTCCACCACCCATCTTATATTTTGCTCTTTTGCTTTCCAAAGTATCCTAAGAAGTGGATTGCGAGCATAAACATGTTGCCATGCTGCATTGGCGTTCAACATGTTGCGGAACATAGGATGAGTAAGTCTTAAATTTTTTAGGTCTTCTTTTTTCAATCCACGTATAGGTTCAAACCCCGATATAATACGTGGAAGTATCACATCATGCAGATTTTCGCGTGGATGGTTGAACGGAGTGCCTGGTGCGGGCGCAGTCGCGGGCGCTGCTGGACTTGGTGTTTTCGACTTTTTCTTTCTGCCTTGCGAAGAAGAGCTTGCTCTGCTTTGCGAGGAAGAAGGAGTTGGCATCTACTATGCGGTTAGATTTGTTACTGACCCAAGTTTACAAAAAAGGATTTATGACGTCATTGTTGCACACATAACAAACGAACAACCATGCAGTACACAATCGAGTCCAATGAGGCGATTCATGCAAAGTTTGCGAATCACATCAATAAACCCAATATCGACCCTATCATTCATGAAGCAGACATTCAACACTACGCATCGCTCATTAATGACATGATAAGCGCGAGCAATGAGCGAGTCATGTCCATAAAGCCCAAAGGCATGAAAAACTCCTACTTTCTAAAGATTGGTAGGACCTTATGCGAGCGAGGAATGCTGACCCCGGCACATCTTAACACGTTAGAGGAGAGGCTCCGCGTTCATCGGGGCAAAAGCCATTCGGGCGTTCTGGTGATTACTATTTTTACGAGTCCACACCCAACCTTTACAAACGAGTTGGGTGAGACAGTTACACAAAAATTTTCATGCAAATGGAACTGCTATTACTGCCCGAATCAACCTGGACAGCCCCGTAGCTATTTGGAAGGCGAGCCGGGCGTCCTTCGGGCCAACAAGTACAAGTTCGATTGCCAACAGCAGATGTGGGGGCGGATGGAGAACTTGTTCGACACGGGGCATCCGGTTGACAAGCTCGAGGTCCTCGTACTCGGTGGGACATGGGAATCCTATCCAAAGCCTTACCGGGACGAGTACGTCCGCGACATCTATTATTCTGCCAACACATTCTGCGTCGAGCCGGCTTTGCGCCGCGCGCCGCGCTCGTTATTCGATGAGCGCACCGAAAACAAGACAGCCATGTGCAAAGTCATTGGATTGACGCTCGAAACGCGTCCGGACACTGTGAATGTTGAGATGCTAACAAAGTTGCGCGACTATGGGTGCACGCGCGTTCAGATTGGCATTCAGCACTTTGACGACGCCATTCTCAAGAAAGTTAACAGAAGGTGCACCTACGCTCAAACAGTTCACGCCATTCGACTCCTCAAGGATTGGGGCTATAAGATTGATGCACACTTCATGCCAAACTTGCCGGGTGCCACGCCGGCAGCAGACCGAGAAATGCTTGTTGACCAGCTTCTCGGAAGGTCAAGGTCAAGCATTGAAACAAACAGCCTAACACCCATTGCGGACGTGGACGTTTGGGAGCGCACAATCGTTACCCATCCCGACATTCAAGTTGACCAGTGGAAAGTGTATCCGTGTGAAACCACTCCGCATACGGTTATCGAGAAATGGTACAAAGAAGGGCTTTACATGCCTTATGGCGAGAGTGAACTCACACCTATCCTTCTTGACATGAAGGCTGCTGTATTTCCTTGGATTCGGCTCAATCGGATTGTACGGGACATTCCAAATGATTACATCATTGCGTCTGGGGACCACCCTAACCTCCGTCAGGACCTTCAGGTGTTGCTCAAACGTCGCAAACAACGTTGCCGATGCATTCGGTGCCGAGAGGTCAAGCTTGCACAATACGACCCAACAACAGCGCATATCATGATTCGAGAGTACAATGCGTCAGATGGAACAGAGTACTTCATATCCGCTGAGCATAAGGACCCAACAAAAGAGACGCTCTATGGATTTCTTCGGCTTCGAGTGCCATCCGCACACACACCATCGCCACATCCCTCCATCGAAAATCATACGTGGATTCGAGAGCTTCATGTGTATGGAAAATTACAAACAACAACAGCGTCGACGACCACATCTCCGCACTCCGCACACACTCAGCACAATGGCCTTGGCAAGAATCTTCTAGCAATTGCAGAAAACCTTACACAAAAACTTCAGAAAACCCAAATCCTCATCATTGCTGGAGAGGGCACGAAAGGCTATTACGAGCGACAGGGCTACTCAGAAACGGTCTTGGGCTACATGGTTCGCCAATTCTAAAAAGCCCAAAAAACAAACAAAAATGTACGATTTAGGTTAGTGATATGGCCCCAAAGAGAAAACTAAGTCAAGATGAAGATGAGACTACAACAACTACAAAACCGACTATTAGCAAAGTTCGAGCTCCGAAAAGCCGCGTGCGTGCGGTAGGACGACTTCGAGACACTCAAATACCTGGAAAAGACATACCATCGCATGTGGCAATAACGCAATTCCACGCAATTCTCGACTCTCTACACGATTTCCATGGGTCGCGTAATTTGGCATTTGACAAAATCATCGCGACGAACTTTTTGATGGATAGCATTGAGGGGAACTTAGTGCACGGTGTTCACACTTGGATAAATGGTCTTTTGCTATCAGATGCAACTAAAACTGAGCTTCAAAACTATGTCCATATGTTTGTGAACTTCATCAATGGCGAACATTCTCGCCTTCCAAAAAGCTTAGAGCGGTGTACATTGGATTTTTTTGCAAAATCGAAAGGCAAAATGATGGTTCAAACACCAGAAATCGAAGTGATTGGTAATTCAGATGCAAGTTTGCTAAATCCGGTTTTTAACTCGGTTCTGGGAATGAAAGTTGATAAGGCCCTTTTGTTCATTGATGGCTGCAAGTTTTCAGGGGACACATTGTGTAAACAGCAAACACTAAAGATTGTTAAAACGATGGCAGTGTCATTAGACAGAGATGGGCAGGACCTCAATGGGTTGAATCCATTAATAAAAGTTATAAGTCAACCAAATACAGACAAAAAGGCTTGTGAAGCTAAAATTGGGTTCAATGTTCCCGTTAGCCTTTTGAAGACGAGCGGAGAGCTCCTATTTATGAATGAGTTGACTCTGAACGATGATACCCTATATTTCACGACACCCGATGGAAAATCAAGAAGCATCTTGCTTACCAATCTTGGTTCTGAAAATGGGCGAATGGGGGTTACAATGATGTCTGATATGATGGCAAACGATAGTCATCAGGTCGAATCAAAATCATTCAAAGTATATGGACTCGAACATGCCTCTCAACATGACCGCATTGGATTTCTCTTTGACCTCAAGCGCGCAGGGGACTGGCTTCAAATAAAAACTACAAAGGAACTCAACACGAGTCAGGAGGCAGCTTATGCTTCGACAAACAACAAAAGCATCTTCATGTCAAGCGACCTTGGCACAGTTGGAAGAGCCATCCATGAAAACACACCTGTAATTTGCACTACAAATGCTGGAAAAACTTATTGGACGGTCGGTTATGCTACAAACATAACCAAAGATGTTGCCCAATCCGTATATAATGAGGCTAATAATGGGTTGAAAAGCCTCGATGAATACTTCACTCAGCGCCAACTCATTTTGGAAACTAGTCGCGCCGCTATAACACAGTTGAATGAACACATTGAAGATTTACGAAGATACGCAAACAGTTTGGAAACATCGACATTTGCAGCTCCTTTACCTCGCCGCGCAACTGAAATGGAGGTCAATGCTTTCAAAGTTTCTGGACTGCATGTGGTTAATCGTTTTCGTCAGAATATAAGTATGTTTGTAATCTACGTTCATTATCTGTATTTTGTGTTTTTGGCAAATGATAAAGTCTACAACGTACTCATTGAAGAGCGCAACACACTTCAACAAGAAATGGTAGTTGTGCAAGCAGCTCTCGCCTCAGGAACTGGCGATTGGGGGTCTTTGTGTGGTTCTATGAATACCATCATAACAAAAATAAAAGACTTTGTGAGAGTGAGAAATCTCGATTGGTTACAAACGAGGGCCGATTTGAGTGAGAAAATTTTGCGCTTGAGAAACATTTCAAATGCTCTTCGGTCTGATGAACTGATTGTTGAGCTTCTTACCTTGTCTCCTGAACAAATAAACTCATGGTTAGTGAGGAAAGGATTCTTTAGCGATACAAGCAGCTGGATTGTAAAAGGATTATATCAAAGAGTTTCAGCATTTATTGAAATGGCACCCTACTTGACTTTGAGTCGTGGAAGGACCCCTAAATGGGTTTACTCATTTGTGGTAGTCTGCGAGAATGGCAATTTCGATAAATCGTGTCGAAATGATTATGCGCGCATTCTCGACTTTGATGTGTACAGAAAGTACGTGGATGGAGATACAACAGACCTGATTTCGAGTTTAGATTACTATGTCGCTTTCACGATGCCCCCACGAGGCGGTGGGCCCAACGCTTCATTTTCTAAACGTCGTCAGTTTTGGAATGCATTTTCCAAAGCATTACTTCAAAGTCCGCAAAAGACGGATAAATCCACCGACTACAATTGGGGATGGACATGTGCATACGGAAACCTATGGGCAGTGTTGCCAATGATGTATTCGGTATCAGCATCAGCACCACTATCGGATATTGATGTATCTAAGATAGTGAACATGTACGAATCGCCCATTGAGCATGCAAGTGGAGTCGGATGGCATAATTACACGGTCAACCAAACTCAATCAGCGTCAGGTTCAAAAAGTAAACAAAGTGGCATGTTATCGATACCACTTCTTGCGATTGACCCACTTGATATTGTTACAATGACATCTATGGGCGCTATGAATCATAAAAGTATTCATGTCACAAATGGCATGGTTTCTCTGAACCCCACCATCTACGTGATGAAGAAACATTCGATGCAAAAAATCTACAAAGAAATGCAAGACACTACAAGCTTTCGTTCACCCTCCATAAAGCAAACCGTGACACCACCCAAATCCATAAAGCTGACCCTTCCAAAATCCATAAAGCTAACCCAGCCCAAATCCGTAAAGCAAACTAAAAAGACAATCAAGAAAATTAGCGCCACACATACTGTGGCACACGCCGCGGGTGGTGGGGAAAAAGGAGACTCGCCTTCATCATCTTGTACGGTCATGTGATTACAAAATGTTGCAACACGCTGCATCTGTTCCAAAGGTTTACTCATCCATTGCGGCCGAGTTTTCTCGAACGCGATATTCTCATTGGAATAAAGTAAAACTCTTTATTGAGTCACTTCAAAAGTACACTGTCTTACTGGATGTGGGTTGCGGCAATGGTAAATATACAAATGTGAGGAATGACATTGTGTATATTGGTTGCGATATCACGAAAGAGTTATTGGAACATGCAAATATGACCAAACCAAACGATTCAATGAAGGACCTCTTCCAAGTTTCATGCGAGCGCTTGCCAGTGAGACACAACACCGTAGGGGGCGTAATTTGCATCGCAGTCTTACATCACATTCCAAGTCCGTCCGCACGCATGGCCGTTGTGGTCTGTCTGATTAAGACACTCGAGTCATCAGGCCGTGCTCTCATTACCGTTTGGGCATACGAACAAGTCAATACCAAGAAACGAGACACAAAATGGAAAAGAATATCCCCGGATTCGACGGATTATCTTATTCCATGGAATATGCAAAGTTCGGAGAAGGTTCATTGGCGGTTCTATCACCTGTTTGCGTACGACGAAGTGAAGCAACTTTGTGAAGATGTTGTAAAAATAATGGAAGGTTTCGTCACCTATTCCATAGAGTTTGAGCTCGACAATTGGATCATGACATTCAGTACCACTTAGCTTGAATGACATTGTTTTTTGTAAATCTCGACACATGTCTTTACATCCCACATAGCATCGTGTGCAGTGCCTTCCGCCTCCACTCCATACAACTCTTTGTATAGCACGCCCAGCCGCGGCCAGCGGCGCTTGGTGCCAAGTACAGCAGTGAGCATTGTACAATGACGCGGCATTCCCGTCAGTAGCGACAATAGCCGCGTCATTTCCAGTCTTTTGGCTTCAGTAATGAGAATGGATAGGTCAAACTCAATGTTGTGAGCAACTAGTGTAGCGTTCGGATTGCGTTCAAGTGTGATTTGAAATGCATGCAATACTTCTTCAATATCACGTCCGTCTGCAAGGGCCCGCTCTTGAGAGATGCCATGTATTTCAGTTGCTTTTGCAGGAATCGTGAATTGTGGTAGAATCAAAGCATTGTACGAGCTCATTTCATTGCCATTCGTGTCAATTAGCATCCATGCAAATTGTACCATGCGGCAACCGCCCCAATCGCTGAGGCGTTGGGGGTCTCGGTGCCATGGTGGAAGTCCTGTTGTTTCGGTATCAAAGATGATGGCTGCTGTTGCTCGTGCCTTGAAATCTTGGTGTGATTCCATGATTCGGAACAATGTAATTGCTGAATCCGAACACGAAGCGTTCGCCTGGTATCCAAGGTGCTGCGTCTGGCCTTAAGTAACCACAAGTTGTGCCCTCCTTTTTTGCAAAGGCATCACTGTTGTATGCCGCTGTTGTGTTCGACACAATGCTGTGAGCAGAGCTGAATAAGGCTTTACGCTCGCGGTTGTGTTCCCGAATGCGCTTCATCACTTGGTCTGCCGTGAACCACGCAATTTGACGCACCTCTCGAGCTTGATTGATGTTATTTGGGTCAACCACAATCGCCTTGGATGAATTGCCAATCATTTCTGCACAGAAATACACGTGGCTATAAAGAATGGCATTGGTGCCGTAAAATACTTCGCTGAACTCTTTAATTTCCTTACAGATTCTCAAATCCTCCTTACGAAAGCCAGTCTCCTCGCAGAACTCGCGAACCGCGCAGTCGAGGTCCTCCTCACGGAGCCGGCGGCGACCTTTTGGAAAGCCCCACTCGGGCTCGTTAAACTCGCTCCTCGTGCTACGAATAAGGCGCTCTAGATTAACATAGGTTGCGCTCGATGTAAAGCCTTTTACGAGGCTCTCAAACTTATTGCGAGCTTCATAATACTCCTGTGTATGACGCGGTAGAAAGGCTTGATACCACACGTGATTCCAAAGGTCATTGAACGATGACTGCATGAGAAGGCTTCGCTCGCTCATCGTCATGTGTGAAAGCAATTGACTTATGTAAGTAACATCATGCATGTCATACTTGCCGCGAATAAACTCCATGAATGAAAGGCTGTCCTTGCGTTGTATCATAAGATACTCCAGTCCAGTGACGCCGCGTCGATAGCAAATAATGCCAAAGCTCATGATGGGGTGCGGACAATCCTTGTACAAATGACCAATTAGGCCGCAATTGCGACATGTGTGCATTTTACCAATGTGTGGAAATCCAGGTGGTGGACCTTTTAATGACTCCATTTTTGTGGTGTGCTGTCGTTCTTCTCTAATGCAATTCTATCTTTAATCCTTAAATGGGTGCGGTGATGTAAATGTTTATACAAGATTATTGTAGTTGTAGAAATGGGTGTTGAACCAAAGATATGGGGACCTTATTTCTGGACAGCGTTGCATCTGATGTGCGAAGGCGCGCCGGCGATATTGACAAACGATGCAAAGGAGCATTATCGTGCCTTTTTTGCGCACATGGCGCATGTGTTACCGTGCGCAAAGTGTGCGGACCACTTGCAACAGGTGCTTGCCCGTCACCCCATTGGAAATGAGGTCATGACACGCGAGCATTTGATTGAATGGTGTATTGAATTGCACAATGAAGTTACGGCGGACGTTTCACCGAGCACCCCCCGGATGCAAGTGAAGGATGCCAAAAGGCATTGGGAAGCGGTTGCGCGTGGTGATAAACCGGCCTTTTCGGCCGCCGTCGCATGTGGAGATACCAGCGATGTCTCATCGGCATCCACTCACCGCTGGCTTATGGTCATTGTAATACTTGCCCTTGTTGGTGGTGGCGCGTATGTGATTTTAAGGAAAAACAACAAGAAATGAAAACCCAGTTCGTGCACTTTATTTTTGTTTTATACCGTTTGGGTAAATGGAACAGCATGGTGGCATGAAGCTCACAAGCCAGTTGCTGAAGGACATTGAAAGCAATCCAAACTCAATGTTGGAAAAGCTGAAATTGACCGAAATCGCTTCGATAATTCGTGCAGCTCGTAAGGCATACTACAACACTGGCGCAGCACTTTTGTCTGATACCGCATATGACATCCTTAACGATTTTATGTACAAATCACAACCAGGAAATGCTCTTTTTAGCAAAGATGGAGTTGGCGCAGTAGAGAATGGTAAAACGGTCGAGCTTCCCGTTTGGATGCCGTCCCTTAATAAAATAAAAGACGACTACGATGCCGTTGAAAAATGGCGGGCCGCTCATAAGGCCGATGACTACATCGTTTCTGATAAGTTGGATGGTGTATCTGCGTTACTTGAGATAGACTTACAAACAGATAAACCGAGGCTACGAATGTTTACGCGCGGAAACGGCAAAAAGGGGCGTGACATCTCAAAAATAATCAAGTACTTTCGCAGCGATGTTTTGCCCGAATTCACCAAAGCCAAGGCGAGTGCCCCATATTTCTTGGTCCGCGGTGAGCTCATTATAGCTACGAGCAATTGGAATCAACTACTTCAACAAAAGGACGAGGGTTCCATTCACAATCCACGTAATACTGTGGCAGGCATGTTGAAACGTATTGTCCCTGTCGACATCCCCATGCTCGATTTCGTCGCATATGAGCTCATTGAGCCTTCGCGCGTGAAACCAAGCCAGGGATTGCGAATGCTTGCAGATATTGGTTTCAAAACGGTTCATCGTGTGAAACTGTCACATGCTTCACTTACTTTGGATAAACTGTCGACCATCCTAAAAGAGCGCCGCGATCCCTCTCACAATGTTTACCAAGCAGACGGCATTGTCATCACCCGTAACTCCGTTGAAAACAACAACGAGTACCCTTCAGAGCCCAACAATCCTTCTTACGCGTTTGCATTCAAAAGCATCCTTACACAAGAGAGTGCAGAGGTTGTTGTCTCTGCCGTGGATTGGAATATAAGCCGTCACGGACTTTTGAAGCCCGTTGTTATCTTTCCCACCGTATATTTGTCAGGTGCACACATTCAGCGTGCAACCGGATTCAATGCCAAATTTATTCATTCACACATGGTCGGTCCCGGTTCACGGATTGTAGTCATTCGTAGTGGTGATGTGATTCCATACATTAAAGAGGTCGTAGCACCTGCAGGAGCGGGTGAAGCAAGCATGCCAGACCCCGTCCTATTACCATGGAAGTGGTCCGGTATGGAAGTCGTGCTTACCAATCCATCGCAGTCAGCTGAGTACCACCTTCGCCAGCTTGAGCACTTCATTAAAGTTTTTGGCATAAAAGGCGTGCGCCACAATGCATTGGTCACCATGTACCGAAACGGTATCGATAGTATTAAAAAGTTCATAAACGTAAGCAAGCCGGAGCTCTATCGTGCTATACGAAGTGCAGGCCCCACTGTTAAGGTATGGAACCAAATCCAAAACGCAGCAAACAAAGGCAACTGCATAGAGTTTATGGTTGCGAGCAACTTCTTCGGATACGGAGTTGGAAAACGCAAGCTTCTAAAAATTGGGGACGCATTCCCACAAATCTATAATGGGGTGCTGCCACCTTTACATGAGCTCATTGCTACCAAAGGCGTGGGAGAGCGGTCCGCACGTGACTTTATGGCTCGTCATACAGATTTTATGGATTTTATGCAAGAGGTAGGATTGCCGTGCAGAGCTGTAAATAACTCTTTAGTGCAAGAGTACGATGGTATGAACTTGCGAGGGAAGAACATCGTCTTCACAGGCTTTCGTAGCAAGGAGCTCGAAGAGTATATCACCAAGCGGGGCGGAAGCGTGGGTTCAAATGTTGGTCGCAAAACACACTATCTCATTGCACGGGACAAAGAAGATGTCGGAATCAAAATGGAACTGGCTCTAGAAAATGATGTCACGATTATGAGCCTCAAAGATTTCAAGGAAGCGACGGGCTTTGAAGACAAAGGTGAAGCGAACATAAATCAAGGTTATGAAGACGATGAGCGAGCGTTTGACGAACTTGAAAAGCAGCTAGAAGCAGAGGGCGATGCAGAGGAACAAGTTGATGACGATGATTTGCTTGAGCCGTCAGAGCTGTTGACAACCAAGAGCGAATGCTTGCGCCACGTATATAACTGGAGCTCGATGAAAAAGACGCACGTGTTTGGCAAGACTGGATTCAGGGCACAAGAAGTATCGAATGTGATTGAGTCGGCCAGCCCAAAGCTCGCCGCTCTCCTTGCAAAGATACAATATTTAGACAAACGCGATATGACCAAACACGGTAAAGTGTTTAAACACATGATATTCACGGATGTAGTGAAACGTGGATACGGTGCGAAAATCATTGCAGCTGGCCTTACGACATCTGGTTTCAATCACGCCTACAATGGCAATTTCGTTCTCAGTGAGAAGAAGCTCCTAGAAACGGCGGGTAACAATTTTGCGATGCTTTCCAAGACGCAAGTGTACACAAAACCAATGACGGTTGGATTCAAGCTTAAGTTGTTGCAGACTATCAATTCACGACCCAGCAACGTTTATGGCGATTTGATTCGCATTGTGCTGATTGATGGCGGCTACAAAGAGGGCATCGACCTATTTGACATCAAGTACGTTCACATATTTGAACCGACGCTCATTCAGGCAGACCAACAGCAGGCCATTGGACGGGCGACGCGCTTTTGCGGCCAACGAGGGTTGCCATTCGTGGATGGACTGGGGTGGAAGCTGCATGTCTACAAGTATGATTACACACTCGGGGGCGATGGCTCTGTAAAGCACTCGATTGACCACATTCTTGAGCATTCCAAAGTTGATATAACCAAGCTAAGACTTGCCGAAGAGCTTGAGACCATATGCGCGCGGGCGGCGGTTGACAAAAGCTTAAACAAGCACATACATTCAATTGGAACCGGTACCGGAGTTGGCGGCGCACGTGGTGTCATAGAAACTCTCCCGGAAACCCGCAAAGGTGTCTCGCGTCTGGTAAAGCGAGTCTTTGATAAGTTCCGTTGGGAGCCAGCGGCTGTGAATAACCTGTGCACCGCGGCGAGCATGGAGTCTCAAAGTGGGCTTCTGCAATACACACCCTCGCAGGCGTTCATTCGCGAGTACTTTCAGCCCGAAACACCCCTGAAGGGAATGTTTTTATGGCATTCGGTTGGGGCTGGCAAGACATGCACTGCTCTAGCATGCGCTAGCTATGCTTGGGAAGCGAGTGGCTATTCTATATTATGGGTCACAAGAAGCACATTACGCGCTGATGTGTACAAAAATATGTTTGAGCCATCGTGTGTAGAGTCGGTGCGAGAATACTTGAGTAAAGGTCGCAAAATACCAAAGGACGCTGGATTGAGGAGGCGCTTAATTTCACGCCAATGGATGCCACCTATAAGCTATAAACAGCTACAGAACGTGCTTACACGCAGCAATCCTATGTATGTGCACTTGGTTAAGCGTAACGGCTTAGCAGACCCCTTCCGTAAAACGTTGTTCATTATTGATGAAGCGCATCTCATGTTGTCGAGCACCATGAAGGCCGCTGACCGCCCGGATGTGGAGCTATTGCATAAAACACTGCAACACAGCTACAACGTCTCCGGCGGCGAAAGTGCTCGTGTTATACTGATGTCTGCAACACCAATTTCAGATGACCCCATGAAGTTCATGAAGTTGCTAAATTTGACTGCCCAATCGAGAAACGAGCAATTGCCCGAATCTTACGACCAATTCAGTGCAAAGTTCTTACCCAAAGCGCACGCATTCACGGCTGACAGCAAAGAACAGTTTATGGATGTGGTGCGAGGACGCATCAGTTATTTGAACCGCACCAAGGATTTGCGTCAGTTTGCTATCCCTACATTTCACGAAGTGATGGTGCCATTAAGTGAGTCTGCAAGCGCCGATATGCTGCAACTACAAGAGCAAATAGACGAAAAGAAACAAGAATTAGAACAATTAGAAAATGGGGCAAGCAAAGAAGCAAAGGTCGCCAGAATGGAAAAGCTTTTAGCACATCGCGATTCTGTAGTTGCGGAGTGCGAGAAAATTGATAACAAGAAATTGAAAGCGGAATGCAAACGAGCTGCGAAGGAAGCATACAAGGAAGCGACGGATGCCCTAAAAGAAGAGTTGGCAGAAGCGAAAGAGCACTTCGCCGCAAAGAAAAGTGACTTGAAAGACGATATTCGTATATTGAAGTCCGAGTTGACCAACGCAAAACGTAACGATATAAGTGTTGAAACAATGGTTGAAAAATGCCTTAAGAGCCCTGTTTAGGTTAAACCTTATTTCTTTTTCTTTGGAGCACTCGGCATCACGGGTGGGCATTTTTTATCCAAAATACTTTTCATCATTGCTCGCGCCCTCGGTGCAACGTCAGGGTTCGTCGTTCGATAAAGGTCACGTAATGTCGTGCAATCCATCAACTCAATAATTCTACGTTTTATTTGTGTTGGTAAACCGTTCAGATTCAAAGGCGTAGACTTTGAGTTTACACTTTCGTCGGAACTGGGTGATTTCGGAGCTTTTCTTACTGGTCTGGTCTTGGACTGTGGCATGTCACCTGGGGTTCTATACCTTTTGCGCTGTTAAAATATTTCAGCGGTGGTTACAAAAATGTCACTGCAGCCGCCCCCACCTACTCATGTGCCCTCGCAATGGCATGTAGAATGTGATAATCGGTTTGCGGGTCCCACAAGTGTCGCTTGCACATAATACACTCCTTCGTTTGCACCATGGCAGACACCCCAACCGTCATGGCTTGAATGAGACATCGAAGATGGAACCGTCCGTTGCAGCAACCCATTTTGTAGTGGCTCACTTGACCATCAAAGTCCTCGTGGCATACAAGACAATGACCAAGGTCCTCGTCATCGCTAGCCGACTCGATGTAGTCGACTGATTTGAAACCAGAAATTGTCCATCCCTTACGTAACATTTTTTGGGTCCGCACGTTTATGTTTCTCTCACCTGGTGGATTTTTCACAATGATTGCTTTTTTTAGCAAGATATCGTCCATGATGCGCTTGCGTTCCCGGTCATAATGCATGGGGTCAAAGCTTTTGCAAAGATGCTTGGATAGACCGATGCCGTTTTTTGAAGCGATGAGTCCATTGCACTCAAAGTCCAAGTTTCCGAAAGGTGCGATGGGCTGCTCCTCCTTCACCGGGACTTTCACTACCATAATGTCCATTGTGAAGGTCTTGAGAGAGTTTTGAATCGTATTCTCCAACTCCTTCGCAAACTTCTCAATGATGGGCGCAAGTTCTTGGTGCAGTGGACCCGCGAGCATTTTGTATATTTTTGGTGAAACGTCTACTTTGAAGCGCATGTGCTCTACTTCATTAGCATTCAGCTCAATACCCGGAATATACCCGACAGGGTCGTGTGAAAAGATTCGGGTCAATTGAATGCGTTTTTCTTTCAACGAGTCCAACAACCCTTGAAGCCTCGTAGAATGAATGCACGCATCAATGTCGGTTGGGACAATAATGCGATGAGCATATTCTGGCATGTACGCGGGGTCATTGTACAACTCGTCAATCTGAGCGTTTGTTTTGTTGTTGTTAACGTGTGCCTTGTAAAAAAGAGATGCTCCGTGCTCGTGTAAATGCCAATCACGAACGGCTCCCCCGAAGATATAGCCAGTGTTTGCAATGATGTCAACCATAATTGCCTTCTTTGTTTTCCAATCAACGCGACGAGCATTGAAGTCCGCCATGTTACTAATGTGTGGTATGTGCAATTTAGGACACACTACATGTGTCAATTTTTTGAAAACGGTAGAAACGGTCTTGATATGTGTATTCCCCTCTTGTCGATTCTTGGGGATGGGCCTCACAGAAGATATGTATTTACAAAAATAAGCATGGAAGCATGTGTTCCCCTAGCAAAGAAAGCGCTCGAGCCAAACAAGTTCTTCTCCAATATCCTCGTCAACGTGTAAATTATACTCGACAGTCTCGTTTTCCTGTAAGCTCGTGCCAGTATCTAAGTTCCTCACACCGTTTGTAAACTCTAGACGGGCCAAGTGAGGACCATAAAGTGTGCCGTCACGAACCTCGGAACCTAGCGAACTCAATCGCTTCTCCATTTTTAATAGAACGTCGGGAACAGTATCAATTCTCCATGTGCCCCGCATATATCCTTCATCGTCGAGCGTTGTCAGCCGGTAGATAAGCGCATTCTCATCATGCTCATCAGCAAGCACCTCGATATAAAATATCTCGCTGAAAGCTGTGTAGGCGCCAACGCTGTGTAGGCGCTTAGCGGTGCCATGACAAGCATCCTGAGCGTCCATGATAACAAGTGTCAAATATATAACTGTGCCCTATCTCTAGTCCTTTTTTGGTGTGTTAAGGCCAGGCTCTAAAAAGTCGGCTTACATCTTGGCAGCCATTCCCCGCTCGCTGGCACCTTGCCCCCCGTTGGCCGTGCGCAAAGCTTCTCGATGCAAGTGGTAATGTGCAGCGGGATGACCGACGTACGGTCGGTGAGAAGTATGGATGGAACAAACGGCTACTGCTTGCCACGCTGGGCCGGCTTCATACAAATGGCATTGGACGGTCACATACCACCGTGCTATAAAGACACGTACATACGGCCGTTTGTGGGTACGGAGGAGCAAAAAAGAGTGTTGCTGGACCTGGATTTTTCTGAGAAGGACGCCGGGAGATGGACGACGACCTTTCCATAGTTGCGATTTGTTGACATATTGCTGATAATCACACGCATAATTTATTATTGTGTAGTTGTACTAACAGCGGAATGGTAATAAATTATGACAAAAATGGCAAAATGAGAATTGTGGTGAATGGTAGGAGTTATAGGGTGCGTAAAGAACGCAACCAGTTCTTTTACCTATTGAACAACAAGCGCATTGACTGTACACGTGCGGTGAAAGCAAGGGGCGGTGGATTAGATAGAATATCGAGCGATGTACTCACATATGTTGTAGGACATATGTCGACACGTACAAAGGAGGCATTTTCGTTGACTTCCAAGGACAACAATGAAATTACAAAGAAACGCATTCGTGAATTGCAAAGATTGACAGCATTAAGCTATGCAGAGTTTACAGAGGCAATAAAAGACTTGCAAACGTCCGAGCGAAAAGAGTTGCACGATTTCATAGAGGAACGCACATTTTTACCATTCGGTCAAGACGAAGGTGGTATCCAAGAATACGAAGACATGACGAGAAAGCGAAAGATACTCGAAAAACAAAAATAAAGGGCATTGGCTTTACTTAAAAAGCGGCGTAACCACCGGCCTCGAAGCCTTCAATGACCTCTTCTTTTTCTTCATGGCCTTGGAAAGTCTCCATGGCCTTAGAGTTGTAGTCGGTGAAGGGAGCCTTCTCCTTCTTGGCACCGGGAATATCCTCGAAGCCCTCACCGCCGTCCTTTAGGAGCTTTTTGGCACTGCCTAGGACATCAATACCCTCGAAGCCCTCAGCCTTCTCCTCCTCCTCGGAGCCCTCCATTGTGTTGAAGAACTCGCGGGTCATCACGTTCTCTGCTTGGTGGGCGGCATCCTTGGCTAGGACGCTCTCACCCTTGGCAAAGGAGGTCATGCTAACGAACACCAACATGATGCAGTAGAAGACGATGAGTGCGGCCACAATCCAAGCGTACCAACCGCACCAAGGGTTGCGTGCACCTGCACCGGTCACCACGCAGTTGATTTGGAATAGGGTTAGTAGAATGGTGGGAAGGGCCAACAGCACTAGGAGAAGGACGATGGCAACCTTTTGGCCGAAGGAAATCTTGTCCTTTCCGACCAGAATGAAGATGGAAATGATGGCTAGGGTCAATAGAATAGTTAGACCGGCTAGCTTAGATTGGGGCACACTGACGAAGAAGTCACTGATAGACATTATTCGAATCGAGAGGTTCTATTTGATGACGCAGAAAAAAAGGAGTGCGGAGTGCCAGGCACAACTCCAACTTTCACCTATATAGGGAAAAGGACGAGTTGTTTGGTCACTCCTTAAAATGGGCATTCCTTTCTACTTTTATGTGATTACTCGGACGCATCCTGGTATTCTGTTGCAACACCCACCTGCCAACCCAAAGGCCTTATATCTTGACTTCAATGGTGCAATTTATCAAGCCGTTCGGAAGCTAGGCGATGCGGGTGCACCGGTGAATGACGAGTCAGTTGCAATCGAAACCATTTCATACTTGGATTGGCTCATCGGTGCAGTGGGAGGTAACCTCGGCGAAATCGGCGTGTGCCTTGACGGCGTTGCGCCGCGCGCGAAGATGATGCAGCAGCGAAAGCGTCGCTTCATGGGCATGTTTCGCTCTCAGATGGAAAAGGATGCTGGTCTTCAAGCCCCATCGTCCATGTCAAACGCATGGGACACGTGTGCAATTTCTCCGGGAACTGCGTTTATGGACACCATGGCAAAGCATTTGCGGAGCCATGCACAAGGCAAACCTCATTTGTGGGTTTCGCCTGCAGACGAGCCGGGTGAAGGCGAGCACAAGATTTTCTCGAGGATGGCACGAGTTGGTCCATCTCTCATTTACGGTCTGGATGCGGATCTCATCATGCTTTCACTCGTGTCACATATTCCCAAGGTTTACCTCATGAGGGAGCCTACACAAGCTGGTGTGCCGGGTGTAGAGGCCAAATCCACAAGCCCCTTTCTATACGTGAATATTGACGCGCTACGCGTCGGCATCTTGTCGTCGGTGCGTCAACACTATCAATGGCCGGTCACCGACGAAGCATTGGAAGATGCTTACACTGAAGAGGCTAAAATGTGGATTGAGTCATACATTGTGCTGTGTTTCCTATTGGGTAATGATTTCTTGCCGCCTCTGCCGGCGCTTACGCTTAAGAGCGAAGGCCTTGAAACGCTTCTTCAGGCCTATGGGCGCATTCTAAAAGCTCATCCGGGTGAGGCCGTTGTTAGAGATGGCACAATTAATTACGACATTGTTGGGCTACTACTGGAAGACTTGGCTAAAGAAGAGGACCGTCGTGTGCATTCGGCATGTGTTGAAAATGTTGAACGTCGAAGTCACGCACGGGAACCCATGGACCTCATTGAGTTCTATCCGAGCGTTCCGCAAAATCGGGACCCTGTTGCAAAAGCAATTGCAGTGGGCACATGCGGTCCCAACTGGCGACTCACATATTACATGGGACTTTTCGACACGCGGCGCACCAACGTACCGCAAGTGATGCGAGAAAGCACAATGGCCTACCTTCGTGGCATGACTTGGATTTATAACTATTACACTCAGCGTCCAAAAGACGCAACCTGGTTCTACCCCTACGGTTACGCCCCCACGATTCGTGACCTTGTGAGCACGCTTCAAGCAGAAAAGACAGCCATTGAGGCGACTCCCACCAACACAAAAGTCGATGAGTTTGTTAAGCCGGTTGTTCAGCTTCTTTCCATCCTGCCTCCGACCTCGATGGAACTACTTCCCCTTTCGGTTCGTGCATTCATGACATCTGTTGACAAGGGCTGCATGCACTTCTTCCCGACACGATTCAAGGTCCATACATTCCTGAAGACACGACTATGGGAGTGTCATCCCAAACTTCCCATTCTCGATGTTGAATGGATTCAATCTAGATATGAAAACAATTAAAGACAAACCCCGTAACCTGTATCTTTTTGTCACTTCACAGTAATGAAGCAGAAATCTAAATCCAAGTCCGCTCTTCCCATCATTTTCATCATGGATATGGATTTGACGATGATTGGAAACTCCGCAACGTTTTCGAGTTGTATTGAGGTCGTCAAGTTTGTTCGCGCGTGTTGCAAGAGTAAAAAGATTGAAGGCCTTCCATGCCCCAAACCAGTCGCATTTTCTGACCTTATGACCATTGATTTTGTCAGGCCTGGACTCAAAGCAATGTTTGCAAACATTTCAGAAATGTATCCCACTGCCGAGTTTTTTGTCTATAGTGCAGGAGCAAAGCCATACGTTCATGCTGTTATAGCAGCGCTTGAGAAACTCGTGAATGTGTCATTCAACAAGCCCATTCTAACCCGCGACGAGTGCATTCTAAATGAGACTCGAAATTACACTAAATCTATAACAGTTCACTACGATGCCATGATACAAACTCTGCTTTCGAGGTATCCAGGACTTGCCAAAAAAGAAAACCAAGATGATGTTTTAAAAAGCCGGATTGTATTCATCGATGACGTAGACTACGTGTGGGACCTCAAGGAGAAGTGGGTAAAATGCCCCGAATATTTGTATAATCCAGTGTTGGACATCACTCAATACATTGACACCTCAACACGTAAGCATCCCCTGGTAGCGACACAAATTGAAACGAATGAAGCATTCTTTAAGGAGCCAGAGGTCGAATCGACCGACGAACGGAATATGGCATATCACATGTATATGGCTGAATGGTATCGCTCGCAGTATGTAAAAAACAAGCTAGCATTTGAGGATAAGTTTTGCGAAAAGTTCGTGGAATGCATAAAGCCCTTCAAAAAACTCGCACATCCGTTTTCGAATGCCAACATCGCCAAAGTAAATGCCCAGCAACAAAAAAGTCAAGGTGATTTAGAGAAAGCCTGAAATCTAATCTTATTACACGCGATGCCACTTCCAAGTACATGGCAAGATGTTATAGACGGCCCTGCATATATTATCAACATGCTCGACTGCAAGGACAGACTTCAAAGCACAAAAAAGATGGTTCACGATGCTGGATTTTCATTTGTGACTCGTTGGAATGCGGTCGATGCTCGGAAACCGGAAGAACTCACAGCGGCTTGGGCGCGCCACGGTAACCCTGCATTTGACCCGTCGGACACCGAGTTTATCGAGTACAAGGGCAAACAAGGGTGTTTTTTGTCTCATGTGGACCTTTGGAAGTACATTGTTGATAATAACATAGCATACGCCACAATCTTTGAGGACGACATATCCTTTCATAAGCTGTGGGATAAGTTGGCGTCAAAATATTTTGAGGCGACGCCGAAAGAATGTGACTTGCTGTACATGGGGAGCCAGATTGATTACATGGTGGGTTCGCACATCCTACGCACTCCTGTCTTTTGCACCCATGCATATCTTATTACACTCGAAGGAGCGCGAGCGTGTCTCGATGCTCTTTTGAAGGCGGAGTTAGGCGTGCGCACGATTGATTGCATGCTCATCGACATGATGAAGGACGCGGTTTTCAAACAACTACCTTGTCCCTTCAAGTGGTTCGTTTGGAACGGCACGTTGTTTCCAGACCGCGCGGCTACAGAGGACGGTGCTTGGGCAAAACGGAATAGTGGACTCGTCTTTCAAGACTTCAAGTGGGGGTCCTTTGTCAGACAATGGTAGGTGGCTTACCCACGTCGTCCCATACCTCCCGCGATTAACCACTGTGGGATTGCAGACCGCATTTCATGGTTGGTGTCCGATACGGAGAGAAACAACCTACAAATTGTATAAAACTGCGTTGCAAAAGTGTAGCGTGTGATTGTGCGCATCGTGGTTGCAAGAGCGTAGCGAAAGTTGTCTTGGATTTCTTGAGCGTCTGTTTCATTCATTATAGCGGCGTCCAGTCGTTCGAGGTCAAATAGGTGGGGTGGAATGTCTCTGTCGATACTTAAAGTCTCAAATATTTGAAAAATTGCGTCACTTGACAAGTCGCTGAACCACTCCAATCTAGAGTAAAACCCAAGACGCTCGAAACCATGCAACACATCTACGAAAGCAGCTTTGGGGCTTCGCCAAACCGTGATAGGTTGACGAACGGAAATGGGATATGTGTTGACTAAGCATTTCAAACGGTCAAGGGCATCAGAGGGAATGGCTTCACGCGTGAATGGATTAATGCCTTCATATGCGGTAATGTAACGATGTAACTCTGGTGCAGAAAAGGCATACAGTCGCCCGTCACTTGATGTGTAGCTGAAGCGATGCTCTTTAGGGATGTCCTCGATGGAAGCCATGGAAAAAGCGTCAGTTGTGTTGAATGGATTTGCGTTATGTGTGACCCACGCGCCTTGCAATTTCATTTTTTTATTTTTTACATACGTGCGACATGCCGTTTGTAATCGCACAATTGCTGCAATGCACCTTGGTTGCAAAGAAAGTTTTGCAAGCGCAAGGTAGTGCGCACATATAAACGATGTTACACTTTCACCCCGTTTTGGAGCCCAGCCGATTAAAAGGGCATGTGCGCCCAAGTCGTACTTGTTAAATATGTGCGTGAGTGCCTGAGCAACATCGCCGTTTGAGTGCTTGTGCGACTGTGCTCGCAAAAAGTACTTTAATGCAGAGTTCCACTCCCATTTCCTATCGGTATCCATCATGTCATTTAATATTTCTTGAAACGCTTGACCGCGAAGCCCGTGGCCATTGCACATAAGTTTCGTGCATATGCAACCAGCCTTTTTATACATGCGAAATCCGCATTCTTTTTCTTCCATTTCTTATTTATTCTAAATATCGAATTGCTTCTTAAGCGGAAATGGCTTAAAGACAAGGTCAGGCTTCTTCAATAAGAATGCTCGGCCCTTCCATCACGTTAAGTGACGATGACTCCGATTCTGTGATTGAAATAAACCCTTCTAGTTTCCAAAGGCCCACGGCTTTTCAAATCCCTTCTCGCATGCCCGCAGGAATGGGTTCAGACATGTTGATTAATAAGCGAAAAATGTCGAGCGATGGTGCTGCCTCGCTTCTTTCGCTATCCTCTGGGTCTGTTGGAAGTGCCAGCGATAGCGGGTCAGATGCAAGCGGTTCCGAAGGCTCTGGAGAGACCGACGAAACAGAAAACACGCCTTATGGAGGCAATGGGAACGGCTACGGGAACTCGCAATATAATACAAGCCCAGCTGACCGTATGCTTAACGAACGTGCTCGTCTTGAGGCAGAGCAAAACGAGAAGCGTGAAATCTTGTTTAAGATGGACCGTCTTGAGTCGCGCGGCTACCAACTGCCACGCCGATTTACACTAGAGAGCAACCTCGAGGAGATGCGCACGGAGTATGACCGCATCATTCGTGAAAAGGAGCTCGATGCCAGTATTCACTTTCAACAAAAGATGATGATGGCATTCGTGACGGGTGTTGAGTTCATGAACACAAAGTGGGACCCTTTCAGTGTTAAACTTTCAGGTTGGAGCGAGAATGTGCACAATGACATGGAAGATTACACTGATATTTTCATTGACCTGCATGACAAATACAAGGGTTCTGGAAAAAAGATGGCACCCGAGCTTCGACTGCTGATGTCCCTTTCGGGTTCGGCATTTATGTTTCACCTGACAAACAGCATGTTTAAACAAACCACAACGCCAGGTGTCGAGGACCTTCTCCGGTCAAACCCTGACCTATTGCGTCAGTTTCAAGCAGCTGCAATGAATCAAATGGGTGGGCAACAACAACAATCTCAATCGCAGCCACAACCTCCTCCTCCGCCGCCACCATCGTCTTGGCGTCAACCCGAACAACAAAGTCCAATGGGTGGCATTTTTAATATGATGGGCAACATGTTTGGAAACCAACAACAAGCTCGCGCTCCCATGACACAAGCACAACCCATGTCGTCTGTTCCACCGAGCATGCGCTCGCCGCCACCACAACAGGCACCTCCTATTCACCAAAACATTGCCACCCGCCCATCGATGCAATCGCAACGCATGGAAACGCTCAGCATGAGCGGTGACGACGAAATCACAAGCATTATCGAGGACACAGCCGACCTCGTTGGCATTAACAACCGTGGAAAGTCGATTGGAGGGGGTAGTGCATCCACTGCAGGCGGCGGCCGTCGTGGTGCGCCGCGAAAGGGAAACCCTGGCAGAACTCTTCAACTCTAACTACATGAATAAACCCCATAAGCCATTTGTGATAGTGTCGTACAAGGTTGATGGTCGTGTGAAAAGCGACAATTGAAAGCCTATCGTATTTCCCGTAGTAATAGCTGCGATGGAAATAGAATCCAACACATCATCTGCGTGTTTTGAAAGAAACTCGAAGCTCGTCGTTGACGGCGTGGCAAGTTTTATTAAGACTTTAAGGTCACTTGCGATTTCCTTTATGCGTTGACAATTGGAGAGTTTCACATGGTATGCATGCGACAGTCCTAATTCAAAGCGTTGATTCAGAATAGAAATATTATTTTTAGGCATAATCCTCAAGAGCGTATCGAAAGCTGTAAGGGGCATAAGCCGTTGCAAATTGTTGTACATGAAGGGATAATACTGTTTAGGCATTGTATTAGCGGATGAGCGATATTTGATTCCCGTTTCCAGTGTTTCTAGCTTACATAAAAGGTCTGCAGTATACTTTATGTTTGGAGTGGTTTCACTCCAGTTTATAACTAGCTTATCGGTGGGTATGATTGATTCGGTTGTGTGCTCACTTATGAAAGATATCACGTCGTTTGCATTGTCACGACCCTCCAATTCCTTTACTAGCTTTCGGATGCTAGTTAGGTCACTGTCCTTAAAGTTCAATGTTGCACTTGCACATGTGTCATCTACGCCATTTGGAGAGGCCCTTAGTTCATGCAAAATCGTATGATAGTGGGAAGCATTGCTAATGATTGCGTAACGCGACATGCCTTTCTTGTCTCTGCTAAAAAATAATGCCATCCACCCCAAACGCAGATTTGCTCTTAAAGTTGGTGAAAGATTTCCTCCAAAAACACAACTTATCCAAGAGCATTCTTATGCCCGAGGAGCGGTCTATTAAAGTGATGCCTCAAGGTGTGAACGTCGACCGCGTTATCATAACATTGGATGCAAACATGTTGTCACACTCGTTTCTGCGTCTTCTTATAACGTATTTGACGCCCAATATTCCAGAGGCCCTCGAGTTTTTGGATGAACATATATTGAATGCAATTTCCCCAAGTGAGGTTTTTATCGTGGGTTGCGATGGTAAAGACATTGAGTATTATGTTGAGCACGAAGGCGGTCAATTGCGCTCGTACGACACTGGAAAGCGTACCCCTGGTATTTACAATCACGTTCCTCGCGTTTACTATCCCGCGACATACCAACAACTAGCAGTGCATTTGGGAGGCCCAACGTTTAGCGCGTTAAAACGTGTGATTCCTTTGCACGAGCTTGCGCATGTGTTTGAGCGTCATCATCCCGAGCTTGTGTATGCATGTCACATGTCCACGACAAAATGTCCGAGTTTATCGAGTATTAATGTTCAAGAAGGCTTAATGCAACTTGCTATTGCTTCCAATCCAGCATCCGCCGCGGCAATGCAAGAGTTCATACGATACCATGAAAGTGACGTTTTAGCATGGTTGTCTATTGGAATAAGACATTCTGGTGGCTTCGTAATGAATGTTTATGTACGACCGTCAACGTGGCTTCAAAGCCTTATGAGGGTACTCGGAAAACATTAAATGGATAAGCATAGTTTACAAGTGCTATATAACAGATTGCGAGCACCAAGCCTCCTGCACAATCTATTAAGAAATGTTGCTTTGTGAGAAGACATGATGAAGTAATAAGTATAGGAAACATAATAGCAATTGGACCAAAAGTCGCTCGAGTTAAATAATATATGACAACCGACAAGCTGACATGTGCAGATGGAAAAGCGTTGTAAACTTCATCTATGCTTTGGGTTAATTCAATGAATGCGTTTTCTTTTTGCTGCTCTCTCGATGTTGCTGGAAGCTTTGTCGGCAAAAAGGTAAAGAACAGTGCATGAACGCATAATAGTCCCAATCCAATCACAAGAACGTGGACAAAATGCTCATATGATACTATGGAAACTATGCACAGTCCGAATCCTATATAGTAGAGAAGATTGTACACATATATTGCACTTGGAACCTTAGGTATGAGGTTATCGAGCCGCGTTTCATGAATCTCAATAGCTTTACCGATATAGGCTTTTTGACACCAGAAATACAGTTGGTAACCGCCTGTAGTAATAAATAGCATTATAAAGGACATGACATAGTAGTCAAGAAGAGTAAACTTAGTTGATTTGTTGAAATGTTGCTTTAGAATGTAATACAACGGTGGTAAAAGTATGTAGAACGTTAAAAGCATGAGCATCGCCCAATAGGGGAAATGATTCCTTTCCTTTTCAACCATCAACTGCACTGCAGTAGAATTACAAAAAACAAAAATACGAGCCGCTACTTATTTAGCACCGAGACGTTTGAAACGCTTGGGGATTTCACGGACGCTTTTCAGAGGTGTGCGTACGCCTTGGGATACCACTGAACGTGCGGCAGAAACGTGCTTCATGCTAGGAACACGGCCCATGAATACCGCGCCGAATATGGCGTTCAGTATCACGAGGAGTAGACCCAATGCGATGATGGCCACATGGACAATCGACCAGTAGTACACTATCTCGCGACGAACATCATCACTGCACTTGCATTTCTCGCTCACCAAGAAGTTGATGTAACGAATGGCCATGATGAAGAACACAAACGCACCAATTGTGTAAATTGTGTTCAAAATGGCCAAAATGGGCGCAAAAGACGGTTTCTTCATGATGAACAGAGGGTTGAAGAGGGTTAGCACCAAGTACAAAACGGCGAATATCGGGAAGTACTTGATGAAGTCCCGGTAGGGATGCAGGGCACACTCGCAACCGGCTTTTTCCATTTTTTCAATGTACATGTAAGTGACACCAAAGAGAACGATAATCACGAGTTGCAAAATGATGTGCATCGATAATGACGCGGTGAAAACCATTTGTTCGGCGTTTGCAGCCACCATGGATGGTCAAGTTCTATAGAGAGAACTAGGTAATTTTCGGGAAGACGCTTCGCTCTGTAGGTGCAACCCAAGGGACTCCCAAGAACTCAAAGATGGCTTCTTCAGTCGAAAGGTCCGAACTCAACATCTTTTTTCTGTCTGCAGTCATATTTAGTGCCGTGAGACCATGTTCGTTAAGAGACCATCCCAAAGAAATGGCGTGCTTTCGCATGGCAACGTTGAACTTATCGCTGCCAGTGAAATATAAGATAGCATAACCGAACTCTTCCGAAGGAGTCAGAAGAATGTCAATTCGACGGGCAATTCCGGTTTCACTTACTTTCGCCACTCCCATGAACTTTTTAGGGCCCTCCGCCAACGTCTCGATAATGTATCCACTCTCGCGCATTCGATAGATGCCGCTTGCAAACTCTTGACGGCTTTCACCTTTGACAAGAACATCCACATCTCCACTGTCCACCGCACCTCGCCGGTAGCTTCCAACAACTTGACATTCAAACGATGGAAATGCTGCCTTCATAATCCGTTCGTGTTGTATGACTTCTGCACGTGGAATACGCTTCAGAATGTCGTCATAGTACTTTAAGCCAATCGTCTGCTTTTCGTTCAATGTGACATCACCAGAAGCGATTGCTTTCTTAAGGTCATTAACCGTGCGAATGCCCGCCTTCAGCAGCTCCTTCGCTTTTGCTGGACCAACACCATAAATATTTAGGAGCGATTCCATAGCATCCACTGTATCATCCTCTTTGATTTTGTCAGCTGCAACGAGGTGCCCTGTTTCAAGCACTTCCTTGATTTTCTCGCGAATGCGTTCGCCAACGCCTTCAATCTTGGAAACATCCTCCATATTGGTGATTGGCTTTGGGTAATCCTTCACAGCTGCTATGACCTTTGCATATGCACGCGCTTTGAATACATTTTTGTCTTGCTTCTCTTTTCGCAAGATTGTCTCGAGTGCGGAGATAATGTTGGCGTTCATTTTGCACTGCAATGAGCTTCGCGTAGGCTGTCAATCTTAAATCGACACTTGGGTGGGAGCGTTCCAGAGTACTGGGCCCAACTCTTCAATTTTTGCATATAGGATGCGCTTAGAGGTTGTTGAATCTCTTTTTCTGCATCCCAACTCACCCCTAAAATGTCCAACCAGTAGTCCAGTATGTGAGGAGGGTGTGTTTGGGGTGAGTTTGTTAACAATGCTTCATCAACGGCACACATAACCGGTGCAAGAATTTCGCTTGGCGTTTTGGTAAAGACCCCATAGAAGCAAAGATACACGCACCCTTTTACCAAGTTTATTCGACATTTCTTCCAAATGGTCCACTCATGGAATGTGCCATCGTCTGACACATCGTGAAACTCTGTTGGGACATGCACAAATGCGCTATCACCTTGTGTAACTTTGCTAAAGCACTCTTCCCACGCACCCTTGAATACCTGTTTGTCTGGCATTGGCGTGTTTATCGCAACAATGCGAGCAAACTCAGCGTATATATTTTGGTAGATTTGCACAGGTCGTTGCATAATAGTCCAAATTACGGTACAATACATTGTTGCATATTGTGGGGTCAAAGCAGCAAGCATTTTTTGAACAATGGCATCCTTGTTCTGAGGGCTCACCTTGTTTGTGAGACTCAAAAACTCCTTTTTACACATTGCTTCACGTGATAACTCCCTCATGCCTATTTTAGGTCGTTCGAGACGCATGCGATTTACAGTACTACCACCGTTGGGTTGTCGATGCCCATGCCCATGTCCCTTTCTTCCAGAACCTCCGTAACGGCGACTTCCTGCAGTGTTTGTGTTTTGAGTATCCAACCCGCGCTCTCGTTCGCCCCCGTTAGTTACGAAGCATTTGTACGCATCAAGATTTATTGCTAAGTTTTTGTATTTATCTGGATTCGGTTTTGTCAACAGAAAAACGTCTAGGGGGATAATCATCTCCGCCATAATGAACGTGATATAAAGGAATGTTAGCATTCTTAAGTACTTTATGACATGGCAATCGAAACGACAAGACGGATTGGGCCATCCGAAAATATTGTAGATGCCATAGAAGAGTACATACAAACTGTATCCGTGCGTAAAATATGGGTCCTCACGCACTGTATTAATGATGCCAGAGCCATTCGAAGAAGTTTAGACGAAAAAGATTATACTGTAGCACATGGTCCGATGCCTTCTGGCTTGTTCATGAATGGATTTCAAAACACACTCGTAACTGACTGGGATAGCTATGCCATGGACCAAAACATTTTTCGCGACATTCTTCCATCTCTCGATATAATCGTTCTAGACGGGATGAGTGAGCTTAATATGTGTTCATGGCAAAAGTGGGTAGAAAACACTCAAGCCGCAGGGTGGAAATGCAAACCGGCGGTTTTAATTACTGCATAATTAATTAGATACATAGATGGTGAAGCAATTGCCTCAAAATAAGTCGGCTGTGTCCAAGCTCATGAAAGGCGTGGGCCTGATTGTCATCGGTTTGGTGGCGGCTGCTCTCGTCAAGTCACTGATGAACTTTCTCGAGTCGCGCCTTGAAGGCTTTGCTGATGGTGCTTCCGCCACTGTTACCTACTACTCCATGGACGGTTGCCCTCATTGCAAGGACATGAAGCCCAAGTGGGACAAGTTTAAGGCCGAAGCCGCAAAATCGGACACTGCCATTATCACAAAGGAATACTCTGCTGATGTTGACAGTGCGGAGATTGCCAAGGCCGTGCCGAAAGTGTCCGGATTTCCCACCGTTCACGTTTCGTGGAAGGGCAAAGTCACAGAGTACAGAGGTCCTCGCGAAGCTGAAGCCATCATGGCGTTTGTAAAGAAGACAATGTCGTCTTAGTCCACCACTTCTCGAATATGTCCAATCCGTTGATATGTGCGCTTTCTATTTTTTCAGGTGTGATGTCAATCCATAACCCTTTTTTGGTAATTCGCAGTGGCAACAGCGGCATGACCGAGTCTGCAAGAACGAGTACGTGGTCGGCTTGACATGATATTGAGAAAGCCGATTTATGCCACATACCGCATGCCGTGAGGCTTTGCAAATAATGGCCAATTGTTTTTAATGGCGTCTTGAACGAGTTCGTTGCCGAATGTATAACAACCTGCAGCGATTGGTCGGATGGAGGGTGCTCGCCATTCGCAAATGCAAACCACGGATTATCACATGTCAATCCGCCATCCACATAGAAATGGCCCTTGATGCTCACCGGCTTCAATATGAGCGGTAACGCCATTGACGCATGAATCAATTCAAGCACAGGGACATCCATAAACGCTGCGCTTGCCACAACTGGCTTTGCATTCACCAAGTCCGTTAATATAATTGACCATGACCTATTGCAACGAGCACAAAATTCACGAAGGCTCATTGCACGTACGTCTCTTACATCGGGCCACTTGGCTTGCATAGTTTTCACCAAAGGCAACATAAAGTGCTCGATGTTGATTAAGTGATACTTATATGGTAACCGAAATATGTCAAACGGCGAAATGTGCAGATGCTGAGGGTCGAGGCATTGCGACAAGCATTGCTGTACAAGCATAGAGTCTGTGTTCATCATAAAAAATGCACCAAAGTACGTCCCGATAGAAATGCTTGCAACGTGTTGAATGTCATTCGCCATGCCGCGCCATTGTAAGCCTTGTATGATTCCGAGGAGTTCAAATCCAGACAATCCCCCTCCGCCAAGAAGAAGATACCGAATAACCATATAGATAGGTGTGATTGTTTGCGGAACTTTTAAACGCCCACCATCAGTAGAGGAACGCGAGAGATGGTTCCACCGCGCATCACATTAAATGAGTTGTACCATACTCGGAAGGAAAAACAAAATGTACGGCTCCAATGTTTTGACAAGGTTCTAGAGCAATCACACCGGCGCATTCGGACGGTTGCCGCCGTTGGTGGGCAAAACACGTTCTTTGAAGTTCCAGGAGTCGTGGTGGGGTTACCCCTTTATAATTTGCATCAATGCACTGCTTATATTATCGACGCCCTCAGAAAGGTCGGGTTTCTAGTTCAGGTGCTCCCCCCACCTCATGTTGCGGTGATATACATATCTTGGGACCCGAAAGACGTGCGGCCACCGCGTCCCGCATTGAAAGGACCAAGTGGGCCGAAGAAGATGACGACATTCTCACAAAACAACACATTAAGGTTGTTCTAGGAGTGGTCTAAGGATTTCGAGCGTTTGACGCATGCCGACGACCATGGCAAGACGAAATAGTTGGTCCATGATGAGAATAATGAGAATGCCAATGAGAACAAAGAGGATAAGGTCCATCCACATGGGAGCGCGCACTGCAACAGTGACCTCCTCCATGGGCCGCGGGGGCATGTGAAGTCGCTGCTTGCGGTTGCCCGCGGCTTCACGAAGAAGTTCTTCAAATGGTGATTCGGTCTTGGATGTCCCGGGCCGCCGAGGTTCCGGGTCATAAGGAGCAGCTGCTCTTGCACCACTCTTTTGAGGCATAGGGGGCAACAGAATCTGGTCTTTCATGTTGTCGAGGGAAAGGTATTGGTCGAGGTCGTCGTCGCCGTAGCCACCCACCATATTCATGTCTATCACTCGCGACGGCTTCATGTCGACTGGGGGATGGTCAAAGTCTTCATTGAGCGAGGCATCCATCGCCGCCTTGAACTTGCTTTTGTCAGCGTCACTCAGCGGATATTCGTAATTGGATGCCGACAAAGGTGCACACTTTTGGTGCTGTTTGGTTAGCGCCGGCCCTTTTTTCTGATTTTCGAACCCCTCAGTGATGGGTTCATTCTTTAATGTCTTTGGGCAAACGCCGTATTGTTTGCATCCAAATGTATAATCATTTAGTCTTCCGGTGTAGGCATCTTTAGGAGCGGTAGACAAGCCCATTCCACCCGTGAAATCTTCGTGTGCTTCTTGTTGCGGGACCTTGGCACGCCGTCTCTTGCGCGGTTCTAGGAAAGGCGTTTGATAGGCCTCGTCAAGGGTCGCATACATATTGTGCTTTGCACCGCTAATATCACCTGCGACATTTTTTCTTTTTCGGCCTTCTCAAGTAGTGCGCTTGGGCGATGTTGCTTCTAACCGGGCTTTTAACAGGTGCTTTGGCGGTTATTACCGTCATGTATACGTTTCGCTCAGCGGTCCCCTATCCTCTATGGATGATGATGCCGTACGAGCATCCTTGGTTGCTGCCCATTATTGCTACCGCTATAGCGTTTATCTTCACGATTGACCGTGCTTCCGGAGCCATGCTAATCCTCATTGTTGCTGCAATTGCGCTTGATGTGAGCGTGTTTGGGCGTTCTATTCATCGCGCCGAGAACGCAGACGTTCGCGGAGTGGATGAAATGCAAGACGTGTTGAGTGAGCCTGGAATCCCTCTTGCTATGGACGAGAGCGAAAACTATGCTTTGCATTCTTCATGCAATTGATTTCTTCGTATCTCTGTAGTTGGTTGCAATATGTCCGATTTGTTCAGCCTAGCGTCATTGTTCATGTTTCAAATTGGCTCGAGGTTTCTCAATATTGAGTTCACCGAAAAACAAAAAATGGCTGTCATGCATCCCATGACTCAAAACATTATTGTGTTCTGTATGTTTTACGTTGCCACGCAAAACTTCAGGATAGCCTTTTTCTTGTGGGCACTATACTTTGTGTTCAGTCGCATTCTATTGAATGAAAATCATCCTTTTAACATGTTGCCGCGTTCGTGGGTGAACATTGAGGGATTAGGCACTGCAAATCCGACGGATGTCTACTATGAAAACTTAAAGTTGTTGCCGCATTAAAAAACTCTAGAGCTTATATAGCGTAGAGATGATTGACAAGGCCAACCCAAAGCTGACCAGTGGTGAGAAGGCGGCGCTCAAGAAGCTCAAGCACAAGGAGAACCTGGCCAAATCCAACCCGGAGCTGGCTGCCTCCAACAAGGCTATATCTGATGCCAAACGTGCCCGCCGCAAGGAGGCCGGCTCGTCCAAGGAGTTCAAGTGAAAATAGGATAACAACTGCACTATGCAAGAGTGCCCTAAAAATGAAGCCTTATTTTTCGTTTTTATGTCAACCAACCAAGCTGCTGAAAATGAACGCTGACCTCGATGCTCTTTGTGCGACCGTCACTGCTGATCTGAAGCTGTTTGCAGAGGATGAGAAGTACAGAAACGATGTGCCTGGTATTTTGATTGCATGCGAAAGGGTCATTGCGTGCGGGAATAACTTGAAGCGGATTACTAAGAAGATAATATACCCAAACCACAACAAGAAATGGAAGGAAGAGCACAATGAGCACCTCATGCGCATGTACACGGGAGGTCTCACTGAAGAGCAGATGTCCGGGCCGATGCAGCGTGCACCCAAAGCGATTGAATATCAAATCACGAAGCTGTTGATGGACGACCACGTAAGTAACAAGAGCACTATTACAAGTCTCGCTAAAAAGTACAAAAAAGATGTGGCTGTCATAAGCAAGTCTATCGACCTGGGTCATAAGAACAAAACGAAAAACAAGTAGCCTGAAAGGGCACTCCTGCATTAACAAATCATCATTTTTGCACTTCTATTTTTACACTCAGAAAGTTCCTTTTTCAGACATTGCAAGTGGTCTTGCCAGATGCTTTGCCAAAGATTTCGATGCATTTGGACGAACTGAGCTTGTTAATTGTCTTCGCCAGCGCTTGGACCTCGCGGTTGCCTTGGACAGACGGCGCATAGGCACCTTGGGAGAACAGCGCCGCACTGAACAAGCCGACAAAGATGAGGGTAAAGACCCACGATGTGAACGTCTTGGCAAGGTGCTTCCAATTGACGCCATTGCGGCCCTCCATCAAGCCGACGCCCACGACTGCGCCAGTGATGGTGTGCGTCGTGGAGATGGGCATGCCATAGGCGGAAGCAATCGATATGACCAACGACGTGGCTAGCTCGGCCGAGTAGCCGCGCGACGGTGTCATGGCCGCCATACGCACGCCAAGTGCGCGCATGATGTTATAGCCATATGTACCCAGCCCAATGACGAGGCCGACAGCGCCGATGATGAGCACCCAGACAGGCACCTCCGCCTCCTTGACCATCCTCTTTTTGAAGGTGGATGAGACCTCATAGACGGCATAAATTGCCGACAGTGGGCCGCACGCGTTAGCAACATCATTAGCACCGTGTGCGAAGGAGACACAGATGGCGGAGAATACCTGTAGGTACTGGAAGGATATCTCGGTCTTGGGGTCAAACTGCTCCACCGCCTCGTGCATGGCGAAGACCTCGTCGTCGGTCTGAATGACGGCGTGGATGTTATGGTTCACACCCGACAGCGCCAGTCGCTTTATTTTGCCCAGGAAGCTATCCGCGCCCGCCGTGCTGTCCACATTCTCCGCATCCGATGCCTTCAGATTGACAGTCCCATTCTCTTTGTTCTCGAACTTACGGACTGCGTGTCGCTTGAGCAGTGGGATGAGAATGCCAGAGCCGATGACGGCAACGCCACCAGCAGCGGCGACAGCTACCCAACCTGCCTTGTCCGTGTTGATGCCGTTCTTATCCGTGACTGCGCCCGTTGCATCCTTGACGTCGGCGCAACCGGGATTGGAGCACCACGACTGGTCGCCACCTGGCTTCTTGGCGTCGTCGAGCAACATCTTGCCAGCGCCCTTTGACAGCACGAAGAAGACGTTGATGAACAGCGTCAGCAGGATGGCGGCGGGCAGCACGTAGAATGACTTCTGGAAGGAGTTCTCGCGGCGCAGAACCAGCGTGCGGCACAGCCAGAAGATGATGGCCGCACCGACGCACGCAAACACTGGCGACGTGAACCACGAGATGACGATGACTGTGATTCCCTTGCGGAAGGGAAACTCCTGTGTCTCCTCGTTCCAGATAATCGCGTCACTGCCCTTGAACGCAAGCGCGAAGCCGACAACGCCACCGATGATGGAGTGCGTAGTGGATACGGGCCACTCCATGTAGGTCGCATAGTAAAGCCAGATGGTGGAGGCAGTCAAGGCACTGAGCATGCCGTACATGAAAATATCAGGGTCCTTTGCAAACGCATCAAGGCTGGCAATTTCGCCTGAAATAGTTTTCGTTACTACGCGGCCTAGAGTCATTGCGCCGGCGAACTCAAACACGGCGGCAATAAGACATGCTTGCTTTAGGGAAATGGTCTTTGCACCAACAGTGGTGCCGAAGGAGTTGGCTACATCATTTGCGCCGATACCCCATGCCATCGTAAAACACATGAATGCTCCGCAAACAACAATCCATACATATTCGTCGTACATGGTTGCTGTTGGCAACACAGGGAGCTGATAAAAGCAACAAGTGAATATGCATCATCCTTTTTTTGAGGAAGTTGATTCAACAATCTGCATACAATGAAACCGGGCCCCAAACAATTCACGGTTCACATGTAGATATGCGATATTAGCTCTTTAAAGTCCTTGCGCGCTTTGATTGCCTCTTCGCACGTCTCCAGAAACACTGCTAGACCAGCATCAATATCACATCGTGTGAACTTTTTCTTTTCATCCGGAGCTCCTCCAAACACGCGAAGGCTGTGAAGGAACTTGGTTTTTGTAAACAAGGTCTCCATATCACCTCCATTGAATCGAAAGTTATCCTTGTTTTCCTCAAAGAGCGATACAGGTGCAGCTGCATCGTCTTCGATGTCCCATCCATTCTCTCGCACAATTTGCAGGAAGATGTCACGTAGGTGCGTGGCCTTGTAGTCTCCAATGCTCACGCGAAATGGAAAGCGACGCTCGAGTCCAGGGTTGCTCTTGAAGAAGCGCTCATCAAGGTCAGCTTTGTAGCCCGCAATAATGCATATGAGTTCGTTTTTCTCCTCGCTCAAGGCCTGATTGAGAGTATCGATGCATTCGCGGGAGTAGGAGTCCCGCTGCTCTTTGTCGCCGAGGGCATATGCTTCGTCAAGTAGGAGCACTCCTCCTTTTGCGGACTCGATGACCTTGCGCGTTTTTACGGCCGTTTGACCCAAGTAGCCCGCAATCAAGTCTGCCCTTTTCGCCATAGTTACCTTTGCTGTTGGAAGAACTCCGAGCCCGGCATAGACCTCTGCTAAAATGCCAATGAGCTTTGTTTTGCCTACACCCGGGCCACCATACACGACTGTATGCAACATGTCGCCAGTGCCCTTTGCAAAGTTTTGCAGGAAATAGACGATGATGGACAGAACTTGGCGTTTCGCATCCCCCAGGCCAATCATTGCTTCAAGTTTTCGCAAGGGGCCTGTAATCATGTGAATGGTCGAAAATGGAATGCTAGAGCCCTTGTATTTGTCGACGTGACCTTCCATGTAAAAGGCGTCAAGGGCAAGCAAGTCTGATATTGTGCTTACTTCCGTTTCATAAATGTCAAAAAACTGCGTGCTCCTGTCATGGTTTAGGTCAAGCGTCTTCCCCGTGATAAGGGTGTACGACGTTTTGCCGCGCTTGACACGCTTGTCCGCGGCGGCGGCGCCCCCACCACCTCGCCGTTTCTTTGATGCAGGCTTTGGGTTTTCACTCATTTTTACGTTCGTTAACATATCCCTATCGCGCGAGCTCTTTAAACCGTGGCTGGAGTGCGCGCGCGCCGCACGCCATGTAGCACCCACAGCCGCCGCCCGCCGCGCGACGCGCGCTGTGTCTACCTAAGCGGGGTCCGCCCGCACAACCTGCACCCGTGTTTTCTGGCAATAATCATCATGGCTTCTTCCATGGGCCACGGTTTTGTTTGCATGGACGAATACTATTCCCGTGGCGCACTCACTTCAGCCCTTTTTTTGCTTCCCGGCAACAAAAGCGGCCGGGACGTTCAGGTGTTTAGCACGTGCGCGCCTTTTACGCCCCGCACTCCTTCCAACAGCCGCGATGCATCTCCCGTGCCCAACCTTGAGGCGGCGCGTTAAGTAAGGTGCATGCAAGTGTGTAAAAAACGTATCGTATCCCGTCCCAAATGTCCCAAAGCCATTCGCTGCATTTAGAGGTCTTGTTATAAAAGCATTCAAAATGGCTACTGCTGTCATCGGACGGTGTCGTCAAATAATCATTTGCAAAAGCTCGAACTCAAGCCCGCGACGCCCGCCACAGCGCCCCCAACGCCGCATTGACCCAGAACCGGATAATCCCCTGTTGTATTCACTTCGTTCAATTCCGAAAGGAAATTGGATGGGATTTTCTGCTGACACTACTACCTACGTAGTTGCATTCAAATATAAAGAACACGCTACAATGATTCGCTCATTCGCGCACGAAGCAACAAAGATGCATTTAGATAACGTAATTATGAGGGATATCACAACGGACGTTGAGGCCGTTTGCAACGTTCCCGCTGGCACATTCGGTCTTGTAGGGCTTCCGCCTGTGTATGCGGACCTTGATGCGCGTCTATGTATAAATAAACGACCAAACATCAACAAACTAGGTTGTGATATCAAACCGATAACGACAATGGAGTACACAAGCATTCCATTTGAACAAAACTTAGGAGTGGTACTTGCGTTTAGTATTAAAGACAACAGCAAGGAACAAATATCGTTTGAGTGTGAGGTTATTGAACCACTACGAGACCTCGACCTTTTTCGAAAAAAGCTGGGCGAACACACGAAACCTTGAACTTGAATAAAGCCTTCAAGGACTTCATTATTTTTCCTAGTTTGTGCTTTTGCTCGGGCAGAGGCATAATTGCATTTTGAATGTAGTGCATGTCATCGCCTACATTCAAAATCTGGTAGGATGTTCCGTTGTTGTGTTTGAGTTTAACACCATGTACACCATCCCTGTACTCATTTAGCTTCTTATTCGATTCTTCGCTCAAACTTGCGAATTTGGCAATAATTCGAACATCATCTTCCGCATCATTCACATCTACAAACACGGCTTTGCGATATTGACGCATTGGTACACCGCTAATTGGAAAGGGACAAACACGACCCCCTTCTTTCATTGAAGTAGTCCCCCACACCACTCTAAAATCTCCAATGTCGTCATACCCATACACGGAAGCACTCGAGTATGTTCCTTCAACAAGCACATCCAACAGCAAGTCATCAAAGGGAACGATGAAAAACCTATCAGGACCGCTTATTGCAGATGTAGATGTCTTATCTAATGACATGGCTTTGTATGTTGAGTGCTTGCTCGAATCATAAAGATAGGTTAAATACCCTTCTTTGGAAATCTTGGTTGTCATATATCACTATGAAGTAAATACGGATAATAAATTACTGCACCCAGGCACAAAAAATGAAGAAAGGTATTTAAACGCATACAAACGATAAGAGTAACCGTATAGTCAGGTTCATCTAAAAATGACTACTGGTGAGGCCCTCCCCGAGCAGGTTATTTGGGATGTTATCGACGCATACTTCAATCATGGTGGCGGCGCGGAGGCTATGAGTCCATTGGTGCAGCATCAGATTGGCAGTTACAATGAGTTCATTGACCGGAAGCTCGGCCAAATCATTCATGGCTTTAACCCCATCCAAATCTGCCACCAGTACCGCGAGGACCTGCACGAGTTTGTTCATAAAATCTACATTCGTATTCTTAATCCTTCACTTTCGAAGCCTTTTTTCTTGGCTCAAGACGGCGCCCAGATGCTCATGACGCCACACTTTGCGCGCATGAACAATCTGACATATGCATCAAATCTCATGGTGGATGTCAACATCCTCACAGAGACCATCAATGAGGACGGTGTCATCGAGCGTAAGGAGGCGACCATTCCTCACGTAAATATTGGCAAGTTCCCCATCATGGTGCGCTCGAAGCTCTGCACGCTCACACAAATGCCCGGAACGGCCGAGGGTGGTGGCAAGCACGAGTGCCGTCATGATTTCGGGGGCTACTTCATCATCAATGGCAATGAAAAAGTCGTCATCTCTCAAGACCGCATCAGTGAGAACAGGACAGTCGTGTTCTCGGGAAACGTCAACATGGATGGCCTTAATGCAGAGATTCGGTCCATGCCAGATGGTGTGTTTCTGCCACCCAAAACGTGTGCCCTGCATCTGAGCTCCAAGCCAAACCAATATGGTCGCATCATTCGGTTGTCGTGCACCTTCCTCCGAGCAGAGATTCCTCTCTTCGTCATGTTTCGCGCGCTGGGCATTGAGAGCGATGAGGACATTATGCGCTTCATCGTCCTTGGGGGCACTGGTCCCGATGAGAACCTAAAGAACCGCCGCCTGATTCGCGAACTTGCAGCGAGCGCCGACGATTCCAGCGATGTGCATACGCAAGCAGATGCCCTTCGTATCCTTCAGCGGTCTATGACGCTGGCAGGAACGCCGCGCGAGTACCTCGACCAACCGGCGGTTGTTGCGCGCATGCTAAAAAGCTTCATTGAAAATGACTTTCTGCCACATGTGGGGCATACTTTCAACCGTAAGGCGCTTTACCTCGGCTACATGACACGCAAGCTGCTGCGCACGTACCTTGGCTATCAACCTTTCGACAACCGTGACTCTTACATCCACAAGCGCATCGATACGCCTGGCGTTCTGATTGGCAATCTGTTCCGTCAGTGCTACGGCAAGATGATAAAAGAGATGCGTAATCTTATTCAACGGGAGCTGCATGTGTGGCGTGCCGGCACAATCGCTCCGCAAAACATCATCAGTGCAAGCAATGTGCACCGCTTTCTGAAGCAAACGGTGATTGAAAGTGGCATGAGGTACTCGCTGTCGACTGGCAACTGGGGCGTTAAAAGCCTTGGCAGCTTCCAAAACATTCGGCAAGGTGTTGCACAGGTCCTAAACAGGATGAGCTACTACAGCACGCTCTCGCATCTACGACGTGTGAACACGCCAATGGAGAAGAATGGCAAGCTTGTACAACCGCGGAAGCTCGAAAACACACAATATGGTATGATTTGCCCGGCTGAGACCCCAGAAGGTGGCGCAGTTGGTCTCGTCAAAAACATGGCGATGGGCGCACAAATTACCAACAGCCAGAGCTCCGCATACTTGCGGACTTGCATCGAGACGTATGGGACCAACATTCTCGATGATACGCTGGAGATTAATGCCTTGCGCTCTTTCCTTACGACCATGGGAGAAGGCAAGGCTGTTCAAGTAATGGTGAACGGCGACATCATGGGTTTTCACACGAATCCCTCCGAGTTCTTTGCGCGCCTGAAAAGCCTTAAGCGTATGGGCGAGTTGTCGCCATACACTGCAATTTCATGGGATGTACAGCACAACACCATTGCACTGAGCACTGAAGCGGGGCGTATGTGCCGTCCCCTCTTTATCGCCGATGGGACAAGCGGAGCTCAAGTGTTGAGGGCAGCGACGCGCAAGGCGAGCGGCGTTCCTATCAAAGATGTGCCGTTTGCAACGTTCCTTGCTCCTCTAAACAGCGGTGCCAAGGAACACGAAGGCTTTATTGAGATTCTTGATGTGGACGAAATTGACAGGGCGATGGTGGCAATGAGTGAGAAGGATTTAACCCGCGGCTACCGTGGCACGAGTGTGCAACCATCATATACGCATTGCGAGATTCATCCAAGCATGATTCTAGGCGTCCTTGGCGTCAACATTCCGTTCTCGAACCACAATCAGGCGCCTCGTAATGCTTACCAGTGCTCGATGGGGAAGCAGGCAGTTGGTGTCTACATGAGCAACTACAACCATCGGATTGACACTATGGCACACGTTCTCAACTATCCCCAAGCGCCCATTGTGCGCACTCGCCTCGGAAAGTACACTCACACGGATAGTCTTCCTTCGGGAGTGAATGCGATTGTTGCAATCATGACCTACACAGGCTTTAACCAAGAGGATTCGGTGATGCTAAATCAGGCAGCACTCGACCGCGGCATGTTCACGAGCACATATTTCAAGAGCTACCGTGACCAATGCAGCAAGAATCACAGCACGGGCGAGGAAGAGGTCTTCACACGTCCGCAGCCAGATGGAACTTCTCACCTAAAAGCCTTTAATTACGACAAAGTCGGCGACGATGGCTTTGTTCCCAAAAACACACATGTCACGAGCAACGATGTGCTTGTTGGCAAGGTGATGCCTATCAAGGTGCATGGCATTATTCACCCCCGCGATGCCTCCCTCTTCATGAAACATGGCGACGAGGGGCGCGTCGACATGAACTACCAAGGCGTAAATGCGGATGGCTACAAGTTCTGCAAAATTCGGCTGCGCCAATTTCGCAAGCCCACGATTGGTGATAAAGTTGCGAGTCGCAGCGCTCAAAAAGGAACGGTAGGTATGATTTACAAGCAGCAGGACATGCCGTTCTCTAAGGACGGCCTTGTTCCAGACATTATCATCAATCCTCATGCCATTCCTTCGCGCATGACGGTTGCACAGCTGATGGAGTGCCTGATGGGCAAGGCGTGTGCGATGATGGGTTCCAAGGGCGATGCAACGCCTTTCCGTGATGTGCGGATGGAGGACCTTGCGGATGTTCTTCAGTCGTACGGCATGGAGCGTTATGGAAATGAAATCCTATACGATGGTCGTACGGGAATGCAAATCAAAACAGAGATTTTCATGGGGCCTACCTACTACCAACGGCTGAAGCACATGGTGTGTGACAAGCTACATGCACGTGGTAGCAGTGGTCCGGTGGTGATGCTTACGCGTCAACCGGCAGAGGGCCGGGCGCGTAATGGAGGCCTTCGGTTTGGTGAGATGGAGCGTGATGCCATTGTAGCGCACGGAGCGTCTGCCTTTCTTAAGGAGCGCATGTTGGATGTGTCGGACAACTACCGTGTGTTCGTTTGCCGCAAGTGCGGCCTAATGTGCACAGCCAACCCTGAGCGAAGCATTTATAAGTGCGCCAACTGCAAAAATGGGGCGGACATCACGCAAGCACGCATCCCTTATTCGATGAAGCTACTTATTCAGGAGCTCATGACCATGTCAGTCGCACCGCGGTTCATCATGTAACATGCTTAGATGTATATTTTTTTGTCGTTGACGGTAATGTACTTACCGCCACGTTTGCCGGTGCGAACCTTGTAGCTCTTGCCCTTGTACTTGTGTTTTTGAGGGGCGCCGCCATAATTTGCCATAACTTCGTCGGGGTTGTTTGCATATTGGGCTGCACGTTCAACGTTTTTAATCGCTTCATCAACATCATTTAACCATAACTTAATTTTTTCAACTAACCCTATCGTTACAAAATTCATACTTTTCTGTTGAAAGCCCTTTGCCTTTCCAATATGCTCCATAACGCTTTGGTATTTAGTAGGGTAAGTAAATGAATAAAGGTTCGCAATTTTGCTATGCTCGTCAGCTATAAAAGACAACGAAACAGAAAACGTTTTCGCTGCACTCTTCATATCAATCAAATATCTCATTACTTTCACCTTGTCTTGCACCTTCTTTAACATTTCTTTGAATGCTACTTCCCTTTTTGCTTCTCCAATCTTAATTTCATTGTCGATTGCGAGTACAATGTCATCAATCCAACGCCCCAGGTCCGCATTGCCTGCTGTTTTAAATTCTGTATATCTTTGAAGTTGAGATTCAATGGCAGGTGCCATTTTATGTTGTTCCAAAACTAATACAGCAAGATTCGTTATATTTTCGGCGGATTGATGTTTCATAGTCTCAAAAGAGTCTCTCAATTTAGGTAACGGTAACTCGCCGTATCGTTCTCCGTAGGGTTTACTCGCTTCCATTGTGCAGCTTATTGTTCTAATAAATGAATTCATTTTTATAACGAGTTTTTATCTGGATTCAAGCCTTGTCAGTCGCGCCGCGATTCATCATGTAATTGCATAACAACCAACTTTTTTGTCAATGCAAATAATATTTATTATATCAAATTAGAAGATGCCCAGTAAGTTTTATAATGCTATTACTGAACATGACTGCAATCAGCTAAAATTAGCCCCTTTTGTGAATCCTTTGACGAAACGGAAAACTACGAGTATTGAGAAAGTATACAGTATGTTTTATGCATGTCATAAAAAGTTTGGACATGCCATCCCTGAGGTAATTCTTCGGGCACGTAAGAATGCCAAGGATGGTGCTCGCAAGGATGATTGGGAGCAAGGTAAGCTTCATGAAAATATGAAATATGCGTACGCAATCAAATGGGGAGAGCGCTGGAGCGCGAACGGTGTTGGAGCTGGTGCAAAGATATCTCGTGCGGATGCATTGAGAGAGAACAAGGATTTCGAGGATGCGGAGCGTCAAAGAGCTTGGAATGACAGCACAGGCTACAATGCTAGACCACCGCCTCGACAAGCGCCTCCTCCACCTCCCCAATCTCAGCGTGCCTCTCTGAACATGAGTCAAGATGGTGAGTCCCCTGCAAAGCGTCTACAATATTGCAAAAAGCTAAGCGCAATTGCCGTTTCCGAAAAGGACAATACAAAATTCATTGAACTTGGTATGGCCCTGGCTCGTCGTTATGGATACGCCACGGGCGATGGCAAAGGACGCATTCACTTGCGGAAAGCAATGCAATTGGTGTGCCACCCGGACAAGTACGTGAGCACTCTGACCCCTTCCAAGCATGACAAGGTGACAGAGTACATTCAGATTATCAACAACCGCCTGGACAGATTGAAGTAACTTCAATAATCTTAACTTAAGCTAGCCTTAGCATTTATCAAAAAGAATCATGTCCTCTAACTTTTGTTATATTCTCATGAACACAAACGACTACACATATAATGGTTACACATGCAACCTCACCCGCCGCATAAGACAACACAACTCACTGATTAAGGGAGGGGCAAAGTGCACAAGTGGTCGAGGACCATGGGAATATGTAGCCATCATAACATCGAGTGACGAGTCTGCATTCACAAAACAAAGAGCATTATCGTTGGAGTGGCACGTCAAATATCCTACAAACAAGAGACCTCGTCCCAAAGAGTTCAATGGAGCATTAGGTCGTCTAGCATCATTGGAGTTGGTTTTCTCAAATCCGAAGTTTGCAGACATCAAAGATAGCTTGACCGTTTACATTAAAGACGACTTAGTATCACATGTCAATACGAGTGTTCCAGTCTTGCCGTTGAGTGAATTCGAAAAATAAATGAACATGGACGCCAAGCTAAACAGGTCCGACATGACGGTTGTACTCTGTAAAAGTAGGAAGAAATCAATCGCAGAAACTCTTGCCGGAGGGTAAACCAAAAAACGGACGGGTGGCTTCAATAATAGCCAGTATACTCTCCCACTCCTGTGCCTCCCGTTTCAACTCAACAAGCAAAAACAAATGGCCGCCGCCATGGCTGATGTCGCGTATGGTACGTGGGTGGTTAAGGTTGAAGATGATTGGATGTGCCTGGCGGACATGGTCAAGAAGGGCTACTTCTCTGACATTGAACATCTTTGCATCGATGGGTACGCGTGGACGGCTAACTGTGTGAAGGCTGCTCGCCTATGCTTCGCCGCCATTCACAAGAATCTGTACGATCTATCGAAGCTCGATGTGATTGTTCGTTTCAAGAATGTCGACGATGTGTGCGACCAGTACGCACTTGCAGAGGTTGGTGTGCTCACTAACCTAACGAAGCTGTCCGTCACTCTCAAGGTGCACAACAACATGCAGGACGAGGACGAGGACGATGACGAGGACGATGATGAGGAGTGGGTACCCGCCTTTATCATCCCCGCCAAGTTCGCAAAGCTTACGAAGCTGAAGAAAATGAGTGTTGTCGCTCGTTTCGGCAACTATGACGAGAACAATGTGCTTGTCTTCGACGATGATGCCTTCAAGAATTTGTCCAATCTTCGCACGCTGCGGGTGCGTGGATTCGGTACCATTGGGGCGTTGTTTCTGGCCGAGATGGAAACCATGCCGAAGCTCGACGTGGGAAATGGTGAGGTCAAGATGGAGTAAAAAAAAGTTAAAAAGTAAAAAATGCATGGGTTGGGTTTTGCATTTGGGTGCCTTATATTATAAACAACATACAGGCGTAGTAAGCCGCAAGTGCAGCACGCGCAAGCGCCAGCACAAACTTTCGCACAAAATCGTGATGTGATGTATGTGACAGATCATGGAACTTGTGCATGGAAGCCCACACGTAATAAATGAATACGGTGATAAACCCAATCGTCTTGATGCCCACGAATAAGAGGGCGTAGCCAATGCAAGCGAGCAAATGTGCCTTTTAGACATCAGAACTTTAGAGCATATAAGAAAAAAGAACGTATACACTGGTAAGAGAATCAGTTCAATATGTACAAAAGTTACATTCGGAATGCCAAAAAGCGCACCGCTCGTGGTGAAAAGAATCGTGAAATCATTGCGCCGGATGATGGACAGCAATATGCTGTCGTTCGAGACATGCTTGGTAATGGACGGCTTCAAGCGATGTGTGAGGACGGAACGAACGTTGTGGCTCGCATCCGTGGTTCCATGCGCAAGTACAAAAGTAAAGTCATCATTGCGCCGAGGGACCTCATCATTTTATCAATGCGCGATTACGAAGCGGATAAAGCGGATGTTGTGCATAAATACACTCATGAAGAAACCACGGACTTTATGTACCGAGGATACTTGCCCGAAAAAATCATGAAAGCCCTTACAGAAAACGAGCTTGGTTACGCGCCCGACACGGACGAGTACGTCATTTTCACAAATGCCTCTCGCGAGGCCATAGCAGCTCAAGAGGCGGAACGTGAAGAAAGTGATGTGGATGTTGATGCTATTTAGGAGCTAGGAGCATTCTGTGCGACAGACAGGGCACACTTTCTTTTTTGACAACCATGTTTCCAAACACGGTGAACAGTACGTATGAGAGCACGCTTTTATAGTGCGAGAACCCAATTCAAAGTCCTCTTCTATGTCTTCCAAGCAGATTGGACACATTGTTTGTACCGTGGTTGGGTCCAGTGGTGCAACCGCATTTATGTCAGCAACACCAACTTCATGATAGCCCATTATTTCTTCAAGATTCATCCAATATTCGTATGTTTCTAGTTCCGCCTCGGTTTCTTCCTCAATAGCTTCAAAAGAGGGGCCATTCAACAACAGGGCGATGGTATCGGCCATTGTGCTCGTAGAAATGGAGTTTGCAATCCAAAGCGACAATGTCAAGGGATGATTTTCTCGCAAATGAAGGATTAAGTCGAGAGGAGCATAGAGAATGTGACAATACGGACATTCGTGAGTGCCTTGGCTTAGATTTATCATCGGAGGGGGAAGAAACATCGAGTCGTCTGCTGCGGAGTCCTCGTCATCATCATTGCTTTCATTCGTGTTGCTGTCCATTAACCACTTAAACACGTAGGACACATAAATACATACTGTTCGCGAGTCCTAAATCATGATTCTCGACGATTATATTAATTATCAAAATGACTATACAAACAAATACGGGGAAAAGACGGTTGTTGTAATTCAAGTTGGGGATTTCTTCGAGCTATATGCTTATCATGAAAATGAAGAACTTATTGGTCCAGATTTGCCGCGGATTTGTGACCTGTGTAATTTGCAACTCACTCGAAAAAACAAAGCCATTGTCGAGGCAACGTCCAAAAATCCAATGATGGCAGGGTTTCCGCTGTACATCATAAGCAAACACGTTCAAACACTTACAAATGCCGGTTTCACGGTTGTTGTAGTCCGACAAGTTACGGCGCCCCCGAATCCGAAGCGCGATGTCACCGATGTATTCAGCCCTGCCACTCATTTGCAACCTTCACAACGGGAAGGAACGTATCTCATGGTCATGATGTGGGGACGCTTTGACAAGCACACCGCCGTTGGAATGGCTGCGGTCGATGTTTCGAGTGGCGAAACAATGGTTTATGAAACAGCATCCATGCCGGAAGATGAAGCCATTCGGTGGATGTCGACATTTGCCCCCAAAGAGTTGGTAATCCTAGGTGATGGCTACGATGCCTCACTTTTTGCCAACGCTTCTATGGCCGTGCATTGGAATTGGAAAGGTGCAGGGTGTGCAATTGAAAAAATCGCCTATCAAAATGAGCTGTTTCAAAGGGCGTTCGATTGCAAGTCATGTGGTCTTGTTTCCCCGATAGAAGCGATTGGCCTTTGCCACACCGAGCTTGCACGCATTGCGCTTGCTGCACTTCTTCAGTTTCTACACGAACATGACGAATCGCTCGTGCAACAACTATCCTCCCCGCGCTTTCTTTCCCCACAAGGTCATTTGCATTTGGCACACAACAGTGCACAACAATTGAACATCATAGGGACGGGTGACGCAGGGGAGAGGCCGCTGATATCCATATTGAATAGGTGTTCGACTGCATTCGGAGCCCGTGCATTCAAGTCAAGGTTGCTCCATCCCATTACAGACGCGAATGAATTAGACGTGCAATACAATGCAGTTCAAACATACATCGACGTCCCTGAAAACATTGCGGTAATTCGCAAGCATTTATCGGGTGTACAAGACCTTGAGCGAATGGCGCGTCGGTTGTCGGTACGTCGATTCGCACCTATGGAGTGGCCCGCGCTGCTGCAGTCCATTGAAGCTGCGGCACGAGCACTTGGAACCGACCTCATTCCAGACCAAGAACTAGTAAAAGACATGGTCTCTATTTTTGATATGAATGAGTGTGCAAAATATAATAGCAATGACATTCGCTCAAACATATTTTGTATGGGCGTGAACCCACTCCTTGACAGCACGGCTCGTGCATTTTCGGAAAATGTGGCATCTTTTGAGGCGCATATTGAGGCGCTAGGAGGTGAAAATATTGTGCGTTTGGATGTGAATGAGCGAGATGGCTATTGCCTTACAACTACCAAAAGACGATGGGAAACGACCCTCAAGACATGCTCGCATTTATCATGGATTAGCGAAGTATCTTTAAAACCCATTAGTGCAAGCAGCAGTACGGTACGTCTAGTACATCCGCAACTCAGTGCACAAAGTGATGCCGCTGTAAAGGCAGCAGCGCTTTTGCGAAGGGTGGCGTGCGATGCATATAGGGATTGGTTAGAGGCGAATGGTGTTGATATCGCACATAGGCTGCGCCGCTGGATTGCGCCAATTTCAGATTTGGACATTGCCGTTACAAACGCCAAAAATGCCATTGATTTTGCATACACCCGACCGAGTTTTGGCAGTCACAATCAAATGACAATCAGCAAACTACGTCATCCTATGATTGAAAGGTTTCTGACGAATATGGCATATGTTCCGAATGATGTCGTTTTGGGTGGCGACACTACAGGTTGGTTGCTTTATGGCATGAACGCGGCAGGAAAGAGCAGCCTTATGAAGGCAGTTGGCTTGGCTGTCGTAATGGCTCAAGCAGGGATGTATGTGCCTGCTGCATCTATGACATTTCTGCCATTTGAGCACGTATTTACACGCATATCAGGGGCCGACAACATCTATAGGGGCATGAGTACGTTTGTGGTTGAGATGATGGAGCTACGTAACATTTTACAACGTGCAAACGGCCCAACCAGTCTCGTTTTAGGGGACGAGCTCTGCGCAGGAACAGAGGCTCTCAGTGCAGTGTCCATCGTGTCAGCCGGAGTAAATGAACTCTTGCGGCGCAAGTGTCCATTCATATTTGCAACACATCTTCATGAGCTCGTTCCACTCGCAAGTTCACACGTCTCAAATGGTCTTCGTATTTGCCATATGCATGTAGAAGTGGATACCAGCGACGAAGGCACGGGAGGACTTATCTATGATAGGACGCTGCGTGATGGTGTGGGCCATTCAACGTATGGCATTGAAGTGTGCCGTGGGCTAGGAATGCCTGCGAGTTTTTTGAAGGAAGCAGACGCGGTGAGACGTGCAATACAAGGTGTCCCATCCACCATTGTTTCCACAAAGAAATCTACATACAATGCGTCCGTATTTGTTGACAAGTGTGGCGTGTGTGGAGAGCCAGCGAGCGAAGTGCATCACATCAAGTATCAAAAAGATGCGGCGGCGGGAAAACATGAACATGTGGTTCAACATCATGCGAGTAACTTGGTGGCCTTATGCGAGGCTTGCCATAAAAAGGAGCACTCGGGGGAGTTGCATATTACAGGTTGGGTGGCAACGACACAAGGTCGAGTGTTGCAGGTACGTGTGCGCATGGAGAATCGCATCCGTCATACGCAAGACGGTGGTTGGCACATTCGCTCGCACATTGCACGGCCATGGAAGAGTGCGGAGTTTTGTGACGTGGTCAAATTGGCTCACAAGCATTACCCAGAGATTTCTGTGGATACGTTGCGCCAACTAGAATCCACAACGTGATTGCGGCAGTGGCTTGCGACTGTACTTGTTTTTCATCTATCCAATATTGAGTTTCAGGTATAAGAACGTTATTTGTGTAAATCTGATTGAGTTGTTTGAGTGTGTTTGACAGACATGTGTGTGTACGCACAAGTGCGTTCATGTATTGTACAGGATGTACTGGGGTGGGGTGATTAAGCAAATTTTGAACGCGTGCGACTAAGTCCCTCACCAAACCAACTAATAGTTTTTTGTGCATTGATTAACAATTATCATAAACGGACACCTCATTTTGTCTTTAAATGCCCAAGATTCACTCACTTCTTTGCATGCTGAAAGGCAATGATGGCGGCGTACGATGTTGGTGTCCATTGTCGATTAACGCCCACCAACGCATTCATCAGTTCATGAAACGACAATGCTATATTGTGGTCTTGAATCAGAATCACGTCTATGGGTCGACCCCATAATTTCCAATTCGTTCTTTTTCCAATAGACCATACATGTTCGCATATAAATTCTGGTATTACTTTGAAATAATGATAGAGACGTTCAGTCTGTGTATCACTATCCAAAACATACGAGTTATGCAAGCATCCTGAAATAACCCATGCCGTCGCCGCTATGGCCGCAACTCCGGCTTCATTAAGCTTTGGGTCATTTCTTTCTCCACAGTAACAGTCGAATACATAAACTGCGCTTGCATACCATGACTGTTTTTGAGTGTCAATTGCTAAACCATACATGCGTTCCAAAATCTTCATCCGAGTTTCATATGTTATAGCAAACGGAGTTGCGAGATGTTCCGGTATATGAAGCACTTGAGGTAAAGGGACTCCGACCATGGCGACCGCAATTTCTTCGAGAGAGGGGCGAGCGGTGGGCTCCCATGCAAACGCTCGAGATAGCCACGCTGTCAACTTGAAGTCATCTCCCATGTTGGTCAATATGTACGGTGGTATTGGCATTGTGCTATTGCCAATTTGTAGCATTCTGAAGATGTTCGCCCATTCCTTTTGAGTGTTACGCCATTGCTTGTTATCATCGTGTGTTAGATGCTTTGGAATCGGATACTCTCCTCCGAACAGCAAACATGCTATGAGTCCTAATGACCACACACACGACGTCTCTGTAGGGCGTCCGTTAAATATGAGCTCAGGTGCTGCATAGTTATAGGTTGCCATTGCCCCTGAATATTCCACATAGGGTTTCCCATTATTATAGTTCACTTTTGCAACCGACATGCAATTATAATCTATAAGTGTCACATCAGGCGGCCCATCCGTTGCAAGAAGTAGAATATTACATGGCTTGATGTCAGTGTGAAGTATTCGAGCACTTTTAAAATGCAGTAATGTTATTATCAGATTACGCATGATAAGATAGGCATCATGTTTTGAAATGTTTCCCTGCTTTGATATCCATCTTTGGAGGGTAAGACCATGATTATTCATATAAATATTTACTTCATCGCTCTTTACTTCAATATTATGTAGTATGGGCGTTCCTGGAAAAGACTGTGAAATTGTTGTCACGACGAGCTCGATAATGGTGCTGAACAGAATCTGTTCTTTTGAACCTTCAGTAATTAATTGTTTTGGCAATCGTTTGCATACAATTGTTTTGCTTGAGTCTGTATATAATCTACCATACCCCCCATTTATCATCAATTTATAGTTTTTCATAGTACTAGCAAAAGAGCTTCATAATAAATTATATCACGGCCTTTTCTTCTTGTGTGAAATGCCGCCTCTATATTTACAAGTTTGTCTAAAGCTGCAGCCCGTTTCTTTTCAGGCATGTTTTCTAGCATGCGCAAACATACAAGAGCAAGTGGTGCATTGATTTGAAGCAAGCGTTGTGCCTCCTCGCGCACAAATTGCAATGTCATTGGCGATTTAAACTTTGTTACAGAGGCACCATGCCCTGTTAGCGCATCTGTAAGGTTTCGAGTAGGAATGCTTGGTTCAGGAAGATTTAGAAGCTTGAGAATGGCGGACACCTCACATATGGAAGGCAATGGAATCCGAATTGATAAGAACCTGCTCAAAATAGGGGATTCGAGCGACCCCACGCGATTTGTGGTAGCTACAAACCAAACGTTGCTAGAGTACCGCTCCAACAACACGCGCATAACTTGGGCAAAAGAGGACCCACACCCTGTAAGAACATCTATGTTTTCAAGAATGACAATGTGTTTATGTAAATGCATACACCGTGAAGGAAGCACGGCTTTAAGAAACTCGAAAAGCGCATCACCATCTCTTGGCATATCAGGGTGGGACAAGTCAACATGAAGGTAAATGTCTGTTTCTGTATACGGCATATGAGATGCACCGTATGTAAATACCGAATGTTGAAATGACATGTCCACAAGTCGCCGTTTCATGGGTGCAAGGACCAAATAATTCCAAATTGGAAAGAATGGCATACCTGGAGAGCCATACACCAACAGATTGGGAATAGTCGAGTCCCATGTGCTGACAATGCTGTTGAGGACTCGTTCGTGCCCTGGCAACAGCGGTAATATTTCTGAATCAAATATGGAACAATAGCGTTGCCATATATTGACAAGTGGATTTACAGTCACCTGGACCTCTTTCGTTTTTCTTTTTGGTGGCATCTCGAAGATATAAGGAAAATGCTATACATGGTTTTAAGTCATATGATAAATCAAGCTTATCAGCGTTTGAATGTGCCATCAACTGCTTCTATGGAGGTCATTCGTGCGGCATATCTTGCTGCAGCACGAAAACATCACCCCGATAAACTGAGTCATTTGGATGCATCCGAGAGAGCCGAACATGAGGCTATATTCAAAGAAATTACCGATGCCTATTCCAGAATCGTTGAAAATCGTGCACGCGCGAGCTGTCCTGATGATGCCACCAATGCTGAGTTTGTGCATGCATGGAAAGCTCCGAAACGACCAGAGGAATGGGAAGCGATTTGGGAAGGTCTAGAAAAGATGTTTTCAAAGACTGAAGTGTTATGCACCGTAAAAGATTTATTTATGAAAGCAAGCAAGCTGAAGAAGGACTGGGCGAAAGCAAGGGAGGCGGCAGCCGCGGCAGATGACAGCTCCGATTCAACGACGTCAAGCGAGTGTGGTGTTACTCACAAGGCCACTCTTATGGTTTCTCCAGCAGATGTTCAGGGAGGAAGAAAGCGTCGCGTGCGGATACTTCACGACGATGGAAGTGTGGCGGCGCACATTTGCGTCGATTGCGGCGTTTTCCCCGATGTTTATCGAGAGCAAGATGTTGAAGTCAAAATGGTGTTGAAAGAGGACGAATCGATGGAGTACGAAAGTGGCATTTGGGATTTGTTTAAGACTTTGAATCTAAACTTGGTTGAATGGTTTACGGGTGGCCGGCATGAAATTACAGCACTTGCTGCTTCAGGAACACCACTCATTGTTGAGATTCCAGCATGCGTGAATCATGAAATGCCTATTTGCATTAATGACGCTGACTACTGGAAGTTTGGTCCTATTTACATCACTCTTTGTCTGAAATTACCATCGCCGGAATTATGGAAAAATAAAAATATTGAAGAACAAGAAAAATTGTTGGCAGTATTACGCGACGTGGTGTGTTAAAAGTTCAAAGACGCAAAACTACTTAAAGATAAGATAACAGATTGAAGTATCCCAGTGTGTCCCTGCGATAAAATGGCCCCTATCAAGAAAGTCGTCGCCCCCGTCTCTGCCGCAACCCCCGCCCCTGCCGCAAAGGCAGCCCCTGCTCCTAAGGCCGCCGCCAAGGCAGCCGCACCCGTGGTTGCCGAGCCCGTCGTGGCCGATGCCGCCGCCGTTGATGCCGCCGTCGTTGATGCCCCCGTCGAGGTGTCCTCGATGGCCAAGCTGGCCGCCAAGATTGTCTCGGTTGTTTCTCTACTAAAAGAGATTCAAGCCGAGCTGAAGGTCGCTCAAAAGGAGTTCGACAAGCTGAACAAGACCAAGCTAAAGGCCGAGAAGAAGCGCGCAAACGCACGCACCACCCCTTCCGGCTTCGCCAAGCCCACCAAAATCTCTGATGAGCTGTGCGCCTTCCTAACCGTTGCCAAGGGCACCGAGATGGCGCGCACCGAGGTCACCCGCAAGCTGAACGCCTACATCAAGGAGAATGGCCTGTTCGACCAAGCCAACAAGCGCAAGATTCTGCCCAATGCCGCACTAAAGAAGCTGCTAGGCTGCAAGGACGGTGATGATGTGTCTTACTTCAATGTGCAACGCTACATGAAGCGCCACTTCATCAAGGCCATCCCTGCACCGGCAGTTTAAATGTGATGTGCCCATTTATTTTTGCTAATATTCATATTAGAATAGTGTAAATGCGAGGAGGAAATGACCCTGATACTCGTCTCGATGCTAAAAAGGCGCGCATCGCGGAGATTCGTCGGCAAATGCGCTCTTCAGCTAGCCGCTCCGAAATGGAACGCCTAGCCGAAGAGCTCAACAATGCCTCAATCACGAATGAAGATTGTGAGGGAATAACTGACTCTGTCACGATGGATACGATTGAAAAAAAGAATGCAATTGTCGTGAACAACACGTGTTATGATGTGAGGAGTCTTCAAAAATGGGTCATAGCACAAGGAGACACCATACCACTTGTGGACCCGTTTCGGAACCCAATATCTGCGATTGACCATCGACGCATCATGAGGCATCTAGGCGGCTTTAAGTTTGATGTTCCTATTGAGGGTGTTACTGCCATCTCTACAGACGGAAAGCGTTTAGGAATTATAACGAGGGAAAGTGAGGCAGTTATGATAGATACGGTAACCCAACAGCATATTTGTATTTCTCCAAAGGGCATGAGTGCCCTTTATATAGCTCTGCATCCTACACAGCCTGAAATGGCCGTGACTTTTCTAAATCCAAACGGTGTTATGCGCATATGGGTAGACGGTAAAGCAATGCAATATATAAAAGGAAGTAGGAACCAAATAAGTAAATATTCCGATAATGGCAAGCAATTGATATATTTAGGCATGGATGGCGATGAGGAGAGCAAGTCTGAAATACATCTCTGGGAGATTGGTCCTTGCACATCAAGTATGCAAGAAGTATTTAAAATAGAAAACATTGCATGGCAAATCGCTGATTACACAACATTTCAGCAAGCGGGGCGGTTTAAGTACGTTGCGGGTGCTAGCAGAGAGTGGACCACAAATAAAAACGAGCAATTTACAATATGGGATGCCACAAATGGCAACCAGTTGCAAACTTATAGTATTCGAGAAAACATTCAAACTATTTATAACATTCATTTTCTGCCTGGTGGAAAGCGAATTTTAGTAGGAAAGTATTCTGACAATGGACCGGCGTGTGCATGGGACTGGCGCTCAAACTCGTTAAGCGTCTTGTTGAACGGTCAACACATCGAAAACAACATTATCTTATCTGCATCTGTTCGAGGCAAACGACTCATGCTAATTGGAAGCAGAGCAACACAAGTCCTTGATTATATTAATGGTCAATGGAATCAAATTTTTGCTATCGGCATACGCGGTGAGCATGCAGACAAATGCCACATTTTCAAAAATGATAAAATTGCATTTGCCTTATCGCGAAACAACACACACACAATATACATCTATAGATTCGATGAGGCTGGCCCTGAAAGAATCGGCTTGATAAGGGACCGCAGTATGCCTGAACGAGGCGCATTTGCTGCAGACGAACAAAATATATACTCCGTTCCCAACAATAGTAAAGAAATTGAAGTGACCCCTGTTTTACAAAATGGTGGTCATCGACTCAAAAAAGCAACTCGCCACAAGTTTCAAGGTAGGTCATATGTCGTGTGTCAAGGCCCACGTGGCGGAAATTATATTACCGTTGGGGATACACGCCATTACTTGCCAGGCACCAAAAAATGATGTTTGGCCATGAGGGCTTATATAGCACAACAACGCCTACATAACCATGTTTCAAGTGTCTCGGGCATCCGCACGTACGTGCATGGCAGATGTAGTAACGATTACCATATACGAAAAATTGGAAACAGGAAAGCGGTTCTGGGTCGTTTTCAACGATGCATTCCACCCTTCTCAGGACAATCCCTCCAAATTAGTCTTTGTCGAGCCAAATGTACCAAGCATCGTCCGTCAACTATACAGTGTAATGGTCGGACGCGGTGCCCATCAAACAACCGTTTCAGGGGCAAGCATTATCAATAATTTAAAAATGGGAGAGGGAGGTCATGGCGACGCTGAATCTGAAGACTATATCAATAGTCTGATTGAGAGCTACGAGCCCAACCGCGAGTATTATCAAGACTACGGGCCTCACTTGGCAAGAAAGCACAACGATGCATACTTTCTTGGTTGCTACGATAGTGATTCTAACACCATAACAAGCGATGAGCTTGTTGCAACGCCTATTGTTGAACTACCTGCCGTTTGGAAGCAATATGAGTGGATATTCAAGATGTTATGGTATCCTGAAAACCGACCACTTGCGTTGGCACTTACATACGCGAAGCGTTGGAGAAAGCGTGTTATGGCGAAGCAACGCCTTCGTGTTCTCAAGCGCACTTATACCATTAAGCACGACTTGATGGCAGCCGCTTGGCATCCGGTGCGTATGGTGGACTGGTGCTTGGACATTGAAGAACACGGCGAACTATTGAGGATGGCCCCATAAGATTTTCGCGTTTGTTTACTGATTCCAACCCAGCTTTGTTTCGTCAACTATCTTGATGTCATCAATTGAATTTTCTGGAAATCCAAATGCAATAATTATAGAACGGTACAGTTTTGGAAATCGTTCAACCGATTGACGATTTGCTAATATCGGAAACTCGTATTGTAACTCAATCCCAGCAAGTTCAAACGACGTCCTTCCAGGTGTATAGCTAATTGTAATTCTATCGTTGTCCCAAACACGCTTTATAGCAGCGGCCTTACCTCCTAAAGGACGGCGAGCAATTTCTGCTTTAATACAATTAGCTATTGCAAGTTGAATTTCTTTTTGTATTTTATCAACGTCTTCTGACGAAGTTATCTGATTATTTAGTATAAAACGTTCAGATTCATAATGAAATACGGAAGCACGTATGTCCGTAGGTGAAATAACAATAAATCCATCAAACTTTGGCATAAATGAATGAATATGAAGTATAAGTTTGTTTCCATCTATATTTTTTAGATTGCGCTTTACGAGTTTTAGCAGTTCATGAAGTGTCTTTGGTATAATGTTGTCAATGTTTATTGTTTGATTGGCTATTTTACTTGATTGCTTCAATGATGCAGCATCGCGAAGTGAAAGGTTGTTTGTGTTGACATGTTTTAACATCGTTGAATACACCTCGTATTTCTGTGAATACTGCTTTGACATGCACCTTTCTATATTACATTTAATTATACATTTAATTAGTTAAATAGTTATTTAGGTCACCATGGTATAAAGACAAAAACATGAAGTATGTAAAATAACCATGTCGTCGGCAACCGACAACAAGCAACATCTGTCTATTGTGATTTGTGGTCATGTGGACTCTGGAAAGAGCACGACAACTGGTCGGCTACTATTTGAGCTCGGAGGCATTCCTGAGCGTGAAATGGACAAACTTCGCGAAGAGGCATCTGCGCTAGGCAAGTCGTCTTTTGCATTTGCATTCTACATGGACCGTCAAAAGGAGGAGCGCGAGCGTGGTGTCACTATTTCATGCACAACCAAGGAGTTCTTTACTGAGACTTGGCATTACACTGTAATTGATGCACCTGGTCATCGTGACTTCATTAAAAACATGATTAGCGGAGCTGCACAAGCGGATGTCTGCCTGCTCATGGTGCCCGCAGATGGCAACTTCACAACGGCCATTCAAAAAGGTGACCACAAGGCAGCTGAGATTCAAGGCCAAACGCGCCAGCATGCCCGTCTAATCAACCTGCTCGGTGTGAAGCAGCTTCTTGTGGGCGTGAATAAGATGGACACGGATACTGCCGGATACAAAAAGGAGCGTTACGAAGAGATTTCGAGTGAGATGAAGCACATGCTTGTGCGTGTCGGCTGGAAGGAGAGCTTTGTGAACACAGCGGTTCCGGTCATTCCTATTTCAGGATGGATGGGAGATAACCTCATCACGCCCTCGACAAACATGCCTTGGTGGACGGGTGTGGATGTTGTGAATCAATCAGGTCAAACTGTTAAAGTGCATACCCTGCTTGATGCCCTGAACAAGTTCATTACTGTTCCTGACCGTAAGGTCAATGCGCCACTTCGCGTTCCAATTTCTGGTGCGTACAAGATTAAGGGTGTTGGTGATGTGCTTGCTGGCCGCGTGGAGCAGGGTGTTGTGAAGCCTGGCGATGAGGTCATTTTCCTGCCTACTCACACTGCCGCCAACCCATGCGTCGGCAAGGTGTTCACAGTTGAGATGCACCATAAGCGCTGCGAAAAGGCGGGTCCAGGAGACAATGTAGGCATGAACATCAAGGGCCTTGATAAGGGCAATATGCCGCGCACGGGTGACGTAATGATTCTAAAATCTGACACGACCCTTGGTCCTTGCAAAGACTTTACGGCTCAGATTCAATCTCTTGACATCCCAGGCGAAGTGAAAGCTGGATACTGTCCAATTGGCTTCGTTCGTTGTGGCCGTTCTGCATGCCGTATTAAAGGCATTAACTGGAAGGTCGGAAAAGAGACCGGTGGCAAGAAGCTCGACGCACCTCATAGCCTCAAAGCGAATGAAATGGCAGAGGTGGTATTCGAGCCAGTTCATCCCCTCATTGTCGATACTTTCAACAGTTGCGAGGGTCTATCGCGCATCGCCTTCCTCGATGGCAACACTGCAGTGATGCTTGGTAAGATTGTGAAACAAACACCCAAATAATCGTTCTTTGTACTAAAAATAGCAACAAAGAATAGCTCTTAGAATCTTATGATAACGGCATTATATCAGTTGATTAAGATTCGCTCCATCGAAAGTGCATTCAAGCGAATTGGCTTACCGTTTGTGATGGATGAATACGACGCTCTTTATGAAGACGATAAATATGATGACAATACAATTTTGTATTATCCCGCGGCCGAGACCTACGTCATGAGCTTATTGGGTACGTTGTATTTGATGTACCCGAATAAGGGCGACCCGACTCAAACATCAGACACACAGCTTCGCACATCTCAGCGGAACTACGATAGCATTGTTTACCAATGTGTAAACGACAAGCAAGAGGAATGGTTTCGCACGTTCCACGAAATCGCGGCGGCCCATTTGCCTCACAGCGTGTGTTACTTTGACCTGTCTGCCACATTAATCAGCGAACATGACCTTCAATTGCGCGAAGAACACGTCAAGATGAAAACCTTCATGATTTCTCACCACGAGCCAAAGTCAACGTCAACCAATGCTAAAAAACTCGTGTTGGACCCGTACATTGCATATCGGCTTTGCAACGCACAACTGAATCTGTCGTATCTGCGCAAACAACTGGAGGCAACTCCAAACGCTGATGTACTCCTTGTTTTGGCGTATGCGCAGAACAAACTGGTAGGCATTCGCGCGGTGCGCTTGTCCACGGCCACGAAGAATCCGAGCATGCAGGGTGTCTATGCATGCGGAAAGGGGTATGGCGCGCTCCTGCAAACACACACCGAGACCATTTTGCAAACAGCGTTGGAGCAACGTCTGCGCAATAGACCGTTATTTACCTTGAACAGCCTTACTACCGCCAAAGGCTTCTGGGAAAGAATGGGCTTCATACAGTCCAAGATGACAAATGTTCGGGACCCCACGGCCTCTCGAATGACCAAAAATATTTTTAGTACTATCAAATCCTCTTCCTCTTCCACTTCCTCAACCACTTCCACAGGGCCCAAAGCAAAAAAGGTGCGTATCAATACGTGAGCGCTACTCATTTTAAAGTTTCAATTGTAGCTGTCGTTTCGCCTAGCCGTCGCTAAAATAAATCCATACGTCAAAGTAAATGAGGTACGGGGGACCGGGAAGATTAAGGGCTTTTAATCGATTTCTTCGCAACATTTTTACAAGGCGATTTTGGAAACCATAAGAGTAAGTATTTCATTTTCCTTTCTTTTTGTTTGAACCACGCCCAACAACAGGTGTAACCTTATCTTGTAGAGACAGACACTTAGACCTTGTTTTTGCCATTTGGGACTTGACCATCACAAGTGATGAGCGCATACTTTCCTTTTCTTTTTTGAACAGCTTTGTATGTTCAGCAATGGCTTTAAGTTTATCCATTAGCTGTGCATACATGGCAACCCCGTTTTGAATATTTGATGAATGGCTTATATTTTCATTCACTACTGTGTTTGCATCATCTGTAAAACCTAAACGTACAACATCTGCTTCTTTTACTTTTAATGAGTTCAATGATTCCAATATTTCATTGTTCATGAGATGAAGGCCATCGAGAGTATCTTTCATGGACGCAGTATCCTCCAACTCTTCCATAAGGCATTTGAGAAGCAAATCTATGTTTTTCATCCCTTATTATATATTATCTCTTGGAGAGTATGTTTTGATGCGAAGTAAACTCATAGTGGGGTGTGACCTGGCACAAAAAATGAAGAAGACCTTAAAATGTAGTTCGAAAACAAAGCAGAATACACAGAGACAATGCCTTATATTCCCGCTGCAGTGTTGTTACACGCAATGAAAGCATCTGAGTTTCAAAGCAGAGAGTTTCTCAATATGTCGCTTGTCAATAAAGAATGGAAGGAAGTTGTTAGTCCTTTTCATTCACGAAAGGCTCTTTATGACCGCTTTCTTTCGCCCTACATGGTGCTCAATGTGGACGCATGCGCGGATTTGGATTGGTGTGCGCTTTATCAAGCAGTGTGCAAAGTCGAAGCAGCCGTAAAATCAAACCAGCCACCACATGCGTCCGTCCTTGATGACTTTACAACGTTGAAGTTCTTTGAGAATGAAAGCAAACCAAAGCACCCAGTCGCAACTCTTGAATGGATGATGAGTCTTCTTGACTACTTTCGCACACTTGGTGGTGAATATGTACTACATATGTGGCCAATGAACATGACGTATACATACCTAAACACCCTTTTCCAACGTCCAGAAGGTCGTGCAGTATTTCAAATGGATGATAATCTTTGGATAAGCCTTCTGAAACGAATGAGTGAACGCGCCATTGCCGACCTTGCAAAGGTTGCGAATAATTCAACCGCATCTGTCATGGCGCGTTCCACAATACAAAAAATAGAAACGTTTCTTCGTGACCACATTTATCTTTGAACAATCTGAATCATTTCTTTGCAACACGCTTCTTTTTGCCACCTGCCATGAGTCTATTTCTTAGACCGTTGAGCTCGATATCAATACGCATCATCTCTTGCTCTGCGCGTTGAACCATTTCGCTGAACTCTTCCTCGCGCATCGCTTTCAAAGTTTCACCTGCAGCAATACGTTCTTCAATGGAAACGTGTGGATTTTTGCTTAGCATAATGTCCTCATAGTAGTCTGCAGTATCCTTGACAACCTCTTTCTTTTGTGTTTTTGATTTTGTACTAGCGACAGTTGACATGGGTTCGTTTTGCATAGGAACGGGCTTTGAAACCACGCGTTCAGAGCGACGCACGGCAACATCAAACATCCGTTCGTCTTTAGTTTTCTTGGCTTTGGTTTTCTTGGCAGTATCGTTCATTCCAAAGCTGCTCATCATATGTGCCAGAATATCGATTTCTTCGTTTTGCACAGGTCCCTTAGGAGCCACATATGCCCGCTTCTTCATGACGCCCGAGGCATTGCCCACACCGGGTCTAGTCAACTTTGTACTGGTTTTACCACCGCCGAGCATTGTGTCGCTACCGTCCATATGTTGTGTCTACATCTGTGACAGTTTTTGTTTTTATCCGGGATTTGGTAAAAAAGGACTTTAGGAAGAAGGAGTGATGATAAAGAAAGATGATGGAGGCGGAGCTAGCAAAGCTCATAGACTATTGTGCATCCAATGGAGCATCGGACTATGACGTTGCACGCGTGGTTGCTGCACACGATGCATTAAGAGAGAAACATAGATACACCGATTTGGGATGGGAATACTTTGATAATGAGACGCAAAATTGGAAACTTGATGCACGCGGTGGAATCATTGGCTTGAATGTCACGTGTTTAGTAAGCACAGCATGCAATGAAAGGGCTTTGTTCTGGCAAAATAGAATAATATCACAAGAATCGATTGACCCCTATTTTGACGAGCTGCGCGTTATGTCACTTATTGAACTCGCACTCAAGTTCAAGGATAAAAAGTTTTTACGAGCAGTTGTTAATGAGTGCAAAGCTTTTTTTGAATAGATAATGTATATGTAGAGGGTGTCGTGGGGATGTCTGATTGGAGCGAGGCCGAAGAATTTTACCTTATTGAACTGTGTAAGCTCTCACAATATCTAGCACAACGATATAACATATGCTATTTGACTTACAAGCGATATCAAACGCGCACACGCATACCTCAGATTGTTATTAGTTCAATTTCTGGCCTTTTTTCGTTTGGAACATCGGTATTTCCACCGAGCTACCATAGCGCTGTGAACATTTCAGTGGGCGTAAGCGCTATGTTAGTGGCGCTGGTAGGAAGTATTGAAAGTTTCTTGAAAATACCTGAAATTATTGCTGGGAGCATATCCGCGTCCGTCAACTTTTCAAAGCTTGCAGAAACAATAAGTGTTGAGCTTGCACTACCCCGGCACAAACGCGCACTCTCTGGCATTTTGTTCCTCCGTGAAGCTTATAAAACATACGAGAAACATTCCGAGGCATCGCCCTCTGTTTTCAAGCACGTGCGTTTCATACGGCCCTTTGCAAATACCACGATGGGCGGAAGAAAAGCGACATCGAGCAGTATTGTCGAACCAAACTTGGATTACAGTGAAGGAGAAGGTACTCCATCCTCCTTCAGAGGAAAGTCATTTGAGCTGTACCGTTCATTCACAAACAACCTTACAGACGGGGGTGGGTCGACACAACTTCCGGATGCTCCGCGTCCTAGGAGTGCGATAGATTTACCCGTGTAAGGATAGTGTTCATGCCGTTTTGGGGATTAGTTATTACAAGTGTTGGGTTTATAGTGCCAACTGTAATTGCTTTTAGAAAAGCGCGTTGGATTGCTGGGACGTCATGTGGAGTTTTAACAATTACAAGCATTGCTTATCACAGCACGCTTCACCCAATGGCCCAAGCTGTAGATATGGTTTTTGCTCATAGCATTGGTATCGGATGTGTACTTGAAAGCACTCGGCGCGCATTGTTTCTTCGCAATATGCATGATATTATTACGTGTAGTATGACATATGGTGGGATAGCTATTTACATTTTCAAGACACGAAATAAGTTTACATGCTCTAGCCAAGTGTGGCATATGATTTTTCATGCGGTGTCCCAAGGTGCTTGGTGTAATTATCTCGCGAATTCTTGTTTTTAAAGTGACAATTATTATAAAGGTGGTCATCGAGCATGAAGTTGGTAACGTCGACGTATGTCGCGCTGCTTTCAAAAGTTATCTCAAAACCGCCACGTAAAATAACAGATGATGAACGTCAACACTGGCTTGACGAAATTGTAAACTCGCCGTATGGCATACACGATGCAAAGGTGCTTCTTACTGCTGCGAGCGCACACGTTCTAGAGGTCACAGTCGAACATATACATGCATTGTTTGTGCTTCCGAATGCGTACGCACCACCACGGCTGCTTGCTAAGCTCCGACGCGCTCTTGCGCGCGTGGCTGCTCTTGGAACAACATCATTGGTTTATATTTTAGTACCGTGTCCCAGAAAGCGCTTCTGGCCTTCCGATGTTGATGAGCCCATTAAGCCTACTCATATCAACGGAGCATTTACGTATCGTAACGGAAGTCATGTGTTTGTCTTTCGTGAAGAAGAGTTCCCCAAGGTTATGTTACACGAAGCAATCCATCATTCTCATTTTGACCCTAGTCTATCCGTTCTTGGTGGCGTTGAACACCTTTTTCGGTCAAAATTCAATATTGCCCCTACAACCACACTTCTCATAGGAGAGGGGGTTGTAGAGTCGTTTGCTACACATATGCAAGCACAGTATGTTGCATATGACAACCAAGTCTCATTTGACCGCATTTGGAAGCATGAGATGAAATGGATGGAGCTTCAAGCGAATCACTTGCTTTTGCGATTGACCACAAGCAAAAATGCATGGATTGAAACTACCAACGCATTTGCTTACATTCTAGTGCGATGGCTATGCTGCCAAGAGTTTGATGAGCTTGCCCGTCTTATTGTTGCTAAGCAACCTTTGCTTCCCTTCTTCGAAAAAGCGCTGATTCAAACGCCAAATAGGATGCATAAACAAACATCAACATCATTGCGTCTAACGGTATTCGGCGATTTTTGATGATTAAGATTTCTCTGCATCGTGTAATGGGGTTCTTATTGATGCGAGCCGAAACCGGCCTATTTTGGGCCGTCTTTGGAATTATGTGCGTGTGCATAGTCGCATTGAGCTTTTCAACTGTGGCTGGAGTCGTGCTTGCAGTTGCGCTTACGGCTTTATGGTGGATGTGGTTTCGCAATTCACGCGAACGTTTTGGAGAAACGGTGAGGATGTGTGCAGATGGCGGAGATACATGCGATCCAAAAGAACCTCAGATTTCTGAGGACGGCATTACACCCCTTGCCCTTTCAGAACTTCCCCTAAAAAGGTGCGAACTGTATTTGACCGATAACATTGGAGAATGCGACAGAGGAATGTATGAAATGCATGTGTTGGAGCTACGTGAACGTCGTGCGTTGTTGGAAGAATCCCCCGTTGCCAATGCCATGGAGTTGGAGCGTCTGAACAAGGTTCTTACCGACGCGGCCCGTTTACCCCGCCGGCAATGCAAGCTCTCTTTGGCCAACTGGGTGCGTCCGCATCATACATCATTTCCCATGTTAAAATCAATGCGAAATGATTATGGCCCTCGTGGCAATCCAAGGCACTGGGCTTATTGTTATGCTCCAATGGACCGCGAAAACTCTCTTGACTTCTTGAAGCAGGGGCTTGAGCGCAATGCAAATAATAATGACGAAACTGTTATTCGTTCAGGTGTAAAAGCTGAGCTATCAAACGGAGTGGAGAACGAAAGGTTAGAGTTTAGCACATTGGACCCAGAAATGATGCGTAGAACGTACTGCAATTTCTTCTATCCATCGCGTGATGAAAAGCTAATGTCCTTCTATCAAGCGTTCCGCACACCGGAACAAAGAATGTTTTACGCCGTGGACATGACAACCGAGGGCATCATCCGAACTATCCAACTTTATAGATGGTTTAACGGATATTTAAGACTGATGCCAACATGGTCTTCCGACATCAACTTAACTTGCCAAGATGACACTACCGGTATCCGTGACATGAAGCCAAATATGCCAGAAACTCCAGACCGATTCAACATCGAAATGGCGTATTATTGCAGCGAAACACCGTTGATGAAGAAAACCCGTCTCTATCACGAGCTTTTGCGAAACTTATTTGTCGAAGTTGTGAGCGGTAGTCAACTTTTCCTTCAATTGAAAGATGTCTCTACGGTTTATGTCTTCAATATCAACATATGTAATCGCGTTGACCGCATTGCCCCGATGGAGGGCAACTTGATGCAAATGTTTGGAAACGCCGCGCCGCGCTCATCATTAATTCATTGGAGTGCTGGAAAAACGCAGCTCGAGTTATGCAATGACAAGAGTGCCAAGCGGTCTGAAATATGTGACGTCGCTGCTCAAATGAACACGGTATACACGCGCTTACAAGCAATATTTGAAGAGCAGAGAAAGTATGGTGAAGACTATCGCCGATTCAGTCAACCTGGGTCAGATGAGCGCATTGTGATGACTCCTGAGACGATTCGCCTCTTGCCTCATTTCAAAGCACTAAGAACCGACCAAATTGCTCAAGAACGAAAGTTCGGAGAATTGAAGAGACAGAAGCTAAATGCAGTGAACGAGGTTCGGAAGCTAAATATGTGGTTGGCTCAGATTGAGACAAATGTAAACAATATCATAGATATGATGATAGTGCGCGTCCAAGCCAAGAAAATTGCCATTCCGGAGAAGCCATATAAGTATATAAGTAACGATGGTAGAGTTTACTTCCAAATGACATAAGTGAGTCGTCGTGGTTGTTTTTGTTTTTGTTTTCATCTTTGTAAAAGATAAGGTAGTATGGGCGGACGTTCTTCAAGACCGACCGGCGCATACGGTGATCACGCATGCCATGCATGGTGGATGCCATCGTGGGAGTCTCGTTGGCAAGAGTGGCGTGGCAGCAATCAAATATATAGGCGATATAATCAACGTCAAGGATGGTCTGGATGGGGCTGGGGCCTTCGGTGGACGGCATGTGTCATGGCAAATGATACAATAGATGCATCGTATTGGCGCGATACGGACAACAAAATAGATTACTATTTTGACCGCTATTTACCTGATGGACGCATGCAGTATTGTGAACTACGTCATCGTGACATTGGTTGGAATTATAAGCACTGGAACAGAAACAATTGGCGAGTTTACTACAATTACTGCAAAATGCACCAGCTCTACATGCCAAATGTTCGCACAAATGCCCGTGTGTACACGCCACCACGTATTTATGGAGGCCCATCATCGATGGACGTCGTTTTCAAGAACTACGATTCCAATGCACTTGGCAACTATGCAGGCAATGTTTGGAAACTAAGTGTGCCACCAGGATGGACTGCTCGCGGATTTTCTGGAATGCAATTCAATGGGCTCTCTGAGGATTACGCAGGCGAAAAAGACTTGAGCGGCGACCCTTCATTCATTCGAAGTTTGCAAATATCACCGTCGCGGCCTGCGATTTTGAGTCGTTCCGACAATCATTTGAAGCAACAGTGGATTGCCATTCTTGATTTTGACAGTTACTCGATGGGTGACCTTAACGACGGTGTGTTTTTACATACTACAAATCATCGCGCATTTCCCTCTTTATACAAGACCGGTATCGAAAAGGTTTGGGTCCCAGTAGGCTTTCAAATGACTTTATACAGTGAAAACTTCTCAGGGGCCTCTCAATTTGTATTTGGACATAACACAAATGGATGGATAACCCCCAATTTTACGGTGAAAAGCATTCGTATTCGCGTGGTATTGCCGCTACTGTTTTCAAAGCCAAACTACAATGGATTTGTTAGTACCTTGCAAGCAGGCAACAACACACAGAGCTCATCGAGACCTGTGAGGTCCGCAATCATTCCAACACCAGCTTATAGTGTCCTTGGCCGTGGTTTTGGAATGGGAAGTGTAACGCTTCCTGCATCCGCGCCAAATATTGCCGCAAATTATGCGATTCTTGAGCTCCGTGTCAACTACAATACACGCCCCAATCATAATATGGTAGACAATGTTGCTGTCCGCACACGCGAGTTCACGTCGAATAAAGCCTTTGCAGATGAATGCAAGAAAGAATGTAGTGCAAATAACGAGTGTAATGCATACTATGCTTTGCGTGTGGTGCGTGAATGCCCGAACCCGAATGCAAATGCAGGCGAAGACCCCGCTAAAGATGGATGCCGTGCAGTTTGTGGATTCTACGAAAATCAAGGCGAAAACATTAAGAAAGGAGATTTTAAGAACATGGAGCCTTACTTGTTCCAAGGCAATGTGCATGTAAAAAAGGTGTGGGACGTTTGATTTGAGTTACACACGCTGGTTAAGTAAAGCCATGCCGAGCTCCGTGATTTTGTACATGGCCGAACGGCGGCATATAATATCATCAGGCCGACGAATCCATCCCTTCCTACACATGCTCATCACTTGGTGGCCGTGCGATTTACGGTAAGCATCTTGAAGGGCTGGGTTGTGACGGAAAATATCGGACAGGCTGTGAAACATGTTTGAGCCCATAGACTTCAAAGCCAGCAAAAAATCATATTGAGCAGTTCCTCGCGGGGAAGGACGATGAATTGGCTCACTAACGATACCGAAAGCTGTGCCAATGGGTATGCTTGGAGGAGTGGGACGAGGATGCGGCTCACCAAAGACACCGAATGTAAAGCCAGTTGGCGGGGTAGGACAACGATGCGGCTCACCAAAGACACCGAATGTGCTAAAAGTAAAGGCCTTTGGAACAATGGCATTAATTTTCATCTTCATTTTGTTAATCCGAGTGAGTTGCATCATGACATTCCGCCGCGCTTCGCGGTTCTCGTGCATCTTTTGCTTCGTGCGTGCGTAGTCATGGTCGTAAAGCGCGATTACGTTGGTAAGAGTTGTATCCATTTTGATAGTGGTGCTGATTACATAGCTGCTTACCCATTTAATGCCCAACACTGATGTTGGGGCCAGGCCCCAATAGGCTCGGCTTAAGAACGCAAGACATCTTCTTTTTACTAATCAGTGATGCCCATTGAAGATATAGACTATCTAAAAGCCCAAAGCCAGAAGCAATCCTATGTGTTTTTGGTTGACAGCAAAGACCGCGATAGAGCTGCATATCCTACGCCGAGTAAATACCTCGTTCGATTCGATACGCCTTTTCGGAACGTGTGTGGTTTGGAGGTCCTTGAGGCGACCGTGCCTCGTACTATGTATAACGTGGATGTCAACAATAACAGTATCCGATTCTGCATATTCAATGAAGACTTTAATGGAGTCAAGGAGTTCGAGACACGAGAGGTGTCAGTTGGTGATTACAGCTTACAGACGCTTGTGCCTGCCCTGAACTTGATTATGCAAATGACCGTGTTAGGAACGGACATCGTATCGGGCATTACTGTCGCATCCCTTTCGTCGCCACCTGATGTTCGTAATACACTTGTATTTACATGCGCGTACCCTTTCATTTTAGACATGCAAAGTTCGACCATCGCAGAATCGCTTGGATTCGACTTGTTCACTGCACCGAGTGAGGCTCTGCAACCAATTGACATTCGTAAATACTCTGTCCCTGCAAACTTACCATTCTCAAACCCCCGTCTTTATGCGAGTGTGGACCGCGAATGGCCCGCCACAGGCCCAAAGGTTATGGTTTTCGAGGGGCCTCGTGGTGTCCTGCGGTCCGAACCAATTTCAAGCACATCATGGGTGGCCCAAAAATGGCGTGCACCAAACGATGGATTCTTTGTAGGACTTGATGTTGCGATTACAACTAGCACAGCAGAACTTATGGATGATGGGATTATATGGTCACTTCACGAAAATGATGAGACAAATGATGCACCTGGCATTATGATTCTTAATGCAACGGCAACTTTGGCCATATCGGTAGTTGACGGTGGATTCAGCGATGCCACGATGCCAACGGTTCCAATCAAAGTTGATGGTGGTCGTGACTATTGGGTAATTCTGCGAAATGATGACGCGCGGCCATCGAGTGTATTTTACAACGACGTTATCGCAACCGAAACGACATTCAAACGTAGCGCGAATGGTGCAAGTGGGCCATGGACTACTGTGGCAGACACAGAAAATGGGATATTTTACAACATGGGAGCTCGCATCTACATTGCTCAAGGGTATCATCGCATTGAAGCTCCTGGTATTATTTCGTTGGTTGGTGAGCGTTATGTGACGCTACGTTGTCCAGAAATCGAAGATAACATGGTGAGGTCCCTCAGCTATGGTCGCATGGGCCTTGCAAAAATGCGCCTCGGTGTTATGGGATATAGCGAGAATAGGGTAGACTTCAAGGTGACTCTCAGAGATTTTCATCCGATTGGAAAGTTATCTCGTATGACGTTACGATTCGAGAGGGGCGATGGACAACTCTATGATTTTAAAGGGGTAAATCATACAATCGTGTTTGCATTGCATTATTATGAGCCGGTGCAAAAAGAACATTTTTCAAAGAGCATATTGAATCCTAACTATGATGGCAACTTTCATGCCTACATGTACCGTCAAGACGAACAAGAGGAAGATAGCGACGACCAAAGCGTTGATTACAATGAGGATTATGACACCTTCAATAAATGGAAGGCAATGCAACAACGCAACCTTCCCGAACAAAGGCATATGCAAGACATTGAGGCGCTTAAGTCTCTCAAAGACATCAATATGAATGAGGACAATGAGGACGAGGAGGACGATGATGAGGACGAAGAGGACGATGAGGACGAAGAGGATGATGAAGAAGATGAGGATGATGAGGACGAGGACGAGGAAAGCAACTAAGCCTTTTCAGTGGGTTTGGGGATAGGCTTGCCTTTTGGCTTTTCAGTGGGTTTGGGGATAGGCTTGCCTTTTGGCTTTTCAGACTCGTTACTCATTTCCGGTTTAGCGGGTTTGGTTTCGGCGGCAACCTCATCGAATGTGTCCAATTTGTTGAGGAACTTTTCAACTAGGCCTTGGTCAATCACACCACTTGTCACCATTTCGTCGATTTCCTTGGCTGAGTATTTGTCGGCCTTAAGGTCTTCGAACAGGGCAATTTCCTCGCTGGTTAGGGTCTCCTCGCCCTCTTTATCCTTTGCGCCCTCGAAGCCCTCGTGTGCGCGAAGGCACGAGCAGCCGCGGTACAGGAAGAAGATGGTGAGTGCCAACAAGATAGCGGCAGCAATAACTAGAATAACATTACGAGATATTTTGAAGGACATCATCTCTTTTATTATACAAAAATATAAAATTAAGTTGCACCGCGTTGAAATCGCATGCGGCGTAAGGTTGTAACCCCTGGCTGGAATCCATAACAGTCAACTAAGAATTGTTCGAGAAGCTTCTTCTTTTTCCCCGATAATGACTCCAACATGAGAACAGACAACACATTCGAAAAGCACCTGTAAAGCGGCGCAGCTGCTTGAGCATGTTTGTAACCTGAAAAGTCGTGCGCCATTAGCATTCGAGTCAATGTATGAATCGATGCAACTTTGAGCCCTTTGTAATCAATGTAAGACACGCATGCTGGCGCCTCGTAAATGGCAACAATGGGTTGTTCTGTTGCTTGGTGAATAATCCGAGAATGTGCGGGCAAAAAGTCATCTGCTTTGAAACTTTCGATGATGAACTTTTCATTGCCAGTTAACTTATCAACACATTGCTTGGCTGCAGCCTCGCTTGATATGCCTTCCACAATCGCAGCAACGGGAGCAATTCCTTTAAAGATGAGGGGTCTTCCTGGTGGTAAAAGCTTACGAACTTTGGATGATAGACCCATCACTTCAACAACGGCATCCGTGCCAAACATAACATACTTACGAGATGCGAGCCATTCAAGAGCTGTTTGTATTGCTTCCATTTGTGTGTCTTGCGACTTTGTTTGTGCTTGTGAAAATGTTGTTTTGCAACGTGTATCTACGGGATGCGCTGTGTAAAAAGCAACAAGGCGTTCCAACACTTTACTCCAGCGATGACTATCGCGCGGCTGCGACAACATTATGTGAAGCGACATTCGCAAATATTCGGGGTCCACGGTTCTGAGACCAGATTCTAATTTTACAGCATTTTTAGAGAGCCGCTTGTATGAACTCTTTTCGATTGTAGTGAGGTCTACCAACTGCATACCTTCTGCATACACCTTGTAAGTACCAGGGTGCAGGGCTTCACTCGCCGTTGTAAATGTATAACCTGCTTTGCGAAAGTGCGATACAATTGCTTTTGCTAGTTTTGCACCGTCTTCGCAAAACATATCCAAGTCCGGTAACGTGTTATTTCCATAAAACTGTAAGCTCTTTGGAAGAAGTCCATTCAAGGCAATTCCTCCATACAGCAGAACCTTCTTTGTTTTTAAAAAGTTTGTTACTTTTTCAAACAATGGACTATACTTTATGTAGTTTTCGTGCTCAACTAAAGATGCCTTTTTGTCGGCGATTTCTTGTAATTTCGAAATCTGATGCTGCAACTTGTCATAAGAGAGCACCATCAACTCTTCTTCCCTCTAGTCGAATACAACAAATATTCTCGTGTGAAAGATAGGATATAACGACAACATAATGTTTGGAGGCTTTGAAGGAAGTGACCTTGCCAGTGTTTACGGCGGTGGTGGCTACGACCAAGGAATGCCGCCGCCTGCCCCTGCAATGCAAAGCATGGGTGACCAACCTCGCCAAGCACCGCAGCCGCCCGCACCTGCAGCGGCGTCGCATGCTATGCCTCCGGATGTAGCTTACAACCCTCCGCAAGCAATGTACGCACAAGGCGCAGCTGCGTCGGGTCCCATGTACGCCTATGGTCCATCCTACTGGGATAGACTTGCAAGCAAGCGCGCTGAAGTGTTCAAGCTCATTGCCTTTTCGCTTGTATTTCTATTGGGTTTGTCCCTTCATCATATGGCCAAGAGCTACTTGAAGAGCTACATCAATGACGCATTCTTGACACCCATTCAAGAGGCACTTGTGCGTCTATCGTACCCTGTCATTGTCATCCTTGTCCTTTGGTTACTAAAAACCAGCGCATAACCAGCGCATAATACCCTTGCTTTTTCTTATGTCTTACCTGTAGAGTAAGGCCAATCGGGCATGGCAGCGCCGCTAAAGAAGGAAAGTCCGGTTATTCCTACAGCCGTAAAGGCTGGAATTACAATATTATTTGCGTTACTGGGAAAGCTGGGCTATGTTGAGCAATATATCAACTTTGTCAAAGACAGGCCATGGTCTGTGATACAACTGGTTGTCATCGCGCTTATTGCTATAGCTTGCGTTCTTCAGTACATTGTTCTCGTCATGGGCTTACTCTTTGAAAAGCGCCTTGAACAAGTTCCGAATGGTGAGTACGAAGATTTGAGCAGAAAAGATGCACATATGATGGTCGTACGAATACTGAATATGAATCCAATGGGCATAAATGTCCCGTACCCATGGTTGGTATACATGGCATTGTTTTCGGCACTTCTTGTGATGCTTGCATTGTTAACGGTTGTTGCTAAAGTGTTTTATGCGCGTTCGTCACCTGAGTTTGAAGGGTTCAAGCGTCTCGGAAAGGATGCCAAGCGCATAAGCCGATTAACAAGCAAACTCGAAGACCAACTTGCAACATTGGCTGCAATCGACCCCCAAGATTATGAAGAATTAGTATCTGACATCAACTTCATTAATGACCTTCTAGTGCGTCTTCAAAAGTTAGAAATCGAAATAGAGAACGATATGGCAAAGGCAAATGTGGAGAACAATAACAATCCAATTGTCGAAAACACTGCATTCTCATCTGAATTAGATGCGATTGATGCCGAGTTTGATGGCGCAATCTCTGCTATTAAGACGAAAACAAACACATCGAAAAAAGCCCTTAAGAATCGTAAGAAGGGTAGTTTCTTTGGAAAAGTATTCAAGAAAAAAGAGGATAATGTAGAAAACGATGCCACTGAAGAGAAGCCAGAAAAGAAAGGCATGTTTTCGAAAATGTTCAAAAGAAAAGAAGATCAACCTGAACAAAATGCGAATGAGGAAGTAAATGCAGATGGTGAATCAAGTGTAGAAGTAAAGCCCGATGACGTAAAGGAAGCAACCCAAGCAAAGCCCGGCATGTTTTCGAAAATGTTCAAAAGAAAAGAAAAGCTGCCTGAACAAAATGCGAATGAGGAGGTAAATGCAGATGGTGTAGAAGTAAAGCCCGATGACGTAAAGGAAGAAGCGCAAGCAAAGCCCGGTATGTTTTCGAAAATGTTCAAAAGAAAAGTAGAGCCACCCCAACAACAAGGAGGTGCAAACGATTCCGAACTTCCCGAGGGTGGCAAGTTTACACCCAACTATGAACTACTACTTCCGGTAGTGAGTGTTGGTTTAATTTTAATGATGACAGGCCTTTACACATTTGTTAGCTTTGTGATAAAGATTCAAAAAATAAGGAGTCTATCTGATGACGCGAAGTATGAAACAATAATAAAACAACACATTCCTCGGAACGAAGAGTTTTTAGGCGCTCTCAAAGAGTTAGTGGTTGGTTCTACAAAATTAAATCCATATACTTGGCCACCTCGCAAAATTGAGAAAAGTTTTGAACTGAATAATCCTACAGAGATTGACGAAATCGTAAAAATGATGTTTCTATATCGTCTAGCGTCACATTATGTGCGTAACATTGCGTCTCTTGAAGAAGACTCGAAAGCATATGCCGCCAAGGCCGTGGCAGCGAAAGCCAGTAAATTTGACGCTCTTGCTGACAACATTGGTAATTTCCTCGGTATTATGGCGACGAGATATGTGACCGACATGGCCCCACTCAAGCGTTTCAAGGGTGACCAATCGTTTGATGACGTTCGAGCCATGTCCGAGATTTTTACTTGCCCACAGAACAAATGCCCTGCTGGAAAGGGAACGTTTATGGAAGTGTACCGCAAAAATACGGCGGAGATTACAAGACGGCTTGATGCAATTTCGTATCAGCTGACAAATATTATCGATTCTCCTAATTTTACCTTGAGGCTCGTGTCACAATATAAAGTTGCATCTGATTACTTGGATATGTTTAAGACATTGAACGTGTTTGTTCCGATAAGTATATTGCTAGTGACCGCTTTGTATTGCTGGTTTTACATAGAAAAAGAAAGGTTGCGTAATTCACTCACGGCAGTATTATGTGTTCTTGCAGTTTTTCCTTTCATTGTTCGTATGTTTGTAGATTGGAGATAGTACACGCCTGTTTTGTTTTATCGTTCTTTTCATAGAGGGAATGGCTCATCATACGTATGATTACGACCAAATCCAGAATCTTATAAAAGAGATCCCAGATTGGCATAATACCGTTAAAGCAATGAAAACTTCGACGGATGGAGTCATATTGCCACCCGTTCAAGCTTCGATTATAGGTCCATCAGTTGCTATTCCAGGTGTGGTACCTCCTTCACTGCAGCAAGGAGGTTTTGGAAACTTTTTCAAGCGAAAAGACAAACAAAATGATGCGGCGGCGGATGAGGAGCCAACTGCAAATGATGATGCAAAGGCGAATGTAGCGGATGAAGCGGATAAAGCAGATGAAGCAGATGAAGCGGATAAAGCAGATGAAGCAGATGTTGATGATGCGGATGATGCGGATGATGCGGATGATTCAGGTAAAAAGCAAGCAAAGAAAGGTGGAAAAGAAGCAGATTTATCACGTCAAGAGGTTGTGGGTAATGTCTTCACATATATCTACCTCTTTCTCGCAATCATTGGAATCTTTGCAACACTTTCGATGGTTGTCTTTTCGTGGTTAGATGTGAGTGAGCTCAGCAATGACAAGCGAGTTCTGCGCCCAGATGAAAATATGCTTCTCTTCAAGGACACCATTGAGCATAGCATACTCGGGCACACGAAGCGTTTCAATGTTTTCAGTGAGGGAACAGGAAGCTTGAATATTGTTATGGAAATGGGAATCAATATGCTCATTCTATTACTCATTCAAATGCTTCTTACAATTATTATAAAGGTGGCATTGAACGGCGGAAATATGTCGGATGCAGTGAAAGGATTCAAAAATATGTGGTTCGCTGTGATTATCGTATTGTATGCACTTCAACTCATGCTTGTCCTCGTGTATTACTTTGAGTTTAACCGTAAAAAGTTCAATGGACAGATTCTTGGTAGAGTATTCCAAGATAAAATAACAAAAATGAAAGACTTGCGAACTTATATCAAGAAAAACTTATACAATGGCCCACTCAACATGGTGTTTTATAGACGCTTGGTGAATAGTGTTCATGACCATGGTCGTACATTCAGAACATATCTTGCAGACAATGCCAAAAAGCTCAACTCCATTGAGGTTGCGAAGATGATGTTTACATTTAACGTGTTCAATTTCTACGTGAGTCAGTACAATACGGTAGAAAACTTCGTAGGAACACCAATGTACAGGTTTTTTGCAGGTACCCCTGCCAATTCACCAGACATTGACATATTACAATACATCAATGTTCTTGCCGTGAGTGGCGGTGGGATGACAAATGTGTTTGCTAAGCACCAAGTGTCTGTTTGGTACTCACGTATGTATCCCGACCCTATCCAACGTGACTTGGCACTGGTAAACTCATGGGAGAATCGTATTGCTGACCAGCATCTCTCTACTATGATGAGCGATGCCAATGCGATGCTAGTCTCCACAATGATGGAGTTTAATTGGACGCAATACATTGGTGCGCCGAGCAACATTTATAAAACTTTCCAGCGCTTTTTAAGCTCTCGATTCATCTACTGGTTCTTTACACAGTTGGTTCTTATGGGCCTATTGGGTCTTCTTATTTGGGCGGTCATAACAAAAAGAATATAAAATACCTCGTAAAAAGATAAGGATGGATGTACCACTACTTATTGTTGGCTTGTTGGTGATTGTCTTCATATTATGGGCCCTTGGAAACATTACATTGGGGCAAAAGAAAGTTGTTGCATTTGCACCACTTTCCATCTGCGTACTAGCATTGTCTTTCTTTGTGTTGGCCGCATGGCAGACCTTTCGAGTTCGAAAGTCGATAGTTATTGCTCAACGTATCCAAGATGAATGTGGAAAGGAGCAAGCCATGGAAAGCGAAACAGCGCGCCACTACTTATATGGAGATTTCAAAGACAGTGACTCAAAATCAGCGCAAACACACAGTTTGTATTTAACCTATTCCATAACAGGTATTCTTATAACAGCTGTTCTTGCGTACATAATATTCATTTACGTCCAAAACAAATCATTTCATTACACGAATATCGTCCTCTGGATAACAGTCACGATGTTGGTATGCATGTCCACTATATTTGGCATTCTTACTAGCCTTTTTACTCGTAAACTGAAGGTGCAGCGATATTACGACGAATTGAAAGCAGCAGCTCCAAAGGGTGTACCAGAAAATGCGGACGGTGATAAAATAAAAATACAAGATTACGCAATCGACGCATTTCCAAGTGAGTTGACGGATGCGCTTGTCCGACGATGGTATGCAGTTCATGAAGACGAGAAAAAACAGCCGGAAGAGGTGAAAATGGATATAAATGAATTACTGAAAAATGATTTGGACAAGTTTATTGGCTTCATACATCCTGCAGGGGACACAGGCTTATCCAACTTAGACCGTTTGAATGCAACAACATCGGAAACTTCTTTGAAAGACTCCTATAAAGATATGCAACGAGCACGCGTGTTTTTGGAACTTTTGCGACCCCTTGTTGACCCGAATGAGTTCAATGAAACGATATCCTTGCAATCACAATGTCGCGCATTGGAATGGACATTGTTCTTTTCTTTCGGTCTTTTTGCATGTTCTTTCATATTACTTCCAATGCATAGTCTGACGGTTTATAGCAATCTTTATGGTGGTTTGTGATTTACGATTTATCATTTTTGTTTTTCATACTACATATGTAATAGAATGACGGAACCTCTTTTGCATAAATCTAGGATTGACAGTGTTTTGGAGATTTATGAAAAGGTTGTACCATGGCTTATTGTTCTTGTTACAGTCCTTGTTGTTGTCGCCTGGCTGATGATTTTAGATTTTTCTGCTAGAGGTCACCGGGAGATTGTGATAGCAGAAGAACTTCAAAAGTCGTGTGATCACGAGTATATCGAAGGCAGTGCACCCCGTGCAAAGGTCTTTAACTTTCTTACCACAGAGGAAACTGTGGACAGACGAAACCGTCTTCAACTTTTGAACAGAATTGTTCAGCTTGTTTTGACGACATACATCGTGTTTATCGTTTTCAGTATACTTCCCATATTTAATCTCGTGAAGGTCAATTTGCTTGCTAACAAAAGTGAGAAGGAACGTTTATGGACAACAGGGATATTCTTTGCACTTTCATTAGGGCTCGTAGCTTGGCTAATAACAAACGCCTCAGCACAATACTGGTTTAAGTTCCTTCCAAATAACGATTCAAACAGCATGCAAGTGCATGCATGGACATTCATAACAGTTGCCGTTGTCTTTGCATGGGCATACCAAATGCGGTCAAGTGATGATGGTGTTCCAATAATTGCATTGTTATTTTCTATGTGCGCAATTTCCGCAAGCATATTGGCAGCATGCGCATACTTTTGCCCCAAAATGTACAATAAAGCCGTTAACAAATACAAAGACGTTCAAGACGTTTTCAAAACTGCTTATACCGGCCTCACTCCTGTAGAGTCAAATCTCGTTTGCGGAGCTGCACGCCACAACATGCTCATGGAAACAGGGAAGACGTTTCCCGCGGAACAATGCGAGACAAAAGGCTCGAATGTTATTTTAGAGTACACTGAGCATCAAAAGGGACAAGAGTTTATGCAAGAAGATAATGCGGGTGTTACCGATAGCATGAAGGCGCTACGTGAGTCCTTGAGCAAGGTTCGCAAACAGAATGATGGGGTAGAAGCGTTGCGGAAATTTACCCTTTCCATATTGCTTGTTTCGGCGCTTGTGTTTGTTATTGGACTCTTCGCAGTTATGAACAAGTTTTTCATGCAGTTTGATAACATCATACTCGATAACAGTGGAACATCGTGGGTACTACTCTCATTATTTATGCTAATCATTATCGGAGTATCGTTTGCTTGGATAAAGAATGCATTAGTGAACACAAACAGTGACATCTCAGGAAAAAAAGAAAACTAGAAATGTAATAGAGTAGAGATGTCCGTGGACTTGGACACTTTTAAGGAGCGATTCAAATACGGCTTTAGCGACATAACAAATGTCGGAAAGCCATCAAGCACTCCTTCATTTATGACGAATGAGCAGCTTTATAGCTTGAGCCCAGATAGGTTTAACTTTTACGTTCAACTCACTACTGCCTTGATGACGGGAGACCCATCCGTTGTGTACAGAGCTTTGGGCATCGAAAGTGCTAGTCGTCATCAACGTCAACGTGTCCGTGATATGCTGGATGACATTGGAAAACAAATTAGCGTATTAGAGTCCAAAAAACCAATCCCGGTTGAGAAGGTAGTAGAAGGCGGAGGTTATTGGAGTGGTTTGAATGACAAACTGACAGCAAACAAAGATAATGACATTGGGCTTGCTGCAATTGCAAAACAAAATCAAGCTGATTTTTCGTTTTCCCCAGAGACCATGCGTGCCACTACAACAGACCGGGTGGTATTCATCGGCATGACGTTTGCGTTGCGTAGCTTTTCGCTTACGTTCCTTGAATGGGCGCTTACGAACCGCATGGTCAACCGAACGGAAACAGCAATAGTGTTTTATGTCTGCATGTACCTTTTGATGTTTCTCCTTTGGGTTTTCATTGTGAATGTGGGAAAGCGTGACCTGTTTCTGAAAGTAGCCTTTTACTTCGTGAATACTCAAGGACCACGGGGTCTCATTCGTATTGTGGTCCACTTGTGCTTGCAGCTGTTGCTCTTGCCCATTCCTTTCATCTTACAAACAGTGAATCAGAACTCCAATACATCGTCCTATTTGAGTTTCGAAGAAAGACGGCGCACGTTGCGGCTCGTCGGTAACCTTTCCTTCTTGATGTGGATGGTATCATCTATTGTAGCATTGAGGGCGTAAGGTCATTTCTTTTTTATCAAGAGTCTTTAGAGTTTGACGGATGCCGAAAGTGGTTAAAAAGAAAGTTACCACGCGGTCAACAAGTCCGACAAAAGCAAGGAGACCCAAGCCGCGCATGGAAGGTGGTGTAACCGACAAACAAAGAATAGCAGCAAAGGACAAGGGGGAGGGGTTACCTCGTCCTCGGCAAATACAACCTTCATCTGAAGGGTCTGAATCAAAAGAAGAAGAAGAAGAAGAAGAAGAAGAAGCAGCAAATCCAGATAAGGTCAATGTTATATTACCACTTGAAGGTGACGGTTCTCAATCAAAGGATGGCCGAGGGTTTTTCCAAAACGGTAAACCAAGAGGGCGTTTGCCTGCATTACCAGATGAAGGCGAAATGAATGGGGTGGAAACTCTACGCTCACCAGAGTCAATTGAAGCTTTAGCAACACAGCCTGAATCCAGTTTCCGAAAGTTCGACGAAACTATATATGGGCCGCCTGCAAGAACGCGCTCACCGTCACCGGAAATGTTACCGATAGAAGAGAATTATGTTGGTGAGGAAGCACTAACTGATAAAGGTCCTTTGCATAACGGTGTAAGTTCACTGCCACAACAAGGTCCCATTACACCAACAATGAACATGTCAGATGATACAGCAAGTGCATTCGTAGACAAAGATAGTAGTCCTTTACGTGCAGGTTTAAATCAAATCCCAATTGTTCCTCAAAATCCTATACAAGCATCAACACCAATTTCGAATCCAGATGAAGGCGAATTTCAAGGTATGAAAACACAACGCTCAAGCTCTCCAAATGGAACCCGTCCTCTCGATGTAATAAAAGAGAATTATGTTGGTGAGGAAGCACTAACTGATAAAGGTCCTTTGCATAACGGTGTAAGTTCACTGCCACAACAAGGCCCCATTACACCAACAATGAACATGTCAGATGATACAGCTAATGCATTCGTAGACAAAGAAAGTAGTCCTTTACGTGCAGGTTTAAATCAAATCCCAATTGTTCCTCCAAAAATACATCAAGAACCAGCACCACCAAAACAACAATCAACAGAAGAACCGGCACCACCAAAACAACAATCAACAGAAGAACCTTTACCAGAAAAAGACCCCCAAGAGACGATGACCGTTGGTACAATGAAAGAGTTTCTCATGAGCAGAGTGCTACGAACAGAAGGAACTGGAATAGAAGCGAAAGACCTTTATGTTACGGCAAAGCAACTGAATGCAGGTAATACATATTTTGCGAAACGTGCAGAAATCCTTAACCCTGAAAACCAACATTTGAATGTTATTATTGTTCACTTGGAGAAATTGTACAATTACATGCGAGACAATGGGTATACGGCTGTTTACCCCGATACTACACCGATAGAATCTCTACCAGAACATAGTATTAATTTGACAAATCTGATAAATGGCTTCCTCGTAACCTTATACGGCGCAAATTACGAAGATAAACTCGCGGACCCAATTCATGAGTCAGATGTTGGCAAAAATATTGCATTGGCCTTCAAATACTTTAAACCGTCTGAAATTGCGGCTCGATTGTCGGAACAAGAGATTGGGACAGGAACGTTGGACAAGATTGCAAAGCTAATAAACGGCCCTCGTGTAAAGTATATAACCGAAATGTATAGGGATGGAGAAACGACGTATAATCGTGCGCAATCAGGACTCGAGAAGCCTTTAATGGACCAGGAGCAATTCGACACAGCTACAAAACTTTTGGCTAAAGACATTATATCTCTTGTAATGCTTTATCCTGAAGGTTCCGATCGTAATAATATTTTGACAAATGTGCTGCCTGCATTATTTGAGGCAAGTGACATGAGTAAAACAGATAAGGAAGCAGCGATGACTGAATTCTTAAATTTAATTCAACTCAAAGGTACTGGAAATACAACAGCAAAAATTGGGGGCTCAGATACAGATACAAATCTTCTGCCATTTGCAGAAGAAATCATAAGACCTGTGATTAAAAAGATTGTAAAAGAAGAAATGATTGAGAATCTAAAACAATCCGGATATTATGACGAAATAGTTAGAAATATTATGGAAACAAGCCAACAATCGTTTTCACATATCATCCCTGAAGCAGCGGGCAATACGGGCAAAAATGCTAATGTAAATGGTGACGACGGTGACGACGGTGACGAAGGTGACGAAAATGGTCCAGAAGAGCCTGAAACAGTTAACAATCAAAATGATAGTGGGGCTGATGCCGAACGCGTAGCTGCCGCCGTTGTTACTGAAGCTTTGAGACAGTCCGTAGCACCAACAGCAGGTGGTGGACAAGACATGCCATCCACGGCCATTCCTGACCCTTTAGTACGTGTCAAAGAACTTCAGAAAAAACTCAAGGACGTCAACACCAAATGGCGTGACCTCAAAGCGGGGTTCGACGAGGTAGGCGCAAGCATGACATCGTTTTACAAATGGTTATACAATTCCGACGAAAATAGCTACGATGCTTTCAAGACCACATACACAGACTCGTGGATAGGCAAAATAACTGGTTTTGAAAAGCGTTCGCGCGACGATTTAGATGCGATTCGAGCCGTTCTCGAAGGTTTAATGGAAAAAGAAGGTGGGCTATCAGATGAGTTGCGACATAGCATAGGCAATAGTATTAATGCTGCGCTAGATGATGAAGTCAATGTAAAGCCCGACGCTGAAGTCAAGGTACCCGACTCTGGTGATGTAAAGCCCGACGCTGAAGTCAAGGTACCCGACTCTGGTGATGTAAATCTTGCAGCCCTTTATAAACAGTTCATCAACAAGGCTTCCAATTTATACAATCAAACCAAAGCCTTCATCCAAAAGTTCGAAACTGTTGTCAAAAACAACAATGAACTTCAAAAACAACAAAGACAACAACCAACTGGATATGGCATGGGAGGACCCCCTGTTATGATAGCACCACTTCAAATTCCGGAGGTTAATTATATTAAACCTCTTGATTTAATTGCAAGCTTCAAAGAAATTATTGAGACTGGTAAAAATGACGTATTAAAATCGGCAGAGGACAATGTCAAACAAGCTGTAGCAGCTGTAACAAAATTAAAAAATCAAATAAAAGATACAAAAGAAGCGACACAAAAAGCTGGTTTGGAAAAACAGTTGGAGAAGGCACAATTAGCACAAGATGCTGCTGAAAAAGCTAAAAATGACATTCCAGCTTCACAAAATGTAACCTCTATCATGTCGTTTATCAAAGCACGTCAACAAAAGCTGGATGCCGTTTTTGCCAAGCTTGCACTTGAGTTCAAAAAACAATCGAGCCCTGCCCTTGCTTTGACAGCAAATGATAACATGTTTGCGAAGATTCTAAACGAATACTTGACCAAAAAGAGCTTAGCCCCAGATGCCGAGTTTTTGGAAAGGGAAAAACTTGTAGAGTCGTTGCATGCAAACCAGCTTGTTCCAAAGGATGTTCTCAAAGTCAACAGAATGGACAAAGTCGTATTTGTGTTTTTGACCCTTTTCATGAGATTGTTTTGCCTAACTGTTATCGAGTCTATGGTTGAACGAGGATACATCAAAACAATAACTGCCGCCACATTTGGCTTATTCGGACTGTACACGCTTATCTTTATTGCATTCACAATGATGGTCAACATCGATTTGTATAGATTGCGCATCGTGTTCAACATGCTTAACATGCATGCCAATGGCGGCTACGTGTACATGCATCTAGGACTACTATGGTTGTTTGGATGTTTCATCTATTTAGTTCTCTCAAACATGAACGTGTTCTCAACTGGCATGAAAGTCACTGCCATCAGTGAATACGAAAAACAAGTTCTAATATCAAAGATTGAGCTTCTCTCATTGATTGTCTGGGCGCTGTTGACGATTGTCATTGTCTTGATGTAGTTAATTCGTGCCTTCGAGTTCAAGAAATATGGTCCATTGCCGCGACTCATTCAAAATTGGAACTGTGTCCGCATTGTTGTTGCCGTACGAAGCAAATATCTTGTGCGGTGGTTCTTGTCCAACACGTGCTCGACCAATGGCACCTACACGTATTATATCGTTCAAACTTACATCAATTTCTGAAATTGGTGTCACTCCTGTTCTTTCTTTGTTAAGCCGACCTTTCATGCCGTCTGCTCCCATATGAAGCCGCTCGCCCGACGAATCGAGGAGCTGAAATGTCCATGGTGTCGGAATAGAACGGATATATCGCGTTTCCGGACTGCAAGGCATCCAATTTATCCATTTGGCATTTGGGTAAATGGGTTGTGGCAAAAGCACACAGTGTGTTGTTCCATCCCCGACACCAGAAATGTGTAATGTCACGAACGATGTTATGTCAACCACAAATGCAGGGGTTTGGACAGCAGCTATTGCAACATGCAGTGCATCGTCCTGTTGGGAGCGCGGTGGCAGTGGTCCGGGCCATGAAAATATTGCACGTTCATGCAAGTGTGCCCAATCTCGTGATTGACTTGAAATGGGAAATATTCTCCCTCTCTTTATGGGGAGGGGAACAATAATTGGGCCAGGGGGTGAAAGCATCATTGGTATTGTGGAAATGGGAGTGGGTGTGGGAGAATTAGAACTAGTTAACGACTGTTGAACTGTTTCAATCCGACGCTGTGTTTCTAGTATAGATAAACGGCTCATGAAATCTTGGTCAGGGTCAGTAGGTTGGGATTGGGATTCTTGTGGGGGCGCAGTATTTATCATTTGTAGCAGAGCATTACGGGCATCTTGCATAACAAAGCGGCTTAATACCTCTATCGAGGCTGAAGGCTGGCTTTGCATAGCATTTCGAGTTGCTTGAGCCAGCGTTCTTTTGAATGCTTCAGTGCCTACAACGGATATAACATCCATGAATTGTTTTTCTTTGAAATACATCTGCAGCCCCAACGCTATGCGTTGCAAATGTTCGGAGTTCATGGTGAGTATTGAAAAATAATTACCATTGCCTTAGGTCATAATAAATCTGGGTGCAAATGCGTAAAACAATATACTAATACGCCTTTTAAGTTTTAAATGAATACTACTTCTTTTTACCACCTGCGCCACGATACAGCACATCTCTCATAGAAAACACATTAACGTCTTTCAATGGAAGCCCAACTATCATGTCGAACGTGACTGGAGCTTTGTCCTGTAAAATGCGCTTTGCAGCTAAGGGCATAGATTTACGTTTTGCTATCTCGTCCGCTTCAAGCTCGTCTTGCTTTGCTTTTTTGTTACGCCGCCTTTCATCGTACTTCAATCTTTCAATCCAGAGAATCTGAAAAAGCATGCTGAACATTCCACATTCAGTGTTTGCGTGTTGATGGCCTGCATGCGACCATTCAAGTTTGAAGACATTTTTAGGGAACATCTTTTTCATTTGGTCAGCCCACGTCTGCAGGTACCGCTCGATTTCAGGAGGCCATTCACGACCCACGCTGTCGTAATAGTATGCGCCGTACGAAGGTAGCGATGGGTCTAACACTGCAAAGATGGACGTCCAATGTGAGCCTGGCTCATTGTGTTTGTCCAAGTTTATTATGAATCCAGTGTATTTTACACCAGTCTTGACGAGGTGCGACAACTGAAGCTCGCACATTCCAGGAGTGTAGCATTTGCCTCCCAACTCGGACAGGGGTTCCGCGAAATCAACAGGAAGAACACCGAGAAAACGATACTTGAACTCAGGCATCAAATTGTACTGAGCCATGACCACATCAATATCGAAATTGGTCAACCACTCCTTTGGCTTATCATTCCATGTTGTGGGCTTTTGCGGGCGGAAATTCTTGGCAACTACTTGTGACGAGCTCGCCCCTAGATGTTCGCTAAGTGCAATATCTACAGTGCCCTTTGATTTGCCTCTTTTCCCAAAGCGTTTACGAAGCTCTGTCAACTGTTTTTTAGGCGTCAATCCACTCGAAATTACGTCATTGGCGTGCTTTTCATTCCACAGCTTTACAAGTTGTGCAATGGCATCCTCCCCCAGACACGATTTCAACTTTCGAAAGTTTTCCTCGCCCACTGGGGAACACACTTGCATACCCTCGTCAACGGCATTTTTCACCATTCCCGTGGGTCAACCCTCTTGTTTATAAACAGAGTAATAAAACCAATTTTATATAAAACCATTTTTAAAAGAACCTGTTTAATAGGAAAACACATGGAAAATGGTAAATCAAGTACAGCCGGCACAACTATTGAGCACTTTGAGGATTACAACGGAAAGTTGATAAATCTGATGAAGAATGTAAGAAACTCATGGCCCATTAAAACGGTAAATGATGGGGAACGCACACCAGATAAGATTCTCTGGAAACGCGCAAATAGTGTAAATGCTGACTTAATAATAATAAGACGCTTCCTTTTGCACATGCTTGATGATGTAGATGATTTAACGACATTTGTATCAAAAATAAAGACACTCGAGTTGCAAAGACGTATAAAAGATGAAGTAGTGCATTCTCGCAACCTAGGAAGCGACGTGTCTCATCTTCAAAATGTAGTTGTTACTATTAAAAACAAGTTGTATGATTGTCGCAATGATGTTGAAGATAAAAAGAATAGCATTCGTAAACTTCGACATCCAAGTAAAAGTGATGAAACATCAAACAGCCTGTCATCAAACACCCAGTCATCGGAAAGCCCGAGAGGAAAAGGCATTTCTTTTGCTGAATTAGGAAGAAATTACAGGGGCCGCCCTAAAAGCCAAACACCAGAAAGTCCAAAATCTAAAAAACGCACAAAACGCGCGTAGTCTATTTTTTCAGATACCAAATAATGGCATTTGCTGCGAAGATTATCACACCTAGAAGTGCACCCTCTGCAACAGGCGAGCACTGACGGCATATCAGTTGGGTAAGGAGAACGACGGCAAATATATAGAGCAAGAACTCTGTAAAACCCATTGGCTTTTCCTTAAAATCATACCCTGCTTGTTTAGCCAATCCAAAGAGGGAAAAGGTGACCGTTATGGCGACGAGAGCGAAGACAAGCAAACCAACGAGCATCTTTGCAAAGTAGTTGCGAAATAAAAACGGGCCTGGCCCTAGCCTGTCGCACAGTGAAATATTGGGATGTGTCGCAAAAATAAGACCATTCACAGTGTGGAGCAGCAAAAAAGGAGACGCGCTCCCAAGGTTTAAAAAAAACCCGCCATAGTATTTCAGGGGACCCTTGGCCGACCTAGGACCGACCGAGACCACAGATAATGGAGGACTTCACCAAGTTTATCTGTCGGTTTCGGTCTGAGAAAGGCCAGGGTTATACACATACGAGCATTGGCAATCCGCGAATTAGCCTGAATATCAAAGATGACCAACTTCCTGCCTTTTTTACAGCCTATCGGCGAGCCATGGTTGGGAGCTTGCCGCTCCATCTTACGGAGAAGCCTACAAATCCTAGTGCCATGAGGGCCGACCTTGATTTTCGCTTTGTTCTGCCGTCAGAGGTGACTGACCGCAAGCGCGTCTACACCCAAGAACATGTCTTTCGCATCGCAAAGGCTTACTTTCAAATCCTTCACGAATATCTCGATGCCCCGCCAGAGAACTTCATTGCATATGTGATGGAGAAATCGAAGCCGACAGAGTATCGTGGCAAGATGAAGGATGGCATTCACATCGTATGGCCGCACCTCGTCACGCCGCCGCAGTTTCAACACTGGGTGCGAAAGAAGATTCTTGACAACGCAAAGAAGATTTTCACAGGATTGCCGCTCGTGAATCTCTATGACGATGTCGTGGATGTTGCTATCATTGACCGGAATGCTTGGCAAATGTACGGTTCGACGAAGCCTGATTGCGAGCCCTACCGAGTCTCCCGTGTCCTCATGTTTGAGCCACCAGAGTCAGGAGCTGAAGCGGGAGACGACGAGGATGGCCCCGGTACTGTCATCGACATTACGCCTCCTCAATTTTCTGCAGAGGAAGAGCTCAAGTTTGTTGAGCTATTTAGCATGCGTAACAAGAACGACATCACTCCAGTTATCGAGCACAAGCGCATCGAAATTGAGGAGTATATACGATGTGTCCTACCAACCATGGATGACCGAAGGAAAACAAAGCTACATCAACAAATCTTCGGAAAAAGCATAAACCACACCAAGAACTACACGACAGATGATGAACTTCACTTGGCGCGTCAGCTCGTGGTGGAATGCCTTTCTGCACATCGTGCTGAATCGTACGAGGATTGGATTAAGCTTGGATGGACGCTGCGCAACATCGATTACCGATTGATAGATGCGTGGGTGGAGTTCAGCAAAGTCAGCAGCAAATATATCAGCGGACAGTGTGAAAAACTATGGGACACGATGCGCATCGACACGCTTGGCATGGGAACGCTTCGGTGGTGGGCGCGCCTTGACCACGAACAGCGCTACAACGATATTCTCGAGAGCAATGTCATAAGCCTTATTGACAAATGCACCAACGACCAAGCGCATTACGATGTCGCCCGCGTCGTCTATGCTCTTTTCAAAGACGAGTATCGATTCACATCGAATGACACGTGGTATGTGTTCATGAAGCAGAGGCACCGATGGGTGCGGACACGCGAAGGCCTTAAGCTCCGTGTGGAGCTGAGTAATCGCGTATGTTGCGAATACATGAAGCGCGCCAACCACTGGTCGGCTCAAGCGAATGTAGCACAAGGCGACCAAGCAAAAGACCTTTGCATGAAGCGTCATCAACAACTTATGGCCATTGCATGGTCGCTCAAGAAGTCGGGCTACAAAGACAGTGTCATGAAGGAATGCAAGTGCTTGTTCTCTGACGAGCACTTTGAACAAGTTCTAGACAGTCATGTGCACTTGCTTGGATTCGAAAACGGTGTTTACGACCTGCGAATGCACGAGTTTCGCGGAGGGTCACCAGATGACTATATTTCATTCTCCACTGGTCGCCATTACCATCCACACGAGCCAGAAAGCGTCGAGGCCAAAGAGATTGACTTGTACTTCCGCCAAGTCTTTACAAACGCCAATGTGTGCAAGTACTTTAAGGACCTGCTCATTCTGCTGATTGATGGCGGCATTCGGCAAGAGAAGTTCTATGTCTTCACGGGAAATGGAAGTAACAGTAAATCTAAGATTTTAGAGCTCGTTCAAAAGGCAGTCGGTGAGTACTACTGCATTCTTCCCATCGCACTCCTCACACAAAAGCGTGTTGCTTCAAACTCTGCGCAATCGGAGTTGGAGCGCACCAAAGGGCGACGCGTTGCTGTGATGCAAGAGCCAGGCGAGAGTGAGAAGCTGAACATCGGCCTGATGAAAGAGTTGTCCGGTGGTGACATCATTCAATGCCGCGGTCTTTTCAAAGAGCCGGTTGAGTTCCGCCCGCAATTCAAGATGATTATGACTTGCAATGAATTGCCGGAGGTCCCTGGTGACGATGGAGGTACTTGGCGCCGCATTCGTGTGATTGAGTTCACATCCAAGTTCTGCGATACACCAGACCCACGAAAGGCAAATGAGTTTCCGATTGACCCGGAGCTCGCCGACAAGTTTGAGAGGTGGTCAGATGCCTTTATCAGCATGCTTATTGACCATCACAAGAAGACGGACCCGCGCCTCATCAAAGAGCCAATGGAGGTGCGCATTGCCACGGAATCGTACAAGAAAAACAACGATGTCATCGGACAATTCGTGGAGGACCGCATCGAAGCTGTGGACGATGCCCAGTGTCGCATCCAACTCAACACACTTTATGGAGAGTTCAAGTCGTGGGCTCACAGCAATGTCACCAAGGGGAAACGCATTCCGGAGAAGTCGCAAATCAAGGCTTACTTCGAAAAGGAATATGGTGCCTATCCAAGTGGTGCGCACCCAGGATGGCGGCGCCTCAAGTTCAAGCAGGAGGAGGATGCGGACTCGGATGTCGAGTGAGTCGCCGCGATACATTTCTTTTTTTGCATTATTTAAGAAGCAACCGCAACTTATATGTAATCAAAATGCTACGACAAACAACATCTTTGCGCATTTGTAAAGACTGTGTATTCTTTCGACCAAACCCCAAATTTTGGAGCTTTGATAAAAATGCAATCATTTATGGTCATTGTGAAAAGTTTGGTAAGACCGATTTAGTAACAGGAGACGTAGAGCTTGCGTTTGCATCGCTATGCCGGGAGAACGAGGCACAATGTGGTCAGGTCGGCACTTATTACAATCAAAAATTTAAGGTTCAAAATCCAAAATATTAAAATCAAAATCCAACCCTAAATTGAGACCTGGTCCAAAAGTGATAATGCGCCTTAAAAAAGGACCTAAGAGTTAGGTAAGTACCACAGTGTAATATTCGTCAAGGCTGCAATGGACCTTCAAGTAAGCCGCGCCATTCAGAATCTTCGGCAAATGCTGTCGGCTCGTGGCGACAATCTAGAAACCTTTCCCGAGGACGTGGAGGATGAAGATGAGGTAAATGAACTGCGAACGACGAACAAAAAGTATGAATCCGACAAAACGACCGTATTCTTCGCATTGACCAAAGAACTCATGACATCGAAGGATAAGAAGTCGGTCATGGCGCACATCAAGAATGCGGCAGAGTTCATTGAAACACATGGCGCACAATCCTTCATTCTCGTATTTGGCGATGTTCCGGCTTCTCCCGTTCTTCAAATGTTGCTCGACCGCGACCGAGAGTTTCAGACCATGGGAGCCACTTTGCAATATTTTACTCTAGGTGAGCTGCAATACAACCCGGCAAATCATTTGCTGGTGCCAAAACACGAAAAACTCGCGGACGCTGAGACCAAACAGATGATGCAAGACTATCAGCTCCGTTCAAAGGCGCAACTCCCGGTCATTTTGAAAAATGATATCATGGCGCGCTGGCTTGGATTGAAACACGGAGACGTTGTTCGTATCACGCGCACAAATGAAAACTCGGGCATCTATTACTACTATCGATGCTGCGTATAAGCGCCTATGTGCTTCTCTTTTTTTCGATGGCGTGATTAGTAGTACGATGTCCTTTAATCAAGAAGCAAAGGTGACATCCGATATGAATGCAGTGCATTCAGACTTGGTGTCCACCCTGAAGCTTCTGTATAATACACATCTCAAGGGTGAGACACAAGTAAGCGCAGACGGAAACAATCAAGCTATACCTGCGAGTTTAAGTAACATCGCAACTATTGACGCAAATACAGCTAATAATGCAGCAGCCTCAACAAATGGGCTTTTTGTAAATGTTTTGAACCGTGCTAAATTTGTTGCTTCATATACGGGAACTAACGCATATAGCAGTGTAACACTTTCAAACGTGTATTTTTGTCCAGAATACGGTTCTAATGCCCCAAATACAAAACTTCTTCTGTATGATACGCTTACCGTAGCTAACACAGATTCAAACTTAACAATACCGAGCTTGAAAGCGGATGTTAACTGCTATGATATGTTAATGAGCAATGGTTTTACAAGCCTTGCTTCTCAATTAAGAGAGCTAAAACTGGCGTATCAACTGCTCGATGATGACGTTTTTCAGAACGTTACAAATAGCGTTGATGCAAACGGTGAGCTCAGTATTTTCCCAAATGAAGGATATTATCGGATTTACGACATGAAGATGATTGCTGCGACGGGTGGTAAAATGAAAGCAAAGATTGTAAACAACGCCGCTAATGCAGCAGCCAATGAAACCGACTTTGAAAGCTCTGAATCATTGGTAAAGTTTGTTCGTACGCTCAACCCTGCGACACAGGACATATTTGTTCTTCGCCGCCTCATATTGGGCACATACCTTGCAGCACAGTTTCACTTCTTCATGAATGTGTTTATTTCGAAGAAATTAGTCACAGATAAAGGAGACGAAGCCAATTTTGCTGCGAAAGTGGCATTCCACTTTTACAACAAGCTTCAAAAGCTCAACATGGACTATGAAAGTAGTTTGATAAACACAGACCAAGTGACGAATAGCGTTCAAGAAAGAATGAACGCAAATGTAAAAGAGTACAAAAACAACACAACGCGCCTCGCCTTTTTGCACACAGACATAAGCAACAAGAAGCGCTTTTTAACAAACGAAATGGCACGCATTACGTCAGAACAAGCGAGTTCAAACTATGCTACAAAACTCACAATCATCACCGCTTCGTTTGCAGTGATTTTCGCGATTGCAATGCTTGTTGTCTTCGTGCTGCCTTTTGATTTGGCAACGAGAATGAAGCTTGCAGGAGTTATTGCTGTTTTGGTCCTTGTGCTTGCGGTTGCTATATCCGCCACCGTGCGCAACGTGGACCCCATTACTGAAAGTTTTGCGCCTTTACAAACGGACAAAACCGGAACAGTGTTGACTCCCGCTCAGTCATACTCTGCAGTTGCGAGTGGTACCATGGATACATACAAATCGCTGGTTGAACTGATGATCATGGAAGAACTGCGTAACTTCTACCGCAGCACGAGCGACATTGCCATGGCTCTGAAAAACAATCGTCTGTACTCTGAGTTGAACTACAACACCGGCAAAGAACGCAACTACTTCGAGAGCAGCCAATATCAATTGAATAAGGCGGTCACAGACGCACGCAATATGCAACGCCTATTTGACAGAAAAACCAAGATTTCAACAGCTTTCATAAGACTGTTTTTGCAGCTCATTGTCATCGTGGCGTTCGTGCTCATTGGAATCATGGCAATTCAAGAGGCTTTGCCATCGGTGCGCCCAGTTATTTACACGTTTGGCGGCATTGCTGCTACGCTGGCGTTCATAGTCTTCTTCGCGGACGTTCTTGGCCGCACACGAACGGATGCAGATAAGATGTACTGGGGAACACCTGATGCGGTGAGGAAGCTCTAGATGTTGTTTTCGCGTTATAAAATGAGAATATATTTCGGTCTCGAGTGTAGCGTAAAGCAGAGTTGAGTAGAAAGAACAATATGTTAGCATTGTCCTTTGCAAATGACGATTCGTCATTTTCTGTAATTGGGTCAAATGTTCAACACGTTGCTGATTTCGGTTCTTCTACTCCCATGGCATTTGCACGGTATTTTGCTCAAAACAACTCAAACATTGGCTACATCATGGGCGTGTCAAACATGAACGACACCGCACCAATTTTTACGATAGGTGAGCTCAGTGGAACGGAGCTAAACCCGACATCAGCCGTTTACATTAGTTTGCTCAACGGCAATGTCGGAATAGGCGGCGTTCTCGAGCCCACAGAAACTCTTCAAGTTGCGGGAAACACCACAATAGAAGGACAACTTACGATGAGCACAACTAGCATGCCTTTTATCATCGATAATTCCATTCTCATTACAAATCTCAATGCCGATTTGTTGGACGGACAAGATGGGTCATTCTATCGAAACGTAACGAACATGAATGTTGGCACGCTCTCTGTGTTAAGAGGCGGTACAGGACGTAACTCGGTACCCGATGGTCAAATTCTCGTAGGAAATGGCTCGTCTGCTTTATCTGCATCATCAAACTTGACATACGACAACGCAAACTCTGAGTTTATTGTGAAAGGTACGGTTTCATTGGGCCCCAAAACACCAACGAGTGGTCCGTTCATGCGCCAAAAAGATTGGGATGCCGCCAGCACAAGCCATGTCCTTTTATTCGAGGACTATGCTCTCGGCGAAAACAGTGCAGGGACGCTAAGTGTTCAAGTCTCTAATAAAAATAATAAAATTGCAAACATCCAGTGTTCTTTCTTGAAGCCTCAAGGCAACGATGTGTCTCTGAGCATCATTTCGCAGCATCGAACAACGACCCTAATCACCTGCTCATTGGCATCATCCTCCTCATCTAATATAAATGTAAGTACCGATTCCGATTGTTCAATTGCATGGACGGTTGTTGGCGCCCTGTAAACTTTAGCTCTATACATATAGAGAGCTAGGCGTCATGGCAGTTGTGAAGCTAGTGGTTTTAACCGCCCTAACAACTGTTGTTCTGTACATGCTAATGCATGTTTCGTTAGAAAAACGTGAACATCTAAGCAATTTTGAGGAATCGGCTGCAACCAAAGTGGACAGTCAAATCATGCTTGTCTATGACGAGATTTTGATGCGTCAACCGAGCCCCGTGGAGTTGAGCACACAACGCACATCCATTTCCAGCAACGCAAAGAACATCGATGGTCTGCGCCGCGAACTACGCGATTCGGAGGAGTATGTTCGCATGCTTAAAACGCAGAGCAACGCTTTGGCACCAGAGCTTCCTAAGCTCATTTCAGACCGCGACGTATTTGACCTCATTGCTTATATGTACAAGGTCGAGCGCAAAAAGGAACTGAAGCGTGAAATGTTGCTCCCATTGCGGGACGTGTACGTGTACCTGTCTTACAACAATGCTCGCTTCCGCGCCTTCCTACGTTTAAGCAACTACGAAGATTTTGAAGCCGCCATTCGACGGGACTCCACTTTTGACAAGAGCTCTTTGTTGGCGTGGATTGAGAAGAATGTAGACCAAAAAGAGCTAGAATCACTCACACGTGCAGTGGAGGCCGAAATTGCAGAGCAAAACAAGGCGGCCGCAGGTCGAAACTCGACCGCATCGGCATCCGCCGGTTGCCTAACCTCCGGCCCCGCGTGCGTGACATGCCCAGCAACCGTGTCCGGCCTTGATGAACAATCCGCCGAGTTCATGGCATACATGTCGTCCAAGTGCCAAGGTAAAGATGGCAATGTGGTCACATGCCCCGCTGAAAACAAAAAGCTATACATTCCCCCCACACACGAAGGCAACATGGTTTTACGACCCGAGTTCGCATGGAGCGTTCCTCAACAAAGAGCGCCTGTTTGCACAAGAATTGGCGCAGCAACGCCAGTGGCGCCCATGATGTCAACAACCATGTTGATAGGTACGCCGCTCGCAGAATCGCGCGACACCGCTGTAGGAAGCATCATGCCAAAGTTCGAGTTCAAGCCATACATTGAAGTCCCACAAACCATGCCAAGCAAAGAGGCATGCAGCGCTATTTCAAAGAAGTAGTGTATCTGCGTTTTCCATTGCCAAGAGCCACAAAAGTCCCTCCTCTTGACCCTACCATCATAAAGGTGCATTCGCCTCCTGTAAGGAATCGCAAAAACTTATCAAACTGTTTGTATTCATCTAATGTAAGGTTTCCGAGTTCTTTTTGTATTTTTTTAACAACATTCGAACACTCTCTCGTATGTTTCTTGTAATCGGATTCACCACACGGATTTTTACAATGGTTGTATTCAAAGAATGATGCTAGGCCAACTAAAATCAAGATACCAACGACGACCCAGTCATTTGCCTTTTTAGATTTGATGGCTTTATTGACAACTGCCGCACACTTCATCCCTGGGGTAAACGTGCTCATGGCTTTTGAAGCAATTTTATAGACTTCAATCTCATTCATCCCAAAAACCTCCATTAGCTTTGTGACGGCTTTCTTATTGTCAGTGTCATCCGATTCATGAATAATGCCCAAGACGTCCATTTGCATCCATTCTATGAGGGTAGTTCCTGCGTATATGATGTTCGCTGTTTCAGATGATTCGAAGGTTTTCGTTTCATTCTTTTTTCGGTCAATGACAACTGATTTAGATGCCATGCCTAGTGTGCCTCTATCATGCTGAAAAGAATCTTTTCATCGTGCGTATATGTAGGATTTCAATACGAAGACAAAACAAATCATCATGAACTTGCCGTGAGACGTGTTCCTGAAGGCCTGAAACATTTAGATGACGTATGTAAAGGCACGCCATGCGCGTTCATGACAACACGGTTGAGGCTTTCAAAAATAGCCCGCGCCTGATTGGGAGCCTGCTTCGAGCCGCAACGGCCAGTATGTCGGATAAGGCACTGCGAAAAGAGCTCAAAAGCAAGCGCGATGCATGGGAGGCTTTGACCAGCCGTAACCAGGACATTGACGATGCATTCATACAATCTGCACCCATTGCCGAGGTCAAGAAGCACCTTGAATGGTACGAGAGCGACGAGGCGTATATTGTGGCGGCGCCGTGGCTTATCGGATTGATTAAGAGATTGATTTGACTTGCTTTATCATGCTGAAAAGAATCTTTTCATCGTGCGTATATGTAGGATTTCAATGCAGCGACAAACGCAAACGCAAACCCAGACCCAGACCATTCTTTTGAACCGGCTTTCGGACTTGAGCCCGACCCATGTCTCCTTTAAAATCACAACATTCAAGGACAATGGTTCGAGCTCAAGCCCGAGTTCTAACGAAAGCAATACCCCGACCCCGATTAGTGAAGCTGGTTTGATGCATTGTGATAAGGTCGCCCATGTGTATGCGGCTTTTCCCATACAAAGTGTAACAAAGGTTCATGGCCCATACCACTATGTTCTTGCTCGCGGCGCGTTTGCCAAAGTGCGAGGGCTTCTTGACCCAATGGAGTTTAAGGTGTATAGACCGCATATGTTTGACTCGCAAAAACGATTAATTTTACCATACATTCAAGATGCAAAGACGAGAAGTATGTTAAAACCAAAGGGCACAATGCTACTGGTGAGGTGCAAAAATAACTCGCTGCACTTGATTCTTTCAAACAAACTTCCGGACGGGTCTGCAAAAGGCCGCTTTGAGTTTGAAAACGCTACTGGCCCAAAGAAAGATTCGCTTGCAAAGGCCACGCATCACGTGTTCGAGCGGGAGCAAAGAACAATGAAGCAGCGCGTAGCAAAACTCAAGTCGTGTTCGGAACCAACATGTGTGTCCAAGCTTTGTGATAGCGAATCAAAATACCCTGAAGCTCTGAAAGCAATATACAATTGGAATAAGAAGCATAATCCACGTACAGCAAATAGAACCTGGGAAGAGGTTTGCATGGACGACCCAAGCGGCAAATCGAAAAGCAAGAGCAAAAGTAAAAGCATCACCGTTTCTGCAGCTGTAAAGCCCAGTCCGAGCCCGCCCAACAAACGCCCAAAGCAATGAAACTGTGAACTGAACTAGTTCCTAGGTTTTTCGTTTTTCCACACTCAAAGTAGAGGGTCGGTCGTAGCATGGCATTTATTGTTCATCGTTGGAAAAGGGGGGTGCTGCACGAATCGGTGTTTTTTGTTAGAAATGATATTCCATTGCCTGAACGACAAGCTTTAGAAAGGACGGGTGTCACATCCTACCTATCTTCGGACGTTCTACGAATCGCCGCGGCGTCAAAGGTCCCTGTAAGATGGGTTTATCGCATGATTGCACCTGATGACCGTGCCGACGTAGCATGCAAAAAGATACTGTATGAAATTGTTGGTCGACGTAAGCTGACCGCTGCGGACGTGTTGGCGGCGTGGCGCAAAGATGGTCCAATATTGTTTCGATTCGAGGAGAGTCAAATGCCGGCAAGTCCTTTCGTTGCGGTGCAAATGCCCAAATCAACGGGTCGCACTCCTCGAGACCACGAATGGATTGGAACACAACCTTTGAACATTGCATTGATGGAAGACATGAACAACGTTCCCGAACAGATAAGCAACTTGTATATCTGGTCCTTTGCCTCCGTGAAAACGCCTGCTCAACAAGATGTATGGATGACGGCATTCTTCCGAGAAGCAACAAAGGGAGAGTCACTTTATCAAGACAATGACGTTAAGTTCATTGATTGCACATGGAATGGACTTTTAAAAGGTAATGAACCCATTTCACTCGAGCGCATTTTTGCCAAACTGCACACATCGGTTCAGGCCCCACTCATTCAATGGCTGGATGACAGACATCATATCCTATACAAGCTCGACCGCAAGCACAAGCTTCCCACAAACCAACTGGAAACGCTGACAAAGTATGAACGCATACCACTAACTGGACCATCCTATATTGCCGCTACCATTACAGACAATCACTCTTCTTCTGTGAATTCGCGCATCTCTATTTCCAATGGGGCTGCTCAGATTCAACTCAGACCCAACATGGTAGGCATCGCGGCTTTTAAAGCCTATGAGAACGAGCGTGTTTCATGGTCAAAAGAGTGGCTTGGTGCAGCTGTTAAGTCCTATTCATGGGCTTTATCCAATGCGACTGTGCGTATAATCTTTAGTGTTGATTCGTCCATAAGTTTGTCATCATATGTGGAGGCCATCAGCAAATACACGACATTTCTGAATGTCAAGCGCGTGGCTGCGAGTACTGGCGCAGGTAAGTTTGTAATGCAGTGGTTGCGCGCTTCAAATTACAAGGCAAACGTCGACATAAGTAATGTCATAAACGCACGTTTGCGGTTGGGTATTGACACGGACGTCATTTTGAACGATTTAGTAGAAATCAATGGTTTGACCTTGACCGAAGCACGCTCTCTGCTTGATGGCGTTATCATGGTCCTCGAGAATCCGGAAAATGTGAATGTTCGCGAACAAAGGACCGTGGCTGTTGCAGTCGGCCTCACAATGCTTTTAACACCAAATCCTAAAGGAATTGAAATAACGATGCGCGATGTCGCATCCTATGCGGACCTTGAAATGGCAATGTTCTGGCTCCAAGGCATGTTTAAAGTAGTTACAGACGATTTGAAGAAAGGTGATGTGATGAAAGCGAAAAGCCCATCTCCTAAAGCGACGACCTCCGTGTTGAAAACGGCAAAGCCCGACAGTTTGGAGGATGACCCATTTGCCTTATCGTCGTCAAACTCGTCCTCTGGAGGTTCCTTCAATTTCATAGTAGACCTTCAAAAGGCAGACCCACAACTCTTTGCTAACAACTATTCTAAAAGATGCCAAAGTGCGAGTGATTCCCAACCGGTTGTCATGTCTCAATCGGAGTTTGCGGCCCTCGATGCAAAGTACAAAAGTACCGTCAGCAGCCACATTGTATACGGTTCGAGCACCGATGTTAGCAAACATCATGTCTATTTCTGTCCCACTATTTGGTGCAGTGCCTCACGTGTTCCCATGTCGTATCAACAATATGTGGACAATGGCAACAAGTGCCCCGATGGAAAAGAAGGAATGCAAATAATCAATGATGCTGATAAAAAGCGCAAGCTCTCTCACATCGGCTTTTACAGCAAAAGCATTGAGGGAGCTGAGCCGTGTCTACCGTGTTGCTATGCTAAAGAGCTAAAGGCCGAACACAAATCGAAGTGCACCAGTAAAGTGACAGGTCGCGTAGATGTGTCGAAAAAGGCATCTCCGAAGGAAGACGCATCCATTTCAAATGTGGGACCAGGACCAGTTGGAAAGGATTATCTCCTTACACATGCTGCGCCCTTAGCAAAAGACAGATGGGGAACGCTTCCACGGTCCATGCACATGGTTTTGCATCCTTCGAATCTTTTGCAAACACAATGCACACAGCAGCTCACCGCAAAGCCATGCCTTTTGCGCCGTGGCATTATTCACCATAGCGACAGCTTCATGCAAGCATTAGGCTACCTATTTACGGGAACTCTAAACTCAAAAGGCGCTTTATTGCGGATGCTTCGTGAAACTATCCGACCAGAACTCTTTGTTACACTCGAAAATGGACTCATGCTCGCTGCATTCGTCACTGACGATGCAGGAATCATTGCAAATGCTTCAAATGCAGCAAAATGGGTTGCTTGGATGAAAACTGAAGAGTGCAAAAAGTATGCAAGGCTTTTCGGACTGAGGGACTTGATGCGCGCGGCAAGCGATGTCGCAACCATGAGTGAAGCGGCGGCCTTGCGTCTGAGCAGAGAGCTTGCCATTTATAAAGCCTTTTCCAAGTTCCACATCTACCTTGCCTCTACCGAAGCCAAGGATGCAAGCCTTCTCGTGGATGCAGTGCGCCATTTAGGCGTGCATTTGGTCCTGTGGGAGAAAGATGGCGGCGACAGCTCGATTGTGCGCATGCGATGTCCTGCAACGATTCCATACAGTGCGCTTCCCAAAGGAGACGAACGTCTGGTCGGTATGTTGCTTCAAGAAAAGAATGTGTTTGAGCCCATTGAACTCGGGTCAAAAGCCGTGTTGAAAGGTCCATCAAGCACTTTACAGTCAATGGACAACATGACAGGAGCTTTAAAGAGAATGATGGGCGAGTGTGATGCCGGAATTATCCCTGGTGTTCCAGAGACACGTGTATGGATTGAAACGGTTCGGTCTATTGATGCTGCTGTTCGTTTGGTGACGGCCATTCCTGAACGCTACGTTTGGAAGCAAGTCGTGGTATCTCCAGATTATGCCATCATTGGACTCGCAAATGAAGCTGGCTTTGTTTCATGTGGTCGCGTTCCCATCAGTGGGCTTTTGGACCTTGTCGAAGTGCTGCCTCATGTTAAGGTGTTGTACCAAGAAGATGTTGCTCCATTGCGGCCGTTTGAACCAAGCGATGATTTGCAAGATTCAATCATCTTTGATAATTTATTGAAAACGTTTGATGTGGGCGGCGGCGCAGGCATTCGTTTAATAGACGCACCTCCCATCATTGCAATGCGAGCGCATGATGAAATGAAAGACATCGAAAACACCATCCGTGAAACAGCGGCTACGTGGCGGTCCACAAAATACCTTGTGGGACGTGAGCTCCTCCGACATTTTAACACACGAATTGAACCATTTATCAAACAAAAGGCTACCAATGACTTTATAAATGCAAATATTGATGCCTTCCCTGCGGCCGCGCAATTCGTAGAGGAGGCCTTACGAGAGGTTGCTGGTTTATTGGGGCGCACAAACGTACAAGAACGATTGATGGAATGGATGACATTGGCCGACCGTTCAGCGTGGCCATTTTTGTCACCCAATATCGTTCAGCGAGGTACGCACGAATGGGTGTTTTCCCAACTTGCTGTGGAGCGCGGCTTGCCGTCGCATGTTGTGAAACCCGTGGATGGTGCGCGTCCCAAGGAACTTGTTGCGCGTGACAATGCGGCGGCCTTTGAACTCACTTGGCCCAATAAAATCAAGAGAACGAGAGAACCGCGTGCGGCAGCTTCGAACACGGCAAAGTTGCCATGGAAGTGGGTAGAAACACGCAAGTACTCTTGGCGTGATTGGTCCATTGAATTGCCAATACTCGCTGACTCTGCTGGATTCATAAAGAAATGGATGGAGTGGGCGGCAGCCGAACGTGGCATTCCCTTCAAGTGGTCGATGGTGGCCTTTGCAATGAAAGTCTATATTGCAAACGTCCTTGCCCTAAAAGAAGAACGCGTGGCGATGTTTGTGAAGCAACCAGGGATGCTAGACGTGTTGCGTGTGTTAACGCGAATGCCCAAGGCGACAACTGTTCCCAAAATGGTGACGATGTTGATGACCAAAACACTTGAAGAGCGCCGCAATATGCTCACTGTAGCAGCGGGCGAGGTGCTGTCTGATTTTGATTTCACGTTGGCCGCCCGCTGGTGTGGAATCACTCTGCTGATAGTTTCAAATGTAGACTACGTAAAGTCGGATAAAGACGCACCCGTCCTTTGCGCGGATTTCAAGCCAAATAGCGAAAATGATATCGAGGTTTGTGCAGATGGGCCAAATACAAGCACTCACGCTCGAGGCTCGCCAAAGGACCTGATTACCAATGCCATCTTGTTGTACAATGAAGATTTGAGCACTACGAGAGAAGCCATTTGGAAGCGGCCATTTGTATTGTTGTATAAAGACGTTCAAAAGGGTGGCGATGTGCCCCGGTATGCTCCTGTGGGTCAAGGCTTGTGGGCGTCACTACGTCATGCGCCTAAAGACTTGCAACACGTCGCATGCTGCTTGTACAAACATAAGGTATGGAGAACTGATTATATTCAGTAAGATTAGAAATGGAAGAAGACATGAAGCCTACGCTGCGACCCTTCCGGGGAAGGGCGCTGGGGAACGTGTTTGCAGAGTTCATTCATGTGCCCAAGACCGCTGGGAAAAATGTGATAGAAACACTTCAAAAATACCAAAAGGGGGTTAAGTCCTATCACTTCCCCCCTGATTTTAAGGATTTTGATGATTCAAAGGTTTATTACACACTCATACGTGACCCATTTGAGCGTTTGCTGTCGGAATGGTTTCATTATGGTCTGATGATGTCTTCTAATGAGACTCGTGAATCCAGCATCATCAAAACCATGTATAAGGATGCGTTCAATTACAGTTCGCCTATTGCATTTTTCAAGGACCCTCGCACTGGCAATGCACATCTGAAGATGTTGCTTGGACATTCACGTTATGCAAATGTTCAATTGTCAGAGGCCGATGTCGATATTGTTATGAACCGCATACTCTCGCGAACGCTGCGTCCAATTATGTTTGAAAGCTTTGCACACGCATTCGAACAGATGACAACGAAGGACCAATTTACGGAGCACATGAAAAGCACTTTTGGTGACAGATACGGCCCAGTTGCGAAAAAGTTGGTGCGTGAAAACAAGTTTGTTGTTGAGGCATTTAACAAAAATAACACATTAGATGTCCTTCTCATGCAACGCATAAAAGCAGAGGCGATTCCTCACATGATTTTGAACACAAACGACTTGTTTGCAGGAGTACCCAGGCCATTTCAATAATCGAAAAATATAATTTTGTTCCGAAGTCTTAGTAAGACAACAATGTCGCGCATTCCTCAATTGCGCGGGACGTTTCTGAACCAGAAAAAGGTACTCATTGCAGATGGTTCAATACAACCATCGAGCAATGAGTTTTACGATTTGGGGTCTCCAACGATGCGTTGGAAGGAATTATACCTAGCAGGTTCAACCATCAATCTGGGTGGTACAGCACTTTCTGCGAGCACATCGGGTGGCCTTGTTCTTGAAACAGATGGTGTTCAGTCATCGATTCTCACATATCAAAATGGAACATTTTCCGTTCCAATTCTTGAAACGACGGACAAGCTCATCACCAGCAAAATTGAAAGCAGTAATATGGCACCCATTGACTTTAGCGCGGCATCCATCTGTAATATTAACAACTTGAATGTATCAGGCAATATTTATAAAAATGGGCTTTATGTTGCGCTTGCGACACCTACATACCCTGCTTCCCAACTGTCTGGCATTCTTTCTGTCGCACAAGGTGGCACAGGTTCTTCCAACTTGACGGCAGGCAAGCTCCTTGTTGGGAATGGAACGTGTAACGTACTTCAACCAAATGCGCTTCATTGGGATAACACTTTAGGCTATCTAGGAATTGGTACAGATGTACCGCTGGCACCTCTGCATGTTTCAGGGTCGATGCTCGTCAACAATGAAGACGTGTCGACTTGTAATGTAATGACTTTGCAAAGCGCAGGTGACAGTGTATTCGTGGTAACAACTGATGGGTACGTTGGCATAGGTGTGACGAACCCCACAACACACAAGCTACATGTGGTTGGAGACACACGCATTGAGGGGAACTTAACCGTAAATGGTTCATATACGATTGTTGATACAAATGTAAACACTTCTGAGCAAATGAGCATCACAAATGATGGCACTGGCCCTGCGCTTATTATCAACCAAAAGGGCGCTCAACCAGTTCTTGAAGTTCAAGACGATGGTGTTCCTGTCTTGAAAATAGTTGATGGTGGAAATGTTGGCATTGGAACTACGATTCCCCTACAAAAATTGCATGTTGCTGGTGGATTGCAATTGTCTGATGCCCCTTTCTACAACAACATGTGGACATCTTCCACAACGTACCCTATGGACAACAACTGGGAAAGTGTGTGCTGGGCTCCGGAGATTGAAACGTTTGTTGCCGTTTCGTCTACAGGTACCGTCAATCGCGTGATGACATCGGCAAACGGAACAACGTGGGTTTCACGTGTCGCTGCTGCAGATAACGAGTGGAAAAGCGTTTGCTGGGCACCAGCTTTGTCTCTCTTCGTTGCTGTTGCATCATCGGGCACAGGTAACCGTGTCATGACAAGTCCAGATGGTGTGACATGGACATCGCGAACATCTGCAACAGAAAATAACTGGACATCAGTTTGCTGGTCTTCTGCATTGTCGCTGTTTGTTGCGGTTGCATCCTCTGGAACAGGTGACCGCGTAATGATAAGTTCCAATGGAATCAACTGGACAAGCAGCGCATCTACATCAGACATTGCTTGGTTGTCGGTATGCTATGCATCGGGACTATCTTTGTTTGTTGCAGTTGGTTTTGGTGGGGTTATGACAAGTCCAGATGGCATCACATGGACAGCACGGGCGTCGCCATATTCACCCAATCCATCGTGGACATCCGTGTGCTGGTCTCAAGAATTGTCCCTTCTTGTTGCCGTTTCAAATGGTGGAACCTCAACAAGTTATCAAGGAGCAATGACAAGTCCCAACGGCACAACATGGACATGGAGAGGAACTCAAAATGCAAGTTGGACATCCGTGACATGGGCGCCAACACTTGCGCTATTTGTCGCTGTTGCTAAATCGGGCACAGGCAACCCAATAATGACAAGTGCCAACGGTATAACATGGACGAGAATATACGGTCGCGCCGAAGACAATGACTGGAACTCTGTTGTTTGGGCATCAACCTATTCCTCTTTAGTTTCAGTTGCCTCATCTGGGTCTAGACGCGCAATGATAAGTACTTACCTGTACCCGAAATTTGAATGGACATCATCAAACACAACAGTGACTGGGGATTTATACGTGGGTGGTAATGTGGGCTTAGGAACAACAGCTCCGTTGACAAAACTGCATGTAGAAGGCGGAATAAGTGCAACTACAATTGCATGCTCGTCACTTACAGTTTCGTCCACAACGAAAGTGAACAACCTCAATGCCGATTTACTTGACGGTTTGGACAGCACGTACATAATGAATTACAATAATTTGATTAACAAACCATCTACGGTATCATTATGGACTGCAAATGGTAGTAACTTGTATTACAATAGTGGATTTGTTGGTATTGGAACTGTAACCCCTCTAGTATCTCTTGACATACGAACAACAGATGCTATTCTTTTACCGAAAGGAACAACTGAACAACGCCCAGTTGGCGTAAAAGGATACATTCGCTACAATACGACCATTGATAAGTTTGAAGGTTATGGTGCAGGAAACGCATGGGGTGCCATTGGTGGTCTGACAAGTCCAGATGGGTTAACGTATGCAACTGCTTCTGAAAGTGGAAGTAATGATTTGCGATTCTACACAAATAATGTGAATCGCATGATAATTGATAGCAATGGAAATGTTGGCTTTGGAACAACTGCGCCCTTGTGTACTGCTCATATTGAAGGGACGTTTCAAGTGGCTGTTGCAAACTCTACAAAATTAATTGTATCAGCCGCTGGATACGTTGGAATAGGCATTTCAACACCAACACAAGCACTTGATGTGAATGGAAATGTCAAGACATTGAACATGTACTCTTCAAGCAATGTTGGCATCGGTACAACTCAACCATTGGCTCGTCTTGACATAGGTGCAGGAACGTCCACAGTTGCTCCAATTTTGCTGCGTTCTGGAGTAACTCTTACAACACCACTTGCAGGGTCTTATGAGTATGATGGCAATGCCATGTATGCAACAACAAATGCGGTTCATGGAAGAGGAGCCATTCCCATTTTGCTGTTTACAACCGGCGCAGGTCCGACCGTTGCAGCGCCTGTACTTGGCACCAATTGTCCAGTATTTCCCACGACAAATGATGCACTCAATGTTGTTGCTGCAACGTACCGTATACGAGGCGTAATTGGCGTTGTATGCGCAGGTACGGTCGCAAACATTTTGAGGTTGAGTATTAAAGGTCCAGGAACAGCTGTTGTGTCAAGCATTGCATATTCTGCAACGGCTACAAATGGCAATGCGACAACACCACTTTCGGCTACAATGTCTTACATAACAACCGAAATTGCTGCGGATGTTACACCAGCGTCTGCTGTGGCAGCTACGAATAGAACGATAATGATTGATGGATTCATAAGAATTGGCACAGCAGGCACATTGACACCGTCGGTGAGTTTCAGCGCCGCACCAGGGGGAGCATTGTCCTTCAAGGCCAACAATTTCTTAGAATTCACACCCATTGGCTCAAACACAGTTGTGTCATGCGGCTCTTGGGCTTAATCGTAATAAGATGAGGTGATGTTTAATATTGATTTTTAACCAAATATAATTTGTGATAAACACGTAGTATATTAGGAAGGCAGATATGCAGAGTGCTCCAAAGATAAGAGGAGATGGAACAAGCTACTTTATTGTTCACAACAGCCTTTTGCCATCGAGTAATTTGCATTATGATTTGGGGTCATCAAATGCACGTTGGAACGAACTGTACATATCGAGTTCTACCATTCATGTTGGAGATTCTGCTTTGAAAACAAACGAGGCGGGTGGACTCGTGATTGAAAATGGAGGAGTCGAAAGCACAGTTGCAATCGCTGAAGGAGAAACGTCCTCGCTCATGAAAGTTTCACTATGTGAAGCAACTGAAAAATTAAGAACAAATGTCATTGAAGCGTCTAACATGACACCCATTGATTTCAGCCTTGCCTCAATAACCAATATTCAAGATGTGAGTATATCTGGAGACTTTCAGGTGAATGCTCAAACCGCATTGTATACAGAAAATTCAAATGGGCTAATGAAATACAACTGTTCAAACCTAGTTGGCGTTGTTTCATCTTTAAACAGTGGACTAGGGTTGACAGAGTTCGAATCAGGTAAGATAATCGTTGGAAATGGCGCTTCTTCTGGCATGTATTTCGATAATACGACAAGCTATCTTGGAATTGGAACTGGTGCACCGCTTGCGCCTTTGCATTCTCAAGGTTCTATTTTAGTCAATAATGAAGATGTTACGACCTCAAATATAATAACGCTACAAAGTGCGGGTGAGAGTGTGTTGGTCGTTGACAGTGATGGAAATGTTGGAATCGGTGTGACAAACCCAACAATGCATAAGTTGCATGTTGTAGGAGACACACGCATTGAAGGTGATCTTGACGTAAATGGGATGCAAACGAGTTATAACTCGAATGTAGCAAACACTGAACAAGTTTTCATCACAAATGATGGAACTGGGCCTGCACTCATTGTAAACCAAACTGGTGCGCAACCCATACTAGAGGTTCAAGACGATGGTGTTCCGGTCTTGAAGATAGTAGATGGTGGAAATGTTGGCATCGGAACCACAACCCCTTTGCAAAAACTACACGTGCAAGGGAAAACATTAATTTCATATGGTTCATCTTATCAATATGGTTGGACTGGATATAGAAGTAACGGTGTATCAGACACCTCATTGACATCAGTATGCTATGCACCTGAATTATCTCTATTCCTTGCAGTAAATAAAAGGGGGTCGGCTGGCTACGTTACAAAAAGTAGCGATGGGATGTATTGGTTACGTTCCGCAATTACACCAACAATATATGTAACAGACCTTTACGGAGATACTGCGCTCCCCGTTATTAGTTTTGTTTGTTGGTCGTCCGATTTAGGTATTTTCGTAGGTATATCAAATTTTGCATTTTTGACAAGCTCGAATGGCGTAAATTGGACCAAAAGAGATATTCCTGTAAAAGGTTATTGGGTAAGTGCTTGTTGGGCACCTGAGTTGGGATTATTTATTGCTGTTGCTGAGTGGTGTACAACAGGTACATATAACACATACACCGGTTATTACGGGAATGTATATCAATATCCTATTTTAGAAAATGGGGGAATTATGACAAGTCCAGACGGAATAACTTGGACAAAGCGTGTGTCTCCACTATTTATTTATCAAAGCGTTTGTTGGGCACCTGAAATTCCATTATTGGTCGTTTCAGGTAAATCGGGAATTATACTGACAAGTCCAGATGGAATAACATGGACTCAAGCCACTACACCCACAAATCAACAAACATGGATTTCTGTGTGTTGGTCACCAGAGCTTCATCTCTTTGTCACTTTAGCTTCGACAAACGATGATGTTTATGTTGGTGGTGTTTACATTACAATAGGAAAGGTAATGACAAGTCCAAATGGTTTAACATGGACACTGCAACCAGTAACATTTTTTAGCTATGATTACACAATGGGGTCCGTTTGCTGGTCACCTCAATATAACATTTTTTTAGCTGTAGGCACTTGGGGTGGAAACAGAGTAATGACAAGCCCAGATGGAATCAATTGGACGTTTCGAGTCTCTTCAAATGATTATAATGAATGGGAGTTCGTTATTTGGGCTCCTCAAATTTCGAAGTTCGTGGCTGTTGCGAATTATGGAACACTGCGAGTAATGCTCAGTACGACGAAAACACCCAGTTTATCATACTTGAGCGGAAAAACCAACATGACAGATCATATGTATGTTGATGGAAATGTAGGTATTGGAACAACTTCATCTTTGGCAAAGTTACACATCGAAGGAAGTCTGAAGGGAACGTCACTCGTTTCGACTATAGAAACGGGGCAATCCCCACTGATTGTATCATCCTCAACAAAAATAACAAATCTGAATGCTAATTACGTCGATGGTCTTGACCGAAATGGTTTATTAGAATTTACGACTCGCTCGAACTTACCAGTATTTGATTATAATCCATGGACACAATCCAACACTACGACCGTTGTGAATCCCTCTAGTAATATTGGTATTGGAACTACCACACCAAGCGTTGTATTAGACATCAACAGTACAGATGCTTTACTAATTCCAAAAGGAACGTCAGCACAACGCCCTGTAGTGGGCGTGCAAGCACCAGGTCACTTGCGTTACAACACAACAAACGAGAAGTTTGAAGTATTTTCAACAGCGACATCTTGGAATACATTTGACGTTCGTTCAAGTGATGGGTTTACTAACTTAACAACCTCCACGAATCTGACGATGAGCACAAAAAATGCTTTAAACAAAGAGAGCGTGCGAGCGACAATTCTATCTAGCGGTAACATTGGAATTGGAACCATTGTGCCAGCAAATACATGCCATGTTGTTTACCCATTTCAATACGACACATACCCCCCTACAAGTCTCACCGGAAATACAACAACAATAAGTGGAGCTAAATATGGAAATGGAACATACATATGTTCAGAATCATCGACCTATGTTGCTCAAAACCAAAGTTACAGAATGTTTGATAATAGTTACGTCGGAGATGCATGGTGGATGTCTACACAAACGTACACACAACAAGGGGTATACTACGGGACATCAAACACTTTAGTGGACTCGACTCAAGTTGCAGGAGAATGGGCTCAAATACAAATACCCTCGGCGATTAACCTTACATCCTATTCTATTGCTCCGAGGTATGATTCGTCTGGTTATATGAGAGAACGTCGCTCTGTACGTACATGGGTTTTGGCGGGATCTACAAATGGAACTACGTGGTCGCTCGTTGATGCTAATTTCAAAGCTGCATGGACAGAAGATGCTCATACAGAATATGTACTGTCAAATCAACCTGCTGCATATTCATACTACCGCATTATTGTTAAAGATGTGGGTAATCCCTTATTTTCTGATTGCACTCATGCAACGATACATGAAATGAAGCTATATAGCAATACTGTCGATGGGATTGTTTCGTTCCCTAACTCACATTGTTTTAATGTGAATAATGGAGCTTCCTCGAAACTTTCAGTTGCATACTCTGGAAAAGTCGGAATAAATAAGTCAATACCAACTGAAGTAGTTGACGTTAGTGGAAATGCAAACACTATTAATTTATTTACATCAGGTGGTGTTGGAATCGGGACAACACTTGTAACAGCGAATCTCGATATCATGGCAGCTACATCAACATCAACATCCCTTTGTGTACGCCCTGGCGCAAGTCTTACAGCGCCCATTAGTGGAGCATATGAGTATGACGGCGATGCCATGTATGCCACAACCAGTGCAGTTCATGGGCGAGGAGTTCTTCCTTCGCAGATGTTCACGATGGGCGCAGGTGTAACGGTCGCAACGCCGCTAATCAGTACCAACTACCCAATATTTCCTCTTGCAAATGATGCAGTCAGTGTTGTCGCTGCAACGTACCGCATTCGTGGCGTTATTGGCGTCGTGTGTGCGGGCACGATTGCAAATATTTTGAGGTTAAGCATCAAGGGGGCTGGTTCAGCTATAACATCAAGCATTGCTTACACAGCAACTGCGACAAATGGTAACGCAGCGACACCTACAGGGTTCCAAATGTCTTACATAACATCTGATGTAGCCGCTGATGTCACCTCAACATCTGCTGCAGCTGCTACAAATAGAACAATCTCTATTGAAGGTATCATTAGAATTAGTGTTGCAGGAACACTGATACCATCCGTACAATTTAGTGCCGCACCTGGTGGAGCTTTGTCCTTTAAGGCAAGCAACTTTTTGGAGTTGACTCCAATGGGTTCTTCATCAGTATCGCTAGTTGGCCAATGGATACCGCGCCCACTTGGCATATACACAGAGTATGGAAGGTCGGGTGAGGGATGTCGCCATCATGCTTCACGTGCTGGAGGTTTAAACTTTATTACATATAGTAATGAATTTCAAAATGTACGGTCTGTTGAGTTTTACAATGATATTGTAAAATCAACAACAAAGAAATTCTATGTGTACGATTACAGAGTTGCATGGACCCTTGAAGCTGCTGCAACCTATAGTGGTGCATGGGAAGGTGTCGAGTTTACCTGCACAAATGATTGTGCAGTTCTAGATACAACGGATGGGGGAGGGTCAATTTGGTTGAACTTTACACCTCCTACATATTTCAAGGAGCACCACTGGCTATGGTATAAAATAGTGAACACACAAAATGGACCAGCCCCGTCAATTACTTCAGGATTTCCTGCAAATATTGTTCAATCTACTAAGCTTGCACAATACTCAACGTCCTACACATTCACTGGCACAGCAAGTGTGGGTACCATAGTATGGTCAATTTCTCCTACAACGTATGGAAATATCAACTCAAGCACAGGAGCATTAACATTGACCTTCCCACAAGGTACAACTGCAATGGGAACATTTGTTGTTACTGCTACAGATTCAAATGGACCCGCAGTTCGAGCGTGGACATACACAGTTTCGGATGGAACAGTGCCATCCAGCACATGGGCTGTCCTTGAAGCATCTGCACTATCACAAAACAACAACACGACAGTGTCAGCATGGGGAACAACGCGCTCCTTTACGCAAGCGACTGAGGCAAACAAACCAACATACTTTGCAACAGGAGGTTACAACAATGGTCCGTACGTGTTTTTCAACAGGACAAACAGCGCATATTTGAATGCAGGCAGCCAAACTATGAACATGAGTACAAATGGTGGCTTTACGGCGGTATGCTTGATTAAGTTTACAGGTGCTTTGGATTATTGGGAGCGTATTTTTGATTTTGGAAATGGACCCAATTCAAATAATTTAATTCTTGCACGACACAGTAACACATTTAACTACAATTTTTCAATGTATGATCCCAGAATAGAGTTAGTAACTTGGAATGAAAATCCCATTGTTCAAGAAGTGTGGAATGTTGTAACAGTAAGATACATCCCAAATAGTAAATTTCAGATATTTAAAAATAATGTTGTCATTTCAGAGGTTGCGATAAGTACAAATTACACCAATCGAACTTTTGCAAATACATTTATTGGCCGTTCGAACTGGTCCGACCCTTACTTGAATGCACAAATGTCGAAATTGTTTATTTATGACCGTGCATTGTCGGACTCTGAAATGACGAACTTGTACGTTTACATGCTCATTAATCAACCGCAACCAATCATAACGTCAACAAAGCCTGACAACTTTAGTGCACTAAATAGCACCGCGACGACTAGTTATGTGAAGTCATATACATTCACGGGAACTGCTAGCGCTGGTAGCATCACTTGGTCGCTAACGCCAACGACATATGGCAATATCAACTCTAGTACCGGTGCATTGACACTCACATTCCCACAAGGCACAACCGCTTCAGGAATATTTGTTGTTACAGCAACGGACTCCAATGGAGCTGTGTCGCAATCATGGACATACTCAGTTAGTAATACATCACCATTCCAAGAATTCCAACAATGTCGATTCCATTTTTCAAGGGCTGGAGGTATGCTATTTGAGGATTCCACAGGTGCAGAGAATGCTCGATCTGCCAGCTTTTACAATGCTATTATTGCGTCACCAACCAAGAAGTTTTACATCTATGATTACAAAACACTTCAAGGTGCAGCTGACACTACAAACAGTGGTTTATGGGAGGGAGTGGAATTCACATGTACCAACACAAGTACCAAGGATATTCCATTTACAAATTATTACTGGTTTAATTTCACACCTACTACTTACTTCAAAGAACACCATCATGCATGGTTCAGAATACCAAATTAAAAATAAACATTACTCATCTCATTCCCATCCCATTAAAAGCTTACTTCCGGAAGTCGGAAGGCGCTACCAACATCTTGTTTTTGAATCTCTTTGTAATTGAACTTGAAAGATGAATAGCCGCACACACCCGAATCTTGGGCAACGGCCTTCTCTTCGTCATCTTCATCAATTGCTGGGAGCGACGACGTCTTACGACCCGCGAGCAGAGACATGTACATATCCTCGTCCAGCAGAATCTCGCAATCGCCCGTTCCACACGGTGGCAATTGGCCAAGCATGATGTTCGCAGAAACGCCATTGATTTTGTCGTAATCGCTGAAGACGCTTGCATTGATGAGCATGTCTGTGGTCTCCTCGAAACTCGATTTGGCGAGAGGACCCACGTCGCCGCGGTTAATGCCGTGACGGTCAATGCTCATCAGATTGCCGCGATGCGTCATGGTGTCAATGAGGAGAGACACGTGGCGGTAGTTGACACTCGACTCCTTGATGACCTCTGTAATTTCCGCATAAAGGCTATTGCGCGCCGCTTCGACACCAAGCACCGCGTAGATTTCGCGGGGGTCATTGCTTACGGTGCGAGTGCTGTCTACGTTCGGGTTCGCTAGAATCTCGGCGAGGTTGCTGCCATCCGTGTCGAGAACCCATACCGCCTTTTTCTCAAATGTCTGAGTTTCAGAGTTGTAGTGCTCCACGGCCTTTGCATGCATCGACACCTTGCGAATGCGCTCCATGCCTTTGATTGGCTTGTGAATGAGCGTTTGCTCAAGTGCCTTTAGAGCCGCCACTTGGTCGTACGATGCATCCTGTTTCGAATCGTTGTCGTTCAGAGATACGCGCATCACCAACTCTTGTGCATTGTCATCACTAAACAAGCAGCTGATGCCAGTGTTGCCAGCCATGAGCCGTAGATAGATGTCGGTCATCGTGAGACGCGCCGCGTGCAGCTTGGCTTTATTGATGCGCATGCGAAGGACCCACGGGGACCCTGCGCCGCATTGGGGCATGATGCTCGCAAACTCGCTATATGTATCCAGCCATTCACGGTCCTCTGGAATGTTCGATGCGAAGCCGCCACCCGCACCAGCCGGGTCGTAGTAGATTTCAGTGCTTTCAATGACGTGCTCCAGGCGCGTCGTCTCGAGGCTGCGAAGCACTTGCATCGCACGCTCCTTGGCCTCGCGCACGCGCGGGTCTGCATGAATGCCCTCATTGTCCGTTTCAATGGGATTGCTTACCGTCGCAATGTCAGATTTGAGGTAAATCGTCAGCGATGGCGTCTTCATGTTCTTGGACACGGAGAGAAGCTCCTTGATGCGAGGAACGCCACTAGTTGCCTTAACTGCTGCAGCCGTACCAGACACGTGGAAGGAGTTGAGCGTAAGTTGAGTGAGAGGTTCGCCCAGTGACTGTGCGGCAATAATGCCCACCATTTCGCCTGCAGGCGCCACGGCCTCCTTGAAGTAGCGGCGCACTTCTTGCACCACCCACTCAAAGACGCTCTTTTTCATTCGCATTCCCATAATCAAAGGCTTGGGCGAAAGGAAAGCGCGGATGAGCATCTGCGCGTACATTGTCCCTTGCTCCATACGAGTGATACGTAGTTCCTTGATGAGTTCGTCAATGGCATCGAGAACAACCATTGGTGTCAGGTCGGTAGGCGCATCTGCAATGCCCACAAGCTTGGAACGCTCGTGGGCGCTCTTGAGGATGCGGTCGAAAGGAATGGGGTAGAAAATGTAGTTACGCTTCTCGCCACCAAAGATTGTTTCCAGAAGGTACGCACGTTCAGTGACTAGTGTTGTGAAGTGCTCCTCCGCACGCTTTGCCCAGTTGCCCTCCTTCTTCATCGCAGCCATAGCATTCTCACTTAGGTAGGCCTCAAGTGGGTCGGTTGTGCGAAGGTGAAACTCGCGGTCCATTTCGAAGATGTTTTTATGCATTGTTGGCACGACTTGCTTCTCAATCTTTGTGCCCTCCATACCGTCTTCGCCGTAGAGGAATTGCATCACGCTGCCCGCAGCGTTGCGAACAGTTTGGTCGTAATAGATTTTTGCGTCCTCCATGGCTTTAATGAGACGACGTTGTATGTACCCTGTTTCTGACGTCTTGACTGCAGTGTCAATAAGGCCTTCGCGTCCACCCATAGCATGGAAGAACACTTCTTGGGGCGTTAGCCCGCTAATGAATGAAGACTCGACAAAGCCACGTGATTCAGGGCCGTCGTCATACTTGCAGAAGTGGGGGAGTGTGCGGTCCGTAAAGCCATACGCGACGCGCTTGCCATCCACATTTTGCTGTCCCACCGCCGCAATCATCTGAGACACGTTCAGGTCCTTGCCCTTGGAACCCGACTTGACCATGTTCATCAAGCGATTGGTCTTGTCATCGATTGTTCGCAGACCGACGTTACCAGCCTTTTTCATTGAATCGTTGAGAATGTTGATGATTTCGCGCTCGAAATTGTCGTGGTTGTTAAACATGGACGTGTTTTCCATGTTGCCACGACGAACATCATCAAGGCGCTTGTAAGCCTCTGCCTTCATGGTTGCAATAACGGCCTTTAGTTCAACATTAATTTCCTCGCTCACAGCCAAGTCCGAGATGCCGACGCTAAAGCCAGCCGTCATAAGCCAGCGGCACACCAGGCGCTGTAGGTTGTCGAGGAAGCGGCGGACCTCGAAAGGCCCGTAATCATGGAAGATGACAGGCAGAAGGCCGCGCGACATGTCGCTGAAAACGTCCTTGTCAATAAAGCCCTCTGTGAGCTTGCTGTTCAGAATGAGCACCTTTTCCTTGGCCTTGTTGGTCGTGTTGATGTGTAGCAGCGGTGGCAGAATCGCTGAAAATGCTTGACGACCAGTAAAGGTGTGTGCGCCTCCCTCGGTTTCGGGCAGGCGGCCATCGAAGTATGAATTGAACATTTGCAGGTTGGCAAAGGTCTTTTCGTGAATGCGAGTGTGCGCTTTTGTGATGCGATACGAGCCAACCATGGTGTCTTGAATGACCTCAATAATCGGCTTGGCGTCCTTGGGTGTAAGAATGTGATAAGGCACGCTTGAAAAGTCCATGAGTTCGCTCATAGTTTGAATGGATTGCGAACTGTGCAAATTCATTTCGTCACCATCGAAATCTGCATTATATGGGTTGCACACCAGCGGGTTAAGGCGGAACGTCTGAAAAGGCATGACCTTCACACGATGGCACAACATGCTCATCTTGTGCAGCGACGGCTGGCGGTTGAAAAGCACGTAATCGCCATCGCGCAAATGCCTGTCCACGATGTCGCCGACCTTAAGGCTTTCTGCAATTTTCTCTCGGCTCGCCTCGAAGCGCAGCGTAAATGTCTTTCCTTGGTCCGCACTCCGCACATACTTGGCACCAGGCCAGTTATCAGGGCCATTGCGCACGAGCTGGCGCATTTCGTCCATGTTGTAGCTGTTGACCGTCTCTGGGAAGGACAGTTGAATGGCAACCTTGTAAGGCACACCGAGCTCATCCATGGAAATGTAGGGGTCTGGCGTGATGACCGAACGGGCACTTTGGTCCACACGCTTACCATTTAGATTACCACGAATACGGCCTTCCTTCTTTTTCAAGCGGTCGCTAATGCTCTTGAGCTTGCGACCATTGCGTTGCTGCGCTTGCGGCAGTCCAGGAATCTGATTGTTCAGAAACGTCGCGCAATGGTATTGCAGCACCATTGTCGTGAGCCGCAGGTACTCCTCCGTGACAGCGCCACGCTCGATGCGCTGCTTGAGCTGCGTGTTGACCTTGACGATGTCGCTCAGTTTGTGCGTCAGGTCGTCCTCGCGACGCTGGCCATTCTCCTCGATGATAGAGGGTCGCACAGCCGGCGGCGGCACTGGCAGCACCGTGCAAATCATCCACTCTGGGCGATTCCACTTGGGATTAAAGCCAAAGAGCTCCATATCAGCGTCGGTGATGCGCGTGAAGATTTTCAGCACGTCATCAGCAGAGTACTCCTTCTTGACGACCTCTGCCTCCTTGTCCTTGGGGTCCTTCCACTCCACCACAATTTTTAGAGCTCCATCTTTAATGTATTTTGTGGGCACGGCTGCGCCGCAACCGGGGCGCCCATTTTCCTCCTTCGAATCCATGTCATCGCCACAAGCCTTAATGCGTGTGTTTCCACATAGGCCGACCATGCCATCGTGACGCTTGGCTAAGTTCTTGATGTGCGAAATACGAGTGGCCTCGTCACGCAGCTCCTTCACCGTGCTGTTGGGGGAGACCAGAACACGCGAACAACGATGGCACACGCATTTCAAGACCTTCTTTGCATGCTCAAAGAGCATCGCCTGATACACAGGGCGCGCCAAGGTAATGTGACCAAAGTGACCAGGGCAGAAAATGTTCTTCTGCTGGCACGTGTCGCAATAACGATTGTGCTCCAACACACCCATGCGCGGGTCGAACAAGCCGCCCACAACGGGAACACTGCCTGTATATGTGTCGGTCTTGGTCACCTCCACCACCGACCGCCTTACTATTTCTTCCGGGCCAAGCACGCTAAATTGAATACCGCGTACAACATCTATGTCTTGATCGTATGATAGTTCCTTGTAGATAGACATGTTTGATTACGGCACAAATATGAGACGCTTTTGGTGCGAAGAAATATCACAGGCTCTGTAAGAGCCGTAGATTTTATAATAGGGGTGTATTTGTCTAAGTAGGGAACAAAATCCTTTTTTTCACAGGGAAGAAAAATTGACATCAGGCCCCAATTTCTCGTGTTTACATAAATGCACTCATCTAACCAAACCGACAGTGATAGTGATTACGTGCCCGAGTCAGAAGAAGAAGAAAGTGACGACGACAACAGTACAGAAATGGCGGACGACACAGACGGTGAAACCATCAACAGCGAGAGCGAGCTCAGCGACGATGAGGGTTCTACTGACTCGGACAGCCTTGCCGACTTCATTGTCGATGACGACGATGACGATGACACCGACGATGATGACACTCCAATCATCCCTTTCGCCAAAATGGGGCGCGGCTTTCGCACCCTTCGACACCCATGCGCTCGACTAAGCCGTATGCTATGTGCACTTCGAGGAAAGGCAGTTGACGCCGCCAAAGACGAGGTGACAGACGAGGCCGACTATGAAGGAACAACAACATCCGACACACGCAAGCGTAAGCGCAATCCTCGCATTCCGCACTACACACGAGAAGAAAACGAATACTTTTACACAAAGATGTCACCAGAGGAGCAATCAGCCATGCAGCTTATGGAAAATTCATTAAACGTGACGACGATGACGGAGGGTGGCGCAATAGAAAGCCTTTCGAAAATGCCATTGCGCTTTCGCCTTCTCTCGTCCTCTGCAGATGTGATTACGAAAAGGCTTCTTCTGACCAAACTTGAAACTCTTAACAACATGAATGGAAACGAAGGTGACTACCACAAGTCGTCGCATTGGATGCAGTGTGCCATGCGCCTTCCTCTCGGAAAGTACATGAAGCTTCCAATTGACAAAGACCAAGGCGTTCCAGCAATTCGTGGCTTTCTCGAAGAGACGCGCACATCGTTGGATAATGCAGTGTATGGCCACCGAGACAGCAAAGAGCAGATTCTTCGCATCCTCGCTAAGTGGATTTCTAACCCACAATCACGCGGCCACTGCATCGGCATTCAAGGTGCAATGGGTGTCGGCAAGAGCTCGCTTGTGAAAGAGGGCATTGCAAAGGCCTTAAACCTTCCCTTCGCATACGTGGCTCTGGGCGGCGCCAGCGACGGGGCTTTCCTCGAAGGCCACAGCATCGCATACGAGGGCTCCATGCACGGAAAGATTGCCGAGGTTGTGATGAAAGCAGGATGCATGAATCCCGTCATCTTCTTTGATGAGCTCGACAAGGTCAGTGAGACTGCAAAGGGTGAAGAGGTGGCGAACATTCTGGTGCATCTCACCGACCCCGCACAAAATGAGCACTTCAATGACCGCTTCTTTACTGAAATCGACTTAGACTTGTCTAAGGCGCTCATGGTATTTGCATACAATGATGAATCAAAGATAAATCCCATTCTCTTGGACCGAATGACCATCATCCGAGCCAATGGCTATAATAACGCCGACAAGCATGCCATTTCAAAGAAGCATCTCATCCCCAATATCATGGAGCAACATGGCATTCCACAAGATACGCTCGCATTTACCGATGATATTCTCAAAACAATTGTGGAACGCGTTCCGGAAGAAAAAGGCGTGCGCAACCTTCGCCGTGGACTTGAAAGCATAATCAGTTGGTACAATATGTTGCAATACCTCCCTGACCCTGAGTTTGAGTTTAACCCTGACTCAAACTTTGAAATCAGCGAGGCCTTTGTTCGAAAGTATCTCAAAAAACAAGGAGGAACATCTGGCATGCAAGAGCATGTAGCTCAATCAATGTACATGTAGTCGAAGTACACGCATAATTTTTGTAAACCAATACCATTGCAATAAGTAGAGTGCCCCTAAAATCGTATTACACAGCACGTACGCACCCATATGCAAATCAGGCAAGTACAACGCATCTATGTAAGTGAATTTTAGCACCATGGGGTATAAAACGATGCGAAAGGCGAAGAAGACGCCTGAAAATAGTGTGAATGTCGTTTTTGCTAGTGCATCCATGCGATTGTGATGCGCCCATTTTGATATGTATAAAAATGGTGACGATGCCGTAAACACGCCAAACACTATGAGCATAGGTTGTGTGTATCCCGAAACGAGAGCGCCTGTAATTGCAAGAAGAGCACCCGCGTGATGTAAGGCATATATGACATCCTTGAACAATACCTCTTCAATAAAATGAACAACGTAAAATATGCATTCATTATACACCGCAATGGTCAAACTAGATGGCATAGGGGCATATCTCACAAAAAATGCGGCTGGATTCAGACATTCAACGAGCGCAAAACATACCACTGCAAGATTCCATGTTGCGCTGAGAGCACGGTTTAAGTCTTTATTTGCCCTACTCAGCGTCAATCCGGTATGCACGAAAAGGCATACCACAATCGAGACATCCATCATATGGCTATTTGTACTCTATTGTGCTTAAGTGCCTTGCCATAAAAATACCACACATACTTGTTGCAACATAGGTTACCAAATGCAATGGTAGATGCAGATGTTCTTGGATGCGTCCAAGCTTTGCGGGATAGTACCAAGTGGCGGTGTAAGCAATGGTGGTTACATACCAAGCTACGAGCCAAGAGGGACATAACAATACCAGTCGCCCGTGTTGGTAAACCATGTTAAAGACGGCTGTTTGGTCGGCCACAATTAAAGCCTTATTAGTCGGATTCTGATGGTGGTATATGGAGGAGAGCATGAGTGCCAACCATGTGTAATTTAATATGGGAAGTGCGCTTGTGAGAAGTATATTTGGAAGAAAGACAAGACATGCAAATGATAGCGTACTGTGACGCAATCTGACAATGCCAACCGCATCTAAACAACTTGTCATCATACCGAATATACACACAAAAAACGGACCTATTACAACACCTTTGCTAATTCAATAACGAGCTCAACGTCTTTCCATTGCACGACGCTATGCTCGCGATGGTCGGCGACGCGCTTGCTGCGCGTGAAAAGTTCAAGCCACCATGCCTCAACTTGACGATGAAATGCATCGAGCTCATGAGGCAGCCATTTCTTTTTGGTATCATCGCATGCCTTTTTTACGAGAAAGGCGAATGTTTTGGCGGGAATGATGAATGCAGTTTGCGCATCGTCTTCACCGGCATTTGCAAAAGCAGAGTTGGTTCCTTGCTCTTGCAAATAACGGTGTAGACCGACGCGCATTTCTTCGGTCATTGTCCCACTCACATGTTTAATGTCGGCTAATTTTGCCATGCGTTGTACCATTGGTTTTTTTAAGCGGCCGAAGCCGTCGGGAAAGGCTGCCATGCCTACAAAATTACGATAAACAAAAAATATCAAATAAAACGCGCTAAGAGTAAGAGAGTCATGGCTGCCGCTACAACGCCAAAGTTGGTAGATGGCGTTCCATGGTGGCTACAACAGTTGGCTGTGTCTACGGGTGTCTTTTCAGGCCCCGTAAAGCCTTTACCCCCACCCGCACTTCCAGCTGCATCGACAATGAAAGTCGCGACTACAAATCCAGCGACCAGTCTTCCAACCAACATTACATTTCTTTCGCCAAGCGAGACATCTGATTTCCTAAAGGGCGATAGTGATGGTTACGTAAGTAAAATGACGCGCATGGATTTTGTTGCACGTGGCATGGCACCTGATGTCTATTTAACTGCGATATCAGAGGCGGCGCTCCGCACAAAACCATTAATTCCGAGCAATCAACAGAAAATGGTAAAGTGTGTACAGCTTGCAGACGCCTATTTCTATCAGTGTGTTCGTACGCCAATCGATGGCACCAAGGTGGCGCGTATTCCTTGGAAGTTTGGCTTCGTGGAAGGGCAGATTTACGAATATGGCCTTCCTCACACGCGTGCCGACATTATCTTTCTTGCTCCGTCTATCATTTCCACCACGGATGAAGAACTCACTCGGACGTTGGTGCATGAAAAGGTCCACATTTACCAGCGTGCACATTCGGAAGACATTCAACAATGGATTGGGGAAAACTATTACGAAGCATTTGATATGATAAGCAACAGGGACAAAACAAGTGACATACGAAGCAACCCCGACATAGGCGATTGGTACTACATGAAATGCAAAGAAGCGTCTCCTTACTCTATTCCGGGAGCAAGCGAGCCCAAAGCCTCAGAGCTCATGCAGCAACGGAAGATGTGGATGCTTGAAAAGTGCAAACCGATGGCAGCAGTTTACGAAAACAAAAGTAAAGACCCTGAAGGCAACGAAGTGCCAGCCGACCCTTCCAATATAACGCAAGTTAAAGAAGGAACGGGTGGTGCGGACGAGCATCCATTCGAAAAAATGGCTTATGATATTGCTGAAAGATACAATAGCAAATCATGCAAACGTGTCTAAAGCTCAATGGGAGCTATCGGACCTTGCGGTGTGCTCATGACCTTGACCCAAGAGGTACGGGTCTCCTCGGGATACAGAGCGTACATAATACGGCGTTTCGAGAACGTCACGGCCATGTAGCCCGTTGCAAGTTCGCCTGTGCGGACGAACGTGTTCAGAATCTCGGCGAAGCGCACGGCACCGGGATGTGTGCTTTGCTTTTGGTCTTCACCGAGTTGTGCCATAATAGCTTGTGCTTCTTCGTGGCGTTGTTGTTGGCTTTTCATTTGGGGTCCCCTATCAAACTGTTCGAAAAGAAAAGTATTTAAGGATGCGGAGCGGACTCGTATTTATACATGGCGGACGCACAACTAACGGGCCCAACCGGCGCCAATATTTTGGAAATAAAGACTGTTCAGTCGTCCACATTCAAACAGGTTGTGGATGCACTGAAAGAGATTTTAATGGATGTTAATCTGGAGTTTGACGAGACTGGTATGCGTATTGTGGCACTTGATACAACACACGTCGTTTTGGTGCATCTCAAGCTAGATGCGGACAAGTTCGAGACGTATCAATGTGAAAAGAAACTGTATGTTGGCATCAACATCTTGAAGCTGCACGTCCTTATCAAAACCATTACAAACAATGACCTTCTAACGCTTTATGTTGAACGTGATGACCCGAACCGCCTAGGCATTCGGATTGAAAACCCTGAGAAGAACGTCAAGACCAACTACAAACTAAGTATGCTTGACATCAATGTTGTCAACATTCAAATCCCGCCGGCCGAGTTCCAAACAATTGTGTCCATGCCCTCCATGGACTTCCAAAAGATTATTCGTGACATGCATAACCTTGCCGACTTTATTGAGATTCGCAACGTTGAGAATGAGCTTCGTTTCAGCTGCAAGGGCGATTTTTGCACACAAGATACCATTCTAAGCCTGGAAAAAGCATCGAATATGAATATTGTTCGCAACACCGACCGTCCCCATGAAATTATTCAAGGCGTCTTCTCGCTCAAGTATCTTGCCATGTTTACCAAGTGCACCAACCTAAGCAACGTTGTTGAGATGTACTTGAAGAACTCGTTCCCACTGTGCCTTGTTTACAGCGTTAGCTCGTTGGGTACAATTCGTTTGTGCCTGGCTCAACATGACGCGCCCGCATAAAACCATCGGCAATTCCGATACAATCAAAATCTTAAAAATTGATTGTCTCACACAGTTAACAAAACATAACAAGATGGCTACTATCAACTTCTCATCTATCCCCGACCTCACGTTGCCGTCAGCTGATGAACTGAAGGCGTGTTACGTAAGAACGCTTATGCAGATTGCTTCCAATGACGAATTGCCATTGAACGATTATGGATACAATGTTGAACTTTCCGAGATGGACAGACGCGAAGCTCTTAAGCGTGCCATTGCCTCGGCTGGCATCGTGAAGGTGGTAGCAAAGTTGCGGTATCTGGTAGAAACTAACGATGTTCAGTTTCGGATTATCGAGGAAGACTGGAACTGGGCGGCAAACCAGTAGGTGCTTGTGCACCATCATGCATCATTTTTGCATTTGCGTGAGGATTTTCCGGTTCCACACATTATTGTCATTTTATGTTGAAACCATGGCACTGTACGCGAGCGAAATTATATAGCATTTTAGAGTAGTGCAATGAAGCGCCGTTCAAGTCCGCCTACAAACGCTCGAACTACTCGGGCGAGTGAAAACTCGAAAACGATTGCTGCAATGATAGATGTTTCCTTGCAAAATCCAAATCTCTCAATATCTGAACTCAATAACTATATGATTGATAAACCATATAGTTATTGGGATTACAAACATTGGAAAGAACATGTGCATAACTGGATAGCCAAAAACCGTTGGGAACGCATCACCTGGTATGCGAATCAAAGGAAGAGTCGCAAATTTCCTGGGTTTACGTACCTTATGGAGGATATACTGCATGAAGTGCGAATAAAGAAGCCCAATGCACTTCTAAGCTCCCCTTTTTGGAATACAGTTAGTGAAGGAGCACGTGTCGGACAGGTGTGGTGGTCGAACCATGTAAAAAAAGCCATTAGGGAAAATGATGAAAACTACCTCATGATACTACTAAAGAACGATTTATTCATATCCGTTCACGATATTTACTCTCATGTTGGGCATGAATGGAGCGTAGCGTTGAATAACGAAGCCGCTAAGTATATTTATAGAAACAATGAAAACTCCAACATGGTGATCACATTGTATGAAAACAACATACTACGTCTTCAGAGTGAAAATTCCAAGCCGTTTTTCCTTGCCTCTATTGTAAATTTTCCACCGAATCATTTCTTTGTTGTAAAGTCAGATCCATTACTCAATCTAATAGCGGATTGTTTAGAAGGAAAACATGTCGACATTCTTGAAGCCCTACGAAAAAAGATTTCATTTAAGCTAGAAGAAAATCATTATGCTCTCCAAGAGCTATGGATGTATCTCATAGCCAATGATATTGACCAAGATGATCAATATAAAGAAAAACTCTACAAGGCCATGGAATACATTATTAAATCTTATAAAATCAACTTAAACAACACATATCTCAATCTTCGTGACTTTAGAAACTTACTCACAGACATTCTTCGAAAAGAAAGGCTTCCTATACAGCCATTCACAAATCCTCATTTATGGATGAGTGATAATCTTCCAATGATAGCCGCAGCTTTGATGGCAAGAAATAAAAGAGCTGTATTGTTCTTGCTTTCGTTGGGAGCAACATTGAAAAGATGTGCTTTCACTCTTGAAGATGTAACGAAAGACCCAGAAATGTTGAAATTGTTTCATTTGGAAAACAAGGCTACCAAAATTCAGCGTGCATATAAAACTCACTTGTATAACCCCAATCATCCTTCTCAATCGAAGCGAAATAGCAATTGGAAATCCTTGGCACTTAGAGATGCTTCGTAAAGGGGGTTCAATGAGTTTCCATTTGCTAAGTGACTTGCATATCCAGCGGGCACCTTTCGAGCTCACAAAACCACCCAATTGTGAATGTGATTATCTCATTCTAGCTGGGGATATCGGTGAACCTGATTCAAAAGAATATCAGGATCTCATAAAACATGCATCAAATCTTTATGAGCATGTCATTCTTATCAAAGGGAACCACGAATGTCATGTGCATCATCGGACCTTGGAAGAAACTGACGTTCTCATAAACAGTATTGCGAGTCTGTATTCAAATGTAACCTATCTTCATAATTCTGCTATCGAACTTGAGGGCTTTCGAATAGTGGGAACCACATTATGGTCTTTGGTTAAACCTGAGCAAGAAGTGGACGTCAAATGTTTCATTTCGGATTATCGTTACATAAAAAACTGGTCTGTTGAACAAAATAACGCAGAACACCGCAAAGCCGTAGCATATATACACAATGAGTTAAACACGTCCACGAAACCAATCATCATTGTCACTCATCATGCCCCATTCATAATAGGAACCGCCAATCCCATGCACATTGACAGCCCCCTAAAAAGCGCATATGCAACTGACCTGTCCGAAATCATTCGCTCCCCTGCTGTTGTTTGGTGCTACGGTCATACTCATTGGAGTAATATGCAAACAGTTAATGGAGTACAATTGATAAGTAATCAGCGCGGATTACCATACGAAAGCGAAATGTCTGGCTTTAACCCTCATTTTGTTGTTAACACAAAAACAAAAACAAATACTTAATACGCGCGATTCAATTGCTCCTCTTCTGTTTGCTTAGTGCCACCACCATATGCGTAGGCAAACTGTTCGCGTAGCAGAACCTCCGAAAAACTTACCGCCTTCATTGGGTCTTTGTAAAGCGAACATAGCAAACGACCATATTTGTCGTTCTCGCCACACTCCACCCAAATCATACAGGGTTGTGCCAAAAGCATAGCATCAATGTTTTTCTTTTTGAACTCATCGTCAATGCCAACCGAAATGCCAATAAGTTGAAGAAGCCTGTTGCGTGCACGAACAGCGTGCAGCTTGTTTTCGTGCAGCTTGCTCTTAATTTCAGCAGTGTCAATGCCGTTAATGCGGCTCGAAAAGCGATACACGCATCCGAAAATTGGAATCGCAAGCGTCAATGTGTCACCATCGTAAACGCCCGTCACACGTGCCCACGTATTCATCCCAGCAAGCGAAAACATAGGTGCGCTACAACCGTGCTCAGCGAGCATTTGAATGACTGGGTCCATGGTGCTGTTTTTCTACATTCTAGATTACCTGCTTAAATGGTTCCTCGAATGGCATAGAACCACTCATTTTGTTCTGTTTTGGAATATTAAAGTGGTGATGAGCACATTGATTTTGCGAGCAGGGGAACCACGCCCATGGTTTGCTAGCTATATTGCAAAGACGTACCCGGGAGTTGTATCATACGACCCTGTCCCAATCGTCTTCCAATGTTTCCTAGACAAAGAAAAAAATAAGTTTGTTCGCGAGTTTCTATTCAACGGAAAGCTCAAAAAGCCAAAAACCCCATTTGTGATGTTTGGCGCAACTGTTGTTTCGAAACATGGTTGCAAGGGTGCAAACAAAGCCCGTGAAAAAGGCATAGCAGATGCCACACCTGATGCGGCTCGCCACTGGTTTTGGGTTCTATGGAATGTTGCAACAAAGCATGTTTACGTGAACAACCATCCTTTTGTTTATCACCAAAGCAGCGCCGATGACTTTACTCCCGATCCGCTGACAAATCGTTTTATTAAGAGTTTGCCAGAGTGGATGAGTGAACAAGGTTACACCGACATCATCGTGACTCGAAATGATAAATTCAGTGCACACGCTGTCCAAAAAGTCAAAAAGTGGGTCAATGCACGCCTTAACTCTACGCCGCCAACGATATGGTATCCCCTCCTTGTTCTATGGATGCTCAAGGTACACTTAACACATCCACAGAGCACATCAAAAGAAAGAACGGAGTTGATGAAACACACGTTGCAAGAAGACATAAATGTATGGTTGACGCATACACAGGCTTCGTTTGAACAATTCTACTTGAAACAAGCTCGTGCAAGAGCACGTGAGCTCTGTAAAAGAGCACCTCGCGTTTTGTACAATCCGGAGACAGCAAACTGCGTCGATCCATCTGGAGAAACAGGGTTGAGCATCCAAGGCATCAAAAAAGAAAAACAATCCCATAGTATCAGTGGTAAGTTTTTAGAACAATCACTGATGTCGCCCACTTCTAGCGATAAGACATTCATCGATCACATATATAGTCAGCCCGTGCTGATTCGCTATATAGCAAGTAAGTACCCGCATGCTGCGCTTTCAAATGAACGCATCATTTGGAGAAAGGACGTTGATAATGGAAATTATCTTTATTTCACACCAAATTTCGTCTCATTTTGGCAAGAGGCCCTTGATAATCCGAATGTTAAGCAGATATTGACGTATGTAAATTTAAATGCAAAGAAGATTTTAGAATCCCATGCAAATGTATTAATTTATACCAAAGCCACACAAGAACTTGAGATATTTGAGCCCAATGGTGCCGACTCACTTGATACGTTTTCTTCAGAAGAAATGTTCAGTCAACTCGGCGCCGCAATGAAAAAGCAATTTGGACATAATCAATTACTAACACCAAAAGATTATTGCCCTGCAAAGATGAGCGTTTTCCAGTATGTCGAGGGGAATGAGGAAACTTTATGGGATAACGAAGGGTATTGTGCAGTATGGGTGGTCTGGTACTCCGAAATACGCATGCTCAATCCGACAGAAACAACCAAACGTTGCATTGAAATCGCTATGAATAAGTTGCTTGATTTGGGTTCCTTGCGGGCATTCATATGGAATTACGACCGTTGGACACGTCGTGATTTTGTTAAAAAAGAGTTTACTTTACCGGTTGAATCCAAATCCAAATCCGATTCCAAATCCAAATCCGTAGAAGAGGTGCCAGTCGAGACCAAAACTAAGAAAATTCCTTCTCGCGAGACCAAAACAAAGGCAACTAAAACTAAGAAGATGCCTTCACACTCTCAGTGAACGGTCTGTACATAATCTTTGTGTACGAAGGATGTTCCATTTTAAAGAGCGATTGGTCTCCAATATCGCTGTTATCAACCCACAGGCGTAGAATGCAGAAGCTCCTCTTTGGCGAGATTGATGCTCCACAAACACGGTCCCATTTTACTTTTTCACTGCCCGCCATGTTTTCACCCAGCACGGCGTAACTCAGTTGTTTCCAGAAATGAGGAACTTCGCTCTTCATCACTTTGAAGGAAAAGCATCCGCCTTTTGAATTATGCTTGTCCTCCCAAATAGGTAGAATGTGTTCACGCATGAAGAAGAACATTCCATTGCACCAATACTCTTGCAGAGCGGCTTGTAAATCAACAACCTCTTGAACAGTGCTTACCGTGGCCAACGGCACATAACTCTCAATCTCCCACGCATCATCATCGGGGTCGTGGAAGTAAAGCGTCCATGTGTCATTTAAGAAGGTCGTTGCTGTTGCCATCTTGCATCATGATTTGCTAACTCCTCTAAGCCAACTGCACACCTTTGATGTATTTTTGAAACAGTTGGGGGACCAACCATTGAAGGCGATTATACTGATGAACAATCACGTACGGTTTTCCAGTGCTTGTCTTAACAACCGCGTCTTCAATCACCGGCCGCGGTTCAATCATTCCATCTCCAAAATAGCGCAGTTTTTCAGGGTCGCATGTCGTACCCATTTGTGCGGCCCACCCGCTTTCACTCATGTTGTACTTGGTAATACTTTTGTATGGTTCAAGCGACAGGAGAACATTGTAAGCAGCTTGGTCAGGGTTGGGAGTTCCAAATCCTTGGCTCAATAGGTAGATTTGTAGAAATAGGTCTTGCACGTGATGAAAGTCACCGCTAATGGTCCCTGCATTATAGATGAGCCGTTCCTTCATATGGTTAAACACACCTTCCCCAAAGCTTTCTTGCATGTTTTTGGCACCCCAAAGGACCTCGTTTTTATATTTGATGCTTTCACATGCTGCATTTAGTTTCGCCTCTCCGAGATGTTCCTCAAGCCATGTGACTGGGTTGGATTGGAAAATGACGTCTCCAACATCAGTGCTAATTAAGTAACGATATTGCTCAGAAGGCAGTGTAGTCAGAATACGCCACATGTCATAGAAGCGATGCACATTTACGTGAAAGTTGGCGGGCTTGTTTTGATACTCGTACCTCCGTTTCTCTTGCATATTGTCAAACGTAAACACTTTGAAACCGACCCGTTCGAGGTATTCAACCACATTATATCCAACATCGTAACACACCATGAACTTGTCACCTTCGAAGCCACTTTGCAGAAGTGACGTTACGTATAGCATGACGTGTGGGACATCATAGTTTGTGATGGCACCAATAATAGCATCCTTCCGCTGCGACATTTTACTAAATACAATTCAAGCCTTTATATGAATGTGTTTGCAAAAATGACTACGTCCCCTGCTGGAATTGAACCAGCGACCTTGTGATTAACAGTCACACGCTCTAACCATCTGAGCTAAGGAGACACCCACCCTCTCACCCAAAATATATGGACATTGTTACCTTTAAGTAAAGGTACGTGATGTCACCATGTTTGTTTTTTCTTAGTGCACCCAAGTCCTAGTTGTTTATGGTGTTGCCAACACCAACCGTACATGCTTTCATCACAACTGCTACGCAAACACAACTTCCCACTCGGGCATAACACTGAACAACCAACCTCTGGACATTCGGGGTTTGTTGGAATGTTTGGATTTAGAAGCTCGCGCATTCTAGAAGCACTTGCTGTTTTAGCTTCTGTATAAAAGCTTATAAACTTGCGTATGAAAGTGTGTCTAGCATTGCTATCATGATGATGAAATGCTTTAACCATGGCCTCGGCGATTACTTTTGGGTTTAAAATATTAAAGCGTACACAGCACATAAGTACGAGTGTAACGTGTAAACCGCATTGTCCTTGTTCGTTATCACCATCCATTCCATCCTCAAAATACCTTTGTAATCCATCTAATCTATCAGAATTTTGCGTTAAGAATTTGCATTCGTTATATGTCGCCACTCTAAATCCAGGTATTAAGGGTTCTTGCATCTCGCAAAATGCACGTGTCCATAGATGACAGGCCGGATCAAAGAATATTTGAACACGGTTCTTTAGGTCAAACAATATCATTGCAATGTGCGCATTATAACGCATGTTAGGGAGCTTTCGCCATAGAAATCTAACAGTTAATACGATGGACCTGCAATGCTTGCTGCGAACACACTTGGTCATTTTCGTTTTTAGCTCGTTGCTCAGAATTGCGCGCGTTGCAATGATATTGATTCTCTCTTCTTGAGTTGTTGGGTCTGCTATGTCATCACGTAAATCAATCGTGATATGCATATGTTGCATAGATGGGCAAGTGCAAGCATCCTTTAAAAATGCTTGCCGAATGTTTGTATATGTTTCGAATGTCCTATCCCAATCTCCCACATAAATAGGCTGTTTGTATACGATTCTATTAAGGTAGGCACGAATATTGTTTCTCAAAACATTTGTATGCTCTGGTGCAACTGTATCCATTCGATTCTATTGTGAGTCGAGACAAAAATGACTGCGATGCGATAACATCTCAAAATGTGTCAAATCTTAAAATTTATTAAAGCAAGGGTGGTAACAAAGTTCAAGAGGGGGGGCACGAATATTTTGAGATGTGTTAAGGATGCCAACAGTTGCTACGTTTCCTGGCACGAATATGGCGCGTCCGTCTGGAAGGAGGACACTGCCAATATAGGCATTACTTCCCGGCGCACCTGAAACAGTGCTATAAGTATTTGTCAATGGATTAAAGATCCCGATGGTGGTCGCTGTATGCGGTACAAACACAACCCTGCCGTCAGGGAGGAGCATACCACCACGATAAGCATCGTTTCCCGGTTTGACGTAGTTAGTTATTGTTGTAAACGTATTTGTAACCGGATTGAAAATCCCGATGGTGGATGCATTGTTTGGAACAAACACTACGCGGCCATCAGGAAGAAGAACTCCTCCTGTATATCCCGCATTGGCCGATATCGTACTGTATGTATTTGTAGCTGGATTGAAAATCCCGACAGTGGTCGCATTGTAAGGAACGAAAATTACACGGCCATCAGGAACAAGCACGCCACCGGAGTACGCGCCGCTTCCCGGCGCGCCCGAAACGGTGCTATAAGTATTCGTCGATGGATTAAAGAGCCCGATTGTTGTTGCTGAATTTGGCACAAACACCACGCGGCCGTCGGGAACAAGCACGCCACCGGCGTACGCTCCGCTTCCAGGAGCGCCTGGAATCGTGCTATACGCATTTGTCAATGGATTAAAGATTCCAATGGTTGTTGCGGCGGCCGGTACAAAAACCACACGACCATCCGGGAGAAGTACTCCACCATAATACGCGTAAACTGTTGGAGATGGTGACATGACTATTGTACTATATGCATTGATGACAGGATTGAAAATCCCGATGTTGCTTGTTGCACCATGTGGCACAAACACCACACGGCCATCAGGAACAATAACGCAACCTTGATATGCATAATTTGTAACTCCACTTGCAGCTACCGTACTATATGTCAAACTATCATACACTAGTGCGGTGGAACTTGTATTCCACCAAGTTCCTGTTTTGATGATGGATGAGGCAAAGTATGACCGATATCTATATGATGTTACATATTGCATCCACGATAGAAATGTATCGCGAACTGTTGTAGTTCCATCAAATACCAAATACGGTGAGGTAGCCAGTAAATTATCGCCGAAGACACCTGTAACATTCATATCACCATTAACATGCAGTTTTGCTTGCGGGTTCGTAGTTCCAACACCGACATTACCACCATCAATAATTTTTAGCACTGACACACCATCGTCTTGCACATCAAGCACGGGTTGCGCACCAGTTTGATTCACAACAAGGGCAGGACCCGTTCCATCATTGGTAATGACGAGTTGTTCTGTTGTGCCAACATTTGTGTTGACAATCGTTTGCGTTCCGTTCACTGTCAGATTGCCTTCAATGCGCGTATTGCCTACTACATGTAGAGCGTTAGTTGGTGTGGCAGTATTGATGCCCACGTTACTACCCGTAACGTAAACATTGCTTGAGCCTTGCGACCAAAGGGATGGCCCGCCACTGGTAATGCCCGTTAGCAAACTGCCATCGCCTACGAAGGATGTAGCATTTACGGACCCTGACACGTTCAAATCTTTCCAACGGCTGGTCGCGGAACCCAAACTGTAAAGCTCATTGCTAGTTGGCACTAGAGAACCCTGAAATTTGAACGCCCCTGTCTCACCTGTCAATGTAGGGTTCATTTCCTAACCCAAAGCATGATTTTATAACCAAAAATTATAATTCGCCTGAAAACTGCAAACTATATATAAGTTGATTATTTGTACACATCATTGTACTATATCCTTGTATTTGTCCACCAGGTGCATATGTTACTGTTAAGAAAACACTCGATGTGCTTGCATTATTAATTGATATACCTGATACAGCTGCAACATCACCTCCACCTCCAGGAGTGATAACAAAACTGCTGGCAGCATTTTCAACAGTTAGAACTGGCAATCGACGCATCATAATTGGAAATGGAATAAATATAGTGGCGACTGAAGAACTTACCCAAGTGCCGATGCCAAGTGACGAATAGTTGTTTACCGCCGCTACAGGTTGTGGCCTATATAAATACCTTTGACACAACTGCAATTCAATTACATACGGCCTGTATTCAAATGGTGTTGCAATATTTCCTTTCTCTAATTGAAGTCCGGTGAACATTACATAATCATTTATATTTTGAAGAGCTGTCCCAGTGCCAATTATTTGAGCAGCCCATGTTCCACCCATTTGAGCGCGAGTTCTCCAAGTCGACGAAGAAGCTACTAATGGGTAACTACTTGGTGTTTGAGAGATGATGTGAATATATAGTCCAGTGCCATTTAGTGTGTTCCATGTACCTGTTGTAGGTCCAGGAATAGTGATGGTTTTGTTTTCCCACACTCCTGCATTATTTATTGTGTAAGTTGCAATGTAAATATATTGTTCTAATTCATTCTCGAAGGTGATACTAAAAGTACCAGTTTTATTTTGTTTTATCCAAAAGCTGAATGTAGCAGGAACAGCATTTATTGTTCCCCAACCAAAATCAGATATATTATAACCTTCAATAGCTTGTCCACATATTAAGTAAATACCTCCTGTCATTGATCCGGCGCATAATACTTTTTGACTAAACTGAAAGCCTGAAGGAGCATCCGTATCTTGGGAAAATGTAACATTATATGTTGTGTAGGCATTCCAATCATAAAATCTGTCAAGAGATCTATATAGTCTTCCGGCATTTGCAGTGCCAGACACAGATGCTCCCCTCTGTGCAATCCTCATATCACCATTAATAATTCTATTCCGAAACATTCCCAAGTTACCAGCACTGATATTGCCGCTTACTATAACATTTCTATTTTCCCCGATAACGGTAAGGTTTCCCTCGATGTGCGTGTTACCCACCACATGCAGTTTTGCTTGTGGGTCCGTAGTTCCAACACCAACATTTCCACCGTCAATGATTTTTAGCACAGACACACCATCGTCTTGAACATCAAGCACAGGCTGTGTACCTGTCTGATTTACGACTAGCGCAGGGCCCGTTCCATCGTTGGTAATAACGAGTTGCTCTGTTGTACCAACATTTGTGTTGACAATCGTTTGCGTTCCATTCACTGTCAGATTGCCCTCAATGCGTGTGTTGCCCACAACATGTAGAGCGTTAGTAGGCGTGGGCGTATTGATACCAACGTTACTGCCCGTAACGTAAACATTGCTTGAGCTTTGCGACCAAAGTGATGTTCCGCCACTCGTAATGCCTGTAAGCAAGCTGCCATCGCCCACAAATGATGTTGCATTTACGGTACCTGACACGTTCAAATCCTTCCAACGACTGGTGGTGGAACCCAAACTGTAAAGCTCATTGCTGGTTGGCACTAAAGAACCTTGGAATTTGAAGGCCCCCGTCTCACCTGTCAATGTTGGGTTCATTTCCTAACACAAAGCATGATTTTATAACACTCCTTTCCGAAAAGCGTCGCCGTATCAATTAATATGCAAACACTCGATAATGAATTGTTATTCCTGCCGCAGCATGATAAAAACGTATTGCATTTATGGTTGCTTGCGAGTTATATCCAGCCATGCTCGTAGATGTATATGTTGATGCCCCCCTTCCAGCCGTATTACCAGATGCAAGACTTCCCGTATGATGCCTATATAAACCACCACCTCCACCTTGCCACAGTGTTGTTGATGGAAATGTAATTTTTCCATGAAAATCCAATGAAAGATTTCCAATATAATGTCCAATTTCTTTTGAAGCACTAGTTTGATTTAATAAATCACCCGATAAAGAAGTGAATAAAGTTGAGCGCTCGTATCGAGGAACGTCTGTTACACTCCTCCACCCACCATGTGTAGAGTTTGTAAAATTTGCATCGATGAACAATCCTCCAAGGGTATCACTTGTAGAAGCCCCCCAAAACTTTACTTCAAACATACTATATCCCGTTGTGGGTAAAGAAATTGTTGAAGTATATGTTGCACTTGCAACAGTAAAACTGCCGGAGTATAGTAAGGCAGACATAACAACATTGTTATTTAACAAAGCACCTGATATTGAAACAGGTCCATTCACATGCAGTTTCGCCTGGGGGTTAGTAGTTCCAACGCCCACATTTCCACCATCAATGATTTTTAGCACAGACACACCATCGTCTTGAACATCAAGCACAGGCTGTGTACCTGTCTGATTTACGACTAGCGCAGGGCCCGTTCCATCGTTGGTAATAACGAGTTGCTCTGTTGTACCAACATTTGTGTTGACAATCGTTTGCGTTCCATTCACTGTCAGATTGCCCTCAATGCGTGTGTTGCCCACAACATGTAGAGCGTTAGTAGGCGTGGGCGTATTGATACCAACGTTACTGCCCGTAACGTAAACATTGCTTGAGCTTTGCGACCAAAGTGATGTTCCGCCACTCGTAATGCCTGTAAGCAAGCTGCCATCGCCCACGAAAGATGCAGCATTTACAGACCCGGACACGTTCAAATCTTTCCAACGACTGGTAGTGGAACCCAAACTGTAAAGCTCATTGCTCGATGGCACGAGCGAACCCTGGAATTTGAATATCCCTGTCTCCCCTGTCAATGTAGGGTTCATTTCCTAACACAAAGCATGATTAAATAACAATGATTATCCAATAAGATAGCATGTAAATCCATTGTGTGCATTTACTCCAGCATGTATTGTGCCAACGTTCCAAATACCTATTGTGTGTCCCGCGGGAACATCAAAAATATGAGATTGTGAACATGTAACTTCTCTTACGTTTGTAAACAGATATTGGTATTGTTGGTCTATTCCATTTATTCTTATGAGTAATCCTAAGTTGCTTGGAGCACCTGTTGCAATTAATCCAGCTACTTGAACAAAGTAAGAACCTGTCACTGGAGCTGTAAATAGGTATGTAGTTGTGTTGAAGTAATTTCCAGGATTCGAAAAAATCCTGTTCCATGGAACATACCCAGCCGTAGAATAATGAGCAGTTCCATTAGAAAATGCGACAGAACATGATGGGTTCAATGTTTTTATAAACCCATTGACATGTAACTTCGCTTGTGGATTCGTAGTTCCAATACCAACATTACCTTTACGAACCGTTAACGTATCTACAATACTTCCATTATTGCCGGTCGCTCCAGTTACAGCTATTGTAACAAAACCATTCGCCCAATTATCTACACCTTCATTTATAAAGCCGCCATAGATGCGCGCAGCATTTCTAACACCATTATCACCATTTGAAAATACAGGATTCCCCCAAAATGTTAATCCACTTGATGAACGAGTTACAGAATCGGCAGAACTATAAATGTCAATAAAATTTGTTGTGTTTCCCTCTGGAGATTGAAATCGAGCACCATTTCCGTGAACATGAAACTTCGTTACAGGTAAAGTAGTTCCGACACCCACATTTCCGCCATCAATAATTTTTAACACAGACACGCCATCATCTTGCACATCAAGCACAGGTTGCGCACCTGTCTGATTTATTACCAAGGCAGGGCCTGTTCCATCATTCGTGATAACGAGTTGCTCTGTAGTTCCAACGTTTGTGTTGACAATGGTTTGGGTGCCATTCACTGTCAGATTGCCCTCAATGCGCGTGTTGCCCACTACATGTAGAGCGTTAGTAGGCGTGGCCGTGTTTATGCCCACATTGCTGCCTGTCACGTAAACATTGCTTGAGCTTTGCGACCAAAGAGATGTTCCGCCACTTGTAATGCCTGTTAGCAAGCTGCCATCGCCTACAAACGATGTAGCATTTACAGACCCTGACACGTTCAAATCTTTCCAACGACTGGTCGTGGAACCTAAACTGTAAAGCTCATTGCTCGTCGGCACTAGAGAACCCTGAAATTTGAAGGCCCCTGTCTCCCCTGTCAATGTAGGGTTCATTTCCTAACACAAAGCATGATTTATCTTTTACAATAAGAAAACCAAAAATGGTAATCCCAAAATCCCACTGTTTTTCTTTTTTGTTTTGTTTTTGTGTTTACTCCACGACGACAAGGAACATCTCGTCCATCAGCTTGAGCAGCTGCTCGTTGACGACGAAGTGCTTCAAGAAATGCTTCTCCATGTTCGGGATGCGCGAGAAGCGCGTAAGAGACGCCTTGCAAATCTTGAACTCCTTGAGCTGCTCCGCGCTGACACGGGACTCGGCCTTATGAGCCTGGCGAAAAATGCTCAGAGCACGCTCCATCATCTCTTCCATGCCGGCCAGAGGGGGCTCTGCAAGAATCGGTGCCATGCGGGCCATCTGGCGAGTCGTAGCCGGCATTTTCGTTTCTGGTTGAACGGGGTTGGCTGGTTTGGACTTGTGGTGGTGGCTGCTCGTTGGTTACTAGGCACAAAAAAGAAGTTCCCCGTCAATTTTTTGGTTTTTCCTAGGGATCGGGTTGCTGGGCCCTACGCCTCGCTGCGACTGACGCGAATGCGCTGGTTTGCCGAAGGCCTTACGGCAATGTTTTCGAAAAGCGCTGAGCACTCGCAGCCGTTGCACCCGCTCGCCGCGCTGTCGGCCTCGTCCGAGCTTTCGTACTGAATAAGTGCGTAGGGCGCAGTTTTAAGCTCCCTCTTCAAGTCAATGTAGCGAATCTTTCCATACTTCGCAAAGACCTCTTCCAGGTCAGACTCACTAACCTTGTTGGGAAGGTTGGCGATGTAAACCTTGTTCTCCATGCTTGCGACGAGTTGGCAAATTGGTAGTGCAAAAAGAAAGAAGAGTGCCTTCAATTTTACGGCTTTTTGGTGCTTGGGGTTGCTGGCTGCCACCTAGTTAAGCGTGTAGCCAATTACCTCGCGCGCCCACGCCAGCCTTGAGAACCGCGTGAGCTCTTGTAGGTCTTCGTTCGCTGCAATGTCGCCTTCCTCCTCCGCTTTCCTGATTTTGTCGTCTAGCTCGTGCACACACTCGAGCGTTTTCTTCCAGAGCCTAATGCACGTCTTATCCGCAATCGTCCAGGCGATTCCGTGCGCTCGTGCTTGGTCCTCTTTCTCGCGAGAAATGTACTCGAGTGCCTTTTCTGCTCCAAGAACCGTAAGATATGTTTTAGTGTAAGGCCTTTTCCGCGCAAACGATTTTTCGAGGCAAGCCCCTTCCCATGCCTCCTCGCCGAGCTTGGTTGTGACCTTGAGCACATAGCCCTTTCCCTTCTCCATGTCAACCTTGACTTGAACTTGGATAGGGCCCCCTACGGCTCCATGTGGCATAGGCACGGCTTTTGGCGGGCCTAGAATCCGTGTCAACATTTTTGCACGGCTACTCAACTTCTTTGTTCCGACTGTTACATTCGCCAATTGTGATACGAACGGCTCGAAAAGCAGCTCCTCTGCAACTCGCATTTTCACCGCCGTAATGCGGTCTTTGATTTTCTTCGGATTGCCTTTGTAAGACCCGTGTTCCTCTAGCTCATCCGCGCGCTCCATCCAATACGAAGGCGCAAACGCATATCCAGGTAATTGCTCCACACACAGTGCATACAGTTGGCAAACTGGTTTCATGATTTGATTGGTGATGTAGTGGCGGTAATCTGGGGTCAAACCATGCTCTTTGATGTAATCAGGGTGCTCAATGCGGTCACCCTGTAGACGCACTTCAACATTAGGTGGCGGCACAACATACACATATGGCACTCGGTCGTTGGCAGCTGGTTTGTTTCCCGCATCTCGTTCCCCCATTCGGTCAGCAAGCACCTTGTGTGCAATTTGCTGCGGGTTCTTGTAATAGCCTCGCAATGTCTTGGTCACAATCAGCTCGTCCATCGGTGTGCGGCCCTCCACCAGATTTTGCAACTGCTCCTTCAGAAAATCCACCGATGCCTCGAGAGGTTCTCCTTTCATGAGCAAGTCAATGATGCCACCATAAATAATCTTCACAATTTGAGCATTGTCGCGACGCTTTAGCACAATGCCCATGCTCTTCTGTTTTGGCTTTTTGTTGGCATCGTCCTCGTACAGATTTCCCACATATCGCTTCTTGCTGAAGAGAATGAACGGAAACAGCGTCTTTTCATATTCAAGACTCTGTGGTTTTGGCAGAATGCGCTTGATTTCGCGCGCGGCGCGCTGACCCGCCGCAATTGCAATGGGCAATGCATCCTTTCCAGTGACTGGATTTTGTGACGCATCCAGTGTGGGAAACTTGATAAAGATTGAGTCCGTATCACCATATATCACCTCGCCACCGTACTCTTTCTCTACGAAACTCTTGGCCATCATGATACGCTCGCGGCCCGTCGCAGTCGTGCATGCTGCAATGTCCTTCCAATAAATCTGAGAGGTGCGCGCGCCAATCTGACCATAGAGCGAGTTGGCAGTCACTTTGTATGCAAGCTGGAGCGCATCAAGCACAGCTTGCTCGAAGCTCGAGTATGTTGATGCCACCGACACAATGTCAGCCGCATCAATATGCTTTGTGGCGCCCAATTCCACATCGAGCAGCTTGATGTCGCCATTGTCCATGCGCTTCGGAAGGCCAGCATACCGCTCGCCTGTGCGCACTTCCACAGTCTCATACTCAATCTTCTTGCGCGTGTTTTTGCGCTGGTTGATGAGCTTGATAAGGATTTCCGGAATTGTTCCACGGCGCTCGTTACCATCTGCATCGGGCTGAAGCTGTGCAAATGTACAGTTTTGAACACCCGTCTTGTGTTTTTTGTCGCCCATGCCCTCGTAAATGTCATAGGTCACTGTAATAAACTTAGTTCCGCTTGCTTCAGCCTCCTCTTTATAGGTCTCGTCCATCACGAAGCAATCGTGTGACAAGTTGCGCTCAATCATCGAGGTTGGATATAGCGACGCATAATCCAGTACAGTGATGGGTGTGTCGAGGTACATCCCCTCTTGAGGGTCCAACACGATGGCCCCCTCGTAACCCACGGCATCCAATGTGTCTTCCTCAAGTTCCACGCCAAACGGCCGCGGCTTGTGAATTACAGGAATGACCATCTGCTTCGCACGGCATTCCTTCGACACGAGCGAGAAGATTTTGATGCCTTGACCGCGCATGAACAGATAGCTCAGAGGCACCGAGCAAACATTTCCCATGGCCGCATTATTTTCCAGCACTTTTAGCTTGTGTAGCAACCTGTTTACGAGCGCACAATCCTGCAAACAGTAGCGCGCAATCTCCGCTCGGTCGGCCGACGACCCTCCAAACTTTTCGAAGATTTCGCGCGGCTTCAGGTCATTTTTGTGGTCGCCAAGAAAGTGTGCGGCCACACTGTCGAGTTTATACGAATCCAGTTTCTGGTCACGCTGCATGACTTTGAGAAGGTCCACATTTACCACGCCATCGAGAGGAAAGTACTTGAGAAAGTTGTCGCCAAGGGCAGACGAAGATAGCTTTTGCTCTTTTACATTGCGAATGCAGCGGCCAGTGAGACGCCCAAGGCCATCCCCAAACTTGACCACTACATCTTGGCCCAGTTCCTTCGCCCGCTTCCACATATAATCCATATCAAAGCCGAAGATGTTGTAGCCAATCAGGATGTCGGGGTCAAGCTCCGCAAACATGTCCTTCCAACCGAGAAGCATTTGTGCCTCCGTCTCATAGCTGTCGACAATCGCATCCTCAATTGCATCGCAAGTATCCAGCGTCGCAATGTGCTTGAACACAATTTCGTCACTGCCATAGCGGTGGACCGTCGTCCCAATCTGAATGATGGCATCGCCTTTCAGTGGGAATGCATAGAAAGCTCCGTCTTTACGAATGTCGCCATAATCGGTGGCCATACCAAGGAGCGAAAGGACCTCATTTTCGACGCGTGTGCGCTGCTGAGTAAGCGTGCCTACGCGCTTGTTATCACCATCGTCTTCTCCACCACCTTCCTCGGCTCCCTCGACCTCTTCCCATGCCGCAGCAAATGCAGACGCTTTTGCAAGTGCCTTTGCGAGTTTGGGAGACACCTCATTAATGGCTTGCGTAAGCTTTGCAATATCTGGTTTATGTTTCAGAAAGACACGAGCAATTTCCGCACCTTTGGGTGTCCGTGTAGCGATGAGGTCCTTGCTTGAAAACACGGCGCTCAACCAGCCCTTAATGTCTTCTTCATTCGCACATCCTTCCACGACCACTGCACCCACCAAGTCCTGTGCGAGCTTACGATAATCCTTCAGAGCCACCGGAAAGTCGCCATGAGATGAGGTGCACTCAATATCAAAGGATGCGATAAGAAGCGGCGCGATTTTGTTGATGTTCATGGGGTGCACATCTTCATGATTGACTTCCACTGCAATCTGAGTACGAGAGAAGCTCGTTGAATCGCTGTCACCGCTCATATTCGTGTAGGCCCCGCCCGGAAGTCGGACCCATCCACATGGCGCAATGTTGCGCTCGTGAATGAAGCGAATGAATGGGTCGATGTTGCTCTCATATGGTTGATACCCCGTTTCCAGCAGCCACTGGTCGTTAAAGTACTTTTTGAGAGCATTGAACAATGCCAGCGACTTGACCTTGACCTTTGCAAAGTGAAACTTCCGTTCGTTTGTGAAACCCCAGAAGTCTTTGCGCTTCACGCACTTGACATAGCTCAAATGTCCTTCCAGCCTTCGCGGTACAATCATGGTTGCATAGTCCTTGGGGGCCCATGCGCGCTGCTTTTTGTCCCATATGAGAGATTTCGACCGCCCGCTGCGGAGCAGCTCCTCGAGCTTTCGCACGGCAGAGACGGGAGCTGACCAGTTTTTTGCAGGTAGTTTCACGAAGAAGTACGGCTCAAAGCCCTTTACTTTCACGGTCACACTGTTGCCTTTATCGGTGACACCATATATGATAATCTCATACAGAGGCGCCGGCTCGCTTGGGTCTTGTTGCGACATCCAATCACGGTCAGCCTCTGGAACAAACCAATCCGTAATCTGGAATATCATGTCGTCGCCATCGTCATGAGCGAGCGGCGGCCGCGGATAGGTAGTCATTATTTAGTATATAACTCTCACACCTCTAAATCTTACAAACTGCCAAACTTCAAAAACGGCCGTCATATTTTCTCCTTGGGGTGTTTAGTGAAACCATGGAACTTGGGGGTGTGGCCGTCATCTTTGCCGGCGCATCACTTGCATATTTAGCATACGACACCTACTGGACAGGTGGTTTGGAAAAAGTGAAATCAGGCGTGAATGGCGAAACCTACATGGTGCGGTCATTGCCAGATAAGGAGGATGCAGCGGATTTATTGGCAAACATCGCAACGCAATTGACGATGCTTATGCGTCATTTGGAGAAAACGGCCCCCGATGATGGGCGTGCCAAGCGATTTCTCGAACTCTTCAATCCGCAACGCATTAGCGAAGGCCCTGAGTCAAACAAGTACACAAGTTATAGCATTAACAAGGGCGAAAAAATAGTGTTTTGCTTGCGTCACAAACCCAAAGATGATTTGGTCGACTTGAACACGATGATGTTTGTGGCATTACATGAGATTGCACACATCTGCACAACAGAAGTAGGCCACCCTCCGAGTTTTTGGAGCAATTTCCAATGGTTGCTCAAGGAGAGCGTAAACATCGGCGTTTACAAAGACCAAAACTTCAAAGAACAGCCTCAAGCCTATTGTGGTATCAAGATTACAGACAGCCCGCTGCACTCAAATAAGTAATTACAAGTCTGGAAACGGAATGGTAGTGTATGTAGAAAACTCCGCAAGTGCCTTGGGGTAAATTTCACGCCATTTTTGCGGTCCGAGAAGGGCTTCCATCATTTTTAGAGTTGCTTGCTTCCGTTGGTCAATCGCGGTAGAAACAACCTTGACCCAGTCAATTTTGATACTCGGGTGTTTTTCTTGCCATACAAAGTCACACAGTGACGGGTGGTGTGCGATGCCTTCTTCAATGAGCTTTCCACCACGAGCGATGCATCTCTGCCAGATACTGCAGAATGTTCGTTTCGCATTCAACATGCAGCACCTGTAGAAGAAATTCTGAGGAATGGCCCATCCGAAATTGTCGAAAAACAAGTTGATGCGCTCTGTATAATCTCCTTCTAGGGCATCATAGAAAACGTAGTCCTTGAACTCTGCATGCCGTGCTTCCGGAACTTGCTGCATCAGCAAGTCATACGTTGCCTTATCAAAGGAACGTGCGACAACTTTGAAATTGACAGCAGCACCCATTTGAATAAGGCGCTCTATGATGGAAAATTCGGTCCCTGAGCTTACTGCCATGAGAAGAGCTCCCCCATGAAGGTCCTCGAGGGGTACGTCATTGTCGTTAAGGCAGTCCATTTTAGCAAATGCATCTTTACCAGCAGAGGCGAATTGGTAGGCCCTTGAAGATGAAGGAACTTGATTGGCAAGCAGATATTGAACTTGTGCAAGTGTACCATATTGGCAAGCCGACCATAGCATGGCTTCTGATAATTCCCATTCCCCCCAGAGAGCGCCGTTCACAACGTAAGCGAGAAGGCCTTCATCATTACGCTCAATAGCTTCTTGAGCGATGTAGCTCAACATGGCAGCGTGGTCATAATTCGTTGACATCGTGAGTTCAATCCACATTCGAACGAACCACAATGCCTCGCGCTCCACATCTTCTACAGGCCCACACGTGATTGCGGCCTCGAGATGTTCATAAATGATTGTGTCTGAAAATTGAAAGGCTCCCGTAATTCGGTTGAACAAAGGCCTCGCATCTACTGAGTTTGCAAACAAGCACCCATGAAGGATGCAACTCAACCCACGGTTTTGAGCGTCGTCTGCAAAGCTGTCAATTCCATCTATATTTTCGACAATCACTTTGATGAGCACCTCTAAAACATCTTTTGCCATGTATTCACCAATAGTCTTGTATGCTGCCTCTCCAGCAGCGTCATTCGTTGGATGCACTTTCCATTCAACTAGTTTCAATGCCATGTTGGCATTATTTTTGCAGGCCACTGCGGCCCAAAGGCATGAACCAATTTCGCTCGGAAAATGTAAAGTCCTGCTGATAATGTCGCGAAGCAAACTTTCATGCCCACCGATAGTAATCCAATAGCATACGTCTTGTAATTCATCGGGCTGTACATTCTCCAAGCAGTCTTCATATCCACGAAGGGCCGCGGCACAAATCATAGCATTTTCACCAACGATGCGTCGTATTTTAGTCTCTATCTGAACATCACGCACACACCATATACGAGCAATGTATTCAACATCTTTCTTTTTGACATCGCTGTTGAAAATGCCTTTCCACGAATCGTCATACATCATCCATAACACAAGCCGCTTTTCGGATGGCATCCGCCTGAAAATTTCACACCGAACATCGGTCGATAAAGTTTCCCAATCCATGATTGCACGTAGTTACGTATTATTTGCTGCTTTTGTGCATCCATTTTTGGAGTTGGGCCGGCCCCAAATAATAGTTCCGTCCGGATTGCGAGGCACGGGTGGGGGCGGTGGCAACGGCTCACAAGGCGGTAACGGCCAAACCATGATATAAGATAATATGTCAATTTAACCCCTAAGTGTGTATGTGTGACCCATGCGATTTTCGCGGGACTTGTTTTGTGCATTGTACCGTTGTTTTGGCCCAGTGCAAAGGTTTTCGCCTTCATTGACTAAACCCGGTCATGTTCTCATAGTACCTATGGCTGGAATGCAATTAACAGACATCAAGCTTAGAATAACAAACAACGACTTGCTCATGGTGGATGGTTCCTTCTCATATGAGAACTACTACAACATAGTTCATCGAGCTGTACATCTTCCCTATAAAGGCATTCCAATGAGCGCCATTCGTACAAGCATGGCGAATGGACTTTTAGTCATCAGAATCGAATAGTTCGTTAGTTCGTTTTTTACAAGACAAAAAGAATCAGACTTTTGTTTAGGTGAGCGGCTTCCCGCAAATATAAGGGATGGACCACGATGCGGCATGGCAACTTATAGACACTTACTTTCGTGAACATGCTTATCCCTTTACCCGGCATCACATTGAGAGTTTTCGACAGTTCTTGAAACACAATATTCCACTTACAATTGTGTCTTACAACCCCATAGTCATGGTAAAATACGACAAAGATGGTGCCGAGGACTTTAAGGTAGAGCTCTTTGTGGGAGGGATTGACGGAACCGAGATTCGCGTGGACCGTCCCACTACGCAGCTCACAGACGGTTCACCCATATTGCTTACACCTAATGATGCACGCATGCGGGATGCAACGTACCGTATGAACTTGATTGCGGACATTGTTGTGCGTTATACGATTGCCGGCACTGTTGCCCCTCTCAAAACCTTCAAAGATGTTGTTCTTGGTCAACTTCCTATCATGTTGCATAGCGACGCATGCATCTTGCATTCTCAAAGCGCACCTGTGTTGAAAACATTGGGTGAATGCCCACATGACCAGGGCGGCTACTTCGTGGTGGACGGAAAGGAAAAGGTCATCATCAGCAGCGAACAGATGAGCGCAAACCGTTTGTTTGTCGAACCAACTCCGACGGACCCTGACATTTCGTTCAAGGCTCGCATCATCTGCACAGGAGAGACGGGTGAGACGGCATTGTCGCCGCGCATTGTTAACTTTCGCATTATTCGTCCGAACTTGAAAGAGTCATGGGAAATGAAGGCTAAAGACAATAACAGCAGTGATGACGATGACGATGTAAAGGACCCCCCTCAAGCAGCGCTTCCCAAGGGCGCTCCAAAAGGTGCCATCATGGTGTCAGCTCCGGGCATTCAAGGCGAAATGCCGCTTTTCACACTGTTTCGCGCGCTTGGAATGGAAAGTGATGAGGAAATTATTGAAACAATCATTGGTGGTCCAATTACGCCGGATACACCTGTCGCCTTTCTCAATTTCTTGAGACCCTCCGTATCTCATGCAGCAATGTCTAAGCTCTTTACGCGCGAAGATGTTTGGAAGAACCTTCAACAACGCGTGTACTTCAATGAGACCGACTATGTGCATCACGTCTTGGCGAACGACCTTTTTCCAAACATGAACGGTGGAACAACACAACCTAGTGCCGAATGGGCTTCTCTCTTTGTCCGCAAAGCCAAATACCTAGGGTTCCTTGTTCAAGACCTCATGCGTGTTGCACTTGGTGTGCAAACACCCAGCGACCGTGATAGTTACGCATACAAGCGCATTCATGTTTCGGGTATGCTCTTATCGACACTCTTTCAACAAGCTTACAGTCGTGTAAGGGACCTTTGCCGTCGTTTGCTTGATCGCGAGTACCATTATGGTTCATACAAAAACACGGGTAATATGACGGATTTGATTCGCAACGATAATATCCACTACTATTTGCCATCGAGCATTATCACTGAGACCTTTCAGCGGTCTCTAAAAGGTGCTTGGGGTCTCAAAGACGGTGGTGACCCCGAGCAAGGCATGGTCCAGGACTTGTCACGCATATCGTACATCGGCTACTTGTCGCATTTGCGTCGCGTTAATAATGACCTAGACCCCGCTCTAAAAATTGTGAGTCCTCATCGCCTTCACAGCCAGCAATGGGGTATCATGTGTCCATTTGAGAGCCCAGATGGTGCTGCAATCGGCTACTTGAAGAATTTCGCTCTTCTCACACAAATCACATTCGGAACGAGCGCTGAACCCATTCGCGATTGCTTAGAAAACTTACTGAGTGTAACTCCCCTTCGCAATGTCAATTTCTTAGAAGTGCAACCAAATGCTCCTTTGCCAGTGCGTGTCTTTGTAAATGGTCAATGGTTTGGCACGCATCGCGACCCACCCACATTAGTGCAACGCTTGCGAATTTTGCGCGGCTGTGGATTAATCAATGCATTTACGTCAGTCTCTTGGTCAATTCCACGCAACGAGATTCTCGTTCTTACGGAGGCTGGACGTGCTTGCCGCCCGCTTTTGCGTGTTAAGGGTGGAAAGGTTTTATGGACACCGTCTACGCACGGAAGCTGGTATGACTGGGTCTTTGGAAGTCTTTTGTCAGCTGATGAAAAGACAGGTGAGCGTTACTACGAAGAAAAGTTTGTTGACCCCACGTCTTCTAGCAAAGTAGCCGAATCAGAGGAGGCTCTTTGGAAGCGGCTCGAATCGCAGATGGGTTGCATCGAGTATTTAGATATTGAAGAAGTGAATACGTGCCTTCTTGCTGTGAATGAAGAGGACGTTACGCCACTGCACACTCATGCTGAAATCCACCCGGCAACAATCTTGTCTGTAGTCACTCAGAACATTCCCTTCTCGAATCATAATGCCGCGGCGCGTAACATTTTTCATGCTGCACAAACCAAGCAAGCCGTCGGAGTGTATGCCACCAATTTTAGCAAGCGATTCGATACAGCAGGCTACATAATGCATTACCCTGAGCGAGCGTTGATAAACACACGAGGTGCATATTACACGCACAATGTTCACATGCCTAATGGCTTTAATGCGATTGTGGCAGTTGCAACTTACACGGGATACAACCAGGAGGATGGTGTTATTCTGAACAAGTCTGCAGTGGACCGTGGTCTCTTCCAAATCACTGCATACAAGACGATGACCGCGCGTGAAGAGGCATTAAGCGACACAACGGTAACTCGTTTCGCCAACATCGAAGGTCTTCAGCGCGAGTTAGAAGCTGCCAACACACCTCTTGAAAATGTTGCATACGCTGATTATTCCATTTTGGACAAGAATGGTCTCGCTCTCACACAATCTCTCATTCCCAAAGGACGTAAGGTTGCCGTTATTGGAATGGTAAAAGAGACGACTACAATTGGAGAAGAGCAACGCGGAGTTTCTAAACAGCTTGTAAAACGCAAGACCTTTACAAACGTGAGTCGTTACACGGATGTGCACCACTATGGTAAGGTTGACCGTGTTGCGGTAACACACACGGACCCAACAGACCCAAACTCATACCGCACCGCAAAAGTGCGCTTCCGCAAAATTCGCAGACCGGAGCTGGGTGATAAATTTTCGAGTCGCCATGGCCAGAAGGGTGTGGCGGGTCTCATCATTCCCCAAGAGGACATGCCTTTTACAAAAGATGGATTGATTCCCGACATCATTATCAACCCACATGCCTTTCCTTCGCGCATGACGGTGGGTCATTTGGTAGAGACCGTCTTTGCGAAATTGTGCACACTCGAGGGTTCTCTTGGCGATGGCACTGTTTTCATGCCATTCGATTTGAAAGACGTGAGTGAGCGATTAGAAAAGCATGGATTTGAAGCGACTGGAAATGAAATCATGTACAATGGCCGTACAGGAGAGCAGATTTTGACTCAAGTGTTCTTTGGACCCACGTTTTACATGCGCCTCAAGCATATGGTTGCGGACAAGGTCCACGCACGTGGCACGGGAGCAAAAGACCAATTGACGAGACAACCCACATCGGGTCGTAGTGCAGGAGGCGGTCTTCGCATCGGTGAGATGGAGCGCGACGTGCTGTTGGCACATGGCCTCGCACAGTTCTCAAAAGAAAGCATGATGGAAAGAAGCGACAAGTACTCTTATGCTGTTTGCCGCAACTGCGGCGTTGTAGCGGTTCAACCACATCGCGGCTTGTCAGAGTGCCGCGCGTGCAACAGCGAAAATATAGCAATTGTTGAAACGCCGTACTCCTTTAAGCTTCTGATTCAAGAGTTCGAGGCGATGGGCATACAGATGCGTTTGTCGACGGAGCCGCTACCCGATGATTGCGAAAGCGAAGGTGAAGACGAGGGCGAAAAAGAAAATGATGCAAAAAGCACAAGCAAAGACAAAAACAAATTAAAAGACGTCCATACAAAAAAGAAAATGGATAAAAAAGAAAAAGAACCCGCTGAAGAGGAGAGTGAGGAAAACGAAGATGAGAATGAGGAGGATAAAGACGCTGGAGCCGACTTGAATGAAGAGAATGCGGAACTAGCGAATTCGCCCCTTGAAGACGTCGACCTTTCAGAGGAAAAAGTCGGCAATGAAAACAAAGATAAGGAAGAAGAGCCCGAGGCTGAAGAAATTAAGGTTATTAACGTTACTTATGGTGGAAAAGCGAGCGATATGAGTAACGGTGGTGGTGATGACGATGAAGAAGGTGCATTGGCTGAATTTTCAGCTGATTGCATGGCAAACTCCCGTGATATTAGTTTGCCCGGAAATTGCGATGAAAGTAAAGACTAGCTCATTTTTATGCAACCGTTATGTAGAGTAAAAGGAACAGAAAATGGAAGGTGGTGCATTCGTTACTTTCTTTATGTTGACCTTGATTTTGTGCCTTGCCGGTGTGATGGTGTATCTGTACCTAAACTTCCGGGACCACAAGGTGGCAGTGAGCTCAGACATTCAGACTATTAAAAGCGATACGGCTGCCGCCGACAAACGCGTTTCAAGTGAGCGCGTTGACCGCCTCGGAAACATCAAGTACGTTGTGAACCAGGTGAATGACATAAACGACACTATCTGGAAGTCTTACCAATCTTCCAACACCTCAAACCAGGCGAAACTGGCAGAGCTCAAGGCAGCAAACGAGACTCTTATCCACGGTGTTGATACCTTCTTCAAGTTCTCCACGGACACGCTCACAGACAGACGCCTGTTTGAAGCAAAAACCCTATTGACAGTCAATGACAAACCAAAGCTAGATATTATGCGCGAAGTGTCTCTTGTGAGTGGCATTACGGCTAAAGACCTCAAGCCTCCAACAACAGGAAACGGAGGGACCGTTTCGGGTGTGATGGCAAAATTCTGTGGCACGGGAGTTGGAGCACCATGCATATCATTCCCAAATGCAGATGGTGATTCTTACATAACAGCTCTTCAATCCGGAAAGAACATCGTACTTGATGCACCTGTAAAAATCAAGCAAGGTCTCGTATTTGAAGGTTCTACGTCAGAGGTTTCCTCATCAAACGGCGTAAGATTCAAGTCTAATGTTGGCATTGGAAACAGTCCAGATACGACATCTTTGCTAAATCTTGGCACAAATGACACAAAGATAGTCAACCTAATCAAAGCAGGCTTGGTTGACATTACAAGCGATGGAAAAGTTGTAATTAAGAACTCCACAGGCAATCAAGCCACATTGGAAGTTCCAAACTCGGGTCCACACGTTGGCAAACTTGTGATAACTGCTCCTACTGCGGGTATCCAACTTCGTGGCAATGTGAGCGTCACCGGAAGGATGAATGTATATGGCAGGACCTTTGTTGGCGCCACAGAGGTTGGTGTTGTTGCTCCTCCTCCTCCTCCTCCTACTCCTACTACTCCTACTCCTACTACTCCTACTCCTACTCCTACTCCTTAGTTCGTAGGGAACGCTTGTTTTTCACCTCTCTTGTATAATAGAGTATATGGACGTTCGGAGCGGGGTGATAATCATATTGCTTCTTTTCGTACTTTTGTATCGTTCAGCTTTAAAAACACAGGAAGCATTTGGTGGGCTTACAATCACAAATCCGGACCTTCGGCAATCCGGTTCTTCGTTGTTCCTTTCCAATCCGAGCCTGTTTTGCACGCTTCAAAATACGGCCGAGTCGGCCATGACGGACAGCAAAGAGATGTTGTTGTTCCGCACCTGTGTAGGAATCAAAGACCCAAAGCGCACCTTTGAAAAAGAGATGAGTCAATACATTGCAACATTAGGCTACTTAGTAAGCAAGCAATCCATGCGCACGAATCACTTTAATGATGTTATCTCACGTATTCACGAAGTTTTGGAATCGGTTAGACTAAGTAACGGTAGTGACCACCGTCTTGTTGGCCCCATCTATGTTCTAATGTTTCAAGCTCCATACTTTCGGGACTTGCGCAAAAACACAACAGGTATGAACAGCGTGATATCAATTCAACCGTTCAATGCAAATGAGTACCGCTACTCACCTTCTCTCATTTTACGAGACATTGTCGAAAATGAGCCCTTGGGCTCTATGGCACCCGAAAAAGGGGTTGCCTTTGTGTTTTACATTATGTTCCCAATGTACGACCCTGCAAACAAGATGCGTACTCTCACACCCGAAGCAGCACAAAATGCGGTCGAAGAATGTACCGGCTACTGGCTCAAGCAAGCAACGAACGAAAACATGTGTAAAATGAAGTGTCCCAACCACGATGGTTACACGTGTGGATGCCTCAACACTAATAAACCGTATGTATCCGTCTGCCTCGGACCAAGAGACAAAAAGGATTTACAAAAGAAAGAGTTCATTAACTACGGTAGCCTTTACCGTATCAATGAACGCCATGCAAAAACGAACATTATGTTTGATGCCTCTGCATTTCATAAAGACGGGTGTTCGGTTGTCAAAGCATAAGCTAAGCGCGCTCATCATCTGAGTCGTCTTCAAAATCAGGAAGTTCTTCAGTTTTTTTCGAGCTTGCTCTCCTCAAGCCAGCTTTGACCACCTTTTGTGCAAGCTTTTCTTCGTATCCATCCCATGGCGCAAACCCTTCACCAACTCTAATACGTGCATCATTCAAGTCAGCAATAAACTTATCAATGACTGGTAAGCATTCATCGTTCCACAGCTGTGTGTTGAACGTCACATATTGAATGTCCATGCGATTGAGCTTCCATGGCGCCATTTTCGAAAGTTCTAAGTTGCTTTCATTTTCCATACGAGCAATTGCCTCAATGTGCGCCCATTCCACGGCTTGGCGTGGTGTTAAGTTTGATTCGCTATACGCATATTCAAATGCTGTCAATCCATCCTTTTTAATGGAGAACCGTAGAGCAACCCCTGCATCGCTCGTTGGTTCATCGGGCAAGAGCAAGAAATCGTCCAAGTCTACAACCTCAATCTTTGCTTCTACGAAATCCGCCTCTGTCAGTCCTGCTACTGCCATCTGGCCTTGCATTTGCAAATAGTAGTGTTCGGGTACCGTTCCTGTTAGCGGCCTCTTTGGAGGGCACTTAATTTCAATCATGCGTCCCCATTCAGTGATGCCATCCGGTGAAGCTCCAAATCCCTTAATTTCTTGATGAGGCATCAGCCCAAAGTCGTATACATGCACATCTTGATTACGCGCTCTATAGCATCTTAATGCCATATCTTCGAACATCACGCCATGCTCGACTGTAGTTTTAGCAAATTCACTCAAGTCATCGCTTACAAGACCTAGTTTTTTCAGAAGAAGTTGCTCCCGATTGCCGAACTTGCCTTTATTGTTTGCTTGCGCCAAATCACTAGCAGTTAATCCAAGCTTCCGAATTGCATACCATGCAGGTGTGCGTTGCTCTACCCCAGGATTATCCTTGAGTATTTTGATGTACTCACGACGACTAAATAGACGCGAGACTTCCTCTTGAACCTCATAAATGTTGTCGCATTCCCACATTTCAAAGATAAACTTGCTCAATCGGTCAACGCTTATGGTATTTATATTTTTGGGAAAGTGCTTCGAAAAGACTCGCACATGTCGAGCCACATTTTGTTTCAAGGATGGAGTGGGTGGGTTTAGAACACTCATACTTCTCTTACCTATTTGCATATGTTCTTAAGCCCGATTGCGCGCACTGCGCTTACGACGCTCTGCTTCGTGGTCCGCGATAGACCGAACTACTTTTGAAACGCCGAACTCAAGCTTGTTATCTGATTGCGCTACTACGTGTGATGCGTGTGCAGCGCCCTTCAAAGTTTGTGCGTGTGTTTGTTTTGCGCTCGAACGAAGAGATGCGGTCTTTTCGGCAAACCAGGAATCGATGCGGGCAGTGAACAGGTCCTCACTCTTCTCCATTGTCATATGAATGTTACTGACGTATCTTTTATATCAATTTTTGCAGCAGCTTAAATATCTTGATTGGGTTTTCGTCCATTGGGCTCGGCACTCCATCATTGTTAATCTCTAATGCCTCAACTAAGCCAATCTCAAAAGACCGTGACATACCTGTATCAACAAACCAAAGGTTATGTTCGGGTGTTGTTGTTATTCCGTTCAACATCACGTTGTGACCTACGACGAGTGCCTTAGCCTGCAGAGCGTCGAGCACCAATGGGAGAACATCTTTACGGTACTGTTCAGTTAAAGCAGCACGCGTCCATATAATGCCATCTGGGTCGACGAACAATTCGCGAAAGAGGGTTATCTCCACTGGTGTCAATGCGTTCTGCCCTCCAAGAAGGTATTTGCGCATAATGTCATTAACACGTGCTAAATCACCATTCATCATATTGATATGTTGTGGTAAAATGCCTGCATGGCAAAACACGTAACTCCCAATCTTTATAACCACCGGTCTGTCTGCAAGGATTTTAGCCATGAAAGCGCCCGGTTGAAATGTCAGAGCACGGTTTGTTGGACCTCCCAAAAGATTCATCGAGTGTGTGGAAACATATGACATATCGCCCAATACATTAAGTATTTCATGATTGCCTAATAACGATATTACGCGGCCGCCGTGACGACGGGCTTCCCGGTCGATATTACGCATGAAAAAGACGACTTGAACATCAGCAGTGGTTTCCCAATCTGAACCAGTTCCATCCGGACCACGGACTTTGCTGTCAAGCTGGTCACCCATTTGAACAACCCACGTGTCTTTGGGCTCGGCAACCCATTGGAAGTGGTCGTTAATGAGTTTCATTCCCATGAGCAGACGCGTCACTCTTCCCAAGTCCCCATGAATGTCGCCTATGACTACAAGCCTTTTCCGAGCTTGAAAAATTGACCCCTCCATTTGCTTCTTCTTTGCTTAATTCGAATACAGATATATTATGGAGGATACCGGCGCACCTGTTTTCAGTTTGGACGAGGTTGGTCGTGGACCACTGTGGGGGCCAGTGGTTGCAGCTGCAGTGGTTCTCCCACTTGAATGCCCTGATGACAACCCCCTTTGGAAAGCCATTCGTGACAGCAAAAAAGTCAGCGAAAAGAAACGTCCACTCGTCGCAGAGTACATTAAAAGCATTGCCATTTCATACGGCATTGGAGAAGCAGACTCTCAAGAGATTGACGATGTGAATATTTTACAAGCAACCATGCGTGCTATGCATCGTGCTATGGATGTAGCATGGCGAAAGTGTCCACCCGACGCAATACCATCGTTAATTAAGGTAGATGGTCCGCACTTTGTGCCGTACACACCCCCTGGTATGGACACAGAGTCGATAGACCATATGTGCATTGTGGATGGCGATTCACTTGACCGCGGCATTGCAGCCGCTTCAATCATTGCCAAAGTGCATCGCGACGAATGGATTATAAAGTATGCGAGTGAGAATCCCGAAGTGGCTCCATACCATTTGGATAAAAACAAGGGATATGGCACTGCCGTTCACATGGCGGCACTAAAAACAGCAGGCGTTCATCCTTTGCATCGGCGTTCATTTGCTCCCGTTCGACGAGCACTAGGTGGTTACTGAGCACCCTTTGCTTCTTTTGATAATTTCTTTACAATAGCATCCACCTCAATCTTCTTTTTTGCAATTTCAATATTCGTCCCTGCTTCAATTTCTGCTGACTCCTCCATGACACCGGCAAAGCTGCCCGAGAAATCGAATATAGCATCAAGAATAAACCATATTCCAAATCCAATGCAAAGAACATAGATGAATGTAAGCAATACGTTTACGATGAATTTTACGTAGGTCTGTACGACTTTGCGGTCAGCGGTAGCAGGTGCATCTTCCGTCTTTTGTTTAGGATAAACTCCTGGCCCAGCAGATAGTTCAGCCATTAAGTTATCACTTTCTTTCAGCTCCACTCGTTGAATTTCACTTGCGGGAAAGCACAAAGGTTCACTATTTATTAGTTTTGCTCTCGTACTTTGTACCTCATTGTCGTCACAGAAAGTGTAGTGGCATGCTTGTTTGAGTACTTTAAATCTATTTAAGATGTCTGTTCGAAGGGCCTGTGGTTTAACATTATTGTTTACCGTTTTCAATGTTTGTGTCATCTCCTCAATGTACTTGCTCTCTGCTTGACTTGGATTTTCCTTGATGTTTCTGCAAATATTGTAAGCCTCTGAGAGTCGCTCTGGTGTATCAACAGTTCGTGCACAGATGCCCTCTGTAATTTCAGGATGTGGCGACAGATTTTCAGGAGCCTTGAGTGTCTCTTTCAGTATGTCAATGACGCCCTCTTTTGCGGCTTGTTCCAATGCCTCTGAGCCGCTCACTGCAAACATTGGGTACTTTTTGATGTGCTCTTCTGCGATGTTTGGCAGTTTGACACTCATGCGTTTAATCCACGCAAGATTACAGAAGTCGGGCTCTGAACCGTACTTACCTCCCAAATACTCCATTTTGTCCACACACTTTTGAATACTGTCTGTGCCACGAACTTCACCGGTGACAGGGTCTTTTCCACGTATGGGCAGAGTATTGGGTGGGCATGGCTCGTAGCATTGTTTATCGACCATTTCGTAGCCATTTTGGAAGCCCCAGTTAGGAACAGTAAACCAATCGTGCCATTGTTTCGAACAATGTTGGTCGCGCCGCTGCTTCACCGGTTTGATTGGCTTTCGACATGCTTTTGCAAGAGCATCCCAAGTAAATCCAGGGGGGCACTCGCCATCTGGACGACCACACTTTCCATTTGGCTTTGGAATCAGTCCGGGAGCAACTAGGCTGCAGAGTGGCCGCGCAGATGCCTCAGTGCCAAGGCCATCGCCGACCGTTTCTTTGCACATGGCAAATGGCCGTGCGGCATCATTCTTAACGTTGGGTGAGAATGTCCTGATTTGGCTACGAGCTTCACCCTTGTAATATCTAGTTTTGTCCAACAGTCCAAGTTTTTTCGCAGTTTCAACAGAACATACTTCAGCAGAGCGTATGACTGAATACATCTCTGCATCTTCATTCAGCACTGTGTATCCTGTATTTCCGATTGAACTCATTCAATCCCCTTACCAATAGGTTGCAGTAAAATATTGGTAGTAATAGAATGAAAAGTACTTAAAGACTTACATTTATGTATTAACATGCGTGGTTAGGGGAGTGGTCAAACCCGTGGCTTTCAAGGTGCCATCCATCTGGTTCGTCGGTTCGAATCCGGCACCACGCAAAATTTTATTTTTTATGTGAAAAATGGTTGGATGCCGGAGCCTGGTCAAACGGGAAACACTTAAGATGTTTTTGATTAAATTCAGCGCGAGTTCAAATCTCGCTCCAACCATTATTCACTCAAACCACGTAAGTAGATTAATGAAAATATGAAGATTGAAAGCAATTTAACCATAATTCATTTTCACAAGTATATATAAACCGACCATGACGATTGTCCTAGCTTTGATTGCATGCTGGTTTGTTTTAGTTGTGATTCTAGGGTACTATCTTTACACTCGTACTGAAACGTTTCAATCAATGGAACTGTTTTCGGCAGACAAAGAAGCAGCTCGTGTCGAATCGGCAGTATGTGCAGTGCGTTCGGCTATTATAAGTAGCATCGATGGCAATGACTCGTTTGAAGGCACAAGCGCCTACGCAAACTTCAAAAAGGCTTTCAATGCTCATGGATTTAAAAAATCATCGGCCGCCGGTTTCTTTCCGAGTGAAGACTTCCACACAAAGATAAAAGCTGAGTTGGCGAGTGCTGTGGGCATTAGCTCATCGAGCATTAAAGCCCTTCTAACGAAACTCAATGCATTCAACGCTACCATGAACACCGAGTTCACCGCAACATACAGTGAGGACGACACTGCAATTGCTGCCAAACCATGCCCAGTTATTCCGACAATAACCGCTGAGAAGAAATCTGAAATGTTGAGCCGCCGCGCAAAGCTCGTAGCATGCGCCCTAAAAACCGCAAAGACCGAAACAGAGTACTCTGCTGAAATGGCTCGTATGGGTGTATCAGACGAAAGCTACGTACGTAACATCTTTTTGTTCAAAAAACTAAAAGATATTGAGGCTGCGCAAATAGGTCCTATTCTTGAAATCTTCTTGGAGCATGAATTGATACAATCGAGGGGGAGTGGATTTAGGGATGTGGAGTCAGCTGCACAGGACTGCCAATCGAAGTCAAGAAACAGTGCTAGCGGACCAACAGCACCTGTTATCAAATTACCAACGGCTCCCAAAAAGCACATTGACCCCACTCCAAGTGTAAAGCCTGCAAGTGAACCCGAAACGACAGACAAAAATAAGCTGTACTTGTATTTTGGAATTGGTGCTGCAGCTTTCATTCTATTTGGTCTTTTGGTAGGATTTCTCCTTTCAAGACTAGGAAAGGGTGCGCCGCAACCCGCGCCTCAACAGCAACCCTTTCCTCAACAGCAACCCGTACCTCAACCTATCCAGCAAATTCAACCGCAACCGATGAGCAATTAGATTGACAAAATTACCCGAAAATTGACAAGTCATTTTTAAACCATTTGCATATACCAAACACACAAATCACAACCAAAAAAACACAGCTCTTCCTCTCTATCAACCACCAACAACAATGGCGGCTACTATGCGTCAGGCTCTGCGTGAGGCGGCTGGCAAGGTCAAGCGTGCGCCCACGGCATTCAACCTGTTTGTGAAGGAGAAGATTGGCGAGCTTCGGAAGGCGGAGCCCGGTCTCAAGCACAAGGAGTACATGACCAAGGCCGCAGAGGCGTGGAATGATTACAAGGAGGCGAACGGAATGCCGGCGACGAAAGTGAAGCCCATCCGCCTGGAAAAGCCCAAGGCAGAGAAGTCTGTGAAGGAAAAGCCCAAGCGTGCGCCAACCGCCTTCAACCTGTTCGTGAAGGACAACATTGGTAAGCTGCGTGCCGCCGAGCCGGGGCTTACGCATAAGGACTACATGATCAAGGTTGCTGCGGCATGGAACGCGCACAAGGAGGAGAACGGCCTTCCGGCGACGAAGCCGAGGGCACCCAAGGACCCCAACGCGCCCAAGAATGCAGAGGATAAGCCCAAGCATATGCGTACACCGACCGTCCACAGCACGTTCATCAAGGAGAAGATGGCGGAGCTGCGTGCCGCAGAGCCCGGTCTTCTGGCGAAGGAGTACATGAAGCGCGCCCGCGCTGCCTACCGCGAGTTTAAGGCGATTTGAAGAAAATCACAATAAAAACAAAAAATGCATCATTTTGCATTTGCAGTTAAGGGTTTAAAAACAAAAAACATAAAGACCAAGAAGAATGCCGCGTCATAGTTTTTAGTTCGCGTCGGTTTGTCGTCCACACTGTCCGGTTTCTTTGCAATCCACAAACTCTACTGCGCTCCAATCATCGAGCTCAGAATCCTTGTGACGCATGCGCTCATAGTATTCAGTTGGCTCAATGTCACGCACCTTACAAGTGGCACCGTTGTCTTTTAGGAACACGACCGGGCGTTTCCGAGGGTCCTGTTTGTAATAAGCGTGCGAGCAATCGGGATGCATGACGTTGCCATCAATCTTGAACGGTATTACAATAATATTGAACTTACTAATAAGATGGCGCAATCCTGTCGGCAGTTTTGTCCATTCTGGATTATTTTTCGCAGGGTCAATTGTCCATTCAATGTTCGGCACGAGCTGCATGTCTACGCACACATTTCGCGGGTCATTTTTGTCTTTGAGTCCCCTTGTCCCCGACATCTCAACAAATCTTTCATTATCGCAACGTCCAAGCGCTCGAGTGCGCCTATTTTGGACCATTGTATAACCATTTGGTTCATAGGTGCGGAATCTATCGAATGGACTTGATGTACCGCTGCCACCCTTGCTTCCAAATGTAAAAGGACCCACTTTTCGCGTGCACCCCCCTTTGGAGTATTTGCACTTATTTTGACTTCTCCTTCGCATCCTACTTCCTCCTCCACCTCCACCTCCACCAAAAAACATGTAGAAAAAGAGAAGTAATACCAATATAAAGATTACATACTTGAGGACAACAATCAATGCAGGCGAATTCAAGAACTTTTGAAAGTTTTCAAACCGTCTTTGGGAAACCAAGTTCTTCTCAGCAACATGGCTCAGTTTATTTTTGGCGATTTCATTGATGTTGCCGAATTGTGCAGCACTTGGTCCCGCTGCAGCCGCAGATGCAGCTCCTGGTAGAGCAGCAGCTCCAAGAGACGCAGCCATCGGACCAAGCGATTTCGTAGCTGCGCCAAGAGCTAAGTTCATCTGCGGTAATTCTACCCCTTACATATTGCTACGCTAATTTTAGAGGCCAGTGTGGCGAATGTTCGTCAAAGTAGCAATCATTGTGGCATGCCTTCTTTTGATTCTCTACGTCCGTCATTACTTCAATCATCCTAAAGAGCGACAGGTAATGCAGACATCTTTGAAAGAGTTTCGTTTCGACCAGCTTCTTGAACGGCAACCTCTCGTTATAGACGACAGAGTGCCAGGTCTTGAGGAACTATCGAACATGTGGTTTCCTCATAATAAGAAGCAATACTTCTCGACATTGTCCAACACCTGGAATCGAACATCCCATAAATACACGCTGCTTTTACATCCTACCGAAGCTGTCGAGGTGCTTGTCTTGCATCCAATCGGAAAACTGGCCCCCGATTTCTCTCCTTCGCCGGAAGAGACCCTCACAGCAATTTCATTGAAACCAAATCAAGTGCTGATTTTGCCATTTCATACAACATTCTTGATGGATAAAGAAAAAGGAGTTGTCCTCGGTGTGCATGACTGGATTACCCGTTTTTTGCCTTAATCGACCTCATCAATCTTAGGCCCTGCATCTGTAGGCGCCGCACCGCCACCATCTGCTGCCGCATACATAGCAGCTAGCATAGGTCCTAGTAGACCCTCAATATCTTTTTGTTTTTTCTCAAACACATCGATGGATGTGCGCGACACATCTTGTCCATCCAGCCACTCAATCGTTTCTTTTACAATAGGTTCGGCTTTGCCCCATGCCTCCTTGACTTGAGGCGTCGCGTCCTCCTTCTCTGCGGCTTCGCGCAGGGAATTACGGATGTTGTAGACATAGCTTTCAAGGCCTTGCTTTGCGTCAACGCACTTGCGCATCGCATCATCCACTGCCTTGTACTCTTCCGCCGATTTGACCATCTTCTCAATATCTTCCTTTGACAGACGTCCCTTGTCGTTGGTAATCGTAATTTTATTGGTTTTGCCCGTGCCTTTCTCAAGAGCTGACACGTTTAGGATGCCGTTTGCATCAATGTCAAGAGTTACTTCAATCTGAGGCACGCCGCGAGGTGCGGGAGGAATGCCATTGAGGTCGAACTTGCCAAGCAGGTTGTTGTCGCGGGTAAATGGACGCTCGCCCTCAAACACCTGAATCGTAACAGCGGGTTGTGAGTCCTCGTAGGTGCTGAATACTTGTGTCTTCTTAGTCGGCACGGTAGTGTTGCGGGGAATGAGCACCGTCATCACACCACCCGCAGTCTCAATGCCCATGCTGAGTGGGCAAACATCGAGCAGAAGAAGGTCTTTCGTGCGCTCATCGTTGCCATGTCCCGTTAGAATAGCAGCTTGAACGGCAGCACCGTATGCAACGGCCTCGTCGGGGTTGATGCTCTTGCAAAGCTCCTTGCCGTTGAAGAAGTCGGTGAGGAGTTGTTGAATCTTGGGAATGCGCGTGGAACCGCCGACAAGCACAACCTCGTGGACTTGGCCCTTGTCAATCTTGGCATCGCGGAGAACTTTCTCAACGGGCTCGAGCGTGCGACGGAAAATGTCGGAGCACAGCTCCTCAAAACGAGCGCGAGTAATGGTCGAGTTAAAGTCCACGCCCTCAAATAGCGTCTCAAGTTCAATGCCAGCAGTGGCACTCGACGAGAGCGTGCGCTTGACACGCTCGCAAGCTGCCGTAAGGCGCTTCATGGCGCGTAGGCTGGTAGTAAGGTCTTTGTTATGCTTGCGCTTGAACTCCTTTACAAAGTGCTCAACCAGGCGGTTGTCAATATCGCTGCCACCTAGATGGCAGTCACCTCCCGTGGCTAGCACCTCAAAGATGCCGCCCTCAATGGAGAGAATGGAAACGTCGTGTGTCCCGCCGCCAAAATCATAGATAAGAACGTTACGTTCCTTACCATCGCTTACCTTGTCAAGGCCATATGCAATCGCCGCAGCAGTAGGCTCGTTAATAATGCGTAGCACCTCAAGACCTGCAATGACACCAGCATCTTTTGTGGCTTGGCGTTGGCTGTCGTTGAAGTAAGCGGGGCATGTAATTACTGCTTTCTTAACAGGTTGACCAAGAAAGGCCTCTGCCGTTTCTTTCATTTTGCCAAGCACCATTGCCGAGATTTCCTCCGGGTGCAGGCGTTGTTTTCCGTCAGCGCCGCGCGCAACTTCAATGACAGGCTTGCCACCGTCGCCTTGCAGAACAACAAAAGGCCATAGTTTCATGTCGGCTTGAACGGTTGGGTCCGAGAATTTACGGCCAATGAGACGCTTTGCATCATAAATCGTGTTGGTTGGGTTTGAGATGGCCACGTTACGCGCACTGTCACCGACAAGTCGCTCGTTCTCTGTGAAGCTCACCATCGAAGGTGTGATACGGTTGCCTTGGTCATTGGCAATGATTTCCACCTTTCCATTCCGATACACACCTACCGCCGACATACACGTGCCGAGGTCAATACCGATTGCGATGTCATTTGTTGCTGTTTCCGCTGCCATTTTGTTTAGGTAAACATGTATAATGTGTTTCTTTTTAAATGCCTTTATTGGCTTCAGATTTTCAAAATACTGTCAAATCCTTCCTCCGTACTGGGCTCCTGAAATCGCTTGCGAAAGGTGTAAAAGGCAATGCGCGGGATGTGAGGTCCTCCCTCACTCTCACGCCTCTTTGAGGATTCCATGGCATTGTCGATGCTCATGTCAAACCAGATTGCTCGAATGGGTATGTTATTTTGCTTTGCCCATGCAATGTACGGTGCGCGCCTAGCCGTGTCGGGATTCGTAGCATCAAAGATAACCGACGACTCGCCAGCTGCATCCGCCTTTTTGACCATGCGCTCCGCTGTCTTCAGTGTATCGCCAACAATACGTTCGTAATTGGGAAACCGGTCGATGGAAAGCGTGCTCTTGCCACTTCCAGGATATCCCACCATCACAATGGCTTCTCGTCCTGGTCCTGGCTCCTCGATAACAACTTTGTCACTCATAACTCTTTCATCGAATGGAAACACATCTTCAGGTGTCTTGAACTTAACACCAACGGCTTTAGCAAACATGGCATCACTATCACTCCAATCACCTTCACGACCCGCTGCGTCCCCCACAAAGTAGCTTTTTTTCAGGTCCCATTCACGGGCCCCAATAATAGAATCCCACATGGTTGAATGGGGTTTTCTGTCGATTTCGTCAAACCCAATGGCGACCGTAATCGGAAGCTCAAGTTCATTAAGCTTGTTTTTAATGGCCTCTTCTTTCCATACTTTTGTTTGATTTGTAAACACCATAATAGCGTACCCTTTCTTATAGATGTCCTTGAGCATTTCAGGTACGCTGGATCGAAGCCATTGGTGGTCATTCACATCCTTTGCGTGCGTTCGACCATTCAAAGGCTTAACAAGCGTCCAGTCGTAGTCAAACGCCGCAATCTTCTTGCGCCAACGAGGTTTGTTAAGCAATATAATGTGAGGCGCCATCTTATATGAATACATATAAGTTTTGCTATTTAAGTCATTTTTTGATGGCTTTTACCAAAAAGAATACTAGTTGCCTTACACACCTGTGCTTCCAAAGCCACTGTCGCCACGTGCTGTCTCAGTCAGACCATCAAGCGATGACACTTCCTCCCATTCAGGGGTGTAGATGCGTTCGCAGATGAGTTGAGCAATCCTATCGCCCACCTGAACCTCGAAATCCTCGTCACTTTGGTTGAAAACAACGACACCCACAACGCCAAGGTAGTCACTGTCTACAACCCCAGCGCCAATGTTGATGCCGGCTTTCACTGCAAGACCTGAACGAGGTGCAATACGGGCATAGCAATCGGATGGAACTTGAATGCGTAGGCCCGTAGAAATCACCGCCCGCCCGCGCGCAGGAACGACCTTTTGAACTACAGAACTGAGGTCGTAACCAGCAGCTCCTACACTTCCACGCACAGGAATCACAGCCTCTGGGAACTCTTTGAACACACGGAACGCCATTATTACTTAATTAATGCTTCACGGCTTTAAGTGAAACGCATTTGCCATTTTGCTTGATGTATTTGCCACCACGTGGGCCTTCGTAAACAACGTGTTGTCTGTTATGCACAGTAACATGGCTGCCTGTTTTCTTAAGCGCGGCCTGCTTCTTGCGCTTGCCTCCAGACGTAGGTGCTAATGGAAGTTGGTAAACTTTATCGCTTGAAAACAATCCGGACTTGATAGTTAGAGTTATGAATCCATTTTCGGTTACCGCTGTTTTAACATTTTCAAATGTGTATGGAGAAGGTGCGTTTATGCTATCATCTAACGAAGATAGCACATATGTGCTATCATTAACTTTCGTCAAACGTGCTGTTGGTTGAAACATACCAAATACACCATAACCTGGAATATTTGATATTGAATTGTATTTTTGAATTGTCAATGTTGGTTGTTCCATGTTGGATTTGTATCTATCTTGTGGATATAGATTTGTTATTAGCTTTACAGCTAAAATGTATGTCTATGTTATAAACCACAAAGCATGGCGACACCGAATCGCAGAAAAGCAGTTTTATTTGGACTAAACTATGCGTCCCATCCTACAGCGAAATTGAGCGGTTGCATCAATGACGTTCAAATGATGGGCTCCTTGTTACGCGAAAAGATGAACATTGCAGTTGATGTCTACACAGATGACAAATCAGCGCATGATTGCTCTGCATTAGGCATCATAACTAAACTCTATGAACTTGCTGTACAATCATGGAGAGATTCATTGCAATATGTTTACATTCACTACAGCGGGCATGGTTCGTACGTAAGAGATGTCAATGGCGATGAAAAGGATAAACAAGACGAATGCTTGGTTCCCAGCGACTTTCAGACTGCGGGGTTTATCACCGACGATTACATTAATGCATTGTTCTCATACTTCAATCCATCTACACGCATTGTATGTGTATTCGACTGCTGTCACTCAGGAACGATTGGTGATGTCAAATACAGTTGGACAGCTCCTGCGTCAGTCATCGTAGAAAACATAAACTGCAAAGCCAAAGCAAAAATCATTACATTGAGTGGATGCATGGATGACCAGACCTCTGCGGATGCATACAATATTTTAAAAGATGGCAAGTTTTGCGGTGCACTCACAGCTTGCTTATTACTTGCCATCAAAGAAAAGCCGACTATCATAAGTGATGTTTTTCTACTGCAAATAGCAGTTCGCCAAAAATTAAAAGACCTCCAATTTCCACAACTGCCCAAACTGTGCAGCACATACAACTTGACAAAAGACCGCATGTTTATGCAATCAAAATAAAATTGGCAATTCGAGACTACGTGTTCCTTTCATTGTTGCCATCGGAGCACGTGGTATGGGAACTGGCAGCTGACTAATGTCCTTAGTATATTGCTCGTGCTGCAAAAGATTCGTCATAATTTCGGGAACCGCCCATTTCAAAACAATGGCATTAAGCTCGCGAACTTGCCCAACGATATCAACTGGCGAGTTTTTGCTGTGTTGATGGAACGTTGAGCGCATGACAATAATGAGTTCACGGTCATTTTGACGACCAATTTTGAAGCGCTCGTCGCTTTCAACCCAAACTCTGTACCGGATACCCTCCTGCAAGGCATTGACGTTTGCATTGCTAAAGAACAGTTCTCGCAACGGCGTGGAGCACTGGCCCCCAAACGACGATTCAACAGGGGCCTGATTCATATAGGAAGAGCTTCCTTGTTCTATTAAAACCGGGTGAAAAGTTGGAGTCAATGCATCGACTCTGCCATTATTTTTAATGATATGAGTCGGCTCTGAAACCGGCGCAAAATTTTGTGTAAACGACATCCCTCTAATTTGACAATCGAGATTTAATCAAGCGCCTCTTCCAATACTAGTTGGGCAAATCGAGGGTCGCATATGATATTTATGTGATGGCAACCATCAATGGTCGTCTTTAGCATTGTAGAAGAATCAAAGAGACTGTATGCTACATTGAGACTTCGTGCTGACACTTGTCCATCTCCAAGCTCGGACGCAATTTCTTCCACGTCTCCCCCACCAACCTCTCGCAATTTGAATGTTTTTAATGTGTCGAGAGTTGGCATACACGTCACAATGTGAGTGGGGACGCATATGGTCTCCATAATGCACTCCATATGAGGTCTGTATAAATGATACCATGCATCAAAAGCATCACGCGTTTGAAATAATGTTCCAGAATGTTCCCTTTCTAACGTTTCTGGGGAAACCACCTTCTTATTAACAATTGCCAAAGGTTCCTCTAATTCATAGCCATGGACGTTTGGAAAACACATGATTATACCACTGTTGAGCTGCAGGCTCGAATGAAATTGTTTCGAAAAGATTGGAACAAAATATTCGCCGCTCAAAATGGCTTTAAGAGCCGTATTAGACCCCCCAAATGGTGCGTTCACAATAAACAAACGCTTCACATATGTTTTCGCCCACTTCGCGTCCACTTTCGACGATAAAAACCATTTGAAAAGAACGGCACCCAAACTATGACCCACAATAACAACGGGGCCATATTTAGAATGCATGCTCTCAACTTGGTTACGCATCTCATGGAACATGTTTTCACGAAACAGAGGGTCTAAAACACGCCGAAAATCATAGGGTAACGCTCGGATATTATCATTAACTTCGTATTTTCCGGTTGCGATTGTTGCATCTATGAAGCCCCGAAAGTACTTATAATTGTATTTCGAGTTCAAAATGTCTTGGTATGGCTTTGCTAACAATTCAAACTCAGGGACAATATCACAGACGCCATCAATTCCAGATAGAGCCTTAATGCCATTTTCAATCTGGTCTATTCCAAGCGGAATCCCAGTGACGGACGTCCTCCTAAGGGTTGCGGCATTATCATGGTGCCACAAAGCCATTCGTTGCGATGACAACGGTGATATGTTCATCCAACGGTTGTCGACGACAAAATCACGGAATATGCGCTTCTTTTCAAGCCCATGTTTGACGAGAATGCTCCCCCCTATTCCTGGTATGAGAAGGATAGGCGAGGGCATCAAATGTTGGTTTTTTGTCGCGAACTTGTTTTAAGCCTAAAGAACGGCTCCCTTTTTCTTCATCATCATTTTCTTTTGGTGCCTGGCCCTGCCCCTGCCCACGCGGCACATAATTCCAGATGTTTTCCGCGCCCTCCGATGATAGTGGCGTTTGTTGCAACGGCTGCCGGTTCTGTTGGGATTGCGATTGTTGCTTGACATAGTTTTTGTTGCAGGTTGTTGCCTCTTTCCACATGGCACTTGCGTTCTCCTCAATGTATTCCAAAGCAGAAAGCTCTATAGGGCCCCATGATTGGTTGTGATGACCCAACGGTAGACTTTGCATCCCGTGGCAAGCCATCAAAAGACCTTTTCTTTCGTTGCGGAAACTTCGCTTGTAATTCAGGCAAAATAGCCGCCACAACACTTTTGCCCAATCAAACATGACCATCCAAGCTCCCCATAGGAACCAAACGATGTCTCCTTTATCACTTTCATCGAGTGAGGGATACGGCCAAAGTTCTTGCTTTCCGATGGACGAACAATGCAACACGAGCTGTTTCTTACGAAACAAGTATTCCATTGCAGGTGGAAGGTCGTTTTGCCCATGTTCTTCCCATAATTGGGAAAGTCCGACAAGAAGCCTTTCAGCAAAAAGCCGTTCTTCCTCTTTAACCGGTAAGAGACGCCCGAATTTTGCAACACCGCGTTGTGAGAGGCGCATCCCGTTTTCCGGGAAATATCCAATCACTTTTGAGCGTAATGCAGCAACACTATGAATCCCAACACCAACGCCCAATCCAACACTCCCTGCTAACTGACGCGACAATAGGCATAGCTTTCCAGTGAGCAACAACGCTTCTTTTACTCGTATGCCATCGTTAGTGTCGCACGTCGCCAATATATCTTGACAAATCGAAAACCATGTAACTGCATTGATGCCTTCAACATCCCCTAATCGTGACACGGATGCAACCCATGCATTTTCTAATGCAATCACATTGTCCGCCATAAGAAGTTCACAAGTTTGATAGAGCCCATCTTCTAATCGACCAGCTACTATGCTTTCGACCAAGCTTACACTACTCATATCGCGTCGTATCGTTTTATCGTTATTATTAACGTTCGATATGTGATTTAGATTCAAGTACGCGCTTTGGATACCTTCCGACTGCTACTTTCTTTGTTGTTGCTTCCCTTGCTGCCCTTAGTTTTTGTCTTGACCGGACTTCTCTTCTTTCTCTTTTTGGCTTCTGCAAGCTCGTCCGCCAAGGTATACTTTATATATTTTGGCATAAGTTGATGAAATTGCGCCTCACTAACCTTCGTTTTAGCCCTTGTTTTAACCGGACTTCTCTTCTTCTTTTTGGCTTCTGCAAGCTCGTCCGCCAAGGTATACTTTGTATATTTTGGCACAAGCTGTTTAGAATACGCCTTCTGTTTTTTTTCAACGGCTTCTTCAAATGTTTTAACGTCTCTTGTTTTACCTTGACGAGCTATTTTCTTAGCTTTCAACGCAGCAATTGCTTGCAAAACATCATTGATTTTTTGCATATTTTGTTTGCTTAAATCGGATGGTTTCGGTTCCGGTTGGAAACGTGCCAACAGCTGAGCCTCTAGCGTCTTTGGGGACACTTGCGGTTTCGTTATTTTAGGTGAAGGCTTTGCAACGGCCTTACTTTTGGCAGCCGCCCTCAATGCCCTTCTATGTGCACGCGCAGCCTTTGCTTTTTCATACTGTTGCCACTCAAGGTCATGTCGCGGAACATTTGGTGCAATCGGACTTTGTGACATTGATTCGGACGGCTTCAGGCCAATGCCAAATAGCTTCTTAAGAAACCCCATGCTCTTCGGTTCGTACTATACGCGCGCGAAAAAAAACGAATAAATATTTTAAGCAATCAAACCAACTCCTTGGAAGAACGAGACAATGAAGTACATGAGGAGCAAGCCACGGCCCACGAAGTTCATCATCTCAGGTCCACCTTTACCAATCTTTTGAATGGTGGCAAAGACGAAGTACAACATAAGCATCGCAACACCGAATAGTTGGCTAATGTTGTTGAGCACAGACACAAAGAGTGTGCTATGTCCGGCAAGTGCGAACCAGTCGTACAACTGGAAGTTGGCAGCGGACAGGGGGGACAATGTTACTACTAAAAAGGCAACGAGCGAGCTATGAGCCACCAAACGCAGCTTCTTCTGAGCATCATCATCGGTCTCGGTCTTTCTAGTCATCATCAAACGGCCATGGTATGCAACGAGGGTCGATAGACCAACAATCAATAGAAGATTTGCGAATAGGTCGAATGGACGGTAAACGGTGTTGCTTAGCTTGTAAAGTGAGAATGCAAGCAATATGGAGTAGCCGGTGATGGCGACGGCGTCTTTAGAGAGCAGCATGGTGATTTTATATATATGAAGACAAAAATCAAAAATAAGTGGGTGAGGATTTCCTGTTTTGCTTATTTTTATGTCATAATATGATAGTTTAGAGAAGTAATGTCAGTACAACAAAAACGTGGACGGAAATCGGTTTCACCTAAAGATGACCCAATGGAGGATGTACTTAGCAAATTAACAAGATTAAACACAGGCAATGCTTCGCGTGTGCCCGCTCCTGCTCAAACTTATGTCATGGACCATGACGCCGCCGAGGCTCCACGCAATGATATGGATGAGGCTAAATTAGAGCTTATTGAACAAGCGACAAAAATAAACCGCATGGTATTTCTACTTAATAGATATTCTGATAGCTTGAACACATTCTTGAAAAAAATTCAAAACGAAGAGAAATATCAGCTATATGCCCATGCGGTTTTGCCATACCGCATTAAAGGATTCAGCGACCAAAACATTAAACTTGCTATGACACAAATAAAGGCACTCAAGGCGTTTCCTGAAACCCTCGTGAGAGAACTCGAGCAAATGCCGCAAAATAGTAAAGAAGATATCCAGGCAGCCAAAACGTTAAAAAAAGAAGACTTGGAACACTTTCACCGCGATACATTGAATGCAAAATATAGTAAGCTAGTATACCTGCCTGCGACCCTTCTAATGAACGCTCTAGGCTCGCTTCCTCCCAAAGCAAAAGACATTGAACGTTGGTCAAACGTCATTACGATGTTTAAACGAACATTCCCAAAGCACTCTTTTACGCCCCTAGAAATGAAGTATTTTGGAGAGTGGCTGAACCGAGGAACGACCAACTCGAGCACCTATAGCAATACACGGTACACATATCTATCTCCAGGTGAAAGTGAGCATTCCAAGACAACGATATTGCAAATGTTTGGCAATGAGGCACCACAATACTTTGGTGCAGCTATGGCAGACAACTTTCCCAAGTCGATTTCTCCGAAATCTGATTCTTCTGACGACTCGTATTAAAACAAAAATAAACTTACTCATTGCTTTTTAAAAGTCGGCCTCTGCATCCACAGATAGACCACCTTCCGCATTGTAATCCGTCACCATTGACGCCTTGGAGTATTCTGCCGAACGAACTTCAAAGAAACTTGGTTTGCCTTGTAGGCAAGCTGTCTCAACAAACGGAAAAGGATTTGATGTAGAGTAAATCTTGGCATAGCCCAACATCACCAGCAGGCGGTCGGCAATATATTTGATGTACTGTGCCATGAGGTCATTGTTCATTCCAATCATGTTGCATGGAATGCTCTCTGTGATGAACCGCGTTTCAATGTCAACAGCCTCGTGAAACATGGCATGAACGGCCTCCTCGGACACGCGACCTTCGAGCTTCGAATAGAGAAGGCAAGCGAACTCGGCATGTAGGCTCTCATCGCGCGAAATAAGCTGGTTCGCAAAGGAAAGCCCGGGCAGAAGGCCGCGCTCACGCAGCCAAAAAATGGCGCAAAAGGATGCACTAAAGAAAAGGCCTTCCACAATGGCAAAGGCAATCAGACGCTGAGCAAAGCTTGCCTTTTTGTCTTCAATCCATCGCATCGCCCATTGTGCTTTTTCACGAATTGCCGGAAAATGGTCAACGGCGTTAAACAGACGGTCTTTCTCTCGGGGGTCCTTAATGTATGAATCAATCAGCAGCGAGTACGTCTCGCTGTGCACTTGCTCCATGGCGTTTTGAAATGCATAAAATGCGCGCACCTCTGGTTTCGGCACGTCTTTGCTAAATCGCTCACTCAAGTTTTCACTCACAATCCCGTCACTTGCCGCAAAGAAGGCAAGAATATGGGTAATAAAAAATCGCTCGTTCTCAGTCAGCTTCTCTATGTCAATGGTATCTTGTTGAAAATTGATTTCATCGCAAACCCAGTACGCACTCGAAGCTAGTTTATAGTATTGAAAAATGTCAGGGTATTCTACGGGGAACATAACATGTCGCGATTTCGTCTCGGTTAGAAGCGGCTCCATTTGCCTAACTTTGCCTCCTATATTATTATTCTATGGCCTCACTTCCTTAAATATCGGACAGACTGCGTCAAAATCGCGCAACAACTCTCCTTGGAGCCCGCGGCCAATAAGGCTTGTTGTAAGCCCATCCGTCACGTGCCCCCGTTGTATTTTCCGCTCATGTTCCCATATTCCTTCTATTGCTTTATTCAAGTCATTCTCTGTGGGCATCGACATTTGAAACATCTGTCCCGCAACAAATCGTTTTTTGGGAATCATGTCCGCAAGAATGACCGATATTTGATTTTTTGTGAATGTCAACGTGTGCGCGTTAGAGCCGCAGCTGATGTGTTGAATACGTCTAAGATATCTCATGAGAACCTCGAGAATCTCAGCCGACGATGACCATATGTTACTATTTTGAAGCTTTGTAAGAGATTGGGTTTCAATTAAGTGCTCTAAAAACACTCTCACTGTCGGTGGGTCAAACTTACTTTTAGGCGCGGGTGGAGGAGGTGGAGGCGGCGCTGTGGGCGGTATTGTACTTTTTGTTTTATGTTGAAGAACGCGTTGTACGACCTCTTGCAATTGTATATTTTCAAGCGCTCGCATAACACTTGCGTATTCATCACAAAACTCTTGTTGTTCGTTTGGTTGTATCGTCATCGCATGTATGAGCGTTAGTTCTGTAAGGATGTTAATTGCCTTTCTTGCTTTGGACTCTTGAAGAAGTAGTACTTTATGAGTCGGTTCATACATAATACAATATAGCTTATCATCTGGAATCAATTGCACTGTCGATTGAGTAACCGCTAAAGGATGCGGTATTTCTTGCTGTAATTGTTCATATTTGTAGCTTTTCGGCCACAACGTCTGAAATGTCGATTGTACTTTGTCTGTTGGAGTCAACATGAAGTAATCACCGGTAGAAGAACCCCATACCATACCAGGAACGTCATATGAACTAGCTGTTATGCATTGTTTACCGTTGATATCAATAATTGTTTTACCATTGAAATCAATACTACAAGGCGCTGCTTCCCAACTGTTATTCATAATACATTCGAGATTGCGTGCAAAGCCCGACCCACATTCGCGCAAAGGCAAGCTGAGTCCAAGTTGGATAAAGAAGTGCAAAAGTGTTTTCATTGTGACATTCAGAATTGGCGTTCGAGTGCGCACATTAAAGTAAGCGTCGACTGTAAACATTGACAATGCATTTTCTGGTATCTCACTGTTGCTTGTATTTTGAAAGTGTCCAAATGTCCAGCATTTGCTCAAAAGAATCAAATCCTTTACGGCGCACTCAGACCAAACAATCGAATATTCGTGCAACTCATCTGTGACATAATCCTTACACTCAATGGTAATTTCAGTGTCGTGTTGATTAGACTTGTTGTCATCAGCATTTCTATATGCAAGCAAATCATCAACACAGTTGAAAGTACTCGCCGACTCTGCCTTTTCTCCGAACCAGTTTATCGTACATGCGTGTAAGTATGTGTGTGATTTCAAGTCTGACACCAAGTCTGTTGCACTGGCATCATCATGCAAATTTTGCAGAACTATTTCATCGAACTTAGAAAAGATGACATCTATACCGATACATCCATTTTCATCAACCGCATACAATCCTTTGCTTATTTTGGTCCAAGATGCACACACCGAATCCGCTATAGCATACATGTCGATTTTCTCAGGTAGATACACCCATGTTCGATGCTCCTCACGTCGCCAAATCCAATCAGGGTACGCAGCTTCCATTGCATCTTTATATGCCTTCATAGACTCAGCTTCCACAATGCGAAAATAGTTGCAATCATTCAACGTAGTCAATGCTGCCACCAACATCTTCGAACGCGTCGGATGTGTATGTAGCTTGTATACATCCAACATGGGAATCAAAAACGGCTAAATAAACGCACTTGATGAAAGCCTTATATCATCCGTTATTGAATGAAAAAATATGCAAATAGTACATAAATGGATATGAACTCGTCTGAAAACATTATTGAGCATCTATTAAACCACGAGTTGGCTGTTTTGTACACACGAGGTGAAATTGCGTCACAGATGTGCTGCGTTTGCAATAAGGAGTACATAAGTCCAGAGCTAGAAAGGGTTACTTTTGAAAATTTAGACGACATTAACACATTTGCTATCATTGTCCACGACACAAATGCGCTGAAAGGTGGCCCTGAAGCAGTATGCATTTATACACGTTGTGATGAAGGGACTGTGTGTAACACGGCAAAGGTATTGCTATTGTGCAAGTCAACAAAAAGCAAGGTGCCACGTCTTGGAGCTATGTTGCTCTATGCAGTGTGCTATGCATTACGTGATGCAGGTGTTCAAACCATACAATTAAACATCAGTCGCGATCCAAAAGCTACTAATTTATACAAAAGTATGGGTTTTGTTTACCTCCCAGATTCATTAAATAATGTCATGATTCTTGATACATCTAAAATAATCCGTTTTGGTTCACAACGTGCAGTTGGGGGCCGCAAATTCTAAACCACACCAGTGCAATAAAACATATACTGTCTTGTATTGTATTTGCTTTCAATTTCTTCAGGGTATATCAGTGCGAAATTGTGTATGTTTAGACCCGCACCTGAGATGAGGCTTTTTGTATTTGCAAGTGTCCGGTAGAGGCTTGAATATGGCTTTTGTAAATCAATACTTTCTGTAACAATGAGCTCATCCTCGATGGCCAACGTACACACCGCACGAATAAACACTTGGCGCGCACCTTTTGCAAATTGCTGCAGCAAACTAACGAGGACGTCATTTGAAAAGCAGTAATTCAGCACCCCTCCGAAAACGAGAACATCCATGATTTGGTTTTGTGGAATTATTTTTCCATGTTCCGATACATCATTGATGTCAACAAAGCGCTTCTTAATTTTTGGAATGTTGGGCACGCCTCTCATTAAGCCTATTGATAAATCCAATGCATGAATTGTTTCAAACTCAATCAGATTGTCAAGGCATTTCAAAAGTGCACCATCGCCACAACCAACGTCCATGTAGGATTGATAATGTTCGTGGTCTAGCCGTTCTAAAACGTAATTGAGTTCATATTGTCTGCGTCGTTTAATATGCGAGAACGACGGATATTTATCACAACTTTTCCAAAACGAGTTTGACACCCAACGCGATTTATCCTGCCGTATGAACTCGTTAACGTGATGTTGAAAATTGACATTACTGTGTTTAAAAACCGTTTCAAACTCGGTTATGTAAACGTCATTTAGATTCACCGAGAATACACATGTAAAGTTTCGTAAATACTCGCAATAGATAGGATTATCGTCAAAGTAATATGCAATTTGTTTTTCAATAATGTGTTTTTTCTTTTGCATCTTGACATCATCGTAATGGTTTGGATTAGACGGATCGTACGCCTTTTCACTGCACACTAAAAGTTCATTGTAATGCAGTCCCTCAATCATTTCATATTCTTCATACAATGCCCTCTTTACACCAGCCTTATCGCTGTCACCAGTAATAACATACGTAGGGCCGTTCCACGCCTTAAAGAGAGCCTTGAAGAAAGAGGGTCTGTATGTAAAAGAATCATGAAAGTCACACGCAATCGCACCCATTGGCAATACAGGACAAACGTTCATGACTCGCTCTTTTATACTTGTTGTACTGATTCCATCAGTGCGTTTAATACGACGCACTTCAATGCCAAGTTCCGCTGCAGTTGCAAGACCTGACATTCGTTTTGGGCAACCATCATTTCCGTACTCGGGAGGCACAACCCAAATGGTAGGAGCAAGTTCTCGCAACCATGTACTCAAATCCAAGTCATCGTAGATAACAATATCATGAACCATTGGCAACGTGAACAACAAGGCCGCCCGTTCCTTTTCATTGTATAGAGGCGTAACGCCTTTTGTTTGTTTTACAAGAGCGTCCCCTGTAACGCCAACGGTGACAACACCTTCACACTGAAGCAAAAGATTCACATGACCCACATGGCATGAATCGAATACGCCAATCACAAACGTGTGAATGGTCATAAGTACAAAAACAAGTTACGAAGGGCTTTATATCCTGTGGACCCGATGAACATGAGTGCATCGAGGTTCCATCCATGCATTTCCGAAAATGTTCTTTAAAAGCTCTTTAGCATCGTCTACTGAATACAACGTAATGGGTCCGAATTGATATTTCTGTATGTTCAATTGGTGTGATGCAATGACATGCATTTTTGAACGCACATTACAAACAAGATTGTATGAGGTCTTAATATGCGAGGTGGGTTTGTATAAAAACACATCTGATGCAAGGTCATTTTTGGCCTTGTACGTTTTGTGGGCCCCTGCTAAAATCTTTCCCCATTCACTACTTTGTATTGCTATTAAACCAGATTGGAATGAAGTAGTGCTTGCGGGTATAATAAAGTGATACACAGTTGTGTACTTGCGCACACTTTCTTTGAACATCATAAAGCCCTTATCATTTACAAACGCTACGACGTTCTCGGCCTCAAGGCGTGGTGCATCGCTAAGCAGCACCATGAAGTCAACGTCGTCGTCCCATGGGATGATGTCTTTTCCCCTCACCGCTCCAAGCAAAGTGCCACCAATCGCAAAAAGATTAATGCAAAAAGTATCGGTTATTGCATTCATGAGGGAAACATAATCATAGAGAATGGCTTTATCTTCGTCGCTCAAAAGTCGCGGTGATTTTGTTGGCATTACCCTTACTCTATCACCATATCTTTGAACTTCATAAGGCGTTTGAAGCATTTGGTGATGGTCACTTCGCTCACTTCGCAAACATCTGCAATCTGTTTTTTCGTGTACTCCAATCCATGCACGTGAATGTAGAAGAATAAAGCCCCTGCTGCCACACTTGTGGGTGCGTTCTCGCTTACGATTTCAAGCTCATCAATTCGCGCTGTAATTGCCTTGCATTTCATGATGTCGCTGTAGTCCATGTTCAGCCGAGACCCAAAGCGCCCAATAAAGTCTTCTGGGCCACTTGATTCGATGTTGATTTGCATGAGAGTTTGGAAGCGCGAATTGCCTTGTGTCACAATCACAGGGTCCATGTCAAACATGCGTGCAATCTCTTTGGCCGAACGAGCACATTTATTGATTGCACATGCAAAGTATAGGCATGAGGCAATGAGTCCATCCTTGTTGTCGCCACGCGATATCTTTTTTTCGCTTACCGTTTTGTATAAAATCTTGGCATCGTCCAATATCTTTCCAGTGATGCCGTGCATTGATGCGTTGCTGCTCAGTTTCTCGAATACGTTGTACAATGTGCGTTCCCAATAAGGCATGCTGTTCCACATCTGATACTGGCGAAGCCGCCGATTGTCTCGGTTGTCGTTCCATCGCCCACCCACCATAGAGCCCAATGATGATTTTGGAAGAAGGTTATTCGTAGGCATGCCGCAACGCGTCGGGTCGTCGTCCCGACTGTCTTCCGCGCCATAGAATCGCCACTCTGCTCCATTGTCAATCACTCGTGCTTGAATGTAGTTGCAATCGCAGCATACATACTGTCCTTCTTCCACTTGTAAGTTTTTGCCCTTACAATTTTCGCATACGGACTCGTCGACATCCAGTTTACTGCGTGCACTGTAGCCAATGCCGCCTCTCTTTTTGCGTCCGTATGCATTTCTGTCGGCCGTACCGGCGCAAGCGCCCACGGAAGCCACAGCGGGCAGTTCCGGGACCTCATCAGCGCCAGCGCGCAAATCATCTAAGATTCCCCAAAACTCTCCATCATTTTCGTCGTCATAGGCCATTAGCCCATCAGGTTGGCTTAATATATAGTATGGCAACTTATCCTTAAATGCCTTTCATTATCACTGCGTTCATTTTTTGGGGCCAGGTGTTTACAGTCCAGATTGCACTAGGTACACAGCGGTCATGAGCAAAACCACTGCGAGTCCATGACGCCATGTAAATGGCTTTCTAAATATGAGTATGTTGAAAACAATAAATACAAAAAGTGTGATGACTTGATATAATATGACGAGATTCGCTTCACTCATTCCTAATACTTCCACTCCAGCATTCATAGTGGGTGACATAAATGTATATTCGCCCAACGCCAGAAGCCACAACAGGAAAATGCGTGGAACCAATGTATATCCCGCAAATATAGTGGACCCTCCCAGCCAAGCCATCACCTGAAAGGTACCTGCAATAGTGAGTGTCACATATGGAAACGATTTCAGGGGTAAGTAGCGCGTGTATATGTCAATAAGTTTACGAAGTTGCTCGGTTGCTGCTGTGGCTGTTTGCATATTATCTATAAACAATGTGCATTTAAGATATTGAGTATCCAGCCCAAAAAAGGACATGTATGTAAATACCCGACCGTAACTCACTTAACACACAAACAATATCGTGGAATGAACTATACACGTGCACTCTTACAAGAGTTAAAAGACAAAATAAATGAACTCCCGTGTTGCTTAGTGTCCGTCAATGGTACGAGCGAGTTTTGGAAGAAGTTTGGATTTGTGGAGCAAGAGTGCAGCCGCAGTTTATTGTCAACGTACTCGGAGGATGCTCGTTTTATGCGCGCTGGACACTTACATTTGTAATAATAACGCGTCCTTACACAGTCTGGTCTCATTTGTGACGCATTTGATGCAAAAACGGCGCGCACCCGAAGGGAGCGAAGCGACCGAGGCTGCATCTTGTTTGCAATTCATTTGGGACTTAAACAAAACTTATATCAATTTTTATCGCGTCACATAAGGCATTGGCATTACATTAAAAAAAGAAGGAAGTATGAGATGCCTACATTAACAGAGCGGTCCGCTGACAACACATTTGTAATTGTGATGTTAGTGAGCCTTTGTATATTGGTAACATTGTGTCTAACAATTTCATTTTGCGCTTGTTGTAAACGTTATCCACCAATCACGCCACCATATCAAAATCAACCATCGCAACATAACATAACATTGATTGAATCCCCTGGCGAATCTCCAGAATCTCAGTTCTTTTCTATAGGAAGTGTGGAATCGTTTGTGTAGTATAAAACAGTTTCTAGATTGCGTGGCGCTCGGCACCGTAAAACGGATAAGGCTCTGCCATTTTACACAAATGGCTTTATCATCTTAAATGGACACCTTTTATTCTATTCTTTTTCAATCCGATAAGTCTCATTGAAGGACTTCACAATGTCTTCAGGAATGCATGACCAACACATGAGAGTTTTGTTAAGCTCAAAGGCCTTTGTTTTTCCTAGCTTGTCCAGATAAGCCTTTTGCTCTTCACCGTCCATGGCCATAAACAGCTCTCGTTGTGACTTTGTGAGAACTTGGGGAATGTTATCACTCGAGTCACCCATGACAATCTTGCGTTTCAAATTATCCGTACCTTTCTTGACACCTGCCTCCCATAAGTTCTTATCGGGCAAGCTGTAAATTTCACAGTAGTCGTCTTTTAGCTGAAGATAATCATGGTCCCCTGTGATAAAGATAACTGGTTGGTCTGGACCCATAACGTCTCGCACCTGTCTGAAAATAAGGCATGCTACGTCGTCCGCTTCCAGTTTTGGATGACCAACACTTGTCCCAATATCTGCGGAACTTCTTGCATTCGAAAAACTCGTAAACGAGTACGTGTCGAACTTCTCATTGATAGGCCGAGTGCCTTTATAATCCTTGTAGAGTTCCATGCGCCATATTTCTTGTCGAGGACAGTCTCGACAGAAGATAATGTTATTAGGAGCGATTGGCTTCTTCCTTTTGCCTACAAGTCCCCACCGCTTCTGTAGCTTGTCAATGTCAGCATACACATGCTTTGTAAAGGCATCTTCAAATGCCGACTGCTCAGTAAGTTTCAACAAGGCTTTTCCAGTTTCTGGATTTTGAAAAGACCACCAACGAGCCGTAGCAAAGTATCGATAAAATACATAGTAACTCCTGTCAACAATAATCACTGGCGCTTTTGAATTTAGCTTGATGATGTTCATCTCCATTCTCAATACATGTCATGCAGCCTTTTATGTCATTTTTTACGTGCAATAACTTGCTACAAATGAATACACCTCACTACCAGCAACATCGTCTGCAGTTCCACTCGTTCCACCTGTTCCACTCGTTGTGGCTTTTGCGTCTGCATCTCGCTGGTCCCCCAAAAGCTTCAAACGGTTTTTGAATGCAGTATCCTCCGCCGTATCAGCAAAGGACTCAAGTGAGGCCTTTTGTGCACGCCAACCCAAAAAAGCCAATAACACAACGACTAGAATAAACAACGCTCCATGAGTTACGTTCATCCCTCTATACTTAGAGCGATATTTGAGCTAGCAAGACATATCAGGAAATGGACAAAGAAGTACCATATAACGATTTTGTAAACTCGTTTGTGCATTCGTCGTCTCTAGAACAAATTGGTTCAGAATCTCCTTTAGAATGTGTGATTGTTGAACCACGAAATCATCCCGCCCTCCGAGGAGTATTGCACAATGTTGCATACTTTCTTCCGAATGCATCCTTCACAATCTACCATAGCAGTGAAAATGCAGAGTTTGTAAAAGACATTGTTGGAGCGGCCCCTATAAAACTGGTGAACTTCAGATCGGGCAACATGGGGCGCGACGGCTACAACGAGCTGCTAAGGTCGCCTGAGTTTTGGGAATGTCGTGCGGGAGAACGCACGCTCATTTACCAAACGGACACGGCACTCCTTCAAAACACGGTTGCGCGGTTTTGGGACTACGCGTACGTCGGTGCACCATGGACATGGTCAGAAATAGGTGACCCTTTCTTCTGGGTAGGAAATGGTGGCTTGTCGTTGCGTGACACGGCATTCTCTGTACAAGCCGCGCACGCTGCTCAAGCAAATCCACATCTTGTAAAACTTCCAGAGGATTGTTACTTTGCATACTCTGCACTTTATGCACAAAGATTGCCCTCGAAAGAGGTTGCTGCTGCATTTTCAATGGAGTACCTTTATCATCCGAACCCAATGGGTTTTCACCAAGCGTATCGTCTAGAAGTGCATTCCCCTGAGGTGAGGGCATCGCTTTTGCATCATTTCGACACTTCGGCTTCACAATGCAAAAAGACTTGCATTCTAGATGCGTGGATTGAAAACACACGTGATGGTCGCGTGTATGACATTCCAAATCTCGTTAGTCGTTTAAAAGTGGCAATAGGCCCAACAGGTCTTCGTATGCCTCAAGGGTCTCGAATGTGGGACCGCTACTTAGATGGTGGTGCAATTGTGGCACAACCAAAACGACTTGCCATTGAATGGAAACATGAAGGAGAGTCGCAGGTTATGCTCACAATGTGCAAACTTGACCCCAAACTCCGTATAGCATGTGACTTAGAGACAAAAATATCAACAAAGTAGTAACAAAATGCGAGTTGTATGGCTCATTAGTGCTCGCTTTGAGCGCGAATGGCTTTGGTCACTTCTAGGCTCGCATGGTATTGAGGAAATCGAAGGAAGTGTTGCCGACGACCTCATGCATCCACCAAACACAATCTTCATAATTAACACAAGCGTCGAATACGATGACTACTTTGAGAGGTATGAAGTTGCGAGCATCCCATATGCAGCAATTCATCTAAGTGACGAATACTATAACAACACCTATCGCTTTTACGAACACAAAATGTGCCGATGGATTGCGCGCAATTACTGGCATCCCCAACTTTCCGCTCGCGCGAATGTGATTACTTTTGGACTTGGTTGGAAGGATGGCTTTTGTGTAGCATCCGAAACGGCTTTTCCGGCTCCCGCCGATTGGAAAGACCGCCCATTCACTGTGTCGTTTGCGGGTAATATCCATCACAGCTTTCGCAAGGATTTTGTCCAAGCCTTTTCCAATGTTGAGCCAAAAAAGTTGCACTTGACATACGATGGCTTTAATAGTGCCAGTGGCCTTGACCTTCACGCATATCGCTCACTCATGAATCAAAGCAAGTACGTGCTCTGCCCTATTGGGCATTGTAATATTGATTGCTTTCGCATTTATGAGGCGCTCGAAGCCGGAGCAGTTCCGATAACGCTAAATGCAACACACATGCAGCGATGGCTTTACTGGGATACACTTATTGACGCCCCGGTTCCATGGATTGCGAAGTTAAGCATTCAAGAGTGTTACGATGAATTACAAAAACGGCTAAGTGATGTGGACAACGATGCCTTGGCAACTGCAAAAATGTGGTCCGACATGAAGCTGAAATGGAGGACTGCCTTTGGAAAAGCCATTACAGAAATGCAAAAATGATGCTTTTTTTTGGTTTTTCTGTTCTTTTATTTTTTAAGCCTTCGCCTTCTTCTCCTTGGGCACCTTCACCTTGGGCTCCTTGGGCTCCTTGGGAGCGCGCGGCTTGGTGGCAGGCATGCCCTGTGCAACCTTGTGCTCGTTCCACGCCGCGGCGGCCTGCATCATGTACTCCTTCTGAGCAAGGCCCGGGTTGGCGACGCGCATCTCGGCAATCTTGCTCTTGATGAAGATGTTGTAGGCCGTAGGCTCGCGCTTCTTCTTCTCGCTGGCAGTGGTGCCCTCGCTCGCCGTGTCGGAGTCTACGTCCTTCTCCTTCTTGGCAGCATTCTTCTTCTCCTTCTTCTTGGGCACCTTCTCCTTCGGCTCCTTGGGAGCGCGCGGCTTGGTGGCAGGCATGCCCTGTGCAACCTTGTGCTCGTTCCACGCCGCGGCGGCCTGCATCATGTACTCCTTCTGAGCAAGGCCCGGGTTGGCGACGCGCATCTCGGCAATCTTGCTCTTGATGAAGATGTTGTAGGCCGTCGGCTCGCGCTTCTTCTTCTCGCTGGCAGTGGTGCCCTCGCTCGCCGTGTCGGAGTCAGCGTCCTTCTCCTTCTTCTCGGCGGCCGCAACCTTTTTCTTGGGTGCGGCCTTCTTCTTGGCTGCGACGGGCGCGACCGGCTCAGGTGCCTCCGTCTTGCTCTCGGCATCGTCTTCGGCCGCGTCAGCATCGGCATCTGCCGCGGCATCCACATTCTCAGAAGCCTCGGAAGGAGCCTTCTCCTCGGCGGCCTCAATCAAAGCCTTCTGGGCTGCCAGCGGCGCAATCTCCTTCCGCGCCACCATCTGGTCGGGAATGCGAACCCACACCTTCATGGAGTTCTTAATCCCAACCGACCACATGTGCTTGTCGCGGCCGACCATGACCTTGCCAATCTCCTCGGCCTCGGCACAGTAGCCAAGGCCCTGCGGGGTGCTCTCCTTGCCAGTGAAGTTGTAAGCAACATGGTTCAGGCAAACCTTGTGGCCGGAGGGGAGAGTGGTCGCCATTTTGAGTTGAGGGGTGTTTTGTTTTTGTGTTGGTTGTGACGATAGAGTGGATATAACAAGTGAATAAGAATCGATTGTCAATTTTTGATTACCGGCCCCAATCAGGGTTGCTGGCAAGTTGCTCCCAGCCCAATCCCGAAAAAATGAACTTCCTATAGTATTTGAATGTACCACCTGCTAACTCGCCAGCTATGGATGTCGAAGAAACGCTGAACGCCGTATTTGAAGGCTTGGAAAAGCAATTGGCCGAAGTTACATCGCCAGATGACCGTAAACGCATTGTTCGGTCTGTTCGCGATGTTGTCATCAATATTGCGATGATTGGCATATCTCAAGCTCAACAAGAGGTAGAGAAATCCCGTTGCGTTCAAGCCTCATGGATGCTCGACCTTGCACAGTCATTCGAAGATAAGCCTTAATCACAAAAAGGCAAAGGGTGGAGCCGGACATACGTTGTCACGGTCACTTTCACGCAAATCAGTCAAGTTTTGCACCATCGCCGCCTCTGCATCACTTTGACGTTTACGCCATGCATCGAAGTTCAGGGCTTCCATCATGCGACGGTAATCCTCGTCATCTTCATCGTCCCCAACACCATCATCGTCTTTATTCACGTTTATACCAGCAACAGCTTTTGTCATTGAGGCTACCCTCTTGTTTCTTCCATTATACAAAACAAGTTCGCCTTTGTCCGTTAGAACGAGTGCAAGAGGGCCCACGCGGTCGGCCTCTGGAATGTGCTTGAAAGACCAATCCCAAATCACTTCTTTGTCTCCCCCATGGCTCATGGCTTTTGCATGGTCCGCTTCTAGAACCCAATTCACCATATCGCTTCCACGTTTGTGGTGACGTAACATATAATACGTATGCCACCCGTTTTTGGGGTAGTGTTCCCCTGCCATGGCGCCATCTGCAGCATTTGTTTCTCCTGCACACATATCATTTTTGTCGGAGCAATCGCGCAAACTGTACTTCTGCGTTTCACCAAACCGGCATGCCGTGCGAAAATCCCATCCTGGATACCATTCATCCCAACACACAATGCGCGAAAAAATCCACCATCCACGTTTTTCGCACACGCGTTTTTTCCCTCGCTCGCCTTTTCTGTATACCACGCCCCCAGAAAGATTGATGTCAAATGCATACATTTGATTATGACTGATTAATGCATATCGGCAGTTGCTATACATGTCAATATCCATTGGCAAAACATTCAAATAGTAATTGCGATATGTTGCCTCGCGAAACAAGCCCGAAACCCATGGATGATGCAAGTCAAGGGTGTATGCACCGTAAAACACAGTTCGCTTGGCAGCTGTATCAAGAACGCCCTTTTCGCCGGCGGGTTTGGCCTCGCACTCCCCCTTCCATGAGCAGCCACATGGAAAAAAGCGACCTTGCTCATCTGCACAGTACGTGTAGCATTGCATCATCCAGTTGTTGTAAACAGAGCTTTGTGGTACGAATATAAAGTCAGTGGCCCAACGATGTGTGCGGCCAAGAAAAGCGTAATTTGGTGCCTTTTCCCCGTCTTGTGTAATGCTTGGCAAAACGACAAGCACATTCAATGGTATCCCCCTAAAGTCATTTAGAAACCGACCATAATCTTTACCGTTTCGCGAAAACCAGCTTTTGCCATTTCCAAGACCGTTGTAATCGCGATATATGAAAATCGACACAGGTCCTTCAAGAAACCCTAACTCCCTTTTCAAAGCAGCGAGCTGATTTGCAATCGTACGTCTTAAGTTTGAATCGTGAGCTTGGAAACTCAAATAGTAACACGGTGGATTATTAAGTGGACCAAGACCGTCAAAGGAAACACACCCTTGGTATTTCAAAAGGTCGTCTCCCGGAGAGTAGTATGGGTAGTCCTTAAGAAAGACACGAAATTCCTTCTTTGCTTTACCCCAATTCCAATACGAATCTACCTGACTATGTGTGTAACCAAGACGATTGTCACCACTAAATGTAGCTCCCATGTCTTCGCACCCTGCCGCTACTTCTGCACCCCAAAAATATTCGCGCTATTTACCTGTAGAGGAGAAGGCACATGAACTTCTATGAGCTTATCATTGCATGCATCATATTCATATGTTGCCTGTTGATGTTTTACATTGTGCGGCTATTCGCGCTTCCCTACGACATCGGTTTTCCGAGTCTTGACCCTCTTCCTGTCACGGGCTTCATATGGAACTACTTTACAAACTTTTTGTTGATTTTGCTCGTCATTATTATTGTAGTTGTGGTAATTCTTTGGTTCATTTATCTCATTGTGCGTAATATTCCGATATTTGGGCCACTCATTGTCAACAACACGCCGTTTCGGGAACTACGTGATACAAAGGTTTTTGCTTTGCTCGAAGCCGTTATTGCCGTTTTTACGTCTGGATTCTCGAGAGATGCTTTTGTCAATTTCGGTCGTACGATTGCAGAGTTCTTTTACGGGTCTTGGGTATTCATCCGGTCACATGCAAATAGCATGCATCGACAACCTAAAAATACGGCGGCCCGAGATAAAAGCCAGCAACCTAAAGTGGAAGGCGAGGCTGCTGTTCTCACACAATCAGAACGCTTTCAAGTTCGCGATGAGTTTGTGAAATGTTTGCGTGAAAAGATGTCGAGTGCGAGTCCAGATGACCCAAAGATAAAACATCAACTCGTCGACCTTAAGAATCAAGCTGTGCGAACCCAGTGTCAAATGTTAAATATTGGAACATATCTCAAGATTCTCATGGCGCAACGCAAATTTTTCGCAGATTGAGGTAGTGGTATTGGCATGGCAAGCCTTTTACATGTGGCTTTGTTCTTTGTAGTGTTGGCCATATTCTTCTTCATGGCATACATGATTCACTATTCTATCATACAGGATGAAGTGAGGAAAAAGTCGCGGTGCTTGCGAGTGAAAGATCAATACTCTGCCGGAGGTGAGTATGATGTTAAGGCGGTTGACGACCAGGGCACATCATTGTACAAAATGACGTACAACAAGGGTAAAAAAGAGGTGAAGCATGAGTGTGCGTGCCCAAAGGGTGACACCATTAATCACTTTGAAGATGTGAAGTACTATGACCAAAAAACGGCAACCGACCGTAAAATCGAAGACCTCATGTGCAGTTGTGATGCAGCATACGATACGGTGGGTGCAGACATATTCTACGAAGGCCATCCCGGTCTAGTGCGTTACATGCAGAACTCGGACGGAAGTTTTTTCACGAGCGATTTGAAAACGGCCGCTATTCCCCCGCCAAGGGAGCCATCCAGCAGCATATCCGTTGATGCATATTCAGGAACGGCAAACTTGTATTCTATCACATACAACACTAAAACCCTGTCTACAAGCGACGCGACGCTCATAAGCAACCCTTACAAATTGACATGCAAATGCCCCAAAGGCTCCACTTCCAATACATTTACACCAACCGTGTACAACCAAAATCGTAAAGGAGTCGCTGGTAGTGTTTCATGCCAATGTAATGCAGATTATAAAGCAACGACAGAAACACCACATAAATTCAAGGGAGCTCAAGGACTAGTAAATTTTCAAGGTGATTCCACCAAAACGGGCATTTTTGACAACATGAAAAAGAACGCTTAGGTCCACCCACAGTTTTCAAACGCTTGAAGCAATGCAGTTCGCTGCGCATCCGTTATTTTTCCAGATGGATAGTTAATCTTAAACTTTAGCAGCAGGTCCCCGCGGGCATTTCCAACACCTTTCGGCATACCCCTACCAGCTATGCGGTAGGTTTCACCTTGTTTTATTACACCCCATTCAGACGAGTTAAATGTAAAACTGCTTTCATCGAGCGTGGGTATTTGCAATTCTTTACCTAGTACACTTTCCGCGAACGAAATCATTGCTGTCATTATCAGGTCTGCGCCGTTACGCTCAAACATCCTGTCTGGTTGCACGAGTACCTCGATAATGAGGTCCCCTGGTGTCTCATCTTGTCGGGTTGCTTGCTCACCTAGACCGGTAAACTTCTTTGCCCAACCCGTACTTACGCCAGGTGGAAGTTCAAGGTCGAGAACGTGCATTTTATTCCATGTTCCGCGACCATCACATTCGGAGCATCCCGCACACTGTACACCGCTGCCATTGCAAGTTTCACACTGACGTTTCATCATTTGTGTAAATAAGCCCATGCGTTGCACGTGTGTGACATTGCCAACACCTTGGCATGCATAGCACGTCTTGCGGCATTTACTGCATGTACTTTTTACAGCAGCCTTGAGCGTCTTTTTAACGCCACGAAATGCATCAGAAAGTGTAATATGCATGGCATGACGGTGGTCCGCACATCTTCGCGGTGCGTTGTGGTGGCGGCCACCACCTCCTCCCCCGAATGGGTGATGGCCATGCATACCGCCGCCGCCAAAAAATTGCTCAAAAATGTTGTTTGCGTTCATAAAATCACCTGGGCCACCACCGCCTTGATTGCCCGCACCTTGCTCCCATCCTTGGTCTCCAACGGCATCATAGCGTGCTCTTTGCTCATCGTCGCCTAAAACTTGATATGCAGCCGAAAGCTCCTTGAACTTTTCAGGGTCACCGCCCTTGTCGGGGTGCAACTGCACAGCAAGTTTTTTATAAGCCTTTTTGATTTCGTCCTTCGAAGCTGTTTGATTTACGCCAAGGCAGTCGTAGAACTTCCCCATGTTTGTATCTAAAAATAATCCAATGCCTTAAATCAACTACTGCTTCGTGATTTGACCGTTTGTTTAGGCTTTTGCGGTGTGTCTAAGAGATACACTCGGGGTTTCCCAGGTATTGTTTTGTTCATAATACGATGAATGAGGTCGTTTTGCAAAGAGAGACGTTCTGGTGTTGGAATGTGTACCACCTTCCTTCTTCGCGGTTTGGGTGCTGTGATGTAAGATGGTGTTCCCGGATTGTATAATCTTGCATCGGGGTCATTCGATGATGATAAGGTTAAAAACGATGCTGAACGCTGTCGTTTCTTCGCTTGAGTTTGTTGCTTACTAGACTGCAAAAATGCAGTGATTGACCGCTGCCAAGTAGGAACATTTGGCACACGAGCTGGTTCAGACATAGATTTAGAACTCGTCGATGTAGTCTTCGTCTTGGTCTTCGTTGGCGATTTCGGAGATTTTGCTTTCGATTTCGGGCTACTTAGCATATTATAAATACAAACGTAAAAATAAAACATAAACATGTTAAAGCAGCATGCCAAAGGAGTTCATCGACCTGACCAATTTATCGACAAGCACAAGCAGTGAATCCGACTTCGAGTCAAAGGTGCGTAGTTCAAACAAAAAGAACTATGGACCTTTGCCCCGACGCGTTCTTCTGATTTTTGGGTCAGATGCACATGGAGAGGTTACAACCATTTCTTGGTCAAATCTTCGACATATATGGCCAACCCTTCGCAATTGGATGAGTTTACAATTACCTGGAACAAAATCTATAACTGCCGGCCCTGTGTGGCCTCGTGCAAACGCATTCTCGCATTGGGCTGAAACTCAATCAGACGTTCAAAAAATAGACATTATCAAATCCAAGATTTCAAAAGCACTCGACGATGGTATTCAGATTGAGTATGGAATATGTCCGATTTGGTTGTACGCATTTGCAAAGGCATCGCAAGAAGAAGGCTTTGTTTTGGATGTAGTTCATCCAAGCAACTTGGTTGATTGCTATCGCATGAATCCAAATGTGGTGTGTACACCCTACGACAATGTATGGCTATGCGACCCATCCGACTTAATGAAACAACTAAACGTACCTCACTATAAGCCTTTAAAATACGAAGAGTTGTCTACATTTATGAACTGGCTACAACGGTCATTCGTAAAACCACGAACAGGTTGCACCATACCATCTCTAGAGGAATGGACGCCTCTTTTTCAAAAGCATTTGCGCACCACAAACATCTTTGAAAAAGAGAGCGTTGTGACGCTTCCCACTCTTGTCATCAATTCCCAAGGAACATCTGTGAAGGACATCGAACTTGCTTTGCATGCGTGGATGAAAACTCCTTCAATGCAAGCGGATATGAGAATCCTAAGAAGGCGTGGGTTTTCATTTGCAGAAAATCGCTTCATTGCAAAAGGAACGGTCGGATATGGTGGAGAGGCCAACACAATTTTTGATTTTGATATTGTGAACAAGCGAATCATCAAGGCCAATCGAAATGCTGTAAAAAAGATTCTTACACAGCCTATAATTGTTCAACCTGTCTTAGAAGATTTCAAAGAGGTTAAAATATCAATGACCAGAGGTTATTTGGATACGGATGCTTACAGCCTTGTGGAAGCGAAAGACAACGGAGAAGGCTATGACATTATTTACAAAACACCAAATGACAATAACTGGTCGAGTCTGAAACAATTTGCAAAAGCATCATGTAAAAAGATTCAGAGAGCGCTCCCTCGAAATTCTATTCACCCATCGACTTTTTTCCGACTTGATATTTTCACAACGGTGAGCGATGGAGGGGTTCTAGCATTCGTAGTAAATGAGTTTGAAATGATAAACAGTGCGCATACATATACAATGAGCGCGTCTTTACCTGATATACTGAAAGCCAAAATCAATCGGACAACAAATGTTGCAATGGCAATTAAGCACATCAATGCCCTTGTGGTGGATGAAGAAGAGTACAAAACATATGCAAAACCATACTTTGAAAACTATATTAATGGAGTCAAGCAAGGCTTAGGGATAAAAACAAGACATAACAAATAACAGAATGCCGGTCGGATACCATATTGATGCCAACAATGAGGACCAAGGAAAACGGTTTCTATGGATTGCACCCGACCTATCGCTCATCTCACAACGACTAAAAGACCGAAACGCGCTAGATAATCTCAAATGCCGATGGAGCACAACATGGGACATGATAATTGCACATAAACCAGAATGCCTTGTACTATTTATTCCCAACATCGATGCACAAACTTTTAAAGCAATTATTCATATTGAAGAGCTCTTGAATGCAAACGTTCAGCTATTGGATGATATAGACCTCCTAGATAACCCCATGTATTGCAAGTATGTTGCGCCTCGGCGAACCGTGTACTTGTGGACTAAGCATGAAACAGCGCCTGTAGTAAATAAAGACACATGGGTGTGCTTCAATGATGTTGATGAACCGGCGTTCCTCAATGTACAACTGGGACTTATCATGATGGAGGATTACATGACAGGAATGCTCATTCTCTCTAAAAAACTAGAACAAACACTAACGCCTCCATCACTTTCTACACGGAATCAGCAACTGCCTAAACAACCAGAACTGGTTCTCGTGATTGGTAAAATGGAAGCTGATGTTATGACTAATCTGCATCAAAGCATTCAAGAACTGTTTACACAAGACCGGGTTGGCGCTGTTATTTCGTGCGATGCATCCGCGCGCTATATGGAGACACTGTCAGGCCCGAATGTTCCCTTTATAAATATTGCGGATGAACTCGACCGTTTTGCCATCGACCTGCTATGGCGTCAGCTAAAAAGCCGGCAAAACAAGCAAAACTCGTATGTTTTCTTGGGGGAATGGACGTATACGGAGAGCAAACATGCATCTCATTTTGCAGCCAAGGAAAAAGAAGTTCCGTGTTCGTCGTGTGTTTATGATACTCTCGCATGGTGGTCACTTCACCCTGGGAAAAAACTTGATATCATGCAAGTTCGCCTGATGATGAACCCTGCGACCGTGTTTAAGCACTTCTTAACGAGTAATGCAGAAAAACTAGAATTGACCCTTGGAACGGGCGAATCTGATGAGCCTGAAGAGCCAAATGAACCCCATTGTTCTTGCGAAAATGATGATGCTGAGGCACTAGCCTAACGTCCAGGCATAGGTCGCTCAATCATTCCCCTACTCACGCTTTCATAGTGGACAGCAAACCGCGCATCCTTGTCTCGCATTCTAGACAAGCGCCGCTCTTCTTTTTCTTGCTCGTCGCGCTCCTTTTGTGCACGCCATGCTAGTTCCTCCTCTGTTATCGGCGCATCTGAAACAGAGGCACGATGTGCTTCAAAATCCTCTACGTTCTTGTAGTCCTTTCGTTTTGCGACAGCGCGAGGGTCCACTAGGCGCGTGTTTGTGGTCGCAACCTTGTAATCCGTGTACGCAAGACCTTGGCGCGCCGATTGAGGAGCATGAGTGAAATCGTCGGTTTTGTCCGCTCCGATTTCAGTGAATTGTAACTTTTTGGCGAGTTGCATAGCATCCGGTTCGCGATGCACAATAACCTCTTTAGACGCCGGCATTGTGTGCTCGTCAAACGCCGAATTGAAGCGGTCGGCGGAGACCTTTCCAGATAGAATCTTGGGGATGCTCAAGTCATCGCGCACCTTTGACGACTTTTCCATGAGATGGCCATAGCCCGTCTCGGTTTCTTCATCTTTGAACTTATTGTCTTCAAAGAAGCGATTGAAACGCTCTTGAAAGGCTTTATTTGAATCCTCGCGTCCTTCGTGTTTTGTTGCAGTGAATGAAGGAGGAAGGGCAGTGGTTGGTTGCGAATTATTGTAGTGGTCTTGTGATTCTTTTTTGAGTTCATGATGAGGTCTATCCGCATTTCGAGTTTTAAACTCAATGGCTAACTTCTTAAAGCAATCTGTTACGATTGCAAACATCTCTTGATTACCGCCTTTATCTGGATGTACCCATCGCGCTGTCCGACGGTACGCCTCACGTAGCTCATCCCAAGTAAAGTTCTTCTGCAAACCAAGAACATCATAGGGGTCGACGTGTGCCGCCAATTTGTCGGCGCCACCACTTTGATGCAGGGCATTATAGTACTTATCATACACGTCGCTTCTGCTAGTTTGATTGCCCATTCATTTTCACACAATCCTATTGCTTTAAATGCCTAACACTTTACTTTAATGGTTTGAACGGGGCTCAACATACCCAGCGAACCAAGGGTCAATCTGTAGTGAAGATGACGCTCCAATTTACCTTTGTATGTGACTTCGTACTCGCCCGGGCAATGAAACACGACCACTGTCCGTTTGTCTTTAACGACCGCCACGCCGGCATTGCTCCAATCGTCATACGCCTTCCAAGGAGTAGATTTCACGTCCTTAGAAGGTCGAGCACCCCAATAGAGGACTCGGGTACCATCGGGGGCATCCACATCAATTGCGGCTTCTACGTTGGCATTCGAAGGAGCAAATCGGTCTTTTAGCAGCGTTGGCGGAACTGCTGCATAGCCAAGGAAGGGCAAATATGTATCACGTTGCATCAAGAGCCACGCTGCCAAGGTGCCGACAACGACGCTTAGGAGCACTAGGAAGGGGGTATCACGCTTCTTGAAAATGAGCACAACTGCTACAACGAGTGTGAAAACATGCGTCACGATGTTGGCGACCATTGCCTTGGAAGGGCAAAATTTGCTTCTCTCACTACTGCAGTCGCTTGAATTGTTCATCTACTTTTTGTTAAGAGAATGTATCGGGATTTAGAAGTTAACTTGCGCAATTTTTAAATGATGATTCGCGTTATTATTCCAGGATTTGGTCAACCACGCCTTGATGAAAAAACACGTATTTTAGAATCTAACCTCAAGCTTTTGTCGGCTACCAAGCCGGCTAACACTATTCTCGATGTATATCTCCATGCATATGATGACAGCCCGGTCCCTTCGCATATTGACGGCGTTGCCATCACATGCATGCGCTCTCCCGGAATCGTTGGTGATTTCATTAAGTGTCACGCAAATGAACGAGCAATTGAAGATTGTGATAAAGTATTCATGTGTCTTGACGACGTTGAACTCATGCCATCCTTTCACTTGTCCGAAGCCATAACTATTCAAGAGAGGTTCGGTCTTGATATATTCTCACCATGCTTAACGACAGAGAGCGCAACGTTTTATCACTACATGCGTAGCTCGTATGGCCCGTCGTGCGATGCTGATGGCAGTCCCCTACTACGCATCACAACCGCTTGCGAGATGTTTTGTTATTTGATGCCCACGCAAGGATTTATGGCATGGTGTCAGCATCTGGACAAGGAAAACCCGTGGCTTTGGGGCATGGACTTGCTCTTGACTCATAAGTTTGGCCTGCGTGTTGGTATGTTGCCATCTATGACAATGATGCATCATTTTCAAAGTCTTTGCTACGATGCACATCCTCATATCAATCCATTTGACAGATTTCATGCATATCTTAAAAAGTACGGTGAAACTCAAGTTAGCCTTTCACACTTGCCCGCTTTACTTACGACACTGAGGTGTGATGCGATTTAAGGATAGGATTGGATGAGTTTTAATAATGAAAAACGGTGAACAAGAATATCTTCGTGTTGCAACTCGTGTTTTGCACGAGGGAAAGCCGCGCGCAGACCGCACTGGGACTGGGACGATTAGCTTGTTTGGTGAACAAATGCGATTTGACATTTCAGAAACTGTCCCTCTCCTAACGACCAAGTTTGTTCCTTGGAAAGCCGTGATTAAAGAACTCCTTTGGATGTGCCGTGGCGAAACAGATGCAAGCATCCTTCAACAACAAGGCGTGCGGATTTGGGACGGCAATTCGACGCGTGAGTTTCTTGACGCAAGGGGGCTCAATCACCTACCAGAAGGCGACATTGGCGGCGGTTACGGCCATGTCTGGAGATACTGTGGCGCTCAGTACAAAACGTGTAAGGATGATTACACAGGGCAGGGCGTTGACCAGTTGGCCGCTGTGGAAAACAGCCTTAAGAATGACCCCATGAGCAGGAGGCATTTCATGACAGCATGGAATCCCCCCGCCCTTGAGAGCATGGCCCTTCCTCCATGCCATCTGAGTGTGCAATTCTATGTGGAAATTGACGAAGCAGGCACAAAGCATCTGAGTGCCCACATGTTTCAAAGAAGCGTTGACACACTCCTCGGTTTGCCATTCAACATTTTCTCATACACTGTGCTCACGTACATTCTTGCTAAAAAATGTGGCATGGTTCCGAAAGACCTCATTATTTCAACAGGTGATACACATATTTACAAAGACCATATTGGTTGCGTGGAAGAACAACTACAACGAACGCTGTTTTCTCCTCCACGACTGATTGTACATGACGCGGTTGCAGCCAAAGATTGGAAGGACATCACACTCGATGATTTTACTCTCGTTGGCTATGAATACCACCCAGCAATAAAAGCCCCCATGAGCATTTAATGCCGATTTCATTTTTTATTTTTGAAAAGCTACAAAGGTTTTGCTTAGTACTTTTTGTGGAGTGATTTCCCCCCCCCCTTTTGGCGGCTCGTGAGCCGCGAGCTCTCCGTCTGATGGGCTCGCGCAAGCTCATTAATTTTGTTTACCAAGAATAGTAAGGGACAAATCCTTCATAAAAAAGGCTCGCTTAAATGCAAAAATGCTCAGTTTGTAGCTACACTACAAATAAGGGATTTAACCTAAAACGACACATAGAGTCAGTGCACTTACTTGCTCAAGATGTGGTTGCTGAAAATAGGTGCACTGATGCCGAAAATAGGTGCATTGATGCCGAAAATAGGTGCAATGATGCCGAAAATAGGTGCATTGATGCCGAAAATAGGTGCTCTGATGCCGAAAATAGGTGCACTTTCAAATGTCCATCCTGCTACAAAGTATTTTCACGTTACCAAAGACTACTCGACCACAAGAGCAAATGCAATTTTAAGTCACATCCTTTTGAATGTGAATGTTGCCATCGTATTCTTTCAAGTTATTGCACTCTTGCACGCCATCGCAAAAAATGCGTACCTTCTTACGCGAAAATCAAACGGTTTAATGAATTAAAGAAGGAAAATGAAGAGCTAAAACTTCAATTATCACAGAATCAACATACAGGTGTTGCAGGTGCAAGTAGTATTTACTCTGGGCCGAACACTTCATTTGTGGGTGACCACAATACAGCGAATATTATTAATATTAATGGTCTTGGTAAAGAAGAAATTGCATATCTTACCGACAATCCCCGTTTCAAGTCATTCATGACCAAATGCATAAAGAATCAACTTGATGGGGTTATGGAATACCTAGAAAACAAGCATTTCAACCCAAAACATCCTGAAAATCACAATCTGAAGAAACTAACCAAGAAAGATAGCTTCATGGAATGTTACGATGGTGAGAAATGGCGTACACGATACTGCGATGACATCATGCACGATGTTTTTCACAATATGTACAAAGCATTCGCTGACTTTGTCGAAACCGCGACACAAGATGGCAAATTGAAAAAAGTATGGCTCGATAATTTCATGTCTACGGTCGGAACGCCATTGGATTGGGATGTAAACTGCGACAACTATGAGTTCAACGATAGAATGACGGACGAACAGAAAACACACTTGAAAGAACGCGTGTTTGCTCTGGCAATTGAGTACATTTATAAGCAATCAAAGCAAAAGGCTAAACCAGTTTTGGCACCCGGCTAGATCCTTGGTTTCGCATTACGCACCCGTTTGAGGGACCATCCACCCTTAAATCCGGTGGATTTTATTTGATCCAAGAGAGGAATCAATTCTAGGAGTTTATTAGAATTAGCTTCTTTACTATCTATCCAATCTCGTAATTTCGTATTTGCTGCCACTATTGGTGCAACATCTATAAAATCTGCGAGATTGAGCATTTTATTAATGAACACCTTGACGTCTTTAAAAAGCTCTGTCACAGATGCTCCCGTATTGACTTTGGATAGTTCCAAATCCATCAAGAGGGTTTTATAACCATAAACTGACACGGTATGTTGGCCAAATGTTAGCTCTGATTTGGTAGTTTTTTGCAATAACACATTGTCGAGATGCAGGTCCCCATGAATGAAACCGCATTGTTCATACGCATACAGCATCGTCAAAATGACCTGCTTTGCACAGGATCGTATTACGATAACATCATATTTGCCCCATTTGAAGTTCTTAAAACTTGACCCTGGCACATATTCCATCACAAGAACCCGCATAGATTCCCCTGGTCCATCGCACATGTGGGCACGATTGGTTAGATAATTTGTGATTGCATCATTGCAAGTAAAGAAACACAGGTATTTTAAGATTCCTGGGATTTGGGCGGCAAGCAGGCCCTGATATGCTGTCCATTCTTTTTCAATGTCTTCCGTGTGATTTGCAATCTTCACGACAACTTTTGCGCGTTTATTAAATATGGCTTCCAGAATCTTTTTGCCTGACATCTGGAGCGCTTTGTGTTTATCGATTGTTTGTAGTGCAGTGACGCTTTCTAGCCATCCAGCAGTTGTCTTTGCGTCATGCGTTATTTTTCCGCATTCCCACACAAACTTCGATCCGGACATGCTCGACTCCTCATTGTATTCCAGGAATTGCATTTACAATTAATGACAAAATAACAACATAGATAGTAACTTCAGATCTCTTAAAACCCATAAATGCTTATTTTACAGTTACATCTAAGCAAAAGGTCCGATAGCGATACATTTATAAGCGGTCTAAGCAAAAGGTCAAACCCACTTGACATTCGAAAGTATAATTTTGGCATAAGGAAACATTGCTTTTATGTCAAAAGAATCTATAACACAATCGGATATGGAAATATATTCGCAATCCAAATATATACCTGTCCTGCCATTAAATACAATTTGAGCATTGTCTATGTCAATGTCTGTGTGTAAAATAGTTAATATTTAGAAGTTCGTACGTTGATTCTAGCATAAAATTTGCTCCAGGTAAATCCCAAGCAAACTCGAATGGAAAATCCAAATCTGATTTTATTCGAGGTCGGACTCGGTCTTCCCATGTGGAAACGCTGCTTGCGGCCAGCTGCTGCCGCAGTTGCCTTTATATGCATTTAGAGGGTTGTTCTCTTTTGTCTTGGTATAATAACAAATGGAAGAATCACCAAAGATTTACGAAAGAAACCCAGACACCAACGTCATTCGATGGCGTTTCATTAGTGAGAAACGTGACGTGTATGGTTGGCCCCATTATGGAAATATCCTGACCCGTCCCGACTTAAAGAAATGAGCGAGTATGTAGTGAAAGAAGTAAAGCAGCTTGCGCGAGTCCATCTTAAAATGTACTACTACGACGATTGGTTTGATGATGCTATATATGAGCCGGACTATGACCATGAAGGACAAGATGAGCATGAAATGATGGCGGATGAAGTAGATGACTACGAAGCGGATGAAGCACGAGAGTCGTGGAGCAATGAAGATGCGGATGCGATTGCCTTGAACATTTGGGCACCACTTCAAGTAGGAGAATGTCGTATGTATGTGTCGTCACTGGGTGCAATTCGACTTCTAGATGCTCCATTCCAATCGGTGGACTATGGCATTTCTCTTGCAGGTACACCCAATCGAACTGTGCGAATTGAAGTGTCCGACGGCGATTTCCGCAACTTCATGGTTCATGAGCTTGTTTGGCAAGCCTTTAACGGTGACATTCCAGATGGTTGGGAGGTGCGACATAAAATGTCTGCACTACAAGACATGACGGCCGCTTGCGAAGCATCCAATGCAATCGATGATATTGACATCTATCCCGCACTCCAAACGCGGCTCAAACATTGGATGTCGAAATAAAATAAAAAAATGCATCTAAAGGTTATTTTTATAAAGGATGTAGCAACGACAACAACCGAACCCAAAATGCATGGCAAACCAGAACTATCATGGGGAGTTACCAGCGGTGGTGTTTCCAAGAAGAAGAGCAAGAAAGCACCCGCAAAAGATGTTTCGAACGACGATGATGACGGACCAAACCCATTCCCATTCTTGATGGGTCGGACATCTACTACGGTTTATTCGTCCCATAACTGCATTTACTTTCAAGACGACATTACCGTCGACACTGCTTTTGCTCTCAACAAGGAGCTACGTTCAGTAGCTGATAAGCTTATTGTTGTTGGTACAATTCACAAGACCATCCCACCTCCCATTTGGCTGCATCTGACAACCAATGGCGGTGATATTTACGCCGCATTTTCGGTAATTGATTGCATCCGTCATCTCGGTGTTTCCGTCAACACCGTAGTTGATGGATTTGTAGCATCCGCTGGCACTCTTATCAGTGTCTTCGGTGCGCGCCGGTACATTATGCCAAACGCGTACATGCTTCTTCACGAGCTGCGCAGCGAAATCTGGGGCAAGTTTACGGACATTTCCGACGAAATGTCAAACCTTAAGAAAATCATGGACCACATCGTTCGTATTTACACGGAGCACACGACCATTCCACCACGCCAACTTGAGAAACTTCTGAAAAAGGACCTCATTTGGAACGCAGAAGAGTGCCAGAAGCACGGCGTTGTTGACGGTGTTTTCACCGGTTACAATATTACACAAGCCTAAAAACCATTTAAAAAGGTGAGCCCTTATTTTTGTACACAACCCACATCATGAGTGCCGTTCCCGAAACATTTGCCTTTCAAGCTGAAATCAATCAGCTTATGTCCCTCATCATCAATGCATTTTACAGCAACCGTGAGGTCTTTCTGCGCGAGCTGATTAGCAATGCGAGTGATGCACTAGATAAAGCACGACATGTCGCGCTCCAAACCAAGGGCACCGCAGCTGCTGATACAGCCATTCACATTGTCGCGAATAAGGAGGCTCGCACGCTAACCATCCGTGACAATGGCATTGGTATGTCGCGCGAAGAGCTCATCTCTAACCTCGGCACCATTGCTCGTTCCGGCACGAAGGCTTTTATGGAAGCACTCACTGCACAACAGGCCGATACCAGCCTGATTGGTCAATTCGGTGTTGGCTTTTACTCCGCATATCTCGTTGCGGAAAAGGTGTCTGTGACATCCCGCTCATCGGAGGATGAGCCATTTCATTGCTGGGAAAGCATGGCAGGTGGCACCTTCACCGTGCAAGAAGCGCAAGGCATCGACCCCGCCATCATGAACGGGACCATCATTACTCTCTACCTCCGCGAGGATACGATTGAGTACCTAGAAGAGAACAAAATCAAGGAGCTTGTCACGAAACACAATGCCTACATCTCGCACCCAATCTACCTCGAAGTAGAACGCGAGCGTGAAGTTGAGGTTGAGACAGAGGGTAAAGAGGCGGAACAAGAGCAAGTCGAGAACGTGGTGGTCGAAGAGGTTACCGAGGAGCCCGCACCCGTCGAAAAGAAAATGGAGAAATACAATGAATGGGACCAACTGAACAACCAAAAGCCTATTTGGGTAAAGCCCGCAGATGAGGTTACACCTGAAGAGCATGCAGCCTTTTACAAGAATCTGTCGAACGATTGGGAGGCTCCAATTGCATACAAGTATGTGAAAGCCGAAGGAAGCCTAGAGTTCCGTGGCATTCTTTACACGCCACGCCGCGCACCCATGGACATGTTCCAAACACGTGACTCTAAACGCCGTAACATCAAGCTCTTCGTGCGCCGCGTGTTTATCACAGACGATTGCGAAGAGCTTGTGCCAGAGTGGCTTTCCTTTATCAAGGGTGTCATTGACAGTGATGACCTGCCTCTAAACATCTCGCGCGAAATGCTACAACAAAGCCGTGTTCTGAAAGTCATCCAAAAGAACATTGTTAAAAAGGCTCTTGAAATGCTACAAGAAATGGCGACCGACAAGCCGGACGATTACAAAGTGTTCTATGAGACATTTAGCAAGAACCTAAAACTAGGGGCGTACGATGACGATAAGCACCGTTCCAAACTGGTTGAGCTCCTTCGCTTTCATTCGTCCGACGATGCGGACTCGATGTCCTCGCTCCTTGACTACACGACACGGGCCAAGGAAGGTCAGACCAAGATTTACTACATGACCGGCGATAACCTGGACACCATGCGCAAGTCTCCATTCATCGAACGCCTTGTCTCGAAGGGCTACGAAGTTATCTTCATGAAGGATGCGATTGACGAGTACATGAGCCAACGGCTAACGGAATACAAGCCATCGGATGGCGAAACAACATACACCTTTGTGAACGTTTCAAAAGAGGGCAATCTGTTTGAGGACGAGACCGAAGATGACATGGCAGCAAAACGCGAGGCATTCGAGCCCCTGTGTGCGTATGTCAAGGAGCAACTCAAAGACCGTGTGGAAAAAGTAGTAGTTTCGATGCGCCTTGCCAAAGCTCCCGCTGCTATTGTGACGGGAGAATACGGTTGGACTGCAAACATGGAGCGCATCATGAAAGCACAGGCCCTGCAAAATAGCGATATGCATCAATACATGAAGCCCAAAAAGGTGTTTGAGATTAACCCAGACCATGTCATTATTAAATCGCTGCTAGCAAAACTGACGGAAGATGCGAAGGACAAAGTACTAAAAGACCTGACATACATGCTCTATGACACTACACTACTGGCTTCTGGATTTACGATGGATGATACTATGCAATTCGCTGACCGTATTCATCGCTTGATGGTTGCTGGTATGACGGGCAACGACGACGATGACACGGCTGAAACTGATGCCTCTGCCGAAGCCAATGCCGAGGCCGAGGCAGAGGCTGAGTCAACAACCGAGCCTGCAGCTGTACTAACCAAAATGGAAGAGCTCGATTAGACAAAGCACCCATGCAATGTTGTCGGAACATGTTCAGGTAACCAATATTCCTGAATAGGACCACTAGCTATGTTTGCCGCGTCAAAAACAGCAAGCACACTTGCCTCTTTTTTAACATCATGGACAACCGCCAAAACGTGTCCATTGTGGTCATAAATAGGTTCGCCAATGAAGGCACTCGGACCAGCGTCCCATGCTTCATTTTCGTCGGCACTAAGCTTTACAAGGAATTGTTGAACATTCTCCGTTCCAGATGTAGCAAAAATGGCATCATCCTGCCTTGTCATAGGAGATGGGAACTCTACCCAATCCGAGTGAACCACTTCTTGAGTGCAACGCACATCCACTCCAATATTCCAATCCGTGCGCATCAAACAACTCTTCATTTGAAGGCTTTTGAAGTCAATACATTCAGGATACATAACGGATGTAATGCTTACTTTATTTGAATTATCCCAACAAATCTTGGCATGATGCGTAGCAAATCCATGGCTAATGAGAGACGTGCTATCGTTTTCGCATTTACCTGTTCGCGAAACGGCATGAATGAAGCTTGGTCCTGAACCATTTTTCAAACAGTGCACTATTCCCTTTCGCGCATTGCCCATGTTTATTTGGAGGGCATGCTGCATAAAGATGTAATGGTTGGGTGTCACCACGAAATCGTGCAAGTATAAAAAGCCTGCGACATCAACTGGTGTAGTTTTGGTGATGCTAAAGCTCTCATCAATTTCATAAAATGTAATTATTGTGGATATACGGCCGTATGTTAATGTATATAGAACGAGTCGGTTTCCGGATTCAAGTTCCAGGATTTTTGGATGGGCTCCCACAACGTCGCCAAATATGCGAAGGCGACGAAACAATGCATCTATTTGAGGCATTCCTGTTGTGATGGGCGCGCCATCGTGAAATGGGGACATGATGCCAATGGTCTCCAGCGTGGTTGCGTTGACTAAGTAAGGCGCACCGCTTTCGCAAAAGACCAATAAAACGCCGCCCCAGAAAATCACATTGGTATTTGCAGGGTTCTTGAGGGTTCGAAACAATGGCGGAGTTCCAAATGCCCCAGAATACATGCGGCGACCATGCAGTAGTTCCTCTTTTCTGTGTTCCGTTTCTACGATGCGTGACTGATACGTAACATTTCCATGGCCGTCAAACCGATAGGCTGTAAGCACGCCATCGCCATCAAAAGGATGAGACCCACCAAACACACCAGGACCACACTTGTAATATGTCCCTTTGACGTCTGATGTGTGACACCTTCTTGAGGATTTTATTTTTAGTGAAATTGGATTTTTGTATTCTGTAACATTCCTAAAAGTTCGAAACCAGTTCGGCCGCTGCATTTATATCTTCAATCTACAATAAGATTAATGAGTGAAACGGACGTCTTTTTATTCCATCGGGATTTGCGCCTTACTGACAATACTGCTCTCATCAAATTGGTGGCACAAGGCCACCGTGTTCTTCCCATATTTATATTCGACCCAATCCAAATAGACCCCAAGAAGAATGCTTACTTCTCAAATCCAGCCGTGCAGTTCATGTGCGAAAGTCTCATTGACCTTGACCATCAGTTGAGAAAACTAGGAACGCGGCTACACATGTTTTATGGAAGCAACCTTTCTGTGCTACGCAGCCTTCGCAAAAAGGTTCCGTTTACAAGTATTGCTTGGAACGAAGACCCTAGCGCGTTTGCTCGCAAACGAGATTCCGCAATCACACAATGGGCTACAAGCGCGAGCATTGAAGTTGTTACGGCGACGGATTACTATCTTACAGAACCGGGCGAGGGCCTTGGGCCAAGTGGACAACCATACAAGGTGCTTTCTGCCTTTTGGAAATGGACATTAAAAAATAAACCAGTGCGCAATGTGGATACATTTTCATTCAAGAGCAAGCATTTTCATGAAGTTTCGGACATGGGTTTCGGTGTGGAACGTTTGAAAAAGATGTACGTGGATATGCCAGAATTGGCACTTCATGGCGGCCGTGCGCTAGCTTTGGAACGCTTGAAACGCCTATCCACTCTAAAGGATTACGCACACGAACGCGATTTTCCAGCAAAAACAAATGGGACGTCGCGTCTCTCGCCCTACTTGAAGTTTGGATGCGTGTCCATACGTGAAGCATATTGGGCAAGCCAAGACCAAGCCTTTTTACGGGAACTTGTGTTTCGCGACTTTTACGCCAAAGTGTATGCCATGGATGCAGACCTGCAAACGGGCAAAAAGGCAGTGCTTGCTGATTTAGATGCGCGATTGAAGTGGTATAAACCAAACGACTCGGATGCAGTGGCTGCACTATGGAAAGCTTGGACAACGGGCAACACAGGCTTTCCATTGGTAGATGCAGGAATGCGCGAGCTGCTAGCAACAGGGCATCAGCACAACCGTGTGCGGATGCTCTGTGCGAGCGTTCTCACGAAGTACATGTGGATAGATTGGCGCGCGGGTGCCAAGTTTTACTATACGCATCTCGTTGACGCAGATATCTTTAGCAACACAGCGGGGTGGGGATTTTGTTCGAGCACAGGTGTGGATGCAGTGCCCTATTTCCGTCCGCCATTCAATCCATTTATTCAGAGTAAGAAGTTTGACCCCGATGCAGAGTACATTAAGCGATGGGTTCCAGAGTTAGCAAACGTTTCAGCAAAAGACATTCACAAATGGGGTGAAGATTCAAAAACAACAAAGGAAACTCAGTATCCATTACCAGTTCTAGACTACAAAAAGGCATCAGCGGATGCGGTGAGAACGTTTAAGAACACCCTTTAGCTTTTTACTACGAGTTTTGTCCTTTTTACCACCGCCTCTATATTGAGGGAACGCAAGCGTTATATTTTTATCCGTGAATTGCTCCGCACCAATGTAAAAGTTATCATTGCTCAAGTCAAGAACTTGCTTTCCAGCTTTATAATTAAACTCATCATCCAGCGTGATAGCAAATACCTTCGATTCAAAAGGAGGATTATATGAACTTAGAGACGATTGGCTACACATCAAGTCATTTGTGTTGTGTTTTGCAATTCTCTCAACAAGTTCCATCGTTCCAATAACACTCGTCGAGTTCAGGTTGTCAATGTATGTAATAAAGTTTTCAAAATGACCTACATTTGACGGTTCGTATGTAAGACTTTTTTGGAATGTTTCAATTTGATTAAAATCTACTTTAGACAAATATCCTGCATCATAGTAATATTTACACCATTTAACAACCTTGTTGACTGGATCTAAATTTACTTTGATATCAAGACCGCTTTTGCTTGCTGGTATATACTTTCTGAAAAGTGCCAAAAGTGCGGGGTTATCATTTATTTCTTTGGTAAAATGACTGTTTGTTAGGGCAAAAGTGTATCTGCTCTTTTCAAGATTGCAATCGCGTAAATCAATGTATGGCGTTGCAGGTGGATTATTAACGACCTTAGACAGATTCACGACACACATGATACATATGCACAAATCTGCAGCCTTGTCTGTTATATATTTCGTAATTTTGTCTTGAATTTTATTTACACTTAGCGAAGTGCCGAAACAACTTCCAAACAATCCATTGCATTGCAAAATTGCACATTTACGTAAATATGCAGGGCGTTTACCATTTTGTGAAGCACGGTTTGCAAGTTCTGACCGAAGTGCATTTAAAGACTGGTTGATGTATAGTCCTTCGTGCGACCTATTTAAGCAAGCTTTCGTGACTGCACAATTCTTAACGTTTGGAATACGACGTAAGTCATTTATGTATTTATCATCTTTTTCAATTTGTTTTTGAAGGTCGCCAATTTCCGATAATCGGTCTTCTATAGTCTTTTTCAGCAATGAAAGTGCATCATCAATCAATTTGTAGTACCCCTGAATAAATCTTTCAATGAGTAACTTTATAGATTTTGGAGGATTTCTACCGCTGTTGAGACTATTAATGTCTATTCCAAAAAACTTTTCTTTATCATCCATCCATTTCAAAACTTTGGAATGAATAAAATTGTTTTTTTGGTACAGTAGTGCAGAGAATTTGCCATTCTTTTCTGCCTCAAGAACGTCATTACTATTGGCATATTCTGCATCATTTGTCAGTGGGGAATTGGGTATTGGCTTATTGTTTGCAACTAACCATGCTGTAAACTGTTGTTGAGCTGAGGACTGATTGTGTTTATACGTACCATTGTTTGTATGTGCAGCGGCGGTCATATAACTTACGAATCGTTTAATATACGGTTCATCATTTTGCATGTTTTCTCGCTTTCTTTGAAGGATTTGTGTGATTTTAACGTCTGTTAATGCTTCCTTGATTGCCTGTTTAAGAGCATTAACTTCTCGTTGCATCAAACGATTCAATTCGTTGACATCATCCCTTTGGAATCCTTCTAGTGAATTGAATTTAGTCATTTGAATCAACTTTGTAGTCTCAGAATCAATATTAGCTTTATTTGCTGATAATGCATTCAATTGTGTTCTTCGACTTTCTAATGCCGTTTGTTTCGATAGTAATTCATTTTCCAGAGCTTTAGGATTGTCGAAGAACTGCTTGTATTCAGATAAATCATCAATGTCTTTGCTTGAGCATTTCAATTTGGATTCTACTATAGTAAGTCCTGTTTTTGCTGGTATTGATTCTTTGAATTTCTCTATTTCCTTTCTAAGCCGTGTTTGGTCGTAGAATGGTTGCCCATCTTTTTGCAAGGTTCCAAATTTAGCAATCACATCTGTATTTTGGCATGCGAATTTGTTTTCCACTCCAGCAAAATCACCAACAAACAGATGCTGACTTGGCGTTTGGATCTCATTTTTCTCGTTATGTATTTCGAATTCAATGTCTATTAAAACATGACTTCTCGAACTTGATGGATTATTTGGAGTTGACGCAACTTCACGAAGTTTGTCGACAGCCTCTGCTATTCTATCTCCAAGAGACACCATTTGATTACGTTCTAAATTTTGGGTATCTTCTTTGATGAAGCCTAATCTATCTTTTCTGATAAATAGCTCATTATTTAATAATATTTCATCGACTCCTTCAATCTTACTAGGTAAACTTTCATCAATCTTATATTCTATGCAAGTGCATTTTATGGAATTAATTGATTTTTTGTCAGATAGTTCATTTACAAGGTGGACGATAACACCGTCTTTTTGTTCTTCATCTTGGGCTTTGCTAAATGAAACCAATGTCGAAGTTTTACCAGCACCAGAAGCACCATAGCCAATTATAAAGACAGATTTTCCTATTTCTAACAATTTCATAATTTCTGTACAATGTTTTGCAACATCTTTGTTTTTAAACCTTGGATGGAAGATTTTAGTGTATGGTCCCAAGAAATATTGAGATGTGGGTATATTTTTGTTGATTCGCTCCTTCAATTTTGTAGACACGGCAACGGTTGAAACATCGGGTGCAGCAGGTGCAGCGGGTACATCGGCAGCAGGTGCAGCAGGTGCAACCGGTGGTACAGCGGCAGCAAGTGGAGCAGGTGGTGCAGGTGGTGCAATACGTGCAGCGGGTACAGTGGCAGCAAGTGGAGCAGGTGGAGCAGGTGGTGCAACACGTGCAGCAGGTGAAGCAGGTGCATGTGCAACACGTGAAATTGGGTTTAATTCAGTGTTGATTCTAGCTAAGTCGTTAAGTAACTCACCTCTTTTAGCTGGGTCGAGGTCAGTTCTCTTGAGTCGAGTTTCAAGTGCATTTTTTTCTCTTTTCAACCGGGTTTGCTTTGAAGCAGGAGTTTCACCACCACTCCAACCTGCGGGCGATACTAATGAATTGCGATACACCTGAACATCTTTATTAAATGATTCTGCGCTTCCGAAAACCCCGCTTGCACCGTCATAATATGCAATCGCGTCGGGCTCGTAGTTTATAACACACGACGTAAAATTTTCTTTTTGGATAAACACCTTGAATCTTTCGTTATATTGATTGTCAGGGTAAACGTTAAACTTCACATATGTAAGAATCGGATATGGATTTTGTTTTTGGTTCAGCATTGCTTCATTCTTTGCATTGACAACCTCACGGTACTTCCGTGCATAGGTATCTCCGTTAAGCAGTTCAACATTATCACGAATTGTTTCCATCGATTTAAAGTAAACATTCAAATACAAGTCAAATACATTGAATAAATTTTCATTAATATTTCCGATATCTGTTGTTTTCAGTGTCTTGGCAAACTCAAACATTAACTTATGAAATTCGTTTCGTGATATCATTGCTTTTTCAAATATATTTGAACCATTTGGTTTTGGTGGATAAGCCTCCTTTAAGATTTTATGAACATCGTCACCAAACTCAAGATTTATTATTGCATCGAACTCTTCAAGTAAGTTCGTAGATTCTTTGTAATCTTTTTGCCAGTAAGCAAAAACTGTAGTTTTGGTACCAATATCAGTACTCACCAATTCTTGTATAATATACGTTCTATACATTATAGAAAATGTATAGAAAGCAACTAAAACTTTTTGAATAAATTGCGATGCAATATCTTTTGTAATATTACCCCCTCCACCCATTCTTCCTTCAATTGCCATCCTTTTAATTTGTTCATACGTATCTTGCATGTCTTGGTTCTCAATAGAAACCTCATTCATGTCAAATTTCTTTACAACTTTTGTTAATGGGCTTTCTTTAGATGCTTCGGGGACAGCGTTTAGTGTGTTTGCATCAGCAGTTGCAGCATGAGGCTCTTGTCGAGCCAACGTTGTAGGATCATCATATTGTGTCTTGATCCCTGCCGCCGGTAGTTGTTGTAATCGTATAATTTCCGCAGGGTCTGGTTCTTGATAATCTTTATCGTACGTACTTATCCATTTATCAGATGGATTTGAAGTTGGAGAAGGAGAAGGTTCTAGTTGTGATTTCTCTCGAATCTCAACTGGTTTGGTTCTGCATAATCCATCAAATTGGTCATTGTATTCCGCAATAAATTTAAAGAGAGTGATAAACTTATTGAAATCGTCTAATTCATCTGAATAATTTTCAAATATAAATGTTACGACAAAAGGCTTAAATATGTTTTGAATGAGTTTTGTATCATCAATTCCTCGTTTTTCAAACGTCTCAAAATAATGCGCAAATGGATGGTTATATTCAAATAGACTTTTTAATTTTGATTGGACTGCATAAAGTTTTTCTAGTTCACTAAGATACTTGGCAACTTTAGGGTCATTATCGTAAGGAAGACCATTCAAGTATTTAAGTGCAAATTGTTTAAACTCTTCAATTCTATCATTAGACTTACATAAGTCTTCAAGTATTTTATCATATTTGCCGTCGAACCTTGTGCCATTTATTATATTTTGATTGAAGAGTTTGTTCTCAAGACCGCCACCTAAACGTAAAATTCCAATTGTTTTTAATTTTTTACGTGGCGGTATACTACCTCTATAATGTTTGTTTTGTTTGGCATTACCTCCTATTGACATTGGCATTATTTCTATTTTAATGTTGCGTGGTTGTTTTGCTGTTGCAGGGGGTGTTGGTGCTACTGGTGCTGCTGGTGCTACAGGAGCTGCTACTGGTGCTGCTTCTGGTGCTACTGTTGTTGGTGCTACAGGTGCTACTGGTGCTGCTGGTGCTACTGGTGGTGCTGGTGCTACTGGTGCTACTGGTGTTGGTACCGTTCTTGCTATTTCTGCATCAGCTTCATCTGCTGCTCTCCTTGCTGCAGCAGCTGCCGTTACTGCGGCTGTCGCAGCCTTTTCAGCGTCTTTGGCTCTACGCTCATTTTCCGCACGGGCTGCTGCCTCATATTTGGTTTTTTCATTCAATAATCTCTCGGCCTCATTTGCTGCCAGTTCAGCTGCTTCCTTATCACGTAAAGCCATTTGTGCTGCTTTTGCGGCATCTGCGGCCTTTTTGGCGATTGCAGCAGCATTGGCACGCGCATCAGCTGTAGCTTTTTCCGCGGCTTCGCGTGCGCGTTTGGCTTCCTTTTCTGCCGCCAATGCCGCAGCTTCCTTATCGCGTAAAGCCCTTTGTGCTGCTTGGGCTGCTTTTGCAGCACTTTCGGCGATTGCAGCTGCTTTGCCACTTGCATCGGCTTTAGCTTGTTCCGCGGCTTCGCGTGCGCGTTTGGCTTCCTCTTCCGCCGCCAATGCCGCAGCTTTCCTTTCGCGTAAAGCCCTTTGTGCTGCTTGCGCGGCGTCTGCGGCAATTTTAGCGATTGCCGCAGCAGCGTCATCTTTTGCGTTCTTCGCAGCGGCGCGTTTAGCTGCCTCATCCGCTGCCAATTTTGCCACCTTTTCAGCAGTGAGGGCTTTTCCTAATTCCTTGCTCATCTTTGCGGCATCACTGCTTGCAGCCATTCTGGCAGCGGTGGCAGCATCAACCGCCCTTTTTGCAATGCTAGCAGCTTTGTCCGCTGCAGACGCAGATTTAGCCGCGACCTTTGCATTTGCTCGTGCAAGTTTCGCTGCATCGACCGCCTTCTTGGCAATTAAGGCAGCTGCATCACGCATGCGTTTCATGTTTTCGTTTATGCGGTTTTCCTTCTCATCAATAGACAAACCCAAACTGGGTGGTGCTTTAGGGCCAGTATCACCTGTGGAAACCTGTGTTGAGCCCTTTGCTTCAAAGATGGGCGATTCCAGTATGAGTTTCCGTAGGTTCCTAAATAACTCTGTACCTCTAGTTTCTCCACCTCCGCCTCTCTTCGCTTTTGTCATTATCACCTCTATAACTTGATGATGATTTGATTTTTCTACAAACAAACTGCAAAAACAAAAACTTACACATCATCAAGGAGATGACATTTAAGATTTTTGAGCAATGTTTGCGTCGGATAAAGGTCAATGTAACGACAAAGGTTCATAATTCAAAATATGCTCCGACACCCAATTCTCCGCAACAACCACACCCATCATACGAAAGCCCTCTTTACATCATTCTTCCTTATTTTAACTTCTGTCACTTTCAACGTCGAAAGCAACTATTTTTGGAGTTTGTTGAACGCTACAAGGCTACAACAGGCATTGCTATCGTCATTGTTGAAAGTTCTTTACAAGGAGAAGCGTTCGATTTGCCAAACCCAATCCCAGGAGTCTTTGCACATTTCCGAGTTATCACACAAGACCCCATTTGGCTAAAAGAAAACCTAATAAATATTGGCGTGTCGCGACTCCCGCAAGATTGGAGAATGATGGCATGGGTAGACGCCGACATTACATTCATGAACGAAAATTGGGTGAATGAAACAAAAGCAATACTTACAAATAGACCCTTGACTATTGTGCAATTGTTTAAAACCGCCGCAAATATGGGCCCTTGCAATGAGGTTTACAAACTTGACAACGGCTTTGCATGGTCCATCCTGTCTGCAGAACAGGGTTCGCAAAAAACCGAGCAGAAAAAATACACTGACTTCCATCCCGGCTTTGCATGGGCAGTCAATAGACTCGCTTACGATTACATGGGTGGTCTCGTTGATTGGGCTATTCTTGGCAGCGGCGACCGGCACATGGCACTCGCACTTGTTGGTAGCGCCGTAGGCTCAGCACCTGGAAACATCGACATAGAATACAAAAACAAACTCATAGATTTTGAGAACAAATGCAAAAAGGCAAACTTGTGCTTGGGGTACATTCAAGGCACGGTTCTTCACCACTGGCACGGCCGCTTGGCCGACCGTAAATACGGGGAGCGATGGAATATTCTCGTGAAAAATAAATACAATCCGTTGACCGACATAACTCGTAGCCACCGCTGCGGCCTTATTCAGCTCACCGAAGAGGGAAGGCGAATGAAACAAGAGATTCGGCAATACTTTGAAGACCGAAACGAAGACAATACCAACATGGTATAAAAAAGGAACTTGAACCAAGAACAGCCATTGAAAATGCCCCGACCACATCCTCCTACGCTTTACTTTTCAAAAGACGCAAATGACAACTGTGTTTGTCCCATTTGTATCGACACACTTCAGCCAAAGCAGATTCTCACACATACAACGTGTGGACATGTGTATCATTCTCAATGCATTATGGGATGGCTAAAATGCCACTATGCGGAACATCCATCGGAGACATTCAAATGCCCAGTGTGTACGAAGACAGCAAACGTCCTCTACTCGATTAAAGGGACGCAACTTCTCTCACCTTGGCACGATGTTGCTCTGAATCTGATGTTTATCACCATAATCTTCGTCGGTGGTTTGGTGTGCGGCATCATGGGAACACTCTTATGGCTCTTTGGATGCGACGTCGCCAGAGTCTAGCTGCAAAAACTTAAAGAGTCTGTTTTTAGCATTATTTTTATATTTTTATGTAATGTAGCCCTAACACAGTAACAAAAATATAACAATATATCTAATAATGTGTAGAGCCAATGCCAACTACTTGTCCAGCGGGTAAAGTACTTAACCCCGCAACTGGTCGATGCGTTAAAGAAACCAAGCCCAAGTCTTGTCCAGAAGGCAAAGTACTTAAAGTTGCAACAGGTCGATGCATTATTGACAAAAAGTCGAAAGACGCGAAAAATATGCCTGACCCAGGGACGAAGTCAAAAAAGGCAAAACGCCTCCCTAAATTGTGGGAATTTGAATATACGGTTGGTGAAGAAGCTTTATTCCAGGTTGGCTTGAAGTACATGAAAACAATCAAGAGTCAACTGCAACCAGGCGACATTGTCTTTCCCGAAGGAGGGTTGCGCGAAGACGGTATCATCATTGTTGGAAAAAGATGTGCCGCGGTGTTGCCACTATTCGACAAGGATGGCAACAAATTTCTTCCAGCATGGGCTCTTGAGATGGGCGTTAAGAACGGCTATAATCTTCAGCAACTCTCAAGAATCTATGAAGAGGGTCCTTTCAATTATTTGATTTTACCAAAACATTTTACCGAAAGATTTTACCCAGACGAACTACTGATTAAAAATGGAGTAGTCAAAAAACTATTAGCTCATTGGGTCGACTATGGCGAATTTAAAGGAGTAAATGTAGATTTTGCAGTTGAAAAGGTATACCTGTAAATGGTGACGGCTGTCACAATCTAGAGGATAAGACATAATGTATAGGACATATGGAACCTTATAAAAAGAAGAGAATCCCCGCGGCTCTTCGACGGCTTGTCTGGCATACCTATTTTGGTGAGGATTGCGGATGTGCCCCTTGTTGGTGTTGTAAGTTAACGAAAATATCTCAACTCAGCTTCCACTGCGGGCACGTGGTAAGCGAAAAAGAAGGGGGTGATTTGACCATCGACAATTTGCGCCCAATCTGCCAAAATTGTAATTCTAGCATGCGAACGCAAAACATGCTGAAGTTCAAAGCCATGTTAGGTGACCCTATGGATTGGGAGCAGTAGTCCAAGATTTTGCATAATCAGATGGTATCACCAGAGATGTACCGCTAAATCGGTCATCGCAATTTGTTTTTACCAGCCATGGATGCGCGAGACATTCCACAGCTGTCGGTCGAGCATTTAGGTCCTTTGTCAAACATAAACGCACGAAATCGTACGCCTCTGTAGGAATGGCTTCCCATCGAGGACCATCCCATATGGGCTCGTGCAACATGATTTTGTTCCATATTCGTGAAACTCGGGCTCCTCCATTTCCATCACCCTTATCATCAAATGGCATATGCCCCGTCAAGAGTTGATAAGCCATAACCCCGACACTCCAAATGTCATTCTTTGGTGTAATGACAGATTGCAAAAGCTCAGGGCTCATGTACCAAGGTGTGCCTGCAATGTTTGACGTTTCTGCGCTCATTTCTATCACAGCCGACCCAAAATCGGCCAATTTAACCTCCGCATTTTCGCTCGTGTCCGTAAACAAAACATTTCCAGGTTTGATGTCCAAGTGGATAATACCAGCTGAGTGAACATGAACCAAGCCTCGGAGTACGCCTCTCAAAATGCTTGCAACCGTATTCACAGAATACATTTCACCATGCAGATAAGCATAATCCCGCACAGCTCCTCCGCGGCACCATTCCATCACGAGAATATACTCGCCTTCAGTTTCAATTGCGTTGAAAAGTTGTACTACTTTTGGAGAAAACGAAAGTAACTTCAAGCACGCAACTTCATTTACGAACTTGCGATGCATGGGTGGCGTTCGAGGAAGCACTTTACAAATCCCACGAATGCCAATTGCATCTTGGCATCGATAAAGCTTTGCAGTGCCACCCGTTGCTATTGAGGAACTTCGGTCAATTGTATATTGCATTTGCTGCATTTCACATATTTTGTGCCATGGCCTTAAGCGCTTCAATTTCTATTTGTTGTTCCTTAATTGCTTGAATCAGAAGCGCGACGATGTCGCCGTAAGCCACTGCCTTCATGCCCGACGCATCCGTGCGCACAACCTCTGGCAGCACTGTCTCCACCTCTTGGGCAATGAGACCCACGCGGCGCGCGCCTTCTGGCGTATCAATGCGGTCGTAGCGAACTCCGCGCATATCGGAGACCATGCCCATGGCACCCGTTATTTCTTCGATATTTGTTTTGATGCGTGCATCACTGTACGACACGAAACCATTTGTTGAGAAGGTTGTGCCTACAACATGCAGTTTATAGGCAGGAAGTGTGGTTCCAATGCCGATATTGCCGCCATCAACAATTTTGAAGACAGGCACACCATCATCTTGAAACTCAATGATAGGTTGGGGACCTGTTTGATTGACAATGAGAGCGGGTCCTGTTCCATCGTTTGTAATCAAAAGTTGCTCAGTTGTGTTAACATCGGTTTTTATAATCGTTTGGGTTCCATTCACCAACAGATTGCCCTCAATGCGAGTATCTCCGATAATTTGAAGCGCTGGACCAGTGGGAACAATGGCGGATGTTACGTTCAAAGTGTTAATGATTGTGTCCACCGAAGGAGTTCCATAGTTATAGATGTAAACGGAGCCCTGGTCGCTTGCCGGTATGTCAGTGTAAACCGCACCAACAAATGCGTATTGTGTGGATAATGCCACAGATGTGCCAAAGAAATCGTTTGCTTTTCCGTTGGCTGCTGTAAACTTTGTTGATTCTGTCCAAACACCGCTGGTGCGGTTAAATAGATAAGCAGCGCCAGTATTTGTGCTTGTTAAGGTTTCGCCAATGAGCACAGAATTACCATCCTCAAACATCGCAACCGAGAACCCGAATCCTAGGCCGGCAACTGCGGGTGAAATTTTCGTTTCGACCCACGATTGTCCATTTAGTTCGTAAATGTACGATGCATTCTTTCCGGAAGCGCCTACTATCAAACGCGCACCGCTTGCAGACATTGCGACGCTCGACCCGTAATTATCCGAAGGCACCAATCCATCACTCGCTTCTAGCTTAACACCGCTCCATGTTGAGGTCGATAGCTTGTATGCATAAGCCCCCATTGTGCAACCTGCAACAAATGAACTGCCATCTGCAGAGGTCGCGGCGCTCGTACCAAGACGTCTTGTAGTTGTTCCGATTGCGGCGACCTTGGTCTCAACCCATGTTGTGTTGTTCCATTTCAACACGTACATGGCACCCTTATAATCGTACACAGCACTGCTTGTGCGCACAAAGGGAACTGTTTGATTCAAAGAGTAGCTTGAAACAGCAACAAGCAATAGAAGGTCGGGCGACCAGCAAACAGAGTTGTAACGGTTCATTGTAAAGCGGCTTGTCCATGTTAAACCATTCGCACTTGTCATAATCACCGTCGATAGGTTTGTTAAAGCATCCGAACCAACCGCGACGAATAGAGCAAGCTCTGCAACCCAGATGACAGAAGACCAAGAAGTACTGTCATCTGCAGATGCTTGCATGGTCCATACTGCGCCATCCGGACTTGTCATCACACGGTTTCCTTCTGTTGCGGAACCAACGGCCACAAACAATGAGAGCTCGGGTGACCAGCACACAGATGCCCATCCGCTGTTTATGACATCGGATTGCAATACCCATGTACTTCCATCAAGCGATGTCATCACATTAAACCATTCTGAAACGGCGACGAAGATGCCCAAAACCGCTGACCAACAAACCGACTTCCATCCGCTTGCTAATTCAAGGGCGATGGCCGTCCACGTGAGACCATCTGGCGATGTCATCACGCTATCGGTTTCTGCAACGGCAACAAAGAGCGATAGTTCGGGCGACCAGCAAACGGAACTCCATGTGTCGTTAGTTGTTACACCAAGGGTCCATGAAATACCATTTGAACTGGTCATCACGCGGTCAGCGGTGCCCGTGCCTGAAACAGCAACAAATAGCAATAAGTCAGACGACCAACACACTGAGTTCCATTCGTTTGCAGCAGGGACAGAACGTGATATCCAGTTTGTTCCATCGGTACTTGTCATAACACCGTAGACATCTGCTGATTTTCCGACAGCAACAAACAAGGAAAGCTCATGTGACCAGCAAATAGATGTCCAAACATTCGTTGTTGCGGTTGAATCGAGCATCGTTGAAAGTATTTGTTGGTTCCACGTGTGAGTGTATGTAAGCTCAGTTGCAATATCTGCCTTTGATGCACCCACAACAATTGTGTTTGCATCTCCAGAAATAGCAGTTGCAATGCCGTAATTGTTTGATGTCAGCACTTCTTGGTCACTTGCAGTCTTTTTGGTCTCGTTCCAGCTGGCACCATCCCATTTGTAGATATAGACAGCTCCTGGTGCTGGGTTTGGAATCACCTCTGTTTGAGGGCCGGGTGCGCCAACAACCACGAGCGTACCATCCGCGGAAATGGACACTGAAGCACCAAAATTATTGTCAATAGTAGCATCACTTGCTGTCAGTTTTGTTTGACTCCAGCTTACGTCAGTCCACTTGTATAAGTAAGCACCCTCGCCGGCAGGTGCGCCTGCAACAAAGGTGGTGCCGTTCGAGGAACACGAGACACTTCTTCCAAACAAATCCATAGTCGAACCATCGGATGCAAAAATCTCGGTATTGCTGCTGTAGACAGGTCCTGGAATAATGGTTGTAGTGATATTTGATGTGTATACCGTAATTTCATCGGGGAGGAGGTTGTTGCCAATTATGACATTTCCACCATTTTTGATAACTACGGCTGGAATGCCCTTATCTTGAAACTCTGCGATATTGCTATCACCTGTTTGGTTCACAATCACCGCAACAGATGTACCCTCGTTCAAAACCCGAACCTCTTCTACGATGTATGTGAATGTTGGGACACCACTAACTTTGATGTTGTTAGCATGAATTGACACGTTCGACAATGTGGCCCCAGAAACATCAATGGGGGCTCCGGTTGCACTCATGATTTTGGACAATTTCACAGGCACAGGCACTCCTCCGTCGGTGTTGGTTATAGACATGCTACCATCCTCGTCACGCGACAGTGACGTTCCTCCAATGTGAAGTGTGTTTCCAGACAAATAGAGATCGCGCCATCTATTTGTAGAAGAACCCAAATCATATGTTATGTTTGTGTTTGGAATAAGAGACCCACTGACAGTCAGATACCCTGTTGTGCCCTGAATGTAAGGAGTCGACATAACTTGAACACTCTATAATAAATACATCAATTTATAATTTTTTGTATTGTGCGTTAAGCTCCGTAAGTTGTTGTTTCTGTTCTTTTATAGCTTGCACCAAAACCGAGACAATGTTGTCATACTCTACAGATTTCATTCCAGATGCATCCGTTTTGACAACCTCAGGAAGCACTGTCTCTACTTCTTGGGCAATTAGACCCACGCGGCGTGGACCCACTTCATCCACTCGATCGTACCGAACGCCACGTAACTGTTTAACGAGCATGAGCGCATCATTTATCTCAACAACATTCGTTTTAATACGTGCGTCACTGTATGAAATAAAGCCATTTGTGGAAAATGCTGTGCCCACCACATGAACCTTTTGAGATGGAAGCGTTGTTCCAACACCGACATTGCCACCATCAACAATCTTGAAGACAGACACTCCATCATCTTGAAACTCAATGATAGGTTGATCACCCGTTTGATTTAGCACAACAGCTGGGCCGGTTCCGTCATTTGTGACTGTCATGCAATCAGTAGTATTTACGTTTGTGTTCATAATCGTTTGTGTCCCATTAATTGTCAGATTACCGTTTATTTCTGTATCACCATAAACATGAACTGTTTTTCCAGTGACGACAGTGTTACTGTTTCCAACAACAACCGGTCCACCTTGGGTAATTTTGAGAGCTGAGTTTCCTAGATATTGAAAGTCGGCAATGTGCTGTGGACCGGTTTCATTTACTTTGAAAGGAATTGCTGTGCCATCATTTGTTGCACGAATTTGCTCTATTACATACTGCAATTGGTCTATATTGGATATGATTTCGGCAGCGTTAAGGGAAACATTGCACAAAATTGCACCTGATAGGTCAATCACGTTGCCAACCGCTGGAATAATAGTCTGCATTTTGACTGCAGAATCTAATCCATCGGTATTCTCAATCGTCAAACCACCTGTAGTTTTGTCACGACTAATCGTGGTGTCTCCAAGATTCACAGTGTTTCCGGACAAAAACAGGTCGCGCCATTTCATGATAGGAGAACCCAAATCATACTCTATGTTCGAGTCCGGAACAAGAGAGCCTCTGATAAATATGTTACTGAGCGACCCTTTCACAGTTGGCTTTGACGAAACCATTGCCCTCTCTATTACAGCGTTTTACATTATATTTGTGCATGACACCCGACCCAAAAAATGACATTTGAGTTCCAAGCCACTTGCAAACACTTTAAGGCCATAAAAGCTAAGCGACGCAAATGGCAACTGCAGATGAGTTTTATACCGAGTGGAAAAACAACCATAACTGGTGGTTTCATTCTACACCTGAAGATGATGCGTATATTGCAAAGAAGTATGGTCATCTTTTGAACGATAACGAAAATGCTGTTCCAAGCGTCGCAAGTGTGGTTGTCTTCGACCAATTGCCATGCCACGTTTTTCGAGGTCGTTCGGATGCGTCCACACTCATCCAAGAAAATCGCAAGCTCGCTGTTTTGATTGCAGACGAATTCATTGGTTATAATGGCAATAACGACGACATGTGCATTACCAAAAGGCTTTCAGTGTTTGACGATGTAGACTTTACGTTTCTTATGCTCCCTTATCGCCATACCGGTGATTTGCTGCAGTGCACAGCAGTAGCACAGCTTGCATGGGAAAGGCTTGCTAATCAGTCCACTTCTCCAACACGCTATCTGCGCTCGTTCATTAAGGCGACATATGAGCGTGCACCACGTGACCAAAAGAATTGGGTAGATTTCTTCCCTGTTCCAGAAATACCCCCAGTATGGGATAATGAGGTGCATGAAGATATTCTTGAATATGCCCCAGTGTGGTTGCGGTGGTCGCAGGTGTCACTCAAAGAGATTGCGTCAGTCGCAGATGCCTTAAAAAAGCACCCATGGCCCGAATCGGACCCCATCTATATATCTCTGAGTGGCGGTGTGGACAGCATGGTTATTGCTACCGTGTTGCGTCGACTGCGTCCCAAAACCCAGCGTATCATCGCAGTGCACGTGAATTATTGCAACCGGGATGAAAGCACCCATGAAGAGGCCTTTGTTCGACAGTGGGCAGCGGTGTTGGAAATGCCTTACTACGTTCGCCACATAACAGAGATTCAACGCGCACAAACGAAGGATTTCATGAGAAACACATATGAGAGATACACTCGAGATGTGCGCTACAGCACTTACAGTTACGTAGCTGGCGTCAACGGAGACGGAGGAGACACAGTTGGTGGCCCAGTGGTTGTTCTAGGCCATCACGAGGACGACGCCTTTGAAAACATTTTAACGAATATCAAACATTCTGAAAAGTTTGAATGTTTGCGTGGTATGGAGGCAATCAGCGAATCAAGTGGACCAATGGGACCAATTGAGTTTCATAGGCCCCTCATCCGCATATCAAAGGCCGCAATCTACAAAGCCGCATGGATTATGGGAATACCGTACCTACAAGATTCCACACCAACAACAACCCAGCGCGGTACGATTCGAGATGTGATTCGACCGGCACTCGAATCATGGGACCCTTGCATTGTTCGACGCATGCTTGATATGGCGGATGTAGTTGGTGAATTTGCCAACAGCTTTGAAAAGGATGTTGTTGACGCAGCAAAAAAGACTCGTCGAGGAGAAGACGGAATGTACAGGTGGACCACACCTAAAGACCACTCTGCCATCCTATCTCCACGCTTCTGGAGACGCTACTGCCAGCGAGTCCTTCACGTCACGCCGTCATGGAAGTCGCTCGAAAACATGCGGGGACTTGTCGACCGCTTGGTAAAAAAATCAATCAGCACGCGAGTTATGCTTACAAAGCACGTTGAAGTTTCGATGTGCATTTGGAGCTCAAACGCAGGGACCGCAGGGAGCACAAACACAGATGAGTTCATCATGATTGCAATTCAACAACAGATGCCGAACCCAAGCGCAACGGGTCATGCTTTCGACACACCGGACAACTTGTCCGAAGCGAGGCATTAAGAATCCGATTGTTTAAGGTGCCCTTTATTTTTTGTATGTTGGTCATCGAATCCAAACAGGTCCAACACACCCAATGACCACACGTCATGACAGCAATTTTACTTGGGGCATCTTCAAGACAGATGGGGCATTCATCCAATGTCGCCGCCGCCTTTAACCTTAGCAATGTAAGCTCGCCTGACCCCATGAACGCGAAGTGATGCTTGTTTCTGAGCGTGTTATACGTATCGAACGATGCTACGCCCCGCTTTTGTAACTTTTTGCATATTTTATAGATTGCAGTTGTGTTGAGCGTTGCAAACTCAATGAGCTCTCTTGGATTTACTTCAGGTTCAATTTTAAAGCCTCCGCACTTGCAAGAAGTTGTAGCATTTTGTTTCGGGCGCAATGAGGCTTTTACGTGGCTTTTAAAGACTTCGTCTATTTGCACACATTGTTTCAGAAGGATGCCATGAATCTCGGTCTCAATTGTGGGAAACTTATATGCCTTTTTTAAAACCTTATATGGAATGGTGTACGCTTTGTATTCTTCGGTATAGAACTCGTTAAGTTTGTCTTTTAGATGTTTTGAGAATTTCATTGCCCCACTGCTCCTTCTACTACTTCTATAGTCTATAAATCAGCAACGACAGCATCCACGCTTTCGAGCGCGCCCTCAACCCAGCCCCGGTTTTGTGCCGAAACCACTTCGCCAACAACGACCACACCTGGCAATGGATGTTGTGCTCTTTGGAAAAATGCCTCATCAACCGAACAACTCGGCTTTATGAAATGTGTTCCCACATCCCAATATTTTGAGTAAAGCCTTAAAATTGTAAGTGTTCGGGGGGGGATTCCAATGCTTTTTTCAACAAGCCGCGAAAAGTATTGGCGATTTCCAGGTGTATCGCTTTTATAGTCGACAAGCTGGTCTGCATAGGCGTTATCACTGTACGCTATCATGTAAATGCCTTTATCCGCATTGATTGGAATGATGTTTTGCAGCGGAGGCTTTACGACCGTGAAAGAGGTGAATACCGATGCCAAAAATGGTCGCAAAGACGCAGGAAACTTAGCATACACACGTAAAAACGGTTGACTGTCAATGCACCTATACTCGCGAACACGTGGGAAAAGGGCTTTCAGCGAAGGCAGAGTTGTTGCCACTACAATTTTGCGTGCACAGAGTTGGCCATGGGGTGTTGTTACACAAAAGAGCTGTTCGGGTGTTTGAGAAAGGCTTATTACTTGGGTGTTGTACAAAAAGCGTCTGGGTCCGATGGCTTTAAGAAGGGCCCGTGTAAGTAGGGCCCATGGCACCACAAACTTTTTAGATTCGGCAAAATTGTCGTCAATGCCATAATGTTGCATCACCTCCAACGCATTTTCGCGAATCATATCAGTAAAGCCCATTGATTCAATAAAGCCCTTTGCGGATGATTGACCAAGAACGCGTTTTGCGAAGCCACCAAAGGCTTCTTTTGAAATGACTGCATTTCGAAGCGCCTGGACATCCTCCATCTTTAAAGAATTAATCGAGTCACCATACTGAACCTTTTGTTCAAACGTATGAACTGGAATGTGCAATTCGCGAAGTAGTGCGGCCAACTTCACATCTTTATCGGTGCGCCCAACGCCTGCGCCCAGAGGTATGTCAACGCCACAAAAGTGAGCAGTTGCAATGCGACCTCCAGCGTGTTCACCTGCCTCGATAAAGATGATTCGACCGGTTGGATTTTGTTTGCGCCATTCATACCCAGCGTACATACCTGCAATTCCCGCACCAACGACACATAGGTCATATTGATTCATTTTTATAGCTTAGTTTGCGTAGTATGCCTTTATGCCATAGGAAGATATTTTGCACGTGCTTGTGTTGTGCCTGGCACTCAATGGTCTCCAACACAACATTAACTAGGCCTCAAGGCCATAGAAGCCATTTTTAGAATGTCACGGGAATGCATTTTTATTAGTGGCCTTTGCCAAAGCCGAAAGACACAAAAGACACTTGATGTCATCGCCGGCATTGAGACGCATAACGAGCCCACTTTATTGCTATACATAACCCAGTCCGGTTCTACTCTTAATGCCTTTCAAGTCATTCAGCGTATTAAAGCGCATGATGTCTTGGGAAGGCTTTTTCCATCTGTCCTTCGAGCAGCCCAGAGTCGTATAAAGCCCTTAAGCAACACGGCTATCGTGGACTTCTATCACAAAAATAACATGAAGGCAATGAATGCCATGGTGAATGCGACAAACTGGTCGCATGTCATCTGCATTATTGATGAAGCCGACCAAGGGGCCCTTTCTGGATTCCGAGGTAGATTAAATGTTTTACGCGACCTCGACAGCAACACACGAGGGCGTCTCTACACCATTTTTGTCACGGCAACAGTGCCCAACTTATGTCGTCTGTTTTCTGCTGAGGAGTCAAAGGTCGATACTGATGGTTCATTTGTGTCTCGGCTCTTGAGCAATGACCTACCCGTTCGACACCTTTTTGTGACCCCGCACGAAACCTATGTGTCGCTCGAATGGTTTTTCGTCAACAAGAGAGTCTCCATTATGCCCGGTGTTGGTCATCTGCTGGAGAAGGGGGCGGTCAAGAAAAGCCTTACCCAAGAAGCCGCAATCGAACAATTGCGAAAACTGGCAGCAAGACAGCGACGGCTTTTGCTAATCTCCTTTACAAACTCGAAGCAAGAGCAATCTCAGGTTGCAGAAGCTCTCGTGAAAAAGGGAGATGTTGATATTGCAGTATGCCTTAACAGTGAAAATGTCAAGAACTACTCGGTTTACTATTCAAGCAGTCACGGCAAGGCAGTTGGCACATGGGCCATTCCATACGGCACTATGATGCGCGCCGCAAACAAAGGGCGTTTTGCAAACCATGTGACAGACAGTGGAGATGTCATTGAAACAGGCCTGGATAGCGCACATGACATGTCTCTTTCTCACGTTCTTTTCACCGGATTGCTGACCAACGAGGATTTTGCCCGAGCTAATGGACGGGCGGCGGCGTATGTGCGGCCTCAACTTATTGCTCTTCGAAACTTCTTGACGGACAAAAGGCCTTCAGATTATCCAAAGTGTCGCAATGCGCGCATCGCCATTATTGGTGGCAACATGTTGAGCCGCGGCATCACAATTCAAGACCCCAACATTGGTTTCACTTGCACGGCTTTTGTATTCATGGACAGTGGCAAGGCATCCAACTTTACAGATGCAGGTGCTAGTCACACTCAAAAGGCTGGACGTGCACTCGGCAACATGCTTGACTTTTTTGAAGGCTCTGCCTCTGGAAATGTCCCTCCGATTATGGTCATATCAGCGCCGCTCTTTGTATCTGCCCTCAGCAATGAGCGTCTGACGTATCAAAGGGGGTGTGACAACGATGGAGCGATGATTGACGTCAAAAATTACATTTCTCGGGAGGACTACCGTGCCATGGTGGCGGTTGTGAAGCGAGAGGTGGGAGTGTGATTTAGATGAGTAAAAACAGTATGAACAGCCATATGATTGTGCCACCCATGACCACTTTGTCGAAACTGAACTCGTCATCGGTATGGCCGTAAAGGCTCATTAGATGGGGTCGCATGGCTATGTACCAAATCCAAAATGTAATGAATGGCATGAAAACGGGGACTGCTAAGTACGATGGCAAGCCCAAGATTAGAACTGGCGCAAAGTGAAATATGGCGTCAGCCCACACAATTATCCACGACGTTTGTGTTTTGAGTATGCCGCTGTAAAACTCCTTGAAAAAAGGCCAACCGAGCAAAAGCCATGCCACTGCTATAATACAGGCGATGAGCAACGAGCTTGCTTTTGAGTATTGTGTTATTCTCGCGTTTTTTGTAAGCAATGCAATAACGAGCACAATCCAATTCCATAGGCTGTAGTACATGAGTATTTTGGTCATGGTCAGGGTGGCCGGAATGCGTTTTTCTATGTGCTTCGCTGGAAGATTGAGCGGATAGATTTGCGCGACTCTATCAATCGTGGCAGATGACATCCTTTATACTTATACAATCCTTTGCATAAAAAATTGACTCTCAAAGCTTGCAACAAATCACAAGCCACCAACATGTATGAACATGTATGAACCCATCCCGATGCACAAAACACATTTTCGAAGATTGGAGCTTCTCGGGGATTCTATCTTAAAAGTATTGATAACTGATATCTTATTTGAAATGTTTATTGATGAATCTGAAAGTAAGTTAGTAAGACGGCGTGACCGTCTAGTATCACCTAGTATATGTAACAATATAGCATGTCAACTAGGCCTTCAGACCCTTGTATTGGGCGAGCAAACTAATAGTGTTCTTTCAGATGCAGTTCAAGCTGTGATAGGTGCAATATATATTGACTCTGAAAAAGACATGATAGCATGCCGAAATTGGATTCAAGAGCAATGGAGTCCATATCTTGAAAAAGAAAGGCATCGTAAGCAACCTGTCAAGAGAATGGCCCCAACCCCATTAATGGTGCAACTCCGTGCACAAAAACGGTGTGGTGGGTTTCTCTTTCCGGCCTTGTTAAATTGATTAGTACTTAAAGACACGCTTGTTTGTCCTGGTTATGCCACATGTAAGTGTGGCATCTCCAAAGCCCCATGGATGCACATGCACCCATGGGTTTTTGGAGAGACCATGCTTATTTTTGTTTCACTACCGCGCCTAGTGAAGCAGCAAAAAAACTTCGTCGAGACCGGAATTTGAACCCTTGTCTGGTGAAACTAAAGTTTTTGGCATAACCATTCTACAGTCTTGTGGCCCCAGCGGCTTGGTGCAGGATGTCATATGACGGGCACGCCGCGTATATGTACCAATTATCGGGGCCAAGCGGAAAAGTGCGCGAGTGACAGCACCACCCGTTCTCACTTTTGGCTCGGCCCCGTCCGCCCAAAACGGACTTAAGCGCTTAGATATGTTGTATTAAACGTAGAACAGCCCCGCCGCGCTGCCTCCGGAGGGGCGCGAGTGACTTTGCGGAGGGCCGATCGCGGACTTTTCGCTCCGCGCCCGGTGCCCTCCGGCGGCCCCGACTGCGCGGAAATGCATTCATGAATGCATAGATTCATTTTGGCGCGGGCGGTTCTGCGCGGTTCTGACTGGTTCCTGAGCGGGTATTTATAGCTGCAGATGGGCGGAGTGTGGCAAGAATACCCGGGGAAACCCAACCAGAACTCCTGCCGAACCCAGGGGTTCTGAGAGTCCGCCGCCGCGTTATCAGCTAGAGAGGGACGTCTGCAGCACCATTCTTCGCGGGTATTCACCCACCGGCTTCAGCCCGCCGCGCAAGGCGCCTTTTCGCACTCGCGACTCCCGCACTTCGCCGCCGCCCCGCGCTCCGCCGTTTTGCTCCGCGTTCGCACCCGCGCAGTGAAGTAGCCTTCCTTGTCATCTTCCCCTTCGTTTCGCGCGAGCGGCACTCCACAAAGGTGCGCAGGGGGCCGCAGAGAGGCAGCGGCGTATCAGTGCACGAGTGCCACCAGCGCGGAGCGGCTAGCGCGCTCCTCACAGCAGCCGGCCTACGAGACGCTTTTATGATGCATTCCAATCTCTTTGCCGCCGGCCGGCCGACCGCCACCTGGTCGCCTAGCCGCCAAAGTTGGGAGCGCGCGCGTGCGCCGCCACAGCCGTCGCCGCCGCCCCTGCCTATTTTTTTACTTGTCCGCTTGCCACTGCGCACTCACCCAGCCCCGCGCCGCGCCGCCCCGTGCCCCCGCCGCCCTCCAGGATGCCCCGCAAAATCCCTGAGGAGGAGGATGATGAGGAGGGCGGCGTGCGGCGCACTGGCGTCACTCCACTGGACCGCATCATGATGAAGATTACGGAGAATCAGCTGGCCTCCGCGCAGCAGGAGAACAAGGAGCTGCGCGAAAAGGTCGAGAGCATGAAGGCGCGCCTCTCCTACCAGAGCAAGTACATCTATGAAATGGAGACCCTCGACGACTACGCGAGCGGCCGCGAGGTGAAGTACCTGGAGCAGATTACGAAGCTGAAGAAGCGCATCTCCGAGCTGGAGGCGCCCGCGCCCGAGGAGGGGCGCAGCAAGCGCATGCGCGCCGACGCCAGCCCCGACGCCCACGTTGGGCCCATCACCCCCGTGAAGAGCGAGGTTTGAGGCGAGGGCGCGGGCGGTGGCGCAGGCACAGCAGCAGCAGCACAACCACTGCGCTTTTCAATCGGCGCGCATTCTGGGCGGTGTTACTCTGTTAAGCTGCGACGCGCAGGCGCTGCCTCCTTGCCAGCCAAGCCACACCGCCCCTGCACGCCCCGGCACCCAACCCAAAAGCAGCGCTGCAACCGCGGCACAGCAAAGCCCCAACCCCCAACCCCCAACCAGCAGCCCAGCAAAGCCCAGCCACAGCCACAGCCCCAACCAGTCCCAGCAAAAGGCGACGCCCAGCAACACCCGGCGTGCGCAGCGCTAGGCCGTGCAGTGCTCCAAGCTCCTATAGCTCCTCGGAGTCGGAGCGGGCGCGCTTCTTGACGGCCTTGACATTCTTCTTGTACTTCTCCGCCTCCTTCTCCGCCGCCGCCACCTCCTCCTCGGCCTTCTCCAACGCCTCCTTGGCCTCCGTCACCGCCTTTGGCGGGCGGCCCCGCGGAGTGATCAGCTGCCCCTTCTTGTTGGTCTTGGAGCGCGCCACCCAAGCCTTCGCAAACGTCACCTTCGCCGCGCGCAGCTGGCGCTGGGCGGCGCGCAGGCTCGTCAGCGGGCCGCCGGGGGTGGAGCCGCCGGCCTCGCCATCGCCATCGCCCTCGCTCTTGGCGTCCTCGTCCTCGCCATCGGTGACCTCATCATCGTCGTGGCGGCGGCGGTGAAGCAGCGCCTCCTCGGCGAACTTGCGCTGCACCTCCAGGTCGCGCTGCAGCTTGGCGTTGGCCTCCATCAGCTCCTTCACCGTCAGCTTCTCCTTCGCCGGGCTCGCCGGCACCAGCTTCTTCTCCGCCGCGCGCGCAGCCGCCGCAGCCGCCGGCGCCGGCGGCTTGTTGAAGCGCGGCGAGCTCATCTGGGGCGGCGGCGGGTTCTTGACCACACCGCCGCTCCAGGCGGCCTTGTCGTTCAGCACCTTCGCCGGCAGCGCGCTCTTGGGAATCTCGACCATGAACGGCGTCACAGGCTGGGGGTGCAGCGTCACGAACACGTTCTTGCCGGTCATGTCGTAGCCGACAATGCCGCCGGTGTGCAGGTCGAACGTCCCTGCGACAGTGGGGCACGGGCGGCCGGCCGAAAAGAGGGCGGCGTTAGAAGAGAAGGCGGCTGCTGCGCGCGCCGTCGGCTGCGCGGCGGAACGGGTCGTGCTGGGGGTCGCGCGCTAGGCGGGCCGCGGCAACAGCAGGCGCGTTTCGCACCGGACTCGATGTCGACCGCGATGAGCGGCACAGAGGGAGGCGCGGCCGGGGCGGCAGTCGCGCCCGTGCCGGGAGCAGTCATACCGCCCGCGCTGTCAGTCGCGCCGCCGTCTTGAGCCGCCTTGGGCTTGCTCGTACGAAGCTCCGCCTTGTTGCCCTCGCCGGCAGCTGCCTCGTCGATCGCCATGTTCTCGGCGGCCCCATCAGTTGCCAGCGCTGCGCCTTTTTCGCCGCGCTGCTCGCTGTTCTCGGTGCGCTCGCTGTCGGAGGCCATTTTTGCTGTTGGCAGGATGAGTGAAAGGCTATGTGAAGCTTTGAGGCCATGCGCCTCAGCCTTTTAGCCATAAATTCCAAAGCAAGCCCACAACCATTTCCAACACACTCCTCCGCGTCCGCCTACTCAGTACGCCGCCGTTTTGCGGGGTTACCTCAGCCTGTGACGTTTTTGGGCGGGATGGCCCCGCAAAATGGCCAGCGACGTCGCTGCCGTCGCATCAGGACCCCGTCGGCAACATGGCGGCGCCGCGCCGCAACAGCCGGATATCCGCCCGCCGTCCCAAAACAGCACACCGCGCGGTGGGAAATGAAGGCAGGCTCACAGAGCCGTGGATTCATGGCATTTTCACTGGCTTTTGAGCGACGCTCTACGTTGTGCGGCTCCGCCGCGCACGCGCTCAAGGGATTTACCAACCCTTTCAGCGCCTTTTGCGCTCGGCCTGCGCCTCATCAGGCCGCGCGCCCCCCGCCACCGCCCTTACCCACCGCGCCCGCCACAGCAGGCGCCCGTCCGCGCAAAGCGCATCGAGTGTACCGTGCCAAGACCGTCCGACTGCCAACACGTGGTGCGCCCCGCGCCCTGCCGCGCCCTGCCGTGCGATGCGCCCGCCGCTCCGCGCGATGGTGCTTTGATGGATTGGTGCATGCACTCACGGGGCGGCGGGGCGCGCAGAGGCACGGCGGGCCGCGAAACGGCAGTGCTTATTGGCCGCGCTCTCGCGCACTCCCGCCCGACCCGCCCGCAATAGCCGCGCCCGCCTGCCCGCACGCCGTAACTCAACTCATCAGCCTCTCGCTCAGCAGATGGCCGAACTTTTATGGAACTCCCGCGCAATCGCTCGTGAATCGGCGAGTGACCATGTGTCCACCTTGTCTTTTCAAAAAGCTGGGGACCAGGGACCAGGGACCAGGGAGCAAACCGGCAGATGGTCCCCTTTGGGATCGAGCGCGGCCATGCAATTGCTTATGGCTCTCATCACACACCATCCCCACACACCATCCCCACACACAATCCCCTCCCCACTCAACAACATACAGGCCTGCAGCGCCACGGAGAATGAAGAACCATGAGCGCCGCCGTCGCGCGCAGAGCGCTGGTGGGACCAGCCCCAGCCCCAGCCCCAGCCCCTCGCCTCGCAAGACCGGGTGTGTGGCATTGCTGCTGCTGCGCTGCTTGCTGCAATGCCTCCCGCCCGCCCTGCGCCCACCCTGCACCTCAAGCAACGACGCCCTACCCCTTCTTCAAAAACTAGGGAACCTGTCAATGAGACCATCGACCTGATGTCTGAGACCCCCGAGCCGGGCATCACTACCACGGGCATCATGCCGGCCGCTCCCTCCTCTACCCGCACTCTGTCCCGCCGTCCCGCCAACAGGTGCGCGCGCATCCATACCTGACGCTAAATCAACGCTAAACCAATGCTAACACTCTCTCCCTCTACAGCGATGGGGACCTGACTGAGCACAAGGCCGCCGGCGAGGACGACGAGGGTCGGTGCGTCCGTTCATGCATCATTGCACAGCCAGCACAGCACTTCACGTCGTCTTTGACAGCCAGCCCCAGCCGCCACCAGCCGCCCGCGCCCGCCGCTTTCGGCACCGCCGTCTCTTTTGCACCGTTCATGGTCACGCGCCGCGTTCGGTTTTATCAGCGCGCCGCCGCCTCCTGCTGTTTACAGCTCTCGTTTCACGACGCGCGCCCAGCGGGCGGGGAGCGAGCGGCTCTGCCTGCTGCTCCCCAATCCAGCCCGCCGCCGCGTTCATTTCGCCCGCGCCCAGCAGCACGAGCGCGGCAGCGCGGGCCGCCTACCGCGCGCCATGCTCGGACTATCTCCCTCTTCCGACGCTGAAGCGACGCCCACCTGCCCTCTCTCCCTCCCTGCCCCCAATTCAAATCCCAACAGCGAGCTGGGCAACGAGCTGGACCTGAACAAGGAGAACACGACCGACGAGGAGGACGAGGGCCGGTGCGTCCGTCCACCATGCATCATTGCACAGCCAGCACAGCACTTCACGTCGTCTTTGACAGCCAGCCCCAGCCGCCACCAGCCGCCCGCGCCCGCCGTCTCTTTTGCACCGTTCATGGTCACGCGCCGCGTTCGGTTTTATCAGCGCGCCGCCGCCTCCTGCTGTTTACAGCTCTCGTTTCACGACGCGCGCCATGCTCGGACTATCTCCCTCTTCCGACGCTGAAGCGACGCCCACCTGCACTCTCTCCCTCCCTGCCCCCAATTCAAATCCCAAAAGCGAGCTGGGCAACGAGCTGGACCTGAACAAGGAGAACATGACCGACGAGGAGGACGAGGGCCGGTGCGTCCGTCCACCATGAATCATTGCACAGCCAGCACAGCACTTCACGTCGTCTTTGACAGCTGTGCCTGCCCCCAATCCAGCCCGCCGCCGCGTTCATTTCGCCCACCCACTATCACCTTATTGTCTCCTTCCTGCCCCAATCCATGACAGGAAGCTGATGGTGGAGGACGACAGCGACGAGGACGTGTACAGCGACGACAGCGACGACGAGGAGAACGGCAACAACGAGAACCGGTGCGAAACTACAATAGCCGCTTGCATCTCCTCGCGCTTGCGCTTGCGTCCTCTCTGTCATCGCTCGCGTCCTTCCTCGTCAGGCGTCCTCGATAGCTACGCGCGCGGCCAGCGGGCGACGGGCATTTACGAGCCCTTTGCCCCCGCCCGTCAAATCCTCAAAATCGTTGCAGGGAGCCGGTGAACGAGGTGGCCAACGAGATGGCCGTGCGCGGCCGCGGCCGCCCGCCCAAGAACAGCACCTTCAACACGTGCGTGCGCGCGGCGTTCACCCACTTTGCCACAGCTCTGCGCATCCACTTGCCCGCACGCCTCGCACGCCTCCGCACGCTTCCTCCGCATCCACAAACCTTGCCCGCGCTGCATCCATTTCACCCCGCGCCATCAACGCCGCCGCTCACACGCACGCGCACGCGCGCCCCAACTTTAAAACCCTCATACAGGCCGCCGGACCGCGCGCTGCCGCTGCTGCTGTTCGCCGTGATTCTGTCGGCGGTGATGACCGGCACCGGCACGAGCGTCCAGTCCATCTACATCCCCAAGACGCGCCTGTCGACGTTCTTTCAGGTCTTCAAGCACCTGGGCGACGTGCCCCACGTCCCTCGCCGGATGATGCGCTTCGGCACCCTGGTGTTCTCAGATGCCTTCTCGTACGTATGCGAACACGTCGCCCCCACTCAAGATTCGGCCGCCCTCAAGCGAATGGATGCCATTGCTGAGATGCGTGGTGTCAACGTCGCCTTTCTCGATGTCCTCACCAACAGGGCTGCCAACTTCATCTTCGACCGCGTGAACGACATCATCACGTGCGTTTTTGCTGCTGCTGCTGCTCGCCTGCTGCGCTTGCCTGCTTCCGCTGTTGCATGCGCGTGCGCGCGCATTTTCACGCTCCTTACGCGCGCTTTCTTACGCGCCCTTCTCTTCCATGAACCCTGACCTCACAGGAACAACCAGGTCACGCCCGAAGTGATGCAGCGCCTGTCGCCTATCCTGTCGAACCTGCGTTACATCCTCACCTACACAGTGATTCTGGTCGCCGTCGCTGGTCATCGCAACGGCTACCGCCGTGGCAACCGTCCCACCTGGTCCGTCATGAACGATAACATCCTGACGCGCGGCTGGGGCACCTTCCGCGAGGCGCTGTCTAGCGGCTCGCCGGCGCGCCGCAACGTCGCCCCTGCAGCTGCAGACATCCCCGAGTCCAGCCGCGCGGCTGAGCTTCGCGCCAGCTCTGCACGGGCTTCGCGCCAGCGCGGCCGGTCTCCCGAGTCCTCCGACCCGTCCTACGTGCCGTCCAACGTTCGCAAGCAGCGCAGCAGCGGCGGTGGCGCCGGCGGTGCTGACGCCAGCGCACCTTCAGTCACCACCCGCCGCCGGTCCCAGCTCATCCAGCTGCTGCAGCGCCTTACGGCGGTCGTCATCAACAACGACATGTCCTGGTTTGGCCACCGCATGATGGGCCGCGGCTCCACCTACCCGACGGCCACGGCGCGCGCCGTCACCCACAGCTGGATTCTCATGCCCCTCATCGTGCTGGCGATGGAGCGTCTGACCAACTCCATGCCGTCCGACATGTTCTGGACCCTTCCCGCCGGCTTCAACTTCGACCCCATCATCAACGCTCTGATGGTGGCTCTGACCATCGTCAACCTGACGGCGGCTGACATCGACGGCCCTGGCCACCTGCTGGCGGAGGTTCAGGACCAGCTGCTGGCGCACGTTCCTATCGCTCTGCAGGATGCACTCATGCAGTTCATGCGCGACCACAACCGCCAGCGCCTGCACGACGAGTCGCCGGCGGCGCGCCACACCCGCGCGCGCACTGGTCCTTCTCCCGCTGGCGGCCGTTCACCCTTCAGCCGCCTGCTGGCCGACATGTCTACCCCGCCGCGTCTGCGCTCTCCCGCTGTTGTCGGCGGGGTGGCACCGGACGGCGACGCCCAGGACGCCGTGCGTCGCATCTCCTTCGGCAGTCCAGGCGGCGTCTTCTCTCGCCTGCTCTCGCCCTTCTCCCCCTCCCGCCGGCCGCCGGCGGCCGCCGAGGCGCCGAGTGTTTCTCGCCCGGCGCCTTGCTCCCGTCCGGCCTGCTCTCGCCCGTGCTGCCCTTCCCCGGCGGCGGCGCAGGCGGGGCGCTCTCCCCTCCGCTCCATGCTGGACTCCATCGGTGCCGCGCTGTCTCCTATCCGTGCGCCCTTCTCCGCCTTCGGCTCCGCTGTCCGTTCCCGTATGCCCTCCAGCGCTGCTGCGGCGCGTCGCCTGAGCGCCGTGATGGACGAGATTCAGAACATCTTCAACGAGTTCAACGCCATCCTGCCCGGCATCGAGTGTCCGCTCTGCCTGCGCACCGTCTACGAGCGGCTGGTCGCGGAGCAGCCCTGCGGCCACGTCTACTGCGAGGACTGCTACAACGGCTTCTGGGCCATCAACGCCCTCAACTGCTATGGTGACCCCAACCCCTCCCGCTGCCTCTACTGCAACCTGCCGTCCAACGAGGTCGTCCACCTGGAGGGCTTGCGCTTCTCTCCGCGAGGTGGCGTCATCTGCGATGGCTGCCCGGGCCTGACTCACCACGGCCAGATGGTCGGCTACATGAACTGCCCCCACATCCACTGCATGGCCTGCGCCGGCGTCGCCGTCTGCCCCACTTGCGGTGTTGGCCGCGGCCGCGTAACTATTTGCCTCACCAGCCAGCAGGTCACCCCGCCGAGCCGCCACATGCAGCGCGGTTGCGGCAGCTGCCGCTGCTGCGTCGGCAACGTCGCGCCGCCGCCCCCGCCGCCGCCCGCCGCCTAAGGTCCCTTTGGCCTAAGCACCCCACCGCCTGTTGCCCTCAACTTGTCGGAGTCCCCCGCCTTCCCCCTCATGCTTTTCGTCGGTGCCCTCAGCGCCGTAATATTCATCTTGGCCCTTTTCCACCCCTCCTCTCTGCCTAATGTTTTACGGTCACTCTGGTTTCTCATTCTCATGCCTTCTGACATGTTCCTTCACTCACTCGTACCCGCTACCACTCTGCGCCTTGAGCTTTGGATGTCTCTGGTGTGCAGCGTGTCTAAATCCAGCTGTCTCGTGCTGGAATGTAATTAGACCCGATTGCAATGCGCGGCGCGCTAGCGGGCCGCCCGACGCCGAGCCTGCCTGCTTGCTCTCGCCCACGAGGCGGCGGCCCCGAGTAGGCGGCGGCGCGTAGCGCTTTTGGGATGGCGGCACCGAACAACAATGCATTATTACACGTTTTCTTCACGCCACCAGGCCCGCCAGCACCTGCGCCGCCTCGGCCGCGCTCCGCGCCTCCGTGAGCCACTTGGGCGGCCGACCCGGCCCGCGCTTGGCGTACAGCTGCTCTGTCGTCAGCGACACCTGCTTCGGCGCCGCCACGGCGCCGCCCACCGCCAGCGCCTGCAGCGACACCTTCTTGTGCTTGCGCTTCACCACCACATGCGCCTGCGCCGACTTGGCCGGCTGCACCACCGGCTTGGGCTTCGCCGCCGCCTTGGCCGCGCGCCGCGCCTCCGTGAGCCACTTGGGCGGCCGGCCAGGCCCGCGCTTGGCGTACAGAAACTCGGGCGTCATCAGCTCCGCCGCCGGCGGCTTGGGTGCAGGCGGCTTGGGCACCTTGCGCGGCCGGCCCGGTCCGCGCTTGGCAGGCGGCTCGTCCATGATGGTGTCCGCACCGCGCGCAGTCTTGCGCGCAGAATGCGGCTGCCTGCTGCCGCTGCCGCTGGCGGCGGCGTCGCCCTTTTGAGCGGCGCCCGGCATGTAGTGCTTCGGGCGCGTGCACTTCCAGGGCATGTTGGCCAGGCCGGGCACCTCGCTCGCCTTCAACCACGTGGGCATCCAGGCGAGCAGCACCTCCTCTTCGCCACCCCTGCGACGAGTGCCCAGCACTGCATCAAACGTGACGCCGCCTGCGGTCGAAGTTGGTTGTTGGGGGATGAATCAAGGGTTTAGGTGTGAGGGCGGTGGTTTATTTTCATCAGGGGGCGCAAGATGTGAAAAAACAACGGCGGCGCACCGACGGCAGCCATTGCAGCTTCAGCTCAGATCGAAGTCATCCGCATCGAGACAGAAACGGGCGGCCTACGCACTTGCAGGAGAGTTTCGGGCAAGGAGGTGCGTCGTTTGTGAGGAAAGACTACAGCTGAAGCGTGTGGGCGGTGCAGCGTTGCAGCGGCGCGACGGCAAGACGGCAAGACGGCTCGACGGCTCGACGTGTGCATTAGGGGGGCGTGCGCCCCGTGATCGCGAAGCTATCCCTGTGCATCTGCCCGTAGCAGCAGCCGCAGATTGAGGCCAGGGCGCGCTCACGCACCTTGTTTTTCCTGCAGTAGCTCCCTCTCGCCCAAAGAGTCGCGCACAGCCCGAAAGTAGAGAATCCGCTCCGGCCGTATGAATGGACTTAAATATTATAATCGTAATTTGGCCAGAACGGGCGTGAAAAGAGCGCTCTTTTGGGCCGCGCAAATTGTTCCGCGGCTGCTCTCCGCGCGTCTCGCTGGCTCGCGCCGCGACGAAATGTGCCTCGGCCCTTCTCTCTAAGTTACAGTGCTCAATCGTTTTTCCGGGGAGACGCGGTTAGAAGGGGCCGTGGCAAGCGCGCCCCGCCTCGTCTCGCTTCCTCCCAGCAGGGTTAGATGCACTCGGCTTCATAGGGGCCGGTCTACATGCATCTCCCCACCAGAAACGATTGAGAGCACACTGTAACTCACTTTGGCCGCGGCGGCTCCGATCGCGGAGCGTCTACGGAACCTGGGCCTTTTTCCCACACTGCACCGGCATCCTTTCTGCCCCGGCCCGCTGCAGTTCGCCGCAGTTCCCCGCAATCTACTCTGCTCATCCTCCTCCACACGGTAAGGATGAGCCGCCCCGCCTTTGCGTGCCTGGCTGCCGCCGCCACCGTCGCCGCCGCCTGTCCCACCCGTCGCCGCCGCCTGTCCACCCACTGCCCGCCCCAACCGTGCGCAGGTGGCCAGATGGAGGAGCAGCTGTTTATCGCCGGGATGCAGGGCAAACTGCGGCTGGTGCAGGACATGGTGCGGGCCTTGGGCGGCGTCGGCGCTCCCGCCGTGCTACGCGCGCTTTCTCGGCCTCATCCAACTTTTTTCGTCCATGACATGCTTTATTGCGCCTGTAGAAATGGGCTCGGCGCCGGCTTTAACATGGTGTCGGAGCTGATTTCCGCGTACGGCCCAGTGGGCTCTCCTGCTGTGCTCACCGCCATTCAATCTGGCCCGCCAGAGAACTGCCTCATGATTCGTGTCGTTCGTAACGTAGAAACGCACATTGTGAAGCGCCTGCTGCAGGCTTGCGGTGCGCCTGGGTGCCCGCAGGTGCTCCAGGTGCTTCAGGCAAGTGACCATGCGCTCATCCGAAATGCATCTATTTACGGTCACGATGACACTTTGTGTGCTCTTGCAATTGCCTATGGCGCACAGGGCTGTTCGTCACTCCTTACCCGCCTGCATGTGTGGGATGATGGGCTATCCGGGGATGTGCGGGAAGCTCTGCGCGCCAGCTTGTTCTTTGCTAATTTTTTGCTCCCACTCCCACAAGCCTGGAGCATGGGCACGGCGTTCGTGATATCAGTCACATCTCGGCAGCGCCGTCAAGAGCTAGCGCTGCCGATTTTGCTCAGAGTGCATCAATTTCCACCCATCATAAAAGAGATGATGCATGACTTTTTCCGGCGGCGCCCATGGCAGCTGTTTGGCTAAGTTGATGCGCGTCTAAATCCAGCTGTTTCGTGTTGGAATGTAATCACACCCATTTTTTGCCGAAAAAAAGGACGCCTTTCGCTGTAACATTCCCATAAAATGTCTGCTACAATGTCGCACGCTCTGCACGTTTCAGCTGATTCGCTCGAAGGCGTCGAGCATGTTTTCGCGACTATGCGAGAGCATTTTATGTCGCATCAAATTACTGGTGTGGATTTGTGGCTAAGTGTAGACTCAAACACGCGCACAACTCCTGTTCCTATTTCAATTCCTGCTCCCGTCCCCGTTCCCGTTCCCGTTCCTCAAAACCAAAACCAAAACCAAAATATTCAAGCAAACCGAAATGCCGTTTCCCTCTCGGAGTTTGGCTATGAGAATGTCATTTCCATGATTAAAGAAAAACGCCAAGCTGCGCTGCTAAAGGCAATTGCAAGCAAGGGCAAAGAGGCAGTTCTCTCCAAGCTCCTATTTCTAACAACCACCCCCAAAGAGTATTTTCCACGGGGTCGTATTTTCCAAGAGGATTATTCTTGGGTGCTGGAGATGGATTAATTAAACTAGTATTTCTCTCTTATTTCTTTTTGCTGTTGTACAAGAAAATGGACGAGTTTGAGGAAATTCTCGGCCGTGCAGTTGCGCATCGCACAGCCTACAACAAAATGCTGGCACAATTAGACCGTAATAGTTGGAAGCGGTCGCTCGTATTAGGTTGGCGACTTATGCGCGGCGGCGAGCAATACAAAAATAACGGCCGACGATACCAACGTGCAATTGACCACCTGAATAAAGCCTATATGGGTATCATGGAAACAAAAAGCAAACCACCTGAGAAAGACGAGTTAATTCGCGTTCACCTTTGGCTCGGAATGTGTTTGAATGAATGCCACGACTTTCAAGGAACCGAAAGCAATTCTATGGCATTAAAGCATTACGAACTTGCTGAAAATTACGCATCTGCACTCCCTATCGGCCAAGCTCGCCACCGTTTTTTGGCATCCATTTGGAACTCAGTTGGAGTAGCAGACCATCATTTAGCTATATCAAAACGTGAAAAAGAAGAACACCTTCCCATTCCAAAGAACGCAACAACAATGTACAAAAAAGCCCTTGCCCTGACAAAAGACCATAAAGATGACCCTTTCATGGAAATACTTCAAAAGATAATTACTTCAAACATGGGAGCTCAATCAACTGCTGTTAAGGTTGGAGGTGGTGGCTTTCAAATTGGCGGCAATTTATGGTAGTAAAAAAGGACCTAAACCTTTGGAAAAGTAAGTACATTACTGTGTGATAAATGGAGGAAGTCCAGTCCCCACCCCCTACCGCTGTCCCGTCTTCTCACAATAAAGCATGGACCAGCGAAAACGATACTTGGTTATGGGACAATGCATTAACCCATTCAAAAGAAGAACTTGCACAATTAATGGGCCGCACTAAACAATCAATTCATTCCCGTCTCACCTCTTTGGCTGCCAAGAAAATCACAGCAGGGGAATTAACAATGGAAGAAGCGGTTGTATATACAGGAATTGAGGACAAATGGATTCTAAAAAGGCAATGGATGCAATCGTCCATGGCCGAACCTTATTACGCCGTTGTAAATGGGGCCGAGGGCAACGCCATATATAGGACATGGCCAGATTGCAAAAAGCATGCAGTGGGCAAAGGTTCTAAATACAAGAAGTTCAACACAGAAGAGGAAGCAATTGCATACATTACTGAAATGGTTGCAGCCTCAACAATTGCGGCTGCAGCAAAAAAGCAAATAGCACCGGAATCTATTGCAGGGAGCACAGAGGCAATTGCGAAGTGCCTTAATCCCGAACAACGCGCCGCCTTTGATGCAGTTGTACAAGGCAAGAACATACTATTATGTGGTTCCGCTGGAACCGGAAAATCGTTTACTTTGCAACACATTATGAAATGGGCCAAAATGGCCATACCCTTTGCGCAACAGACGGCTATGACAGGGACTGCCGCGCTTCTGGTAAATGGGCGCACCCTTCACTCCTTCCTTGGAATTGGTCTTGCAAAAGGCACCGCCGAAACTCTCGCGGAAAAAACAATTCATTTCAAGCAACCTCTTCCGAGGACGCTCCGCTCCTTAGGCCTCCTACTTATTGACGAAGTGAGTATGCTTGATGCGAATCTATGCGACAAAATTAGCGAGTACCTGAAGATTATTCGCAGAAACTCGCTGCCATTTGGTGGTGTGCAAATCGTGTTTTCCGGCGACTTCTACCAGATTCCACCAGTTAATGGCAAGTTCGCATTCCATTCGGATGCTTGGAAAGCACTTGCTCCCGAAAAACACATGCTCAAAACTCTTGTTCGGCAAGCGGACGATGAAGTATTTCAAGGTATGCTTGAGCGTCTTAAGAAAGGCGTGTGCGATTTCGACGACTTCGAGCTCCTCGTAAATTGTCGCGCAACAACATTCGAAGAAGGTGTTGAGCCAACACGGCTTTATTCCCTCAACCGCGATGTTGACAGCATTAATAAAGGCGAATTGGCCCGTCTATTAAATGAGCGACCCTATATGAAAACTAAAACATATGAGGCACGGTATGACAACTGTCTACCTTCCTTTGTTGGGCGTGCGGTGAAGTGGGCTACCGCTTGTGGTATGGCAGATGGCATTGAACTTGCGGTAGGCGCACAAGTTGTTGTAACTCGAAATATGGAGGCAACAGGTGCAGTCCAAGTATTTCGTTTGGTAAATGGTTCTCGTGGAGTTGTCACGGAGCTAGGAAAGCAATCGGTCTTTATTAAGCTTCGCGATGGTAATATAGCAGAGATTCCCTATATAATCGTCGAGGATTCACCCGAAGATGATGACAAAGCGGGTAAGCTGTCCGTATCCATAATGCCTTTAAAATTGGCTTGGGCTTTAACAACTCATAAAGCCCAAGGCATGACACTCGACGCCATTGAAGTTGACTTGGGCGCATCCGTATTTGAGTATGGTCAAGCCTACACAGCTCTTTCGCGAGCACGAACTCTCGATTCAGTGAAGGTCGTAGCAGTCAGTCCTAAAGCCTTCAAGTGCCACCCAGATGTCATCGCCTTTTATTCCTAGTAACTCAACTGCTTCATCCATCTTTTTTGTAATTCATACCTGTATAATGCGACGCACTTCATAGAAAAAATTGATATAAGCAATATCCTATATACTACTTCAGTTCGCGTGTGGGCCATGGAGGAACTCTCTGTACTATCGTTGTTCTGTGGTGTTGGTGGTCTTGATCATGGTTTTCATATCAATCCCCTGTTTCGTGTAATGAAATCGATAGACAACATGAAGCACGCAATTGACACATATGAGCTGAATTTTCCGGGAGTTGCAACCGTTCACGATGTTACTAGCCTTCTTGATGATGAGTATGATTTGGGGTTTCAACCAGACGTAATTATTGGCGGGCCTCCGTGTCAAGAGTTTAGCGTTGCAGGTAAACAAAAAATAGGGGCACGGGCAAACATGACACTTGTGTACGTTGACATCATTTGCAAGTATAAACCAAGGTACTTTGTAATGGAAAACGTTCCCACCATTCAAAGCATCGGGAAGGTTATCTTTGATGCGGCTATTGAGCGCTTGCAAGACGCTGGATACGACATTGCGAAGCGTTTGGTGTATATGCCAGATTACGGTGTTCCACAACTTAGGAAGCGTCTGATTGTGATGGGAGTTCGCGGCGGAGTGGCTGATGAGTTGGCGAGGACCCTCGACACCAAGAAAGCACCAGTGTCTAGTATGCGTGACTACATGATGCGCAAGGGTGTTGACCTTGGTCTTGAAGGAAAGGACCACGTATACCGGCATCCGCGAAACTATTCGCGCCGCGGCGTGTTTTCGGTAGATGAGCTTTATCCAACAGTTCGAGGAGTATTGCGCAAGATGCCACCAAATTATACATTCCACGAAGGCGATACGTGCCACGAGCGTGAAAGCATTATTAACCCTAATTGCAACTTTGTAGCGAGAATCCAGACGTTTCCAGAGAATTTCGTCTGGTTGCCTAAAAACAATTCCATTATCATCGGCAATGCTGTTCCCCCAGTATTTTCGAAGGTTATGGCTGATGTGATTGCGAACCATTACACTGCGCATGCGTGAGTGCTGCTAACGTACCTTTCAGTGTTTCATTTTCTTTTTTTAAAGCGGATATTTGGCGCTCCAAATATAAGCGACTTTCAATTTGCCAGAAGCTAGTATCTGGGCGGATGGGAGCGAGAACTAATGCACTAGAGGGCACCGGAAAGCTCCATGAATATGCCTTAAGACAAGGCACACTTCGCATTGGAAACAATGACACCTTTTGATGGGGAACAGTCGAACCTTTCTGGGGCTTGTAACAGAACTTTCCTTTTTCATGAAAAGATACCAGTGCTTGGTCAATTAGCTTTTGTGCTTCTCGACTTCGGGGGGTACCTGCCTCGTAAATCATCTTCATTACCATAACATCGGTAAATGCCATCAACTCAAGTTGAAGGTCATTGTCTACTTGTTTGTAAATTAACATATATAGATAGGGTGTTTCTTGGACATTGTACACCGGGTTAAGGATCTGCTGAAGAGACAACAGTTTAGCGGAACAGCATTCATTGTGTCTAAGCACATGTATAAGGCAGTTGCAAGCATAGCAGTCTTGTCGCAGAATAAGCTCTGTTTTTGTGTCCATGAAATGCACAACCTTAGCTTCCAAATATAGGGGTGGCTTTTCATTATCCTTGTAAGTAACACAAATGTCGTTTGGCGGAATATTTTGGTACGCATCACCAATGTACGCTTTTTCGTGAGAAATGATTGAGTCATCAAGGTCGATTGTTACCTCAGAAATCCCCTTCGTTGAAATCAACGTGAATGCAGGTTTGTATAGCGCATATGAGATTGGGATTAAGGTGTTCGCAGTTTTCTCAACAGAAATGCGTTTGCATTCGCAATTCGCAATGGTCAAGCCAAATAAGCCTATCGAGTCTGCGTTGTGGGGCTGCATGGTTGGTTAGGCATGCACACAGTGCCTATAATGTAATTCATTTTTTTGCAGATTCAGAACAGCCGCAATCGGAAGTGCAATCTACACATTTATAATCCTTATCCTTTTTGTATATGCACCCATTTGTACCGGCGTGGATTTCAAACCTACAGAATATTCGGAAACATCACCCACAAAAACAGATATGCATCCCATGGAAGCGCATTTATGAAGTCGTTCGGCATTACGACCTTCCGAAATGTATGTATGATTTCGACAAAGCCTTACTGAGCTCAAAAAGCCTTCCTGAGTTCTATGGAATTGAACGGCTTGAAGACGGCATTGCCTATAGGCTTTTAGGTGGGACCACTCGTTTAAAGCTTCTGTACCCCGTTCCCGCTTCGGAAACCAGTAAATTGTACGAGTATAATATTGAGCCAACAATTGTAAGCCTTCAAGCGTTAAAGGCACTTGTTGAACATGCCCCCAAAAAGCCTTCTACCCCACTTCCGATTCACGTATGGCTTAATGTTGGGTATAGAACCACTGGAATTGCTACATCCGAAGAGCTGCATGCCGTTATGATGCTCATGCAAACCTCGTCACATACAGTATTTTGTCAGGCAATTGGCACGAAGTTTCCTTACGAAAAAGACATAGCAACCTTTTCCGACTTTTACAAATATACACCAGCGTCCATTAAATCGCGCATCCTCAAAAGCCATTCGTGGCACACTCCTTGTGCAATTCGCTTCAATGAGCTCGTTGCCCCTTACCGCAACCAACAATATGTCCCTGTCCTTTTGCATAATGCAACCTCATTCGAAGTGTATGCCGGGGCAGTGGACCCATCAACAAACCTTATAACAGTTGGAAACCTGTTTTATTATGGCTTCAAATCAAAAGTTTATAAATGGCCTCTTGAGCTTCAACAACTCACTTCCCTTCCAGTTGGCCATTGTCTTAGCAATGATTGCAAGCCTTTATCGCAGCCTTTGCAAATTGCGACCTTGTTTTCGCGTATTCCTACGGCGAACATATTCTCCAAAAACAAAAAGACATTGCTGACTATTTTAGAAGAGGACCTCAATTATGGAAAGGTCGTTGTAGAAATTAAAGGCAGTTCACCCACCAGCAATGCATACATGGCTGAACGTAAGTTCTTTTGACATTAAACGCCATAACTCAATGTGACACGTGGACCCATCACATTGGGTGTATGAAATACTCCTTTCGGAATAAACAATGAGTCTCCTGGATTCATTGTTATGATGGACCCATCGTCAAATGAATATTGAATTATTCCGATTGCTTGAACAATCAAAACGTCCATTATATCCCTATGTCTTCCAAATGTGGGACTCTTTTTCCCAAAAGAAACGTACATATGCATGTCGTACGCTGTTTTACCTTCATATACGACGCTAAAAATATTATCTACAGTTTTGGAATGTAAGACAATTGTTGGTGCGTGAGTTCCATCGTTTATTAATTTTTTAAAATTACGAGGGTCTTCATATTCCAAGCTAATTTTGTGAATAACATTATCCCATGTTAAATCCATTTTATAATGTTGTTTTGTGTATGTTTGTGAAACATTCATTTATACAAAAAAGACACTTTAACGTTTAAAGATAAAACGCATTTAAGAACGACAAACAATAGTATATATGATTCATATACCGCGTCAATGTCGCTCCCAATATTTCTAAAATGGGCAGGTGGCAAAGCACAATCCCTAAGTCGTATTGACCCTCACATCCCCACAGAAATGTCCAACTATTACGAGCCTTTTCTGGGGGGTGGAAGCGTCCTCATCCATGTGTTGTCCTCTTTGAAAAGTGGAACACGCACTTTGCTGCCAGGTGGCGAAATCATTGCGGCAGACATCAACGCCGCACTTATAAACGTATACAAAGTAGTGCAATGCGACCCAGAAGCGCTTATTGAAGAACTGCAAGGCCTTGCTGACCGTGCAATCAATTCTCCATCCTTCGAAGAGTACTATTACGCTCTCCGGTATTTATACAATGAAAACAAAGCAGAGTTCAATCTCGTCCCTCGAAACGTCAATGTCGAAACAGCAGCGTATTTTATCTACTTGAATCATAACGGCTTTCGCGGTCTTTATCGAGAAAACAAATCTGGAGACTTTAATGTTCCATATGGGCATTATAAAAACCCAATAATTCCTCAAGCTTCCACTATCATGGATGCATCCGCACTGTTTTCAGAGTTCAATGTCATCTTCAAATGCCAAAATGTAAGTGAACTTTTGGAGGACCGCGCACCTTTTCATTTGCGCGATACCATTTTCTTGGACCCCCCATACGAGAAGCTAACTGCGACTACGTTTATTGCATACTATGCTGGAGGAGCAGACTACAACTTTGGAGGGCTTTGCGATTGGTTGCGAACCGAAGGCCGCGTGTGCCATGCAATTTTCACAAATCATGCGAATGCTGACTTGTTGGAGCGCTTTAACGATTTTCCGGTGTGTCAAACGTTTTCGGCGCGTCGTGCGATTCATGCAGCCCGTCCTGACTCACGGGCGGATGAACTGCTGGTATGTTCTCAGCCTCAGCCTCAGCCATAACGGCCACACACTTATCAAGCATGTCTGTGGCCTTTAAAAAAGAAATGTTGAACATGTCTTTCCAGAAAGCGACTTGCATGCGAAGCTCTGCACTGCGAGGTTCAAACAGCTGGAAGTCATTCTCAGCTTCGACCTCTTGAAAACCTAGGCAAACTATGAAAAGCGGTTTCCCATAAAGCCGAGGAACTTCACAGTATTTAATTGGGCACCCAAGGATTTTTTCACCCGCCGTGCCCGTTGTTTTATAGTTACGTGCTTTACACTCATAAAAGCCATCGTCCGCTTCTCTATCAGGGTCCAACCGCTTTTTGTTCGCCGCGCGCTGGTGCGTTTTTATTTTGTGCGGATTCTTTCCTGAAATGGTAAGAATATCGTTGAGAATGTTTTCACCGAGCTCGGTGGTCCACTGCCCTGTTTTGTAGCCAATGATGCTCGTTCCCCACGCCTTTTCAGATTCCTGCGTTAATCCCTTTATGAATGTGGGCTCATTGTAAAGCCATTCCAGCACCCCTTCCTTATGAAGATACTTTACCTTATCCGCAAATGCCGGACGGTTCAGCAGGTTCCGTACGGCGTTAATTTTCGTTGCAGTACCGCCAACACATAGGTTCATACCACTGAGGGATTTGCATAGCTGTTCCACCATCGTCTTAGATACACAAAAATAAAGGCTTTTAGAATCATTTTTTGGTTTTATGTCAGTGTAAGGGTTGCCTTAAAGCGAACTCACTTTGATAATTGAGACAAAGGTACGTATTTCCCTGACTTTTTGACGTATTTTCCTCCACGAGGACCAGCGTACAATGTACACATTTTTCCTTGAATGTTGACTTTTTTTCCGGTTGTCTTGATACTGCTCTTCACCTTTGTAGCTTTACCACCCGCGCTTGCACATTTCTTTCCGCTAGGAATCGGCATATAATTGTCGATTTGAATAATTTCCTTGTTGCCTTTTGAAAACACTTGACTCGTACTTAACCCACTGTGCTTAATGAACAATTCAAGAGTATCAAGATCCTCCTTGCATTCTATCCACATGTATTCAACATCACTGGGGTTGTTGGGCTCTTTATTATACCCAATGCCAATTCCGTACCCATTTGTTTTTTTCAATTCATCTAGTTTTTGTTTTAATTGTTCAATCGTTACATTCACAAGGGAACCTGGAGGATATTTCAAAGTTTCTGTAAATTCATCAAGCTCAGGGGCTGACATAATGACTTCTATTATATCACTATATAATTTTACTTATGCCATGACGATTCCTGGCCCCAATTTGCTCACAGTGCATCTTATGACATGTCCTCCAACAAACAAACCACATTACTCAAACATGGCAATCGACAAATGCGATGGTATTGACATACTGCTGGAGGCAGCGCGCATTCTGGAAAAGGATTTGAGCATGCGCATCTTTCATGTGAAGATAAAGCCTTTAAAGAAAAAGAAGTCGTCCGCTAAGCGTGTTCGTCGTGTTTAAGCATAATGGATGAAGCAATATGTGGCTGCATGGACAGTTTATAGACTATACGCCTTTTCGTACCTTTCACAACAATGTCACCGCTTGCATGAAATCCCTTGTCTAGAAAATCATTTGCAATTTTGAGAAACTTTGCTACATCCTCCATTTCAGAGGTCAGTCCAAGACCTGTCATTTGTTCTAAAGCATCATCAATCTCAAGATGCCTTTGTTCGGGTGTTTTGCTTTTCTTCATTTCATTTTTGTTACTTACCTTTCTTAAGTAGTTTCTTAAAGCCTTTTGTTTTAGGAGTTGACGACGAGGGGGATGAAGAGGATGAGGACGCACTCGACAACCTTGGAGATGCACGAAGCGATGACGCCAATTTAGGCGATGTACGAAGGGGTGATGTTAATTTTGGCGAGGCCCGTACTTTTTGAGACTTTTGCATTGCTTTCTCTTTACTCATAGAAACACGTTTTTAGCTTTATACCCGTGTCCAGTTTTCAGGGTATCCCATAATCCATTCCACGAAACCCGGATTTATCTGGCCATTTCGCAACTCATCAGGGGTGTTCTTTTCAAATCTGACTTGCGTGGGAAGGTCGCGTATCGAACGTTCTGTTAAATAATTGCAAGCCCCAAGCATGCCGTGTCTCGGGGTTGACCAAAACTTAGCCATCCGCGGGGTCTCAATGCGCGCCGATGTGAGTTGAATACTTGGCGGCTTTTCAGTTTGAAAAGCAGAAGGGTCAAAACACAACAGCTTCGCATACTGCCGATTGTGAAACATAGGGGGGACAATGTAAACTAATCCATCTTGCGTATAGCCGTTTGACGGCAAGTGGTCAATTTCACAAAGCCTTCCATACGGCAATAACTTAATTAAGTGAATAAAAGCGGCGCGAACAGCATCAGGCACAACAGCATTTCCTAACATTCCACACCTCGTTTTTTCGTACCCCATCTCTTCTGTTATTATCATACGAGCTGGCTCCAACTCTTTACTCCAATCTGCAATGTGAACTGCATCACCGTCCGGGATGCGAACTTTATTCAACGCAAAGCCACGTTTAACTGCCAAACAAAACCAGCGTTTTCTTTCGTGTGGCGCTCCGACTGCTGAAGCAGGAAGTGTAACCCATCTTAGGTCATATCCGCGTTCCCAAAACGTCACACATATTTCTTGGAGCCCCATATGAACGACTGCATGCACGTTCTCCATGAACACCAATGGAGGACTAAATACATCTACAATTCGAACGACCTCGTGAAAAAGACCACTTTCTGCGTCTTTAAAGCCTTCCTTGAGCCCTAATTTTGAAAATCCGACACAAGGAAATCCACCCATTACCAGGTGGACTTTCTTATTTCGGACCCATGATTTATCAAGGATGCGCACGTCGGGGCAAATGCGCGCCGTCGGCAAGTCGCCGGCAGCCATGCGCGCGCTCAACACCTCTCTGCAACTTTGTTCGATGTCGCAAAAGACCACAGGTGTCGCGATATCGCGCAGGCCCAGCGTAATGCCGCCAATGCCAGAAAACAGGTCAATAGCGTTCAGCATGCGCGTGCTACGTACTTTCAACGTCGCATTTTTTGGGCGTGTGTACAACGCAAGACAATATATTATACTCGTTAGCGACGAACACGATAATGCGATTCTTTTACAATCTTGCTCAAGCTTTTGGCTAATGAAGTGGTTGGTTCGACTTGAACTTGAACCAATTCTTCATCTGCATCTGGCTCAACACTTTCAATAAACATTGACGGAATGTCATTTGTTTCGTTTATAAGGAGCTCCAAATCCTTTCTAATAATCTTGGAAAAATCTACGATGCGTTCAATCTCTTTTGTTTCCGTTGCATTAAACAAATTTGTGGTAAACTCAATGTTGTATGCGATGCGCGTGTAGTTTTTTGCGATGGCCTTGCATTGTTCAGCACGCTCCCCATATTTAAAATAGCGTTGAAGCGCGGCCAACATGCTTGTTGTGAAGGCTAGACCTGTGCTCAACCATCCAATCACCACTGGGTCTAAAGTTGTGCCCACGTTGGCTATGGTAGCAACACCGGTTAAACTGCTTACTACTATAAGTGGGATTGATAGCAAGTTATTTTTCAAACAATAATCATAATATTCTGTCCAGTATGCATCACGCCTAATCTTCGATTTATTGCACCATGTCCACAAATGATCAGTGATTCGTTTTATGCTTTTATCCATAACTGGTCGGTTTTATTTATAAGAATGCATTAATAGAATGAAGAAGCAAACGCCGCCTACTATCTCTGTCAGTTTCCGCAAGAAAATGGCTATTTTGCAACATCACGCAGATGAATTTGCAAAGTGCAGCATGGCTCTGTGCAAGTCTGAGGAAAAGGCTCACCAAATCGTGTGGAAAGCGGCAAATGACAAGGTTGACCGCAAAGCACCTATTGAAAAGTTTATGAAACAAAATGAAGCAATGAAAAAAGAACTTGCAAAAGCAAAAGAGCGAAAAGCTTTGCTACAATGTCGCTATGAACGTTGCGAATCGTCTACAAGAGCAAATTTGAAGGACATAGTTGAAGCCGCTAAAGACGTCCCCCAAATATATACAAAAGGAAAAGCGCTTCTTCGCAAAAAGAAAATGACGCCAGAAGACTACGTCAAGTTTATGACATCAATTTAATTTGAATATGTTATAACAAGTATGGTGGTGGCAATCTTCTTTCCGAATCAATTATTCGATATAAAGCATGTTCGGAAGCTTGTCAAAGAACATCATGTGAGTGAAATAGTAATTTGGGAAGACCCGTGTTTTTTTGGAGAGCGTCGTGGCGATGAATATCCAAGTGACATCCCCTTCAATAAATTACGCCTTGCCTACATGCATGTTTGCAACCGCCTCTTTGCAAAGAGGTTGGAGGATGCAAAACTACCTGTCAACATATTGAAAACGTACACTCCAGCTGGAAATAGTGTTGTATGTTACGACCCATGTGATAAGCTCATCTCTAAGAAGCTTGCATCGGATTTAGCAACTGTTATTGATTCTCCCCAATTTATATTAACATATCAGGAATGCATTGCATTCGGAGGTGGAAAAAAAAAGCTAGCGCATAAACCATTTTTTGACATGGTCAAATCCAAAATACAGTTTCTTGAGGGCGTCTCTAGCACAGACAAGGAAAACCGAAAGCCGTTACCCAAAGAGGCAGGTGTTGCACCCTCACCATATCTTCGAGTTCCCAAGGATGAGCACGTCCTCCAATTATGGGCTGAAGCGAAGAGTGTGTATGCTTTAGATGAGTCTGTTGACTTGACATATTTCAAGCAACTGCCAATGTCACCAAAGCAAGCTCGTCAATGGTTTCAGAAATTCTTGGATGAACGGTTTAGCAATTTCGCCAAATATGAAGACGCCATTGCAGACGGACAACCATGGCTTTATCATTCTGGCATCTCAATCTTTCTGAACAATGGCCTTCTCACCCCATCCGATGTTTTGGACTCATTACGAAAGTTTAAGAGTAATCCAAGTGTGGAGGCCTTTGTGCGCCAAGTTTTCGGATGGCGCGAATATGCTCGTATGTATTATCTATCCGTACCTGCGAATGTTGCGCGTAAAAATGTTTTCAAAAATAAGGCATTATTAGCACCATTTTGGTGGGCGGCATCAAAAGCTGCAACCCTACCACCAGTAGTGCAAGATGCTGTAAACGATGCATGGAATATGGGATACTTGCATCACATACGCAGATTAATGGTTGTTTCAAACTTTATGACGTTAAACAACATACATCCAGATGAGGTTTATAGATGGATGTATGCATTTGCACTCGATGCGTGGTCGTGGGTCATGGTCTTTAATGTATACTCAATGGGCACATGGAGCGACGGCGGCGTGGCTATGAGAAAGCCATATGTTTCCTCGAGCGCCTACTTGCGCCGTATGGGTCGCTTGGGTTCAGGTACATGGGCAACAGAATGGGACGCTTCCTACAAGGCTTTTATCAGCAAACACCAAAATATCCTGAAACACACGGTATTGGCTCAACATTCATCCTAATCCTATTCCATTTGCAAACGATAAATCTCTTGCACGTTTTTGCTGTGACCCATCAGCCGTGCCTCTTCCATACGCTCTGCAATCGTCAGTTTGTTCATGTCAAGAGAGTTGATATAGGCGTGGCGAATAATGGTCAGCGTCGTGGTTTGCGGCGCAAACAATGTTTGAAGTGTCTTATTTGCCCATCGAATGTAGCTATTGCTTTTGGCAAAGGGCAAATCGTTCTTCATGGCAAACAAATATTGACGAGGCCATTTATCAAGGCTTGCATGGAGTTCAGAGCATAACTCAGCGGGCAAGTCCAGTTCATACGGCCCATATGTTTTTGCTGTCTTGTATTCTTCAAGATGCATGTGACATCCATTGCGCTTGAGCGTGATGTAATTAGGCTCATGTTTTGCAGGCACGGCGGACTTGTACAAACGAACCTGGTTGTAGTCCGCGCGCATGGGTCGAATGTGCGTATACATTCCCAGAAGCAATCTTTCAATTGACCCTTTTGCGAGGGCATCTCTTTTTTTTACAATCGCGTCAAAAGAAACGTACCCATCCCTTTGCTTCTGTGTAGGCTCGTTCTGGTTGTAGCGTTCTTCAATGGCCTTGTCAACCGTCTGAAATGCCTCGAGCCAAGCAGCATGAGACGAAGCAAACTTCTCCTTCAAACCCGGCACATAGCGATAGAGCGACAACACTAAACTAAATAGCGTCTTTTGTGTGATGTCGCTTTTGTAGTTCTTGCGAATCCATGCAATAGATGCCTTTGCTCCTTTGATGACCTCGTAAATATCCTTTTCAAGGCCTTTCTCGAGTGTATTCAAACGTTCTATGTAACGTTCACGAGTGACCGGCGACAAATCATTTAATTTATTTATAAAAGTACGCACCTCGGCTACCTCAATCTCTTTGCTCTCGCCCATTACTACATTAGCGTGCTCAAAAAACAAATATCTCTACATCATCATGCGTTCGCCTTTGGCCTACCACGACGCTTCGGGCCATCAGCCACTGCAGCTACAGCAGTTGCAGGATACTCACTTCCAAACCTCATCGAACTAAACGCACCTTCGCGGCGCACTTGAATCTTTAGAGGGATGACATCTTTAATACTCTCCAAATGGGAAACTAGCAGAATGCTTTTGTAATTCCCAATTTTCACGAGGTGTCGAAGCACGCCTTCAACCTTTGCCAAATTGGACTCATCACATGCTGTAAACCCCTCGTCTATAATCATGTGCTTGAGACTACATCCCGCTCCTCCAATGTTTGTCAGAGCCTGTCGAACTCCAAGTCCGACAATAAACTTTTGGTAGCCACTACTTGCTGCAAGAGTGACAACATTACCACGGTCATGGATAAAGAAGTTAATGCTTTTTGCAGTGTATTGAATACTTATTTTGATTGACTCAATTGGTGCCAAAAACCTGTTGATTTGCGTCTCAAACAACGGTAAAATGTATTGCACATACATCCACTCCGTGAATGTGTTGTTGTCAGCACCTCCACGAACCTCAGCACCCACCAAGCTGCTGCTAATCTTTTGCAAAATGTCGCGCGTTTTCATCCAACGAGCTTGCAATAGACGCAATACGTGTGTATCATTATGGCGCTTGCTTTTGACACCATGTGTCCGTTCAAACACGGCGAGTTGTGCAGAGGTCGAACGCATAACAGTTTGAAGCGCCGCCAGTTGTTCTTTCACTTCCCGCAATTGAAGCCATGCAATTGCACTTTCAGCTGTTTTAACGGCAGTCACTGCTGCAATTTGCTTATCGAGTTTGACTAGCTCTCGCTTTGCAAGTTCATAGGAAAGAGCGCGATGCTCCGCCTCCATCACACACCACTTTTGGTAAACCTTTGCATGTTTTCGTTTTTCTTCAAGTTCTTCAATTTCACGTTTTCGAACCGGCCATTCCATGGCAATGTCGCGCGCCTTCTCAATTTTATGGGCTGCATTCGACCAACTCCACCAAGCACGATGATGCCAATGTTTTACTTCTGATTGGCATGCTTCAAGCTCTTTCTGCAATTCTTTGTTTCGGATGTCCCAAGCATCAATTTCAAGCCATTTTACGCACGCAACGTCCCATTCTACAATTTCACTTTCAATCTCCGCTTTGTTCGTGTCAATGTACTCTAGCACTTCTACCGCTCGTTCCCACTCTTCGTGCGCATTTTTGTCGTAGTCTAGACGTTTTATGCGAGCTTTCAATGCTTTTATTTGGGCACTCTCGTTTTGTATGATGTCGTTGAGTCGTGCAATCTCTTTGTTATGGTTATCAATTCGGCTTGTCATTAAAGGCCTTTCTTTTTCGAGTGAATTGAGCTCTTGTTTTGCGTGTGTCCAATACTCGAGCGTCTCATCAACGCCGTCTGACTCAGATAAGGCTTTAGTCAAGGCCTTTTTGTTGGCTTGACAAACTTGCAGGGACGCAATCATTTTGTCACGGGCCATCTTTCTCTCTGTAATCCATGGTTCCTTCGCTTCGACTATCAGCGAATGTTCAAGTCCCTTTGTCCAATACGCGACTGCCTTATCTATACTTTCAATGGGACCGACCGATTCCAACTCAAGTTCATTGTTTTTAAGAGCCTCAGAAAGCTTTAGTTTTCTTTGATGACTCGGATGGGTGCGACATGCCACGCAATCAGCATTAAATGGATGCTGGCAAAGCTCATCATATTCAATACGGATGCGCTCGATTTCACTCGTCAGCGAATGCCATTTTTGTTTGCTGTCCTCGGCTGCCTTTAGGTTTGCTCGGCACTCTGCACTATTTACCCATCCATATTTCTTTGACCGAGTCAATTTTCCATTCCACGAATCCCATTCTTTTCCCCAACTTTCTGCAGTTGAGTTCAAGGCTTCTTTCAGTTCTTTACTTTCAATAGTCACGCTGTCAAGTTTCAACTTCATTTCCATGCTGGCATTCCTTGAATTGAGTGCTTTTTGATATTCCTCTTCGGCATTTGAGTATTCTTTTGCCTTTTCCTCGCGTTCGGTCCATGCTTGTATTTGCCCCAACCATTCAGCTTTTGTTTCCACTTTCAATTGCATAAGAGCATCATTCAATTGTTTGTCGTGCTCCAGGTTTTGTTGCTCGTAAAGCGTAACCTTATTGGCGTGTTTTTCATAGACCTCTAGTTTCTTCTTGCAAATGTCAAGAGCCGGCCATTTCGACTCGGCCGCTTCTTCGTTCAAGCAGTTCCAATCACCAAGTCGTTCCTCCCAATCTGCAAGACCACCTTTACTTTTATCTGTGGATGGACGTTCTTTTTCATGTTGAGCAAGAGCATTCATTGCAGCAGTTTCAGCATCCTTTGCATCATCATAGCGAGTTCTATCACTAACCCAATCAGCGCCTTCTTCGCCCTCGCCGCCACCCTCGCTCACCCAGTCCGGTTGTTTGATTGCAGAAGATGCCCAGTCTTGATATACTTGAATAGAGTTCTCAGTGAAATTAGCATTTGCCACCCATGTTTCTGCATCTGCTAGTTTCAACTCAATAATCCACAACGCTTCACTTGTTTTTGGTACGTTCTGTTGTAATTCTTCTGCAATTTCGCCCAACCTTTGAGTCAAGGCTTCTTGAGACATTTCACTTGCTTCCCCTTCCTCGCACTTCAGCATGGCACACTTTGCAGCAACTGCACCTCGCCGTTCAGAAAGCGATTCATTAGTGTCGACATCGCCATGGCCATCAAGTGCCTTCTTTGCTTCAGCAAGCTCAGCCTCCCAATGTTCAATTCCACCAAACCGAGGAGCTTGCACACAACTCTTTCCAAGAAGCAATTCCTTCAATTGCTCAAGTTCTTCCGCACGCGCAACGTGGCATGCATGCTCCTCCTTCATTTCATCAACATTAACAGACTCATCAATTTCCCCATCTACTGAATCGAGTGTTTGCAAAATCGTAGAGCAAGTTCCAATAAGAGCATTATATCCAAGCACTGCTTGATGAACAATGTCCGTATACGACTTGAATGCCTCCATGTTTAAGGCTTGGTCAATAATGGCTTTTTGTTCACCTGGTTTTGCGCTGAAGAAATTGGAATTATCGAATTGATTTACGATGGCCGTCATAAAGGCTTCTTCGATGGAGCCAACGTGACGCGAAATCCAATGGTCAACATCCGTTGCTGTGAACACGCGTTCAACGGGTGTTTTGGTGCGGTTCACCTTGTCCACTTTCGAGAGGTTGCATTCGCGGATTTGAGCAAGGCCTTTATCATTGCTGTTGATGTACGACCGGTGTATTTCGTAAAGTTCGTCGTTCACTTCGAATAATAGTGACACATTCATCAGCGCACTTTTAGGCGGCCGTTGATGATGAATGTAATGCGAAGACATTTTCCGACCCGTGTTTGCACTACGGCACTTGGTAGGTTCTCCAAACAGCGCAATGCTCAACACATCAATAAAGCCAGATTTACCACTTGCGTTTGGACCATTGAGCAATCCAATGTTACCTTCCATCGATTCAAAATCAAAGTGGTTCTTTTCGCCATAAGAAAGCGCCCATCCCCATTTCATGTGCTTCAAAACCACTTTGTTTGTGCACACCTGCTTCTCTTGAAGCTTCGAGTGCGTGCTGATGGCAGCAAGGAGCTTTTCGCGACGCTCATTCACTTTTGTTGCGAGGTCGCTAGAGAGTCTACTTTCGACAGGTTCCATCAGAAAAGCATTCGGATGCTCAAGCCACATATTTTCACGGAGTTCAGCTGCTAGCTCAGGGTTACCCATCTCAATATATTCCAGCCATTTCGAAGGATGATTCAGAAGCGCAAGTTCATCCATAAACTGTCCACCGCCCACATTCACGTCTTCCGGACCTTGAACGCCATCTGAATCGTTGGTATAAATATTAAGATTTGTGTAAAGGCTGCTTGGGGTGATACCGTATTTTTGAAGGGCATCGCGAACCACTGTTTCATCCCCAACATTTCCAACAACAATGACAGCGGGTTCACGTGGAAACCAATCCAAACTTGCGACTTCCTCAATTCGAACGAACCGCCTGGCATCACACTTCACAAAGACGGCATCATCCTTTACGCTTGCCTTTAGAAACCCCACTGTGTTAGGCACATGCACGGCCTTTCCACTGATTTGTTCCCCATTCAAGTCCCATAATACGTAGCCGTGGCCATAAACGGGCTCGCCATGGTCTTGCTGAATAAGGCTTCCTGGGTAGGCCCATGGCATGCCCCACTTGCTCGTGTGTATTTGTTGTTTGTGGTTGTCTCCAAGAAGGAGAAGGTCGACCCCTTTGAACCACTCAAGAGGATAGCCTTTTCCGGCGGCCATGCATTGCCCATTTGGGAGAGCACTTTGCGTTATTGTCCCATGGAAAAGACCCACATTGATTTTAGCTTCCCCTTCCGAAGAGGCGACTGGAAAAGGTGGCAGGTCCTCGCGGATGCCATGCGAGTCCCATGACTTGAGTGTGTCTTTGATGCTTACAAGCGAAAAGATGAGGTTGTTGATTTCGTATGTCCCTGTTTCACTGAGATAGGTCAGAGGGTAACTCCCATGCGGAGTGTTTGCGTCCTTATCAATGAGCACTTCAATAATGTCTGGACAGCTCGAATCGCCTGCGCTATCCTCTTGCCTGTAATCGTGATTCCCGCAAATCATTACGACGGGTGCCAGTTTGGTCAGCGCTTTACGGTAAAGGTTCCATAGCTTGACGGTAGTTGATTCAAGCTTTGTTTTGTTATGAAAAATGTCACCACAGAGGACAATGATTGCAGTCTTCTCAGCGATGCACGGAAGTGCTTTTATGCTACTTGTAAGTTTTTTAAGAACGTCGGTGTACTCCTTCACACGCGCCGTTTCATGATTCCCCGTACGTATATGGAGGTCCGCCAAATGGATGATGTGCGTGTAGGCCGACATAGTTATGTTTATATAGCGATAAAGCCTTAAACCGCCGGTTTTTGGAAAAAATGGTTCAAAAAGTTCATGACCAAGTGTATTAAAAATAAAATGGATGGCATCTGAAAAAGTTAAGATCATAATGCGCTCCATGTTGTCGGACAGGTGCGCGAATTGAACGGACACGTTCTTGCATGGGCCGTTCCTGAAATTATAGCAAACATGAAACAACACGAGCAATACAAAAAGGACATTAGCACATTGCCTATGCCCCACGCACCCTTCGTTACAATGAAAGGCAGGCGAATCTTAGAAATTAAGATGCCATCATGTTAAGCTGTGTCAAAATCAAGTGGAATCCATACCGAAAACTCAGTGTCAGATTTTGTTGGAAACGATTCAATCTGTGTTCTCAAATAAAACCCGAGTTCATTTTTATTGATGTATTCACAAATTTCAGCCAATCCTGCTGCATATCCTCGTTGAGAACTGTTATTTTCAAATGTAATTTCCAAGCCAAGTGTTGTTCTTTTCGTAAGTCTCACGGATGCCTTTCCCCCCCATTTGTCGCGTAATAGTTTTTTGATAAGTGATGGTGATACGTCGACATTGGATTTGTAAATTTTGTTAAGATGACGAATTTTTGCACGATGAATAGCGGCTTCGTAGCGTTTTTCCCATACATTAGGAGATTGCCTGTCATCGTTTTCGTTTTTATTTTCATTCGAACCATATGTTGTTGCTCTGCAAGCAGTCATTGATCGAAATCGAATTGGATTAAAACGAATAATTAAAGTATTTTTGATATTTTTCAGCATTATCGATGTAATGTTTAGAACTATTATCTTTAAATGAACGCTATCTTTTACACCCCCTTCCTTTAGCCGGGATTGCGACGACTATGAATTGTATGAAACCGCCGGTTTTTGGAAAAATGTAAAGTTGATTTGAAAATATTTTAACTGTTGGTTCAGGTCCTCTAGGGTATAATTCTGAAATGCAATTTCCCCCCCCCTCCTCATTGCGGCTCACTTGCTCGCGAGCTCCAGTAAGCCGGCTCACTTCTTCTTACATTTATTTTCTTAGCGTTTTAATAACATAGATATGTCGGCTCACTTCGGCTCTCTTAAAACCCATAATTGCTCATCTTGCAGTTACACCACAGATAAGCTATACAACCTAAAAAGACACACCAAAACAGTACACAACATGCAAGCGAACGAAGAAAAACACAATAATAATGGTGTAGCACAAAATGTTTATGATGATGCACAAAATGTTTATGATGATGCACAAAATGTTTATGATACAGCACAAAATGTTTATGATGATGCACAAAATGTTTATGATGAAGCACAAAATGTTTATGACGACGAAGCACATTTTAAGTGCCCCACGTGCTATAAGGTTTTTTCTCGGCGTTCGTCACTAAAAAGACATAGTAGTCATTGTAATTTTAAACAACATCCTTTCGAGTGTGCAAAATGCCATCGTGTGTTTGCATCATATAGCTCCCTATCGCAACATAGACTAACCGCAGCTTGTAATGAATTGCAAATTAAATATCAAGAACAACAAGATTTTAAAAATCACACTGCGAGCCTCTGCAACAATGGTGTTATTAACAAGAACAATATAACAAACAACACTAACAACACTAACAACACGAACAACACGAACAATGGTGTTATTGTCAATATCAACGGACTTGGGAACGAAAACATGAATTATATTACACAGTGCTCTGGGTTCAAAAAGTTCATGACCAAGTGCATAAAAAATAAACTGGATGGCATTATTGAATACTTAGAGTCTAAACATTTCCATCCCGAGCATCCGGAAAACCATAATCTGAAAAAGTTGACCAAGAAAGACGACTTTATGCAATGCTTTGACGGCAAGAAATGGAAGCTCCGGTACTGCAATGACATCATGAGTGATGTATTTGATAACATGCAGGTAGCATTTGCGGATTTCGTGGACTCCACGATGAAGGAAGGCAAACTCAAGAAAATATGGATTGACAACTTTATGCAGACCGTTGGAGCGCCGCTAGATTGGGATGTTGATTGCGACGACTATGAATTGCAAAATAGGATGACCGACGACCAAAAACAGCGCTTCAAAGATAAGATTTTTGCACTTGCCATCGAACATATCTATCAAAACTCCAAACCAAAATGAAGCAAAGAATAGTTCTAGTTCATTTTGGTTTCTTGAGTTTGTCAAGTCTTTGGTCTTTCATAAGATTTGGTTACTTTACCATATTTGTTTTCGTGCAATCTGAAAATATCAACACCAGTTCCTGGCCTAATTTCCTGAAGTGCCGTTTCATCTCAACCTCCTTATCGACATCGTATGCATATCCCTCATCCGACATGTAGTCGAGAAAAGGCAATAATTTAGAAAACACTTTGCTGTGAAGTTTAAAAGCTTTTTCATGTTGCATGCTGTTTACAAGGTCCGACATCTGATTTGCAATATTGCAGACCACCTTCGGGTAAACGTCTTTGTCAAGCCGCGACTCCCAGTTATTGTCACCTATATGAACTTGCGAGTGAGATGACCGTAAATTTGTTTTTCTAACACACTGGTTTTCCTTTCGGTTGATAAGGGCACGACTGTAATGAGAAATCATAGCAGGTTTGTCTTTACTTGCCATGTCGCTGAATAAGCTTTTTAGGTTGATGTGGTCCGTTAGGAACTCGATGTTGTTGGGGTCGTACACAACAATGTTGACTATATTCTGTTGATTACCTATTTGTTGAACGTTTTCACAGTTGGTTGCGTTCACATTCGCTGCTTGGCTATTGTTTGTTGTGGCAGGGGCGGGTGTGGTAGTAGGAATTGCTATTTCTCCAGCGGGTTTCACAATCAGTGCACAGTTTCGTAATTTACATGTTATCATGTGGCGGTTTTTAACACTTTCACACTCGAATAGGTTTTGACAAAATGTACAAGTTAGCTGTTTGGGTGTTCCTTTACAGACTATGGCATGTCTTTTTAGACAGTCTATTCTTGCGAATGTCTTACCACAATCGTGACACATATTCTTGAAACATTCTCCTTGATTTTGTGGAGATTCTCCTCGATTTTGTGGAGATTCTCCTCGATTTTGTGGAGATTCTCCTCGATTTTGTGTAAGTTCTCCTCGATTTTGTGTAAGTTCTCCTCGATTTTGTGGAAAATCTTCCGAATCACTTTCAGCATGTTTTAGCTCGTAGTGTCGTCTCAGGTTATATGCCCTTGAAGATTTGTAGTCACAGTACTTGCACTCAAACAAATGAGCAGTCGTGAGCATTAGAATGACCTGTACTCTAAAGGTTTGATTTTAATTTTGTTTTAAATGGAAAATGAGACTGACTGCTCATTTACTCATGAGCAGGTCCGGGAGAGAGAGAGAAACTTTTTGGCGGCCAAAGACCTTCTAAGAAACGTTGGAATAGTCCATGGAAATATTTATGGAAGTGAAAAATTGATAGAGATAAAGGTTTTTGAATATAAAGAAATAAGCATTGTATTATCAGTTAGCTACGATGGATGAGGCCTTTGTTTTTCAGCCCATGATGACGTGTATTGGTAACAAGCGCAAGCTAGTAAAAACCATAGAGGGCATTATATTGGATGTAAAGAACCGTTTGGGAAAGGAAAAGCTTAGTTTGATGGATGCCTTTTCAGGGTCGACTGTTGTTTCACGTATGCTCTACGCCCATGCGGATGTGCTTCATGTGAACGACCTTGAGAAATATGCTTGCTGTTTGGCCAAGGCATATCTAGTGCGTCCAACACCTGAACAGGAAGCAAAAGTGAAAAATCATTTGGAAAATATGCAAAGGCTTGCGGTAAATGGGCCGTACTGCGATGGCTTTATTTCGGAAATGTACGCTCCAAAATGTACTGTAAACATTCTTCCAGATGAGCGATGCTTTTACACTCGAGAAAACGCTAGGATTATTGATACGCTGCGAACATATTGTGGGCAAGTCGAAGAGGACATACAACACTATTGCATAGCGCCTCTGCTTATAAAAGCGAGCATCCATACAAACACATCTGGTGTGTTCAAAGGATTTTACAAAAAGGAAGGCGTTGGGCACTTTGGTGGTGCAGGAGAAAATGCATTGGGACGAATCATGACACCCATACAAGTGGATGTTCCAATTTGGCCAGATGGCTCAGTTAATGTTGTGTGCCATCGAGGCGACATCAACACAGTACTTGATGACATGGCGCACATAGAACTTGATATCATTTATTTGGACCCACCCTACAACCAACATCCATATGGAAGCAACTACTTTATGCTTAACTTGATAGAGTCAAATGAAAAACCCGAACACGTTTCACGCGTATCAGGCATTCCGCTAGATTGGAACAAGTCCTCTTTTAATTATCATAGCCTTGCCATTACTGAAATGGCAACACTATTGGAGCGGTCCTTAAACATTGCAAAATATGTGTTGTTGTCGTACAATAATGAGGGCATTCTCAAAGAAGCAGACTTCAAAAACATATTTGAAGGATACGAAGTAGAAAAGCACGAGTTCAACTACGACACTTTCAAAGGGTCTCGTAATCTTCGTGGCCGTAGCAACAAGGTTGTTGAAATAATGTACTTAATTCAGAAACCGCGCATGTAATGCTGCTCTATCGCAATGTCAATAACACGGCAGCAAATAGTTCCAATCTCTTCCGATGTCCATGCGCTTGCCCCGTGAGCCATTCTGTCGTATTTATGCGATTTTACAAAGATAGAGGCGATTGCCTTCCCTCCAATATTTTGAATGTTTATGGCTTCTTTTAGTTTTTCAATATTGGATGCTACTTCTTCAGGAGTCGTATCAGGCTCGATTACAATTGTGTGGTTTGGCACCCCAAAGTTCATGGCTTCAAGACGTTTTGCTATTGTCTCACTTGGGTGGAAGTCGCAACCGGATGCAAAGATAACATATGGAAACATACCCGTACCTGCGAAAAGCATTTCGGCCATTCGAATGTTTTTGGCAGCCCTCTCAATGGCGTTGCCAGTGGCTTGCCTTTGTTTATTTTGTTCGAACAAACGGTCATTTGTTCCTTGTACTTTGTCCTCAATAATCATCATTGGAAGCTCTCGACCATTTAGGTTCGCCAGCCATATTCCACCATCCGGTTTCATTCCAACTCTCCGGTTTTCTTCGTTGGGTTGCGCAATCTTCGTGTCGGTACAACTACTGGCAAAGAACTGATGGCAGTCATACAAACTCATGTGTGCTTTATGAATGAGTGTGCCTCCCAGTTGTTCAATAAGTTTTTTGGCATAAGGCATAATGCTTGTTTTTATAGCACTCTGAAGACGGCTTTCGGACAGTTTTGAATCATCTGTAAGGTGGCGCCCATCTATGGCCATCTTTGAGAGTCGCTTGCTTAGTCCTGTAGACATTGTGTTCATTTTGCTTGTGTGCTAAAAGTATCACAATCATTTTTTGGCATTACGGTACAACGCAGCCGCCCTTGACATGTATTCCTTTGACAGAAGACCAGGTTCGCTCAGTCGCAGTTCTGCCATTTTTGCTTTGATGAAAACAATGTATGCATTAGGCGCACGCTTTGGTAGCGGAGTTTCTGAAATCACCTCAGCATCATCTATAATCTCATCTTCAGTCATTGTGGAAGCATCACTTGTTTCAACGTTTTTAGATTTAGGTTTACTTTGGAATACTGCAAGGAATCGTGGGATAGCATACTTTGCCGTTATGGCAAGAATACAAACAATCGAAAGATGATTCATTTTTATACAACTGTTGTCCTGCTTTTAGACCCGAGTTTATATATGCCGATTGATTAGGTTAGCGAAATGACGAGCCCGTCATTGTATGGGAAGGGTCCTGCAAATCCAAATGTAATGTTTTCAAAAGGATCCATTATACCCTCAAGCAATGAACATTTCAATCTTGGTTCACCTGCGGCTCGATGGAAAGAATTGTATCTATCTGGAAATACAATACATTTGGGGGATACATATCTAAGTAGTGATGCTGATGGGGTTTTCGTTGATGCTCTGTATACAAGCAATGTGTACACAGATAGAGTTTTGACAAGCGATGAAGTGGATAGCCAAATAAGCCCATCTTTTTCATGGAAAAACGATTCAAACTCTGGAATGTTTCACGCAGATGCTGACCAAATCGGATTCACCACGGGTGGTGTTGAACGCCTACGTATTTCAGCGTATGGTTCCATTGGAATTGGGACAACGAACCCACAAGCACCACTACATGTAGATGGAACCATAAAAGCAACTGCATTCATTGGTGATGGTACTCTATTGTCGGGCATAGGTGGTTCCTCAAAATGGACTTATACAAATGATGGAATTGATATTTACGTAGCGGGGAAAAGCGTGGGTATCGGTACAAATCTTCCAGACGAGGCTTTAGACGTAAGAGGGACAGTCAAAGCTGAAGCATTTGTAGGCGACGGCAGCCAGTTGGTTGGCATCGTTGCATCAAAATGGACGAACACTGGCAGTGACCTATTCGTGACGGGCAGCAACGTGGGCATTGGGACCACTGCACCGCAAGAAACTCTTGATGTTGTTGGTGCTGTAAAGGCGACATCATTTGTTGGAGATGGCACCCTTTTGACAGGTATTGTCGCATCCAAATGGTTGAATACAGGCACCGACCTCTTCGTCACCGGCAGCAATGTCGGCATTGGCACAGAAGCACCCCAACAAACACTTGACGTGAACGGCACAATCAAGGCTAATTTGTTTATTGGTAATGGTAGCCAGCTGGTAGGCATCGACGCATCGAAGTGGTCAAACATTGGAAGCAACATGTACGTCACTGGAAGTAATATAGGCATAAATACCACAAATCCGAGCCATGCTCTTCACGTAGTAGGAGACACTCGCATCCAAGGCAATTTAACTGTTAATGGCATTCAAACCATAGTAAACACAGAAGTAGGTACAACAGAGCAGCTTGTCATTACAAATGACGGTACAGGCCCTGCACTTGTTATTAATCAATTAGGAGACCAGCCAATTCTTGAAGTACAAGATGGCGGAACACCTGTGCTTGTAATTGTAGATGGCGGTAATGTTGGTATTGGTACAATGCTTCCCCAAAGCAAACTACATGTATTAGGAACAGCTAGAGCAACAACATTCAGTGGAAGCGGTGAATTCATTACGGATTTGTCCACGTCATCGCTTATAGGCGCAGTTACGGTTGCGAATGGTGGTACCAACCTTTCAAGCACCCCAACGAATGGTCAAATACTTATAGGAAATGGTAGTGGATATTCATTAGGTACTATAACACAAGGTACTGGCATAACGGTTACAAATGGTGAGGGTACTATAACAATAGCATCGATAGCATCTACACCTAGCAGCGGTTCTGGATACATAGAATTTACAACACCTACAACTACTACTTGGGCTATACCCTCTACTGCTAACGTGTTCCAAATAGAAATGTGGTCAGGTGGTGGCGGCGGAGGAAGCGGTGCAAAAAATCAAACAACAACAACGGCAGTTGGCGGCGGCGGTGGTGGCGCAGCAGGTGGGTGTTTAATAACAACACTTTATAAATCTATGCTTGGGTCTGCTACACAGTTTTCTATAATTGTTGGTGCTGGTGGTGCAGGAGGCATTGCACCGATTAGTGTTGGTTTGCCCGGCGTGGCAGGCGGCACAACTACATTTTCGTATAATAACGGTGGTACTATCAGACTAATAACGTATGGAGGCAATGCAGGCGTAGGTGGTAGTGCTACTTCGGCAGCAGGTGGTACAACCAACACAACGTACTATCGAAACAATTATTATACAATAAGAAGCGCAGGGTCAGCAGGGGGGGCATCAGGTTCCGCTGGTGCTGTAGGTGAAATTGGAGTAAGTCAAAGCTTGCCCAAGCAAGCAACTGGTGGTGGTGGTGGTGGTGGTGTTACCACAGCCAATGCACAAACAGCAGGTGGTACAGGTGGCACCGTTGGCGACCTTAGCCAAACTGAGTCATCTGCCGCCGCTGGGGCAGCCGGTTCAAGCTACGCAAAGACAGGGGGTCAAGGTGGTGGTGGTGGTGGTGGTAGTGGATCTAACGCAGGTAGCGGTTCTGTTGGTGGTGCTGGTGGTGTAGGTGGTGGTGGTGGCGGAGGCGGTGGTGGTGGGCGTACAGGTGGTGGTGTTGGGGGTAAAGGTGGCGACGGGTTCCTACGGATTGTTTATTTCTAAAACTTTAAGGGTTAAATCGTAAAAACAATAAATTGCACAAAACTTGAGACATATTTCTTGAAATAATGCCGTTGTTAATTAATTCAGAATTTGGCGAGTCTTTTCGTATACAAGTAAAGCTCGTCTTCGTTCTTGTCTGCCGGCATCATCAGATTGTTCTTATCATTTTTGTTTGTCAAAGCATTGAATAACTTTGAGAAAAGGGGCGTTACCTTGTATATTAGGTATCCTCGAATCAACACGCCAATCTTTTCTCGAACAGGAAATATATCCTCAATATTGATGTCTTGTGTTTGCAATAATGCTTCATATTCATTCCACTTTGTAGATGAAATGTATAGAATCGGATAAGTCCTTTCCGTATCAAGACTTCTTTCAAATCCCATTTGAGATGAGTAGAAGGAATATGCGTTTGGAATAGATGTAAGTGAAATGAATGCATATTGAGGTGCTTCTTTTGTTTTTGTCAGCTTGGTTTTATAATGCATCGTTAACTTCTTGCGGACCTTTGGTGTTTCGAGCAATTTAACCAATTGACCCCCCAATCCAAAAGCTGAACAGACTACGTCAACGTAAACAGTCCATGCATTAGCTTCAAGTGAAGGTGTATCTTTATCCATGAACCATTTATTATTGTCGAAGTAGTTAAATTGAGATTTAAAATGCTTTTTAAAGGCATCAAAAGGAATATACCGCATCGTCATCAAACCGCAAATGAAGTGACCTACGAAAGGTTTTGTTCCCTTTGGAGTGTGTAGAGTACCATTCTTTGCAATTGTGACACATGATATGTGTGTTTGTTCCAAGCTAGTTTGCAGGTACTCTGCATCAACACCATCTTCATCTTTTGCCTTTCCTGTTTCATCGTAAACGTAACAATTTGGGTGAAAAGCCTTTATGAATGCTAAGAAGTCTAAGTAGACGGCAGGGCTTTCTTTCTTTAAATTTACATGGTCGACAAAGTAACATTTGAGCTCATGGATTTCAGAAACCTTTTGATTTTGCTCATTCAATGAAAGTTGAAGGTCACGAAGGTTTGTCTTTGGAAGATATTTCAGGACATGAGTGATATTTTTCTTAATCGCCTTGGTTGGCTGAACATTCACTGTCAAAAGTGCATGTTGCTTCAAAAGACGAGCTAACCATTGAGTGTTTTCCACTTCAATATTTGGGCTTCTTGGACTGAAGGTGTCTACAGCGGCAGATAAAGGAGAGATACGGGGTGAGTTTGCTTGCTTGTTCCGTACCCCTTCTTTATCCGCTGAAGGAGAAGTTGATTTATTCGATTTCGAGTTTACCGTGACGTATGAGCCTGAACTAGAGCTCGAGCCTTGGCGCTTCATATGTGCTACAATACCAAAACTATTTTATACGTATATCTTTTTCTTGTCTTTGCCGACAAGTATGTATTTACCACCGCGACTCCCTGTACGAATGGTATATGAACGGCCGTTGTATTTATGTTTCGGTTTCTGCAACTTGCCACCTGCATAATCATCACAGTCATTGCCGTTTTCAACGCAATCAATCTGTTTCAATTCTGACTGAGTATAATTGCGTCCGGTTTCAGGATTTATTGATGTCGTGTCAATGAAGTTATCTTGACCGTCAGCTGTCTTACCCTTCTTCACTTTTGTGACACTCCCAACAATGTTTGTCAATGATGCTTGACGTGCCTCTATAAGTTTGGTTCCAAGCTTTTCTAACAAGGGCCTTATAAGTTTAGCAAGCACTGGGTAAATGTCAGATAAATTCATCAAAAGACTATAATATTTGTTTACTAGTTTCAAATCTTTATCATTAGATGAAAGCGTCTGTATTTGAGCAACCATCATATCTTTCCTGACATTATGTAGTGCGGTTTTATCAGATACATTTATTTTGAAATCATTAAATAAATAACCAGCAAATGTGTCATTTCCCCCAATCATATTCTTATTTTCCTCGACTTCCGTTTTACTATATTGCGTTTTAACGAAGAAAAACTCAATCGCCAGAAGAATAATATTCACGATTAATGAAACAATGTCTCCATCACCACTCATAGATTGAAAATTGGCAGGTGCATAGCGGTGGTGGTTTGTCGAGAACATTGCTATAATTACATATTGTAAAATAAATTTAATTCAAGTTTTGCACTTAATGGGGGTCTATTTTTCGTTCATCCTTCCCGGTATATAATCTGCCCCCTATTTTCAGTCTATTTTCCACCCCAATCCCCCACCCCCTTTCCCCCATCGCGCGATGGGGGAAAGGGGGTGGGGGATTGGGGTGGAAAATAGACTGAAAATAGGGGGCAGATTA